>Ga0310811_10000013_pt1 | contig 370591 bp, 359 predicted proteins | sample YCmetagenome_FD_207642 | JGI IMG/M metagenome (GOLD analysis project Ga0310811, IMG submission 207642) | Soil microbial communities from experimental microcosm in Duke University, North Carolina, United States - YC | ecosystem: Engineered > Artificial ecosystem > Soil microcosm > Unclassified...
GGAGTTGTTGCCGCCCTGGCCGATCAGGATCTCGTTGGCCGAAGTGCCGTTGATCGTCGTGCGCGGTTGGTCGGCGATCAGAGTGGTCGGTGTCGGCGTAGGGGTCGGAGCAGGCGTCGGAGTTGGAGTTGGAGTTGGAGTTGGAGTTGGAGTTGGAGTTGGAGTTGGAGTGGGCGTCGGAACGACGCCCGACACGGTCACGCCGGTCGCGGCAGTCCAAATGGGCATGCCCTGGTCGTCATAGATGGCATGGCCTTCTCCCGACTGGTTCGACGGATCGGCCAGGCGGCCATAGCCATAGCCGTAGTAAAGCTTGTCGCCGCTGGAGACCGAGCCGCCGAAGGTCAAGAGGATGTGGTTGGCGTCCACCAGTTGCGCCGAAGTGGCGTTCTGACCGGTGGAAGACGTTACCGAGGGGCCTTCGGTCCAGCCGACCCCACCGGCGGCAGTGGAATCAAAGGCCTTCAGAGAGCTCGCCGCGTCAAAGCTTACGGTCAGCAACAGCTGATTGGAGTGCCCGGAGACCTGTTGAGCCTGGGTCACCTGTGGGCCGAGGTCGTCGACCTTGCCGCCGGCCAGGGCCACCGGGGAATTGGGCAGGGCGTATTGGGCGAACGCCTGGGCGATGGAATCCGCCAGCCGGGGCGCCAGGGTGACCGCGTCCTCGGAACCCATGTGCCAACCGCCATAGGACCCGTCGCCGTCCATATTGACGTCGTCGAACTGGGCGGCGACGTGCCCGTTGAAGCTCGGGTCATTGGTCAGGTCGGCATAGCCGACCTTGATGGTCTGATTAGTGTCGGAAAGTCCCCCGGAGAAGGGAATGGCGTTAACGAACAGATAGGGCGTGGTGGCCGCCGACTGACCGCCTAGCGCCTGGCGGACCTGGGCCGCCTCGAACCGGATGGCGCTTTCCCATTCCGCCGCCGACAGATTGGGGTCGCGGCTGTCGTACTCGTTGTGCAGCCAGACGATGGCGGTGGGGGAGGCCTTTTGGTCGGCGGTGAGCCCGGCGATGGCCTGGAGAAGGCCGGTTTCGTAGTAGGAGTCGGTCCAGCCTTGGGTCCAGTCGCCGTTGGTGGGCACGATCCAGTCGGAGATAAACTGGGTGCCCCCCGCCATCGTATTGATGTCCGTGGGTTGGCCATGGGTGTCGATCAGGGTGACCGTGTTGGTCACGCCGTCAAAACCCAGAAGCTGCTCTACGGCCGTCTGGGTCGCCGCCAAGCCGCCGAAATCATCAAACCGGACCGCGTTCGATTGGCCGCGCAGGATAATATTCAGGTTCATCCCGCCCCCGCAGGTTGAAGAGCGATCGGCGCGGAACGCGCCTGCGGCCAATGGTTAATGAAGGGTTACTTTATTGACATCGTTGTGAATGTCGAATCTGGCCGCCTCGATTCGCCCGATTTTCGGGGGTGTTTCCCAGGCGGACCGACGGGATGTGGGCGCCAGCTAATGGGCTTGCGCCGGACAGGCCCTGACAAGCTCGCTGAGGAAGTCTGCGACATCGTCGGCGTACTTGAAGGGGAGACCCTCTTGCGTGCGTCCATTCAGGACCGCAGGCGTTCCCGTGGCCGTGTCAAACACGGTCCATCCATGGCGGTCGCGGCGGATTTCGAACGGGTCATGCATCGCGGCGGACCATGCCCAAGTCGCACCGCCGCTGGAAACGGCTTCAACTCAGGGGCTTCGCCGCTCAAGGCGCGTTCGCGCCATAGGCGTTTTGGCTCGACGCCATCGACGCTTCCAAAATCACTTTGGACTCGAACGCTCAACACTTGGCCTCGCCGTTTGCGAGCGGCGGGCCGCATGAAACGGGCGGCGGTTTACCCGGACGGTTTCCGCGCCACCACCCGTGCGCCTAACAAGATCTTCAGGACGTGTTTCAGAAGGGGAAGCCGGGCCAGACGAACACGCAGCCGCCCAGGCAATTTATCTAGCAACCGTTCAAGCGCCGTCAGCAGAAACAGCGGCGCCGGAATCCAGATCGAGCGGCCGCCAATAAGGGGCTGAATGCGCCTAAATCCGATTTTGCGAAACAATTGAACCAATTCGGCGAGCGAATACTCGACCAGATGCAAGCCATTCGGCTTGTCCTCGTCGAAATAGCGCGCCAGGTCGTGAGGACCAAGAACGCGATTGGGCGTGTAGCAGATCAGAAGGCCGCCAGGGACTAGGGCGTTGAAGATGTCCGTGTGCACCCCCAGCGCGTCCTCCGGGTGGAGATGTTCGATCAACTGATCGGCAAAGGCGATGTCGATCGAGGCCTTCGGCAGGCGTGCGCCGGTCCCATCGGTGACCATCAAGCTCAGATTGGGAAAGTCACCCATGCCTGCGGCCAGGGTGGAACGGACGTCGACCATGGTTACATGGTCGGCGATGGAACAAAGCAGAAAGGAGACGCGCCCACTTCCAGGGCCCAACTCCACCACATGGCGACCGGGCTTCACATATCTTCGCAATGCGCTGAACGTCGCCTGCGCATGATCCCTGGCCATTTCGGATTGGCGGTTCGGGATATCGGCGTACGAGCGGCGCAGGACCTCTTCGTAGGCGGCGGCGTAGAGGGCTCCGCGGCTGGAGCGGTCCGCTGTCAGCAGTTTCCAACGCAGGCTGCGTTCGGTCAGGTACTCTTGGACGATTTTGTCAGGATCCTCCGTCGCACCCCACCGCTGAATCACCGGTATCGATGAAACTTGTGTGCCATTATTGGCCATTGTCGGGTTCCTAACACTCGTCGGCCTCCACCCCACGCAAGGTCGGCGCCGCGAGGGCCCGGCGACCGCCCGCAGCGCCTTTCGAGGGGCGGCCGAGTGCGCGCATAAAACGCATTTACAGGGTTGGAGACTCAGCGCGCGCTTGAGGAACGCCTTGAGTTGGCGGAGGACGCGAGATGGCGGACGTAACTTGCGTCGTGTTCGTGCCGAAAGGCCAGCGGGCCGAGTTGCGCCACGTGCTCATGACCGCCGATACGGAGGGCTTGCGCTGGCGCGAGCGCAAGCGGCTGTTCGGCAGCGAGTTCTATTTCACGGGCCCCTCGGCCTTGGCCATGAAGACCCAGGTCTTCGTCGCCAATTGGGTGGAGCGGCAAAGGGCGCGGCTGAACTGACGGACCCCAAACAGCGGTAGCGATCCCGACTAGGGGCCGAGACCGATGGCAGGATCAGGCCGATAGGGCCGGTTTTTGCACTTCCTCGCCCAAGCTTCTCAAAACGGGACAGGCGAATGGCGACGTTCGAAGTTACGGTCCGAAGAGGCCACGAAGCCGAGGCGTTCAACGCGGTCCTCTACCGGTTCGTGGAACTGAAGATGAGCAGCTTGGAGGATCCGGTCCTGTCCTTCGTGACCGAGCCGATGGGCCCTGTGGAACGCAAGCGCGTCACGCTGTGGAGCGACGCCGCCGCGCAGGATTTCCAGCGATTTTGGGACATGCACCCGTCGCGGCCGGGTCGGCCGATCGGGGGGTCGGTTGCGTAAAATCGTTCCATTAATGGTCGTCGCGAGCGTGGCTCTCGTTCAGACAGGCGCCAATGCTCTGGAGCGTCCGAGATTGACGATCACCCAGATCGACGGGGCCGTCCGTCCCGTCCCCCCGCCACAACGCGTAGACCGCGAAGGGTCTTTGGCGCCCGGCAAACGTCAGATCCTGACGATGCCTGCGCCGCCGCCTCCTCGAGCGCCCAAGACGCGCACCGTCGTATCCAATGGCGGCGCTCCCGTGCATGGGCGGCCACACCGCCGCCCACAGCCATCTTCGCTGCGTCGGCCCACGCCTTACTATGCGTCCGCCCACGCCAGGGATGTGGCCAATCATGTCGGATATTACGACGATGACGGGCGAAGCGGGTTTTCCTATCCGCGGGCCGGCCGCGCGGCCGGCGGATACGGTTGGTCGGTGCGTGGGTCGACCTATGACAGCGGCTGGACCGGTCCGGTCCCGCCGAGCAACGCAAACCCTGACCTATCGGTCTACCTCTACCCTTGTGGTTGCGGTCGTTAGCGAAGGGCCCGATCGCCGCTTGGCGGCGTTCTGCGCCGGCGCCGAACACCGACGACGCCTGCTCCCCAGGTTCCTCATTCCCTCGCTGGTTGAAGGGCATGGCCGGGGTCGAAGCGATGGAGTTGGGTTAAGGCCAGCGCTGCTCCGCCCGAGCACGCTCCTTCCCCGGGGGGCTTGGGGCCCGGCGTGTCCCAATCCGCGCCGGGCCCTGATGGGGTCCTCGCCTACTGGAAATGCCGGAGCAGGTGCAGCGTGGCGTCCCAGAACACGAAGCATAACCCGACCCCGTCGATGAGGATCCAGTTGTACCGAGACGTGCCCTGGAATTGACTGCGGCCGCGCATAGCGAAGCCATAGCAGAACTGCGGTCTGCACGATTGCAGCCCGCATCCGCACCCATCAAATATTGGTTATCAAGGGGCGCCGATCTATTCGGCGGCCTCGGTTCCGGAGGAATGGATCTTTGCGCCGCCTCCATCCTGATCGCTGCGCAACTCGAAGGCGCTCTCGCGGGAAAGCGCTCGATGTGCGGCGGCGGGCGGCCCAGTCGGCGCTCCGGCCTTCCGCGCGCCGGCATTGGCGGGCTTATGGTTAAAACAGCAGTAGCGCTGCCGCCTGCGGTTAGCGATGATCAGGTGGCGTCGTCGAGAGACATGCAACATCGACTCTGAGTTGAGGATCGTTTGCGCACGGTCGGATTCGTCAGTCCCAAGGGCGGAGCAGGCAAGACCACGGCGGCGCTGCTCCTGGCCCTGGGGTTGGCGGAGCAGGGCCGCCGGGTGGCCATTATCGATTCAGACCCCAACAAGCCCCTCGTGCACTGGGGGTCGTTGGCGGGGCGCCCCCCCTTGATCACGGTGCATCCCGCCCCGACCGTCCAGGACGTGCGGGACGCCCTGCGCGAAGCCCATCGCTGCAATCCCGAATGGATCATCCTCGATACGGAGGGTTCTTTGAGGGGGGCCATGGCCTTCACCACCATGCGCCTGGATCTGATCCTGACGCCGCTCGCCGGGTCGCAGCTGGAGGCCCTGCAGGCGATCAGGTCGGCGGAGATCGTAGAGGAGTTCGGTGGTCGATCGGGCCTGCGGCCCCGGCATCGTTGCCTGCTGACCAGGGTGCCCGCGGCCCTGAAGCCCCAAGGTCTGAGGGCTGTCGTGGCGCAACTGCATGAACGGCGCATCGAATTGCTGCCGACGGCCCTGCTGGAAAAGGAGGCCTTCCGCACGCTTTTCGCGGTGGGCGGCGGCTTCCCCGAGGTGGAGCGGAGCGGGGTGTCGGGGGTCGCCGCGGCGCGCCGGAATGCGGAGGCCTATCTGGAGGCCGTGCTCGAGGCGATCGAATAGGGGCGTGACGACGAAGACGTCGTCCTCAATTGGCCGCTCGGAGGCGGTCCGCCCCTTGCAGCTCAGTCGTCATCTTTCCCGTTTCGGGACGGAGGCGGCGATGCAGATAATGGTCAATATCGTTGTGGTCTCCATGGTGATAATCGTGGAGCTGATATGCGCGATCCTGGGGACGGTTGTGCTGCTGTCCTATTCGCGCCGGGAAACGCGGCGTTTTCGATCGACGGACGTCTTCACGCGCCTTGGAGACGGCCATCGTCGGTGGGCGCCTTAGCGGCTCCGGTCAGCTGCGGCGCCGCCAGCCGGCGATCTTCAGCCTCTTCGAACCAGGTGCGTCAAAACCCCTTTCCCTGAGCGGCGATGTGCAGCGCTCCGGCAAAAAGCAGCGCGACCATGACGATGAACGCCACCGCGGTGGTGAAGGGCTTTTCCCGGGCCAATTCGAACGACAGACCCGGTTCGGTGGCGCGCGGAGGTTCGGCATACCGATCGGCCAGGACGAAACCCTTTTCGATCAACAATTCGTCGAGCCGATCCTGGAACTCCGCCAGCTCGGCGAGATAGCTCAAGTCCGACCGAAGGTCTGGGCGCCTGGGGAATATCCCTGAACTGGCCAAGTCCGGTATCCTTCCGATCGCTCCGCCTTCAGCCTAGCGGTCGCTTCAAGTTCCGTCACTCGGACAGGACGCCGCCGGCGCCTGCATCCTGTCGCCCGCCAGGGCCGGCGCGGAACGCAATCAGTTCGTAAACATTTCGTTAATATCCGTCCGCGCGCGGAGCGGTCAGCGCGGGAAGCCGACCTGCCAGAAGGGGAAAGGCGTGAAAAAAACCGCCCTAAGTCTGTGCTTCGTCGCAGCAAGTCTTTGCGCAGCCGGCTGCGCAACCCACCAGTCCACCATCGCCGCCGCCAAGGTCACGCTCGCCCGGCCGGATTCCAGCCAGTCGCAGATCGCACAGGCGCAAGCCCTGTCGTCCCTGCAATGGCTCGACATGTGGACGGCGAACAAATTGTTCGAGAAGTCCGCCAGAGAGGGCTCCTCCATCGAGAGCCGCTTCAATCTGGCGACGTCCTACCAGTACACGGGCCGCCCGGCGGACGCGGCGACCATCTATGCGGCCTTGGTCCAGGACGGCCGGTTCACGGTCCTTCGGTCTATCCCCGACAACTATGCCCGAGGCCGGCGTGCTCGCGGGTTCAATGTCGCCGACGAATCCGCCCGCCGACTGGCCTTGATGACGGGGACCGGAGGCGAAGGCGTCCAGGAGCAGGTCACGTCCGCGGCCGCTGGCGACCTTGCGGCCGTTCCAGCGGCGAACAACCTTACCGCGGAGAGCCTGTCGGTCGAGGAGGCGCTGCGGCGAGATGAAGAGGGCCAGCAGATACTGGCCAAGATCGTGTCGCCTGGCGAGGCGTCCCCTGTCCCTGGAGAGAATTGATCCGAAGCCGTCCGGGCGCGGGCCTGGGTCAATTCATCCGGCATTCAATTTGAATGGCCGGTGGAAGATGCGCCATTTCGGATCGTTGACCCCCATGAGCCAACAGCGGGCCCCCTATGACGACAGGCGCCAACTGCCTGTCGAGGGTCAAGTCCTGCGGATCCTGACGGAAGCCGCCCATGGCTTGAAGAAACTTTTGCAGATTGTCCGGCCTTGGGCCCTCGGTTTGATCATCTATGCGGTCAGCGCCATCCTTTATGTGATCGCCATCGCGATCGGTACGGGCACGCCCCTCTCCAAACTGTTCTGAGGACGTCAGCGCTCAGGCCCGCCAAAGTGAGCGTCGATCTGCCGACGGAGGGGCCGATCGACATGGACGGGTCCCGCGCTCATCCAGGCTGGGCGAGATACCAGGCCACGAACGCCTCCAGGCCTCGCTCCAGCGGGGTGTGGGGCGCGTAACCGGTCAGGGCCCGAAGCCGCGACACGTCGGCGAAGGTGGCGCGGACATCTCCCGGCTGCATGGGCAAGAAGACCTTTTCGGCCTCGCGCCCCAGCAGTCGCTCCAGCATGTCGATCATGTCCAAGAGCGGGGCCGGGCTGCCGCCGCCGATGTTGAACAGCCGGTTTTCGCCAGGGGGACCCGGGCGATCGAGCACCCCCGTCACCCCGTCGACGATGTCGTCGATATAGGTGAAGTCCCGCGCCATCCTGCCTTCGCCGAACACCTGGATCGGCTCTCCGGCCAGAATCTTCCTGGTGAAACTGAAATAGGCCATGTCGGGCCGGCCCCAAGGCCCGTAGACAGTGAAGAAGCGCAGCCCCGATTGCGGAAAACCATAGAGCGAGGCGTAGGTCTGGCTCATCAGTTCGCAGGCGCGCTTGGTGGCCGCATAGAGCGACGCGGGCCTGTCGACGGGGTCGTCTTCACGAAAGCCGGCCCCGTCCAAGGGACGCTCCCCGTAGACCGAACTGGACGAGGCATAGACCAGATGCCCGCAGCGTTCGCTGCGGCGGCAGGCTTCCAGCACCGACAGATGGCCCGCCAGGTTGGAGCGTTCATAGGCGAAGGGGTTGTCGATCGAATAACGGACCCCGGCCTGGGCTGCCAGATGGACCACCCGCTCGGCGCCCGCGCCGCGGACGAGGGCCTCGAAGGCCGCCGCGTCGGCGATGTCCATGCGGACCATGTGGAAGGCGGGATTCGCCTCGAGCCTGGCGGCGCGGGCTTCCTTCAGGGCCGGATCGTAATAGTCATTGAATATGTCCACCCCGACGACGCGTTCGCCGCGGGCCAGCAATCGCTCGGCGACGTGCATTCCAATGAACCCGGCGGCGCCGGTGACGATCACGGTCAAGGTGGCCTCGGCGGAATTTTGACGGCGCGTTTCCCATAAGCGCTGGGCAGGCCCCAGTCGAGGCGACCTATGGCGCAGCTTGTCTTCCAGGGCTGTCCGGCAACGCCCATGACGCCGAAGCCTTGAGGCGATAGATTGCGAGGACACGCCCATTCAGCGAGGCCGCCCCTTGAACGCTCACGCCCCGGTCCGGCCCAACTCCGTCGTCGAACTGCCTGTCCATGGCGGCCCTCCCGTCCGCATCGGCCAGGCCGAACGGCTCGCGGTGATCGCCGGCCCCTGCCAGCTGGAGAGCCGTGCCCACGCCTTGGAGACCGCCCACGCGCTCAAGGAAATCGCCGACAGGCTGGGAATCGGTCTCGTCTACAAGACCTCCTTCGACAAGGCCAACCGCACCTCCGCCCGAGCCGCGCGCGGGGTCGGCCTTGAAGCCGCCCTGCCGATCTTCGCCGAAATCCGCGAAAGCGTCGGCCTCACCGTGCTGACCGACGTCCACACCGCCGAGCAGTGCGCCGTCGCGGCCGAGGTCGTGGACGTGCTTCAGATCCCCGCCTACCTGTGCCGCCAGACCGACCTTCTGGTCGCCGCGGCGCAGACCGGACGGGCGATCAATATCAAGAAGGGCCAGTTCCTCGCCCCCTGGGACATGAAGAACGTGGTGGCCAAGGTCACCGGGGCCGGCAACCCCAATGTGCTGGCCTGCGAGCGGGGGGCCTCGTTCGGCTACAACACGCTGGTCTCGGACATGCGAGCCCTGCCGATCCTGGCGGAGATCGGCTGCCCGGTGGTGTTCGACGCCACCCATTCGGTGCAACAGCCGGGCGGGCAGGGGACCAGCTCCGGCGGCGAGCGCCGGTTCGTGCCGGTGCTGGCGCGGGCGGCGGTGGCGATCGGCGTCGCCGCCGTGTTCCTGGAGACCCACCCGGACCCCGACAACGCCCCGTCGGACGGGCCGAACATGGTGCCGCTGCGCGAGTTCGAGGCCCTGATGGCCGAATTGCTGGCGTTCGACGCCCTGGCGAAAGCCGGGCGATAACGCCGTCAGCCTAGAGGATCGGGCGCGGCGGGGCCGCGAGCGCCTCAGGACGGCGATGTCCGACCGCCCAATGGCCGCCAACCACCGCGCCCTTGACCAAGGGCAGGACGGCCAGGGTCAGGACGAACAGGATCGGCAGGGTCGTCGCCAACACCAGGCCCACCGGCCATTGCCAGATGAACGGGAACACCAGCATCGGCGCCACCACCAGGTGGCCGACGATCAATATGGTGAAATAGGGGGGCGCGTCGTCGGCGGGATAGCGGCCGTTCTCGTGGCCGCAGGCTTCGCACACGGGCCGCACCTTCAGATAGCCGGTGAACAGACGGCCCTCGCCGCAGTCGGGGCACCGGCGGCGCGCGCCGCGCAAGAGGGCCTTGAGGAACCGACCGGCTTCCATTTGGGGTCTCCCGGAAGAGCGCCGGTGCAGGGCCGACGGCTCCTAGCTAGGCTCGCGGAGCGTCATTCGCAACTGCGAAGGATCCCGCGGTCGGCCCGAGACGGGCGCCGAAGATACCCTCCGCCTTCGACTAGATGCCCGCATACCAGTCGTAACCGCGGTCCGGCCAATATCCGCCCCGGCCGCCCCCGATCGAGGCGAGGCTGTCCACCGCCTCGATGCGCCGGATATATTTGGCGTGCTTGTAGCCGAGCTGCCGCTCGACCCGAAGCCGCAGGGGCGCCCCGTTGGCCATGGGCACGGTCTGCCCGTTCAACTCATAGGCCAGGATGGTCTGGGGATGGAAGGCGTCGACCAGGTCGATGCTCTCGTAATAGGGCGTCCCCACGCCCGGCGGCCCGTCCCACTCGTCGAAACAATGGAAGACCAGGTAGCGCGCGGCCGGCTTCAACCCGGCCCGCTGCAGGATGGGTCCAAGGCGCGCGCCCTTCCACTGGCCGATGCAGCTCCAGCCCTCGACGCAGTCGTGCCGGGTGATCTGGGTGCGTGACGGAGCTGCGCGCAACTGGTCCAGGGACAGGCTGAGCGGATGCTCGACCAGGCCGTCGATCTTCAGCCGGTAGTCGGCAAAATCGTTGGCGAGCAGGGCCAGGTAGTCGGGGTTCTGCGGCTCGGTTTCGCCGTTGGGCTTGAACACCGGGGAGATGTCGGCGGCGGTGAACTCGGGGGCCAGGGCGGTGCGGTGCTGCAACAGGCGCTGCACCCGGCGGTTCACCCCTTCGGCGGTCTGCAGCACCTTGGCGGCCTGGGGCGACTCAGCGATCTGGTCGCATCCGGCCAGGACGGCGGCTCCGGCGGCGGCGAGGGCGCGGGCGAGCCAGCGGCGGTCGATCAGCGGGTTCATGCGCTCGCCCCGGGTTCGGGGGCCGGTGGGGCGGGGGCGGGCGCGTCGATCACATAGCGGCCGGTGATCATGGACCGCATCTCGTTCACCAGGCCGGCGGCCACGACCATGACCAGGTGGACCAGCACGAACAGCACGATGGCGGTCGCGGTGATGAAATGCACGGTGCGCGCCGACTGGCGTCCGCCGAACAGGTCCAGCAGCCAGGGGAAGGCCGCGTCCAGGCCCGGCGACATGGTCATGCCGGTCAGGATCATCAGCGGCAGCAGACCCAGCACCACGATCAGGTAGCTGAGTTTCTGCAACACGTTGTACCGCCGCGCCGCCTCGCCTTTGGGGAAACGCAGGCGGGCGTGTTCGACGATGGCGCCGCCGATGTGACGCAACTCCGCCCCCGTGGGCCACAGGTCGCGCTGGATGTGCCGCCGGATCAGCCCATAGGCGAGATAGAGCGCCCCGTTGATGGCGAAGACCCAGGCGAAGAAGAAATGCCACAGCCGGGCCGTGGCCAGGTCCTGGGTGGGGGGGAGGGTGATCCAGGTGGGAAAAGCCCGCTCGGTCGGCTGGCCCTCCACCTTGGACACGCCGAACAAGCCGGTGGTGACGTACTCCCGCCCCGCCAGCCGGGTCACCCCGATCAGGCCCCCGTGGCCGTCGTCGCGCGCGCCCATGGCCATGACCGGATGGTCAAAGTTGGCGGCCTTGCCGAAATACAGCGCCGGATGGGCGTTGAAGATCTGCAACCCGCTGGTCAGCATCACCAGCAGGGCCAGCACGTTCAGCCAGTGGGTCAGGCGTATCGCCAGGGGGTGCCGGTAGACGGCGATCTTTCCGTTGGGCAGGGCGCGGTCGGGCCTGGGCATGCCGCAAGTCTAGCACCGTCGACGATGGCGGGACTGTGGCGAAGACGCAACAGGACTGGGCCCGATGTGGCGGTGCGACATTCGCCCCCTTGCCGCGGCTCCGGGGTTTAGCGAGGATCACAGCAAGAAGACGGCTGGCGCTCGCGCCGAGGTCTTCCGCCGGGGGTCTAGAGGGGATGCTGGCCCGCGCTCACGTCGACAGACGTTCGACGCCGCGGTCGGCGAATTAACGGGGGCTGACAGGGGCGATCCGCGAGGATCGCCCCTGATCTTTTTGGGGCCTATGAGGCGATCCGCGAGGGTCGCCTCTGATCTTTTTGGGCCTATGAGGCGGTCCGCGAGGGTCGTCCCTGATCTTTTCGGGCTCGTGCGCTGAAGCGCCAGACCTCGCCTCAGTGTCCGGCCGAGCCCTCGTACGCCGCCGGCGCGGTCAGCTCGTCCTCGGGGGTCTCGTGGCCGGCCAGGACGAAGCGGCGGTCGCAGTAGGGGCATTCGACGGAATGCGCCTCCCCCATCTCAAGATAGACCCGCGGATGGCCCAGGGCCCCGCCGACGCCGTCGCAGGCGACGCGGTGTCCGGGCGCCACGATCACTTCGGGGGCGGCAGGGACGATGGTGGACTGGACGGAAGGAGGCATGGGCGGTGTCTCGCTTGGCAAGGCCGGCGGTCGCGCATACCTAAGGGGTGCGGCCTTGGTGCGTCAAACCCTGAGCCGGTCCCACGGCCCGAATAGAGACGAACGCCCCAACCGATGTCCCTGCCCGAGTACGCGATCGAAGCCGAAGGGCTGGTGAAGGTCTATGCCGGCCGCAAGGGGGTTCCGGAAAAGCTGGCCTTGAACGGGGTGGACCTGAAGGTCCGTCGCGGCTCCATGTTCGGCCTCCTGGGTCCCAACGGCGCGGGCAAGTCGACCTTCATCAATGTCCTGGCCGGGTTGGTGAGCAAGACCGGCGGCGCGGCCAGGATCTGGGGCATGGACATCGACCACCACCCCAAGGCCGCCCGTTCGGCCATCGGCGTGGTGCCGCAGGAACTGTCCGCCGACGTCTTCTTCACCCCGCGCGAGGCGCTGGAGGTGCAGGCGGGGCTCTACGGCGTGCCCAAGGGCGAGCGCCACACCGACGAACTGCTGAACGCGCTCGGCCTCAGCGACAAGGCCAACGCCTACGTCCGCCAGCTGTCCGGCGGCATGAAGCGCCGGCTGATGGTGGCCAAGGCCATGGTGCACCAGCCGCCGGTGCTGATCCTGGACGAGCCCACCGCAGGAGTGGACGTGGAGTTGCGCCGCCAGCTCTGGGCCTATGTGAAGGCCCTGAACGAGCAGGGCGTCACCATCGTGCTCACCACCCATTATCTGGAAGAGGCCGAGGCGCTTTGCGACCATATCGCCATCGTCAACCGCGGCGAGGTGGTGGCGTGCGAGCCGACGCCGGTGCTGTTGCAGCGGATGGACAGCCGCGCGGTGGTGATCGCGCCGGTGTCGCCCCTGGCGGCGGTTCCGGTGCTGAACGGTTTCGAGGGCAAGCTGAGAGCCGATGGCCGCCTGGCCGTCACCTACAAAACCGGCGAGTCCAGCGTCGAGGCAGTGCTGGCGGCCGTGCGCCAGGCCGGGGTGGCGATCCGGGACCTGTCGACCGAGGATCCGGACCTCGAGGACGTGTTCCTGGCCCTCACCTATGGAAATCCCGACAGCCGCGATCCCACGCGGGATTGAGCCGGGGCTCCGCTTCCGCTACGAAGCGGCCCTTGGCCCAATGCACCCGTAGCTCAGCTGGATAGAGCGTTGCCCTCCGAAGGCAAAGGTCACACGTTCGAATCGTGTCGGGTGCGCCAAATTCCTTAAATTTGTCGGGGTTCGCTCTCCCGGTCGCGGTTAACCGCAGACGCTGAGGCGGCGCCCCCCTAGGCGATCTGAAGGGCTCCCATCGGCGCTCCTCCAAAACCGCACGCGTTTTGAACCTTTCCGCGCTTGAGCGACACTGACCGGCAAGCGAGGGAACGAGGAGATGGTGCGCCGCACGAGCGCCGTCGACGAGGGGAGCGGCGCCATGGCGCCGGCGGCTCGGCACGAGGATGCGCGGCTGTTGCGGCGGATCGCGAGGGGCGACCGTGGCGCGTTCGAGGCCCTGTATCGGCTCTATCATCCCAGGCTGAGCCGTTTTCTCGCCAGCCTCCTGCGCAAGCCGGAGCTGGTCGAGGAGGTGGTCAACGACACGCTCCTGGCCGTGTGGCGCAAGCCCGACAGCTACAACGGGGCCAGCAAAGTCTCGACCTGGGTTTTCGCCATCGCCTACCGCAAGGCCCTGAAGGCCCGTCGACGCCTGGACGAGCCGATAGAGGACGACGAGGCCGAAACCCGGGCCAGTGAGGAGGACGGACCGGAACAACGGCTGGACCGACGACAAGTCCATGAGGCGCTGCTCAGCGCCATGGAGGAACTTTCCCTGGAGCACCGGACGGTGGTGGACCTGACCTATTTTCACGACATCGGCTATCGCGAGATCGCCGAGATCATGGCCTGCCCGGTCGATACGGTGAAGACCCGCATGTTCCACGCGCGCCGCCGTCTCAAGACCGTGCTGGCCGGCCGCCTGGCGGATTGGTTGTGAGGCCGGCATGACGGGACGGGTCATCCCCCTGCCGGGCGACCGCCATCGCCAGATCCAGTCGCTGTTGCCCTGGTACGTGGCGGGTCGCCTCGACGAGGACGAGGCGGCCGAGGTCGAGGCCCATCTGAGCCAATGCCCCGATTGCCAGGCCGAGCTCAACGCCGACCGGTGGCTGGCGATCGAGGTCGCAGACGCGCCGTCCGAGACGATCGCCGCCTCGCTCGACGTCGACCAAGGCTGGAGGCGGATCCAACGGCAGATCGATCGCGAGGCGCGGAGCGGCGTCCCCGGCGCCGGCCTGGCCGCCGATTGGCTGGCGGGTCGGTGGAAGGCCGCGCGCCAATGGGAGACGGCCGCGCCCTGGCTGCGCTGGGCCCTGATCGGCCAGTTCTGCCTGTTGCTCACCCTCGGCGGGCTGTTGTGGCAGGCCTCGTTCCCGGCCGCCTACCGCACCTTGGGCGCGGCGCCGGAGAGTCGGGCGGGGAACATCGTGGTGGTCTTCCGTCCCGAGATCAAAGAAAGCGACTTCAGATCGATCCTCAAGGCCAACCACGCACGATTGGTTGACGGCCCGACCGCGGCGGACGCCTATGTGATCCGCGTACCCGTGACCGAGCGCGGCAAGGCCCTGGCCAGGCTGCGGCGTCTGGCCCAGGTGGTCCTGGCCGAACCCCTCGACGCCGAGGCGGGCGGGTGATGGCGTCCCTCCGACGCAGCCTGGCCCTGGGGTTGGCGATGGTGTTCGCCGCCGTCGGCCTAGCCAGCGCCAGGGACGACGAACGGCCGGCGTCCGCGGGGGCCGGGGACCGGCAGATCCTGGTGATGCTGGAGTCGCCGCCGTCGCACCTGCGCCCCGACTTCGACTACGGCGGCGCCTATGGCGACGGCGAAGGACGTAGCGCGCGCCTGCGCATCGCCGCGGGGCTCGCCCGTCGATACGGGGTGGCTCTGGTCAGCGAATGGCCCATGCCGCTCCTGGGCGTGGACTGCTTCATCATGGCGGTGCCCGCCGAGCAGTCCCCCGAAGAGGCGGCCCTGCGCCTGTCGCGGGACCCGGGGGTCTCTTGGTCCGAGCCCCTTCACCTCTATCGGGGTCAGGGCGAACCGATCGCCCACAACGACCCCCTTTATCGCGTGCAGCCCGCGGCCAAGGAGTGGGGCCTGGCCGAGCTGCATCAAATCGCCACCGGCCGCAACGTGCGTGTCGCCGTCATCGACAGCATGATCGAGAAGAACCACCCTGACCTGAAGGGCCAGGTCGAGGTCAGCGAGAATTTCGTCTCCGGTCGGCCGGCGACCGCCGAACAACACGGCACCGGCGTGGCCGGGATCATCGCCGCCCGCGCCGACAACGGGTTGGGCATAGCCGGCCTGGCGCCCGGCGCCCGACTGCTGGGCCTGCGGGCCTGCTGGCAGGAGCCGGCGCGCGCGGACGCGCCCTCCGGCGCGTCCACCCTGTGCGACAGCCTCAGCCTGGCCAGGGCGCTGACGTTCGCCATCGTCCACAAGGCGCAGATCATCAATCTCAGCCTCAGCGGCCCGCCCGATATCCTGTTGTCCAAGCTGTTGGACGTCGCCCTGGGGCAGGGCGTCGTCGTCGTGGCCGCCTACGACCGAGGTTTCCGGGACGGCGGCTTTCCGGCCTCCCACCGGGGGGTGGTCGCCGTGGCCGAGGAGACGACGGACCCGCCCATCGCCGGGGTGCTCAACGCCCCGGGACGCGACATACCCACGACCCAGCCCGACGGCGGCTGGCTGCTGGTCAGCGGAAGTTCCTATGCGGCCGCTCACGTGAGCGGCCTTTTTGCTTTGATGCGGGAGCACGCGCCGGCCCCCCGCAGCCTATCGGCCCTGGTGGTCGCGGGGCCCGCCGACAGGATAGACGCCTGCGCCACGTTGCTGCGGACGCCCAGCCCGTGCAAATGTAGCTGTTCGCGTCCCTAGAGCGGGCGTTTCCGGAATAGGGTGGCCTCCACGCCCCTGAAAACCCTTCTGCCTCTGCTTGCCCTTCTGTCGCCGATGCTGGCCGTCCCCGCTCGCGGCTTGGCGCAGGTGAGCGTGACGGCAATGGTGGAGTCGGACTACCGGTTCAGGGGCGTCAGCCTGACCGACGGTAAGCCGGACCTCAAACTGGCCATCGCCTACGACCATGCCAGCGGCGCCTACGCCGGCGCCTCGGTGGTCATTGGCAAGAACGACGGCGACCGCCGCGTCGAGGCCCTCGGATATGCGGGATACCTCGGCTTCGCCAAGCGGTCGGGCGTCGGCCTGACCTGGGATCTGGGCGCGACCACCTCGCGGCTTGTCGACAGCGTTCCCTCCACGGTCATCGTCAGGCCCGCGACCGGTCCGGCCTACACCATCAGCTCCATCCGGCACTACATCGCCGCCTACAACGAGGTCTACGCCGGGGTCAGCAAAGGCGCGGTGAGCGTTTATGCCCACCTTTCGCCCGACTATATCGGGGTGAATCGGGGCACAGCCTATTTCGATCTCAACTGGACGACGCGGCCGCGCGACCATCTGCGCCTGTTCTGGCACGCCGGCCTGCTGACGCCGCTGGGCGTCTCCGGCGACCGCTCTCTTCGCTACGACCTGCGCACGGGCGTCGCCGTCGAATTTAGTCGCGGCGAGGTGCAGCTCGCCTGGACCAAGGTCGGGCCGCGGATGGACTACCCGTTCGGGCGCCGGCAAAGCCCGGAGGCGCTGGTCGTGAGTGCCGCCGGCTTCTTCTGATCCGCGCGGCTCCTTAATCCTCGCCGCTTTGAACCTCCCCCCGCACGGCGGGGATTAACCATTGGCGGATCGCGAGCCGGACTCTGGCGTTCTGGGCTCGCGTCCTCCTCCGGGCCGGCATGTCCGGTGTGTCTTGGGGCCGAGTATCCAGTGCGTTCGGGAGTTTCATAAGCCTCGCTACGGCGGCTGTCCCTTCGCTGCGGAGCGGGCGAACCCATAAGGAGCGGGCGATGGCGGTCATCACGGGTACCAGCGGCGCGGACGTCCTGGGCGGCGTCACGCCTTCGAATGTCGCGACGGGCTTGGCGGGGAACGACACCTTCGTCTACTTCCGGTCCCAGTCCGACCTGACCATCACCGATTTCGGAAGCACCTATTTCACCGCGGCCATCGGCGGCGCCAATGAAACACCCCCCAACCCCTCGCCTGGAACGGGGACGTTCACCGGGGTCCTGAACCGGGCGCAGACCAAGTTCGACTTCACCGCCACCATCTCCAATCTCGACTTCGGGTCCCAGACCCAGTCCACCACCGACAACATCACGGCGGCGCATTTCCACAACTCTCCTCCGGGCGTGGCCGGCGGCATCGTCTTCGGCTTCTTCGGGACCCCGAACAACGAGCTCGACGGGGACACCACGCTCAATCCGGCCACGGGGGTGGTGACGGGAGAATGGGATACGGGCGAGGGCAACGCCGGCGCGACCCTGACCAGCCAGATCCCCAGCCTGCTGGCGGGCAATCTCTATATAAACTTCCACACCACGGTGCTGCCGGCGGGGGAGATCCGCGGTCAGGTCCTGGCGGTGGACAACGGCGGGGACAGGATCGACCTGACCGACGCCCACATCGGCGACTTCGCCACCCTGCAGCTGGTGATGAAGGACGTGTCGGGCAACACCGAGATCACCACCACCTTCAACGGCCAGGCCAGCACCCTGATCCTGCAGGGCGTGCCCCTGGCCGTGGTCAGGGCCAGCGACTTCATCTTCTCCAGCGCCAACGACGCCGCCGTGACCGGGACCGCCAACGCCGACGACCTGTTCGGCGCGGGCGGCAATGACGTGATCAGCGGCGGCGGCGGAAACGACAGGGTGTTCGCGGCCGCCGGCAATGACACCATCGACGGCGGGGACGGCAATGACAGCGTCCTGGGCATGGACGGCAACGACAGCGCGCCGGGCGGGGCGGGGGACGATTCCCTGAGCGGCAATGCGGGAAACGACACCCTGCGCGGCGGCGACGGCGCCGACAGCATCTACGGCGGCAAGGGCAATGATTCCCTCTTCGGCGACGCCGGGGCCGACAAGCTCTCGGGGGATCTCGGCAACGACATCCTGACCGGCGGCGCCGGGGCCGACCGCTTCGCCTTCGCCAAGGGCGGGGGGCAGGACTGGGTGGCGGACTTCAACTTCGCGGAGGGCGACCGGATCCTGCTGCCGACAGGGACCATCTTCACCGCGACATCCTACCTGGGCCAGGTGCTGCTGGATCTCGGCGGCGGCGACACCATCGGCTTGGCGGGAGTGTCGTCCGCCAGCTTCACCGCGGACTTCGTGACCTTCGGAACCTGATCCGGCGGCTGAACGCCCTTTTCAATTCCGATCAATGGGGTGATGGTCCCTCAATGCCGGTCAACGGCCGCTGACACGTACGGAGGGACGCCCATGAAACTGCAACTCGCCCTTTGCGGCGCGAGCGCGCTGGCGTTGGCCGCGGCCACGGCCGTGACCGCCCAGAACAGGACCGTGACCGCGCCGGCCCTGGGCGGACGAGGCCCGGCGGTCTCCTGCGAAACCCTGGCGCGCACGGCCCTGCCCAACGCCAGGGTCGCCTCCGCCGTCGCCGTTCCCGCCGGCCGCTTCGTTCCGCCCGGCGCTCCGGCGGCCGGACCGGCGCCGGCGGGCTTCGACCTTCCGGCCTTCTGCCGGGTGGCGGTCACCCTGACACCGTCCGCCGATTCCGACATCAAGGCCGAGGTCTGGCTGCCCACCGCGGCCTGGAACGGCAAGTTCATGATGGTCGGCAACGGCGGCTGGTCGGGCAGCATCACCTTTCCCGCCATGGCCCAGGCGCTGATGCGCGGCTACGCCACCGCCTCCACCGATACCGGCCACGAGGGCCCGCGGGGGATCTTCGCCCTCGGCCACCCGGAAAAGCTGATCGATTTCGCCTGGCGCGCGGTTCACGAGACCGCGGTCCAGTCCAAGGCCCTGGTCGCTGCCTACTATGGCGGAGCGCCGCGGCTGTCCTACTGGAACGGCTGCTCGTCGGGGGGCAAGCAGGGGTTGAAGGAGGTGCAGAAGTTCCCTGCCGACTTCGACGGGGTGATCGCCGGCGCGCCGGCCAACAACTGGGTCCGGCTGCAGACCCAGTCCCTGTGGGCCAGCCAGGCCAATATCCCCAAGGGCGCGACCGCCCCGATCATCGGCGACGCCCAGACGGCCCTGCTGCATAAGGCGGTGATCGCCAGTTGCGACAGCCTGGACGGGGTCAAGGACGAGCAGATCCAGGACCCGCGCCAGTGCAATTTCAAGCCGGCGAGCCTGCTGTGCAAATCCGGCCAGAACGCCGCCGAATGCCTGACCCCGGCCCAGGTGGAGGCGGCGGACAAGATCTACGCCCCCCTGAAGAACCCGCGCACGGGGGAGCTGATCTATCCGGGCATGCCGCCGGGGAGCGAGCTGACCTGGAAGCCCGTGATCGGCAAGCCTTGGGAGACGGGCGACGACCACTATAAATATACGGTGTTCAAGGACCCGAACTGGGACTTCTACAGCCTGGACTTCGACAAGGACCTGGCCAAGGCCGAGGCTGCCGACGTAGGCATCGTCGCCACCGAAACGGACCTGTCGGCCTTCAAGGCCCGTGGGGGCAAGATCATCCAGTACCACGGCTGGGCGGACCCCTTCATCCCGACCGAGAACAGCATCAACTATTATGAGAGCGTGGTCGCCAGGCAGGGCGGCCTCGACAAGGCCGAGGAATTCCACCGGCTGTTCCTGATCCCCGGCATGGGCCACTGCAACGGGGCCTACAGCCTCGACTGGATCACCGCGCTCGAACAATGGCGCGAGGGCGGCGTCGCCCCCGACGTGATCCTGGCCAAGCGCCTGCCGCCCCCCGGGTACACCCCCCGCCCCGTCACCGCGGTGGTGCAGGCGCCCGAGTTCGGCGAACGGCCGATGTGCGCCTATCCGATGATCGCCCACCACATCGCCGGCGCCAACGCCGAGGAGCCGGTGAACTATGTCTGCCAGGCGGGCCCGCGTGGGGCGCGGCCGGGCTATGGACCGGCCAGGATGGGGGCGAAGATCTCGGCCGGATAAGCTCGGCGCTCTTTTGACGGAACGAATCGCGCGCAGGCGGGCTTGAGAATGGACGTTACGGAAGGCGAGGGCAGGGCCTTTGCTGGAGGTTGTCCGCGTGTCCACGGTTCTCAAGGCGCCCGGCGCCGCCGATCGTCCCCCGGGATTGCAGCGTCCCCGCCTCGACTGGCGGCGGCTGAATCCATTTCACCGCCGCGCCGCCGGCGGCGGCGGGGAAGGGCCTTCGTCCACGGACGACCACAGGCCGTGGCGGCCGGGGTGGGGCAGCGCCGCCCTTGGCGTCGTGGTCCTGGCGATCGTCGTCTTCCTGATGGTGTTTCAGTGGAACTGGCTGCGCGGGCCGATCGGCCGCTACGCTTCGGCCCAGACCGGGCGCGAGGTGCGTCTCCTGGGCGATCTGAAGGTGCATCTGTTCAGCTGGACGCCCCGCGCCGACATCGGCGGCCTGACCATCGGCAACCCGACGTGGGGACCAAAGACCAATATGGCCGAGGTGGGCCAGGTCAGCGTATCGATCCGATTGGCGCCGTTGTTCCGCGGTCAGGTGATCCTGCCGCTACTGTCGATCCAGCATCCCACCGTGGCCCTGCTGCGGGACGCCCAGGGGCGGGCCAACTGGGACCTCTCCGACGGTCGAAAAGGGGGCAAACCGTTCAAGTTGCCGCCGATCCAGACCTTCATCGTCGACCAGGGCCGGCTGACGGTGCGGGATATCCCGCGCAAGCTCACCTTCGCCGGAACCGTCAACGCCAGCGAAGAACGGGCGAACGCCTATGACCGTGGCTTCCGTCTGACCGGGAAGGGCGAGCTGAACCGCAAGGCCTTCGTCGCCAACGTGGTCGGCGGACCGCTGCTCAATGTGCAGCCGGACCGGCCCTATCCGTTCGACGCGAGCATAACCGCGGGGGCGACCCATGTGACCGCCAAGGGCCAGGTTCCCAAACCCTTTGACCTCGGCGTGCTGAATGCGGCGGTGTCGGTGGAAGGGCGCGATCTGAACGCCCTCTACGACCTGACGGGCCTCACCCTGCCCAACACCCCGCCCTACCGGGTGTCCGGCCAGCTGCGGCGGAACGGCAAGGTCTATTACTATGACCGTTTCGCCGGACGGATCGGCGCCAGCGACATCAACGGCGACGCCTCCGTCGACGTGAGCCATGACCGTCCGTTCCTGAAGGCGACGCTGAATTCGCGCCTGCTGGATTTCGCCGATCTGGCCGGGGTGTTCGGCGTCCCCGGCGCCTCCAAGGCGGCCGCCCCCGAACAGAAGACGCAGATCCGGGCGCTGAAGGCCGAGGGCCGGTTTTTGCCCGACGCGACCCTGCAGACCGATCGGATCCGCAGCATGGACGCGGTGGTGACCTACCGCGCGGACCGGGTGAAGACTGTCCTGCCGTTGCGGTCGGTCTTCCTGGGGGTGAAACTCGACCACGGCGTGCTGAACCTCGACCCCATCTCGATCGGTTTCCCCACCGGCAAGCTGACCGGCACGGCCACCCTGGACGCCCGCCCGAAGACGCCGGTGACAAAGGTCGACCTCAGGATCGCCAACCTCAAGCTGGAACAGTTCGTGCCGCCGGTCAGCGGATCGCGCCCCCTGTCAGGCGACCTGATGGCCCGGGCCCGCCTTACCGGGACCGGAGATTCGGCGCACAAGGCCGCGGCCAGTTCGGATGGGGAGGTGACTGTGGTGATTCCCCGTGGCCAAATCCGCCAGGCCGTCGCCGAACTGATGGGGATAGACGCCACCAAGGGGCTGTTCCTGCTGCTGAGCCACGACCAGACGCCCACCGACGTCCGCTGCGCCCTCGCCGATTTCAAGGTGACCAACGGGGTGATGACCGCCCAGACCATCGTCTTCGATACGGACGTGGTGCTGGTCAACGGCTCCGGGACCATCAACCTCTCCGACGAGCGGCTGGATCTGACGCTCAAGGGCCAGCCCAAGAAATTCCGGGCCGTACGGTTGATCGCGCCCTTCACCGTCGACGGCGTGCTGCGCAACCCGAAGTTCGGCATAGAACCGGCTGGCGCTATCGCCCAGGCCGGACTGGGCGCCACCCTGGGGGCCTTGCTGTCGCCCCTGGCGGCTATCCTGCCCTTCGTCTCCCCGGGGTTGGAAAAGGACGCCAACTGCGCGGCCTTGTTCAGTCAGGCCCGCCAAAGCTATGCGCCCGTGCCGGCCCCGAAAGCCGCCCCGCCGCCGAGCGGGAAGGCCGCGGGCAAGGGTTAGGGGCGGTCGGCGCCGATTCGGCGTTGCTGCGCTACAGGGCGGACCGAACCCGTTGTTACATCTACCGTGCTTTCGGCGCCACAGTTCTCCGATCGCGAGAAATAATCCGAAAAAGCCTGGAACGACCTTTGCGGGACGTGCGTTGGCGTCTTGCTCGTTGGGGAAAACCACCATCCCGGCAGCCTGCGCCATGCGTGTTTGGGTAAATGGCGGCAAGGAAATCCTCCGAAACGGGGAGCGCCCTTGACGCCGACGGCCTGATTTCGGAAGGCTTGGGTTCTTGATTGGAGGTCCTGAGGACCTCGATCTAGCCGCGACGGGGGAAGAATCCCTTTTGTGTGGCTGCCGCGTCACAGTAAAACATGACTTGGCAGTCTAGGATGTTAGGTCTGGGATCCTCCCCAGCCGTTCGTGAAAAACAGGGGCTCTCGATATGAAATTGACGCTGATGGCGGCTTGCGCCGTCGCCGCGCTCGCTGCGGCCACCGGCGCCTCGGCCAACGTACTGACCCCAGGGGTCTACGTTGCGGGTGACTTCGGTTACCACTGGCCGTCGAAATTTGAGGCTCAGCCGACAATCGGCGCCGGCCCTCAAGTGGTTGCCAAGCAACAGAACGATTGGCTCGCGTTCGGCCGCATCGGCTACGCCTTCAATCCCAACTGGCGCCTGGAGCTCGAAGGCGGTTATCGCCCGAACGACATCGACCGGGTCTACACCAATCCGGCGGCCAACGTTCCGGGCGGTCTGTGCACCGTGGGCGTGACCCGCACCGCCGCGGCGCCGAACTGCGGCCCCCTGGGCGGCAAGCTCAAGGTCAAGACCCTGATGGCCAACGCCATCTACGACATCGCCCCCGCGGGCCGGGTCCATCCCTTTGTCGGCGCCGGCGCCGGCGTGGCCTGGGGCGAGATGAACATCGTTGGACAGTACAGCTCGGTTCCCGCCGGCCAACTGCCCTACCAGAACGTCGCCATCCACGACACCGATCGGCACTTCGCCTATCAGGGCCTCGTGGGTGTTTCGGTCGACCTGTCCGACAACGTCGCTCTTGATCTGACCGGCCGCTATCTGCGTTCCACCTTCACCTTCCACGGCCGCACTACCAACGGCGGCGCGGCGGGTCCGGGCGGAATCACCGACATCGGTTCGCTGAAGGGCGACTACAAGGACGTGTCGGTCACCGCGGGTCTGAGGATCTCGTTCGGTAAGGCGGCCCCGCCGCCCCCGCCGCCGCCTCCGCCCCCGCCTCCGCCGCCGCCTCCCCCCCCGCCCCCGCCGCCTCCGCCCCCGCCGCCTCCCCCGCCGCCTCCGCCGGCGCCTGAGGCGCGCGAGTTCATCGTGTACTTCCCCTTCGATCAGTCGATCCTGACGACTGACGCCCAGGCGGTCGTGCAACAGGCGGCCGAGTACGCCAAGTCGGGCGCGGCCACCCAGGTGATCGTGGTCGGCCACACCGACACGTCGGGTTCGGCCAAGTACAACCAGCGTCTCTCGGAACGCCGCGCCAAGGCGGTTGCCGATAGCCTGGTCGGACTGGGCGTAAACCAGTCGCTGCTGTCGGTCGACTGGAAGGGCGAAAGCGCTCCGGCCGTCGCCACGGGCGACGGGGTGAAGGAACCTCTGAACCGTCGTTCGACCATCGACATCAACTTCGCAGGCCAGTCCGGCGCTGCGGCTCCGGTGGCCTCGGCCCCGGTGCCGAACCCCGGCAAGTAAGCCGCGAGTTCGATCCAAGAGTGAGGGGAGCCCGGCTTCGGCCGGGCTCCTTTTTCTTTGCCGCGGGCAAACCTGTGCGCACACGAAAACCGCCGCCCGGACAGGTCCGGACGGCGGTTTTTATTTGGACGTTGCCGTGGGTCGCCGGGATCAGCCGGCGGCGGGTTTCAACAGCGAACGCGGCACATAGCCGATCCCCACCCCATCCTTGCCCACCAGGACCCAGTCATAGCCCCGCACCTTGGCCAGGACCGTAACCGGCGCCCCGACCCGGTCTAGCTGACCGGTGGTCTGACCCAGCGGATTGAGATCGGCGAAGATGGGCGTGGAAACGGCCGTCACCAGCCGCTCCGTCGGGGCCTCATAGCCTGCGGCGGGTTTGACGTTGGCGGCGAGCTTGGGGGTGACGGCTGGCGCAGCCGGGGCCGTGGTGGGAGCGGGGGGTGTGGCCGCGGGCGCCGCCCGCGGGCCGCCAGCCACGGCCAGGGCGGCCAAAAACCAGACCACAGGGGTCCTGTCCGAAATCTTCATTCCACATCCTCCCCAGGACAATATGGATATGGGGACCGCGAGCCTGGCCGCAGCGTCCCCGCTTGCCCGGACCGCGGACGGCCTGAACTCCGGAAGACTTTGCCATTTCCCGCGCGACTTCAAGGCCGGGGGCGCCCTAAGCCCTAAAGTCGTCCTAGCGCCGGAATCGCCGCCGCCGGCCGTTTGAACCCTACGCGTCCCACCGGAGGAGCCTCCATGACCCAGCTCAATGCCAAGACCCTCGTCGCCTGCGCGGCGGCCCTCGCGATTCTCGGATCGGGCGCCGCGTTCGCCCAGAACCGGCCGAGCCTCGCCCCGCCGGCGGGCACGCCCATGGCCACGACGCACCTGAACCCGAACACCGCGACTGCTGCCCAGCTGCGCGCCGCCCCGGGCTCGAACGCCGCCCTGGCCGACGCCATCGTCAAGGCCCGCCCGTTCAAGAGCCAAGCTGACCTCTTGAAGGTGGTGAACGGCAAGGTGCCAGAGGCCGAACTGCCGGCCTTCTATGCGGCCGTCTTCGTGCCGCTCGACCTGAACAGCGCCACCCCGGAGGAGATCATGACCGTGCCCGGCATGAGCCGACGCATGGTGCACGAGTTCCAGGAGTATCGGCCTTACAAGGACATCGCCCAATTCGACCGCGAGATCGGCAAGTACGTCGACGCCGGCGAGGTGGCCCGGCTCAGGAGCTACGTGACGCTGAAGCAGTAGCCAGCCGCGCCTTTAGCTGCAGAAGGATTCTGGCCGCCTCGAGGGTGGCCAGGACCCCCGCGTGGACGACCGCGTCGCGCAGCTCGAAAGCGGTCATCAGCCAGTGCGCGAAGGCCAGGACCGCCGCGACATAGACCATCCGGTGCAGACGCTTCCAGTTGCGCTTCAGCGCGCGCACCGCCGCGTCGTTGCTGGTTGCGGCCAGGGCGCAGAAGATAAGGAACGCCAGCCACCCCGTCGCCAGGTCAGCCTCCTTGCCCTCCTGCAGGATCAGGGCCGGCGACATCTTGTGGGCGAGGTAGGCCGCGAGGTGGAAGGCGGCGTAGCCGAACGCCGCCACCCCGACGTCGCGTCGGCGCCGCAGCGCCCAGCGCATCGCCGGCGCACGCGGGAACATCAGCCGAAGCGGCGTCACCGCGAGCGCCAGGATCAGGAGCCGCACCGACCAGTCGCCGGTGAAATGCAGCACCTGCCCATAGCTCATGGCGTCGCGCGCGTAGAGCACGAGCACCACCGCCGGAGGAGCGGCGAGCAGCGGCCAGAGGACGAGCTGGTCGGGTGTGGGCCGTTTCAAGGGGGGCTCCGGTTCGATGTCTCGCCCGGTCTAACGCCAAGCCGGAGTCCGATCCGTCGCTTGCTTTGCCACACGGCCGGTCAACGCTGGCGACTAGGCAGGGACATGACAAGTCGCCGATCGCCGCGAGCCCTTTTCGACAATGGCCGCTTCCCCCCCAAGCCCGCGAGCGGGCTAGCGGGAAGCCGAGCGCCGCCGCTAGGCATTTGGCCTTATTAAGGGAAATTGGAGCGGGCGAAGAGATTCGAACTCTCGACCCCAACCTTGGCAAGGATGGGTAAGCCTGTCTTTAGTCACCTTTGACGTTATTGCCGTTAACACCTCCCCTTCGCAGTCCTAACCGACGCTGTTTATTCGGTTTCTAACCGCTATGGCCATTTAAGGCTGTTCCCCGTGGGGATGCGGTGGGGCGGAAAGGCATCCCCTTTCAAGCCATTTCCAGCTACAATATGAACGTTCCCCACTAGAATCCCCACTGGGAGTCACGGGCGACCGCACCTCGAACCGTAGGAGAGAACGGGGAATGGCAGATGTGAAACGGCCAGTTGGTCGCCCAGGGCGCTACGCCAAGTTTGAGGATTTCGAGGCCTCGCTCCCCCAGCTCATGACTAAGCGGCCCGCCTACTATCAAGGCGTCGGCCTCTTCAACGGCACGACCGGCAGCACCGTGTGGGTCAAAATCAGATTGCCGCGAGGCGGGGTCCATCGAGGTCGTTCCATCGCGGCGGGAGACGCAATCGAGCTGAAACTGGGCAAGAGGGCTTCATGGGACTGGCCTCAGCTCATTGGCGAGCGTGACCGCCTTCAGGGCTTGGCCGACCGTGGAGCCCCTTTGGAGGCGGCGGAGGTCGAGACCTTCGACAAGTACGCCTCTGCTTGGCTGGAGCGGAAAAAGTCCGTCCTAAAGGGCTATGGCGTAACCAAGGGCCATGTCGTCTCGGTGCTGAAGCCGGTCTTTGGGAAGAAGGCCCTGGACGCGATCACGGTGGCAGACGTGAACCGTTGGATCGGAAAACAGCGCATCAAGCTGAAGCCGGGGACGGTTCAGCGGCAGCTCGCGACCTTCAATGCGATCCTGAACGATGCCGTTCGCAGCGGAGTCATAGAACGCAATCCGAGTGAACGGGCCGACCGAATCAAAGGGATTGAGCCGAGGCAGCGCTTCGTCACCGAGGACGAATGGCGGGAAATCCTGAAAGCGGCGGGTAAGATCGAGCGGGAGCAGGAAGCGAACAAGGAGCGCCAGCCCCAGCAGATCAGGGGATGGCTCCGCCACTTCGTCGTCTGGGCCTACGAGTCCGGAATGCGGCGGGCCGAAATTCACGGCCTGACGTGGGACCATGTGCGGAAGGTCGATGATGAAACCACCGTCATCGAGGTCTTGAACACCAAGACTGGAAAACCTCGTTTCGTGACCTGCACCACGGAAATGGTGTCGATCCTCAGCGCCCTCGGGGCATTGGGCCGAGCCAAAGGCGACAACCGCCTGTTCCCCCTATCGATGACGACGCTCAAGAGATCGCTGACGGCCCTTTGGAAAGCGCCAGGCCTGCAAGGCGTTCGGCTGCATGACCTGCGCCGGACCCATGCCACCATCCTCATTCAGCGCAATATCGACCCTCGCACGGTTGCAGGCCGGTTGGGGCATTCCGGCACCGCCATGCTCTCCAGGCACTACGCCGTGAACCTGGGGGATGTCGAGGCCGCAAAGGTGTTCAGCACCCCAGCGGCGAAGGGCGACAAGCCTCGGAGCGCCAATGATTCTTCGGAGAATTTGATCACCGAAGCCGGAGTCGAAAGCTCGATAGCCGAGGCGCTTGTTTGACGAAGCCTTGCCGGAGCCTTGCGAGGAGTCAGGCAGGGTCTTGTAGGGGCCTTGGACCCCCTCTTGACTCTGACGCCGCCTGTAGTAGGTATTGGTGGCGGACACATCTTTCTTTCCCGCACTTTTCCTTTTCCCAAAATCACAGACCTACCCCGCACGAAGCTGGCCTTCATGCCAGTGCTTCTGCGCGCGTGATTAATAGGAGAAGCGCGATTGGTGGAACCTGCGTTCTACTCGGACAAGGATGTCGCTCGACGTTTCAATCTTTCCCCCTCATGGGTCCGCGGCCAACGCCACAAGAGGGCGAAAGGCGAACCCCATTTTCTGAATTTGGAGCCCCGTCATATCGGCTCCTGTGTTCGGTACGTTGCCGCTGAGGTCGAGGCGTTCGTCGCCGCCGTCCAACTTGGGCACTGATCCGGATGCAGCACAGTCACATATCGACGTGGCGGGGGGCGGAGAAATCCGCCTCCTTTGCCGCCCTTGAGTGCACCCTACCCGATGCAATCGCCCCAGAGCCTTCCAAGGGGACTTGGCTCGATGAGTGGCTCGATTTGCGGGAGCCGGAAGGCCAAGCGCTAACCAGCGAAGTCCTGGCGCTGACCGCCGCCTTTGAGACACGAGTTCGCAAACGGCGTCAGGAAGCTCAAATTTGTCATCAGATCATTGTCCGCAGGATCTTGGCCAACGGGCTCCGCTGCCACCATTTCCGGCGGCCTTCCCTGGTCTCTTATTACCGCAAGGCCGACGGCTATAAGGACAGTCCGCCATGGCTGTCTGGTGAGGCCATGTCCCGCACCGTCGATCTTTTGGTGGCGGCGGGCCTTCTGGACGGTACGCGTGGTCAACGGAGGGGGTTCGCGTCCACCTACAGCATCACTGACAGGCTCTGTGAGATCGCTATCGCGTGCGGGGTGACCGACAACAGCTTCTCGACCCTTCGGTTACCCCTAAAACGCCTCGTAAGGCTCCGGGAAGGCAACTACGAGACCCCAGAAGTAGCCTTTCCGCAGACCGCCGAAACGATCCGCTGGGCGGCGCTTGTGCGGGCTTACAACGCCTTCCTGGCTCAACAGGACATCAGCCTGCCGTTGACCGCCGATGAAAAGGCCAAATGGGTAAGGCACTGGAACAATGATAAGAAGGAGGGAGCGGTCCTTCTCTGCCAACCCGAGTTGTTCCAGACCGACCTGTACCGCCAGTTTGCCAACGGTTCGTTCGGAGCGGGAGGCCGCCTTTATGGCGGGTGGTGGATTAATACGCCGAAGGCCCTGCGTCGGAAGATCGCGATCAACGGCCAGGCGACAGTCGAGCTGGATTTCTCCGGCTGCGCCATCCGCATGCTCTACCATGAGCGGGGGCTGGATTACCGGGACGATCCCTACCAGCTCGGAGCCATCGTCGCTTATGAGGCTGAAGCGGGCCTCCCTCCCAGTCATTTCCGGGAGGGCGTCAAGGCAATGACCCAGGCCTTGATCAACGATCGGGACGGCAAGAGACCTGATCTGATCCGCCTCCCCGATGGACTGTCCTTCTATCCCCGCTTCAAGCGATCTGAAGTGCGCAGGATGATCGAGGAGAAGCATGCTCCTATCGTGGACGCGTTCGGTACGGGTGCGGGGCTGCGTCTACAACGGATCGATTCCGATTTGGCGTTGGCCATCATCACAAAACTGATGCGGCAGAAGGTAGTAGCGCTGCCTATTCACGATTCGTTTTTGGTGGGTGAACAGGATGAGGTCACCACCCATTCTACAATGAATGAAGTATATCGGGATAAACTTGGCTTCGCCCCCCTAATAAATAGGATATACCCGGGGCCTCTCATCTAAGCGAGGCCGTAAGAGACCGAGCGCCTATTCCTTGCAACGAGGCCACGCCTCCATTCGGTCCGTCGAGGGGGAAGCGAGAGAATCCGATCAGCCAGCCATGCGGGGGCCCTCAGGGGGCCCCAGGGGGGCGTTTCGGGGGGGGGGGGCTTTAGGGTGGCGGTTGAGACCTAAGGGGGCTGGACGTGCGTTTATGTTGTTTCCCCAGCCGCGCCGTGAGGCCGCAATTCGGCCCGTGCTTCCAGACTTCCGCTGGGCGCGGTGAGCCACTCCCATCTCGATGAGGCCTATCGCGGTCAGCGGTCAGCGGGCCAGGCGGGCGCGGCGGGGAGCTGGAGGCAATTCATCCCAACCACCGCCACCGCGTTGCAAACAACTTCAAGGCGAGCGAAGCTGCGGCCAACGATAGATTCGGCGCGAGCGATGCCCCCCATTTCGGCGATCAGAAAGCTAATAGAAACCCGTGAAAATTATACGCTGCTGTGCGGGGATGTTCTAGAAGAATTGAACTCCCTGAATGCCGGTTCATTTAGGCTAGTCGTGTCTTCTCCGCCCTATAATATAGGTAAGTCGTATGAGAAAGACAGCAAGCGGACTCTTGAAGAATATATTGATTGGCAAACAAAAGTTATAGCGCAGCTTTCTAAGCTCGTTACCCGCGATGGTAGCGTGTGCTGGCAAGTCGGAAGCTTTGTTCGCGATAACGAATATCTGCCATTAGATATAATATTCTACAGGATATTCTCCGATTTGGGGTTTCATCTGCGAAACAGGATTATCTGGAAATTCAACTTTGGACTGAATTCCGACAAGCGGTTTTCCGGGCGGTACGAAACCTTGTTGTGGTTCACGAAGTCCAAGGAATACGTGTTCAACCTCGATCCTGTCCGCGTACCTCAGATCTACCCGGGAAAGCGTCACGTCGGAACAAAGCCCAAAGCGGGCAAACTCAGCGGAAACCCGCTGGGGAAGAATCCATCAGATTACTGGGAATTCTCCGCTGAGCGCGATTTCCTCGAAAATCCCGTTTGGAACATTCCCAACGTAAAAGCCAACCATCCCGAACGGACAGACCATCCCTGCCAATTTCCGATCGAATTGGCGGAGCGATGCGTGCTCGCTTTCACTAAGCCGGGGGATCAGGTGTTGGACCCCTTCGTTGGGGCTGGATCCAGCCTTATCGCCGCGCAGAAGCACAGTCGCTTAGGAACCGGTATTGACCGGGATCGAGCATTTTTAGAGATCGCCAGATCCCGACTGGAGCTGTTCGAGAACGGCGAGTTGCCGATGCGGGCTAGCGGGAGGCCTCCCCAACAGCCAAACCCCGCCTCCAAAGTTGCAAAAATGCCTGAGGAATGGATTTCGCCGCATCCTAAGAGCCCTGAGAAATAAAAATGGCGGCCGCAAAATCAAAAAGCACCAAATCAGCGCCAAAGAAGCCTTCTAAGTCGCCGTTGACGCGTGAGCAAAAGAGAGATGCGGCGAGAAAGAAAAATCATCCGAAATATATAACCGAGCTGTTCGAGGCCGCCGGCTTTACCCATGTCAAGGAGATGACGGGGAAAGACATCGTTTTTAACCAACGGTCAGGCGAGATTGACGAGTTATACATATCGGAGAACGTCGTTATTTTACTTGAGCATACGTCTCACAATGAAGACAACGTCGCCGCTCACTTAGTCAAAAAGAAGATCATCTTCGATTACATTAGTGCGGATAATGCGGGCTTCGTTGCGTACTTAAAGGCTACATTTCCCAATTTAAGCGCGAAATTGAACCCGAACTACCAAGACCATCATTACAGAGTTTGCATAGTCTATGCGTCTCTTGAGCCGCTCAAGGACTCAACGAAATTACATGTGCAAAATGTCAAATTTCTCGATTATCCGCCGCTCAGATATTTTAGAACGCTCTCTCAAATAATAAGGGCTTCCTGCAAGTACGAGGTGCTCAGCTTTCTCGATATTTCACCGGGCGAGTTTGGTGCTAGGTGCCTTCAGTCACAGTCAAAGCCATCTAGCGGCTTCGCTGGGTCGGTGTTGCCAGAAACTCAATCCCATTTCCCGCCGGGCTATAAGGTTGCTTCGTTTTATGTAAGCGCGGCAGAGCTTATCCAGCGCTCCTACGTCTTGAGAAGGGACACATGGCGCGAGGGTGCAAATATATATCAGCGGATGATTCAGAAGAGAAAGATTGAGTCTCTTCGGAGGCATTTGCTAGAGAAGAAGGGTGCGTTTATAAATAATATCATCGTAACGCTCCCGGAGTCGACAAAGATGCTCAACGAGAAGGGCGACACGATAGACACGACCAAGATAAATAGCGTCGAGTTATCTCACGTCCAACTCCCGGATGATTTTAACTCTATCGGTATTATTGACGGGCAGCACCGCGTATTTTCCTATTATGAGGGTGGTGCCGACGAGGTGAAAATATCACCTCTAAGGACGCAACAAAACCTGCTGGTTACCGGCATTATTTTCCCGCCTGGATTGAACCAACTCTCAAGAGACAGTTTTGCGGCGAGGCTATTCCTCGACATCAATGGAAATCAGACCAAAGTAAATCCCGCTTTGATCCAAGAAATTGGAATTATTCTTAAGCCCTACGCGGTTCATTCGATAGCTAGGAGCATAATTAAATTACTCAACGAAAAGAGCGGGCCGTTTAATAAGGAATTCGAGACCGCCTTTTCGGATGGCCCCAAAATTAAAACTACGAGTGTTGTGAATTACGGTCTGGTGCCTCTCGTAAGGATATCCTCGCCCGATTCACTTTTCTCGGTGTGGAAAGAAAAGCAGAAAGATCTTCTAAAAGCCGAGAACGATCTCTCTCTACGAGAAGAGTATGTCAAGTTCTGTGCGAAACAGGTAAGCGATTTTGCCGGTGCTATAAGGGCGAATGTCGAAAAAGGCCGGTGGACGGCGGACAGGAACGCGCCAGGCGCAATGCTTACTACCGTTATTGTAAATGGGATGATTCACTGTTTAATCAGGCTTAGCAGTAATGGTGCTGTCGGGGAATTTGACTACTATAGGGCTAAGCTTGAGGGGGTCGGCACCTTTGATTTTAAGCCGTTTGTATCAAACCAGTACAATCAGCTGGGGGATGCCTTAGCCTCGAAATATTTCGGCATTTCTAAGCCATGAGCCAGCCTAATCATCGGCTGACTTGTTCACGGTCTATAGCGAAGCCCGTAAGGGATTCCGGCAGGTTGGCGGGCTGACCAATCGGGGATCGGCGTCGGCGTTGATGCGATAGCCCGAGAACGGCGTGGAGAATGCCAATCTCCCCACCTCCTTGAGGGATGGCGAGCCGGTGAAAGCGGGGAGCAATGCCTCCGCCGTTTTGGCGGTAGTTAGAGTCAGCTCGGCTATGGCGCGGGCCCCACCGTTACTGAACGAGACGGCCGCCAATCCAGATACGCGTCGTGCGTTCATAGGGGTCAGCCGAGGAGGGCGACGCCGGAGAAGTGGATTGAACCGGGGCGACCGCCGAAGCCGCCGCCTGGGGGGGCAGAGCGTAGGACGTGACCGGGGCGGGAGTGGCCGTTTGACCGCTAGTGGCCTTGCTGGGCGCTAATTGAGTGATCGGCGATGTATTGGGGATGGGCGTGGAGTTGGTCCGGCAAGTCGCCATAATGGATTGACCCAGCTCAAGCCGCCCATCTTGCAATGCGACGCGCGCTGCGCCCTGACAATCGCCGCCGGCCAGCATCTTTCCGATCTTTGTCCGGAAAGCCTTTTCCTTGTCCCCGAAGATCAGCTTGTGCATCGCCTCGCCAAGCCGCCTCTGTCCTTCGTAGTCTGGCTGGACGTCCGAGGGGTGGGGTCGGGGTGCGCTTTCGGGCGACGGTCCCATGTTCATGGTGTCGCAATGGACCATGTTCGGGCCCATCGCCATGCAGGTGCTGGTGGATTGGGCCAATGCCTCACCGCCTTGAAGGGTGACAGCAAGACCGAAGACGCCAGAACAAATAGCAGCGAGCTTGAACATTGGCCCTCATCCCCTCGGTGCGGTGCTTAAGGGCGGCCTGAATAGCATCCGTAGGTTAAGGAATGAGGTATAAATGCCCGTGGACCGATAGTCCTCATCTGCGGCCTATCCTGGTCGATGGACGAGGGGGCAATCCTTCACGAGCTGGGGAAAAGGGTCAGGGCGCAGCGGAGGCGCATCGGCTTGACGCAGGAACAGCTTGCCTTAGTGGCCGACGTTGACCGGTCTTATTACGGCGCCGTCGAACGGGGGGAGCGGAACATCACCTTCACGGTCTTGTGCCGTCTGTGCCTGGCGCTTCGGTGCGATGTCGCCTTGCTCACAGGCGAACTGCCACCGGGCCAATAAGGAAACCGGTCTTTACTCCCACGACCAACGTCCGCTTTCGACCCTTAGGCGACGTTCCTGAGGTCTGTTCTGCGGATATCGTCACGTCGCTAAGCTTCATTGGGGCCCCTAAGTAGAACGGACTAGGGTCATGGCTCTTTCAACACCGCGCGCCTCTCGCCCCCGAGAATTGCTGACCCGGGCGCCAGACTTCCTGGTTTGGCGCCGCCGGTTTCACCGCCTAGCCTGGCCTCATGGGGCAGCTCGAACGACTGCGCGTAACGCCGACCCGCTTTTGGAAGGAGCGGGCCCAATTCAGCAATTTCGATCCGCCGGCACCGTTCCACGTCCGGCTCGACAGTCACATCCTGCATGTCTGGGGCGGCTCAGTCATAGAGCCGGGACATCCCTACGATGGGCGCCCCGTTTATCTGTCGCAACGGCGCCCAGACTGGACTGGCGAGGTCGATGTGGAGATTTCGCCCTCCGATCCCCAACATTACAGATCAGGCTATGGTAGCCTGGACCGACGGCCGGATGCGCCGTCACCGGGCGGCGCGACGGTGGCGCCCGCGGGCGGACTCCTGCCCCTCCCGCATCAGAGGCTGCTGTCCCATTGGGCGGCCCTGTCCTATCCGCGCGTCGTCACCCACGGTGAGCGGGAGGTGGCCTCGCTCGAGGCGCATTACGGCCTCGGCACGCCCACGGATTTCCGCACCTATCTGCTCCACGCCTGCTCAACCCTCGACGACGGCGGCGAAATGGACGACTGCAACGCCTGGTGGGGCCTGGAGCGCATCCGTCCCGTCGTGGAGGAGTGCGACGATCAGAGCCCCATGACCCTGACGGCGGATACCCGGAAGACGCTGATCTTCGCCGATCACATGATCTGGTGCTGGGCTTGGGCGATCTGCTGCGACGGCGGCCGCAATCATGGGCGCGTCATGGTCATAGGTCCCGACCGCTGGGTCGCGGACAGCTTCGCCGAGTTCATCGACCGCTACGTGACCGACCAGCCTAGCCTGTATCCGTAAAATCGCCGATGGCTCGACTTCCGCTGCTGACCCACCGCGGACGCCGCGCTGCGCCGGTTCGAGCTGGGTCTTCAATGCGCGTCACCGGCCGAAGCCTAATTCTGATTTTTTTGTGTAGCGCGAGAGGCGGCCGGAGCTACACGATAGGCGGACGCGATTTCACCCTACCCCCCACCCCCAGGGAGCAGAATCAAGGGGATTTCCCCACCGGTTAGTGGGGATGCGGTGGGGCAAAGCTTCGCCGTCTTCCGACAGCGTCGCCTAAGTCATTGAAATTAATGGAGCGGGCGAAGAGATTCGAACTCTCGACCCCAACCTTGGCAAGGTTGTGCTCTACCACTGAGCTACGCCCGCTCGCGTCGCGCAGACCCGCCCTGAGGCGGAGCCGCTGGAAGAGGAGCGGCTTATTGCAGACGCCCCCGCCCTTGGCAAGGGTCGCCCGCAACACCTCGCCCGCCGCGGTCAGAACCCCAGCTTCATCGACTTCAGCCGGCGCTTGTTGATGTGGTCTTTGGGGGCCTCGCCGGGGGCCTCGGGCGGGATCTCGCCCTTGAAGTAGAAGCGCTGCCAGGCCTCGCGCACCGCCTCCGGATCCGACTTGGCGAGGCGGTTGTTGAAGTCGTTCCGCTCACGCATCCACACCTCGTACTGGTCGCGCAGGCCGGCGTTGGCCTGCAAGGAGCGCTGGGTCGGCTGGACCTGCTCCATCACCCGGTGAGGGGTCAGGTTGATGAAACAGAACGGTTCGCCCTTCTCGAACCGCACCTTGCCCGGGCGGGTCATGATCCAGTTCATGGTGAAGGGGAACGGCAGCCAGTCGGTCTCGACGATGCCGGACAGGGGATAGATCCCGTCCTTGGGCAGGTTGGGCGGCCCGCCGGTGTAGAGGTCCCAGCCCGGCGGGGTGCGGAAGAGATAGCCGGTCTGGAAGGTGACCACCCCGCCGCTGAAGTGCGAGGAGACGAAGTTGTGAAAGTCCGGATGCGGCCGGTCGGCCCTGACCGTCAGGTCCTCGATCAGCTTGCCGCCGTTCCACTCGACGGTGAAGGCCATGGGACAGAGCAGTTCCCACCCCGTGGTGTTGGCCATGGTCAGGGGCAGGCACCGATAGGGGTGGCGGGCGACGAAATGATCCATCCACCGCCGCTCTGGACGCCCGGGCACAAGGTCGGGCGGACGGCCCGAGATGGCGAAACACTCGAGTTCCATGCGGGGCGAAACCTCGGCTGACGGTGTTAAGCGTTGCGGAAAGACGGCGTTGATGCTGTCGTATCCGGCTCGGTGGCGATACGTCGAGTCCCACCCCGCACGGGCCGCGGGGCCGACCTCGCCATGCTGCGCGCGATTGTGACCCGGATGAGCCTCAGTCTTGCGACCGAATTGCCGGAGGCCGCGCCGCTCGAACCGGGATTCGAGGTCCGTCGGCCAGAGCGGGTGACGGCGCCCTTCGTGTTCGCCTCGCCTCACTCGGGGCGGCTCTATCCCCCCGACATGATGGCCGCCAGCGTCCTGGACGAAGCGGCGATCCGCCGGTCGGAGGACGCCTTCGTCGACGTCCTGGCCTCAGCGGGGCCCAAGTTCGGCGCGCCCCTGATCGCGGCCCGCTACGCCCGGGCCTATATCGACGTCAACCGCGAGCCCTATGAGCTCGACCAGGGCATGTTCGCCGATGAGCTGCCCGACTTCGCCCAGGGACGCACCGCCCGCGTCGCCGCCGGCCTGGGCTCGATCGCCCGGGTGGTGGGCGAGGGCCAGGAGATCTACCACCGCAAGCTGACCTTCGCCGAGGCGCGGCGGCGGATCGAGGCCGTGCACCGCCCTTACCACGGCGCCCTGGCCGCCCTGGTGGAGGAGGCGAGGGCCCGATTCGGCTTCGTCATCCTGATCGACTGGCATTCCATGCCGTCCGCCGCCGCCGCGGCCGGGACCCGGGGGCGGCGGGGCTGCGACTTCGTCCTCGGCGACCGGTTCGGCTCCGCCTGCGCGCCGGCCGTGGCGGGGGCGGTGGAGCGCGAGCTGGAGGCCATGGGCTATTCGGTCGCCCGCAACGCCCCCTACGCCGGCGGCCATACCACCGAGTTCTACGGCCGCCCGGCCGACGGGGTCCACGCCCTGCAGATCGAGATCAACCGGGCGCTCTACCTGAACGAACGCACCTTGAAGCGGCATGGCGGCTTCGAACGGCTGGCCCACGACATCGAACGGCTGGTCCAGGGCCTGATCGGCGCCGACTGGCGCAAACTCGCCTGAACACCCCCTCGGGGTTGCGCCGGGGCCGGCGCCCGATTAAGGGATCGCCCTCGCCCGCACGACCTGGAGAGGTGGCTGAGTGGTCGAAAGCACCGCACTCGAAATGCGGCGTACCTGTGAGGGTACCGTGGGTTCGAATCCCACCCTCTCCGCCATTCGTCGAACGCCCGGACTCTCTGAGAGAATTCATTGATTTGACGGGCCCGCGACAGGGCGTGCGCCCACGCGCGTCCCAAAATCGCAGCTTATGGCCCGACAGCGACAAACCATCGCGCGCCCCGCCTGTCCCCGGCGGAACCTCGGCAGGTGCGCGCCGTTCCTCCTCAGGGTCCGCAACGTCCAACGGGCGGCGCTGACCAATGGGGTGGATGTCGATGACGGACAATGTAGGGCCGCTGCTTCTGTACGTAGAAGACGAGCGGATGATCCTTGAGTTGGGCGTCACCTCATTCGAGGATTCGGGTTTTGCGGTGGCTGGGTTTCGATCCGGATCGGAGGCCATTACCGCCCTCGACGAACGGGGAGCGGACTTCAGGGCGCTGATCACGGACATCGACTTGGGGAGCGGCCCAAATGGATGGGAGGTCGCTAAATATGCGCGCGAACGGCACCCCGAAATGCCCGTGGTCTACGTGAGCGGGGCTAGCGCAAACGAGTGGCCCTCCCTGGGCGTGCCCGGCAGCACCATACTGGTGAAGCCCTACGCCCCCGTACAGCTCGTGGTCGCCGTTTCGACGGCGATGCTTGGCCCGGAGGCCCAGACCAACAAGGTCGGCTAAGGGTCGCTAGACCGCGGCCTGCGGCAGCAGGTCGCCGCTTTCGTCCTCTTCGCCAACCGCCGCGATTTGGTTGTGGATAACCGAGACGAGCGTCCCCGGATGAGCATCTTCGATTTGGACGTGCGCGCTCAACTGTTTCGCCAGCGCCTCGACGATGCTGGTGCCCAACCCCGGGGTCGCGCTTTCCCGGTCCTTGGGAAGGCCCACGCCGTCGTCCTCCACCGATAGGGTCCAATTCGGCCCGCGCGAGTGATAGCCGACCTCGATCCTCCCCAGGCGCCCGCCGGGAAAGGCATGTTTCAGGCAATTGATGACCAACTCAGTGAGGATCAGGCCAAGGCTTACCGAGATTTCCGCCGTACTCGTGCTGTCGTCGGCCTTTACCTCCAAGACCAACTGATCGTGGTCTCGGATCATGGACGCGCCGATACTGTCGCAGAGCTTCGTGAAGTAGGATCGCAGCTCGACCTCCCCCAGCCTGGAGGCTGCCAGTTGCTGCTGCATTGCCGCGACCGACATGACGCGGTTGTGGGCGTCGGTGAGGTGAAGCCGCGTTTCATCGGAGCTGACCTTGCGGGCGCTTTGGAGGATGACGCTCGCGATGATCTGCAGGCTGTTGGCGACGCGGTGCTGGACCTCCTGGAGCAGGATCGCCTTTTCCCGCAGGAGATCATCCTTGAGCTTCTCGGCGAGACGCGCGTCGGTGACATCCGCGATGGACAGCAAGACCCATTGGTGCGCCGCGTCCCCGTAGTCGAGCTTCCGGGCGTTGAGCACCAGGCGACGGGGCGCTCCCAGACTGCTCTTGAGGTCGATCTCGTAGGCGTCGATTTCCGCGTCGCCAGAGACTGTGGCGCTCAGCAACGAACGGAGCTGGCGCATGTCCCACTCCCCCGAGCCCAGCGCAAAGAGCTTGAGGCCAGGAGCGGTCGACGGCTCGATCCGAAACGTGCGGAAGAACGACGCACTCGCGCCTATGACGGTAAAATCGCCGTCCAACAACACCATCGGAGCCGTGGAGGAGGCGACAACGGCCAACGCCAGACCTAGGGCGGCGTCAGGATGGACAGCCATTGCCGTCCTTTCGATTGACCAGAGGCTCGCGGAACGAAAGCCGTACCCGGCGTACGGGGCAATCTACGTGTCATCGCGATTACCCCAGGGACTCTAACACGTCTTGCGGGTTAAGCGGCGCCTTACGACGCAGACGCGCAAGAAAGTCTGAACGAACAAATCCACGGCTACGTGCCCTCAGGCGCGGCCAGACGAGGGGGCGGCTCTTGAATTTCCAGGCCATGAATCATGAAGGGCTACCCTTATGTGGGGCCAGGCCTTAGACAGCCGCCTATGCGCGTCCTGGTGATCGACCCGGATCCCGCCCGGGCCGCCCTGGTGGCGGAAGGGCTGAAGGGTATTGAACCGCTCGAAGTGCGGCAGGCGACGGTCTTCGTCGCGGCCGACGCCCTGGCCTTTGCCCCCGACGTGGTGGTGGTGGCCTGCGACAGTCCGGACCGGGACACCCTGGAAAGCCTGCGCGACGCCACGGCCAGCAATCCGCGCCCGGTGGTGATGTTCGCCGACCGGTCCGAGCCCGGACTGGCGGATGAGGCTGTCCGGGCCGGGGTGGCGGCCTATGTGGTCGACGGTCTCTCCCCGGCCCGGGTCCGCCCCGTGCTGGAAGCGGCGATGACCCGGTTCCAGCTGATGCAGCAACTGCGGACCGAGCTGGCCAAGGCCAAGGCGGATCTCGCCTCACGCAAGACGGTCGATCGGGCCAAGGGACTGTTGATGAAGGAACGCGGCTTGGACGAGGACGCCGCCTACAAGCTCCTGCGCAAGCTGGCGATGGACTCAGGACGGCCGATCGGCGCGGTGGCGTCCGACCTCTTGACCTTCGCCGGGGTGTTGAAGGGGGACGGGGCGTGAGCAGCGACTTGAAGCTGGGCTTCATCCCCCTGAACGACTGCGCCCCCTTGGCGGTCGCCGACGCGCAGGGTTTTTTCCGCGCCGAGGGCCTTTCGGTGACCCTGAGTCGCGAGGCTTCGTGGGCGACGATCCGGGACAAGGTCGCGGTGGGCGCCCTCGACGGCGGCCACATGCTGGCCCCCATGGTCCTGGCCGCGGGGCTTGGCCTCGGCGGGGCGGGGGCGCGCCTGATCGCTCCCCTGGCCATGAACCTGAACGGCTCCGCCATCACCCTCGCCGCCGCCCACGCCGCCGAGCTGCGCCGTCTCGACCCCGAGGGCGCGGCGGCGCGTACGGCCCGGCCCCTGGCCCGGCTGATCGAGGCGCGGCGCGGACAAGGGGCGCCGCTCCTGACCTTCGCGGCGGTCTTCCCCTATTCGATGCACAACTACGCCCTGCGTTACTGGCTGGCCGAGGCCGGGATCGACCCTGACCGGGACGTGCGCCTGGTCACCGCTCCGCCGCCCCGGATGGCCGAGCAGCTTCGGTCCGGCCTGATCGACGGCTTCTGCGTCGGCGCTCCCTGGAACGCCCAGGCCGAGGCGGACGGGACCGGGGAAATCGTCGCCTGGGCTGCCGACGTCTGGCAGGCGGGGCCCGACAAGGTGCTGGGCGTGGCTGAGGACTGGGCCGAGCGCGAGCCGGCCACCCTGCAGGCCCTGCTCCGCGCCTTGCTCAGGGCCGCCCAGTGGTCCGACGCGCCGGAGAACCGCCCGGCCCTGGCCGCGCTGCTGGCCCGTCCAGATTATGTCGGGGCGCCCTCCGAGGTGATCGCCCGGACCCTGACCGACGCGCCGGAGGGGCTGATCTATCATCGCTACGCCGCCAACTTCCCCTGGCGCAGCCACGCCTCGTGGTTCTATGCCCAGATGCTGCGCTGGGGGCAGATCGCGCCTTCGGTGGAGGGGTCGGTCACGGCCCGGCGGGTCTATCGTCCCGATCTCTATCGCGTGGCGGCGACCAGCCTCGGCGTCCAACCCCCGCCTCAGGACGACAAGATCGAAGGCGCGCACGCGGACCCCTGGAGCCTGGACGGCCTGCCCATGCCCGCCGACCGCTTCTGTGACGGCCGGCCGTTCGACCCTTCCGAGCCCGAACTTTATGCAGCCGGGTTCGCCATAACCCGGGCGTGACGCGGGGGGCGCTTCCTCCCTTTGGGGAACCTCCAAGGGTGTTCGGCGGAGGCTGAGCCCGCACCCCTCAAATGACTGCGGATTGTGCAGGTGCAGCATCAGGCGCCGCGCAACTACGCGAATCGACGAATTCTCGCCCGGTCGCTCGCGCTTAAGGCAGACGCAGGTCCGCAACGGGGGCCTGCTGAGCACAGGCTTTAGGACAACGGCGTTCGCAGCCTTTTCGGATGACCGCTCTGATGCGGTTTCGCCCGGCGACGCCGCCGCTCACATGCGACACCGAGGCCAATTCCGATGGTCAGCCGTTCCTTCCTCAAGGCGGGGCACGCCCCGACTCTCTTCGCCGCCTTCCTCTATTTCGATCTCAGCTTCATGGTCTGGGTGTTGCTGGGCCCGCTCGGGGTCGCCATCGCCAAGGACCTGCATCTGAACCCCGCCCAGAAGGGGTTGATGGTCGCCGTGCCCCTGTTGGCGGGGGCGGCCTTGCGCCTGGTCAATGGGGTGTTGGTCGACCACATCGGTCCCAAGCGCACCGGCATGCTCAGCCAGCTCGTGGTCATCGCCGGCTTGGCCCTGGCCTGGTTCCTGGGCATGCACAGCTATTCGCAGGTCCTGCTGCTGGGGGTGCTGCTGGGCGTCGCTGGCGCGTCCTTCGCCGTGGCCCTGCCGCTCGCCTCCCGGTGGTATCCGCCCGAGCATCAGGGCCTGGCCCTGGGCATCGCAGGAGCCGGCAATTCGGGGACGGCGCTGGCCTCCCTGTTCGCTCCCGCCCTGGCCAAGACCTTCGGCTGGAACGCGGTGATCGGCCTGGCCGCCTTGCCGCTGGCGGCGGTGTTCGTGATCTATATGCTGATGGCCAAGGACGCGCCTAACCGGCCCGCGCCCAAGCGCCTGGTCGATTATCTGGCGGTGCTGAAGGCGCCTGAGGCCTGGGGACTGATGTTCCTCTACAGCGTCACCTTCGGCGGCTTCTCCGGCCTGTCCTCCTCCCTGACCATCTATTTCAACGGGGAGTACCGGCTCGACCCGGTGGTCGCCGGCTTCTTCACCGCCGCCTGCGTCTTCGCCGGCTCCCTGGTGCGCCCCTTCGGCGGGGCCCTGGCGGATCGGATCGGCGGCTTGAAGACCCTGACCGTGGTCTACGCCCTGGCCGCCCTGGGCCTGGTGGCTGCCGGCTTCCACATGCCCAGCGTCTGGATCGCCCTGGCCGTGATCCTCTTCGCCATGATGGCCCTGGGCGCCGGCAACGGGGCGGTGTTCCAGCTCGCCCCGCAACGGTTCTCCAAGGAGATCGGGGTGATCACCGGTCTGGTTGGGGCCATGGGCGGGGTCGGCGGGTTCTACCTCGCCTCCACCCTGGGCTTGGCCAAGCAGATCACCGGCAGCTACCAGTCCGGCTTCCTCGGCTTCGCCGTCCTGGCGCTGGTGGCGCTGTCCGGCGTCGCCGCCTTCCGGGCGCGGCGGCAGGGAGCGGACGCCCGCGCCGACCTCACTACGCCTGCGCGCGTCTGAGGGGGAAGAGGGTCATGGACAAGCAACGCCTGGTCGTCATTGGCAACGGCATGGCCGGCTGCCGCGCGGTGGAGGAGATCCTCAAGCGCGACCCCGACCGTTATGAGATCGCCATCTTCGGGGCCGAGCCGCGGGTCAATTACAACCGCATCATGCTTTCGCCGGTGCTGGCTGGGGAGAAGAGCTTCGACGACATCGTCATCAACGACGCCGCCTGGTACCGCGACAACGGCGTCACCCTGCACGCCGGCCGGGCCGTCACCGGCGTCGACCGGACGCGGCGGGTGGTGCTGGCCGAGGGCGGGCTGGAGGTCCCCTACGACCGGTTGATCCTGGCGACGGGATCGGACCCGGTGCGGCTGCCCCTGCCCGGGGCGGACCTCAAGGGCGTGGTCACCTTCCGCGACCTGGACGACGTCGAGGCCATGGTCGCGGCCTCGGCGGAGCCCAACGCCCGGGCGGTGGTGATCGGCGGTGGCCTGCTCGGGATCGAGGCGGCCTATGGCCTGGCCCGGCGCGGGATGGCCGCCACGGTGGTCCACCTGATGGACGTGCTGATGGAGCGCCAGCTCGACGAGGCGGCGGGCTTTCTGCTCACCGAAGCCATGCGCGACCGCGGGGTCGAGACCGTGCTCGGCGCCCAGTCCGAGGAGATATTGGGGGAAGACGGTCGCGTCGCCGGCCTCAGGCTGAAGGACGGAACCGTGCTGCCCTGTAGCCTGCTGGTCATGGCCGTGGGCATCCGGCCCAACGCCGCCCTGGCCAAGGCCGCTGGCCTGGACGTTGGCCGGGGCGTCCAGGTCGACGACGCCATGAGGACCTCCGACCCCGCCATCTATGCCGTGGGCGAATGCGCCGAGCACCGGGGTCAATGCTACGGCCTGGTGGCCCCGATCTGGGAGATGTGCCGGGCCCTGGCCGAGGACATGACCGACGGGGACGGGCTCTATGAGGGTTCAGTGCTGTCGACCCGGCTGAAGGTGTCCGGCGTCGACGTGTTCTCGGCGGGCCGTTTTTCCGGAGGCGAGGGCTGCGAGGACATCGTGTTCCGCGACGCCGGACGCGGCGTCTACAAGCGGCTGGTGCTGCAGGACGGCAAGGTCGTCGGCGGGGTCCTGTTCGGCGACGCGGCCGACGGGGGCTGGTACTTCGACCTCATGAAGTCCGGCCGCGACGTGGCCGCGATCCGCGACACCCTCATCTTCGGCCAGGCGATCACGGAGGGCCTGGACGGCCTGGACCCTAGTTCGGCCGTTGCGGCCATGGCCGACACCGCCGAGGTGTGCGGCTGCAACGGCGTGTGCAAGGGCGCGATCACCGGCGCGGTGACGGCCCAGGGGCTGAGCACCCTGGACGAGGTGCGGGCCGTCACCAAGGCCTCGGCCAGCTGCGGATCCTGCACCCCCCTGGTCGAGCAATTGCTGAAATTGACCCTGGGCGACGGGTTCGAGGTGCAGACGGGGCCCAAGCCCCTGTGCAAGTGCACCGCGCACCCGCACAGCCTTGTCCGTGAACGGATCGTCTCCGCCGAGCTCAAGTCGATCCCGGCGGTGATGCAGGCCCTGGAGTGGACCACCCCCGACGGCTGCGCCTCCTGCCGGCCGGCGTTGAACTATTACCTGGTCTGCGCCTGGCCCGGGGACTATCGCGACGACCCCCAGTCCCGCTTCGTCAACGAACGGGTCCACGCCAACATCCAGAAGGACGGCACCTACAGCGTGGTTCCGCGCATGTGGGGCGGCATGACCACCCCGGCCGAACTCAGGGCCATCGCCGACGTGGCCGAGAAGTTCGCCATTCCCGCGGTCAAGGTCACCGGCGGCCAGCGCATCGACCTCCTGGGCGTGAAGAAGGAGGACCTGCCCGCGGTCTGGTCCGACCTCAACGCCGCCGGCATGGTCTCCGGCCACGCCTACGCCAAGGGCCTGCGTACGGTGAAGACCTGCGTCGGCTCGGACTGGTGCCGGTTCGGCACCCAGGATTCCACCGGCCTCGGGGTCCGGCTGGAGAAGTTCATGTGGGGGTCCTGGACCCCCGCCAAGGTCAAACTCGGGGTCTCGGGTTGTCCCCGCAACTGCGCCGAGGCCACCTGCAAGGACGTCGGCGTCATCTGCGTCGACAGCGGCTATGAGATCCATATCGGCGGCGCCGCCGGCCTGCACATCCGCGGCACCGAGATCCTGACCCGCGTCGCCACCGAACAGGAGGCGGTGTGGACCATCTGCGCCCTGGTCCAGCTCTATCGCGAGCAGGGCTGGTACCTGGAACGCATCTACAAATGGATGGACCGGGTCGGCCTCGACTCCATCAAGGCGGCCTTGGCCGATCCCGAGGGCCGCAAGGCGCTCTACGACCGCTTCGCCTATTCCCAACGTTTCGCCCGCATCGACCCCTGGGCCGAGCGTGTGGCGGGGCGGCACCACGAGCAGTTCAACCCCATGAGCCTTCGTCTGGAGTTCGCCCCGGCATGAACGTGCACGTAACCCCTAGCCCCGTGGTCTGGATCGACGTGGGCGCGGCCACCGACATTCCCCGTCGCGGGGCGCGCCGCCTGCCCAGCCCCATCGGCGACATCGCCGTGTTCCGCACCGGCGACGGCGAGGTCTACGCCCTGCGCGACGCCTGCCCCCACAAGGGCGGACCGCTCAGCCAGGGGATCGTGCACGGGCGGGCCGTCGCCTGCCCGCTGCACAACTGGACCATCGACCTGGCCACCGGCCATCCCACCGGCGCCGACGCCGGCAAGGGCTGCACCCCGGTCGTGCCGGTGCAGATCCGGGACGGGCGCGTGCTCTTGGGCATGTCGGTGGACGGAGCCTGATCCCATGGCTGACGGCTCGCTTCCGCCTCCCGCCGTCCTGACCACCTGCCCCTATTGCGGGGTGGGTTGTGGGATCGCGGCGCGGGTGGGGGAAGGGCGCCAGCTCTCCGTCATGGGCGACGCCGGCCACCCGGCCAACCGGGGGCGACTGTGCTCCAAGGGTTCGGCCCTGGGCGCCACGGTGGGGTTGGAGGGACGGCTGCTGTCGCCGATGATCGGCGACCGGACGGTAGGTTGGGACGAGGCGACGGCCTACGTCGCCCGCCGCTTCAAGGAGACCATCGCCCGGCATGGTCCGGATTCGGTGGCCTTCTATGTCTCGGGCCAGCTGCTGATCGAGGACTATTACGCCGCCAACAAGCTGATGAAAGGCTTCATCGGCTCAGGCAATATCGACACCAATTCGAGGCTCTGCATGGCCTCGGCGGTGGCGGCGCACAAATCCGCCTTCGGCGCCGACCTGGTCCCCGGCTGCTACGAGGACCTCGACCTGGCCGACCTGGTGGTGTTCTCCGGCCACAACGGGGCCTGGACCCATCCGGTGCTGTTCCGGCGCATGGAGGCCGCCCGCGCCCGTGGTCAGCGCCACGTGGTCATCGATCCCCGCCGCACCGACACCGCCGAGGGCGCCGACTTGCACCTCGCCATCGCGCCCCAGTCCGACGTGCGCCTGTGGAACGGCCTCTTGGCCGACCTGATCGCCCGCGGGGCGGTGGACCGCACCTATATCGCCGCCCACGTCTCCGGCTTCGAGGCGGTGGAGCGCGAACTCGCCGCGACAGACCAGTCCAGGGACGCGGTCGCCGCCGACTGCGGCGTGGCCGTGGCCGACCTCAGCCGGTTCTACGACCTGTTCGCCGCGACGCCGCGGACAGTCAGCCTGTTTTCCATGGGCGCCAACCAGTCCGCCCAGGGAACGGCCAAGGGCCTGGCCATCCTCAACGCCCACCTGGCCACCGGGCGGATCGGCAAGCCCGGCGCCTGTCCGTTTTCGATCACCGGCCAGCCCAATGCCATGGGCGGCCGCGAGACCGGCGGCATGGCCAACACCCTGGCCGCCCATATGGACTTCGACCCCGCGGCCCGCGACCGCGTCGCCCGGTTCTGGGGCGCGCCCGAGACCGCCCGCGCCCCCGGACTGAAGGCGGTGGACCTGTTCGAGGCGATCCACGCCGGCCGGGTCAAGGCGGTGTGGATCATGGCCACCAACCCGGCCGTCTCCATGCCCAACGCCAGCCGCGTGCGGGAGGCCCTGTCCCGTTGTCCGACGGTGGTGGTGTCCGACTGCATGGCCTCGACCGACACCATGGCCTTCGCCCATGTGAAGCTCCCGGCCCTGGCCTGGGGTGAAAAGGACGGCACGGTCACCAATTCCGAGCGCCGCATCTCCCGCCAGCGGGCCCTGTTCCCGGCCCCCGGCGAGGCCCGGTCCGACTGGCGCATCGTCGCCCAGGTGGGCAGGGCCATGGGCTTTGGCGACGCTTTCGGCTGGGGGAACGCCGCGGCGGTGTTCCGCGAGTACGCCCGCCTCACCGCCTATGAGAACGTCACGGGAAATGGGGGCCGGCCGCTCAACCTTTCGTCCCTGGTGGGCCTCGACGTGCGCGCCTACGAGGCCCTGGCCCCGGTGCAGTGGCCGGCGACCGGGGAGGGCGACGCGTCCCGCCTGTTCGAAGACGGCCGTTTCGCCACTCCCGACGGCCGAGCCCGGATGGCGGTGGTCCAGCCCAAGGGTCCGGCCACCCCCGAAAGCCTGGGCTTTCCCATGGCCCTGAACACCGGGCGCATCCGCGACCAGTGGCACACCATGACCCGGACCGGCCTGGCGCCCGACCTGTGCCGCCATGCGCCCGAACCCTTTGTCGAGATACATCCAGCCGATGCGGAAGGCCTTGGGGTGACCGAAGGCGCCCTGACCCGGATCGAAACCGCCCAGGGAACCGCCGTGGCCGTAGCCCGGCTGAGCGACCGGCAGCGTCGCGGCAGCCTGTTCCTGCCTATGCACTGGAGCGCCGCCTTCGCTCCCTCCGGCCGGTCCAACGGCCTGATCGGCTCGGCGGTCGATCCGGTGTCGGGGCAGCCTGAGTTCAAGCACACCCCGGCGCGGGCCCGGCCCTATCGGGAGACCTGGCGCGGCTTCTACATGTCCCGCGACGCCCGCGCGGCGCCAGCGACCCTGGACCTGGTCTGGCGGCGGATTCCGGAGGACCACTGCCATCTGCACGAGTTCGCCGGGCGCGGAAATGCGAGCGAGCGCGAGTCCCTGCGCCGCTGGCTCACCCGCGGCGCGGCGGGGGAGGCGGTCCGCCTCGAGGATCCGGCCACGGGCCTGCTGCGCGAGGCCTGGATCGTGGACGGACGGCTGGAGCGGATGCTGGTGTTCACCACCGCCGGACGTCTGCCGCCGCGGGATTGGCTGACGGCCCTGTTCGGCGAGGGGTTGCTGTCGGCGGAAGCCCGCACCGCCCTCTTGGTCGGCCGCCCGCCGGGAGCGACCCCCGATCCGGGACCACAGGTCTGCGCTTGCCTCAGGATCGGGACCCGCGCCATCGACGAGGCGATCGCCGCCGGCGCCCGCGACGCCGACGCCGTGGGCCGGGCCACCGGCGCCGGGACCAATTGCGGCTCCTGCCGCCCGGAGATCGCCCGCAGAATCGCCGCCGCTCCCGAGGAGGCCCGCCATGCCGCATGAGGTGAAGACCGGCCACGTGGCTCTGGTCGGGGCCGGTCCCGGTCCGGCCGATCTGATGACCGTGCGGGCGCTCCGCGCTGTCGAGAGCGCCGGGGTCCTGCTCTACGACGCCCTGATCAGCGACGAGGTGCTGGCCCTGGCTCCGCGCGCTTGCCTGCGCATCCAGACCGGCAAGCGGGCTGGGCGCGCCAGCATGAAGCAGCAGACCATCAACAGGCTAATGCTGCGCCTGGCCCGGCGCGGCCTGACCGTGGTGCGGTTGAAGGGCGGCGATCCGTCCGTGTTCGGCCGGGTCGGCGAGGAGCAGGCCTTCCTCGAGGCCAATGGGGTCGCGGTCGAGGTGGTTCCCGGCGTCACCGCCGCCAGCGCCGCGGCCGCCCAGTTCGGCTTTCCCCTGACCCATCGCGGGGTGGCGCGCAGCGTCAGCTTCGCCACCGCCCGGATTCAGGACGGCTCGGTGATCGAGGCGGGATGGGCCGCCAAGGCCGATCCCGAGACCACCCTCGCGCTCTACATGGCTCGCGACGCCTGCGCCGCCGCCTGCGCCCACTTGATCGCGGCGGGGCGTGCGCCCCGCACGCCGGCCATCGCCGTGGAAAACGCTGGTCATCCGGCCGCCCGGCTGATCGCCTCGGACCTACGCGGCCTGCCCGGACGCTTGGCCGAGGCCGATTGCGACGGCCCGGTGCTGCTGGTGATCGGCGAGGCGGCTGGCCTGGCGCGGTCGACGGACGCGGAGCTTCCCGCGCGGCGCCGTGTCGGCTGATCGAATGCGATAAGAATAATATCGACTGGGGAAAACCGTTTCGCCGTAATATGAACGCTGCCGCTGTAAGCGGCGGCGATATTTTGGCTGCGCGCCGTAAATTTGATTGACTCTTCAATCAATCAACGGCGGAGATGCTGAATAATAATCAGCCATACCGCGCAATAATCAGGCAAGGCCCTGAAAAATCGCCGACTAAGTCCAGCCATTGTTTCCAAGCTGAGCGGCTCATGACGTTCTGATCTCGACGCGGGGCAACGAAGTCTCGCGAGGCCGAGATAAGCGGCCGCCCCGGCCTGGCCGGGATTCATCGGGGACAATGACGTCCAAGGCGGGGGGAGGTCCCCCCGGTCTGGCGTCTTTTTTTGTGAGGCGAGGGGATGGCTTCGACAACAGCACTGAAATGGGGCGCGGCCGCGGTCGCGTTGACGTGGGGCTCCGCGGCCCTGGCCCAGGAACCGCCGGCCAAAGCGCCGGAGACGGTTTCGGCGGTCGAGACCGCGGCAGAGCCGGCCCCCGAGCCGCCTCCCCCGCCGCCGCCTGCGCCGACGGTCGCCGAGGCCATCGCCAAGGGCAAGCCGATCTTCGAGGCCAGGCTGCGATACGAGACCGTCGACCAGGTGGGCATCGTCAACAAGGCCGACGCGCGGACCCTGCGCACCCGGTTGGGCTGGGAGACCGGCGCTTTCCATGGCCTCAAGGCCCTGGTCGAGTTCGAGGACGTGCGCCGGTGGGGCCCGGAGCGCTACAATATCGCCGTACCCGGGGTGGTCGGCGGCAGCCTCAACGGCAAGACCCAATATCCGATCGTCAACGATCCGAAGGTCACCGAACTCAACCGCGCCCAACTCTCCTGGGTGGTCGGGCCCGCCCTGACCCTGGTCGGCGGTCGTCAGCGGATACTGTTGGACGACCAACGCTTCGTCGGCAACGTCGGCTGGCGCCAGGACGAGCAGACCTTCGACGGGATCCGCGCCGATTTCGCCCTTGGACGCATCAAGGGAACCTACGCCTATATCTCCCACGTCAACCGTATCTTCGGCGAGGCCAAGGACTGGACCTCGGACAGCCACCTGCTGAACGTCTCCTACTCCGTGGCCGAGCCGTTGAAGCTGCAGGGCTTCGTCTACGCCCTCGATTTTGGCAACTCGCCGATCAATTCCACCAAGACCTGGGGGGCCAAGGCCTCCGGCAAGACCTGGGTCAGCCTGTTCCAGGTGGCCTACAACGCCACCTGGGCCCACCAGAGCGACTACCGCCACAACACTGCGCCGTTCAGCCTCGACTACTGGGGCGGCGACGTGGCCGCCACCTTCGACATCTGGACCGCCAAGGCCTCCTACGAAGTGTTGGACGGCGACGGGACGCGGGGCTTCATCACCCCGTTGGCGACCACCCACGGCTTCCAAGGCTGGGCCGACGCCTTCGCCGCCGTCAGTGGCAACAAGACCTTCGTCGACGGGATCAAGGACCTGAACCTGCAGCTGGTCGCCCGGCCGCGGTTCAAGATGCAGTACCTCTACAACTTCGAGTTCCTGGCCCGGTGGCACGACTTCGACGCCCAGCGGACCGGGGCGGCCCTTGGCCATGAGTGGGACCTCCAGGCCACGGCCGCGGTGACCCCGACCCTGTCGGTTGGTCTGAAGTACGCAGACTTCGAGCGCGTCACCGTCGTCGCTCCAGGGACCGCCGCCCCGCCGGCCTCGCGCAACAAGTTCTGGTTCACCCTCGAATACCGCCTTTGAGCCGCTTGGGCGCGCCCAAGCAGGAGATCCATCATGACCAAAGACATCAAGACCCCTCTCGGCCTGAATCGCCGGGTCGTTCTGACCGGGGCGGCCGCCACCATCGCCGCCGCCCGGGCCGCCTTCCCCAGCGGGGCCTTCGCCGCCGGCGCCGGGCCCGAGGTTTCGAAAGCCCGGCTCGGCTTCATCGCCCTGACCGACTGTTCGCCCCTGATCATCGCCAAGGAGCGGGGCCTCTTCACCAAGCACGGTCTGCCCGACGTGGAGGTGCTTAAGCAGGCATCCTGGGGCGCGGTCCGTGACAACCTTGTGCTGGGATCGGACGGCGGCGGCCTCGACGGCTCTCACATCCTGTCGCCCATGCCGCTGCAGTTCACCGCCGGCGTGCAGTCAGGTCCGAAGCCGCTGCCCATGTACATATTGGCGCGCCTGAACCTCAACGGTCAGGCGATCTCGGTCGGCAACGACCTGAAGGCGGTGAAGGTCGGTCTCGACGCCGCCGGCGCGAAGGCCAAGTTCGCCCAACTCAAGGCGGCCGGAAACATCGCCAAGATCGCCATGACCTTCCGCGGCGGCACCCACGACCTGTGGGTCCGTTACTGGCTGGCCGCGGCGGGGATCAACCCCGAAGTCGACATCTCCACCATCGTCATTCCGCCGGCCCAGATGGTGGCCAACCTCAAGGCCGGCACCCAGGACGCCTTCTGCGTCGGCGAACCCTGGGGCGGCCAGACCGTCAACCAGAAGATCGGCTATTCCGCCTGCCTGACCAGCGAGATCTGGATGAACCATCCGGAGAAGGCGCTCGGCATGCGCGCCGACTGGGTGGACAAATATCCCCGCGCCGCCCAGGCGCTCACCGCCGCGGTGCTCGAAGCCCAGATGTGGTGCGACAAGATGGCCAACCGCCCGGCCATGTGCTCGATCACCTCGGGGCGGCAGTACATCAATGTGCCGATGGGCGACATCCTGCCCCGGCTGCAGGGGACGGTGGACTACGGCGATGGTCGCACCCTGAAGACCTCGCCCCATTACATGAAGTTCTGGGCAGACGACGCCTCCTTCCCCTTCAAGTCGCACGACCTGTGGTTCGCCACCGAGGACATGCGCTGGGGCGTTTTGCCCGCGAAGACCAACGCCCAGGCGCTGGTGGCCAAGGTCAACCGTTCCGACATCTGGCGCGCCGCCGCCAAGTCGTTGGGCGTCGCCGCGCCGGCTTCCGACAGTCGTGGCACGGAGAAGTTCTTCGACGGCAAGGTGTTCGACCCTGCCAATCCGGGCGCCTGGTTGGCCGGCCAGCCGATCAAGAAGCTTGCGTGAGGAAGGCCCCATGACCGTGCTCGCCCGGGTGTCCCAGCCCCTAGAGACCGCCGAAGCCCCAGCGCTGCCGGCTGCCGTCCTCGTCCCGCGCCCGACCCGTGCACGCACGGTCCTTCGGCGGTTGAAGACGGGCGCGAAAAACGCGGCGGCGGCGGTGCTGCCGCCGCTGTTCACCCTGACCGTGGTGTTGGTCCTTTGGCAGCTCCTGGGCGGGCGCGGGGGCCTGCCCGCGCCCCTGACCATCTGGACCGACTCCCGGGAGCTGATCCTGCACCCGTTCTACGACCGGGGCGGGGTGGACAAGGGACTGTTCTGGCATGTGGCCACCAGCCTCAGCCGGGTGGCGGTCGGCTTCTCGCTGGCGGCGGTCTGTGGGATTGGGCTTGGGGTCCTGGTCGGCGCCAGCCGCTGGGCGCACCGGGGGCTGGACCCGGTGTTCCAGGTGCTGCGGACCGTGCCGCCCCTCGCCTGGTTGCCGATCAGCCTGACCGCCTTCCACCAGGCCCAGCCCTCGGCCCTGTTCGTGATCTTCATCACCTCGATCTGGCCGATCGTGATCAATACGGCGGTTGGGGTGCGCAACATCCCGCAGGACTACGTCAATGTCGCCCGGGTGCTCCGGCTGTCGCCGATCGAGTATTTCTTCAAGATCCTGATGCCGGCGGCCGCGCCCTATGTCTTCACCGGTCTCAGGATCGGGGTCGGCATGAGCTGGCTCGCCATCGTCGCCTCGGAGATGCTGCTCGGCGGGGTCGGTATCGGCTTCTTCATCTGGGACCAGTACAACTCGTCCCGCATCTCCGACATCCTGGTCGCCCTGGTCTGGGTCGGCCTGACCGGCTTCGCGCTGGACCGTCTGGTCGCCCTCGTCGGCCGGATCGTCGCCCGCGGCGCCTCCGCCTGAGGAGCACAGCCATGACCAAGGCCTATCTCTCGATCGAATCCCTCGGCGTCAGCTTTGGCGGCGCCCGGCCTAGCGAGGTGTTGCGCGACATCAGCCTCCAAGTGAATCAAGGCGAGTTCGTCTCGATCATCGGCCATTCCGGGTGCGGCAAGTCCACCCTGCTCAATGTGATCGCCGGCCTGGTCCCGATCACTACCGGGGCGGTGATCCTGGACCGGGTAGCGGTGGAAGCGCCTGGCCCCGACCGGGCGGTGGTGTTCCAGAACCACTCGCTGCTGCCTTGGCTGTCCGTCTACGAGAACGTCAAGCTGGGGGTCGACAAGGTGTTCGGCGCCGCCAAATCCCCGGCCGAACGGCGGGAGTGGACCCTGCACAACCTGGAGCTGGTGCACATGGTCCACGCCAAGGACAAGCGGCCGGCGGAGGTGTCGGGGGGGATGAAGCAGCGCGTGGGCATCGCCCGGGCCTTGGCCATGCAGCCCAAGGTCCTGCTCCTGGACGAGCCGTTCGGGGCCTTGGACGCCCTGACCCGCGCCCACCTTCAGGACAGCGTGATGGAGATCCACGCCATGCTGAAGAACACCGTGCTGATGATCACCCACGACGTCGACGAGGCGGTTCTGCTGTCGGACCGGATCGTGATGATGACCAATGGCCCCGCCGCCGGCGTCGGGGAGGTGCTGTCCGTCGACTTGCCGCGGCCGCGCCGCCGGCTCGAACTGGCGGCTTCCGGCGAATATCTTCGGGCCAGGGCCGCGGTGCTGGAGTTCCTCTACGCCCGCCACCGCGATCCGAAGGTGGCGGCTTAGGACGTCGTCTTGGAGTCGGCTCGAAGGGTTCGTGCGCGGGGCCGGCGGCGCCCCGCGCACCCGGCTTGGCCGCGCGGCCGGACGACGGCGGGGCCCGGCCCAGGCCCTTCAAATCCTTGATCAATAGCAACCGCCGCGCCGGTGCGCGGCGCCCCGGATCGGGCCGTCCGGAATTTTCCTTGTGTTTTGAGCGGATTGTGGGACAATCCGGCCATCGAATATCGATTTGGTTCGGTTGCTCTCCACACTCGCTCTTCGGATCGAGCTCCCGAGTCCACCACGATCCTCTCCGACCATTTGATCACGCGTCCCGACGGGATCGCGCGAACGTTACACTTGAAGGACTACACCTATGGCTACCGGCACTGTGAAGTGGTTCAACCCCACCAAGGGCTTCGGCTTCATCCAACCTGACGACGGCGGCGCGGACGTTTTCGTGCACATCTCGGCGGTCGAGCGTTCGTCGCTTGGTTCGCTGCATGAGGGCCAGAAGCTCTCGTACGAACTCGAGCGCGACCAGCGCAGCGGCAAGATGTCGGCCGGCCAGCTCGCCGCGGGCTGATCCCATCCGGGCAGCGGGACGGTGCGAAAGCGCGGTCCCGCTGCATCCCGCCATCCCCGCCCGGTCGGGGCGACGGCGTCGGGACTTGATCGGGATCTGTAGACTGCCCCTACCCGGACGTCCGCCGCACATGTCCGCGGCCCGGCGCGCAGACCCGAAAGCTCCATGAACGAAACCCAAAACACCGGCTTCGCCGAACGGCTGAAGACCGCCGCCGAGGCCAAGAAGGCCCTGCTGGCGAAGTTCCGGCCCAAGCCCACCGTGGTCGATCCCCTGGCCTCCGAGCGCGTGGCCATGCGCGCCGCCGCCCTGACCCAGACCCGCGCCGACCACGCCGCCGCCAAGGCGGCCGTGAAGCAGGCCGCGGCCGACGCCCAGGAAGCCGTCCGTCAGGCCCAGGCCGACGCCGAAGCGGCCGATCTGGACGCCCGCCGCGGAGTTCGCAAGGAACGCAAGGCCTTGACCAAGGCCGAGGCCAAGACCAAGCGCGACGCCCGCTACGCCGCCCGCAAGGCGCGCCAGTAGCCGCCGCTCGCGCTTCTTTTTCGCCCCACGGAGACCCCGACATGGCGCGCAAACCGAACTATAATTTCGAGCGCATGGAGCGCGAACGGATCAAGGCGGCCAAGGTCGCCGAGAAGGCCGCGCTCAAGCGCGCCCAGCGCGAACAGGCCCGGTCCGAGGCCCAAGGCCAGGGCCCGGCGGACGACGAGGAATAGACCGGCCATGCAGACCGACACCATCTTCAACCATGAAACCGTGACGCTCGACGGCGAGGAGTTCTCCGATTGCGAGTTCCGCTCCTGCCGTCTGGTCTACAGCGGCGGTGAAACCCCGGTGTTCGTCCGCTGCCGCTTCGACGATTGCGACTGGCGGTTCGAGGACGCGGCGGCGCGGACCTTAGCCCAGTTGAAGCTGCTTTGGAGCGTCGGCGGCAAGGCCCCGGTCCAGGCCTTCATCAAGGAAATCACCGGCGGCGGCGGCAAGTAGGGCGAAGCCCTAAGTCCCTGCCGGTCTTGCCATCGACCGGGTTTGGGCGAAACGTCCCCTTCCGACCAAGCGATCGGTATCGGGGAACCCATGAACGGCAACGCCTTCGCCCAGAGCTGGGCGCCGCGGATGCTGAGCATCCTTCGCATTGTCGCCGCCCTGCTGTTTCTCGAGCACGGCGCGCAGAAGATCTTCGACTTCCCGCACTCGGACACGCACATGCCTTATGTGCTGACCAGCCTCGTTCCCGGCGTCGCGGGCCTGATCGAGTTTATCGGCGGACTTTTGCTGCTGGCAGGCCTGTTCACGCGTCCGACCGCCTTCATCGGCTCGGGCGAGATGGCGGCCGCCTATTTCATCGGCCATTTCCCCAAGAGCGTGTTCCCGATCCTGAATGGCGGCGGGGAGGCGGTGATGCTGTGCTTCGTCTTCCTCTATCTCGCCTGCGCCGGGCCGGGGCCCTGGAGCCTCGACGCGATCCGCCGCAAGGGTTAGCGGCGGGCTTGATCTCCTGGTCCCCGAAAGCGCTCACGCGCCTTCCGGGATGGCCGCCTGAAAAGTTTCAGCTTTCCAGCGGATGCCAGCGCTGCGGGCGCGCTTCGCCGGCGCTGCCGGGACGTCCCGCTCCGCCCTGACGACCCGGAGCTCCGCCGCCCGGCTTGGCTCCGCCGCGCCCGCGGCCCCGGTTGCGGCTGGCCTGCGCCCGCTGCTCGGGCGCCAGACGGTTGCGGCTGTCGCCGTGGTTGGCGGGCTTGGGCATGGCCGCCTCCTGGGCGGCGCGGGCCTTGGCCATGACGGCGAGCTGCGGGTCGCGGCGGCGGTCCTCGGCTGGGATGGTCTGGCGGGTAACCTTCTGGATGTCGCGCACCAGAGGACGCTCGTCGTCCGAGCACAGGCTGATGGCGTGGCCGGTGGCGCCGGCGCGGGCGGTCCGGCCGATACGGTGGACATAGGATTCCGGCACGAAGGGCAGCTCGAAATTGACCACGTGCGTGACGGCGTCGATGTCGATCCCCCGCGCGGCGATGTCGGTGGCGACCAGGGCGCGGCAGGCGCCGGCCTTGAACGCGGCCAGGGCCCGTTCGCGCTGCGGCTGGCTCTTGTCCCCGTGGATCGAGGCGGCCGGGATGCCGGCGGCCTCCAGGGACTTGGCCACCTTGTCGGCCCCACGCTTGGTGCGGGTGAAGACGATGGTGCGGCTCATGGTGTTGTCGGCGAACAGCTCGGCCAGCAGCTCGCGCTTGCGTTCGGCCTCGACGAAGATCAGCCGCTGTTCGACCCGCTCGACGGTGGTGGCCTGGGGCGCGACCGAGACCTGGGCCGGGTTGACCAGCAAGTCTCCCGCAAGCTTGCCGATCTCGCTCGGCATGGTGGCCGAGAAGAACAGGTTCTGCCGCTGCTTGGGCAGGTGGGCGACGATGCGACGGATCGGCTGCAGGAAGCCCAGGTCCAGCATCTGGTCGGCCTCGTCGAGGACGAAGATCTCGGTCTCGCCCAGGCGGGCGTGCCGTTCGGCCAGGTGGTCGATCAGCCGGCCCGGGGTGGCGACCAGGATGTCGACGCCGGCGCTCAGGGCCTTGATCTGCGGGCCGTATTTGGCGCCGCCGAAGATCACCGCCACGGAGAATCCGAGGTGCTTGCCGTAGGTGCGGAAGCTCTCGGCGATCTGGGTGGCCAGCTCCCGGGTGGGAGAGAGGACCAGGACGCGGGCGCCGCCCTTGGGCGCGGGCTTACGGTTCTCGGACAGACGATGCAGGATCGGCAGGGCGAAGGCGGCGGTCTTGCCGGTGCCGGTCTGGGCGATGCCCAGCAGGTCGCGCCCGGCCATCACCGAGGGGATGGCCTGGGCCTGGATCGGGGTGGGGGTGAGGTAGCCTTCGGAGGCCAGCGCCTTGAGAAGCGGCGCGGCCAGTCCGAGGTCGGTGAATTGAGTCAAGTTGGGTGTCTTTCGATCAGGCGCGACCGCACGCGGGCCAAAGGGCCGCACGTCGTTTCGCGGGTCGCGCGAACGGTTCTTGGGGGAACGCCCCCGCGCAGCCTGGGCGATCGATGGTTAAGATTCAGGGCGCTCGACAGGCGGGATGCTAGATAGGGATGCATCCCCTGGCGGCTGGAGCGCCGATATCGCACTGCAATATGTGCGAGCCCGGCAAATGGGCGCGTTTAAGGGGAAAGTCAAGCAAAGACGGTGTTTTGCCGACGTTGCGTCTTCGCCCTGTCCCTTCGCCGAAGGAGAAGGGATGCTAACGCGGTCCCAAAGCGAACACCTGCAACGTCGTGCCGCTGGCGGGAGTCTCGATCTCGGGGGACATCGCGGGCCAGGTGATGTCGTCGGCGCCGCCGCCGCCGGCGACCACCGCCACATACTGCCGCCCGCCCGCCGAATAGGTGATGGGATAGGAGCTCGGCTGGGCGGCGAGGCGCGTCTCCCACAGGATCCTGCCGGTAGCCTGGTCGAGGGCCCGGAACATGCGGTCGCGGCTGCCTTCGAACACCACCCCGCCGGCGGTGGCGAGCAGGGCAGCGCTTTCCGGGGCGCGGTGGCGCATGGACCAGACGGTCTTGCCGGTGGCCAGATCGACGGCGTCCACCCGGCCGATATTGCCGTCGGAATCGGATCGCGTCTGCACCACCCAGCCGAGGTCGGATCCCCCCGCGGCGATCTCCGCCGCCGTGCGGATCTTGCGGGTGAACTTCATGCAACTCTCGACCAGCGGCACATAGACGATGTGGGTGGACGGGTTGTAGGCAGTGGACGGCCAGCTGCGCGCTCCGCCCGCGTGCGGACAGATCAGCGCGCTCTCGCCCCCTTTGGGGTCGAACTGCGGATCTATGGTCTTGTGACCCGTGGCCGGGTCGATCGACTTGACCAGGTTCTGGAGGCCCACGTCCTTGGAGAACAGGTACTGGCCGGTCTTGCGGTCGAGCACGTCGAAGATGCCGAGCTTGCCGGCGGTGATGGCCACGCGCCGCGGCTGGCCCTTGACCGTCAGGGTGGCGAGGCTCCGCTCGAAGGCCCAGTCGTAGTCCCACGCATCCCGGTTCATGTGCTGGTAGTGCCAGACCAGCCTGCCGGTGTCGGGGTCCAGGGCGACCGTGGAATCGGTATAGAGGCCGTCGTTGTTGCTGACGCCGGACTGGCCGGGGCGGGGGGTCAGCAGGGTGCCGGTGTCATAGGTCTGGCCGATGCCCCAATAGGCCAGGTTCAGCTCCGGATCGTAGGTTCCCGATAGCCAGACCGATCCGCCGAACCGCTCCTCCAGCGGCGCCCCGTTCCAGGTGTCGCCGCCGGGCTGGCCCGGCCGAGCCAGGGAATAGAACCTCCAGGCTTCGGCGCCGGTCTTGGCGTCCAGGCCGACGATGAAGCAGCCGCCCTTGTAGGTGACGCAGGCCGTCACCCCGATCATCACCTTGCCCCTGGCGACCAAGGCCCCCCCGTCGACTCGAGGGCTGCCCGGCTCGGAGCCGACGATCTCGTGGTCCCAGACCGGCTTGCCGGTGTGGATGTCCAGGGCGAGCATGTGCTTGTCCGGCGTGACGACGAACAGATGGTCCTCATAGATCGCCATGTTCTTGAGGATTGCGGCGGCGCCGTTGTTGAGGGCTGGGGGCAGCGGCCGGATGTACTGCCACAAAAGGTCGCCGTTGGCGCCGTCGATGGCCTGCACGCGGGCGCCGCTGGAGATGAACAGCACGCCGTCGTGGACCAGGGGGGTGATCTCGTTGGCGCTGACGGGCAGCGACCAGGCCCAGGCCTCGCGCAGGCCGCCCACGCTCCTGGGGTTGATCTGGGTCAGGGGACTGAAACCCAGGCCGTCATAACCCCGCCGCCAATGCAGCCAGTCGCCGTCGGCGGGCTTGGCCAGCACCGCGTCGGTAACCGGGCTGAGCCGGGCGAGGGTGGCCGCTCGCTTGGCCAGGGCGGCGCGATAGACCGCATCCTCGTTGCGGACCGAGGGAAAGCCGCCCGCCGCGGGGGCCGGCGCTGGAGTTGGAGCTGGCGCTTGGGCCGTGGCGGCGCCGGCGAGCATGGCCGCCAGGGCGGCGCCGGCCGTCCGATGCATCAGAAGCGCCTTCATGGAATTCCCCCTTCGCCGTTCGTTTGGTTGGCCGAACGTGTTTGCAACGGGAAGCTAGCGGTCCCCGGGACCGGCGTGAAGGCCGCTTTTCATCGGTCGAGGACTTGGTCGGGCCCGGCGGCGTCCCCGGGCCGGCCAATGGGCTCTAGGCTCGGATCCGTAGGCTCTGCCGTCCGGTCGCGAGGACTTCCCGAAGGGCGGCGATCGGCATGGGCTTGCCGAACAGGAAACCCTGCATGGAATGGACGCCGGCGATGCGCAGGAACTGGCGCTGTTGCTCGGTCTCGACGCCCTCGGCCACCACCTTCATGCCCAGCGCCCGGCCAATGGAGACGACGGCGTGGACCACCGTGGCCGACTGGACGTCCTGGGTGCAGTCGATGACGAACTCACGGTCGATCTTCAGCTTGTCGAAGGCGTAGCGCCGCAGGTGTCCGAGGCTCGAATAGCCGGCGCCGAAGTCGTCCAGCGCCACCTTCATCCCCATTTCGCGCAGGGCGTTCATGTTTTCCCGCACCTGGTCCTCGTTCTCCAGGATGGCGGTCTCGGTGATTTCGACTTCCAGGCGGCGGGGGTCGAAGCCCGACCGCTCGATCACCTTGCGGATGCGGGTGACGATGCCGGCGTCGGTGAACTCCAGGGCCGAGGCGTTGAACCCAACCTGCAGCCCGTCCAGGTCGGCGGTCTCGATGACCGCGCGGTTCATCACCCAGTCGGTGACCTTGGAGATGGCGCCCCAGGCCTCGGCCATGGGGATGAAATCGGCGGGGCTGACGAAGCCGCGGGTCGGGTGGGTCCAGCGGACCAGGGTCTCTACCCCGGTGATATTCTGGCCGTCGCGGTCCACCTGAGGCTGATAGACCAGGGTGAGCTGGTCGGTGTCGATGGCCTCGTCCAGATCGTCCAGCAGCGCGCGGACCTCCGGCGGCGTCTGGGCGGCCACGGTGGTGATCTTGTGACCGCCCCCCACGCCATAGACCGGGACCAGCACGGTGGTGGTGTCGACCGGCGCCGGCGGCGCCGGTTCCGGGACCGGAGCGGGGATGACGCCGGACTCGACGAAGCGGCCCAGCAGCTTGGCCACCGCCGCGGCGGTGAAGGGTTTATACAGGACCGCGTCCATGCCGGACTCGCGCCAGACTTCGCCCGCCGCCCCGACGTGATGCGGGGTCAGGGCGGCGATAGGCGTGCGATCATAGCCGCGCTCGAGTTCCAGCCGGCGGATCTCCTCGGTGGCGGCGTAGCCGCTCATCTGCGGCATGTCCCCGGCCATCAGGATCAGGTCGAAGCGCTCCGACAGGGCCGCCTCCAGCGCCTGGCGGCCGTCCGCGGCCAGGGTGACCCTCGCCGACAGGCGCGACAGGGCCTGCATGATCATGTCGCGGTTCGAGGGGTCCTTGTCGGCGACCAGGATATGGGCTCCGGCGAAGGTGGGCAGGGCTTCGGCGAGCCTGGGAGTTCCGGCTTCGGCGGTTCCGTCGCGCAGGCGTTCACCCGCCTCCAACTGGCGCAGAAGCCGCTCCAGGTCCCCCCGGCGCAAAGGTTGGATCAACAGGGCGTGGGCGGCCCCGCTCTTTAGCAGGTCGTACGGTTCGGAGGTCCCATAGTCGGCCAGACAGATGGTGGGGATCGAGGCCGTGGCGCGGGACAGGGCTGCGGGCGCGCCCACCACCAGCGCGGCGTCCTGACTTTCATCCGTGGCGAGGACGTAGCCGGCGCGGGCGAGGTAACGCCCCAGGGCCCGGCGGGTGGAGCAACCTTCATGGGCGATCTTGGCCCGGGAGCCGGCCGCGCGCGCGGCAGGCCAGGCGGCGGCCGGTTCGACCACCATCACCGGCAGGCGGAAGGCGAAAGCCGACCCCTTGCCGACTTCGCTGGCGACATGGAAACGGCCATCCATCGCCTCGACCAGGCGTTTGCACAGCGGCAGGCCCAGACCGGGTCCGCCGAAGATCCCGGCCAGTTCGGACTTGGGGATGCCGACCCCGGTGTCGCGCACGCTCACGCGCAGGGATTGGGTCGAATCCGGCTCGATCTCGATCAGGACGCCGCCGGTTTCGGTGAAACGGATGGCGTTGCCCACCAGGGCGGCGATGACCTGCCTTAGGCGTACGGGGTCCCCCTGGACCAGGGTCGGGGTGGCCGGATCGACATAGGCGGCCAAGTCCAGACCCTTGGACGTGGCGGCTTCCCAGAACAGGCTGCAGACGTCGTCGACCAGGTCGCCGATGTCGACGGCGACGGTCTCCAGCGCCGGCTTGTCCGCCCCGCCGGTCGAGATCGTCAGGATGTCGTCGATCGCCGCCGACAGGCTCGCGCCCGATCCGGCGATCAGCTCAGCCCAGCGGCGCTGGCGGAGCGGCAGTTCTCCGGCCAGCAGGCGTTCGGCGGCTCGGACCAGACCGCTCAGGGGGTTGCGGATCTGGTTGGCGATCAGGGTCAGGGCGTCCGACCGGGCGCGGTTGGCCGCGACGACCCTGCTCCGGGCGTCGCGCAGCTCCATGGCCCGCGCGGCGACGTCCTGCTCCAGCCGTGCGACCTGATCGGCGGCGGCACGGTCGCGGGCGTGCATCTCGGCCAGCAGGCGGTCCAGGCTCCGGGTCAGCGCGTCGACGTCCCCTCTGGCGGCGTCCCCGGCGTCCCCCGCATGATCCCGGCCGGTCTGCAGCGCGTCCATCGACCGGGTCAGCTCCCGGATCGGACGGATGATGCGTCGCTGCAGCCGCCAGGCCGCCGCCGCGCCGAGAACGATGCCCACGGCGGCGGCGAAGAGGCTGCTTGGCAGCACCACATGCGAGCGATCGACGGCGCTTTGGGCGTTGCCGAGCAGCATGGCCAGAAGGCCGACCGCGACGACCACGCAGGCCGCGATGGTCAGCGCCAGTTCGCCGGCCGGTGAAGGACCTCCCCCGGACCGGCGGTGGCGCGCGGGCGGGCCGGTCTTCGCCTCGCCCTGGCCCTTTTTCGCCATACGCTGCAGCCCTCAACCTGTCGCCTTGGAGTTACCGGCAATTAATGACTTCCGGCTTAATTGCGGCGGGCGAAAACCCCTTCTCGAGCCCGCCGCGGCGGCATGTGCGCCAGCATAAGGACCGACCGAAGCCAAGCGGCCTGCGGCTGGATGCGGGCGATCTCGGGAGCGCCTTCACTGCATGGGGAGATGACCTCGGGCCCTCGCGGTCCTATCTTCCCCCCCATGACCGACATCGAGATGCTCGACCCCTCCGAAGCCGATTCCGATCTGGCCATCGTCCGGCCGGTGGAGATCGATCCGGCCCAGCCCATGCGGCTCTACCTGGTCGACGGTTCGGGCTACATCTTCCGCGCCTTCCACGCCCTGCCCCCGCTCACTCGCAAATCCGACGGCCTGCCGGTCGGCGCGGTGGCGGGCTTCTGCAACATGCTGTGGAAGCTGATCTGCGACATGAAGGCGGACAAGCCGACCCACCTGGCGGTGGTGTTCGACGCCTCGGAGAAGACCTTCCGTTCCGACCTTTACGACCAGTACAAGGCCCACCGGCCCCCGCCCCCCGCCGACCTCGTCCCCCAGTTCCCCCTGGTGCGCGAGGCTACCCGCGCCTTCGGCGTGCCGGCGATCGAGCTGCAGGGCTATGAGGCCGACGACATCATCGCCACCTACGCCCGCCAGGTCTCCGAGGCCGGGGGAGAGGTGATCATCGTCTCCTCCGACAAGGACCTGATGCAGCTGGTCAACGAGCAGATCTGCCTGCTCGACCCGGTCAAGCAGGTGAAGATCTGCCGCGAACAGGTGATCGAGAAATTCGGCCTGGGCCCCGAGCGGGTGGTGGAGATCCAGGCCCTGGCCGGCGACAGCGTCGACAACGTGCCGGGGGCGCCGGGCATCGGCGTCAAGACGGCGGTTCAGCTGCTGACGGAATTCGGCGACCTCGACGCCCTGTTGGCCCGGGCCGGGGAGATCAAACAGGACAAGCGCCGCCAGACCCTGATCGAGTTCGCCGACCAGATCCGGCTGTCGCGGGAGCTTGTGCGCCTGGCCGACGACGCTCCGGTCCCGGCGGCGGTGGGCGACTTCGCCCTGCGCGAGCCGGACGCGGAGATCCTGGCCGCCTTCCTGGAGGCGATGGAGTTCCGCACCCTGGCCCGGCGGGTGGCCGAGGCGCGCGGGACCCCTGTGGCCCCTTCGCCGGCGGTCCAGATCGAGGCCGCGCCGGCCATCGACACCTCGCGCTATGTCTGCATCCAGGACCTGGACACGCTTGACCGCTGGATCGCTCGGGCGACCGAGGCGGGCCTCGTCGCTTTTGATACCGAGACGGACGCCCTGGGTTCGGCCACGGCCGGCTGCGTGGGAGTTTCCCTCGCGATCTCGCCGGGCGAGGCGGCCTATATCCCCATCGGCCATTGCCCGGCCGAAGCCGAAGGCGATCTGCTGGAGACTCAGGAAAAGGCGGTCTGGCCTCAGCTCGACCTTGAGCAGGCCATCGCCCGGCTGAAGCCGCTGCTGGAGGATCCGGCGGTCCTGAAGGTGACGCAGAACGGCAAGTACGACATCGCCGTGATGTCTCGCTACGGCGTCCGTGTCGCCCCGGTCGACGACACCATGCTGATGTCCTACGTCCTGGAGGGCGGCCTGCATGGCCACGGGATGGACGAGCTTTCCCAGCTCCACCTCGGCCACATTCCGATCCCGTTCAAGCAAGTGGCCGGGACCGGGAAGAAGGAGATCAGCTTCGCCCAGGTCGAGCTGCCCGCCGCCACCTGTTATGCGGCCGAGGACGCCGACGTCACCTTACGCCTCTATCAGGTGCTGAAGCCCCGGCTGGCCCGCGAGGGGATGACCACGGTCTACGAAACCCTGGAGCGGCCCCTGCCGCCGGTGCTCGCCGACATGGAGTGCGCCGGCATCCGGGTCGATCCCGAGCGTCTGCGCCAGCTCGGCCACGAGTTCGCGATGAAGATGGTGGAGCTCGAGGCGCAGGCGCACCGCCAAGCCGGCCGCCCGTTCAACCTAGGTTCGCCCAAGCAGATCGGCGACATCCTGTATGGCGAGATGGGCATGCAGGGGGGCAAGAAGACCGCCACCGGGGCGTGGGCCACCGACGTCAAGGTGCTGGAGGACCTGGCCGAGCAGGGCTTCGAACTGCCGCGCACCATCGTCGACTGGCGCCAGGTCGCGAAGCTGAAGGGGACCTATACCGACGCCCTGGTCGCGGCGGCCTCGCCTGAGACGCACCGGGTCCACACCTCGTTCAGCCTCGCGGCCGCGGCCACGGGGCGGCTCGCCTCCACCGATCCGAACCTGCAGAACATCCCGATCCGCACCGAGGAGGGGCGCAAGCTGCGCACCTGCTTCATCGCCGATCCCGGCAATGTGCTGATCTCGGCCGACTATTCCCAGATCGAGCTCAGGCTGCTGGCCCACATCGGCGATATCCCGCAGTTGAAGCAGGCCTTCGCCAAGGGTCTCGACATCCACGCCATGACCGCCTCGGAAATGTTCGGCGTGCCGGTGGAAGGCATGCCCGGCGAGATCCGTCGCCGGGCCAAGGCGATCAACTTCGGCATCGTCTACGGCATCTCGGCCTTCGGCCTCGCCAACCAGCTCGGCATCGAGCAGTCGGAGGCCGGCGCCTATATCAAGACCTACTTCGAGCGCTTCCCCGGCATCCGGGAGTACATGAACGAGGCCCGAACTTTCGTGCGCGAGCACGGCTATGTGCAGACCATCTTCGGCCGCAAGGTCCATATTCCCGCGATCCGCGGCAAGTCCGCCGCCGAACGCAGCTTCGGGGAGCGCGCGGCGATCAACGCCCCGATCCAGGGAGCGGCGGCCGACATCATCCGCCGGGCCATGGTGCGCGTGCCGGGCGCCCTGAGGGACGCGGGCCTGTCGGCGCGGATGCTGTTGCAGGTCCACGACGAACTGATCTTCGAGGCCCCGGCCGCGGAGGCCGAGGCCGTCTGTGCGGTGGCGCGCCGGGTGATGGAGCGGGCGGCCGAGCCGGCCGTGGCCCTGTCGGTCCCCCTGGTGGTGGAGGCGCGCGCGGCGGCCAACTGGGACGAGGCGCACTAAGCGCGCCGATTGAAACGGTTCGGCTACGCCGCCAGGCCCGCGCTCTGCATCAGGACGCGGAACCGCTCCAGGCTGGCCGGGTCGGCGGCGAGCTGCTGGCGGGTTTCGGGGGCGCGGAGCAGCTTCAGCGCCTCCGCCTTGGCGCGGTCGGCGGCGGGGCCGAGCGGCGCGGTCTCGCCGCAGGCCAGCTTCAACAGCAGCATCAGCTTCTGCGGCGCGGGAGCCTCGGCCTTGGCCAAGAGGACGGTGAGCTTGGTGTCGGATTCGATCAGGCCGCCGATCTCGCCGATCTTGGCGGCCGCCGCCTCCTGGTCGCCTTCGTTCAGGCCCGCGGCCCGCACCGCCCGTTGCAGGTCGGACAGCACCGACAGCTTGACCGCCGCGGTGTCGGGGCCGTTGCGAAGGTCCTTCTCGAACCGCAGGGCGCCCACCGCCGCCGAGATCCAGCGGGCGGCGGCGCGCTTGTTGGCCGATCCGACCATGTTCTCGGCAAGCCGCACCAGGGCCTCGGCTTCGGCCAGGGCGCTGTTGCGCCCGGCCAGATAGGTCTCGACGAAATCGCCGGTGACCAGGCTTTTGCAACGCTCGACGAAGGCGGCCTGGACCTCGTCGTGGCTGGTCAGCTTGCCCGCGGACGCGGTCAGGGCCATGGCCAGGGCCCGCAGGATGGCGATCTCGCCTTCGGAGTCGCCGGGCCGGAGCCGCCGCGGCCCGCCCAGTTCGGTCAGGATCCGCTTGCCGATCGCGGAGCGGACGCCTTCGAACACGTCCCGCTCCAGCCAGCCGGCCAGACGCGCGGCGTGGCCGTCAAGGCGCGGAATATGTTTCTCGATCGTCGGGTCGAAGGCGCTCAAGGCGGCGACCTCCGGACCCGCGGCCAGCCGGGTGAGGGCGGCGATGCTGCCCCCAAGATCCAGGTCGGGACCCAGAAGGTCGGCCAGGCCGCCGCGGGAGCCGAGCATTTCCCCCAGCGGCTGCTCCAACACCTGGAAGGCGAGGGCGCGGGGCTTGCCTGCCTCCGGAGCGATCTCGGCCAGGTCGAGGATGAGCCCGACCTTCTCGCGCCAGGTCGCCCCCTTGGCCAGGTAGGCGGCGACGCCGCCGCCCAGCAGATAGCTTCGGTCGGGGTCGTCGGCGAGACCGTTCGCCGCCACGGCGAAGGCCGAACTGTTGAGATCGGGGAACGCCTCCCTGCGCCCGTCCTTGAGCAGGCGCTCCACCGAACGCTGCACCAGCTTCTGGAAGGTGCGGATCATCTCGTGCACCGAGACGCCGCGGGACTGCGCCTCGGGGATGGCGATCTTCTGCAGGGCGTGCTGGATCTCGACCCCGGAGGCGTCGAGCTGCTCGACCAGGTCCGGCCGGTGCAGCAATTCGAACGGTGTGACCCGCTTGCGCTGAAGCCAGCCGTCGAGCAGCCGGCCGATCCGCTCGCGTGCATGGACGCTGTAGAGGTCGGACGGCGCGACACAGAGCGGCGTATCGTCGACGTCCTTGGCCTTTTTCGCCTTGGAGGTGTCGCTCGCCCCCTTGTTCAGGATGGTGACGCTCTTGAACTCGCGGGTCTCGGGGCTGAGGGTTTCCTTGCAGACTTTGACCGCGGCCGCCCGGCCCTCGGCCAGCATTTCCTCGGCGGCTTCCAAGGCGCGAGCGCGGTTCTCGGTGGCCAGATGCAGCGTCCAGGGCGCATTGGGCGTGCGCCTAGCGAACAATTCGAAGTGGACCTGCGCGTCGCTCATGCCTAGCGGAGTAGCCGCTGGCCGCTTAAAGGGAGTTTAACCCTGGCCTTAGGGCGGTTTCCTTCGGCTCCGCCTTGCCTTCGCCCAGGTTAGACCCCAGCTTTTGGCGTCATGGCGAAAATCACCCTAGTCGACGACGACGAGAACATCGTGGCATCGGTTTCGATGGCGCTGGAAAGTCACGGCCACACGGTCAAGGCCTATTACGACGGGGCCGCGGGCCTCGCCGCGCTGGAGGCCGACCCCCCCGAACTGGCCATCCTGGATGTGAAGATGCCCCGCCTGGACGGGATGGAGGTCCTGCGCCGACTGCGCCAGACCTCCGACCTGCCGGTGATCATCCTCACGTCCAAGGACGAGGAGATCGACGAGATCCTGGGCTTCAACCTCGGGGCCGACGACTACATCCACAAGCCCTTCTCCCAGAGGCTGCTGATCGAACGGGTCAAGGCGGTGCTGCGGCGCGCCCGCGCCGACGCCGAGGACGAGGAGAACCTGGCCAACGGCGTCGCCGCCTCGGGGGCCGGGGCCAAGCCGCTGAAGCGGGGCAAGCTGACCCTCGATCCCGCCCGCCACGACTGCCTGTGGGACGGGCGGCCGGTGAAACTTACGGTGACCGAGTTCCTGCTGCTCCAGTCCCTGGCCCAGCGGCCCGGCTTCGTGAAAAGCCGCGACAACCTGATGGACGCGGCTTACGACGATCAGGTCTATGTCGACGACCGAACCATCGACAGCCACGTCAAGCGGATGCGCAAGAAGTTCCGCGCGGTCGATCCGGAATTCGACGCCATCGAAACCCTCTATGGGGTCGGTTACCGGTACCGGGAAACCTAGAGCGGGATGCGAAAAAGTGGATACCGGTTTTTCGCGCACATCCTGCTTTAACCACTTAAAATCGCACACGTTTCAAGATTTTGGATTGATTCGGTCCAAAATCGTCGTGCTCTAGGAGCAGGCCTTGGCCCTGACTCTGAACCGCGAAGGCGGCGACTCCGCGGAGGCGGAGAGGCGCCAGGCTGGGCGTAAGCGCTTGCCCATCGCCGGGTCGCGGCTGGGCAGGCTGATCCTGGGCCTCAACCTGCTGGGCCTGATGGTGCTGGTCGCCGGCGCCCTGGTGCTCAACGAGCTGGGCGCCGGGCTGGTCCAGGCGCGCATCGACAGCCTGACGACCCAGGGCGAGTTCATCGCCAATGTGCTGGAGCAGGCGGCCACCCGCGGCGACCCGCAGCCGGTGCTGGAGTCCGACCGGGCCCGCGACACCCTGCAGTTGCTGTTCATTCCCCGCTCCCAGCGCGCCCGCGTGTTCGACGCCCGCGGTCAGGAGATCACCGATTCCAACGCCATCGCCGACCGGGTCGAGCAGCATCCCCTGCCGCCGGCGCGCAAACGCGGCCAGATCGTCATGCCCTGGCGGGCGGAGAAGAAGGCGCCCGACGACGCCGCGGTCGCGGCTTCGCGCGCCGCCCTGGCCACGGAGGTTCAAGCCGCTCTCAAAGGCCATGTGGTCGACGACCTTCGCCGCACCGAAACCGGCGCCCGGATCGTCAGCGTCTCCATCCCGATCCAGCATGTGGAGGCGGTGCTCGGGGTGCTGACCCTGGAGGCCGGCGACGTCGACCAGATCATCGCCGCTCAAAGACGGGCCCTGATCCCCTTCATCCTGATCGCCGTGGCGGTGGTGCTGGGTTCCTCGCTGCTGCTCAACTGGCTGGTCGCCAACCCCATCCTGCGGCTGGCGCGGGCGGCCGATCGGGTGCGGCTGAGCCGGGCCCGGGCCATATCCCTGCCCGACATCGCCGAGCGCGACGACGAGGTGGGGGACCTGGCCCAATCGCTGGAGGCCATGACCTCGGCCCTGTCCGGACGGATGGACGCCATCGAGCGCTTCGCCGCCGACGTGGCCCACGAGATCAAGAACCCGCTCACCTCGATCCGCTCGGCGGTGGAGACCCTGGACATCGCGCCGACCCCCGCCGCCAAGGATCGGCTGGCCAGGATCCTCAAGCAGGACGTCGGCCGGCTCGACCGGCTGATCACCGACATCTCCAACGCCTCGCGCTTGGACGCGGAGCTGTCGCGGGAGGCGCCGCGCACGGTGGACCTCGGCCGGTTGCTGGGCGACATCGCTTCCCTCTACGGCCGCGACGCGCGCGACGCGCCCGAGGGGGTGCAGGTCGCGATGGTCAAGAGCGACGGGCCCGAGCCGATGCGGGTGCACGGCCGCGAGGGGCCGTTGGGCCAGGTGTTCCGCAACCTGATCGACAACGCCCGCTCCTTCAGTCCTCCCAACGGCGTGGTCCGGATCGCCCTGACCCGCCAGCGCGGCGCGGGCGGGCGTCGCGAGGTGGTGGTCGCCGTCGACGACGACGGCCCCGGCATTCCGGCCGAAAACCTCGAGACCATCTTCGAACGCTTCTACACGGCCCGGCCCAAGGGGGCGGTGTTCGGCGGCCATTCGGGCCTGGGCCTGTCCATCGCTCGCCAAATCGTCGAAGCCCACGGCGGCCTGATGTCGGCGGAGAACCGCCTGGGGCCCGACGGCGCCGTGCTCGGGGCCCGCTTCCTCGTCTTTCTGCCCGAGTTCCTGGGTTGAACGCCGCGCCGACCGTCCTGCACGCCACCGCCATCGCCCATTGGCGGGCTGGGTCCTGGCGGGCCGTGCTGCTGCGGGGGCCCTCCGGCGCGGGCAAGAGCGACCTGGCCCTGCGACTGCTTGGCGCAGGATGGCGGCTGGTGGCGGACGACCGGGTGATCGCCTGGTCCTCCGGAGGCCGGCTCTATGCACGGGCGCCGGCGCGCCTCGCCGGCCTGATCGAAGCCAGGGGGTTGGGCGTGGCGCCGGTCGGCGCGCTCGACTGGGCGCAGGCGATCCTGGCGGTGGACCTGGTCGCCGGGCCGGAGGCGCTGGAGCGGATTCCCGAGCCGGCCCGAACCCGGATCGAGGGGGTCGACCTGCCGCTGGTCGGCCTGGTCGCCCATGAGGATTCGGCCATGGCCAAGCTTCTACTCGCCCTAGAGGCAGCAACGCTTGGAGCGAGGCAGGAACCGGCGTATCAAGTCCGGTCCGCGGATGAGGCTTGAACGCCCGGTGCGGCTTCGGGGGCCTCTCAAGAGGAATAGATGATCGGTCTCGTGATCGTGACTCACGGGCGTCTGGCCGAAGAGTTCGTTTCGGCGATGGAGCACGTGGTCGGGCCGCAGCGGAATGTCCGCGCGATCTCGATCGGTCCTGAAGACGACATGGAGCGGCGCCGGCGCGACATCGTCGCCGCCGCGCACGACGTCGATGACGGCGGCGGCGTGATTCTGCTCACCGACATGTTCGGCGGCACTCCGTCCAACCTGGCCATATCGGTGATGGACGAGACCCACGCCGAGGTGATCGCCGGTTTGAACCTGCCCATGCTGATCAAGCTGGCCAGCGTCCGCCACCGTGAGGACCTGCAGACCTGCGTGGCCCACGCCCAGGATGCGGGCCGCAAATATATCTCGGTCGCTTCATATGTCCTGGCGGGGGGCAAGTGAGCGAGGTTGCGCTTCGCCGTAGCGTCGAAATCATCAACGAACGGGGCCTGCACGCCCGCGCCTCCGCCAAGTTCGTCAAGGCCGCCAGCCAGTTCGACGCCCATGTCACCGTCACCCGCGACGGCGCCACCGTCGACGCCCAGTCGATCATGGGGCTGATGATGCTGGGCGCAGGTCCCGGCAGCGTGGTGGAGATCGCCGCGGAGGGCCCCCAGGCGGAGGATGCGCTGGACACCCTGGCGCAACTGATCGCCGACCGGTTCGACGAGGACCGCTGAGTTCGTCCGATCCCTGATCAAGGGCGCTGATCGAGCGTCCCGTGACGTTTCAGGTCCCGCATCGACAGGGCCGTCGCCAGAGCCACGGCCGACATGGCGGTGACGTACCAATAGAACCAGGGCTCGTGGCCGGCCTGTTTGAACCACAGGGCGACGTATTCGGCGCTGCCGCCGAACAGGGCGTTGGCCACCGCGTAGGATAGTCCCACCCCCAGGGCGCGGACCTCGATGGGGAAAAGCTCGGCTTTGAACAGGCCGCTGATCGAGGTGTAGAGGCTGGCGATGGCCAAGGCGGCCAGCACCAGCGCAAACGCCGCGACGGGGTTCTGCACCCCGGCCAGGGCGGTGAGCAACGGCACGGTGAGCAGAGCCGACAGCGCGCCGAAGGCGATCAGGCAGGCGCGCCGCCCGATCCTGTCGGACAACAGGCCGAACAGGGGCTGCATCAGCATGTAGGCGAACAGCACCCAGGTCATCACGCCCGTGGCGGTGCGCGGGCTCATGTGGGCGGTGTTGACGAGGTATTTCTGCATGTAGGTGGTGAAGGTGTAGAACGACAGCGATCCGCCGGCGGTGAGGCCGAGCACGACGGCGACCGCCCGCCAATGCCGAGCCAGGGCCCGCATGGTCCCCGCCAGCTCATGACGCTCGGCCGCCGGCGCGGTTTCCTGCAGGGTGCGGCGCAGGAACAGGGCGCTCAGCGCCAAGAGGGCCCCGAGCACGAAGGGGATGCGCCAGCCCCAGGCGCGCAGCTCTCCCTCGCTCAACACCTGTTGCAGGCCGAACAGCGCGAGCGAGGCGGTGAGCTGGCCGCCGATCAGGGTGACGTACTGGAATGAGGCCAAAAAGCCGCGCCGGCCCGACGTGGCCACTTCGCTGAGATAGGTGGCGCTGGTCCCGTATTCTCCACCGACGGAGAAGCCCTGGGCCAGCCGGGCGGCCAGCAGGCCGAGAGGGGCGACGGCGCCGATGGCGGCATAGGTCGGCAGGCAGGCGACCAGGAGCGAGCCGCCGCACATCATCAGCACCGACAGCAGCATGGCGGCCTTGCGTCCATGCCGGTCGGCGTAGCGGCCGAAGAACCAGCCGCCGATCGGGCGCATCAGGAAGCCGGCGGCGAACACCCCGGCGGTGTTCAGCAGCTGGGCGGTCTGGTCGCCCTTGGGGAAGAAGGCCGGGGCGAAATACAGGGCCGTGAAGGCGTAGACGTAGAAGTCGTACCACTCGACCAGATTGCCGGTGGAGCCGGCGACGATGGACCAGATGCGCCGGCGCGCCTCGCCCGGCGCGGGAGCCGCCGCCGTGGTCTTCGGCGCGCCCAGCTCATCGACGATAACCATCTCGCCCCCCGGGTGCTTCTCCACCGCAGCGGACAGTCGGGTCAGGGCGGTCGCCGCGTCAAGCCGTGGTCGAGCGTCAGCTCAGGGGATAGGTCCGTTCCAGGTCGTAGCGCGATCCCTCGGACGAGCTCCAGCTGGAGTAGAGCCCGAACCAGGTCGCCCGCCACGGCGGCGAGCTCAGGAGATTATGGCCGGCGATCCAGGCGGCGACCCGGTCGGTTCGGGCGTGGCGGTTCAGATAGGCCAGGGTGACGTGGGGCCTATAGCTCCGGCCGTCCGGCTTCAGCCCGGCCCGGCGGGCCGCCGCCTCGCACCGGCTGGCGAGCAAACGCAGGGATTCGCTTTCCCGCACCCCCGCCCAGACCGCGTTCAGGCGGTGGCCCTCCCCGAACGATCCCACCCCCTCCAGCGCCGTTTCGACCGTCGGGCCGGGGATGCGGGACAGTTCCGCGTCGAGGTCGGCGGCCATGGCCTCGTCGATCTCGCCGAAGAATCGCAGGGTGATGTGCAGACTATCGACGGGGCGCCACTTGGCCCCCGGCAGGCCCTGCTGGCGCCGGGCAAGGACCTGACCGATCTCGGGGGGGACCTCCAGGGCGGCGAACAGACGGATCATCGGCGCCTCCCGAGGCGAGCGGGCGTCATGGTTACCCCCTGATAAACCACGTCTTTTAATCGAGCCTCCATGGAGATCGTCCAAGGTGCGAGCACAGCACCGGAGAAGATCCATGGACGATGGCGGCGTGATCCTGCTGCGGCCCGAAGGCCAGGAAGTCCGCACGGGCGGCGGCCCCTCCCTGTTCCGCAAGCGAGTCCTGGTCACCGGCGGCGCGGGTTTCCTGGGGTCTCATCTGTGCGAGCGCCTGCTGAACGCGGGTCACGACGTCCTGTGCGTCGACAACTATTACACCGGCCGGCGCTCGAACATCGAGCACCTCCTGGCCAATCCCCGCTTCGAGGCCATGCGCCACGACGTCACCTCGCCCCTGCTGGTCGAGATCGACGAGATCTACAACCTGGCGTGCCCCGCCTCGCCGGTGCACTACCAGTTCGATCCGGTGCAGACGCTGAAGACCAGCGTGCACGGCGCGATCAACATGCTGGGCCTGGCCAAGCGGACCAAGGCCAAGATCTTCCAGGCCTCCACCAGCGAGGTCTACGGCGACCCCCTGGTCCATCCCCAGCCCGAGACCTATTGGGGCCACGTCAATCCCACTGGGCCGCGCTCCTGCTACGACGAGGGCAAGCGCGCCGCCGAAACCCTGTTCTTCGACTATCACCGCCAGCACGGGGTCGACATCCGGGTGGCGCGGATCTTCAACACCTATGGCCCGCGCATGCATCCCAACGATGGACGGGTGGTGTCCAACTTCGTGGTCCAGGCGCTGCAGAACCAGGACATCACCATCTATGGGGACGGCAGCCAGACCCGCTCGTTCTGCTACGTCGACGACCTGATCGACGGCTTCATCGCCCTGATGGACCAGAACGCCATCATCGGACCGGTCAACCTCGGCAATCCGCACGAGTTCACCATGCGCCAACTGGCCGAGCTGGCCATAGAACTGACCGGCTCCCGCTCCCGGCTGGTCCATCTTCCCCTGCCCGAGGACGACCCGCGGCAGCGCAAGCCCGACATCACCCTGGCCCGCGAGGCGCTCGGCTGGGAGCCCAGCGTCCAGTTGCGCCAGGGTCTGGGAAAGACCATCGCCTATTTCGACCATATGGTCCGCAACAAGGTGGCCGTCTGACGCCTCCGAGGGCCGTCTCGCGCGGGACCCCGCCATAGTCTCGCCTTCACCATGCGGGCTCTTGCGTAGAACTCCGGCGTCGCCAATATCTCGTTGGCGTCCCGCGGGGGCGTCTTTGACTGAGGATTCTTCGCTATGAGCGACTACAATCGCGGCTATGCGCGGCCGGTCCCTGCGGCCGGCGCCGACATGGCGGTCGATGCCGGCCTGCGCGCGTTCATGCTCGGCGTCTACAACAAGGTGGCCCTTGGGCTTCTGCTCTCGGGCGTCCTGGCCTGGCTGACCAGTTCCTATGCGCCGGTGGCCAACCTGCTTTACGTGATCACGCCGGACGGGCGTCTGGCCGGCTTCACCGTGCTGGGCACGGTGATCCGCTTCGCCCCCCTGGCGATGATGCTCGTCGCCATGTTCGCGATGAGAAACCCCACCGCCCGATCGTCGGGCCTTCTGTATTGGGCCCTGGTCGCCTCGATCGGCGCCGGTCTCGGCATCTGGCTACTGGTCTACACCGGCGCCTCGGTGGCCTCGACCTTCCTGGTCACGGCGGCGGCCTTCGGCGGCCTCAGCCTCTACGGCTACACCACCAAGCGGGACCTTGGACCGATCGGGAGCTTCCTGATCATGGGCCTGATCGGATTGGTGATCGCCTCGCTGGCCCAGGTGTTCTTCCACCTGCCGGGCCTCAACTTCATCATCAGCGCGGTGGGCGTGCTGATCTTCTCGGGTCTGATCGCCTACGACACCCAGAACCTGAAGATGAGCTACTACCAAATGGGCGGCGACCAACAGGCGATGAGCGTGGCGACCAACTACGGCGCGCTGAACCTCTATGTGAACTTCATCAACCTGTTCCAATTCCTGCTGCAGTTCATGGGCAACCGCCGCTAAGGCGACGGAGTCCGACCGAACGGAGGCCCCGGCGGGCGACCGCCGGGGCTTTTTCTTGCCCAGCCAATTCCCCAGGTTAAGGATCGAACGAGGATCGCTTCGGAGATGCGCCGATGATCTCCCGCAGGAGCCTGATGGCCAGCCTGCCCGCACTGGGGCTCGCCGCTCCGGCCTTGGCGCAGGACCCTGTCGCCTCCGCCGGTCCCCTGATCGGGCGGTTCGAAGTCACCGCCAACCAGCCCTGGACCGAAGTGCTCATCGAAGGTCTGGGTCCGTTCCGATTCCTGATCGACACCGGGGCGAGCGTCGCGGTGATCGACCCGGACCTGGCCAAGCGCCTGCAATTGATGCGGGTGGACGACGTCCAGCTCCAGGGCGCTACCGCCGAGCGCACGGTGGAGACATATGTCTCGAGCCGGGTCGTGGTGGCTGGCGCCCTGCGCCAGCGCGGCGCGGTCACCTTCGCAGCCGGCCAGTTCGGGGTCGGTTTCGACGGAGTGCTCCCCGGGACCCTGTTCACCGGGACCAACAGCGAAATCGACTTCGCCGCCGGTGAATTCCGCATCTATGGCGCGGCCGTTCCCGACCGGACCGGCTTCACCCGTCTGGCTCTGGTCCAGACGCCGGGCAGGCCCGCCGACGGCCGGCTGGTGGTGGCGGTGCGGCTGGACGGGCGTCCGCTCAATCTGCTGATCGACACCGGCGGGGCCGGCTCGGTCCTGCTCAGCGGAGAATATGTCGGCAGGAACCAGCTGTGGGACCGCTACAAGAAATGGGCCCCAGGCGAGGGGCAGGGGATCATGACCGCCTTCAACCTCCGGCTGGTCCGGGCCGGCGTCCTGCAGCTAGGCTCCATCCGCTTCGAGCGGCCGGTCGTCCACCTCACCGATCCGTTCAACCCGCCCGGCGACGGGGGGGACGGCGTGATCGGCATGGACATCCTGCGTCGCTTCACCCTGGCCACCGATCCCGTGGGCAAGGCCGTCTGGATCAAGCCCAACGCCGCCGTCGCAGACCCATTCCGCTACAACCGGGCCGGTTTCGAGGTCCGGTTCGTCCGGCCGGGCAGGGCCGAGGCCCAGACCGTGGACCCCGACGGGCCCGCCGCTCGCGCGGGCCTGAAGTCGGGGGATACGCTGCCGGACATCGCCAATCGCCGCGACCTGGCCCGCTTCGACTGGTTCCTCAGCGAAGGGCCCGGCGCCACCCTGGAGTTCGACGCCGAGCGGGACGGAAGCCGCTTCCCGGTGAAGCTGGTGCTGGAGGAGCTTCTTTAAGCGCCGCCTCTACTCCACCACCCTGAAGCGGCGACTTTCGAACAGCTTAAGCACCTGGTCCAGCTCATGGGCGCGGCGCAGGACCAGGCCGCCCTGGCCGATCACCGCCCAGGCGCCCTGGCGACGTGCGAGGGCGGGACGTTTCTCGATCCGATAGAGCGGTTGTTCCGACGTCCGACGGTAAACCGAGAACACCGCCGATTCGCTCAGGCCATCGATGGCGTAGTCGCGCCACTCGCCCGCGGCGACCATGCGTCCGTACAGGCGCAACAGCCGGTCGAGCTCGGGACGCTCGAAGAACACGGTGGCGGACCGCGGTGGCGATTCGGGGTTTGGCGACCCGTCGAAACTCATCCCGCGGAGCTTAGGATGCTTCGCGCCAATTGCGAGCCCCCGGCATCCCCCTGTTGCTGGACGGACGTGAAGAGTCACGAAATGGCCTTGTTTCGGTCTCGGACGCGCCTGATCGGCCGTCGATAAGGAGACGGTCGGTCGGTCGGGAGACTTCGGTTCCGGATCCTGAACAGCCCCCCCAGCCCCCCCGGGATCGGGGACCTGGTCGGCCGACGCTTAAGACTGCAAAACTTGAAGCCCGCGTGGTCTACCCCCCTCTTCCACGCGGGCTTCTTGCTTTTCCATCCCCAGAAAACTCAGTTCCGCGCCGCCGCCAGGATGGGGCCGCCGCTCCTGCCCTGCAGGATCGCCACCGCTTTCCAGGTCGAGGCGGCCGGATCGTCGGGAACCTGATAGACCCGGGCGCGCCCATTCCAGGCTCCCAGCCGCGTCAGCCCCCGCACCACATTGACGTGGGTGACCGTTTTGCCCGCATTTTCCCCGGTCTTGACCCGTACGTCGCGGCGGACGGGGTCGTAGAGCACCAGCCAGACCTCGGCCCCGCCGCGGGGAACCGCGCCGGCTCCCACCGCCACTTTCGAGCCTCCGCTGACGAAAGCCAGCGCCGGCGACGCCTGCCGCGTCTTGGCGTCGGCGTCGAGCATGGCCTCGACCTTGTCCTGGTCCACCGCCGGCGCCTCGCGCCGACCGCCGACCACGGCCTCGGGGGTGTAGATTTCCTTCAGCTTCATCCGGCCGACATAGGCGCGCTGTCGGCTGGTGAATTCAGGCATGGCGAAGGTGTCGCGCCAGCCCAGGTAGTCCCAGTAGTCGACCGAATAGGTGAGGGCGATCACGCCCTTGCGTTCAGCGATCTCGGCCAGGGCCCTGTTGGCCTGGGGACAGGAGGCGCAGCCCTGGGCGGTGAACAGCTCCACCACCACCGGGCGCACGGCGGCCCGCCGCGGACGCGACGCGGCGTCGGCGACGGTGGCGAGCAACAGGGCGGCCAGGGCCAGGCAAAGCGAGGCTGGCCGGATCGCGACGCGCAAGGGTTTCAGGCCTACTCCCCCGTCGAACTCCATCCCCCACCATAGGCGTTGTCGTCCGGCGGGGGCTTCTCACCAATGCGTGAGGGTAGGCGCATCGCCTACCCTCAGCCCGGTCACAGCTCCGGTCTACTCCGCCGCGATCGGCGCCTGGGCCGAGCGGGCCAGGTTGCGCAGGACGTAGGGCATGACGCCCCCGCTGCGGTAGTATTCGAGCTCGGTGTCGGTATCGATCCGGCAGCGAACCGGGAAGCGGGCCACCCGGTGGTCCGACGGGCGGAACAGTTCGACGGTGATGACCTTGCGGGGCCTGAGGTCGGCCAGGCCGCGGATGGTGATCAACTCCTCGCCGGTCAGCCCCAGGCGCTGCCAGCCTTCCTCGGTGAACTGCAGGGGCAGGACGCCCATGCCGACCAGGTTGGAGCGGTGGATGCGCTCGAAGGATTCGGCGATCACGGCGCGGACGCCGAGCAGAGCCGTACCCTTGGCCGCCCAGTCGCGGGACGAGCCGGTGCCGTATTCCTTGCCGGCGAAGATCACCGCCGAGCGACCCTCCTGCTGGTACTGCATGGCCGCGTCGTAGATCGCCATCACATTGCCGGAGGGGAAGTGCTTGGTCACCCCGCCTTCGATCTCGGGCGTCATCTTGTTGCGGATGCGGATGTTGGCGAAGGTGCCCCGCATCATCACTTCATGGTTGCCGCGGCGAGCCCCGTAGGAGTTGAAGTCCGCGACGTCCACCCCGTGCTCGATCAGGTACTGGCCGGCCGGGCTGGTCTTGCGGATCGAACCGGCGGGCGAGATGTGGTCGGTGGTGATCGAGTCGCCGAAGATGCCCAGGATGGCCGCGCCCTGGACGTCGGTCACGGGCTTCGGCGTCATGGTCATGCCGGCGAAGTAGGGGGGGTTCTGGACGTAGGTGGAGTCGCTGTCCCAGGCGTAGGTCTGGCCGCCGGCCACCTTGATGCCCTGCCAGTTCTTGTCCCCCTTGAACACGTCGGCGTAACGCTTGGAGAACATCTCGTTGGTGACGACCTTGCGCTGCAGGGCGGCCACTTCCTCGTTGGTCGGCCAGATGTCGCGCAGGAACACCGGCTCGCCCTTGGCGTCCTCGCCCAGGGCGTCGCGGGTTATGTCCAGCATCATGGTGCCCGCAATGGCGTAGGCCACCACCAGCGGCGGCGAGGCCAGGTAATTGGCCCGCACGTCGGGGTTCACCCGGCCTTCGAAGTTGCGGTTGCCCGACAGCACCGAGCAGGCCACCAGGTCGGCCTCGCTGATCGCCTCGGAGATGGTCGAGGACAGGGGCCCCGAATTGCCGATGCAGGTGGTGCAGCCATAGCCCACCAGGTTGAAGCCCATGGCGTCGAGGTGCTGGGTCAGGCCGGCCTTGGCCAGATAGTCGGTGACCACCTGGGATCCGGGGGCCAGGGAGGTCTTCACCCAGGGCTTCACCTTCAGGCCCTTTTCGTGGGCCTTCTTGGCCACCAGGCCCGCGGCGATCAGCACGCTGGGGTTGGAGGTGTTGGTGCAGGAGGTGATGGCGGCGATGACCACGTCGCCATGGCCGAGGTCGCAGGCGACCTGATCCTTGGCGGCCTTGACCGGCACGCGGGCGGTCTCATGCCCGGCCTTGCCGAAGTCGTTGGCCAGGGCGTTCATGAAGGCGGGGGCAGCCTCGCTCACCAGCACCCGGTCCTGCGGACGCTTGGGACCGGCGATCGAGGGCAGCACGGTGTCGAGATCGAGGGACAGGGTGTCGGTGAACACCGGCTCCGGCGTGGTCTCGTCCACCCAAAGGCCCTGTTCCTTGGCGTAGGCCTCGACCAGGGCGACCCGGTCGGGGGAGCGGCCGGTTTCGCGAAGATAGCTGATGGTGGCCTTGCTCACGGGGAAGAAGCCGCAGGTGGCGCCGTATTCGGGAGCCATGTTGGCGATGGTGGCCTGGTCCTCCAGGGTCAGGTTCAAAAGGCCCGGACCGAAGAACTCGACGAACTTGCCGACCACGCCCTTCTTGCGCAGCATCTGGGTGACGGTCAGCACCAGGTCGGTGGCGGTGACGCCCTCGGCCATGGCCCCGGTCAGCTTGAAGCCGATCACTTCGGGAATCAGCATGGGGATGGGCTGGCCCAGCATGGCCGCCTCGGCCTCGATCCCGCCCACGCCCCAGCCCAGCACCGCCAGGCCGTTGATCATGGTGGTGTGGCTGTCGGTGCCGACCACCGTGTCGGGGTAGGCCACCGGCTTGCCGTCCTCGTCGCCGGTCCAGACGGTCTGGGCCAGGTATTCCAGGTTCACCTGGTGGCAGATGCCGGTGCCGGGGGGCACCACGCGGAAGTCCTTGAAGCCCGAGGAGCCCCACCGCAGGAAGCGGTAACGCTCGCCGTTGCGCTCATATTCCCGGGCGACGTTTTCGCCGAAGGCCTTGGGCGTGCCGAAATTGTCGACCATCACCGAGTGGTCGATGACCAAATCGACGGGGCTCAGCGGATTGATCTTGGCCGGATCGGCGCCCAGGGTAGCCATGGCGTCGCGCATGGCGGCCAGGTCCACGACGGCGGGAACGCCGGTGAAGTCCTGCATCAGCACCCGCGCGGGACGGAAGGCGATCTCGTGTTCGACCTTGCCGCGGTTCTCGGCCCAGTCGGCGACGGCGCGCAGATCGCCCGCATCCACCGCTTCGCCTTCATAGCGCAGCAGGTTCTCCAGCAGCACCTTCAGGGAGACCGGCAGGGTGGAGACCCCTGAAAGTCCGGCTTCCTCAGCGGCGCGGAGGCTGTAATAGACATAGGTCTTGTCGCCCACTGCAAGCTCGCGGCGGGTCTTGAGGCTGTCGTTCGACGGCATGGAAGCTTCTCTCCTGTTCAAAGCCGCCCGAAACACTCCCTGGAAGGAAGCTGGCCCTGAAACAGGGGGCGGGGTCGCGCGCGGAACAGCCGGACCCACAGCGTCCGACCCCGCGCCGCGTAAGCTCCGCACGGCGATTCGCCTCTTAGCCCTCGGCGGCAGCGGCGTCCACACGCCGATTGACTCAAGGCGGCGAAGCCTGGTCGGCGCGCCATGATCACGGGCCTGGTCATCGAATCCCTGGCGGTCGAACGGGGCGGCCGGCGGCTGTTCGCGGACTTCGACCTGACCTTGCGCGCGGGGGAGGCCGTCGCCCTGACCGGCGCCAACGGGGCGGGCAAGACCAGCCTCCTGCGCGCCGTCGCCGGCCTGATCCGACCCCTGGCCGGGATCGTGCGGTTCCAGGGCGCGGCCGGGGCAGTGGAAGCCGAAGACGCCCGTTCGGCAGGTCTGCACCTGCTCGGCCATCACGATGGGCTGAAGACCACCCGCACCGCGTGGGAGGAACTGAGTTTCTGGTCGGCCTGGATGGGCCCGGCCGCAGGCGGGCTGGAGCGGGCCGTCGAGGCTTTCGAACTGGCCCCGCTGCTGGATCTGGAGGTCCGCCGGCTGTCGGCGGGGCAGAGGCGGCGGCTGGCCCTGGCCCGGCTCGCGGCCAGTCCTCGCTCCCTGTGGCTGCTGGACGAACCCCTGGCGCCCCTCGACGCGGCCCGGCGGGCGCGGTTCGGCGGGCTGATGGCCGAGCACCTTTCCGGCGGGGGCCTGATCCTGGCGGCGGTGCACGATCCCCTGCCGATCCCCGCCCGCGCGGCCGTGATCGGGGAGGCGGCATGAGCGCCCTGGCCAGCCTGCTCCGGCGCGAACTCGCCCTGGCCTGGGGCCGTGGCGGCGGGCCCCTGTTCGCCTGCGCCTTCTACGCGGGGGTGGCGACCCTCCTGCCCCTGGCGTCGAGCCCCGAGCCGCAGCGCCTGGCTTCCCTGGCCACGGGGGCGGCTTTCGCCACCCTGGCCCTGGCCAGCCTCCTGTCGTTGGAACGCCTGTTCGAGCGCGACTACGAGGATGGGGCGCTCGATCTGCTCACCCTCGGCGACGCGCCTCTGGAGGCGGTGGCGGCGGTCAAATGCCTGGCCCAGTGGCTGGCCACAGGCGCGCCCCTGGCTCTGCTGGCGCCGGTGATCGCGGTGGCCCTGGGGGCCGAGCCGCGGTTCGCGCCCATGATCTTCGCCAGTTCCCTGTTGGCCGGCCTGGGGTTTGCCTTCGTCGGCGGGGCCGGCGCGGCCCTGGCCTTGGGGGCCAAACGAGGCGGGGTGCTGATCGCGGTGATCGTCCTGCCCCTGTTCGTCCCTTCGGTGGTGTTCGGGGCAGGCGCCATCGACGCCCTGGCCAGCGGCCTCGACTGGCGCCCCGGCCTGGTGCTGCTGCTCGCCTATTGCCTGGCGGCGGTCGGTCTGACCCCTTTCGCCATGGCGGCCGGGGTGCGCAACGCCCTGGGATGACCGGCCTCAGGCTCGCTGGAGCACAATCAGTGCAAAATTCACCAAGGGCGCTATAGACCGGCCCGATGGTCCTTTCCCTGCACGACACCTATGCCCGTAAGAAGCGCCCGTTCGAGCCGCGCGACCCCAAGCGGGTGACGCTCTACGTCTGCGGGCCGACGGTCTACAACTACGCCCACATCGGCAACGCCCGTCCGGCGGTGGTGTTCGACGTGCTGTTCCGGGTGCTGCGGCGGGCTTATGGCGAGAAGGCGGTGATCTACGCCCGCAACGTCACCGACGTGGACGACAAGATAAACCAGGCCGCCATCGACCAGGGCGTGCCGATCTCCACCATCACCGACAAGTTCGCCGCCATCTACAACCAGGACATGGCCTCCCTCGGGGTCGTCCCGCCGACGCTTGAGCCCCACGCCACCGCCTACATCGCCGAGATGGTCGACCAGATCGGCCGGCTGGTGGACGCCGGGGCCGCCTATCCGGCGGAAGGCCACGTGCTGTTCGACACCACCGCCTTCGCCGATTACGGCAAGCTCTCGGGGCGCAGCCTCGACGACATGATCGCCGGCGCCCGGGTCGAGGTCGCGCCCTACAAGAAGAACGCCGCCGACTTCGTGCTGTGGAAGCCGTCCAAGCCGGGCGAGCCGGTGTGGGACAGCCCCTGGGGACCGGGCCGGCCCGGCTGGCACATCGAGTGCTCGGCCATGATCGAAAAGACCCTCGGCCTGCCCATCGACATCCACGGGGGCGGCCACGACCTGATCTTCCCCCACCACGAGAACGAGATCGCCCAGGGCGTCTGCGCCAACCATGGCGCCGAATACGCCCGCTATTGGATGCACAACGGCTTTCTGACCATCGAGGCCGAGAAGATGTCCAAGAGCGTCGGCAACGTGCTCCTGGTCCACGAGCTGGTGAAGCAGGTTCCTGGGGAGGCGATCCGCTGGGCCCTGCTGTCCGCCCACTACCGGGCGCCGCTGGACTGGACGGGGGCGCTGATCGAGCAGTCGCGGGACAACCTGAACCGTCTCTACCGGGTGCTGGGCGACGCCGACCGCGAACTGGCCGGCTATACCGACCCTTCGATCCTGGCCGACGGGCTGGCGGGCGAGCCCAGCAAGGCCTTCGAACAGGCCCTGAACAACGACCTGAACACCCCCGAGGCCATGGCTGAACTGTTCCGTCTGGCCGACGAGCTGCGCCAGCGCCTGATCGCCAAGGACAAGGCCGGCGCCTCCGCCGCCCGCATCGCCTTGCGCGCCTCGGCCGCCGTGCTCGGGTTCCTGGAAAGCGAGCCGGACGCCTGGTTCCAGGGGGACGACGCGCCGCTGAAGGCCCGCATCGGCGCCTTGGTCGCCGCCCGCGGCGAGGCCCGCCGGGCCAAGGACTGGGCCGCTGCCGACAAGGCCCGGGCGGAATTGACCGAGCTGAAGGTCGAGGTGATGGACGGCCCCGACGGAACCGCGACCTGGCGGTTCAAGGATTGACCCTCCGCCGCGAGGCGCATGGGGCCTAGCGGTGGACCGCTGTAATTCCTAATCTTCACCCATGGCTTTTCGCGTCCAGCATCGTGTCGGCGTCGCCGCTCCCGCCTCCGCCCTCTGGGCGGTGGTTTCCGACCTGCAAGGGTGGGGGACGTGGAATCCTCTGTTCCCGGAGGCGGAGGGCCGTCTGTCCATCGGGGCCCTCTTGACCCTCCGGCGGGAACTGGACGGCAAGAGCGAGGGCCACGAGGTCAGGATCGTCGACTGGGTGCCCAACGCCCAGATCGTCTGGGCCCGCTCCATCGCCCCTTTCGCCCGCAGCCTCGGCTATATCGAGATCGAAGCCCTGACCGAGCGGGGCTGCATCCTTTCGGCCGGCGAACTCTATCAGGGCGCGCTGGGCGAGCTGATCGGCAAGCGCGTCCGCCCCACGCTCAGGCACGGTTTCGCCGCCCTGTGCGAAGCGGCCAAGGCGCGGGCGGAATCCACCTGGGACGGCGTGCCGGACGAACCCGTGCCCCCGCCGCCTCCGCCCGCTCCCGTCAAACAGCGCAGCGCGATGATGCAGATGTCGCTCCGCGGCGGCGGCAAGCGATGATCGACGACCTCTACAGCGCCAAGATCCTGGGCCTGGCCGCCAACATGCCCCACGCCGGCCGCCTGGCCGCGCCGGAAGGCTCGGCCGAGCGGGTGTCCAAGCTGTGCGGCAGCCGCATCGTCGTCGACGTGGCCCTGGACGACGGCCGGGTGGTCGACTTCGCCCAGGAGGTGAAGGCCTGCGCCCTGGGCCAGGCAGCCGCGGCTGTCCTGGGCGACAAGGTGATGGGCGCGGACCTGGCCGAGATCGAGGCGGCTCGCGACGCCTTGCGCGCCATGCTAAAGAGCGGCGGGCCCCCGCCCGAGGGGCGTTTCTCGGATCTCGTCGTGCTCCAGCCGGTGAAGGACTACCCCGCCCGCCACACCTCGACGATGCTCGCCTTCGAGGCGGCGGCCGACGCCGTGCGCCAGGCCCTGGCCGGACCGGATAAGCGAACTAGCCGCGTCGGCGCGGCTTGATCCGCCTTGGCGGACGCCATAAAGCGGGCTGACCCCGCCTCCGACCGCGCCGGCATGCAACTCTACCAATCGAGCGTCAGGGGCGTGTTGCGCGCCTACAAGCTGACGGTTTCGCCCCTGATCGGGCCCCGTTGCCGGTTCACCCCGACCTGTTCGGAGTATGCGGCTCAGGCCCTGATCGCCCACGGCCCCTGGCGCGGAAGCTGGCTCGCCGCCCGCCGACTGTGCCGGTGCCACCCCTGGGGCGGCGCGGGTTACGATCCGCCGCCGCCCGCGAAAGATGCGTAAGAGACCATGATCCAACTCCGCTTTCCCGACGGCGCCGTCCGCGAGTTCCCCGAGGGGACGAGCGCAAGGGACGTGGCTGCGTCCCTCTCCATGTCCCTGGCCAAGAAGGCGGCCCTGGCCCGCTTCGACGGCGCCCTGTTCGACCTGGAGCGGCCCCTGCCGGGCTCGGGCGAGCTGCAGATCCTGACCCGCGACGACCCGGCGGTGCTCGACACCCTGCGCCATGACGCCAGCCACGTCATGGCCGAGGCGGTGCAGGAGCTGTTCCCCGGAACCCAGGTGACCATCGGCCCGGCGATCGAGGACGGCTTCTATTACGACTTCGCCCGCGACGAGCCCTTCCACTTGGAGGACCTGGAGAAGATCGAAGCGCGGATGCGCCAGATCGTGGACCGGGACGAGCCGATCCGCCGCGAGGTCTGGAGCCGCGACGAGGCCATCGCCCACTTCGAAGGGATCGGCGAGGCCTACAAGGCCGAGATCATCCGCGACCTGCCCGAGAGCGAGGAGATCAGCGTCTACCGGCAGGGCGCGTGGAAGGACCTGTGTCTGGGGCCCCACCTGCCCTCGACCAAATTCGTCGGCAAGGCCTTCAAACTGACCAAGCTGGCCGGCGCCTACTGGCGCGGCGACCACCGCAACGCCCAGCTTCAACGCATCTACGGGACCGCCTGGCAAAGCGAGGCCGACCTCGACGCCTACCTCAAGCGGATCGAGGAGGCGGAGAAGCGCGACCACCGCAAGGTGGGCAAGGCCATGGACCTCTTCCACATCCAGGAAGAGGGCAAGGGCATGGTGTTCTGGCACCCCAAGGGCTGGACCCTGTACCGGACGCTGGAGGCCTATATCCGCCGGCGGCTGGAGGCCGGCGGCTACGCCGAGGTCAAGACGCCCCAGGTGCTCGACAAGTCCCTGTGGGAGAAGTCCGGCCACTGGGAAAAGTTCGGCCACGCCATGTTCACCTGCGAGACGGAGGAAGGGGAGACCCTGGCCGTCAAGCCGATGAACTGCCCCGGCCACGTGCAGATCTTCAACTTCGGCCAGAAGTCCTACCGCGACCTGCCGCTGCGTATGGCCGAGTTCGGCGCCTGCCACCGCTACGAGCCGTCCGGGGGGCTGCACGGCATCCTGCGGGTGCGCAGCTTCGTCCAGGACGACGCCCACATCTTCTGCCGGGAGGACCAGATCGAGAGCGAGACGACCCGCTTCGTCGAGCTCCTGCACACGGTCTATCAGGACCTCGGGGTCGAGCTGCACAGCGTCAAGCTGGCCCTGCGCCCCGAACTGCGCGCCGGCACGGACCAGACCTGGGACCTGGCCGAGGCCAAGCTGGAGCGCGCCGCCAAGGCCGCCGGAGTCGAGGTGGAGAAACTGCCCGGCGAGGGCGCCTTCTACGGTCCCAAGCTCGAGTTCCACCTGAAGGACGCCATCGGGCGCACCTGGCAGTGCGGAACCCTGCAGCTCGATTTCGTCCTGCCCGAGCGCCTGGACGCCGAATATGTGGCCGAGGACGGCTCCAAGCAGCGCCCCGTGATGTTGCACCGGGCGATCCTGGGCACCTTCGAGCGGTTCCTCGGCATACTGATCGAGAACTTCGGCGGGGCCTTCCCCCTGTGGCTCGCCCCGACCCAGGTGGTGGTGGCGACGATTACGTCGGACGCGGACGGCTATGCGGAGGAGGCGGCTGCGGCCCTGCGGGCGGCGGGCCTGAGGGTCGAGACCGACCTGCGCAACGAGAAGATCAACTACAAGATCCGCGAGCACAGCCTGGCCAAGGTGCCGGTGATCGCGGTGGTGGGCCGCCAGGAGGCGGAAGGCCGACGGCTGGCCTTGCGTCGGCTCGGGGCGGAACGCCAGTCGGTGCTGTCGTTGGAGGAGGCGATCGCCGCCCTGACCGCCGAGGCCTCGCCGCCCGACGTGGCCGCAAGGTCGGCATGAACACCCCCGTCCGCCCCGGCAGCGGCGGCTTCGTCGAGACCGTAAGGGTCCCGACGGCGGCTCCGCTCGCCGTGTCGGTGGTCATGGTGGTCTACCGCACCGGCCCGGCCTTGCCCGGCGCCTTGCAGAAGGTGCTGGACTGCCGCGAGGTCGATGAACTGGTGGTGGTGGACAACGGCTCGACGCCCGAAGAGGCGGCGGCCCTGGACGCAGCGGCCGCCCGCGACGGACGGGTGCAGGTGCTGCGGGGCCAGGGCAATGTCGGCTTCGCCCGTGGGGCCAATCTGGGCGCCTCGGCGGCCCGGGGCAGCCTGCTGGTCTTCCTCAATCCGGACGCTTTCCTGCAGCCGGGATGCATCGCCGCCCTGCAGGCCGCCATCGATCCGCAGCGCTCGCCCTGCCTGGTCGGTGCGCGGGTGATGAATACGGACGGCACCGAACAGAGGGGCGCGCGGCGGGGAGAGGTCACTCCCATGTCCACCTTCCTCAGCCTCACCAATCTGGCCGGCAAGGTCCGGGTCTTCCGCGGCTTCGAGATCCACCGGGAGGCCGAGCCCGAGCCGGATGGTCCGACCCCGGTGCCGACCGTCTCGGGCGCCTGTTTCGCCATGACCCGTACGGATTTCGGCGCGGTCCGGGGCTTCGACGAAGGCTTCTTCCTGCACGTCGAGGATATCGACCTGTGCTGGCGGGTGCGCCGCAGCGGCGGGGTGGTGCTGTTCCAGCCGGCGGCCCGTGTGGAGCACCTGGGCTCGACCGCGGCCAAAGCCCCTCTGTTCATCGAGATCAACAAGGGGTTCGGCCTGGCGCGCTATTTCCGCAAGCGGGCCGAAACCGGCTTCGACCGGCTCACGGCCTGGCTGCTGCTGCCGGCGATCCTCTTGGTGTCGGTGGCGCGGGCGGGTCTGCGGGGGCGGAGCCGTCGAGGTTGACGGGAACCTCAGAGCGCCAGATCCCCAAGGTCACCTTGCGTCCGACCGAATAGTCGTAGCCGCCGACCTCGCCCAGGCGTGTGGCCGGGGTCCTGGCCGCCTTCAGTTCTGCGATCAGGGCGGGCTCCTGTTTACGCTCGACCAGGGCGGGCTGGCCCCCGGCGAGGGCCTGGGCCGCTCCCTCCACCGTGTCCAGATCGGTCTCCGCGCCCAGGGCGAACACCAGGCTGGGCTCGGCATAGCCCGCCACCGCCACCGGGCCCGGCACGACGCCGGCCTTCGGGTCGAGGCCGGCGCGGTCGAGGGCCGCGGCCGCCCGATCGGAAACCCACAGTCTGGTCAGGGCGGGGGCGAGGCCCCCCGACAGGGTCATGTGGGCGCCGACCCCCAGCACGCCGGCGGCGACCAGGCCGGTCTTCAGGTCGCGGCGCAGCGCGCCCAGGGCGCCGGCGACGCCCGCCGCCAGGGCCAGGGCGGCCGCGCCCACGGCCCAGGGCTGGGCTTGTGGCCCGCCGTAACCTCGAGCGGCCCAAAGGCAGAGCGCGGCGAGGGCGGCTCCGGCGAGGACCGAAAGCGTCGCCCCGGAGCGGCGGACCCAGGGTCCGGCCGGCTCGGCCAGGGCCGCCGCGGCGAGCCAGGCCAGGGCGCCGTAGAGGGGCAGCGGATAGTGGACCAGCTTGGTCGGCATCGCCTCGAACACCAGCCAGCTCGGGACCAGCCAGGCCAAGGCGAAGCGGACGAAGGGCTCGCGCCGCCGCCGCCAGGCCCCGACCAGGGCGGCGGGCAGCAGGAGGGCGGCGGGGAACATCAGCAGAGGCGACAGCAGAAGGTGCAGTCCCGGCGGCGCCCCATGGCTTTCGTGGCCCCCGGCCAGCTTGGGCGCGAGGTCGCCGCCCACGGCCCGGCCCCAGAAGCCGCCGTCGGTGGAGACGGTGATCGCCACCGCCCAGGGCCCGATGACGGCCAGCACCAGGACCAGGCCCCAGACCCATCCCAGGCGTTTCATCCAGCCGGCGCGGCGATCGGCGGCCCACAGGGCGACCAGGGCCAGTGCGGCGATCATCGGCCCGATCGGCCCCTTGACCAGTATGGCCACGGCCTGGCCCAGCCAGAACAGCAGCCGGGCCGAGCGTGGGGCGACGGGCCCTCCACGCTCGGCCAGATAGGTCCGTCCCAGGGCCGCCATCGACAGGGTGACGGCCCCACAGAGCACCGCGTCGGTCTTGGCGATGAAGGCCTCGCTGGAAAGCAGGAAGCTCGCTCCCAGGACAACCCCGGCCGCCAAGCCGCCGCGCGGCCCGAGCGCCGGGCGGGCGCCCCAGGCGCAGGCCGCCGCCGCCAGCATGGCGCCCAGGAGGGAAGGCAGGCGGTAGGCCCAGATTTCGCGCCGCTCGACCGAGGAGACCAGGGCCACGCTCACGGCCTGCAGCCAGTGGATGCCGACCGGCTTCTTGTCGCGCGGCTCGTCCTGGAAGCGGATGTTCACCAGATCGCCCGTTTCCAGCATCTGGGAGGTGGCCTGGGCGAAGCGGGATTCGTCCCGGTCCAGCGGCGGCAGCATGACCAGTCCCGGCAGGGCGCTGACCAGCACGACCAGGGCGGCGAGTGCAGGGCCGCGCCACCCGCGCACCAGATGCTCGGCCAAGGCCGCCAGGGCGGCCAGTCGCCCGCCCGCGGGCAGGTTCACGGGCGAAGACGCCGGGTTGGCCGGACTGGGCGCGGACTCCATGGGCTTAAGCTAGCACGGGGCAAAAGCCGACGCGCCCTCCCGCGGGGCGAGGAAAGCGGTTAAGAGGCGGGCGATGGCCTCGAATCCTTCCCGTGAAATCCGCCCCGAAATCTCTGTGGTCGTCCCCGTCCGTGACGAGGAGGGGGCCGCCGCGCCCCTGGCGCGGGAAATCGCCGAGGCCTTCGCCGGCCAGGCGGTGGAGATCGTCTTCATCGACGACGCCAGCCGCGACGACACCCGTGCGCGGCTCCTGGCCCTCAAGGCCGAGCTGCCGAGCCTGCGGGTGCTCGCCCATCAGCACAACGCCGGCCAGAGCCGGGCGGTGCGCACCGGGGTGCTGGCGGCGCGGGCGCCGGTGATCGTCACCCTCGACGGCGACGGCCAGAACGATCCGGCCGACGCCCCGCTTCTGGTGCGGCGCCTGTTGGAGGGGCCGCCGACCCTGGGCCTGGTGGGCGGGCGCCGGATCAAGCGCCAGGACGGCGTCGCCAAGCGGCTCGCCTCCAGGTTCGGCAACGGGGTGCGCAAACGGCTGCTGCGCGACGAGGCCGACGACACCGGCTGCGGGCTGAAGGCGTTCCGGCGCGAGGCCTTCCTGCGGCTGCCCTATTTCGATCACATGCACCGCTACCTGCCGGCCCTGTTCCTGCGGGAGGGATATACGGTGGCGTTCGAGACGGTGGGTCATCGGCCGCGCACCTCGGGGGCGTCGAAATACACCAACCTCGGCCGGTTGTGGGTCTCCCTCGGCGATCTGGCCGGGGTGCTGTGGCTCGCGGCGCGGGCGCGCACGCCCGGCGCCGTGGACGAGGTCTGAAGGCCCAAGCGCAGAGCGGGTCCCAGGAGGTTGGCGCTGCCCGCTGGAATTCAGGGCGCGACCAGATTGGCCAGCCGCTCCTCGAAGGGGCTCCCCCGCCAGGGGTGGATGGTGTCGTGGAAGCGGACCGTGGCGGCGGATCCTGCGTGGGCGTCATAAGCCGCCCGGTCCCGCCAGACCTCGATCAGGTCGAAATGATTGGACCGCGCTTCTTCCACCGCCTCCACCCGGACCGCGCCGGGTTCGCGTCGGGCGGCCTCGACATAGGTCTTCAGGGCGTCGAGGGTCTTGTCGAGATAGGTGCCGATCACGTCGACATGGGCGGTCACATAGACCGGCTTCTTGGGGTCCAGACCCGCGGGCGGGGGAACCTGGGGCGCCTGAGCGTGGGCCGAGGCGGCGGCGGACAGGACCAGGGCGGCGAGGGCGAGGCTTCGGGTCATCTCAGAAATATCCGGTTGCGGCGGTCGGGAAAGCGGACGGCGACCTCGGCCTGTTCGGTGAAGCCCAGGTCCTCGATGGCCTTGCGCAGACTAGCCTTATGGTTTTCGGCAGTCTCGCCGATATTGAGCTCCACGATGATCGAACGGGCGCCTGCGAAGGCCTTGGCGCCTCCCCGGACGATCCGCTCCTCGATCGAATCCACATCGATCTTGACGTGGTCGGGCGCGCGCACGCCGAACTGGTCCAGGAAGGCGTCGGCGCTGAACCCCAGCGCCGACTGGACGTGGGGACGGGCCTCGCCCGACGCTCCGTCTTCGGCTCGGCCGAACACATGGGCGGCGCGGCCGGCGTCATGACTGGTCAGGTGCAGGCTGGCGGCGCGGGTTTCGTCGGCCAGGGCGGCGCAGAAGCATTGCACCGAGGCGTCCAGGGGGTTGAGCGAGACGTTGCGGCACAGGGCCGCGTAATTGTCCGCCGCAGGCTCGAAGGCGACCACGGTGCCGCCCGCCCCGACCCTCAAGGCGGCGTAGAGCGCGTACAATCCGACATTGGCCCCCACGTCCCAGACGCAGTCGCCCGGCTTTACGATGGTGTCGATCCACCACACGGTCTCCGGCTCGTCGTAGACGAAGCGAGCGGCGGCCTTGACCGCCTCGGCGCTGCCGCAGCGGAAGGTGAGCGGCCCGGCGGGAGTGTCCAGCCGGTAGAGCGGCGCGGCGCGGGCGGCGAGTTGCGCCCGCATCCGTGGTCCATGCCAGCGGCCGAGCGGCCAGGACAAGGCCGCGCCGATCCCGGCCAGCCCTGCGCCCAGCAACCGTGCGCCGCTCATCGAACTCAGGCGAGCCATATCTGCTCAACTTCCGGAACCGTTACGCTTCAACGGTTGTAGTCGAAACAGCGGAAATGGGCAGAGCGCACCGGGCCCGCCGTTGGACGACGGAGGGTCCGGTCGCGCGCCCGAAAAGCGCGCATCGGCGCTCCCGAATGCGTCGTCATGAAGCCGGTGCAAATCGGTTATCCGCTTGTTCCAAATCGGTCACGGGACGTTCCTCATCCGGGATTAAGGGGCTGTTGCGCTGTAAGAGGGGACATCCGAAATGACGATGAAGAAGATCGGCTGGCTTACGACGTCAGCCCTGGCCGCCAGCCTGGCCGCCGCAAACGCCGCGGTCGCCCAATCGACCGCCGGTCAGGTGCAGGAAGTGGTCGTCACCGGCTCGCGCACGCCGCCGTCGACCCTCGGTCTGGCCACACACATCAACGAGGCCAAGGACCAGGTCGTCGTCGGGCAGCAATTCATCGCCACCCAGACCCCCAGCGCCAACCTCGCCCAGCTGATCCAGATGGCGCCGGGCGTGAGCTACTCGACGGAGGATCCCGGCGGGTTCAACAGCGGCGACCTGCGCATCCACGGCTACGACGGAAACCACGTCGCCGTCATCTTCGACGGGGCGCCCTTGAACGACACGGGCAATTACGCGGTGTACCCCGGCGAATATATGATCGGCGAACTGGTCGATCACTTCACCCTGAACGCGGGCGGAACCGATGTGGACAGCCCGTCGGCGGCCGCCCTGGGCGCCACCATCAACGTCGTTTCCAAGATTCCGCCGAAGACCGCCGGCGGCCAGTTGAAGGTCTCTGGCGGCAGCTACGGCTATTACCGCGCGTTCGGGGAGATCGACACCGGGACCTTCGGCCCGTGGGGCGCGACCGCCTATCTCGCCGCCGAAGAAGGCCACGAGGACAACTACAAGGGCCGTCCGGGCTACAGCAACCGCTGGGACATCTCGGGCCGGATCTACCAGCCCCTGAAGGGTTCCGACTTCATCAGCTTGGCGGGGATCTACACCCAGGAACTGCAGTTCCCCGCGTTCCGCGTGTCGCAGAGCGTGATGAACAGCGCCGGCAAGTTCTTCCTCGGCGACAACTACTATTGGCAGCCTGAGACCGCCCGCGCCGGCGTGGCCGACACCGTTCCGACCGGCGTCGGGCCGGCAGGCGCCGACACCAACTTCTACCGGCTGTTTCCGAACCCGGTGAAGTTCGCCAGCTTGCGAGGCCAGTCGCGGTTCGATCTGGGATCGAGCCTGACCTTCACCTTCGACCCGAACTTCTTCTACACCCTGGCCAATGGCGGGGCGTCGCTCTCGTCCATTTCAGAGAAGGACAAGCGCCTGATCGGCGCCAGCACGGCCGCCGGGGTCGACCTGAACAAGGACGGCGACGTCCTCGACACCGTGGCCGTCTATGGGCCGAGCAATACCGAGACCTACCGGGCCGGACTGACCAGTTCGCTGCTCTGGGAAGCGTCCCCGCAGCATCACTTCCAGCTGGCCTACACCCTCGACTACGGCCACCACCGCCAGACGGGCGAAGTGACTACGGTCGATCCCGCCACCGGCGTGCCGGCCGACTATTTTGGCGCCAAGTCCGGCTACGGCGCGCCGATCGCGACCGCCGACGGGACCTTCCTGCGCAACCGCGACCGTCTGTCCATCGCCATCCTGAACCAGATCTCCGCCAACTATATCGGTAAGTTCCTGGATGACGCGCTGCACGTGAACGTCGGCGTCCGCGACCCCTACTTCGAGCGCAAGCTCCACCAGCACTGCTACACCTACAACGGCACGAGCGCGTACTGCGACACGGTCAGCTCCTCGACCGTGCAGGCGGCCTACAACACCGACCTCGCGGCGCACCGTGCGATCGGCGTCTCCGCCGCGGCCTTGACCTCGGTCCTCGGCACGAACATCACCACCGGCGTCGGCGGCGCGCCGAACTTCCGGTTCCCGTTCGACGGCGACGTGAAGTACAACAAGCTGCTTCCGAACGCGGGCGTGAGCTACCGGTTCAACAACGACCACATGGTCTACGCGACCTACAACAAGGGCTTTGCGGCGCCCAAGACCGACGACCTGTATGCGTCGATCCCGGAGAACGTCCTGCCGGAAACCAGCGACAACTACGCCGTCGGCTACCGTTACCAGACCCGCATGTTCAACCTGTCGGTCAGCCTTTACGACTCGGAGTACCGCAACCACATCGTCCAGTCGGTCGATCCGAACGATCCGACCCTGTCGATCGACCGCAACGTCGGCGACGTCCGCATCCAGGGCGCCGACATCGAACTGGGTTTCAACCCGACAGACCAACTGCACTTCTACGGCAGCGCCAACTTCAACAAGAGCGAACTGCTGGCGAACTACACCTTGACCACCGGCGGCGTGACCTTCGCGCTGCCGGTCAAGGGCAAGGAGCTGGTGTTGACCCCGAGCGCCATGATCTCCGGTCGGGTGAGCTACGACTTCGGGCCGCTCACCGTCGGTTTCGAAGGCAAGTATACCGGCAAGCGATACGTCTCTGACACCAACGACTTGTCGATTCCGAGTTTCACGGTGTTCAACATCGATGCGCGCTACACCCTGCCGTTCTTCAACGGCAAGAGCTACGTCCAGGTCAACGTCTCGAACGTGTTCGACAAGTTCTACATCTCGCGGTCGACCACCTTCGCCAACGGCGTCGCCTATCCCATTCCGGGGACCGCCCTCACCTACAGCCCGTCGACCGCCGCCTACTACGTGGGCGCTCCGATGACGGGCTACGTGACCCTCGGCATGAATTTCTAGCCGTCCGGTCGGGAGCGGCATTCCAGGGGGCGGCCTTCGCCGCCCCTTTTTCTTGCCAGCGGCTGGCCTTATGTGGTCGTCATGAGGCCGGTTGGGGCGCACCACTTTCGCGCCCTCTTTCCCCTTCGACCCGTCGCTCCCAGGAGGGCCAGTCCGCCATGAGCCTCTACGCGCCCGCCGAATGGGCGCCGCACCGCGCCATGTGGGTAGGTTTCCCCAGCCACGCCGATCTGTGGCTTGACGACCTCGCCGCCGCCCAGACCGAGGCGGCCGACCTGGCCAAGGCCCTGGCTGGGCCGGGGGGCGAGCGGGTGCGCCTGCTGGTCTGCGGCGACGAGGCGGAGGCCGCCGCCCGACTGCTGGTCGGGGACGTGGCGGCGGTGGAGATCGTCCGCGGCCTGTTCGGGGACATCTGGCTGCGCGACACCGGCCCGATCTTCGCCAGCCGGGGCGAGGAGGAGGTGGCGCTTGGTTTCCGCTTCAACGGCTGGGGCGGCAAATATGTGCTCGACGACGACGATACGGTGGCCGAACAGCTCGCCGCCGCCGCCGGAGTCCGGCTGATCGAAAACGACTTCGTGCTGGAGGGCGGCGCCATCGACGGCGACGGCTTCGGCACCCTGCTGACCACCCGCCAGTGCGTGCTGAACCCCAATCGCAACCCCGGCTGGGACGAGGCGACGGCGACCGCCGCCCTCACCGCGGCCCTCGGGGTGAAGAAGGTGCTGTGGCTGGGCGACGGACTGAAGAACGATCACACCGATGGACATGTCGACAACCTGGCGCGGTTCGTCGCGCCGGGGGTGGTGGCCTGTCCTCTGGCCGTGGGCCGGGACGATCCCAACGCCGGGGTCTATGACGACGTCGCCCGGCTGCTGCACAGCTTCCGCGACGCCCGGGGCTCGGCCCTGCAGGTCATGCGCATCCCCTCGCCGGGCCGGGTCGTCGACGAGGACAACCGGCCCATCCCCGCCAGCCACATGAATTTCGTCATCGCCAACGAGGCGGTGGTCGCCCCCGTCTATGACGACGGCCTTTCCGCCGGCCTGGCGATCGAGGCCCTGAAGTCCTTGTTCCCCGAGCGCCAGGTGATCGGCCTGCCCTCGCGGGCGCTGCTGACCGGCGGGGGCTCCTTCCACTGTATCACCCAGCAGGAGCCCGCCTGATGGCCCGCACCCTGACCCTGGGCGTGATCCAGACCGCCTACGGGACCGACATGGCGGCCAATATCGCCAGGACCGCCGACTTCGTCCGGGAAGCGGCGGGCAAGGGCGCCCAGGTGGTGTTGCCGTCAGAGCTGTTCCAGGGTCCCTATTTCTGTGTCGCCCAGGAGGAGCGCTGGTTCGCCGAGGCGCACCCCTGGCGCGAGCACCCCTGCGTCCTCGCCATGGCCCCGCTGGCGGCGGAGCTGGGGGTGGTCATACCGGTGTCGATCTTCGAGCGGGACGGGCCGCACTACTACAACAGCCTGGTCATGCTGGACACCGACGGATCGGCCCTGGGCCTCTACCGCAAGAGCCATATTCCGGACGGCCCCGGCTACCAGGAGAAATACTACTTCCGCCCCGGCGACACCGGCTTCAAGGTCTGGGACACCCGCCATGGCCGCATCGGCGTCGGCATCTGCTGGGACCAGTGGTATCCCGAAGCCGCCCGCGCCATGGCCCTGATGGGCGCCGAGGCGCTGCTCTATCCCACCGCCATCGGCTCGGAACCCCACGACGCCAGCCTGGACACCCGCGATCCCTGGCGCCGGGTGATGCAGGGTCACGCCGTCGCCAACGTCATTCCCGTCGCCGCCGCCAATCGGATCGGGTTCGAGCCGGGGCCGGGGGGCGGGCAGGGCTTCTATGGCTCATCCTTCATCGCCGACCACCGCGGCGACCTCGTCGCGGCGCTGGAGCGTGGGGACGAAGGCGTGCTGACCGCCGCCTTCGACCTGGATTTCCTTGCCACCCACCGGGCGGCGTGGGGCTTCTTTCGCGACCGCCGCACCGACCTCTACGAGGCGCTGCTGCCGGGCCGGGTGTTCGGGCGGGAATAAGGCGCTCTTCCCGTGGGACGTCCCTGAACGGCCCAGAGCGTGGCAATTCAGCCTCAGGTCAGGATCGGACGCGCATCCTCCCAGAACCAGTCGGACAGCTTTGCGTTCGACATTGGCGGCTAGGAACAGCGATGACCCTCAGGTTCGAGGAAACAGAACTGGCGGAGGCTCGACGGGTTAACCGTCTTTTGGCGTCCACCCCGCGGATGCCGCTCCGCACCGCGTGGGACGTGGCCCTGCTGAACGGGGCGTTGAAACTCAGCCAGGCCCTGCCCAGTCCAAATTTCCGCCGCGCCGGCCTGGACGTCGAGGATCGCCGGGTGGAGGCGCTGGGCCATTCGGTGGATGTGCGCATCCTGCGTCCCGCCGGGGCGTGCCGCGGGGTCTATCTGGACATCCACGGCGGCGCCTGGGTGCTGGGCAACGCTCGCATGGACGACGCCCTGAACGTCGAGATCGCCAGGACCTGCGGGGTGGCCGTGGTCAGCGTCGATTACCGGGTGATGCTCGACCAGGCGGTCATGGCCGCCCTCGACGACTGTGAAGCCGCCGTGGCCTGGGTGCTGGAGACGATGGAGGCCGAGTTCGGCGCCGACGTGCTGCTGATGGGTGGGGAATCGGCGGGCGCCCATCTTGTCGCCTCGACCCTGATCCGCCTGCGCGCCCGCGGCGTCGACCTGTCGCGGGTCGCCGGGGCGGTGATGTTCTACGGCTGCTACGACCTGTGCGGCACCCCCAGCCTGTGCGCCGCCGGCGCCGACACCCTGGTGTTGCATGGGCCGACCCTGGCCAGCGCCCTGGAGAAGCTGATGCCGCACCTGACGCCGGAAGAACGGCGCGACCCGGCCATCTCGCCCCTCTACGCCGATCTGCGCGGCCTGCCGCCGGCCCTGTTCCTGGTCGGCGAACGCGATCCCTTGCTGGACGACACCGAGCTTTTGGCCGCACGCTGGCGCGACCTCAACCGCAACGCCGAGGTGATGGTGGCGCCCGAGGCGCCCCACGCCTTCAACCGGCTTCCGACCCGGATGGCGCGCAAGACCAACGCCTATGTCCGCGGCTGGCTGTTCTCGCGCCTGATCGCCCATGGACGGCGCGCGGAGCCGCAGGCCGAGCCGACGGTCCGTGCGGCGGCGGGCTGAGTTCTCCGCGGGGAAAGGCTTCCCCTACTTCCCGAACAACCTGGCCCAGCGGCGCTTCTCGCGGCCCTTCCAGGCGCCGCGATGGTAGATGTCCGAGGCGATCAGGGGGACCACGGTGGTGGCCTCGGCGAAGACCATCTGTTCGTGGGTGGTCTGGACCTTGCCCCAGGACGCCGCCTCTTTGAGCGTCGAGGAGGAGCAGGCTCCGTCACGGACGTCGGCGACGGTGATCTGGACGGCGTAGCGGTGCATCTCGGCCTCGACGCCCAGGATCTCGGCGCACACCACGGTGTCCTGGGCGAAGTTCTTCGGCACCCCGCCGCCGACCATGAACAGACCAGTGACGCCGGCGGCGATCTTGATGTCGGTGAGCTCGCGGAAGTCGGCGATGGCGTCCAGCATCAGGTAGGGCTTGCCCGCCGCCGCCCGTTCCTTCTGGTGCTTGACCAGGCCGAAGCCGGCCGAGCTGTCGACGAAGGCGGGACAGAAGATCGGCACGCCCTCCTCATAGGCGGTCTGGATCAGGCTGCCGGGCTTCTTGGCGTTGCCTTCGGACAGCCAGCGGCCCATTTCCCAGATGAACTCGCGGGACGAATAGCCGCGCGGCTCCAGGCGGTTGGCGATCTCGAGGATGGTGTGGTCGCAGTTCTGCAACTCCTCCTCGTCGATGTAGGTGTCGTAGATGCGGTCGACGTAGTTCTCGCGCAGCACGTTGTCGTCGACCGGGCCGGCCGCCTGATAGTGCTTGAAGCCCAGGGCCTCGAAGAAATCCATGTCGACGATGGAGGCGCCGGTGGCCACCACGGCGTCGACCATGCCGAACTTCACCATGTCCCGGTAGACGTCCATGCAGCCGCCGGCGGAGGTCGAACCGGCCAGGACCAGCCAGGGCGAGCAGGCCTTGTCCTCCAGCGCCATGTTGAAGATGTCGGCGGCCCGCGCCGTGTCGCGCGACGAGAAGCTCATGCCGCGCATGGCGTCGATCACGGGCCGTGCGTCATAGGCGGTGATGTCCACGTGCTGGACGGTCTTGGAGAGGAGTTCGGCCTTGCGGTTGGGGGCCGGGGTCGGAGCGTTCATCAGCGAGGCTTCCCTAAGTGAGAGTCCCTGGGGGGTGAATCGCCCGTCCTTCCGGACCGCTCTCCCCCGGACGGCGCGACGGGGAAGGGGCCTTTCCTCAGGCTTCGACCGCCTGAAAGCGGACCCATATAGGCCCGGCGGCAGTCTAGGCCAGCTTTTGAACAAAAATTTTGCACTCGCGAGGGACTTGCCTTCCGCGTCGCGACGACGCATCTCGATCAACTAAAGTTGATGATAGCCCCGGCTTAGGCGATAGGGTGCGCATGTCTTCTTCCTCGCTGGTCACGGATATCCCGCACGCCGTCGCGGCGCCGCCGCGGACCGCGCCGCCCGTCTCGCGGCTGCTGCAGGCTTTCGTGCTCATCGGACTTCTCGCAGTTGCGGCGCCGGCCATCCTGGTGCGCATGCCGCCCCTGCTGGATCTGCCCAATCACTATGCCCGCATCTGGATGCTGGCCGGCGGCCTGAAGAACGGACCGCTGTCGCACATGTATGCGGTGGACTGGTCGTCGGCCTGGACCAATATCGGTGTCGACCTCCTGGCCCAGATCCTGGGCATGGCCATTCCCGGCCAGGCGTTGGGGCCCCTGTTCCTGGCCGCGGCCCTGGTCTTGCCGCCCATCGGGGCGGTGGTGCTGCACCAGCGCCTCTACAACGGCTGGCGCTGGTGGCAGGTGGTCCTGCCGATCACCGCCTTCGCCACCACCCTGCTGGCCGGTTTCCTGAATTATCAGATCGGGCTGGGGCTCGCGATGCTGGCCGCCGCCGCCGATCCGTGGCTGCAGCGCCGGGCCACGCCGGTGCAGGTGGTGCTCGCCCGGGTGGCCATCGCCGTCGCCCTTTTGGTCGTGCACATCTTCGCCCTGGGCTTCTACGCCGCCCTGCTCGGAGGCATGGCCCTGGGACCCCGGCTGGCGCTGGTGTTCAACCGCCAGGGCCTGCGCGACACGGCCCTGAAGCTGCTCGGCGTGGCCGCGGCGGTGGCGATCCCGCTCCTGGCCTACCGGCTGACCGCCTCCCACGTCCCCGGCGAGACCGGATCGGAGACCATCTGGGGGCCGACCACCCTGGCCTATAAGTTCGACGTGCTGGGCTGCGCCTTCGGCACCTACGACAACTGGATCGACGGCCTGTTCTTCGGATCCCTGGCGGCCATCTGCGGATACGCCCTGGTCCGGGGTCGGCTGCGGGTGCACCAGGGCCTGGCGCTGGCCGCCCTGGCCCTGGCCGTGGTGGCGCTGCTCATGCCCACCTGGGCGGCGGAGACCGGCTGGATCGACCAGCGGGTGCCGATCATGGCCCTGCTGACCCTGATGGCGGCGGTCCATCCCGATGTGGCCGATACCAAGGCCGCCCGCATGGCCATGGCCACGGCGATGCTGGCCCTGGTGCTGGGCCGCGCCGCCTGGATCGGGGGAATCTGGTTCGAGCGGCAGGCTGACGCCGACGCCATCGAGCGGGCGCTCAGCCACGTTCCGGCCGGGGCGGCGGTGCTGCCCCTGGATCACCGGCCGTCGATCCGCGGCATGGCCCGCGCTCCGGTCGGCCGCTACTTCCACCTCGGCGCCAGCTACTATCACGACTATACCTTGTCGGTGATGCAGCGCGGGGCGTTCAGCCCGCTGATCTTCACCATGCAGGGCAAGCAGCCGCTGCGGGTGCGCGCGCCCTGGAACGAGATCTCCGTGCCCAACGGCGGCCGTTCGCCGACACTGGGGGTGCTGCGCAAGCCGACCCGCGGCTGGTTGATCGTAGCGCCCTATATCCGGCACTGGCGGGAACGGTTCGACTATGCCCTGATGCTCAATGCCGACGTACTCGAGAGCGTCGACAAGGAAGTCCTGCCGGAGGGCATGACCCTGGTCGCCAACGAGGGTTTCGCCCGGCTCTATCGCATCGACCGGCTTCGGCCTGCGCCGCCCGAAGAGGCCGAGCCCGACCAGAACCTGATCCGCGCCGCGGCTCCCAGGACCAAGTCCCTCAGGATCCGCACGCCCAAGGTCTGAGGCGAACCACACCCCATCCTCCTCGGGCCTGTCGCTACGGCGCGCCCGAGAAGGAAAGGTGAATTACCGCCGCCGCCGCTTGTTGCGCCGGGCGCGGGTCAGCCTGACCACCGAGCCTTCCTCCGCCACCCGGGGGGTGGGGATCGAGCGGCGGGCGAGGCCGAACATCGAGGCCATGGGCGCGTCCCCGACGATCGCCGTGTCGGTGTCGCCGAAGCCGTTGAAGCGGGTGTTCATCGCCACCCCATAGGCGCCCAGCATGCCGATCTCGACATAGTCGCCTTCGCGCACATCCTCGGGCAGCCAGAACGGTCCGGGCATGTGGTCGATGGAATCGCAGGTCGGGCCGTAGAAGCGGAAGGGCTTCAGCTCGGCACCCGCCTCGCCGCCGGCAACGGGCTCCGGCCGGACCAGCTTCACCGGGAACGGCCATTTGGCGTGGGTGGCGTCGAACAGCGAGCCGTAGGAGCCGTCGTTCAGGTACAGGGCGTCGCCCTTCTTGAGCTCGACCCGGGCCAGGACGGAGGAGGCCTCGGCCACCAGGGCCCGCCCGGGCTCGCACCACAGCTCGGTGGTCTCGTGGACCTTCATGTCCTCGAAACCGCGGTGGATGGAGTCCATGTAGTCGGCCAGGGCCGGCGGAACCATGCCGGGATAGACCGACGGGAAGCCGCCGCCGACATCGACCACGTCGGCGAACACGCCGGCGCGGACCAGGGCGCGCGAAGCCTGCGACATGGCCGCCTGGTAGGCAGTGGGCCGCATGCATTGCGAACCGACGTGGAAGGACACCCCCATCAGCTCTTCGGTGCCACGTCGGGCCGCCAGCAACAGGCCGGGGGCTTGGTCGGAGGAGACGCCGAACTTGCCGGACAGGGTATAGGCCGCCCCGTCGGTGGCCACCGCCAGCCGGACGATCAGGTTGAGATCGCGCGCCCCGCCGGTCGCCTGGAGGATCTTGTCCAGCTCGTCCTGGGTGTCGAGGGCGAAGGTCTTCACCCCGAAATCGAAATAGGCGCGGGTGATGCTGGCGCGGCTTTTCACCGGGTGCATGAAGGCCATGCGGGCGCCCGGGGCGTTTTCGGCCACCAGCTCGATCTCAGGAATGGACGCCACGTCGAAGGCGCGGATCCCGTTGTCCCACAGGGTCTTGACGATCCACGGGGAGGGATTGGCCTTTACGGCATAGAGAACGTCGCCTTGGAAGTTTGCCTGGAACCAGTTCGCCGCTAGGGCCACCACGCCGGGACGCACGAGTGCGACCGGGCGCTCAGGGGACCGCTCACGGACCAGGTCCAGGGGTTCATGGTACGTGTGCAATTCACGTAACCCCCGAAAGATTGTTGACCCAGATCCGGCGTTAGCAGCGTTTCGACTGTTCCGGGGTCCGCCGGGAAAGGGGGAAATAGGGAACTTCTCCCGCTATGTAAAGGGCTTAGAGCGCGATCTGCGAATCGGTCGCCCCCCGGTCGGGCCGCAGCCGAATTTCCGGGACCTGGCGGCGTGCGGATCGGTCGATCTCGCCGCGGACCGCGCTGCGGGAAGGGTCGTCCATTCGTCCTAGCCCTCGGTCATGTCATAAGACCGTCGCCTCCGACCGTTTAACACGGCTGGTTTGCGCCGCCGCACCCTTGAGGACCCCGCCGCCGCCCATGTCCGCAGAGCTCGCCTTCGAGGCCCGCGACGTGTCCAAGACCTACGGGGAGCGCCGGGCCCTGGACGGGGTCAGCCTGCGCGTTGAGCGGGGCGAGATGATCGCCCTGATCGGCCCGTCGGGGTCGGGCAAGTCGACCCTGCTGCGGGCCCTCATCGGGCTGGCGCCCATCGATCCGGGCCCCGGGCGGATCGAGGCCCTGGGTCTGCCGGTCCAGGCTGGCGGCCGGGTCAGCGACGACATCCGCGGCGTGCGGGCGCGGATCGGCTTCATCTTCCAGCAGTTCAACCTGGTGGGGCGACTGACCCTGTTCTCCAACGCCATGGTGGGCGCCCTGGCCCGCACCCCTGGTTGGCGCGGCCTCCTGGGGATATGGCCGACCGAGGAGAAGGCGCGCGCCATGGCCGCCCTGGCCCGGATGGGGGTGGCCGAATACGCCGGCCAACGGGCGGCGACCCTTTCGGGAGGGCAGCAGCAGCGCGGCGCCATCGCCCGCACCCTGGTCCAGGGCGCCGAGGCTATCCTGGCCGACGAGCCGGTCGCCTCCCTCGACCCCGTCTCCGCCCGCCGGGTGATGGAGGCGCTGCAGGAGCTGAACCGCAAGGACGGGATGGCGGTGGTGATCACCCTGCATCACGTCGACTATGCCCTGCGGTACTGTCGCCGGATCGTGGCCCTGCAGGCGGGAAGGGTGGTCTATGACGGCCCCGTCGCCGGCCTCGACCGCAAGCTCCTGATCGAGGTCTACGGGCCGGAGATCGAGGACGCCCTCTTTGAAGGAGTAAGCGAATGATCCGCCGTGCGATCCTGGCCGCGGGGGCCGTTGCGCTCGCCGCCCTGGCCGGTTGCGGTCCGGCGACCCAGCAGGGCGCGGCTGCGCCACCGAACGCGCCCAAGACCCTGGCCTTTTCGATCCTGTCGGCGGAGGACCAAGCCTCCTACGAGCCCCTGTGGCGGCCGCTGCTGGACGACCTGTCCAAGGCCGTGGGACTCCCGGTCAAGCCGTTCTTTTCCTCCAACTACACCGCCCTGGTCCAGGCCATGCGCTTCAACCAGGTGCAGATGGGCTGGTTCTCGACCCTGCCGGCTCTGGAGGCCATCGACCGCGCCGACGCGACGGTGTTCGCCCGCACCGCGGACCTGGACGGCAAGGAGACCTACACCTCGGTGGTGATCGTCAAGAAGGGCTCGGGCCTGACCCTGGACAAGATCCTCAAGTGCGACCGCAGCCTGTCGTTCGGCATCGGCGATCCACACTCCACCAGCGGTACGCTGGCGCCCACGGCCTTCCTGTTCCGTCCCCGGAAGATCGATCCCAACACCTGTTTCAAGGTGGTCCGCTCGGCCACTCACGCCGCCAACCTGTTCTCGGTGGCCAATGGCGTCTTGGACGCCTCCACCAACAATTCGGTCGGGCTGGACTTCGCGCTGAAGGGCGCGCCGGAGGCGAAGCGGGCCTACGACAACATCCAGGTGGTCTGGACCTCGCCGCCGATCCCGGAATCGGCGCTCGTCTACCGTAAGGACCTGGACCCGGTCCTGCGTGACAAGATCCGCGCTTTCTTCCTGTCCTACGGCAAGGCGCCGGGGGCGGAGGGGCGGCGCCAGCGCGAGGTGATGGCCAAGCTGCATTACACCTCGTTCAATCCCGCCGACGACGGGTACCTCAAGCCGATCCGGGACCTGAGCGCCGCCAACCCGCCGGCCGGAACCGGGGGCTAGGAGGTGTCCATCCCGGTGATGATTCCGCCGCCGCCGATCCGTCCCCTGCGCCAGCGCCTGGTCGACTGGGCCGTGTGGGGCGGGGTGGCGGCGCTGCTGTTGATCAGCGTGCAGTCGGTGGAGCTCGGCCGGGCGGGCCTGCTGTTCTCCAACTCCAACAACATGCGCCAACTGGGGCAGTCGTTCCTGCACCCGGATTTCCATCTGTGGCGGCTCTATGTCGCCAACATGTGGCTGACGCTCCAGATCGCCCTGTGGGGCACGGCCCTGGCGGTGATCCTGGCCATACCGCTCGGCCTGGCCGCGGCTCGAAACGTCTCTCCACCCTGGATACAGCAGCTGGTGCGAAGGCTGCTCGACCTGTTCCGCGCGGTCCCGGACCTGGTGATCGGCACCATATTCCTGGTGGCGGTGGGGCTAGGCCCCTTCGCTGGAGTGCTGGCCCTGACCATCAACACCGGCGGCGTGCTGGGCAAGCTGTTCTCCGAGGCGGTGGAGGCGATCGACCCCCGCCCTGTGGAGGGCATCCGGGCTGTGGGCGCCCGCCCGTTGCAGGAGGTGGCGTGGGGGGTGATGCCGCAGGTGGCCCCGCTTTGGGTGTCCTACGCCCTCTACCGGTTCGAATCGAACGCCCGCGCCGCCACGGTCCTGGGCCTGATCGGCGCGGGCGGGATCGGCCAACTGCTGTTCGATTCGATGAACGGGTTCCAGTACGGCCAGACCGCCGCCATCGTCATTATTATTGTCGTGGCGGTGTCGTTGATCGACATCCTGTCTCAGGCTTTGAGGCAGCGCTTGTTGTAAAGTCGCCTTTGCTTCATGTATTCTTGAAGTCATAAAAGCTTCACAATCGGACCATAACCGTCCCACGGCGCCGCGCCTTCAACAGAATGTCACACGCCGCGAGTAAGCGCAGGACATCCTGGTCGGAAAGACCGGGAGCACAGCTACTCAGGGGACTCCTAAATGACCAGCAAGAGCGCGCTTCTTCGCAGCGCAGCGATCGGCGTGATGATGACGGTAAGCTTCGCCGCATCGGCGCAAGCCGCGACCCACAAGCGCGTTGTCCGCGCCAATCCGGCGGCCGCCGCCAACCGCCAGCTGATGGACCAGGTCCAGGCGCTGAGCGCTCAGGTGCAGGCCCTGCAGTCGCGTCTCGACGCCCAAGCCCAGGCTCAGCAGGCCGTCCAGGCCCAGGTCGCCGCCACCCAGTCGGCCGTAGCCGAGACCCAGACCCAAGTTCAACAGGTGGTCGCCAACAGCGAGTCGGTGGAAGACCGCCTTGAGAACGTGCCGCAGACCGTGCTGCAGACCCTGGGCGAAGTGCCCAAGCCCAAGCCGAGCTGGGCCGAAAGCACTTCCGTCAGTGGTCGGATGTATTTCGACCTGACCAGCGTCTCGCAGAAGTCGAACGGCGTGAAGGTGCCGGTGACCGGCGTCGGCTTCGACATCAAGCGCTTCTACATCGGCGTCGATCACAAGTTCAACGACACCTATTCGGCCAACGTCACCACCGACTTCCAGTATTCCTCGGCCATCTCCTCGACCGAGCTCTACCTGAAGAAGGCCTTCCTGAAGGCCAACTATGCGCCCTACCTGCAGGTCCGCCTCGGCGCCGACGACCTGCCCTGGATTCCCTTCGCGGAAGGGATCTATGGCTACCGCCACATCGAACAGACCCTGACCGACCGCACCAAGTTCGGCACCTCGTCGGATTGGGGCCTGCACGTGGGCGGCGCCCTCGGCCAGTACGTCCAGTACGAAGTCGCCGTCATCGACGGCGCCGGCTACAAGGCCCCCCTGCGCTCCAAGACCATGGATGTCGAAGGCCGTATCAACCTGAACTACCAGGGCTTCGTCCTCGCCGTGGGCGGTTATTCCGGCAAGCTGGGCAAGGACACCCAGGGCGTGACCAACGTCTTCCACACCGCCAGCCGTTTCAACGCCCTGGCCGCCTACGTGAAGGGCCCCTACCGGCTCGGCGTCGAGTACTTCAGCGCCAGCAACTGGAACACCATCACCACCGTGGCGGCCGACAAGTCGGAAGGCTACTCAGTGTTCGGGTCCTACGCGGTCAACCCCGAGTGGAGCCTCTTCGGCCGCTACGACTGGGTGAAGCCCACCAAGACCTCGGCGCCGACCCGGAAGGAAAACTATTTCAACGTCGGCATCCAGTACGAGCCGGTGAAGATCGTCGACCTGTCGCTGGTGTATAAGCGCGACAAGCTCGAAAAAGGCAGCCTCTCGACCGGCAACGGCACGATCGGCGGCTCGATCGACGGGACCTACGACGAAATCGGCCTGTTCGGCCAAGTGCGCTTCTGATCCAAAGCGGCCCGGACCCGTCCGGGCCGCTCCTTTTCCGATACGACGGCCGGCGCAGCGCCGGCGACCAGGGCCTGAAGACAAGGGCCTACCTCTAGGAGACCAAGACATGCTGAAGAAGCTCATCGTCGCGGTGGCCGCGCTCCTGGCCACCGGCGTCGCAGCCCAGGCGGCCGACATCACCGGCGCCGGCGCCACCTTCCCCGCCCCCGTCTATTCCAAGTGGGCCGAGGCCTATAAGGCCCAGACCGGCGTCGGCCTGAACTATCAGGCGATCGGTTCGGGCGGCGGCATCCGCCAGATCACCGCCAAGACCGTGGAATTCGGCGCTTCCGACAAGCCGCTGAAGCTCGACGCCCTGAACTCGGCGGGCATGGTGCAGTTCCCCACCGTGATCGGCGGCGTGGTGCCGGTGATCAACGTGCCCGGGATCGCCCCGGGCCAGCTCAAGCTGTCGGGTTCGCTGCTGGCCGAGATCTACCTCGGCAATATCAAGAAGTGGAACGACCCCCAGATCGCCGCGATCAATCCGGGCGTGAAACTGCCCAACTTGCCGCTCACCGTCGTCCACCGTTCGGACGGCTCGGGCACGAGCTTCATCTTCACCACCTATCTGTCGGTCAAGAGCCCGGCCTGGGCCTCCAAGGTCGGCGGCAATGACGCGGTAGAATGGCCGGTGGGTCTCGGCGGCAAGGGCAACGACGGCGTCGCCGGCTTCGTCAAACAGACGATCGGCTCGATCGGCTACGTCGAATACGCCTTCGCCCTGCAGAACCACATGACCCACGTGTCCATGCAGAACAAGGCCGGCGCCTTCGTGCAGCCGACGGCCGCGAACTTCGCCGCCGCCGCCGCCCGCGCCGACTGGGCCCACGCCCCCGGCTACTACCTGATCCTCGTCGACCAGGCCGGCCCGACCACCTGGCCGATCGTCGGCGCCACCTTCATCCTGATGCACAAATCGCAGGCCAACGCCGCCACCGGCCAATCGGTGCTGAAGTTCTTCGACTGGGCCTACAAGAACGGCGACGCCCTGGCGTCCTCGCTCGACTACATCGCCCTGCCGGCGGCAGTGAAGAACCAGGTCCGCGCGACCTGGGTCGCCAGCATCAAGGGCCCGAACGGCGCGGCGGTCTACACGCCGTAATCGTCTTCCCCGGGGCGGCGCCGCTTGCGGCGTCCGCTCGATCCAAACTCCAGCGCCCGCCGTTCCCGAACGGCGGGCGTTTTCTGTTCGGCCGCGGGTCAGGGCCGCCGGTTGGGCCACATTTTCAAGGGGATCACCCCGCGGCGGGGCCGAAGGGCGGCTTTATCTTGGGGCGGCGGCGCAGGCGGGCCAGCCGGCGCAGGCGGCGCCAGAACTTGGCCTTCTCCGGCTCCGGATAGGGCTGGAGGTTGGTGATGAATTCCTCCGCCGCGGCGCGCCACGAGAAGCGTTCCGCATAGGCGCGCACCGCCTTGCGATCGAGCTCAAGGCAAGCCCGGCAGGCCTGTCCCAGATCCTTGTCGACGACGCCGGCGCCCGACCCCGGGATGATGTCGATGGGTCCGGGCGCGGGAAAACCCGCCACAGGGGCGCCGGCCGCCATGGCCTCGAGCATGACCAGGCCGAAGGTGTCGGTGAGGGAGGGGAAGACGAAGACGTCGGCGGCGGCGAAATAGGCGGCGAGCTGTTCGCCGAACTGGAGGCCGGCGAAAATGGTCTTGGGGTATTGGGCCGCCAGGGCCTCCCGCGACGGGCCGTCGCCGACCAGGACCTTGGAGCCGGGAAGATCGAGACTCAGGAAGGCCTCGATGTTCTTCTCCACCGCGATCCGACCGACGTTGAGGAAGATCGGCCGCTCAACCCCTTCGAGCAGGGCCGGCGGCGGACGCTCGGGATGGAACAGATCGGTGTCCACCCCGCGGGTCCAGGGCGACAGGTTGCGAAAGCCCTTCCGCTCCAGTTCTTCGCGTATGGTCGGCGTGGCCACCATCACCCGCCCGGAAGGGGCGTGGAACCAGCGCATATAGGCGTAGCCCGCTGCGCTCGGCACCGGAAACCGGGCCGCGAGATATTCGGGGAAACGGGTGTGGTAGCTGGTGGTGAAGGGCAGTTTCCACTCCAGGCAGATGCGCCGCGCCGCCAGGCCGACCGGACCCTCGGTGGCGATGTGGATAGCCTCGGGCTCGAAGGCCTTGAACCGCTCCCGCATGGGTTCATAGGCGCCCAGCGCCAGGCGGATCTCCGGATAGGTCGGCATCGGCAGGGTGTTGAACTGGTCGGGCGAGACGACCTCGACCTCATGACCCATCGCCCGGCACTCGGAGACGGTGCGCGTGAGTGTCCGGACAACCCCGTTGACCTGGGGCTCCCAGGCGTCGGTGGCCAGGAGGATTCGCATCAGCGGCTAAGAGAGCCGATCTTTCCGCGTCGTGGGAAGCCCCAAAGTCATCGTGATCCTGGGGCGAAGTCGAACGGTCCGAGCCCTGAAACCCGGGTCGCCGACAGCGTTCCGGCGAGTTCCGGTTGCACCGGAGCGGGCGTGCGGTCCAGGGCCGACCATCCGCGCAGCCGCGCCCAGTCGAGGATCTCCAGCCGCCCGTCGGCATGCTCGACCACGGCGGTGCAGCTCTCCACCCAGTCGCCGTCGTTGACGTAGAGCACGCCGTCGATCTCGCGCATCTCCGCCTTGTGGATGTGACCGCAAACCACGCCGTTGACCCCGCGGCGGCGGGCTTCGTCGGCCACCGCCTGCTCATAGTTCTCGATGAACTGCAGGGCGTTCTTCACCTTGACCTTCAGATAGGCCGACAGGCTCCAGTAGCCGAACCCCATCCGGCGACGCAGCAGATTCCACTGGGTGTTGGCCGCCAGCAGGGCCCGGTAGGCCCAGTCGCCGAGGAAGGCCAGCCAGCGGGCGTGGGCGATGACCCCGTCGAATTCGTCCCCGTGGGTGACCAGATAACGCCGGCCGTCGGCGCCCTCATGAATCCAGTCGCGAGCGACCACCACGCCGCCGAAGTGGACGCCGCAGTAGTCACGGGCGAAGTCGTCGTGGTTGCCGGGGATATAGACCACGGTCACGCCCTTGCGAGCCAAGCGCAGCAGCTTCTGCACCACGTCGTTGTGGGCCTGGGGCCAGAACCAGCCGCCCCTCAGCTTCCAGCCGTCGATGATGTCGCCGATCAGAAACAGGGTGTCGCATTCGATCGAGCGGATGAAATCGAGCAGCAGCTCGGCCTGACAGCCGCGCGTGCCCAGGTGGACGTCCGAGATGAACACGGTCCGATAGCGATGGGTTGACGTCTCGGCGCCCATACGGCGCCTCCTTTTGCGGCTGTCGGCCGCCGAACCCAGCCGCCGGCCCTGGCTAGGGTGATTGCATGAAACCTGTGTGACATCATCGAATTCGTCTTCGGCCGGACTAGGCGGACGTAGCGCCCGCGCCTATCTGAGGGGCAGTAAAGGCGGGGGCCGTAGCGTAGTCGATGAAGCAAGCCGTGAAATCTGAGCTTACCGGCGAACCTTATCCCGTCTCCCTGGGCGCCATTTCGCGGACCCGGCCGGCGGCCGACAGCCCCAAGTCGTTGCGCACGCGCGCGCGCATCCTCGAGGCCGCCATGCGGCTGTTCGTGGAAATCGGCTACCACGCGGCGACCAACGCCCGCATCGCCGAGGCGGCGGGCCTGACGCGCGGCGCTATGCTCTATCACTTCCCCGACCGAGACGCCCTGGTCGAGGCGGTAGTGCCTTTCGTCCAGGCGGCCCGGGCCAAGCTGCTGCAGGTCACCGTCGACGAGGCGCCCAGCGGGATCGATAGGATCGATCATGTCATCGACTCCTACTGGCGGCTTCTGGGTCAGGCCCCGTTCGTGGCCTTCGCCGAACTGGAGAGCGCGGCGCGCACCGACCCGGCTTTGCGTGAGCGCCTGGCGCCGGCGGAAGCCGCCTTCGACCGGGCCGAGTTGGGCGAGCATCTGTTCGAACTGGTCCAGGGCGCGGAGGGCCCGCGGTTCCAGGCCAGCCGCGACCTCGCCCGCTTCATGCTGGAGGGCCTGGCCCGGGCCCGTCTCTCCTATGATGCGGAGGGCCGCACCGAACGGCTGCTGACGGTCGTCAAGCGCGCCGCCCGCATGTTGAATCGCAAGAGCGCCGACCAGGACCTCTGGCCGGACGGCTGAGGCGGGCGAGTGGCCGGAACCGCCGGACCGCCTTGCGGGTTCGCAAGGGGTCGGGGTTCCAACCCACGAGGCGACCATGCGTATTTCCCTCTCCATCCTTCCCATCGCGGCCGCGGGCCTGCTGTTCTCGGCCTGCGGCACCACCACGACCGAGCGAGTCGCCACCGGGGCTCTGGGGGGCGCGGCCGTCGGGGCTGTCGTCGACGGCGGAACCGGCGCGCTGATTGGCGGCGCCGCCGGGGCGGTCGGCGGCGCCGTCGTCGACCAATCACAGAAGGACCGGGGCCGCTGAGGCCCGGCGATGGTTGTTCCCCCCGCTCCGGACCGCAGGAATCGGGCCGGGGCGGCGGCGGAACGCCGCGGCGCGGACGGCGTTGAGGAGCGGGGTCGGCGCAGGCGCGCAGGCCCGCTTCCAAGAGGAGACGCCTTATGCTCGGATGGGCGATCGTGTTCGCGGTTCTCGCCGTCGTGGCAGGCTATCTTGGCTTCATCGGCCTGGCCGGCGTCGCCGCCACCGTGGCCAAGGTGCTGTTCCTGATCTTCCTGGTGCTGCTGGTGGTCAGTTTCATCATCCGGGCCCTGCGCGGGGACTCCGTGGTCTGACCTCGCGCACGAGCCTGCGCCTTGGGCATTGCGAGAAAAAACTCGCCTAGGACGGGAACCAGGCGATTGATCAAGGGGTTTCATTGGCTGCGGAGGCGGCGACGCCCCCCCGACTTGAGGCCGGTAATCCCGGCCTGCCGTCTCCGCACCCCCGTTTTCGACGATATCTCCCTTCGGGCGGATCAGAGATCCGCCCGTTTTCTTTGGACGATCAGGTCCGCGTTCAGGCGCGCGCACAATTCACCGACGGGGCGGATTCAACCCCGTTCGATCTTGCTCTAGGGTCTGAGCATGGATCCGGCGCACGCCCACGAACGCAACAATTTCGACGCCCTGCGCATCCTCGCCGCCCTGATGGTGGTGTTCGGGCACGCCTACATCCTGTCGGGGCGAGGGGCCGCCGAGCCTTTGGCGGCCTTCACCGGGATCGGCGGTTTCGGCGAGCTGGGCGTGTCGATCTTCTTCGTGGTCAGCGGCTTCCTGGTGACCATGAGCCACCAGCGGCTGGGCGATGTGCGCGCCTTTATGGTTAACCGGGGCTTGCGGATCCTGCCGGGCCTCGCGGCCGCGGTGGTCCTGACCGCCCTGGTATTGGGTCCGCTGGTCAGCACCCTTGCGCCGGCCGACTATTTCAGCCGGCCGCAGACTTGGCTCTACCCGTTGCGGAATGTGCTGCTCTACCCGGTCGATTATCTTCTGCCGGGGGTGTTCGCCCATAATCCCTATCCGGACGCCGTCAACGGCTCGCTCTGGACCCTCCGGCTGGAGTTCAGCTTCTATCTGACGATCCCTTTGCTGGCCTGGTGCGGCCTGCTCACCCGGACCGGCCTGCGCGCCGTCGCCGCGGCCGCGGCGGCCGCCTATCTGGCGGTCGTGGCCCTGGGCCCCGCCCACGCCCCGGTCATGGCCCTGATCGCGACCCGGAATTTCTACCTGTTCGCGGCCGGCGCGGCCCTATTCATGTGGCGCGGCCATCCGGCCCTGCGCAGCCCGGGCGTGCTTAGCCTCGCGGGGCTGCTATTCGTCGCCGCCCTGCCGTTCAAGCCGGTCACGGCCTATGTGGCTCCGATCGTCCTGCCGTTGGTGGTGGCGGGCTTGGCCTTGCGGCCCGTGAGAGGAGTCAGCGCCGCCGCACGGTTCGGCGACCTGTCCTACGGCGTCTACATCTACGCCTTTCCCGTACAACAGGCCTGGATGGCCCTCCTGGGTCCGCAGCGGCTGGACGTCGCCGGCTTCCTCGGCGTGACCCTGGCCTGCGTGTTGCCGTTGGCGGCCCTGTCATGGTGGCTGGTGGAGCGGCCCGCCCTTGGCCTGAAAGCGGTCGTCCACGCGCGCCTCGCCCAGAACAAGGCGCCGCGGCTGCTTCCGGCCGAGCAGGCCGAATTGTCCTAACTGGCGGGTTTCGGCGGCGGGGGCGGGGAGGCGCGGATCACTACCTCCGTGCGTCGGCGCAGGGGTTCAGGTTCGCCGTTCGTGGTCAGGGCCCCGGCCTGGCCGACCGCGTCGATGTCGAATTCCGGCCGCGGCAATCCTGCCGCCGCCAGGGCCGCGGCCACCGACGCGGCGCGGCGGCGGGAAAGCGCCAGATTCTGATTGGCGGACCCGTCGGCGTCGGCCAGCCCGACCACGTCGATCCGGCCGAACACGCAGCCGCGGACGCGCGCCGCGGCGTCGGCGATCACCTGGCGGGCGGCGGCGGCCAGCCGGTCCGATGCGCTGTCGAAATAGATCGGGAAGCTGAAGTCGGTGCAGACCTGCGCCACGGGCGGCGGCGGCGGACGGCTGGCGGGAAGGGGTTTGGGGGCTTGCGAAGCGCAGGCGGCGAGCGTCAGGGCGGCGGCGCCCGCCATACAGGAGGGCCAGGACTTGCTCATGGAATGTCTCCTGACGGCCGGTGCGCCGAATCCTAAGGCCCAGCTTACTCCGGAACCCAGGGTGCGGCGGAGCCGTTCCTTATCTGTCCGGGCGTTTTGAGCGCCTCAAGAATGATCTGGAGAACATCATGCGGATTCCCGGTTTCCCCCGGAGGGACCGCCAGACGAGCGAGGACCTCGCCACCGACGGGGTCTATGTCGAGCGTCGGCCCGGTGAATCGACGGAAGCCTTCGAAACGCGTCTGGCGGCGGCGGCGCAGGAACGCGAAGGCGGCCGCCCCTTCGCCCGTCCCATCCGGCCGGTCGCCGATCGTCGCGATGGCGGGCGCCGGACCGAGGCGCCCCGGTCCCGCCGCCGCCACGGCTTCGGCATGGTCGGGTTGGCGGTGACCCTGGTCGCCGTGCTCGGGGTGTTGTGGATGGTGCTGGCCGCGCGGGAAGGATCCTTCGCCGGGGGCGGTGCGGTGGTCGACCAGAAGATCGCGGAGGTCACCGCCCCGGCCAAGGTCGCGGCCAGCCAGGCGGTCGATCGCACGGGGCAGGCGGTTCAGAACGCCGGCCAGGCGATCGAGCACCAGGGTGAGAAGATACGCAAGACGGCCAATTAGGCCGGTCCAGCCAAGTCGGCGGCGCGGGGGCTGCTCCCGCGCCGCCTGACGGCGTCTAGAGACTGACGCGCAAGCCCGCTGAAAGCACCAGGCCGTGACCGCCGATGGTTCCCTGCATGTTGATCGGCGTGTTCAGCGGCGTGCCGGCGAAGGCCGTGGCGCTGCTGGTGAAGGTGGTGTCCTTGAAGTGGATGTAGCTGGCGGCCAAGTCCACGGCGACGCGCTGGGTCGGCTGGAAAGTGGCGCCGGCGGCGTATAGCCAGCGGTCCGAGTCCGGCACCCGAGCCGTGCGGCCGACATCCGGGGTCGGGGTCGGGTCGCGCTGCACGCCCGCCCGGACCGTCCACCGGGGATCGACGGCGTAGTCGGCCCCGAAGGCCACCGAGGTGGTGTTGTCGTAGTTCTGGGGCGAGATCGAGGTCTGCGGTCCGAAGGTGACCTTGATCTCCTTGAAGGCGCTCCAGTTGAAGTGCTGGACCTGGGCGTTCAGGGTCAGCTTGTCGGTCGCCTTCAACCGGCCGGAGAAGGTGGCGATCGAGGGTGTCTTGAAGCTGGCCTGACCCGAGGTGCTGACGTTGGCCGCGGCGGCCGGCCCGAGCAGACCGGCCACCGTCACCTGGCCGTCCAGTTTGTGGGTGATGCCCGCGCGATAGCTGGCCCCCAAGGTGACCGTGTCGCTGGCGCGCCACTGACCGCCGACGACCCAACCGTAGTCCCAGGCCTTGCCCGACAGGATGGACGCGCCGTCGGGTTGCAGCGGCGAAAGGTTGGGCAGGGCGTTCGACAAGGTGGCGTGGACGTAGCTGAAATCGAAACCAAGGCCGATCGAGACCTCCGGAACCGGGGTCCAGGCCACCGTCGGCTGGACGTCGACGTTGAGCAGGTTCGACTTCAGGGCCTGGTAGCGGGTGAAACTGTTCAACGGGTAGCGGGTGGTGAAGTTGAACGGCGCATTGACAGACAGGCCCACGGCGAACTGGTCGTTGACCTTCCAGGAGGCGCCGAGGTTGGGGATATAGCCCTTGTCGATGGGGTTGGTCTGGGTGGCCACGCCGCCGACCGACAGGGGCGGCAGGCCAGCCGGAATCCGCTGGATGGTCGAGCCTGCGTCCTGGACCGTGGCGTCTACGCTGACGTAGTGGAAGCCGAGATAGGCGTCGCCGGCGCCCTTGGTCCCGCCGATGGAAGCCGGATTCCACCATAGCGAGGCCGAACCGGTGTCGGCGCCCTCGCCGGAAAAGGCCCGGCCCACGCCGCGAACCGATTGTTCCTGAACGTAAAATCCAGCGGCGGCGGCTGGCCCGCACACGAGGGCTGAGAGCACGGCTCCCGCTGAACACGCACCCAACAAGGTCTTAATGGTCATGGCGTCCATCCCCTTTCGATCGTGCTATTTTGTTGAAATTTATTAAAATCCAGTAACTAATCGGCGATCACTCAGGGTAGAGGCTGACCTGCGCCGGCCCGTTCCGCAAGGAACGAAAGGATGGGCGCGGCGTTTCGTCCCCATGGTCGGGGCGGAGATTTCAGCGGCGGCGGTTCTTGGACCCACGCCCAGTGTTCCGTTGCGTCATATCGAGGCGGTGGTGAACGCCGCTTCCGGCAGCGTCGGAGCCGGCGCGGGCGAGGCGTTGCAGGCCATCGTCGAGGAATTCGGCCTCTCGGTCCACGTCGCCGAGGTGGGACCGGCCCTGATAGCCGAGGCGGTGGCCGCTGCGGTGAAGGCTGGCCCGGATCTTCTGATCGTGCTCGCCGGCGATGGAACGGCCCGCCTGGCGGCGGAGCTTTGCGGCCCCCAGGGTCCCTTGGTGGCTCCTCTGCCCGGCGGCACAATGAACATGCTGCCCAAGGCCCTGTACGGCGCCGCCGACTGGCGAACCGCCTTGCGCGCGGCGCTCGAACACGGCGAAGTGCGGGTGGTCTCGGGCGGCGAAGTCGGCGGAAAGTCTTTCCATGTGGCGGCGATCCTGGGTGCGCCGGCCTTATGGGCCGACGCCCGCGAGGCGGTCCGGGCGCATAAACTGGGACTGGCGTGGACGCGGGTGCAGCGGGCTTTCCGGCGCGCCTTCGCCGGGAAGTTGCGGTTCGACCTGGCCGATCAACGGGTGCGAAAGTGCGAAGCCCTGACCCTGATGTGTCCGCTGGTGTCGCCCCTGCTCACGGCGGAAGACGCCTTGGAGGCCGACGCGCTTGATCCGCATGGGGTGGCGGAGGCCTTCCGCCTGGGCCTGAAGGCCGCTTTCGGCGGCCTGTTCGGCGAGTGGCGCAAGGATCCTTCAGTATCCACCGAACTCTGCCGCAAAGGGCGCGCCTGGGCCCGCGGTCACATCCCGGCCATCCTTGACGGCGAGCCCCACCGGTTCCCCCGCCAGGTCCAGTTCAGTTTCCGCCCGGCCGCGTTCCGGGCGCTGGCGCCCCATCGGGAAACGCCTCCCACGGGGCCGGCGGAAGCGGTCAGCGAATCCCTCTCCTCGGTGGTCTGATGGCGCGGCTGATCCATCTCACCGACATCCACTTCGGTTGCGAGGACGTCGCCGCTCTGGAGGCGGCCACCGCTTTCGTCCACGATCAGGTCCCCGACCTGGTGGTGGTGACCGGCGACCTGACCCGCGATGGGCGACCCGCAGAGTTCGAGGCGGCGGCGCGCTGGCTGAATGGCCTGCCCGGGCCCCAGGTGGTGACGCCGGGAAACCATGACACGCCTTATCTGAACCTTCCGCTCAGAGCCCTGGTCCCATTCGATCGCTACCGCCGCTGGATCGGCCCCACGGATGGTTGCGGTTGCGACTTGGCGGAGGTTTCAGTACGGGCGGTGAACACCGCCCGGGGCGGCCAGCCGCGGCCGGACTGGTCCAAAGGCGCCATAAACCTGGCGGCGGCGGACGCTGCGGCCCAGGCGCTTGCCGAAGGACCGACTGGCGCGCTGCGGGTGATCGCCTGCCACCATCCGTTGATCGAGGCGATCGGTGCGCCGGTGACCGGCGGCGTGCATCGCGGTCACCTGGCGGCCGAACGCCTCGCCACTCAGGGGGTGGACCTGATTCTGACGGGCCATGTGCACAATCCGTTCGCCGTGCCCCTGCCGTTCGGCGACGCCCTGACCTATGCGGTGGGGGCGGGAACCCTGTCCACGCGGCTGCGCGGGGTTCCGCCCAGCTTCAACGTCCTGACCATCGAGCCGGAGGGGGTTCTGGTCCAGGCCATGGCGTGGAACCGGTCCCATTTCGAACCTCTTCGCACCTGGGAATTGCCGCGCCGGACCCATCCGTAAGCCCCGCCCGAGCGGGAGACTCCCACCCGAACGTGAAACGGCGCGCCGTCGCCGGCGCGCCGCAGCACAGTTTCACATAGAGCGTGTCTAGACTCCTCGTCCCCGGACCAAGTGCGCGATCAGAGAGACCACGAACAGGACCACAAAGACGAAGAAGAGTATCTGGGCGATGCCCATAGACGCACCAGCGATGCCGCCGAAGCCGAGCAGGCCGGCGACCAACGCGACGACCAGGAAAATCAGAGCCCACCTAAGCATTGCGTCTCTCCATTTCTAGGCTCCTCCGCGGATCGAGGGGCCCCGTTGACCAGCAATTTTTGCAGAAGTTCAACGTTTGAAGGATGCTTTGCGTTCCCGCTTACTCAGGTTTGAGCGCCGATTACAGGTTTCGGATAGAGATAACCCTTTTGTACCCCTTGGCTGGCGGAGAACTGACCCTCGGCGAAGGTCCAATTGGCCAGGCGATCGAACCACTGGTCGAGGAAGGCCTTCCGATCATTCTTGTGGACCAGATAATAGGCGTGCTCCCAGACGTCGCAGACCAGGATCGGCGTCACGCCTTCCTGGGTGAGGGGTCCTTCCGCGTCATGGGTCGAGATCACCGACAACTGCCCGCCCTTGGCGACCAGCCATACCCAGCCGGACCCGAAATGCCCGACGCCCTCCTCGACGAATTTGGTCTTCAGCCCGGCGAGACCGCCGAAGGCTACGTCGATCGCCTGGCCCAAGGCGCCGCCGACGCGGCTTGGCTGCGGGCTCATGCATAGCCAGAAGAAGGCGTGGTTCCAGGCCTGGCCGGCGTTGTTGAACAGCTTCTTCTCGCCGGCGGCGGCGCTTTGCCGGACCAGGTCTTCCAGCGAGTCGGCGGTGCGCCCCGCGTCGCCAAGCATCTTGTTGACCGTATTCACATAGGCGGCGTGATGCTTGTCGTGGTGCAGCCGCATCAGCTCGGCCGAAAGCACCGGCTCAAGGGCGTCCGCGGGATAGGGCAGGTCGGGTAGGGTGAACATGACAAATCCTCCGCCCGTACTGGGGCGGTCAAGCTAGAGCCGCGAGGATCAGCGGCGGTTGCGACCGGTTTTGTCGCCGGCCTTGGCGGCCAGGAAGGCGCTGACGATGGTCGCGACAACCTGGGGATTCTTCAGGGCGAGCAGGCCCGCGGCCAGGGCTCCGCCCGCGGCGAGGATCGGCCGTTCCCGGGCCATTTCGCTCAGGCGTTCTGTCAGCGTCGGTTCCGGCGGACGGCGACGGCCGCCCCCCTTGGCCTGCAGGGCCAGCACGAGGCCGACCAACGCCGCCAGTATGGCGAACGCAAGGGCCACGGCGGCTGCGGCCGCCGCACGGCCAAGGCGCAGCTCCAGACAGGCATAAAGCGCGAAGGCCGCGGCGACGACGACGGTGGCTGCGGCCGCGCCCAGGGTAGCCAGAGCGACGACGGTGAACAGGATCCGCTTGATCACCGACGACGGCCCGCAAACAGCAGGCCGAGCAGAAACCCGGCCCCAAGCACGGCGAGGGTGGTGGTGAACGGCCGCTCCTGCACCCGTTCGACCACATAGGTGCGGGCGGTTTCGAGCTGTTCTCCCGCCAGCGCCGCCGCCTCGCGCGATTGCGCCTTCAACTCCTCGGCCTTGTCCTGCAGCACCCGTTCGGCCCGTTTGGCCAGATCGGGCAGGGCGTCGCGCCCCTCCTGCAGCGCATCAAGGGCGGCGTCGGCCGCACGTTTCGTGTCCGCCGCGCCGTGGGCGCCGTTGCTGCCAGCCATGGCGGGCTCCTTCAGATTCCACCTTGATTGCGGATACGCCCGGAACGTCGCCTCGCCAAGCGGGTTCCGGCGACGGACCGCGGTTTTCAGCCGGGTCCGTCGACAAACTCAGGCGGCGGCCTTGGTCCGCCCCGGGTGGAAGAACAGGGCCTGACCGATGGCCGCCTTCACAGTCTCCGGCTGGAACGGCTTGGTGATCAGGAAGGTCGGCTCGGGCCGCTCCCCGGTCAGCAGGCGTTCGGGGAAGGCGGTGATGAAGATCACCGGCACGTCGAAGCGGCCGAGGATATCCTTTACCGCGTCGACGCCGGAGGAGCCGTCGGCGAGCTGGATGTCCGCCAGCACCAGACCGGGCGTATGCCGCGCCACGGCATCCACCGCTTCCTTGCGGGTGGCGGCGATGTCGAGCACCTCATGGCCCAGTTCGCGGACCAGGGCCTCGATATCGGCGGCGATCACCGGTTCGTCCTCGATGATCAGCACCTTGGTGGCCAGTTCGGCGTCGATCTCGGCCTGGGCCTCGGCGATCAGGCCATCGATATCCTCGGGCGAGACCCCGAGAATCTGGCCGGCCTCGCCCGGATTGAAACCCTCCAGGGCGGTCAACAGGAAGGCCTGACGCGACCGGGGCGGAATCCGCATCAGCCTGCGGGAGGTGTTGTCGGTCTCGTCAGGGGATTCCAACTTGGCGCCGGTGGCGCCCCAGATGGTGTGGAACACCTGGTACAGAGCGACACGCGGCGTCAGGGCCGCCGGCAAGGACGCCTCGCCGGCGGCGATGGCTTCCAGGGTTGCGCGGACATAGGCGTCCCCCGCGCCCTGATCTCCGGTCAGCGCACGGGCGTAGCGGCGCATATAAGGAAGGTGAGGCGCCAAGCGTTCGAGAAGACCCATAAACCCTCCGACAGGGTGCAGTTTGCGATGATATTCCGCCGCGGGAGGCGGCCCTGGGCGCAAAAACGCGCCCCTATGGCTAAGGTTCCTTAACGCGACGGGCGGATTTAGATTATATCACCGACCTCACGGAACCAGTTGGTGATTTTGTCGTTTTGGGGGAGGACGCGACCACGCCTGAGGACTCGCCTTTGAGCGGACGGCGCGCTGAAGAGACCATGATCGATCAGACGGAACGCAACCCACGGCGTCGGAACTCGAGTTCCGACGCCAATGAAGCGCGCCTGCGGCAGCAGGCGATAGGCGTGAAACTGCGCCAGATGTTCGATCAGGTCGTCAGCGAACCTGTGCCGGACGATTTCCTCGACATCCTGCGCCGTGCGGACTCCAAACGCGCCAACGGCGGCCAGGACTGATGGCCGTTCGTGAACCCCTCGAACCCGCGAACGAGGCCATCTTCAAACATGAGTTGGTCAAGCTGATCCCACATCTACGCGCGTTCGCCCGCACCTTGTGCGGCGACGCCACGGCCGCCGACGATCTCGCCCAGGACGCGGTGATGAAGGCCTGGGACGCCAGGGCCAGTTTCCAGATCGGCACTAATATGAAGGCCTGGACCTTCATGATCCTGCGCAACCAGTTCTATTCGGAGAAGCGCCGGTCCTGGCGGCAGACTCAGCTCGACCAGGAGGCTGCCGAACGGACCCTGGTGGCCACGGACGACCCGGAGGCTCCGGTCGCCCTCGACGAGATGCGGCTGGCCCTGGGCATGCTGCCGAGTGAACAGCGCGAGGCGCTGATCCTGGTCGGCGCCGGCGGCTTCGCTTACGAGGAGGCCGCCGATATCTGCGGCTGCGCCGTGGGCACGGTGAAGAGCCGGGTCAGCCGCGCCCGCCGCGCCTTGCAGGGCATTCTCGAACAGGGCGCTTATGATCGGGATGGCAAGCCGGCCGGCGATGCGATGCGGTCGATCCTCGCCGATGCGGAGCGTCTGAGCGGGCCCAGGTAGGGGCCCCGTGCGTCTTCGCCCCCATCTCGCCACCATCCGTTTCAGGCTCGGCCTGGCGGTGGCCCTGGCGCTCACTCCCGTGCTGCTCCTGGGCGCGCTTCAGACGTTCAGCGAGTTCCGCCGCGACGCGCGCGCCCAGACCGTGACGCTCACCATGGCGGCCGAGCGCAGCGCCGTCGTGGCCAGGGCGCGCATCAACGCCAGCACCGTCCTGTTGGAGACCCTCAGCCCCGATGCGGTCGGCCTGCGTTGCGCGCCCCGGCTCGCCGCCTTGCTGGAGCGCCAGCCCGGTTATCTGAACGTGATCCGGTTCGACCGCATCGGCCGGGTCCAATGCGCGGCCGGCAGTGTTCCGCCCGACCCCAAACGCCGCGACAGCGACTGGTTCACCCGGCTCAAAGCCGGTGCGCCCCTGGTGGTGGCGAGCGCTCCGGCCGGGGTCTATGGACCTGACCCCGCCGTCCTGGCCGCCGTGCGGGCCGTGGACGATGCGGGCCAGTTCGACGGCGCCATGGTCTCCGTCATCCGCCTGGCCAGCCTTCCCCTGGGCGCAGGGGACGCCGACATGCCTGCGGGGTCGGACGTGGCCTTGATCGATGGATACGGACGGCCCCTGGTGGTCACGCGAAGCCAGGTCTTCGCCCAGCTGCCCAAGGGTTGGGCCCAGGCGGCGGACGGGCCGGGCGGCATGCTGTTCACCGCCCGCGACAGGACCGGTCACGACCGCGTGCACGCCGTGGCGCCGCTGATCAAGGGCGACGTCTATGTCGAGCTGTCAGCGCCGAAACCGGGATTGCTGTTCTGGGCGACGCTCAATCCCTTCGCCAGCATCATCCTGCCCTTGATGGCTTGGCTGGCGGCCTGGGCGGCGGTGGCGGTGGTTTCGGAGCGGGTGGTGATCCGCTGGCTGACCTATCTCGACCGCATCGCCGCCATCTATGCGCGCGGCCGATTCTCGGTGCGTCCGGTCCAGGCCGAGAACGCGCCGGCGGAGATCCGGGCCCTGGCCCACACCCTGGAGACCATGGCTGCGGCCATCGTCCAGCGCGACACCTCCCTGCACGACAGTCTCGCCCACAAGGACGCGCTGATGCGGGAGATCCATCACCGGGTGAAGAACAACCTGCAGGTCATCACCTCGCTCCTGAACATGCAGCAGCGGGCCCTGACCGACCCGGCGGCGCGGGCGGCGATGTCCGACACCCGTCAACGCATCACGGCCCTGGCCCTGATCTATCGCGCCCTCTACCAGAGCCCGGACCTGCGCCGGGTCGACGTGCGCCAGTTCCTCGAGGAATTGACCGCGCATCTGACCGCCGGCGAGGGCGGACGACCCTCCAATGTCCGCACCCAACTCACGGCGGACGACCTGGAGATCGACCCGGACAAGCTGGCTCCCCTGGCCCTGTTCGCGGTGGAGGCCATCTCCAATGCCCGCAAGCACGCCTATGGCGAGGAGGGCGGGCTGATCCGGGTGCGTTTCGCGGTGACGGCCGAAGAGGTTGTGCTGGAGATTTCCGACGACGGCGACGGCGATTCGTCCGGGCTCGAGGACACGGGCGGGGTCGGTCGCACCCTGATGAGCGCTTTTGCGCGCCAGTTGAGGGGCCGTGTCGAGATCGGCCGCGGCGTCCAGGGCGGCGTGACCGCGCGTCTGATTTTCCCCGCGCCGGAAGCGTCAGGGCCCGCCGACGGGATCGAAGGCTCGACATCCGACGCGCCGCCACGATCGGGGGGGAACCAGGCGGCTGCCTGACACGTTGAAGCGTCGCCATTCCAGGAGAACTGAACCATGCGCAAGATCATCGTGCTGCTCGTCGCCACCGCCGCCCTCGCCACCGCCGCCTGCAACACCGTCGCGGGTGCGGGCAAGGACGTCAGCTCCGCCGGCCACGCCGTGACCGATACGGCCCAGGACGCCAAGCACTAACCCCGGCATCCACCTCGCATTTGCAACGCCCCGTCGCGACCCCGCGGCGGGGTGTTCGCTTGACCATGGCCCCGCTTCCGCCCGCCCGGTCCCCGTTGTAAGGCTGGGCGCAACAGGGGGAGCGGCATGACGGCGACCAGTGCGATCGGGACGGGCGAACCGGCGAGCGTAAAGAAGCGGACCAACATAGGCCTGGTGATCGCGGCCTCGGCCGCCGGCACCGCCTTCGAGTGGTACGACTTCTTCCTGTTCGTGCCCCTGGCTGCGATCCTGTCGAAGACCTTCTTCTCCGGCCTGAACGAGACGGCCAGCTATGTCTTCGCCCTTGGCGCCTTCGCGGTGGGTTTCGCCTTCCGGCCCATCGGCGCCCTGATCTTCGGCCGCATCGGCGACCGGGTGGGACGCAAGGGGACCTTCCTGATCACCATGAGCCTGATGGGCTTCTCCACCTTCGCCCTCGGCCTGGTCCCCAGCTACGCTCAGGCCGGTATCCTGGCGCCGGTCCTGTTCATCGGTCTGCGCATCCTGCAGGGGCTGGCGCTCGGCGGCGAATGGGGCGGGGCGGCGATCTACATCGCCGAACATGTCGACGACAAAAAGCGTGGGGTGAGCGGCGCCTGGCTCGGCGGTTCGGCGGCCTTCGGCCTGCTGGGCGCCTTGGCGGTGGTGCTGGTCACCCGCGCGGTGTTCGGCGAGCCGGCATTCGTCGCCTGGGCCTGGCGGATTCCGTTCCTGTTCTCGGCCTTCCTGCTGGCGATCTCGGTGTGGATCCGGTTGAAGCTGCACGAGAGCCCGCTTTTCGCCAAGATGCGCGACGAGGGCCACCGCTCCGAACGGCCCTATGCGGAATCCTTCCTGCAGTGGCCGAACCTGAAGCGGGTGCTGATGGTGCTGTTCGGCATCATGGTCGCGCAGGGTGCGGTCTGGTACCTGTGCTTCTTCTACGCCTCCTTCTTCATGGAGACGGTGATCAAGCTCCCCTCGGCGACCGTCAATCTGGTCATGATCGCCCTGGTGGTCGCCAGCGTGCCGCTCTACCTGGCCTTCGGGCTCCTGTCCGACCGGATCGGGCGCAAGCCGGTGATGCTGTTCGGCATGATCGTGACGGTGCTGTTCGCCTTCCCCGGATTCCACCTGATCACCCGGGCCGGCAACCCGGCCCTGGACCAGGCCTCGACCCGCGCTCCCGTGGTGGTCGTGGCGGACCCGGCCGAGTGCAGCCTGCAGTTCGACCCGGTGGGCAAGAGCCAGTTCCGCACCTCCTGCGACATCGCCAAAAGCACCCTGACCACGGCTGGCGTGTCCTATCAGAACCTGGCCGCCCCCGCCGGAACCCCGGCCCAGGTGAAGGTCGGCGAGGTGACGGTGCCTTCGGCCGACGGCCGCGGCCTCGACACCAAGTCCCTGGCCGCGCTGAAGACCGAGACCGCCGGCCGGATCAAGACGGCCCTGGCGGCGGCCGGCTACCCCCTGAAAGCCGATCCCGCCGGGATCAACCTTCTGGAGCTTTTCGGGGTGCTGCTGGTGTTCTGCATCGGGGCCACCGCCCTCTACGGGCCCCAGGCCGCCGCCCTTGTGGAGCTGTTCCCGACCCGGATCCGCTACACCGCCTTGTCGCTGCCCTATCACATCGGCACCGGTTGGGTCGGCGGCTTCCTCCCTGCGAGCGCCTTCGCCATGGTGGCGGCCAAGGGCGATATCTATTTCGGGCTCTGGTACCCGGTGGTGGCGACGACGGTCGCCGTCCTGGCGATGATCGCCTTCCTTCCCGAGACCAAGGGCAAGAGCCTGGATTTCTGATCCACGCCGGGCTCGGCTCTCCTGGAAGCGAAAGGGCGCTCCGGTAAGGTTCAGGCCGTTGCGACGGGCAGCCGCTCGACCGTAACGCCCAATGCGCTCAGCCCCTCCAGGACTGCCTGGGTGGAAGCCTGGGAAACGTAAAGCACGGTCAGACCCTCGCCGGCCCAGGCGGCGAGATCGGCGGCAGTGGCGGTTTGCCGGCGCTCAGCGTCGCGGCGGGCAAAGGCCAGCACCTCGGGGGCGCAATCCTCGGCGGCGACGATGCGGTCGGCGGCCGCCAGAGCCCGGACCGCCGCCAGGCTCAGCAGCTCCGCCCGGGGCGGGGCCTCGAGCAACAGCACCCGGCCCTCGATCCGGGGGTCGTCCAGGGCGGCGATCGCCAGGGTCCGCGCCGTCTCCAGATCGCCGTCCTCCGCCGCTTTGCCGGCCGGACCTTTCAGCATCCGCCGCCAGTAGGCCCGACGGGCGGCGGCGTCGGGCAGGGCGGCCCGCACGGTCTTCTGCAATTCGCCCGACAGCGCCGCCACCCGCCCCAGCCCCTCGGGCCAGCGCGCCTCCAGGCTGTTGCGCAGCAGGGTGGCGAAGATCGGAGCGGCGCCGCCGGTGCCGATGGCGGCGATCACCGGGCTGCGGTCGACGATGGCCGGGGTGTGGAAGTCGCCCAGGTGTTGGCGGTCGACCACATTGACCAGGGCGCCTGCGGCCCGCGCGGCGGCGGCCGCCGCCGCCGCCAGGCTCTCGTCCTGCACCGCCACGAACACCAGCCGCGCCCCGTCATACACGCCCGGCTCCAGCGCCTGGGTTTCGGCCACCGAGACGATCTCGCAGGGCGAACCGGCCACCAGCCGAGCCTTGGCCTGCGCCGCCTCGCCCTCGCCGACGATCACGATCCGGGCGCCGTAGAGCGGGATGAAGGCGGGAAAGGCGTTCATGGTCCCTTGTACCGCGGTCTGGGCGGGGCCGGCGATCCCAAACACTTCCGCCGGCGGGCCTCCGCGCCCATACTAAGAGGCGATGAGCCCTTACGACGCCCCCGCCGCGTATTCGACCCTGGCCCCAGCGCAGACCCCGCTGGTCGATTCGTTCGGCCGGGCGATCCGCTACGTCCGGGTCTCGGTAACCGACCGCTGCGACCTGCGCTGCCTCTATTGCATGCCCGAGCGGATGCAGTTCCTGCCGCGGGCCGAGGTGCTGTCGCTGGAGGAGTTGGACCGGCTCTGCACCGTGTTCGTGGGCCTGGGCGCGCGCAAGCTGCGGCTGACCGGAGGCGAGCCCTTGATGCGCAAAGGCTTCATGACCCTGGTGGAGGGACTCTCGCGTCATCTCGCCTCGGGCGCCCTCGACGAGCTGACCCTGACCACCAACGCCACCCGCCTCGCCGAGTTCGCCCAGAGGCTGGCGGACGCGGGCGTGCGGCGGATCAATGTCTCGCTGGACAGCCTGGACCCGGCGACGTTCGCCCGCATCACCCGCGGCGGCGACTTGGCCCAGGTGCTGCGCGGCGTCGAGGCCGCCCAGGCGGCCGGGCTGAAGGTCAAGCTGAACACCGTGGCCCTGGCCCGGGACAACCGGGCCGAGATCCCCGCCATCCTGGCCTTCGCCCACGGGCGGGGACTCGACCTGACCTTGATCGAGACCATGCCCATCGGCGAGGTCGAACAGGACCGCACCGACCAGTTCGTCTCGCTTGCCGACGTCCGCGACGACCTCGCCGCGATCTGGACGCTGACGTCGCTTCCCGACCAGACCGGCGGACCGGCGCGCTATGTCCGGGTGGAAGAGACGGGCGGCCGCCTGGGCTTCATCACCCCGCTCAGCCATACCTTCTGCGAGGCCTGCAACCGGGTGCGCCTGACCTGCACTGGCGTCCTGCACACCTGTCTTGGCCATGAGGACGCCGTCGACCTGCGCGGCGTCCTGCGCGCCAGTCCGCACGACGACGGCCCCCTGGCCGAGGCGGTGCGTCAGGCCATAGCCATGAAGCCGCAGGCCCACGACTTCCACATCGGTTGGGGCGACCGGCCGGCGGTGGCGCGGCACATGTCCACCACGGGAGGCTGAGGCGATGGCCCGCGTGCTGCTGTTCGGCCCCCTCAGCGACATCGCCGGCTGGCGCGAGCGCACCGTCGATCCCGCACCCTCGACCCTGAAGGCCCTGCGCGCGGCCTTGTCGGCGGAAGACGCCGCCTTGGGCGAGGCCCTGGCGCGCCCCGGTGTGCAGGCGGCGGTCGACAAGATCCTGGTCCGCGGCGACGCGACCCTGGCGAACGGCGCCGAGGTGGCCTTCCTGCCGCCGATGAGCGGCGGCTGAGGCCGGTGATCCGGCTCACGCAGGCGCCTTTCGAGCCGGGCGCGCTTCTGGCCGAGTTTTCCCGTGGGCGACGGGAGACCGGGGCGATTGTCAGCTTCACCGGCCTGGTGCGCGCCGAAGGGGGCGACAGCGAGGCCCTTGAGCTCGAGGCCTATCCCGGCTTCACCGAGGCGGCGATCGAACGGATCGCTATGGCGGCCAAGGCGCGCTTTTCCCTGCAGGATCTGATGGTGGTCCATCGGATCGGGCGGGTCGGCCCCGGGGAACCCATTGTCTTCGTCGCCGCCGCCGCGGTCCACCGGCGCGCGGCTTTCGAAGGCGCCGACCATCTGATGGATTATCTGAAGAGTCGCGCGCCCTTCTGGAAGAAGAGCATCGGCGCGGGCGGCGAACGCTGGATCGAACCCCGGCCGCAGGACTATGAAGACGCCGCGCGCTGGGACGAGCGCGCGCCAGGTTCGGAGCCCGCCTCATGAATGCGCCATCCAAGCTCGCCGCCGGGGGCCGGATCGACGAGGCCCTGCCGTTGAAAGCGGTCAGGATCGCTGTTCTCACCGTCTCCGATACCCGCGACGAGGAGAGCGACACCTCCGGCGACGTCCTGGCCGACCGGATCACCGGGGCAGGCCACGTCCTCGAGGCCCGGCACATCGTCCCCGACAACGTTGAGGCCATCCGCCTCCAGGTGCGCGCGTGGATCGCCCAGGGCGTAGAAGTGATCCTCACCACCGGCGGCACAGGCCTGACCGGACGCGACGTCACCCCCGAGGCGCTGGAGCCCCTGTTCGACAAGAAGATCGACGGCTTCTCGGTGGTGTTCCACTTGGTCAGCTACCAGAGCGTGGGCCTGTCCACCCTGCAGAGCCGCGCCACCGCAGGCATCATCGACGGCGTGTTCGTGTTCTGCCTGCCCGGGTCGAACGGGGCGGTGAAGGACGGCTGGAGCGTAATTGGGCCGCAGCTCGACAGCCGCCATATGCCCTGCAACCTGGTCGAGATCATGCCGCGGCTGCTCGAGCGATGAAGGGCCTCACCCACCTCGACCCCCAGGGGCGGGCGCGCATGGTGGACGTCTCGGATAAGCTCGCCACCGCCCGCGAGGCTGTGGCCAAGGGCCTGGTGCGGATGGCTCCGGAGACCCTGGCCCTGGCCCTTTCGGGGGATGCCAAGAAGGGCGACGTCATCGCCACCGCCGAACTGGCCGGGGTGATGGGCGCCAAGAAGACGGCCGAGTTGATCCCGCTCTGCCATCCCTTGAGCCTCAGCGCGGTGCGGGTGGCCATCGAGCCGGCGCAGGACGGGACCGGGCTGACCATCACCGCGCGGGTCAAGACCACTGGACCGACCGGCGTCGAGATGGAGGCCCTGACCGCGGTCTCGGTGGCCGCCCTGACCCTTTACGACATGCTCAAGGCCGCGGACAAAACCATGACCATCGAGGCGGTGCGGCTGACGACCAAGACCGGGGGCGCTTCGGGCGACTTCCGGCGGGCGGAGTAGGCCGTGCGGGCTTCGAACCGCGCGCGTCGAGCGAAGCAGGGACAGCCGGCTTGAAGAACCTCGCCGTCGAAGACGCTCGCGCCCGCATGCTGGCCGGGATCGCGCCGACCGGGATCGATCGGATCGCCCTGGACCAGGCGATGGGGCGGGTGCTGGCCGAACCGGTCGCCGCCCTGCGTGACCAGCCTCCTTTCGACGCCTCGGCCATGGATGGTTGGGCGGTGCGCCGCGCCGACGCAGCCGAGGTGCAGACCAGCCTCGCCGTCGCCGGGGAAAGCGCGGCAGGGCATGGCCATGTGCAGCCCCTTCGGCCGGGGCAGGCGGTGCGGATCTTTACCGGCGGCGCGGTCCCCGAAGGCGCGGACGTGGTGGTGATCCAGGAGGAGGCGGTGCGCGAGGGCGACGCCGTCCGGGTGGGCCCGCTGGCCGACAAGGCCGCCCATATCCGTCGCCGGGGCGGCGACTTCCACGCCGGGGCCGTGCTGTTGCAGGCGCCCCTGCGCCTCGATCCTTGGCGGCTGTCCCTGGCGGCCTCGGCCGGTTCGCCCACGGTCCCGGTGTTTCGCCGTCCGCAGCTGGCCATCCTGACCACCGGCGAGGAGATCGTGCCGCCGGGTTCCGAACCCGGACCCTTCCAGATCTTCGAATCGAACGGGACCGGCCTGTCGACCCTGGCCGCTGGTTGGGGTGCGGAGGTGGTCTTCGTCGGCCAGGTCGGGGACGACCGGGCGGCGATCGTCGCCGCAGTGCAGGGGATCGACGCCGACCTCATCGTCACCGTGGGGGGAGCCTCGGTCGGGGACCACGACCTGGTCAAGCCGGCGCTGGAGCCGCTGGGCCTGCGGCTTTCCGTGGAGAGCGTGCGGGTGCGCCCGGGCAAGCCGACCTGGTTCGGGACCTTGGGCGACGGGCGCAGGGTGCTTGGCCTGCCGGGCAATCCGGCCTCGGCCTTCGTCTGCGCCGAGCTGTTCCTGCGGCCGCTGGTGAACGTCTGGCTGGGCCTTTCGGGAGACCTGCCCATGACCGCAGCCCGCCTGCTGGAGCCCCTAGGAGTCACGGGGCCGAGGGAGCATTGGATGCGGGCCGAACTGGGAGTCTCCAGGGACGGCGTGCTGGGCGTGCGGCCCTTGCGCGACCAGGATTCTTCGCTGGTGACGATACTCGCCGGCGCCGGCGCCCTGCTGCGCCGTCCCGCCGACGCTGCGGCCGAGACGGCGGGCGCGGTGGTCGAGGTGTTGAGGCTAGACCGGCTCTAGTCCCCTTCGGAAACGACCGCCTTCGAGGTCAGTTCGGCCTGGATGTAGGCGAGACCCAACAGGCGCTCGATCAATTCGGAGTCGGTGAGCTGATGGGTCGAGCGGGAGGTGAAACCTTCGGCCAGGCCGTTGTCGCCGCCGTTCCGGTCGCTGCTGGCGTAGTTGAGGTCGCGCTCGTCGGCGCTGATGCGGAAATGCCCGCCCAAGTCCTCGGCGCGGCAGGTTTCCTCGCGGGCGACCAGATGCTCGAAGGCCTTCTCCCCGTGGCGGGCGCCGATCACCCGGATCGCGGGCCTGGCCCCGAAGATCTCGCACAGGGCCCTGGCCAGGGCCCCGATGGTGGCGGCGGGAGCCTTCTGCACGAAGATGTCGCCGGGGCGGGCGTGTTCGTAAGTGAACAGCACCAGATCGACGGAGTCGGCCAGGGACATCATGAACCGGGTCATGTCCGGATCGGTCAGGGTCAGGGGCTTGCCCTGTTTGATCTGCTTCACGAACAGGGGAATGACCGAGCCGCGGCTGGCCATGACGTTGCCGTAGCGGGCCGTCGACATCACCGGCTTGTGCTTGCCGGGCGCCTTGGCCTTGGCGATGGTCAGCTTCTCCCCCAGGGCCTTGGTCAGGCCCATGGCGGCGATCGGATAGACCGCCTTGTCGGTGGACAGCACGGTGACGTGGCTGGCCCGGGCGGCGATCGCCGCGTTCAGCACATTCTCGGTGCCCAGCACATTGGTGCGCACCGCTTCGAAGGGGTGGAACTCGCAGGACGGCACCTGCTTCAGGGCGGCGGCGTGGAACACCAGGTCGGTCTCGACCATGGCCTGGGCCAGACTGTCGTAGTCACGCACGTCGCCGATGATGAAGCGCAACCGCGGGTCGGCCAGGGCGTGGCGCAGGTCGTCCTGCTTCTTCTCGTCGCGGCTGAAGATGCGGACTTCGGCGGCCTCCTCGGCCAGCGCCCGGCGCACTACCGCCTCTCCGAACGAACCGGTCCCGCCGGTCACCAGGAGGGTTTTGTCTTTGAGCATGCCCCAGCTTTACGCGGCCGGGACGCGGTATGGGAAGAGTCAGCCTCTTGCGCCTTCGGGCGCCCTAGTGGATCGAAACGGTCAGGCCGACGCGGTTGTCGATCCGGCTTTCGCCGCCGAGGGAGTCCAGTCGCATGTTTTGATGGCTGAATCCGAACGAGGCCTGGACCAGGCCTCGCTGGAAGCCGACGCCGACCTGCGCCTCCCTGACGTAGCCGTCCTCGGGGTCCGGTCCCAGCCGGTTGGGCGCGCGGGCGAGGTTGAGGTCCAGCGCCTGTTCGGAAGCGCCGGCGAACAGATACAGGCGCCCGCTCTGGCCCGAGCCGCTCATGCCCACCGCGCCTAGCACCTTCTGTTGCAGCCGCACCAGGGCGCCGGCTTCGGCGGAGCGGCCGCCGCCCGCCAGCATGCCGAAACCGGCGTGGGGAGTGACGTCGACGGTCAGCCGCCCGGTGTCCAGGCTGAACGCCTGGGGCCAGTTGCGCTCATAGGCGAGGTCGAAGCTTTGGCCATTGGCGCTGCCGGCATAGCCCTGGCGGAGGAAAGCCGCGCCGGGACGGGGGTCGTAGCCGGCCGTGGACATCCGAATGGTGTCGACATAGGCAGCACCGTCGCCGCTGAAGCTGGCGACCTGGCGGGTGGTGAAACGGATCAAGCCCCGGCCCGGGATATAGCGGGCTTCACCCAGGGGGTCGTGGCCAAGGCCGAGGCCGGGGGAGAGGCCGCCCAGGACCGAAGGGGCGGCGAAGGCGGCGCTGAAAAGAGCCTGGTTGGTTTGGGCGGAGTCGGGCGTGGCGGCCAAGGCGGCGCCGGCGACGAGGACATACAGACCGACAACGAGGGGGACGACCAAGCGCATGCTGCGGAGGCTCCTACTGTCCCTATAGAATACAGCGCGATGGTTGCAGAACTGTTCCAGAGGTCCGGGTTTGTCGTTGGAAACGAGGCGAAGGGTGAGCGGCGGCGGGATGGTGAGGACGCCGCTGCAGGTCGTCGCCGAGCGGACGGTCCTGGCCGAGCTGTCGCCGGGCGATCTAGCCGCGCCTCCTCGTGCGCCGGGGGGGTGGGCCCAGGTGGAGGGCGCCGACTACATTCCTCCCGAAATCCTCGGTCCGAAGCTGGAGGGCCGCCTCGGCGGGGGCCCGATCCCGGATTGGGCGGAAGGCGCTCCCGGCGCCTTCCGCGGCGATACGACGGTGTGCCGTGTTCCGGACGTCTGGCTGTTGCCGAGGTTCGGTGCGGTGATCGACGACACAGGCCGGGTCTTCGCCTCGACCGTGGGCGAGTCGCTCAGTTGGAATCCCGACCTTGCCGCCCTGCCCTTCGTGGAAAGGGCCGGCGAGGCCCGGCTGTTCTCCCCTCCCGTCGACGCGCCGCGGCTGGCGGGGGCCGCCGTGTTCATGGCCAAGGGCGGAGAGTTCAACTACGGCCACTTCCTGCTGGATTGTCTCCCGGCCCTGCTGGCGGTGGAGGAGCTCGGCCTGACCGCGGAGTCGGCGCCCGTCGCCCCGCCGCTGAAGCCGTGGAGCCGCGAACTCCTTGCCCTGGCCTTTCCGGACTTGGTCGTGCGCGAGACCCGCGCCCGGGCGGTGCGGCTGGGGGAGGCCGTCTTTTCCACTGCCATGGACCACTATCTGCATCGGCCCAACGTCCTGCTCTCCCGGCTTCGCGAGCGGATTGAGGCCCAGTCGCCGGCGGCGGGGGGCGGACCCCGGCGTGTCTATATCTCCCGGCGCGCCTGGCCGATGCGGGTGATGGTCGACGAGCCCGTCCTGGAGGCGGCCCTGGCCGCCCGCGGCTTCGTCATCGCCCGGGCCGAGCGGCTCAGCGTGGCCGAGCAGATCGCCCTGGTCAGGGACGCCGAGGTGGTGGTCGGCCCCACGGGGGCGGGCCTCGCCAACGCCCTCTTCGTCCAGCCGGGGGCGCGGGTGATCGAGATCCAGCCCGAGATCTTCACCAGCTGGTGGCTGCGCGACCTGGTCCACCTGATCGGCGCGGATTGGCACGGCTATTTCTGCCCGGCGCCGACCGATCCCGGCGAGGTGGCGTGGCGTTACCGCATCCGGCGGGGCTTCCGCTGGGGCTATCGGCTGGGAACGGAGGGGTTCCTGCGGTTCCTGGACGAACGGTTGTGACCGCCGGACGCCCCCTCAGTCAGGCTTTCGCCACCTACTGACAGGCGAGGCATTCCTCGTAGTCGGTCTTCTCGACCTCGACGAAACCCTTGGCCTCGACGATGTCGCCGCCGGCGAAGGCCGCCCGCTGCACCGACTTGGAGCGCAGGTAGTAGAGCGACTTGCAGCCGCGCTCCCACGCCGTCCAGTGCAGCATGTGCAGGTCCCACTTATCCACGTCGCCGGGCAGGAAGATGTTGACCGACTGCGACTGGCAGATTTCCGGCGTGCGGTCGGCGGCGAGCTCCACCACCCAGCGCTGGTCCAGTTCGAAGGCGGTCTTGAACACGTCCTTCTCGTCCTGGCTGAGGCAGTCCAGGTGCTGGACCGAACCCTCGTTCTCCAGGATCGAGTTCCAGATCTCCGGCGTGTCCTGGCCCTTTTCCCGCAGCACCTGCTCCAGATAGGGGTTCTTGACCGCGAAGGATCCGGACAAGGTCTTGTGGGTGTAGACGTTGGCCGGGATCGGCTCGATGCCCGCCGAGGTCCCGCCGCAGATGATCGAGATCGAGGCGGTCGGCGCGATGGCCAGCTTGTGCGAGAACCGCTCCATCACCCCGCGCTCTTCGGCGTCGGGGCAGGCGCCGCGTTCCTGGGCCAGCTTTTCCGAGGCCCGGTCGGCGGCGCGGCGCAGGGCCTTGAAGATCCGCATGTTCCAGGACTTGGCCATGGCCGACTCGAACGGCACGTTCTGGGCCTGCAGGAACGAGTGGAAACCCATCAGCCCAAGACCGACCGAACGCTCGCGCATGGCGGCGTAGACGGCGTGCTCCATGGCCAGGGGCGCGTTGTCGATGAAGTCCTGCAGCACGTTGTCGAGGAAACGCATCACGTCCTCGACGAAGGTCGGGTGGTCGCGCCATTCCATGAACTTCTCGGCATTGACCGAGGACAGGCAGCAGACCGCGGTCCGCTCCCGGTTCAGGTGGTCCTTGCCGGTGTGGAGCATGATCTCCGAGCACAGGTTGGACTGGCGCACCTTCAGTCCCAGCTCGCGCTGGTGCTGGGGCATGGAGCGGTTCACCGTGTCGGCGAAGATCAGATAGGGCTCGCCGGTCTGCAGCCGGATCTCGAGGATCTTCTGCCACAGGTTCCGCGCGTCGACGGTCTTCACCACCTCGTTGTCCTTGGGCGAGCGCAGGCCGAAGGGGGTCCCGTCGCGGACGGCCTCCATGAACTCGTCGGTGATCGAGATGCCGTGGTGCAGGTTCAGGGACTTGCGGTTGAAGTCGCCCGAAGGTTTGCGGATCTCCAGGAACTCCTCGATTTCCGGATGGAAGATGTCGAGATAGACCGCCGCCGAGCCGCGACGGAGCGACCCCTGGCTGATGGCCAGGGTCAGGGAGTCCATCACCCGGATGAAGGGGATGATGCCGCTGGTCTGGCCCGCGCCCTTGACCCGCTCGCCGATGGAGCGGACCCCGCCCCAATAGGTGCCGATGCCGCCGCCGTTGGAGGCCAGGGCCACGTTCTCGTTCCAAACGCCGACGATGCCTTCCAGGCTGTCGGGCACGGCGTTGAGGAAGCAGGAGATCGGCAGGCCGCGCTCGGCCCCGCCGTTGGACAGCACGGGCGTCGCCGGCATGAACCAGAGATTGGAGATGTAGTCGTAGATCCGCTGGGCGTGCTCGGCGTCGTCGGCATAGGCCGTGGCGACCCGGGCGAACATGTCCTGGTAGCTCTCGCCGGCCAGGAGGTAGCGGTCCTCGAGCGTGGTCTTGCCGAAGTCGGTGAGAAGGGCGTCCCGCGACCGATCCACCTCGACCTTGCGCACCAGTTGCAGTGTCGGCCGCGCCGGCCGCTTGACCGTCTCTGCACGGCGCTGAATGGCCGCCGGACCCTGGGGTTTCGCCGCTTCGCTCACTGCCATGCCCCGAACTCCACTTCAGATGCCCCACCCCGGGACGTGCGCCATATTTTGCGTCGTGGCGCTTCCCAACCACAACATGATGTGGTGCGGCATCGAGAGTCGTCAACGCGCAATAATGACCCGATCAGGACTTTTTCGCTAATGAGACGTTAATTTTAGGGACTGCGGGGGACATGTGTTAGGGCCCCGATAACACTCCCGAAAGCCCGTCGTGGAAAGAGTTTCCAAGGGGTTTCCGGCCAGTCTCCGCGCTGCGTTTTTTCGCCGCTGGCGGCCTTGCCTTAACCCGGGCCCTCCGCGACTGTCGCACCCATGAGCGAACGCCCAGGAATCCTGCCCAGCCAGAGCATCGAGGCCCTGATCGCGTCGGGGTCGGTGACCTCGGCTTCCCCCTTCGATGTCGACCAGGTGCAGCCGGCCAGCCTCGATCTGCGGCTGGGCGCCACCGCCTGGCGGGTGCGGGCGTCGTTCCTGCCCGGCCGCGGACGCCGGGTGATCGAGCGGATGGGCGAGGTCGCCATGCACAAGCTCGACCTTTCGGCCGGGGCGGTGCTGGAGCGGGGCTGCGTCTATATCGTCGAGGTGCAGGAGCGGCTGAAGCTGCCGTCGGGGGTCGCCGGCCGGGCCAATCCGAAAAGCTCCACGGGCCGGGTCGACGTCTTCGTCCGGCTCCTGACCGACGGCGGCCGATTCGACGACGTGGCCGAGGGTTACGAGGGGCCGCTCTATGCGGAGATCGCCCCCCAGACCTTTTCGATCCTGGTTCGGACCGGGACCCGGCTGAACCAGCTTCGCCTGAAGCGCGGCGAGCCGCCGAATCACGGCAGCCGCGACGTGGGCGTGGACCTGACCGGAGCACTGGCGGGTTTCCGCGCCCGGCGCCACGCCGGGGTGATCGACCTCGACAAGGAGGACGGCCACGACCCCCACGACTTCTGGGAGCCGCTCGAGTCCCGTCGCGGCGAACTGCTGCTCGATCCGGGCGAATTCTACATCCTGGCCTCGAAGGAGGCGATCGAGATCCCGGCCATGGACGCGGCGGAGATGATCCCGATCGATCCGTCGGTGGGGGAGTTCAGGGTCCACTACGCCGGCTTCTTCGACCCTGGCTTCGGCACCGAGGAGGCTGCCGGTGCCGGCAGCCGCGCGGTGCTGGAGGTCCGCAGCCACGAGACCCCCTTCCTGCTGGAGGACGGCCAGGTGGTGGCCAAGCTGGTGTTCGAGGGCCTGTCCGAACGCCCCTCGCGCCTCTACGGCCAGGACGGCTCGCACTACCAGCTCCAGGGGCTGAAGCTGTCGAAGCATTTCAGGGTCTGGAAGTAGCCGGGCGGCGGCCTACGGCAGGAACACCTTGCCCGGGTTCATCAGCCCCTTCGGGTCCAGCGCCCGCTTCACCGCCCGCATGGTCGCCACCGCGCCCTCGCCGGCTTCCTCGACCAGGGCCTCGCGTTTCATCAGCCCGACGCCGTGCTCGCCGGTGCAGGTGCCCCCGGCGGCTATGGCGCGGTGGATCATCCGCTCGTAGACGCCCCTGGCGGCCGCATATTCCGCCGCGTCGTCCGGATCGACGCAGAACTGCACATGGAAATTGCCGTCGCCGACGTGGCCGACGATGGGGGCGACCAGGCCATGGCGGTCGATGTCTTCCCGCACCGCCAGCACCGCCTCCGCCAGCCCCGCCACCGGCACGCACACGTCCGAGGCCCAGACCCGCGCTCCGGGGCGCAAGGCCAGGGTGGCGAAATAGGCCCGGTGGCGCGCCTTCAACAGGCGGGAGCGGTCCTCGGCCTGCTCCGCCCACTGGAAGCCGGCGCCGCCGTTGTCGGCGGACAGGCCGGCGGCGATCTGCGCCTGCTCGGCCACCCCGGCGGGGGAGCCGTGGAACTCGAACATCAGGTGCGGCCGCTCGGGCAGGCCCAGGCCCGAATCGGCGTTGCAGGCCCGGACCTGCGTCTCGTCCAGGAACTCCACCCGCGCCACCGGGACCCCCAGCTGGATCAACTGGATCACCGTATCCACCGCGCCCTTCAAGGTCTCGAAGGCGCATGTCGCCGCCGCGATCGCCTCGGGGACGCCGTAGAGGCGCAGGCGAACCTCGGTGATGATCCCCAGCGTGCCTTCCGAGCCGACATAGAGATGGGTCAGGTCGTAGCCGGCCGCCGATTTGCGCGCCCGCCCGCCGGTGCGGATCACCGTCCCGTCCGGCTGCACCACGGTCAGACCGAGCACGTTCTGGGACATGGTCCCGTAGCGCACCGCCGCCGTGCCTGAGGCCCGGGTCGCGGCCATGCCGCCCAGGGTGGCGTTGGCGCCGGGGTCGACGGGAAAGAACAGGCCGGTGTCGCGCAGGTGGGCGTTCAGGGCCTCGCGGGCGACCCCGGCCTCGACGTGGCAGTCGAGGTCCTCGGCCGCCACCGACAGGATCTTGTCCATCCGGGCGAGGTTGATCGCCAGCCCGCCCCTGACCGCGGCGATATGGCCCTCCAGCGAGGTGCCCGCGCCGCTGGGGACCATGGGAACGTCATGGGCGAAACAGACCGCGGCGACGCGGCCGACCTCTTCGGTGGTCGCCGGAAAAGCCACCGCGTCGGGAGGCATGGCGACGTCGTAGGATTCGCCGGTGGCGTACTGGTCGCGCACGGCCTGGGCGGTGGTCAGGCGGTCGCCGAGTATGGCCCTGAGGGCGTCGAGGACTGCGGGAGTCATGTCCCCAGTCTATCGGCCCTCGGGATGGGGTGACAGGGGCGAGCCTGTCGGGTTAGAACAACCTCGGCTCCGCGGGCGTGATGTAGTGGTAGCCTGAAAGCTTCCCAAGCTTTTCGTGCGAGTTCGATTCTCGCCGCCCGCTCCAACCCTCCCATCCGTTCCCGCCAGTCCGCCGAGTCCTCGACGGCTTAACCCGCCGCCGGCGGCGCGCTAAGGAAGGGGGATGCTCGCGCAATTGGTCAATCGCGCTCTCGCCCTGCATCAGGGCGGGCGCCTGTTGGAGGCGGAGGGCGCCTATCGCCAGGCGATGGCGGCGGGCGCGTCCTCCAACCCGCAGGTCCAGCACTACTACGCCGCGCTGCTCTACCAGTTGCAGCGTCTGCCGGAGGCCCTGGCCGCCGTCGAGGCCTCGTTGCGCCTGGCGCCCCGCGAGGTCGAGTCCCTCATCTTGCAGGGCGTCCTCCTGCAGTCGCTGGACCGCGCCGAGGACGCGCTGTCGAGTTTCAGTAAGGCCGCGCGCGTCACGCCGAACTCCCCGGACGTCTGGTACAACCAAGGGGTCGCGTTGGAGGCGCTGGGCCGCCTGAAGGAGGCCTTGACGGCCTTCGACCGTTCGCTTGGCCTCCAGCCGTCGCCTCTCGCCTGGCACAACAGGGGGGCGGTCTTGCGCCGGCTGGGCCGTCCGGCCGAGGCGCTGGAAAGCATAGAGCGGGCCCTGGCCGCGGCGAAGGACCTGGCGCCCTCCTGGTTCAACAAGGCGTTGATCCTTTGGGAGCTGGCGCGCAACGATGAGGCGCTGGCTGCGTTCGACCGGCTCCTGACCCTCCAGCCGGAATACCCCGAGGCCTGGAGCCAGCGGTCGGCCCTGCTTTACACCATGGAGCAGTGGGAGCCGGCGGCGGCCAGCGCCGAGCGGGCGGTCCGGCTCCAGCCCGGCCACGCCGCGGGCTGGACCAATCTGGGCTACGCCCTGGTGAAGCTCGATCGTCCGGCCGAAGCGCTCACGGCCTTGGACCGCTCGCTCGCCATCCGGCCCGAGCAGGAGTCGGTCTGGCGGCTCCGGGGCGGCGTCCTCGCCGACTTCGGCCGTCACCCCGAGGCATTGCAAAGTTTCGAGCGCGCCGCCGCCCTCGACCCGCGGTCGTGGGAGGCTCACGTCGGACGGGCGCAAGCTTTGGGCAAGCTGCGACGCTACGACGAGGCCATGGGGGCCTACGACGCGGCGTCCGCCGCGGCGCCGGAACGGTTCGACATCTGGCTCGACCGCAGCCTTGCCCAGACGACCTTCCAGCGCTTCGACGAGTCGCTTGCTTCGATCGACCGCGCCGCGGAGATCGCGCCCGAGGCGCCCCCCGTCCTGTTCTCGCGGGGCAAGCTGCTATGCGAGTTGCGCCGCGTGGGGGAGGGACTGGATCTCCTGGCCCGCCACGCCCGCCTGATCTATGCCGAGGGAGGGGCCGACGAGCCTCAACGCGCTCCGGAGGCCAAGCAGCGCCATGACGAGGAGCAGCGGGCCTGGCTGGCCGCGCGCGGGGTCGCGCCGGGCGGCTTCCACATCGATGGCGGCGACCGGGTCCCCGGGCCGGCGGTGAACCCCGCCAATCGCGAGGGGGCGGCCGAGCGCTGGGCCGCCGCCGACCCTGCGATGGTCATCATCGACTCCCTGCTGACCCCGCCGGCCCTGGAGGGCCTGAGGCGCTTCTGCCTGGGCTCGACGGTGTGGCGCAAGTCGTTCCGCCAGGGCTACCTGGGCGCCTTTGTCGACCACGGCTTCGCCTGTCCCCTGCTGGCGCAGATCGCCGAGGAGATGCAGGAGGTCTTCCCGACCATCGTGGGCGACCATGGTCTCCTGACCACCTGGGGCTTCAAGTACGACAGCCGGCTCGGCGGCATTCGCATCCACGCGGACCAGGCGGCGGTGAACGTCAACTTCTGGATCACGCCGGAATCGGCGAACCTCAATCCCGAAAGCGGAGGCATGGTGATCTGGGACGCCGCCGCGCCGGCGGACTGGGAGTTCCGGCGCTACAACGGCGACGACGACGCGGTCCGCGCCTTTCTGGCCGAGGCCGGCTCCAAGCCGATCACGGTGCCCTACCGCGAGAACCGGGCGGTGATCTTCGATTCCGACCTGTTCCACGAGACGGACCGGATCGAGTTCCGCGAGGGGTACGAGAATCGCCGGATCAACGTGACCATGCTGTTCGGGCGGCGCACCTTCTACAACACGTGAGGCGGCGACCGTCGCAATTCCCCTGCGACTGGCTTATTGTCCCCGCAACGGCCGGGTCCAAGGCCAGGGAGGCCCTGATGATCACGCTGACGGTCAACGGAAAGCAGCATCAGCTCGATGTCGAGGACGACGCGCCGCTCCTGTGGGTGCTGCGGGACGAGCTCGGGCTCACGGGCACCAAGTTCGGCTGCGGCATCGCTGCCTGCGGCGCCTGCACCGTGCAGATCGACGGGGTGGCCCAGCGCAGCTGCATCCTTCCGGCCAGCCGGGCGGCGGGCAAGCAGATCACCACCATCGAGGGCCTGTCGCCCACCAGCAGCCACCCGGTCCAGGTCGCCTGGGCGGCCGAGGACGTGCCCCAGTGCGGCTACTGCCAGTCCGGCCAGATCATGGCGGCGGCGGCTTTCCTTAAGACCCACCCCGAGCCCACCGACGCGGACATCGACCAGGGGATTACCAACCTCTGCCGTTGCGGCACCTATCCGCGCATCAAGAAGGCCATCCATAAGGCCGCGGCCCTGGCCGCCGGCAAGAAGGCGTGACCGCCATGGAAAACCCCCACGCCGCCCTCAACCGCCGCACCGTGGTCTTCGCCGGCGTTTCCGCCGCCGGGGGCCTGGCCATCGGCATGCCGCTCGCGGCCAATGCCGCCATCGCCGGCTTCCAGAAGATCACCCTGGCCGACGGTCAGAACCAGCACGGGGAAATGACCGCCTGGCTGGTGATCGACCCGGACAATTCGGTCACCATCCGCATCCCGCACCAGGAGATGGGGCAGGGCACCTCCACCGCCCTGGCCATGCTGGTGGCGGAGGAGCTGGAGTGCGACTGGGCCAAGGTGCGTATTGAATACGCCTCGGCCAATCGCAACCGGCGCGAGGGCGGCAAGCTCTACGGCGGCATGCAGACGGTGGGCAGCCAGGGAGTGCGCACCTCGGTCGCCATGATGCAGCAGGCCGGCGCCAGCGCCCGGGAGCGCCTGCGTATGGCCGCCGCCCGGCAGTGGAAGGTCGATCCTGCCCAGTGCAGCATCGAGTCCGGCAAGTGCCTCTACAAGGCCTCCAACAAGACCCTCAGCTATGGCCAGCTGGCCCCCGCCGCCGCCCTGATCAAGCTCGACGTCGAGCCCGCGACCCGGCCGCCCGAGCAATACAAGCTGGTCGGCAAGTGGACGCCCCGGCTCGACACCGCGCCCAAGCTGAACGGCTCGGCCCAGTTCGGCATCGACGCCCAGGTCCCGGGCATGGTCTACGCAGCCGTGATCTCCTGCCCCGAGTTCGGCGGCGCGTTGAAGGCCGTCGACGAGGCCCCGATCCAGGGCCGCCGCGGCCTGATCGGGGTGGTCAGGATGGGCGATGCGGTGGCGGTGGTCGCCGACCGGTACTGGCGCGCCAAGCAGGCTCTCGACAAGTTGAAGCCCGAGTGGGCGGACGGCGGAAACGCCAAGGTCGGCTCGGCCCAGTTGGACCAGGCCTATCGCGACGCCCTGGACGGTCCCCTGGTCACGGCCAAGAACGTCGGCGACGCGGCCGCCGCCCTGACGGCGCCGAACGCCAAGGTGGTCGAGGCCCTCTACGAGGTCCCCTACCTGTCGCATTCGCCGATGGAGCCGCTGAACTGCACGGTGCAACTGAAGCCCGATCGGGTGGACGTCTGGATCGGCACCCAGTCGCCGATGGCGGTGCTGCAGCTCGCGGCCAAGGAGACCGGCGTCGCGCCCGAGAACATCTATGTCCACAACACCTTTGTCGGCGGCGGTTTCGGCCGGCGCACCGAGCACGACGAACTGGTCCACGCCATCGCCGTGGCCAAACAGGTCGGCAAGCCGGTCAAGCTGATCTGGCACCGTGAGCAGGACATCCGCCGCGACCGCTACCGCCCGCAGGCGGCGGTGCGGTTCAAGGCGGTGATGGGCCAGGACAACAAGCCGACCACGATCTCGACCCAGGTGGCGGTGGGCTCGCTGCTGCGCTCCCTCGGCTACAGCAAGGTGGAGAACGGGGTCGAACCGATGGCGGTGGAGGTGCTGGCCACCCACGCCTACCAGATCCCCAACAACCACGTCGGCCTGATGCTGAAGAACACCCACGTGCCGGTGATGTTCTGGCGCAGCGTCGGCGCCTCCCAGAACACCTTCTTCCTGGAAAGCTTCATCGACGAGCTGGCGCATGAGGCGGGGGCTGACCCCTATCAATTCCGCCGGGCCATGCTGACCGACCGGCCGGACTATCTCGCCGTGCTCGACACCATCGCCAAGAATGGCTCCTGGGGCGAACCCATGCCCAAGGGCCGCGGGCGCGGCATCGCCGTGGTCGAGGCCTACGGCACGGTCACCGGCCAGGTGATCGAGGTGACGGTCACGAAGGACGGCAAGCTGACGGTGGACCGGGTGGTGGCGGCGGTGGACTGCTATCATGCGGTCAACCCCAACACGATCGCCCAGCAGATCGAGGGCGGGGTGATCTATGGCCTGACCGCGGCGCTGCACGGCGAGATCACCATCAAGGATGGGGCCCCGGTCCAGGGCAATTTCAACACCTATCCGCTGTTGAAGATGGCCGAGACGCCGAAGATCGACGTGCATCTGGCCCTGACCGGCGGAAAGGCCTGGGGCGGCATCGGCGAACCGTCGGTGGCGCCGCTGGCGCCGGCCCTGTGCAACGCCATCTTCGCCGCTACCGGCAAGCGAATCCGCAAGCTGCCGCTCAAGCACGCCGACTTGAGCTGGGCCTAGCAGGATTTGCCATCCCGGATCGGCCTTGGCGGCCGTCCGGGATGACGATCCAGGATCAGTTCACCGCGAAGCAGTAGAACAGGCCGGCGCCGCCGGTGGCCACCAGGCCCGCCTGGTTGCAGCCGCGGCTCGCGTGGGCCGAGTTCCACGAGCTGGTCCCGCCGCCCTGCTTGTCGGAGTGGCCGAGCTGCGCCGAGGGGCCCGTGCCCGGTGCGGCGCCTTGCGCCGCCGCGGCGTTCGACGTCCAGTTCGAGCAGGTCTTGTCCGCGCCGGCCGGATAGGCGCGGCCGTCTGGGGTGGAGCCCGTCAGCATGTCGTGCTGGTTCGGCATGTCTCCGACGCCGTTTACGGTCGCGCCCTTCTCGGTCAGCGAGACCTGCTTGCCCAGGGCGTTGCCCAAGCGGGCCATCTCCAGGGTGTCGCCGTGGAGCTGGGCGACGTTGTCGCCGATCTTCTGGCCCCTCTGGTTATACCAGGGCCCGGCGCCGATCCGATCGCGGGCGTTCACCGCCCCGGGTCCTTGGGTCGACAGATAGGCGTGCCAGGTGAGGCCGCCACGGCCGACAGCCGCCGCCAGGGCCTGGCAATGGGCGTCTGCGCCGGCCAGACCGCCGAGATTGGCGCCGTCGCCCTTGCCGACGCTGGTGACGAAGAAGGTCATCGGTTGCGGCGGGGGACCGGGCGGTCCGCCTGGGGCGCCGCCCGGCGGCTGGGCGATGGCGACGTAGGCGCCGGCCAGAAGGGCGAGCACGGCGCCCCCGGCCATGGGTACGATTTTGTTCATCGGGTTCCTCCCCTTGATCAGCCTTTTATGCACAGGCGCGGCACCCTAACCCTACGGACGCCTCGTCCGCTAGACACCGCCTGAAAGGCGATCCCGACTCGCGTCGTCGAACGGCCGAAACCTCTTTGGTCGCTGTGCGCTCGACATACGTTAGGGGAAGCATGCGCGCCTTCGCCACCCTCCTCGACCGGCTCTCCCTGACGGCGTCCCGCAACGCCAAGCTCAGGTTGGTGCGGGACTATCTGGCGGCCCAGCCGGACCCGGAGCGCGGCTGGGCCCTGGCCGCCCTCACCGGCGCCCTGTCCTTCGACGCGGCCAAGCCGGCTATGATCCGCAAGGCGGTCGAGACGCGGATGGACCCCCAGCTGTTCCGGTGGTCCTACGACTATGTCGGCGACCTGGCCGAGACCGTGGCCCTGGCCTGGCCCCGCCGGCCAGGCGCCAACCGCGAGCCGGACTTCTCCGAGGTCGTGGACACCCTGCGCACAGCTCACCGCAGCCAGACCCAGGCGTTGTTGGAGGGCTGGCTCGACGCCTGCGACGACGCGGACGCGCGCTGGGCCCTGCTGAAGCTGCTGACCGGAGGCCTGCGCGTCGGCCTGTCGGCGCGGCTGGCCAAACAGGCGGCCGCCGACATCGCGCCGAAGTATGGCCACGTGGTCGAGGTCTCCGAGATAGAAGAGGTCTGGCACGGGCTGGAGCCGCCTTACGCCGAGCTGTTCGCCTGGCTGGAGGGGCGCAGTCCCCGCCCCGATCCTGAGGCGCCAGGGCGCTTTCGTCCGGTGATGCTGGCCCAGGCCGTCGACGAGGCGACCGATTTCGCCCGCTACGACCCGGCCGACTATGCCGCTGAGTGGAAGTGGGACGGGATTCGGGTCCAGGCGGTGCGTGAGGGCGGCGTGGCCCGGCTCTACAGCCGCACCGGCGACGAGATATCGGCCGCTTTTCCCGACCTGATGGGCGCGCTGGATTTCGAGGGTGTCCTGGACGGCGAACTGCTGGTGTTGCGGGACGGGTGCGTCGCCCCCTTCGCCGAACTGCAGCAGCGGCTGAACCGCAAGAGTGCGGACGCCAGGCTGATGGCGGCCTTCCCCGCCGGCATCCGCGCCTATGACCTGCTGTCGGATGCGGGCGTGGACCTGCGCAGCCTGCCGTTCGTGGAGCGTCGGGCGCGGCTGGAGGCCTTGGCGGCGCGCTGCCCGTCGTCGCGGCTGGACCTGTCGCCGATGGTGGCCTTCGACAGCTGGGAGGCCTTGGCGGCGATCCGGGCGGACCCGCCGGCCGGCGACCCCCTTTCGGCCGAGGGGCTGATGCTGAAACGCTGGGACAGCCTGTATGAGGCGGGCCGGCCCAAGGGGCCCTGGTTCAAGTGGAAGCGCGACCCGTTCCTGGTCGATGCTGTGCTGATGTACGCCCAGCGCGGCCACGGCAAGCGCTCCAGCTTCTATTCCGACTACACCTTCGGGGTGTGGCGCGAAGGTGAGCTGACCCCGGTCGGCAAGGCCTATTTCGGCTTCACCGACGAGGAGCTGAAGCAGATCGACAAGTTCGTCCGCGACCATACGGTCGAGCGCTTCGGCCCGGTGCGTTCGGTGCGGGCCGAACGGGGGTTCGGCCTGGTGTTCGAGGTGGCGTTCGAGGGATTGCAGCGCTCCACCCGCCACAAGTCGGGGGTGGCCATGCGCTTTCCCCGCATCAACCGCATCCGCTGGGATAAGCCGGCCGGGGAGGCCGACACCTTGGAGACGTTGGAGCGGATGCTGGAAAGGATCGAGGGCGGGCGGGGTTAGGCGCTCGCGGCGCTGGGTCTACCCGTCGCTCCGCTCGGGGGCGCGGATGCGGCTCCAGGCCAGGATCCAGACCAGGATCGCCTGCACCCCGCCGGAAACGGCGGCGATGGCGGGCTGGACGGGGCTGGGGGTGAACAGCGCCATGCCGGTCTGGCCGCCGATCTGCGAACCGACGACGCCGCCGACGAAATAGGCCAGGAACAGGCCCAGCACCGCGCCGAAATCCCCCCGCCCGGGCCGCGGCCCGAAGCGGAAATAGGCGACGACGCCGAGGTCGCGAAGCAGGAAGGCGAAGGCCGCCAGGACCAAGAGGGCCGGGGGCGCGGCGGCGCCTTCCCCATGGGGACTGAGGGCCACGCCGATGACCGCGAGGGCGGCCAGCTTCACCGGCGCGATCACCGCCGGGGCGGCGTAGGCGGCGCCGGCCAGGTCGCGGGCGGCCAGGGCGTCGGCGAACCGACGCAACCGCACCCTGTCGGCAGGCTCGGCGAAGGCGCTGGCGTAGGCGCAGGCGGCGAACACCGCCCCGGCCACGGCGAATCGGGCGCCGACGCCCGCGTTGACCACGCCCGCCGCCCAGACCCCGGCGAACAGGGCGAAGAGCGGCCAGGCCCAGGGAAAGTTCTCCATCTGCAGCTCAAGCCGCATCAGCCGCCAGGCGGCGACCAGGGCCCAGGCGGCGAAGGCCAGCAACGAGCCGGCCAGGAACCAGCCGCCCGGGATGGCCAGACCCCACCAGACCACCTTGCCTAAACCCGCCGTGATCCACTCCATCGGCCCGCCCAGGCCCTGACCCCGGGTCGGCAGCACCTTGGCCAGGGCGGAGGCGACGACGATCAATCCGACCAGGCCGCCCAGGGTGAAACGGAAGGCCCCGCTGCGGCCTTCGGCCCGAGCCCTGCGCACGCCGACCAGGGCCAGGGCCATGGAGCCGGCCTGGAGCAGGACGGCCGCCCCGATCCCGGAAATCGCCGCCTGCAGGACCCTGTCGCCACCGCCGGTCATCCCCGTGGCGACCGTCGCCAGGACCAGGCCGGTGGAGGCGGCGATCCAGGCCAGGCTGGTGGCGCCGAACAGCTTGCCCCAGGCCATCTCCCAGGGGGTGAGGGCGGACAGGCGCTGGAAGTCCCAGGTGCGCTGCATCACCTCGTCGGCGACGGCGCGGCCCGCGATCCGCGGCGCCCACAGCAGGGCCGCGACCAGGAAGACCGCGGCCCCGGCCACGCCCAGGGCGTGCAAAGGGAATTGCCCGCCGATCAGCACGGCGGCGCCATACACCGCGGCGAGGACCACGGCGGTCCAGGCCCATCGCCTCGGCCCCGCCTCCAGCCAAAGGTTGCGCTGGAATTCCGGGTTCATGAGGAGGCTCCCGCGGCGGGTTTGCGGGCCTCCTCCAGATAGGCCTCCTCCAGGCTGGTGCGCAGCGGCGTGAAGGCGCGGACCATCAGCCCCGCACCCACCAGCCGGGCCAGGGCCCCGGCCTCGTCGTCGCCGGGGGACAGGACCAGCAGCGCTTCGTCGGCGCCGGCCTTCTCGACCAGGAATCCCAGGTCGGCGAGACGGGCGGCCAGGTCGGGCTGGGCCTGGGAGAAGGCGATGCGGATGCGGGTCCCCGACGCGCTGTCGCCCTGGCTGCGGGCGCCGGCGCTGATCACGCCTTCGCCGGCCACGCGACCGTCGCGGATCATGAGCATGTCGGTGCAGTAGTCCTCCAGCTCGGCCAGGATGTGGGAGGAGACAAGGATGGTCATTCCCTCGCCCGACAGCCGCCGGATCAGGTCCGACAGGCTGCGCCGCGCTTCGGGGTCCAGGCCCGCCGCGGGCTCGTCCAGCAACAGGACGGAGGGCGAATGCACCAGGGTCTGGGCGATGGCGAGACGCTGGCGCAGGCCCCGCGACAGCTCCCCCGCCCGCTGCTCCATCCGGTCGCTCAATTCGACCCGGGCGGCGGCGCGGGCGGCGGCCTCGGCCGCGGCGGACTCCGGCACGCCGCGCGAGCGGGCGGCGTAGACCAGGGCCCGGCGCACGGACAGCTCGTCGTAGAGGCCGAAGAAGTCCGGCAGATAGCCCAAGGCGGCATGGACGCCGCGGGGGTCGGCGTGGGTGTCGATCCCGGCCACCGAGATGGTCCCTGAGGCGGGCCGGTCCAGGGCGGCGATGCAGCGCATCAGGGTGGACTTGCCCGCCCCGTTCGGCCCCACCAGGGCCAGCACGGCGCCCTTGGCCACCGTGAAGCTCACGCCGTGCAGGGCGCGGGCGGAAGGGTAGTCATAGACCACGTTCTGGGCGGCGATCATGGGGCGAGCCTAGAGCCTTTCACAGGCTGGTGAAATGGCTGCAACGACAAGACCGTCGATGCGTTCTGACCCACTTGGGCATGGGGCGCGCCGACCAAGGGGATGTCTTGGCCGAAACCGGCAGCCTGACCGACGCCGTCCGCGATACTCTGGACGGCCAGACCGTCGCCATGGCCAAGTTGACCGACCTGGTCGGCGGCCTGGCGGTCAATTTGACCATTTCCGTCCTGATCCTGGCCGCCGCCTTCTGGACCAGCGGCTGGGCGGGCCGGTTCGTCCGCCAGGCGATCCAGCGCTTCCCCCATATCCGCGAAGACCAGACCTTGGCCGAGTTCGCCAGCTCGCTGACGCGCTATGCGGTGATCATCATCGGCATCATCGCCGTGCTGCGACGCCTGGGGGTCGAGACCACTTCGATCATCACCGTCCTGGGCGCGGCCTCCCTGGCCATCGGCCTGGCCCTGCAGGGGGCCCTGACCAATGTGGCGGCGGGGGTGATGATCCTGCTGTTCCGCCCCTATCGGGTCGGAGACCAGGTGCTGATCGCCGGCAAGTCCGGGACCGTTCGCCACTTCGACCTGTTCAACACCGAAATCCGCGACTTCGACAATCTCAAGGTGGTGATTCCGAACGGCAAGGCTTTCGGCGACGTGGTGGTGAACTATACCGACATCACTCGCCGCCGGATCGAGATCAAGGTCGGCATCGGCTACGACGACGACATCGGCAAGGCCCTGGCGATCGCGATCCGCTGCGCCGTCCAGGAGCCGCGGGTGCTGAAGGAGCCCGCGCCCTGGGCCAAGGTGACGGCCCTGGCGCCCTCGACGGTGGAGGTCACGCTCCGGTGCTGGACCGCGCCGGCCGGGTTCTGGGACGTCAGCTACGATCTGTTGCGCAAGGTGAAGGAAAGTTTCGACGCCGGGGGGGTCAGCCTGCCTTTCCCCACCCAGGTCTCGATCGACGAGTCGCCGCCGAGGGCGCGTCACCGGGCCGGGGGCCAGCCGCCGCCTTGAGCCCACGCCGGCCCTTTACCGTTTATTGACCGGCGGAGCGGTCCATCGGGCCATGCTTTCGGTGTTCGCCGCCCTGATGATGTTCGCCGCGGCCCCTACGGCCGCCCCGGCCGCGCCTGTGGCGAAGGCGCCGTCGCCCTCGCTGGGGGCCGCGTTCGTGGCCGGCGGCTTCGGTTTCCCCCTGCAGTCGCGGCCCGCCCTGGCCCCGCTTCAGGGCCTGCCCACGGGGAGCGACGCTGCGCCCCAATGCCGCTCCGCCTGCGTCAAGGCGTGGGCGATCTGTGGCGACGACGGCAATTGCGGGGATCAATGGCGCCAATGCGTCGCCGGCTGCGCCCAGGCCGTTAGACTAAAGTCCACTATTTTTATCCGGGTATATTGATCGCGAATTATAACCCGGGTTAAATAGCGTTCGAACCTCTTCGGCTTCGACCTGGATGAGCGCCATGACCGGTTTCCCCCAAACATGCACGGCCTTCGCCGGCGACAAGCGGATCGCCACGGGCCGGCCGTCCGAAGTCGCTGTCGCGGTCAAGCGCCATGCCGAGGGCGCGCCTGCCGCCTCGGTGCTGGCCTTCGACGACGCCACGGGCCGGCCGGTGGATTTCGATCTTCAGGGGTCGGAGGACGAGGTGCGTACGCGCCTTGTCGCCGAGCCGGAGGAGGCTCCGTCCGGCCGCCCGCGCGGCCGACCTAGGCTAGGGGTGGTGGCCCGCGAGGTGACCCTCCTGCCGCGCCATTGGGACTGGCTGGGCGCCCAGCCGGGCGGCGCCTCGGTGGCGCTGCGCAAGCTGGTCGAGGGCGCGCGCACCGCTCATCGAAGCGCCGACCAGGTCCGGCAGGCCCAGGAGGCGACGGGCCGGGTCATGCACGCCATGGCCGGCGACGCCGCCGGCTATGAGGAGGCGACCCGGGCGCTGTATGCACAGAACGCGCCCCGGTTCGCCGAGCTGATCCGGGACTGGCCGCAAGACGTGCGCGACTACGTCCTTGCCCTCTCGGCCGCGGCGTTCGCGGTCGAAGCCTAATCCGTTCCCCGCGCCTCGCCCACCGAGGCGAAGCCGTCGGCGCGCAGCAGGAGGGCGAGGTCGCGCTTGATCGCCTGGACCAGCGCCGGTCCTTCGAACACCAGGGCGGTGTAGAGCTGAACCGCGCAGGCGCCGGCCCGGATCTTGGCATAGGCGTCGGCGCCCGAGGCGATCCCTCCCACCCCGACCAGGGCCAGATCGCGGTCGACCTGGTGGAACAGCCGCAGCATGTGGGTGGAGGGCGTCATCAGGGGCGCCCCCGAAAGCCCTCCCGATTCGCCCTTGTCAGGCGAGGCCAGGGTCGCCGGCCGGGCGATGGTGGTGTTGGAGACGATGATCCCGTTGAAGTCATAGGTCCGCGCGGTCTCGGCGATGTCCGGGACGTCGGCCTCGGCCAGGTCGGGGGCGACCTTGAGGAACAAGGGGAAATCGGTCCCGCCGTCACGCAGGGCGGCCCGCGCCTCCGCCAGACGCCCGGCCAGCTCCACCAGGGCGGCCTTGCCCTGCAGGTCGCGCAGCCCCGGCGTATTGGGCGACGAGACATTGACCGTGAAGTAGTCGCAGGCGCCCCACAGGCGCTTCAGGCCCGTCACATAGTCGCCGATGCGGTCGGCGGAATCTTTGTTGGCTCCTAGGTTGGCCCCGACCACCCCGACGCGGCGGCGCCGGTACAGGCGCGCGGCAAAGGCCTCCAAGCCCTGGTTGTTGAACCCCATGCGGTTGATCACCGCCCGATCCGCGGTCAGGCGGAACAGGCGCGGTCGTGGATTGCCGGCCTGCGGCAAAGGGGTGACCGTACCGCACTCCACGAATCCGAAGCCTGCGGCCAGCATGGCGTCGGGGGTCTCGGCGTTCTTGTCGAAGCCGGCGGCCAGGCCGACGCAATTGGGCAGGTGGAGGCCCGCCATGGACAGGGCCAGCGTTGGATCGTCCGGGCCAGGATCGCGGGGGCCGAGGCCGGTCTTCAGCGCCCTCACGGTCAGGCCGTGGGCGGTTTCGGGGTCGATTTTGCGCAGGGCCAGGGCGGCGGCGTCGTGGATCAGGCTCATGGAGAGAGCGGCCCGGGGTCGGGAACGCCCGCCGCGTCGAGGGCGAGGGGCCGGACCTCCACCGCCTGCGTGATCGGCAAGGGTCCGTAGAGGTGCGGGAACAGGGCTCCCCCGCGAGAGGGCTCCCAGACCAGTCCGGGACCCAGGGATTCCGCCTCGAACACGGCCAGCACCAGGTCGTCCCGGCCGGTGAAATACTTCCGCGCGGTCTCTGCGGTCTGGTCGGCGCCGGACAGATGGATGAAGCCGTCGCGGCGATCGTCGGCCGAACCCAGGTAGGCGCCGGTCTTGAGGGCGGCGGTCCAGTCGCCTTTGGACAGGATCTTGTAGATGCGGCTCATGCCCCGGCCTCCTCGCGGGGGCTGAAGACGGCTTCGCAGACCGGTTTGCCCGCCTCGAAGCGGAACACCGCGGCGGTGGCGGTGGGAAAGCTACCTCGGGCGATCAGCCGCCCTACGGTCGATCCGGCCTGGCCCTGGGCCAGGAGATGTGCGGCCAGGGCATGGATGCCCGGGTTGTGCCCGACAAGGATCACGCTGGCCGCGTCGGCGCATTCCACTGCCTCGAGCAGGGTCGCAGGGCTGGCGTTGTACAGGGCGGGCGCTTGTTCGAGCACGGTTTGCGGCAAGGCGGCGGCGACCTCCTCCCAGGTCTGGATCGCCCGGCGGGCGGGAGACACCAGGGCGAGGTCGGGGACTAACCCGGCCTCGGCCAGCCGGCGGCCGGCCTCGCGGGCCTCTTCGTGGCCACGGGGGGCGAGCGCGCGGTCGAAGTCCTTGCCGGACGGGGCGCGTTCCTCGGCCTTGCCGTGGCGGAGCAGGATCAGACGTTCCAGGGGCATTCGCCCTCATAGGCCGGATTTGCGCCAAATTCAGCCCTGACCGTTCAGGAAGTCTTTGACCGTCTCGATCGCCTCGACCAGGCCGACCCGCTGCAGCTCGATCCCTTCGGGCATGCCGGCGAACAGGCGGGTGGGGGCGGCGGCGTCGAGCATAACGAACACGCCCCTGTCGTCGGCGCGGCGGATCAGCCGTCCGAAGGCCTGGGCGATGCGGGCCCGCGCCAGGGCGTCGTCGTAGGTCCGTCCCCCGAACTTCTCCCGCCGGGCCTTGTGCAGCAGATCGGGGCGCGGCCAGGGGATGCGGTCGAATACGATCAGCCGCAGCGCCCGCCCGGGCACGTCCACCCCGTCGCGGACCGCATCGGTGCCGAGCAGGCAGGAATCCTCTTCGGCGCGGAAGATGTCGACCAGGGCGCCCACTTCCAGGGGATCGACGTGCTGGGCGTACAGGGCGAGCCCTTGCTCGGCCAGGGGGCCGGCGATGCGGTCATAGACCGTGCGCAGGCGGCGGATGGCGGTGAACAGCCCCAGCGCCCCGCCGCCGGAGGCGAGGAACAGCTCCCGCATCGCCGCGGCCACCTGGCGCGGATCGTCGCGGCCGACGTCGGTGACCACCAGGGCCCTGGCGTTGTTGGCGTAGTCGAAGGGGGAGGCGAGGCGCAAAAGCTTGGGGGCGTCGGGCAACCGCGCCGCGCCGGTGCGCATCTCGGCCAGGGCGAAGGGCGAGTCGTGGGCGGAATCGGCCAGGGTCGCGCTGGTGACCAGCACCCCGTGCGCCGGCTTCAGCACCGCCTCCGCCAGGGGCAGGGTGGGGTCGATCCAGTGGCGGCGGAAGGCGGCGTCGGCGATCCGGCCATAGGCGAACACGGCCTCGAACCAATCGACGAAGCCCGGTTCTCCCTCGGCGTCCGACGGGGGGGCGTCCTCGTCGGCGGCCAGGGTGGCCAGCATGCCGCGCCAGGCGGGCAGGGTCATGCGGGCGCGACGCTCGAGGCCCCGGAGCGCGCCTTCAAGACGGGCGCGATCGCCGGTGGGCAGTTCGGCGGCCTCATCGTCCAGCAGGTCCTCCAGGGCCCGGGCCAAGGCCAGCAGCGGGGCCTCGATGGCGGCCAGGGCCCGGGCAGCCTCGGGTGCGGCTTCGCGCACTCGCTCCACCGTGGGGCGGGCGGCGCACTCCATCCCCTGGTCGGAACTGGCGTCGGCGCGGGCGCGGACCTGAGCCAGGACCGCGGCCAGGAAGGTCTCCACCGGACCGATCGGCTGAGGCTCCGGCGTCTCCCCGTCGTAATCGACCGGGGGGGAGATGCGGCCGGACCAGCCCTCGCCCGGAAGCTGGGCGGCGGCGCGGATGGCGTCGGTGAGCGCCTGGCGGGCGTCGTCGCGGTCGCCGACGATATCGGCCAGCCGCTGTTCCAGCCCCCGGCCTCGGCGCCTACCCTCGGGGCCGCGGATCCAGCGACGCAACTCGGCCGCCTCCTGTCCGGACAGGCAGGCCGAGAAGGCCGCGTCGGCGGCGTCGAACAGGTGGTGGCCTTCGTCGAACACCACCCGTTTCAGCATCGCGGTCTCGCCGTCGGCCTTCTGCCCCCGGGCCGCGCGGGCCCCGTCGAAGGCGGCCTGGGTCAGGACCAGGGCGTGGTTGGCGATCACCAGGTCGGCCTTGCGCGAGGCGCGGATGGCCTTCTCGATGAAACAGGTGCGGTAGTGCGGACAGCCCGCGTGGACGCATTCGCCGCGACGGTCGACCAGGTTCCCGGCCGAAGCCGCCGCCGCCGGGCTGACCGCGAACAGGCTGGGCAGCCAGCCGGGAAAGTCGCCGCCGGTCATGTCGCCGTCGCGGCTGAACCGCAGCCAGCGCGCGGTCAGCCCCGCCCCGATCAGGTCGCCATTGCCGAGTTGGGCGGCCTGGACCGCGTCCTGGAAGTTCAGCAGGCACAGATAGTTCTCGCGGCCCTTGCGCACGACCGCCTTGCGCGCCCGGACCGCCGGATCGGGATAGAGGGCGTGGCTCTCGCGCTCGATCTGGCGTTGCAGGGCGCGGGTGTAGGTCGAGACCCAGACCGCCGGGCCATTGGCCTCGGCCCACAGGGAAGCGGGCGCCAGATATCCCAGGGTCTTGCCGACGCCGGTGCCGGCCTCAGCCAGCATCAGCCGCGGCGCGCCCTCCTGCTCGCGAGGGAGAAAGCTGAAGGCGGTCTCGGCGGCGAAGGTGGATTGCTGGCTGCGGACCTCGTCCAGCCCGGCGCGGACCAGGAGTTCGGCCAGACGGGCCTGGGCGGCCTCCGGCGAGATGACCACGCTGCCGGACTGGCTCGGCGGCGCCGCGTCCTCCCATTCCGCCAGCCGGGTCCAGACGTCGAGCCCGGCCCCGCGGACGTCGCCGCGCAGAGGCCCCGAGCGCAGGGCGGCGACGGTCAGGGCGCCCCACGCCCACCCGGCTCGGGCCAAGGTCTCGGCCATGACCAGGGCTTCGTCGCGGCTTGGCGTCGGCGCCTCGGCCAGCTCGGCCAGCAGGGCGGCGCAGACCTGACGCAGGGCTTCCGCCTGGACCGGCGCTCCCTTGGGTTCGGCCAGACCCAGCGCCCTGGCGAGGCCGACGGCGGAAGGGGCGGCGAACTGGGCCGGACGGACGAAGGCGAACAGCTCCAGGGCGTCGAACAGGTCGCGCGACCGGGGCGGGGCGTTCTGGCCCAGGCGCCGGGCGGTGAGGGAGGCGTGGGCGACCAGGGTTGGGCTGGATTTCAGCTGGTTTCGGGCCGCGCCCGCGGGGATCAGCGCGGCCCCGTCCGGCCCTGCGAGCGCCGCGCGCGGACCGGGCAGCACCACCAGGGCGGCGGGCAGGACGGCGGGACCTCGCCAGTCGGTCTCAGGCGTTTGGGGAATCGCAGCCGAAGGGGCGTCCATGGCCGGGTTGTAACCGCTGAAGGGCTCGAAACAAACCAAGAACCTGCTATGAGGACGAATGGACGGTGCTTCTTCGCCTTTGAGCCTACCCCCCCGGTTCCAGACTTGGTTCGAAGGCCGCGGCTGGGCGCCGCGCGCACACCAGCTGGCCATGGTCGAGCGGGCGCGGGCGGGCGCGGACGTGCTGCTGATCGCCCCCACCGGCGGCGGCAAGACCCTGGCGGGGTTCCTGCCCAGTCTGATCGATCTGGCCGAACGGCCGCCGCGCAACGCCGCGCCGGGCCTCCACACCCTCTATATCTCGCCCCTGAAGGCCCTGGCGGTGGACGTCCATCGCAACCTTGAGATCCCGATCGCCGAGATGGGGTTGAGCGCGACGGTCGAGACCCGCACCGGCGACACCGGCGTGGCCAAGCGCCAGCGTCAAAGGCTGCATCCTCCCGACATCCTGCTGACCACCCCCGAACAGCTCGCCTTGTTCTGCGCCTGGGAGGGCTCGCGGGACTATTTCGCCGACCTCAAGACGGTGATCATCGACGAGATCCACGCCATCCACGGCTCCAAGCGGGGCGACCTGTTGAACCTGGGGCTCGGCCGGCTGTCGAGCTTCGCCCCGGCCATGCGGCGGGTCGGTCTGTCCGCGACGGTCCATGACCCTGAGATGCTGCGGCGCTGGCTGTCGCCCCAACCGGGCCTGGCGGATCTGGTGCTGGGCCAACCCGGCGCGCCGCCGATCGTCGAGGTGCTGTTCTCCCAGGGCGAGGTCCCGTGGAGCGGCTGGACCGCCGAACACGCCATGGAGGAGGTGCTGCAGGCGATCGCCGCCAACCGCACCACCCTGGTCTTCGTCAACACCCGCTTCCAGGCCGAGATGGCGTTCGCCAAGCTGTGGGAGATCAACGACGACGCCCTGCCGATCGCCCTGCACCACGGGAGCCTGGCCGCCGAACAGCGGCGCAAGGTCGAGGCGGCGATGAGCCGGGGCGAGCTGCGGGCGGTGGTCTGCACCTCGACCCTGGATCTCGGCATCGACTGGGGGGCGGTGGACCTGGTGATCCAGCTGGCCGCGCCCAAGGGGTCCTCGCGGCTGATCCAGCGCATAGGCCGGGCCAACCACCGGTTGGACGAGCCCAGCCGGGCCGTCCTGGTCCCCGCGCACCGCTTCGAGGTGCTCGAATGCGAGGCTGCCCGCGAGGCGGTGGCCGAAAACGACCTCGACGGCGAACGGGAGCGGCCGGGGGCCCAGGACATCCTGGCCCAGCACATCATGGGCGTCGCCTGCGGCGACCCCTTCGACGAGGCCGCGCTCTACGCCGAGATCAAGGGGTGCGCGCCCTATCGCGACCTCGCCGTCGAGGACTTCGACCGGGTGGTGGATTTCGTCTCCACCGGCGGCTATGCGCTGAAGTCCTACGACCGCTTCCGACGCATCGTGAAGGGCCGGGACGGGCTCTGGCGGGTCCGCAACAAGGAGACCGCCGCCCGCCACCGCATGAACGTGGGCGCCATCGTCGAAATCCCCATGCTGTCGATCCGCATCGCCTCCTCGCGCGGCGGCAAGCGGATCGGCGGCCGCAAGGTCGGGGAGATGGAGGAGGGCTTCCTGGAACAGCTGGTTCCGGGCGACGCCTTCCTGTTCGGCGGCCAGGTCTGGCGGTTCGAGGTCATCGTCGGCCTGGATTGCCTGGTCACGCCGGCTCCGGGGGCGAACCCCCGGGTCCCAAGCTGGGGCGGATCGAAGTTCGCCCTGTCGACCTATCTGGCCCGGCGGGTGCGCCGGATGATCTGCGACGAGGGCGGCTGGAGAATATTTCCCGCCGACATGCAGGACTGGTTCGCCATCCAGAAGGCCCGCTCGGTCATCCCCGGCGAGGACGAGATGCTGGTGGAGACCTTCCAGCGGGGGCGGCGCCACTACATGGTCTGCTACCCCTTCGACGGCCGCATCAGCCATGGCACCCTGGCCCAGCTCCTGACCCGGCGGCTGGAGCGGCTCGACCGGGCGCCCCTGGGGTTCGTGGCCAACGACTACGCCCTCGCGGTATGGACCCTGCGCCCCCTCGACGACCTCGATCTGGACGCCCTGTTCCAGGAGGACATGCTGGGGGACGACCTGGAAGCCTGGCTGGACGAGAGCTTCATGATGAAACGGGCCTTCCGCCAGTGCGCCACCCTGGCCGGACTGATCGAGCGCCGCCAGCCCGGTCAGGAGAAGAGCGGACGTCAGATGACCTTTTCCAGCGACCTGATCTACGACGTGCTGCGCCGGCACCAGCCCGATCACCTGTTGCTCCGCTGCGCCCGCGCCGACGCGGCCTGGGGCAGCCTGGACGTGGCTCGGTTGGGCCGGCTGCTGGCCCGGATCAAGGGGCGCATCCGCCCGGTGGTCCTGACCAAGGTCTCGCCCTTCGCCGTGCCGGTGCTGCTGGAGATCGGGCGCGAGCCCGTCGCCGGGGCTGCCCAGGAGGCCCTGTTGGAGGCCAGCGCGGCCGAACTGATCGCCGAGGCCTTGTCGTGAGCGTGGGCAAGGCCTTCCGCGCGCCCCGGCTGGCCCCCGCCCAGACTCCGTGCGGCTCCTTGTGGCTGGAGGTCGCCGGAGCCGAGGCGTGCCTGCGCCGATCCGGAGCCCTGTGGCTGGAAGCCGGCGCCACCCTGGCGGCGGGCGACCTGCACCTGGAAAAGGGTTCGGCCTATGCCGCGCGGGGCCAACTCCTTCCGCCCTATGACACTGTCGCGACTCTGGAACGCTTGGAAGCGGAGGTGGAGGCGCTGCGGCCGCGGGTGGTGGTGCTCCTGGGCGACAGCTTCCACGACGCCGGAGGGCCTGGACGACTGGGGGCCTCCGACGCGGCGCGGATATCGGCGCTGGCGCGGGGGCGAACCCTGATCTGGATCGTCGGCAACCATGACCGGGAAGGGCTTGGCGGCCTGCCGGGCGAACGGGCCGAAGCGGCGACCCTCTGCGGCCTCGTGCTGCGCCATGAGCCGCGGACCGGCGTCTCGCCGGGCGAAGTGGCGGGCCACCTGCATCCCTGCGCCAAGGTCGTGGGGAACGGCGGGAGCGTGCGGCGACGCTGCTTCGTCACCGATGGCGAGCGGCTGATCCTGCCCGCCTTCGGCGCCTATGCCGGAGGTCTGAACGTAAGGGACGTCGCCTTTGCCGGCCTGTTCGCCCGCGCGCCGATAGCCGCGGCCCTGGGAAACCGGCGGGTGCATCCGATCGCCTACGCCAGGCTGACGGGGGACTGACGAAAGAGCTCGGGCGCCGGCCAGCGACCGAGGACGACGAAAACTACTTCGCCGCCAGGGATGTGCTTTGCGGACGGAAGGCGCTGGCGCTGCGCTGCGAGGCCTGTTGGGTTTCGGGGGTCAGCTGCTGGCGCAGGCGTTCGGCGCCGGACCGGGCTTCCGCGTCGCCGCCGGCGGCGGCGATCAGGTACCATTTGTAGGCTTCGGCCGGATTTTGAGCCACGCCGTAGCCCTGCTCATACAGGCGGGCGAGGTTGTACTGGCTGTCCTGAAGGCCAGCGTCGGCGGCCTTGCGGAACCAGACGGCTGCGTCGCTGGCGTTCTTGACCCCGCCCGTTCCCTCGAAAAAGTAGAGGCCGAGGTTGTGCATGGCCTTGGGGTCGCCGCTGGCGGCGGCGCGCTCGGTCCAGCGGCGCGCCTCCACCGGATCCTTCTTCACCCGCGAGGCGCCGGTCTCATAGAGCTTGGCGAGATAGAATTGGGCCGGGGCATAGCCCAGATTGGCGGCGCGGCGCAGGGGATCGACCCCGGTCGCGTCGCCGCTTTCGATCTGCCGGACCGCGGTCGAATAGAGCTGTTTCGCATCGCCGACCGATGCCGCGGCAGCGACCGGTTTGGGCCCGCCGGCCAGGGCGGGCGGGGCGGCGTCGGCGGCCTTGGCCGCAGGCTTGGCGGCGATCTTGTCCTCAGTCGCTGCCGTCGCCGCCATCGCCGAGGCGTCGACGGGCGGGGGCGACGTCAGGGCGGCGGCCAAAAGGTCGGCGTCGCTGGATTGAGTATTGGTCTGGGCGGCGGCGGCGGCGATCGGCGGAGCTTCGTGCGGGGGCTCGGTCTTCGTTTCCTTGCTCCGCCCCGAAGACAACAGGGTGTAGCCGACGAAGCTTGTGGACAGGAAGGCGGCGGTGACCGAGGCCAAAAGCGCGGTCCTGAGGACCGTGCCGGTTTCCTTCTTCTTTTTCTTCTTGCTCAGGAAGGCGGAGAGGCCACGGGGCGCGTCTGCGGCCTCGATGGACGGGGCGGGCGTGGAAGGGGTGAACATCTCCGCGCCGGCCGGGCGTTGTCGACGGCCGCGGCCGTCGGCGGCGGAGGCCTGCCGGGCGGCGGCGCGGGCGGCCTCGATCAGTTCGCGGGTCGAGGTGCGCGGCGCCGGCTGGGGCGCGTAGTCATGGGAGGCGTACTCCTGCGGGGCATAAGACTCGGCCGCAAGATCGGAGAAGCTGTCGGCGGCGGGGGCGGGGGGCTCGATATCGCCCTCATCGAGGTCGGCGAAGGCCGCGGGCGCGCTATGGGCCTCGGTCGTGGGTTCGGGGGCGAACGGATCGTCCGGGAACGGATCGGTCCCGTCCTGATCGGCGAAGCTGTCCGCGCTGAAACCGCCGTCGTCAAAGTCGGCGATGGCGGCGGCCGGGGTTTCGACCGCTTGGACGACGGCCTCGACGGCGGTTTTGCGCTGGGTCTCGGCCAGGCGCCGATCAAGGGTTTCCCGCGCCTCCTCGAGCAATTTGGCGGTGCGTTCCTCGCTCTGGCGGATTCGCTCGGACAGCTCCGTGGCGGAGCGATCGGAACGGCTGTTCAGCTTGTCGGTGACGCGGGCGACCTGATCGCCGACCTCATCGATGGCGGTGGCGGCCCGGCGCTCGGAGGCGGCGATGCGTTCGGCCAGCCGTTCGGCGATCTTGCCGATCTCGCCGCCCAGTTTTTCCAGGGCTTCGGCCTGCGCCGTGTCGGCCGTGCGCATGCGGTTCTCCATGGCTTCGGCGATGCGAGCCATCTTCCCCCCCACCTCCTCCACCGCCTTGGCGCTGCGGGTCTCAGCCACGGTGACGCGCTGGCCGAGACTTTGGGCGATCTTCACCACTTCGCGTCCCATGCGATCGATCGCCTGAGCCGATTGCCGTTCGGCGGATTCGACTTGGCCTGAAAGGTCGCGAAGCGCCGCCTCCATGCGATCGAGCTTGCCGTCGGCGGCGGCTCGCATCTGTTCGGTGAGTTCGGCCCGCTGCGCCTCCACCCGTTGCGCCAACTCGGCCCCAAGCCGCTCGAACCGGCGTTCGGGCGTGTCGGCGTCGCCCTCGGGACCAAGACGAGTTTCTGCGGTCTTCAGCCGGTCGTCCAGCCCTGCGAAACTGGCTTCGAGGGCGGACATGGCCGCGGCGGTGCGACCTTCGGCCTGCTCCAGCCGCTCGGCGATGCGGCTGACCACCGACTCGATGACTTCGGTATTGGGCGCGGCCTCGAGCCGGTCGACCCGGCGGGCGATGCCCGACAAGTCCTGACGCACCTCGGTCAGGGCGCCGCGGGTGCGGCTTTCGCCCTCGTAGATCTGGGCGGCGACGCGGCCGAGGGCCGATTCCAGGGCCTTCATGGCCTCGACGCGCGGGCCGTCGTCCTGCTCCATCTGTCGCATGCGGTCGGCGAGCTTGGCCTGGGCGCCCCGGACCTCGTCGAGGGCGCCATCGAAGCGGCCGCTCACCGTGCCCTGCTCGCGCTCCATCCCGTCGAGGCGCGACAGGACGCCCATCACCGACTGGTCGATGCCGCTGATGGCCAGGGTGGAACGATGCTCGGCCGCTTCCAGCCGGGAGGAGAAGGCGTCCAGGGCGCGGGTCAGGCGGATCAGCTCGCTTTCCGCGCGCGGCTCGTAGCCGCGGCGGGATGGGTCGGATTCATAAGCGAGGGGCGCCTCGGCGCCGGCCTGGAGTGCGGAACGGCGGCGGTATTCGGGCTCCATCGGCGGCGGCTCGAGATCACCGCCGTCGATGATCATCTGATTGAGCCATTCGCCGAGCGTCATGCCGGATCGACGGGCCAGATCCTTGGCGACTTCGCGCGCCTTGGGATCGATGCCCTTCACGCTCCAGGGTCCCGCCGAGCTCATGCTAATCACGCTCCCCAGGAGGCCCCGCCGAGAATCACAGGTGCGAAGCCTCGATCACAGGAACGCTAGCCTTCCACCTCTTGCGTGTAAACGCGACGTTAACGCTAGATGTAGTGGCTGGCGGCATTCCCTGTGGATGACTCGTTAAGTCTTCCTGAATTGCGCTTCCAGCCTTAAGGCCGCGTTAACGGAGCTTAACGCCGCCACGGCCTTGCCAGGGCGGCCGGCCTCGGCCATGCGGGCGCAATGGAATGGCCGGTCACCCTCGCCGTCACCCTCGCCCTGGCGGTTTTCGCTGCGCTGTGCGGCTGGGCCGGATCGCGTCCGCCGGATCCGCGGCGAGGCCCGCGTCTGGCGCCCTACCGGTTCCTGATGATGATGGGCGTCATGGGCCTGTTGCTGATGGCCGTGCACATGCTGAATCTGATGGGGCTCAAAACCGGCCGTTGAGCGTGGTTGATACTGGGCCCCGGCAGGGACTAAACTCTTTGAAGGCGCTTCTACGGGGGTGAAAACATGACTCGACAACTATTCGCCGGCGTGGCCGCCACGGCCGCGATCCTGTTGGCGGCGGTTCCCGCCCAAGCTCAGTTCGGCATGAACAAGACCCCGCCGAAGAACGCGGCCACCCCGGAACTGCCCCGGTGCGCCTCTCCCGTGGGCACGGCCGCGATCCAGGAGCCCCAGCGGGACTGGTGGACCGCCCTTGGCCTCAGCAATCCTGAATCCCTGATCAAGCTGATGGCCGCTCGCTCCAACTGCCTCAGGATCGTCGACCGCAACGGCGGCCTGGCCATGCGCAACACCGAGGCCGGCCTAGCCAACGCCGGCGACCTGCAGCGGGGCTCCAACATCGGCGGCGGCCAGGTTCGGGGCGCGGACTACTTCATCATCCCCGACATCGTGAACTCCAATTCCAACAGCGGCGGGGCCAATATCGGGGGGGTGCTGGGCGCCTTCGCCCCTCGCGGCTTCGGCGCGGTGCTGGGCGGCCTCAGCACCAAGTCCTCCGAAGCCCAGACCATCCTGACCCTGGTCAACGCCCGCACCACCGAACAGGAATATGTCGCCGAGGGCGTGGCCAAGAAGACCGACATCTCCTTCGGGGCCGGCGGCGGAGGCTTGGGCGCGGGCGGGTTCGCCGCCCTCGCGGGCGGCGGCTACGCCAACACCGACATCGGCAAGGTCATCACCGCGGCCTATTTCAACGCCTTCATCGACCTGATCGGGCACATGCAGCAGACCGCCCCAGGCCAGGCCGCCGCAGCGGCCCCGATCCAGGCCTATCAGGCCACCCAGGCCGTCGCGCTGCGCAGTTCGCCCTCGCCGACCGGCGCTTCGGTGCGCAATTTCAAGATCGGCGACCAGGTCTTCCCCACGGGCCAGAAGAATGGCGTGTGGTGGGAGGTGGACGACGAGAACGGCAACCGCGGCTGGGTCTCCTCGGCGATGATCTCCCCGCGCCGACAGTAGGTCTGCGCCGCTCGAGGTCCGCGCCGGAACCGGGTGGGTCTGTCGGGGTTCCCTTCACACCTCGACCGACCGGACCAGATCCATGACCCGTGCGCTGAAACCCCTCGCCGAGCAGGTGATCGTCATCACCGGAGCGACCTCCGGGGTCGGGTTGGCCACGGCCAGGGCGGCGGCCGAGCGCGGGGCCGCCCTGGTGCTGGTCGCCCGCAACGAAACCGCCCTGGCCGTCCTGGGCGAGGAGCTGCTGGCCAAGGGCGCCCGGGTGGAGGCCGTGGCTGCCGACGTCGGGGACCAGGTCCAGATTCAGGCGGCGGCGGCCGTCGCCGAGGCGACCTTCGGCGGCTTCGACACTTGGATCAACGATGCGGGCGCAGCCATCTACGGGCGCATCGAGGACACCCCGGTCGCGGACCAGCGGGCGCTGTTCGAAACCAACTATTGGGGGGTGGTCTACGGCTCCCTGGCCGCGGTCGAAGGACTGAAGACCCGTTCCACGCCGGGGGCCTTGATCAACGTGGGGTCGGTGCTGTCGGATCAGGCCCTGCCGATCCAGGGCGTCTATTCGGCCGCCAAGCACGCGGTGAAGGGATTCACCAACGCGCTGAGGATGGAGCTGATCCGGTCCCACCCGAAAATCTCCGTGACCCTGATCAAACCCAGCGTGCTGGACACCCCCTACAAGGAGCACGCGCGCAACTACACCGGCCATCCGGCGAGCAGTCCTCCGCCGGTGTACGACCCGGCCCTGGCCGCCGAGGCCATATTGTATGCCGCCGAACACCGGACGCGGGAGATCACCGTGGGCGGAGGCGGGGCCGCCTTCGCCCTGTTCGGCCAGTTGATCCCGTCCCTGGCCGAGCCGCTGTTCGCCTGGGCCGCGCCGCTGCTGCAGCGGGACCGCGCGGCCGGCCACGCCCGCGACTCCGAAAACCTGCGCCGGCCCGGCAGGGACCTCAGCGAACGCACCGGCGCCTACCCCTTTGTCCGCCGGACCAGCTGGTACACCCGGGCCCAGATGAATCCTGAGCTCACCGCCGGTCTGCTGGCGGCGGGCGGGACTTTTCTATGGCTGGCCTTGACCACCCGGCGCGCGCTGAAGGTCGCCCATATCAAGGCCGTGGTCCGCGCGCACGAACGCGAGAAGCAGCGCGCCCGCGAGGCCAAGGTCCTCGCCCGCCACCGGCCCAAGGGAACCCGAAGCTGACCTCGCGGCTTTCCGACTCCCCCTCTTTTGAGGGATTCGAGGAGCACGCTGGTGAAGCGCAGAGAGCTGACCAGCCAGACGATGGACGAGCGGGTCGCCGCACTGGAAGCCGCAGTGGAAGCGCGGACCCGAGACCTGAAGGCGGCGCTCGACCAGCGCACCGCCCTGCTTCACGAGCTCGACCATCGGGTCAAGAACAACCTCCAACTGATTTCCTCCCTGATGTTGATGCAGGCCCGGCGGACCGCCGATCCGTCCGTGCGCGCCGCGCTGGACGGCATGCTGGAGCGGCTCCACGCCATCGCCACCGTCCATCGCCGTCTGTTCCAAACCGAAGACGTCGAAAGGTTCGACCTGTCTGAGTTCGTCCGCGACCTGGTGGCCGATCTGGCGGGATCCAACCGCCATCCCCTGTTGACCTTCCAGTGCGTCCTGGCGCCCGCGGAGGTGCCCGCATCGCGGGCCGCGTCCCTGGCCCTGCTGATCAACGAACTGGTTAGCAACGCCATGCGCCACGCCTTTCCGGACGGCCGTCCGGGAAGGATCCTGATCGACGTTCGCAAGAGCGGCGAAGGGTTGAGGATCGAAATCGCCGATGACGGTGTTGGTATGGCGGGCTCCCCCGGCGGAGCCCAGGACGCGGCGGCGGGCTTTGGCCTGACCATCGTCGATTTGCTGGGCCGGCAATTGCGGGCGTGCATCCGGCGCGAGACCACAGACATCGGGGTCCGCACGGTGATCGCCCTGCCGCCCGAAAGCGTAGGAGTTGGGCGATGACGGCTAATCCGCCGCTCAGGGTGCTGATCGTCGAGGACGAGGTGCTGCTGGCGACCGAGTTGGAATATCTGGTCACGGCCAGCGGGGCAGAGCCGGTCGGCCACGCCATGACCTCGCCGGAGGCCCTCGATCTGGCCGAGCGGTTGCGCCCTGACCTGGCCCTGGTCGACGTCCACCTCGGCGACGGCCCCACCGGCGTCGAGGCCGCCCGGGGGATGACCGACCACTGCGGGGCCGTTGTCCTGTTCATCACCGCCAATCTGAAGCGGCTGCCAAGCGACCTGGCCGGGGCCTGCGGGGTGATGAGCAAGCCCTATTCGGAACATCAGGTCCGTGCGGCCCTGGGCTTTATCGAGGCCTGCATGGTCAACGGGCGGGCGACCTGCCCGCCGCCGCAGGGACTGCAGCTTTCGGCGGCCTACGCCGAGCTTTGGAACGGGCCGGCGGCGGCCTGAGACGGCGGTTCGGCCCGATCGCGGCTCCGTTGGCGGGACGCCCCTTGGACGGATGCGCTTCCTGAACAAGACTGACGCTTGACCGCGGCCGCCCGCCTGCTGTTGATGCGCGCGCTTTGCGCCAACCGAGGCCGCAGTCATGACCGAATCGACCAATCGCGAATCCCCCGACCAGTGGGAGACCGCCACCAAGCTCGTCCGCGGCGGCCTGACCCGCTCGCCCTACGGCGAGACCGCCGAGGCGTTGTTCCTCACCCAGAGCTTCGTCTACGACACCGCCGAACAGGCCGACGCCCGTTTCGCCGGCGACGATCCGGGTTTCGTCTATTCGCGCTACGCCAACCCGACCACCAAGATGTTCGAGGACAAGCTGGCGCTGCTGGAAGGTGCGGAAGCCTGCCGCTCGACCGCCTCCGGCATGGCCGCCGTGGCCACCGCCTTGCTGGGCCTGTGCAAGGCCGGCGACCATCTGGTGGCCAGCCGCGCCCTGTTCGGCTCCTGCCGCTGGATCATCACCCAGCTCCTGCCCCGCTACGGCGTCGAAACCACCCTGGTCGACGGTCCCGACATGGCGGCCTGGGCGGCGGCGATCCGGCCCAACACCCGGACCATGTTCCTGGAGACCCCGGCCAATCCGATGCTCGAGGTGATCGACATCGCCGCGGTGGCGTCCCTGGCCAAACAGGCCGGCGCCCGCTTGGTGGTCGACAATGTGTTCGCCACCCCGATCTTCCAGCGGCCCCTGCAGCTGGGAGCGGACGTGGTGGTCTATTCCGCCACCAAGCACATCGACGGCGGCGGACGGGTGCTGGGCGGGGCCCTGCTCGGCGACTTCAAGTTGATCGACGAGACCTACCGCGACTTCCTGCGCCACACCGGCCCGGCCCTGTCGCCCTTCAACGCCTGGGTGCTGCTGAAGGGGATGGAGACGCTGGAGCTGCGCGTGCGGCGCCAGAGCGAGACCGCGGCGACCCTGGCCGACCGGATCGCCGAGCACCGCAAGACCAAACGACTGTTCTATCCGACCCGTCCCGACCACCCCCAGTCGGCGGTGGCGCGCCGGCAGATGAGCGGCGGCAGCAACATCATCGCCATCGATCTCGGCGACCGGGCGGCGGCGTTCAACTTCCTCAACGCCCTGCAGGTCGTCGACATTTCCAACAACCTCGGCGACTCCAAGTCCTTGGTCACCCATCCCTCAACCACTACCAACCGCTCGGTGAGCGAGGAGGAACGCCTGGCCATCGGCCTGACCGATGGGTGCGTCCGGCTGTCGGTGGGACTGGAAGGCCTGACCGATCTGTGGCGCGACATCGCCCGCGCGCTGGAGGCGGCGTGAACGACCCCGGTCCCCGGGGACGGCGCCGCGGCCGTCCGGCTTCCGAAAACCCCTATATGGCCGAGAGCCACGGGTTCCAGGTGCGGGTGCGGCCAAGCTATTTGCCCGAGCAGTCCGACCCCGACGAACACCGTTTCGTCTGGGCCTATCGGGTCGAGATCGAGAATCGCGGCGAGGAGACCGCCCAACTGATCTCGCGCCATTGGATCATCACCGACGCCACCGGTCGGGTGGAGGAGGTCCAGGGCCTGGGGGTGGTCGGCGAACAACCTTCGATCCGGCCGGGCGAGACCTATGCCTACGCCTCGGGCTGTCCCCTGGCGACGCCCTCGGGGGTCATGACCGGAAGCTACGCCATGGTCGGCGACGGGGGCGCCCAGTTCGAGATCGAGATCCCGGCCTTCTCCTTGGACCTGCCAGCGATCCGCCGAGTGGTGAACTAAGTCCCCGACTGGTCTTTGCGGCGGTCCGGGCTTGAGGTCGGCGGGTTAATTCCCCGCCATCTCCGCCACGATCGCCAATGCCGCGGCGCGCGGATCGGCGGCTGCGGCGATCGGCCGGCCGACCACCAGATGGCTGGCTCCGTTGGCCAGGGCGTCGGCCGGCGTCGCCGCCCGCGCCTGGTCGTCGAGACCGGCGCCGGCCGGGCGCACCCCCGGCGTGACCACCAGGAAGTCGGGACCGCCGATGCGCCGGGCCAGGGCCGCCTCGTGCGGACTGGCGATCACCCCGTCGGCGCCTGACTCCAGGGCCTGGCGGATGCGGCGCTCCACCAGGGCCTCCACGCTCAGGCTGTAGCCGATCTCGCCCAGGTCCTGGCCGTTCAGGCTGGTCAGGACGGTGACGCCCAGCACCTTCAGCCCCGACCCGCGGGTCCCGCGCACGGCGGCGGCCAGCACCTGGGGTTCGGCATGGACGGTCAGGAAGTCTCCCGCTCCGGCGGCGGCGATCGCGGCCGCGGCCTTCTCCACGGTCGCCCCGATGTCGTGCAGTTTCCAGTCAAGGAAGACCCGCCGGCCCCGGGCCTTGAGGTCGCGGGCCATCTCCATCCCGCCGACGGCCATCAACTGCAGCCCGATCTTGTAGAACGAGACCGCGTCGCTCAGCCCCTCGACCGTCGCTTCGGCCTCGGCCCGGCTCGGCAGGTCGAGGGCCACGATCAAGCGGGGGTCGGCGGTCATCCATGGTCTCCGGGCGCAGGCCGCAACGGCCCTTGCGGACTGGACGGCGACTTTGAGGTTGTCTGGCTAAGCCGCCAGGATGGGGGAGGGCGCCGGGGCGGTCAACGGCCGACCTGGCGCGCCATCAGCCGCATGCCCAACTGTTCCGGCAAGGCCCGGGCCAGGACCGCCAGGGCCTTGTTGACCCCGCCGGGAACGCAGATCGGCCGGTTGGCCTCGGCCGCCGCATAACCCGCCTGGGCCACGTCCCTGGCCTCCAGCCACATCCAGGGCGGGGCTGAGGCGACCGTCTTGGTCATCGCCGCGACCTGATGGAATTCCGACCGGGTCAGCCCAGGACATAGGGCGGTGACGTGGACGCCGGTCCCCCGGGTCTCCAGGTGCAGGCCCTCGGAAAATTTCACCAGGAACGCCTTGGCCGGCGAATAGAGCCCCTGGCTGGGCGGGGCGGGCATCAGCCCCATCAGCGAGGCGACGTTGACGATCCGTCCGAAGCCGCGCTCGACCATTCCGGGCAGCACCAGGTGGGCCAGGGCGGCGGGGGCGGCGACCATGACCTGCAGGAAGGCCTGGTGTTCGGTCCAGGGGTGGACCCCATGGTCGCCGCGCAGGCCATAGCCGGCGTTGTTGACCAGGGCGTCCACCGTACATCCCCGGGCCGCCAGCTCGGTCGTCAGCCGTTCGGGCGTTTCAGGCAGGGCCAGATCGCCGGGGAGGACCAGGACCTCGATCCCGAAGTCATTGCGCAAGGATGCGGCCAGCATTTCCAGCCGCTCCGCCCGGCGGGCGGTCAGGGCGAGGTCATAACCATGGGCCGCATAGGTCCGGGCGAAGGCGGCGCCGATGCCGGCCGAGGCGCCGGTGACCAGGCAAAGCCGGCGGCCTGAGGGCGCGCTCATGCCGCCGGCAGGGCTTGGGCCCGCGCCAGCAGGTCGGCGACGGTGATCCGCGACAGCTGTTCGGCCGCCGCCGCCTCGGCCGCCCGGATGGCCTGGCTGACCGCCCGCGGGATCGTCTCGCCGACCGGACAGCCCTTGGCGCCGGCGGGCGGACAGCCCAGGCTGGCGCAGCCGCCGACCGCGCGCAGCACCGTGTCCAAGGCGATCCTCTCCGGGGGGACCAGAAGCCATGCGCCGCCGCGGGCGCCCGGCCGGGCGCCGATCAGTCCCGCCCGGGCCAGCATGGCGGTGACCCGCCGGACCACCACCGGATTGGTCGGCATCGACGCAGCCAGGGCCGCGCTCGACACCGCCGCCTCCGGCCCGAACGCCCGGGCGTGGGCCAGATAGGCGAGGGCGTGGGCGGCCACGGGGAATCGCTGACTGTCGGACATGACCCGGGGAACGTAAGCGGCGCGGATGGGCGTTCAATAGGCAAGCGAGGGCCCGCGGGGGCGAGCATGATTGAACCCGTGCGGGAAAGGGAGTATCGCGGCGCGCCGTTTCATGGGCCAGCGGACCTTCCGCCCGCCCGGAGGAGTCGTATGGCTGCCAAGCCTTTGGGCGCATCGAATGCAGCCGCTGCGGACGCGGCCGCCGATACGAGTAGCCACGCAGCACCCGCTTCACCCGCGCCCGAGCCGGCTTGCCCTCCGGGTCAGGAGGCGTCGGCCGCCGCTGATGCGAACGGGGGGCATGGCCATCGCCGCGCCGGTTTCTGGACCTTGGCGCTGGGTTCGGTGGGGGTGGTGTTCGGGGACATCGGCACCAGCCCGCTCTACGCCATGCGCGAGGCGCTCGCCCATTCCCGCTCCAGCGCCAGCACCGAGATCGCGGTGCTTGGCGTGGTCTCGCTGGTGCTCTGGGCCCTGACGCTTATCGTCACGGTCAAATACGTGATCTTCCTGATGCAGGCGGACAACAAGGGCGAAGGCGGGACGCTGGCCCTGATGGCCTTGGCCCAGCGTGCGCTGGGCCGTCGGGCTCTGCCCGTCTTCCTTCTCGGCGTCGTCGGCGCTTCGCTGTTCTACGGCGACGGAATCATCACGCCGGCGATCTCGGTGTTGTCGGCGGTGGAAGGGGTCAAGGACGCTCCAGGGGTAGGGCGACTGTTCTCGCCCTATGTGCTGGTGATTTCCGCCGTGATCCTGATCGGGCTGTTCATGGTCCAGGCCCGGGGGACCCAGAAGGTCGCCTCCCTGTTCGGCCCCATCACCGTGATCTGGTTCCTGGTGCTGGGAGGGCTGGGCCTGTTCCACTTGTCGGACGACTGGTCGATCTTCCGCGCCTTCAACCCGTGGTTCGGGGTCAAGTTCCTGATCGAGAACGGGTTCCTCGGCTTCGTCATCCTGGGCAGCGTATTCCTGGCCGTGACCGGGGCGGAGGCGCTCTACGCCGACATGGGCCATTTCGGAAAAGGGCCGATCCGCGCGGCCTGGCTGGGGCTGGTGTTCCCATGCCTCGCCCTGAACTACCTCGGCCAGGGCGCCCTGATCCTGCACCGGCCGATAGCGCGGCATAATCCGTTCTACGAGATGGTGCCCCAGGCCGTTTACTGGCCCGTGCTGCTCCTGGCGGCCTGCGCCACGGTCATCGCCAGCCAGGCGGTGATCACCGGCGCCTTCTCCATGACCCAGCAGGCGGTGCAGCTGGGCCTAGTGCCGCGGATGGAGATCAAGCGGACATCCGAGACCCAGTCGGGCCAGATCTTCGTGCCGGCGATCAACAACTTCCTGATGCTCGGGGTGCTGCTGCTGCTGTTCACTTTCCAGACGTCGAGCCGGCTGGCCTCGGCCTACGGCATCGCGGTGACGGGGGCGATGTTCGTCGACACCCTGCTGGCGGTGGTGATCGTGCGCCGGTTCTGGAAATGGGGCTGGCTCGGGGCTGCGGCGCTTCTGCTACCGCTGGGTCTCCTCGACATGGTGTTCATCTCCTCCAACCTGTTGAAGATCCCCGACGGGGCCTGGCTGCCGCTGCTGCTGGCTCTCGGGCTGGTGACGCTGATGTGGACCTGGACCCAGGGCAATCAGATCCTGTCGGACAAGACCAAGCGGGACTCGGTGCCCCTGGCGGACCTGATCGAGATGCTGCGCGCCCGTCCGCCCCACCGGGCGCCCGGGACGGCCATCTTCCTGACCTCGGACGTCGACACCGCTCCGGTGGCGCTGATGCACAACCTCAAGCACAACAAGGTGCTGCACGAGAAGAACGTGCTCCTGACCGTGCTCACGGCGGAGACGCCGCGGGTGCGGGACGAGGACCGGGTGCGTATCGAGCCGGTCAACGCCGACTTCAACAAGGTCTACCTGTCCTATGGGTTCATGGAGAGCCCCAACGTGCCCAAGGCCCTGGGGCTGTGCCGCAAGCACGGGCTGAAGTTCGACATCATGTCGACGTCGTTCTTCCTCGGCCGCCGGTCGGTGGTGCCTTCGGCCAATGCCGGCATGCCGCTGTGGCAGGACAAGATCTACATCTACATGCTCAAGAACGCCGCCAACCCGACGGAATTCTTCCGCATTCCGCCGGGCCGCGTGGTGGAGCTGGGCGCCCAGGTGACGGTCTAGTGATCTCCGTCTGGGCGGCGGTCGCGGCTTGGCTGGTCGCTTGGACCGTCCTGGCGTGGCTGTCGATGAGCCTGCTCAAGCAGGTGCGGCCGGGGGAGACCGTGCCGATGCGGCGCAAGGGCGACGGGACCCCGGCGTGGCGGGTGCAGCCGGGGGTGGCCGCCCTGTTCACCCCGGCGCTGGCGACCGCGGTAGGCCTCGTCACCATCGGCGTCAGCCTGCTCTATGGCCACGGCGAGGCGCCGGCGACCAACGTGTTGCTGGCGGCGGTGTTTGTCGCCGCCCACTGGGTCCAGGTGACCATGGCCATCAAGGTGCTGGAGCAGGAGCGGAGCCGGCGGTAGCCCCCTGGAGGGGAAGGGGTTTATGCGGCGGGTTGACCCTGCGCTCCCGTATCCCTAAAGCGCCGACGCCACTTCCCCGAAGGATCACCGCCTTGGCCGCTCAGCCCCCCGTCAAGAAAGTCGTGCTCGCCTATTCGGGGGGGTTGGACACCTCGATCATCCTCAAGTGGCTGCAGGAGACCTATGGCTGCGAGGTGGTGACCTTCACCGCCGACCTGGGCCAGGGCGAGGAGCTGGAGCCAGCGCGGCAAAAGGCGCTGCTGCTGGGGATCAAGCCCGAGAACATCTTCATCGAGGACCTGCGCGAGGAATTCGTCCGCGACTATGTGTTCCCCATGTTCCGGGCCAACACGGTCTACGAGGGCCAATACCTGCTCGGCACTTCCATCGCCCGGCCGCTGATCGCCAAGCAGCAGATCGACATCGCCCATCGGGTCGGCGCCGACGCGGTCTGTCACGGCGCCACCGGCAAGGGCAACGACCAGGTCCGTTTCGAGCTCGGCTACTATGCGCTCGACCCGGACATCCGGGTGATCGCGCCCTGGCGCGAATGGGACTTCAAGAGCCGCGAGGCGATGATCGAATACGCCGAGCACAACCAGATCCCGATCGCCAAGGACAAGCGCGGCGAGGCCCCGTTCAGCGTCGACGCCAACCTTCTGCACTCGTCCTCCGAAGGCAAGGTGCTGGAGGACCCGGCGGTCGAAGCGCCCGAGTTCGTCTACCAGCGGACCATCGCCCCCGAGGCCGCGCCCGATCAGGCCGCCACCTTCACCATGGACTTCGAACAGGGCGATCCCGTCGCCATCGACGGCGAGCGGCTGTCGCCGGCCGCCCTGCTCACCCGGCTCAACCAGCTTGGCCACGACAACGGGGTGGGGCGGCTCGACCTGGTGGAGAACCGCTTTGTCGGCATGAAGTCGCGCGGCGTCTACGAGACTCCGGGCGGCTCCATCCTGCTGGTCGCCCACCGGGGGATCGAGAGCATCACCCTCGACCGCGGGTCGATGCACCTGAAGGACGAGCTGATGCCCCGCTATGCGGAGCTGATCTACAACGGCTTCTGGTTCTCTCCCGAGCGCGAACTGCTGCAGGGTTTGATCGACAAGAGCCAGGCCCTCGTCACGGGGCGGGTCACCGTCAAGCTCTACAAGGGCAACGTCACGGTCATCGGTCGCGAGAGCCCCTATTCGCTCTACGACCAGGACCTGGTCACCTTCGAAGAGGGCAAGGTCGCCTACGACCACCGCGACGCGGCGGGCTTCATCAAGCTGAACGCCCTGCGCCTGCGCGTGGCCGCGAAGCGGGACCAGCGGACCCGGGATCGGGGCTAGGGGCCTCTTCCGGTCCGTCCAGGCGGCGATAGCGGTAGCGGTTGCGGATTTCCGAGGCGAAGAACCGGCCTTTGGACCGCGCCGCACGAAAGGCCCGGTATACCGAGGCGGGCGTCTCGAAATAGGCGTAGAGGTCGCCGTCGACGAAGGTGACGAACAGGGTCGCCGTCTGGTCGTCGTAGCTCAGGCTGCGGATGGCGGTCGAAGGCATCGCTGGATCAACCCCTGCCGCCGCCTTGCGGTTTCCGTGCCAGAGCGCGATGGCCGCTTTAGCCGGCTTCCATTTAAAGCCACCGTGTTCCAATGAACCTGCCTGCCGACCCCGCGCGCTATGCCGCCTTCCTCGGCGTGATGGCGGCCATGGCTTTCTTTCCCGGTCCGGCCAATCTGTTCTGCGTCGCCACCGGCATGGCCAGGGGCCGGCGCGCGGCCCTGGCCGCTATGATCGGAATGAACTGCGCCACTCTGGTCTGGTACGGGGCGGCGAGCCTGGGCCTCGACGCTCTGATCTCGGCCTTTCCCGACGCCTTTCGCCTGCTGCGTCTCCTGAGTGCGGCCTACCTGATGTGGATGGCCGTCGGTGCGGTCAAAGAGGGCTTGGCCGGCCAGGTCCCGCCCGCCGCGGTGCGTCCTCCGGCGCCGGGCGCTGCGTTGCGCAGCGGCTTTCTGGTCCAGATCGCCAACCCGAAAGTCCTGCTTTTCTTCACGGCTGTCTTGCCTCCCTTCGTCGACCTGGCCAGAGCTCTGCGGCCGCAGCTGGTCCTCTTTGCTGTGGCGACGATCGGCCTCGACGCGGCTGCGATGACCGCCTTCGGCCTCGGCGGCGCGGCCTTCGCCGGCTGGATGGAGCGCCCCCGGTTCCGGCGCAGCTTTTCGCTGGCGGTCGCGGCCTTGCTCGCCGGCGCCGCGGTTCTGGTCGCGCTCTCGGGACTTGGCCGCTGAGCTGTCAGGGGATTGTGACTCCGTTCAGGGGCTGTTCAGGCATGGCCTATTTTCATTCGGGTCGTGAACCGGCGCCCAGGCCAGGCTTTAATCACAATAGGGCCGCGGACTTCTGAACCTGTTCAGACAACCGTGGCATTCATCAACTTGGGGGCTTCGTAGGAGTCCGAACCATGAAACGCCTGATCATCGCAGCAGCGGCCACGGCGGCGCTGGCGCTCAGCGCCTGCGAAACCGCGACGCCGTACCAGCCGCTGACGAGGGGGTCGGCCACCTCCGGCGGCTATAGCGAGCGTGCGCTCGAGCCCAACCGTTGGCAGGTCAGCTTCTCCGGCAATTCGCTGACCGACCGAAGGACGGTGGAAACCTACCTTTTGTACCGTTCGGCTGAATTGACCCTGGCCCAGGGCTACGATTGGTTCGAGATCGTCGACCGCAACACCGACGCCAAGACCCGGGTCTATCCCGACGCCTTCTACGATCCCTGGGGCTACGGCGGCTTCTGGGGCCCCTCCTGGCGGGTCTACGGCGGCCGCTTCGGCGGCTGGAGCCGCTATGGCTACTGGGGCGGCTGGGGCGGACGGCCCTGGGCCTGGGGCCCTGCGGACTACCAGTCGGTGACCCAGTACGAGGCCACGGCGGAGATCTTCATGGGCAAGGGCGCCAAGCCGGCCAACGACCCCAAGGCGTTCGACGCCCGCGCCGTGCAGACGCGGCTGGGCCCGACCATCGCCCGCCCGACCTGATACGAAAAAAGGCGGCCGGCGCGGGCCATCACCGCGCCGGCCCGATTCCCACGTCCGAAGGTTGAGCGCGGGAGAGGGGACTAGCGATGAGCGATTCCAAAGGTTTCGACCCCAGCGCCATCCTTGACCCCAACCGGGCCCTGATCCCGGCGGTGCAGCGGGTCAACAGCCGGCTGGTCCGACGGGGCTTCTGGCCCAAGATCCGCAAGCTGGCGCGCAAGCTGCCCTTCGCCGAAGACGTGGTGGCCCTGTGGTTCTGCGCGCGCGACCGCGAGACGCCGATGGCCACCAAGGCCATGCTGACGGCGGCCCTGGCCTATTTCGTCCTGCCCACCGACGTCGTCCCGGACTGGTTCGTCGGGCTCGGCTTCACCGACGATGCGGCGGTGATCGCCGCAGCCATCGCCATCGCCGGCCGCGCCATCCGCGAAAGCCACCGCCTTGCCGCCCGCGCCCTTTTGGACCGGTTCGCCGACGAGGCCTGACCGTGGCCATTCATGTCGTTGCGAATGAGTTGCAAACACGTTCGCAGTCCATTATCTAGTGGGCCGTCTCCAAGGGCGATCGGTCCCCATGTACGTCTGCAACTGCAACGGCATCCGTGAACGCGACGTCCGCACCGCCATCGATGCGGGTGCGGCCCGGCCCGCCGACGTCTTCCGCCATTGCCAGACTCAGCCTCAATGCGCGAAATGCGTCTGCGACATGCGGCGGATGATTCAGGACACCCACGAGGCCCTGAGACACGCCGCCGAGTAGCGGGCTTAAGGCTCTGGCGAGCGGCGCCGGGCGACCAGACGAGGCGCAAGTCCCATGAAGGGCGATCCGGCGATCATCCGCCTGTTGAACACCGTGCTCACCAATGAGCTGACCTCGGTGAACCAGTATTTCCTCCACGCCCGCATGTTCCAGAACTGGGGCTTCGCCGCCCTGGGCAAGGTGGTCTACGAGGAATCCATCGAGGAGATGAAGCACGCCGACAAGCTGATCAAGCGGGTGCTGTTCCTCGACGGCCTGCCCAATCTCCAGGACCTGCACAAGCTGTCGATCGGCGAGACGGTGTTCGAAGCCATGGCCGCCGACCTCAAACTGGAGCTGGCCGGCCGGGCGACCCTGATCCCCGGCGTGGCCCAATGCGAGCAGGCCAAGGACTACGTCAGCCGCGAACTCCTGGTGGAGATCCTCGCGGACACCGAAGATCACATCGACTACCTGGAGACCCAGCTTTCGCTGGTGAAGTCCCTGGGCGAGCAGAACTATCTGCAATCGGCGATGGGCGAGATCGAGGAGTAGCGCTTCGCGCGAGCGGAGCGAGCGTTCTGCTAAAGCTGGGCGTCCGCGGCCGCCAGGGCGTCGGCGATCGAAACCTTGCACCCCTGGGCCGCCAGGGCGTCGGCCAGGGCGATCAGGCACATCCGCACGTGGCGGGGACTGGCCGAAGCCCCCATCAGGCCGATCCGCCATACCTGACCCTTCAGAACCCCGACGCCGGCGCCAATCTCCAGGCCGAAGCGGTCCAGCATGCGGGCTTGGACCATCGCCTCGTCGATCCCGTCGGGGACCCGCACGGCGTTCAGCTGCGGTAGGCGGTGGGCCTTGGCGACCAGGAAATCGAGGCCCAGCGCCGCCACCCCCGAGGCGAGGGCCTCGTGCATGCGACGGTGACGGTTGAACGAGGCCTCCAGACCCTCTTCGGACAGCACGGTCAGGGCTTCGTGCAGGCCGTAGATCGCGTTGACCGGGGCGGTGTGGTGATAGGCGCGGCCGCCCTCGCCGCCCCAGTAGCTCATCAGCAGGGACAGGTCGTTCAGCCAGGTCCGGCACGGCGACTTGCGCGCGGCGACGGCCTCGCGGACGCGGGGCCCGAAGGCGAAGGGGGCGAGGCCCGGCGGGGCCGACAGGCATTTCTGGGTCCCCGCATAGACGACGTCGGCGTCCCAGCCGGCGGTGTCGACGGCTATGCCGCCCAGCGAGGTGACGCAATCGACCACGGTCAGCGCCCCGTGCTCCCGGGCGAGTGCGCACAGGGGGCCGGGATCGGACAGGGCGCCGGTGGAGGTTTCGGCGTGGACCAGGGCCAGCACCTTGGCCCGACGGGCCCAGAGCGCCGCTTCGATCCTTTCCGGCTCGATGGGCCGGCCCCATTCGTGTTCGACCCGGACCACCTCGGCCCCGGCGCGTGCGGCCATCTCGGCCATCCGTCCGCCGAACAGGCCGTTGACGGCGACCACGGCCACGTCTCCTGGCTCCAAAAGGTTGAGCATGGCCGCCTCCATCCCGGCGGTGCCGGGGCCGGGCAGGGGGATGCAGGCGTGGTCCGGGGCGCGGAACACCGCAGCCAGTCCGGTCTTGACCTCTTCCATCAGCGCCTGGAAGGCTGGGTCGAGGTGGCCCAGGGTCGGGCGGGCGGCGGCGGCGCGCACGCGGGCGGACACTTCGGAAGGCCCTGGGCCCATCAAAATCCGCTCAGGGGGATAGAAACTGTGCAACTGCCCGTATCCTCACGCCATGGTGATTAGAACCTAGACCTCGGGCGTCGCAAACTACAGCCTTGGATGGAGGTCCAAAGTCCCTCGCGTCCGTCGCCTGCCGGGCCCGCCCGGACCGGGCGGCGGACGCGGCCTTTTTGGGGGCCCGCCATCCTCTTCCGTTCCCATGAGGTCCGAGGCGATCCGCAGGTCATCCGTGTGGGGAGGGGGTCCCCCAAAGGGGCCGTGGAAGCCTACCGGAAGGGCGGCTCGTCGAAGGCGCGCAGCTTGCGTGAATGCAGCTCCGCCCCTTCCTCGCGCAGCAGGTCCACCGCGGTGAGGCCGATCTTCAGGTGCTCGGAGATGGCCTGTTCGTAGAACCGGTTGGCCTGGCCCGGCAGCTTGATCTCCCCGTGCAGGGGCTTGTCGGAGACGCACAGCAAGGTGCCGTAAGGGGTGCGGAACCGGTATCCCTGGCCGGCCACGGTGGCCGATTCCATGTCGATGGCCACCGCCCGGGACTGGTTGAAGCGCAGGGCCGACGAGGTGAAGCGGAGCTCCCAGTTGCGGTCGTCGGTGGTGACCACCGTGCCGGTGCGCATCCGCCGCTTCAGCGCGTCGCCGGTGTCGCCGGTGACGAGTTCGGCCGCCCGTTGCAGGGCCACCTGGACCTCGGCGATTGGCGGGATGGGGATTTCCGGCGGCAGCACGTCGTTCAGCACATGGTCGTCGCGCAAATAGGCGTGGGCCAGCACATAGTCGCCGATGCTCTGGCTTTCGCGCAGGCCGCCGCAGTGGCCGATCATCAGCCAGGCCTCGGGGCGCAGCACCGCCAGGTGGTCGCAGATGGTCTTGGCGTTGGAGGGGCCGACGCCGATGTTGACCAGGGTGACGCCCCGGCCGTCGGCGGTCATCAGGTGATAGGCCGGCATCTGGTAGCGTTGCCACGGCGAGGTCGCGATCAGCCGCGCCGCTTCGGGGGTGTCGGCGGCGACCGATAGGCCTGGGGCGGACAACCCCGTGTACCGCCCCCCTGCCGCCAGTTCGGCCAACCCCCAGCGCACGAACTCGTCCACATAGCGCTGGTAGTTGGTCAGCAGCACGAAGGGCTGCACGTCCTCGGCCGGCGTGCCGGTGTAGTGTTTCAGCCGGGCCAAGCTGAAATCGATCCTGGGGCCGTCGAACAGGGCCAGCGGCCGGGCCGATTCCAGCGCCGGCGACCAGACCCCGTCGACCACCTCGTCGCCGATCTCGGACAGCACGGGGGTGGGGAACCAGCGGGACAGGCCCTCCGCGGCCGCCTGGTCCAGAGCCAGGTCGTCGGCCCCGTCGAGCACATAGGGATAGGGGATCTCCTTGTCCGAGCGCCCGACCTCGACCTTCACCCCATAGTCCTGCACCAAAAGGCTCAGCTGTCCGTGCAGATAGCCGCGGAACAGCGCGGGGCGGGCTATGCTGGCGGCGTAGACCCCGGCGTCCGTGACCCGGGCGAAGGCGCGGGCGACCCGGGGCGGCGGACCGTCCGGCGCGTAGGTCAGGCGGATCTGCGGATAGGCGAACAGGCCTTTCGCGCGCGCCTCCGCATCCGGGCGTTCGCCGTGGCGGATGTAGGCGGCGAGGCTGGCGCGCAGGTTGGCGCAGGACTCTTCGTAGAGCGCTTCCAGCCTGTCGAGCAGGGCGGGCAGATCCGAAACCATGGTCATCGCCAAACCATAGCTCCCCATCTCTGCAGTTTCGAGACCGGCCGACCCCCTTGACCTGGGCGGGCGCGGGCCGTCAAACAGCGCAACGTCCCGGAGGCTCCATGGAACCGTTCGACCGCCTGGAGGGCCGCGCTGCGCCGCTGCCCCTGGCCAATATCGACACCGACCAGATCATTCCCGCCCAATTCCTGAAGACGGTGGAGCGCAAGGGCCTTGGCAAAGGCCTGTTCTACGGCCTGCGTTTCGACGGCGAAGGGCGTCCACGTCCCGAGTTCGTGCTCAACCAGCCGGCCTACAAGGGCGCCAGCCTGTTGATCACGGGCGACAACTTCGGCTGCGGCTCGTCGCGGGAGCACGCGCCCTGGGCCCTGATGGATTTCGGTGTGCGCTGTGTGATCGCCCCGTCCTTCGCCGACATCTTCTTCGGCAACGCCGTCAACAACGGCCTGTTGCTGATCGTCATGCCCGAGGCCGAGGTCGAGGCCTTGTCCGCCGAGGCTCGCGGCGGCAACCACGTTTTCTCCGTCGACCTGGAGGCCCAGACCGTCACCGCGCCGTCGGGCACGGTCTTCCGTTTCGAGATCGATCCCGACCGCAAGCACAAGCTGCTGAACGGCCTCGATCCCATCGGCGAGAGCCTCCAGCACGTTGGCGAGATCGACGCCTATGAGGCGGCCCGCCGATTGCAGCAGCCCTGGGCGGCGGCCTGATCTGCGCGCGTCGCGCCTGCGTTTTCCAAGCCAATCAAGTCGAAGAGACCCGATGACCAAGACCCTCCTGCTTCTTCCCGGCGACGGCATCGGCCCCGAGGTGATCGCGGAAGTGCGCCGCGTCGTCGACTGGATGATCGCCAAGGCGGGCCTGGACCTGGCGTTGAGCGAGCTTCCCTACGGCGGCGCCGCCTATGACGCCTTCGGCACGCCCCTGCCTGAGGAGACCAGGCTTGCGGCCCTGGCCGCGGACGCGGTGCTGATGGGGGCGGTGGGCGGTCCGCAATGGGCGAGCGCCCCTCGCCACCTGCGCCCCGAGGCGGGCCTCCTCACCCTCCGCAAGGACATGGACGTGTTCGCCAACCTGCGTCCGGCCCTGTGTTTCGACGCTCTGGCTGAGGCTTCGAGCCTGAAGCGCGAGGTGGTCGCGGGCCTCGACATCATGATCGTGCGTGAGCTGACCAGCGGGGTCTATTTCGGCCAGCCGCGCGGGATGGAGACCCTGGACGACGGGACGCGCCGCTGCATCGACACTCAAAGCTATACGGAAGACGAGATCGTCCGGGTCTGCCGCGTGGCCTTCGAACTGGCCCGCAACCGGCGCAACAAGGTGGTCTCGGCCGAGAAGGCCAACGTGATGGAGACCGGCCTGTTCTGGCGCGAGGTGGTCACGGCCCTGCACAAGCGCGACTACGCCGATGTCGAGCTCGAGCACATGCTGGCCGACAACTGCGCCATGCAGCTGGTCAAGAACCCCAAGCAGTTCGACGTCATCGTCACCGACAACCTGTTCGGCGACATCCTGTCGGACGAGGCCTCGATGCTGACGGGAGGGATCGGGCTGCTGCCTTCGGCCGCCCTCGGCGCGCCGGGCAAGCCTGGGCTGTACGAGCCGATCCACGGTTCTGCGCCGGACATCGCCGGCAAGGGCGTGGCCAATCCGATCGCGGCCATCCTGTCCTTCGAGATGGCGCTGCGTTGGTCCCTGGGCCGCGAGGACCTGGCCGACCGGCTGTTCGCGGCGGTGCGCAACGCCCTCGACGGCGGCGCGCGCACCGGCGACCTCGGTGGCACGCTGTCGACGCGGGGTATGGGCGACGCGGTGATCGCCGCGCTGTGACCGGACCTTCCCCAAGGGGGAAGATCCGGGATCGACGCGAAGCCTAGTGCTTCTTGGCCATCATCGCGCTCGGCTTTGCGGCCATGGCGCTGGGGCATTTGGTGAACTTGCCGGCGGCGTCCTTGCAGGGACCCGCCTTCGGCGCGGGGGCCGCCACACATTTGGTGAACTTGCCCTTTTCGTCCTTGCAGGGGCCGGACTTGGGGGCGGGCGCCGCCACGGGGCATTTGGTGAACTTGCCGGCCGCGTCCTTGCAGGGGGCGGCCTTGGCGGCCGGCGCCTTGTCGGCGGCGGTTGCTTCGGTTCCGACGGCGGCGAAGGACAGGGCCAGGGCGGCGACGAGGGCGAGGGCGGTCTTCATGGGAGTCTCCCGGGTGACGATGGCCCAGTCTGCCGCCGGTTTCGGGCGAACGCCAGCCGCGACGGCAAAGGTTGCGCCGGCCTCTCGTTCAGCCCGCCGCTTCGTCCTGGTGGGCGGCGGCCAGGGCGGGCAGGTGCTCGGCGAGGGTCTCGGCGACCTTGTCGGGGTCCAGGCCCATCGAGGCTGCGATCTGGCCGAGTTGTTCATTGCCAAGGGCGGACTTCAACTGATCGGCGCTGATCGGCAGGTTCTGCGCATTGGCGGAAAGCCACGAGGCGACATGCTCGCCCATGCCGCTGCTCTGCAGGGTGGCCAGCAGCCCGCCCATGCCGCCGGGGGCGGCGCCGGCGACGGCCTGCGACAGCATCGACTGCGCTGCGCCTTCGGCAGCTTGGAACACCTGGCCCTTGAGGTCGTCGAACAAGCCCATCGGTCGATTCCTCTGTCTGATCGGGGCCCGCCATGGCGGCGGGCGCGACTTCACCTAAACACGCCTGGGTCGGCGCCTCTAGCGTAACGGCGCCCCACCGCAGTTTTTTGACCGCACGCATCCGTTTGTTTCGGCTATTGAGGCGGGAAGCATCACCGGACCGATCGATGGACCCCCTCATACGCCTTGCCGCCGATCCCGCCGCCTGGCTGGCCCTGGCCACCCTGATCGTGATGGAGGTGGTGCTGGGGATCGACAACCTGGTCTTCGTCTCCATCCTCACCAACAAGCTTCCCGAGACGACCCGAGGGGCGGCGCGGCGGCTGGGCATAGGCCTGGCCCTGGTGCTGCGGCTGGCGCTGCTGGCGACCCTGAGCTGGATCGTCGGCCTGACCGCGCCGGTGGTCTCGCTGCCGTTCGGTCCGAGACCGGACGCCGAAGGTCATCTCCCCTTCGACCTGAACTTCTCCTGGCGCGACCTGATCCTGATCGCCGGCGGCCTGTTCCTGGTCTGGAAGGCGACCAAGGAGATCCACCACACCGTCGACCCCCATCCGGCCCCCGACGTCTTCTCGCCCAAACAGGCGGCGGGCGCGACCTTCGCCGCGGCGATCGTCCAGATCCTGGCCCTGGACCTAGTGTTCTCCTTCGACTCGATCCTGACTGCAGTGGGCATGACCGACCAGCTGCCGATCATGGTCGTGGCCGTCGTCGTGGCCGTGGGGTTGATGATGCTGGCCGCCGGGCCCCTCGCGGCCTTCATCGGCCGCAACCCGAGCGTGGTGATGCTCGCCCTGGGGTTCCTGCTGATGATCGGCATGGTGTTGATCGCCGACGGGTTCGGGGTGCATGTGCCCAAAGGCTACATCTATGCCGCCATGGCCTTTTCCGCCTTCGTCGAGATCCTCAACTTGGCTGCGCGCCGGCGAAGAAAACCGGAAGATTGATCGCTCCACCCTCATCGTCCGCCCGCTTCCGTAGACAAGACAACGTCCAAGAGGTCCCGTGACTACCGTTGAGCATACCGGTCAGACCTTCTCCGCCGACGAGCGGCGCATAACCATCATCGGTGTACTGATCGTCTTCCTGCTGAGCGCGCTGGACCAGACCATCGTCTCGACCGCCATGCCCCGGATCGTCGCCCAGCTGCAGGGCCTCAACCTCTACGCCTGGGTGACCACGGCCTACATGCTGTCGTCGACGGTGATGGTGCCGATCTACGGCAAGCTGGGCGACATCTACGGCCGCAAGGCGGTGCTGATCACCGGCATCATGATCTTCCTGGCGGGCTCGATGCTGTGCGGTCTCGCGGGGGAGTTCGGGGCCCTGCCGGTTCTGGGCGGGGGCATGACCCAGCTGATCGTGTTCCGCGGGCTGCAGGGAGTGGGCGGCGGCGGCCTGTTCACCTCGGCCTTCGCCATCATCGCCGACCTGTATCCGCCGCGGGAGCGGGCCAAATTCTCCGGCCTGTTCGGGGCCGTGTTCGGGCTCGCCTCGGTGGTGGGACCGGTGCTGGGCGGCTTCTTCACCGACCTCGGCGTGACCCATCTGGGCTCGGCGACGATCGCCGGCTGGCGTTGGATATTCTACGTCAACATCCCGGTCGGGATGCTGGCCCTGTTCATGATCATCGCCCGGATGCCCCATTTCACCCACCGCAATCCGGGCAAGATCGACTTCCTCGGCGCGGCCCTGATCGTGGTCACCTTCGTGCCCCTGCTGCTGGGGCTGAGTTGGGGCGGCCGCAACTATGGATGGGGATCGCCGCAGATCCTGGGCCTGATGGCGGTTTCGGCGGTCGGCCTCATAGCCTTCCTGGCGGTCGAAGCGCGGGTCTCCAATCCGATCGTGTCGGTCAGCCTGTTCAAGAACCGGGTGTTCAGCACCGCCAACGCCGCCAGCTTCGTCACGTCCATGGCCTTCATGGGCAGCGTCACCTTCCTGCCCCTGTACATGCAGCTAGGCCTGGGGTTGAACGCGACGGACAGCGGCCTGTCGATCCTGCCGATGATGGTCGGGATGATCGCTTCATCCACCGTCTGTGGCCAGCTCATCACCCGCACCGGCGCCTACAAGCCATTCATGCTGGGAGGGTCGGTGATGCTGATCCTGGGCCTGTTCCTGATCTCTCTCGCGGGGCCGCACACCGGCCGGCTCGACATGGCCTGGCGTGTGCTGATCATGGGGATAGGCCTCGGCCCCTCGATGAGCATCTTCAACATCGCGGTGCAGAACGCGGTCCCGCGGGGCCAGATGGGGGTGGCGACCAGTTCCTCCCAATTCTTCCGACAGATCGGCGGTACGGTGGGCATCGCCCTGTTCGGGGCGGTGATGACCCATAACCTGGCCACGGAAGCGGCGAAGCTTCCCGCCCATCCAGGGGCCCAGGTCCACGTGATCGACCTGTCCGACCTTCAGCGGATGGCGCTTGGATCCGCGGCTGACGGGCCGTCGACCTCCGTCGCCCACGCCGCCGCGACGGCGACTACGCCGGAGGTCCGGGCCGTGGTGGTGCATGCGATCTCGGGCATGTTCGTCCTGGCCGTCGGCGTGGCGATGACGGCCTTCCTGCTGATCCTAAGGATTCCGGTCCTGCCGCTGGAGCATCGCGGCCGCGGACCGGCCGCGTCGGCCGAGCCCATGCCGACCGTGCCGGAACCGGAGGTTTAAGCCCTCCGCACTAGCGGACGCCGGGCCAGACCGGCGCCGGCAGGGCTTCCACCTGCGGCCGGGCGAACAGGTAGCCCTGGAGCAGCGAGACCCCGAGATCGCGCAGGGCGGCGTATTCGTCCACCGTCTCGATCCCCTCGGCCACCAGCACGATGCCGAGATCGTCGCACATGCGGCGGATCGAGCTGACGATGGCGCGTCGAACCCGATCGCCCTCGATCCCGCGCACCAGCTCCATGTCCAGCTTGACGATGTCGGGCTGGAACCTGGCCAGCAGGGTCAGGCCCGAATAGCCCGCCCCGAAGTCGTCGATGGCGGTGCGGAAGCCGACTTCGCGATAGGCCCGGATGATCCGGCCGAGGTGGTCCAGGTCCTCGACCGGGTCGTCCTCGGTGAATTCGAAAATGATCCGGTCCGGGGACAGGCCAAGCCGCTCGGCCGATGTCTTGGCGCCGGCCGTCCAGGCGGCCGGATCGGTCACCGCATCGGGAACGAAGTTGATCGACAAGGCGGCGCGGCCGTCCTGGAGCCCGAGCTGGGCCGCCAGCTCGAGGGCGCGCAGCCGGCACTGCTGGTCGAACCGGTGGCGGCTGGTCGGATCGACGGCCGCCAGGACCTGGCCCGCCCCTTCCCCGCCGACGCCGCGGACCAGGGCCTCATAGGCGAACACCTCCCGCGATCCGGCGTCCACGATCGGCTGGAAGGCCATGGTGATGGGAATCGGACACGGACCGCTGTCGAGGGCGATGTCGAGTTTGGGGCGGCGCATTGGGCCGACGCTCATAGGGCGGCTCCTGTTTGATCTGCCACTGGTGCAATGTCGGCGAAAAGGCTGAACAAAGCGCTTCTGCACCGTCCGTGATCGCCAGCGTGCTTGAGACCGGAGGCATGAAGGCCTACCTTGGGATCCGGCGGGTCTTGCTGCGGCTCACGTCGGAGGCTCAAATCCCGGGGACCTTAATCATCCTCATTGGGAGCTGTCCCTGGTCGGGTTCGTGGACCCGGACACACGGCGCCCACCTGGTAATCCAGGTCCGAGGGGATTGAAACGCCTCCACGGCTCTCGCGGCGCCGCCACCTTTTCATCGCTTGTCTTCCCCTCCTTCGGCGGGGGAAGGTCCCGCGGCGCGGGGAGATCGGCGGGACATCGCCGCCTTTGGCCGACGACACGTTCCATCCTATCAGCCGCTAGCGCATGACCGCCTTGTCGTCCGACCCGAAGGCCGCCCTCCGCACCGAACTTCGCGTCCGGCGCACGGCGTTGAAGCACGACCATCCCGACGCCCCCGTCCAGGCGGCCCTGGCCTTCGAACGCGCGGGGCTCGGCCTGTTCGGCGTCGCGGCCATCTACCACCCCCTGGGATCTGAATTCGACCCCTTCCCCCTGGCGGCCGTCCTGGTTCGCCAAGGTTGCCGCATCGCCCTGCCGGCGGTGGTCGCCCGCGACGCGGCGCTGGTGTTCCGGCTGGGGAGCGAGGAGGGGCCGTTGCCCCCGGACGCCCTGGGCGTCCCGGCCCCGGGGCCGGGCGCGTCGGCGGTTCGGCCCGATCTGGTGATCTGCCCGCTGCTCGGCTTCGACCGGCGGGGCCGACGCCTCGGCCAGGGAGGCGGGTTCTACGATCGCACCCTGGCGGAACTGCGGGCCGCCGGGCCGGTGGTCGCCATCGGCCTGGCCTATGCAGGGCAGGAACTGCCGGAGGTTCCCACTGGTCCTTTCGATCAGCGGCTGGACGGCGTACTGACCGAGGCGGGCTGGCGCCCGGCGGAGACTGACGCGACATGAGGCTGGCGTTTTTCGGCGACATCATCGGACGGCCGGGACGAGAGGCGCTCGCCACCCATCTGCCGGGCCTGCGCCGGCGGCTGGCGCTGGAGTTCGTGGTGGTCAACGCCGAGAACGCGGCCTCGGGCTTCGGCATCACCGAAAAGACCGCAGGCGAACTGTTCGACGCCGGGGCCGACTGCCTGACCCTGGGCAACCACTCCTGGGACCAGCGCGAGGCCCTGACCTATATCGACCGGGAGCCGCGCCTGCTGCGTCCGGTGAATTATCCCAAGCTGTCCCAGGCCCCCGGACGCGGGGCCTGGATGTTCGAGACTGTGGGCGGCCGCCGGGTGCTGGTGGTCAATGTGCTGGGACGGGTGCACATGGACGCCCTGGACGATCCGTTCTCCGCCATCGAGCGGGAGCTCGAGGCCTGTCCCCTGGGCATGGCCTGCGACGCCCTGATCGTCGACATGCACTGCGAGGCCACCTCCGAGAAGATGGCCATGGGCCATTTCTGCGACGGCCGCGCCAGCCTGGTGGTCGGCACCCATACCCATGTGCCTACCGCCGACGCCCAGATCCTTCCCGGCGGCACCGGCTACCAGACCGACGCCGGCGGCTGCTGCGACTACGACAGCGTCATCGGCATGGCCAAGGAGGAGGCGGTGCGCCGCTTCACCAGCCGGCTGCCCGGCGCCCGGCTCCAGCCCGCGGGCGGCCAGGCCACCTTGTGCGGCGTCTATGTGGAGACCGATCCGCATACCGGTCTGGCGCGGCGGATCGAGCCGATCCGTATCGGCGGCCGGCTGGCCTCGCATGTGCCGAGTCCGGACGTGGCGGCCAGCGCGGCGGAATAGCCGCTTCCTCAGTCGTCCCGGAACATCAGTTCGCCCACGATCAGCCGATCGATCCTGAGCTCGCGCACGCGCGCCCGCCCCACCGCCATGCGCCCGATCGCCAGGACGCCGATGCTGAGCGCTCCCACGGCAAGGGCGCCCACCGCCGCGGCGCCGAGCGCCGACAGGGCCAGGGACCTGGCGTTCAGCGGCAGGCCGCCGACCAACGGCCCGGGGGGATACCAGTGCACGATCTCCGGGGCTGTGCCGTCGATCTCGGATTCGGTGTCGGATCGGGTCATCGGAGCCCTCGTATCGCCGCCAGCTTGAACCTGTAGCGCCGCCGCAAGTTCCCGACGCTGGCCTTTGTCCGGGGCGCCCGCTAAAAGCCGCCGCTCAAAGCCCAGCGGAACCAAGCATGGCCGGCCACTCGAAGTTCAAGAACATCCAGTTCCGCAAGGGACGCCAGGACAAGATCCGCTCCAAGCTGTTCTCCAAGTTGTCCCGCGACATCACCTTGGCCGCCAAACAGGGCGTGCCCGACCTTTCGGCCAACTCGCGCCTGCGGCTTGCCGTGGCCAACGCCAAGGCCGAGAGCATGCCCAAGGACAATATCGACCGGGCGATCAAGAAGGCCATGTCGGGCGAAACCGACAACATGGAGGAGATCCGGTACGAGGGCTTCGGCCCCGGCGGGGTCGGCATTCTGGTCGAGGTCCTGACCGACAACCGCAACCGGTCCGCCATGTCCCTGCGCACCATCTTCGGCAAGAACGGCGGGGCCCTTGGCGAAAGCGGTTCGGTCGCCTTCATGTTCGACCGCCTGGGCGAGATCGTCTACCCGGCCAAGGCCGCCAGCGAAGACGCGGTGATGGAGGCGGCGATCGAAGCCGGCGCCGAGGACGTCGAATCCGACGCCGAGGCCCACACCGTCTACACCGCCTTCGAGGACCTCTCGGCCGTGGCCGAGGCCCTGGAGACCGCCTTCGGTCCTCCCAAGTCCACCGGCGTGGTCTGGCGGCCCAAGACCACCACCCCCGTCTCGGGCGAGCAGGCGCAGGGCCTGATGAAGCTGATGGACGCCCTCGACGACGACGACGACGTGCAGAACGTCTACGCCAACTTCGAGATGAGCGACGAGGACATGGCGCGGCTGGCGGGCTGAACCTCCTCGCCCCTTCTATGTCGGGGCTGCGACAGGGATCATCACGAAGCCGCCCCATTCAATGGCGAAGCTCGGCAGCGACGATATCGAAGAGGAATCCCTCGATGCGCACCTGTTCGAGCTGCGGCGACTGCTACGCCTATGAAGTGGTCGCGCCCGGCGACCTGGAGCGTACCTTCGACTTCGAGGCCGAATGGCAGGGCCTGCGCCTGCTGTGTCCGGCCTGCGGCGCCTTGCAGAGGGTGAGCTTCGCCCCCGTCGCCCTGTCCAACCAGCCTGCGCCGGGCCTTCCCGAAGGCCTACGGGTCCATGCCGTCGTCGGGCCCGGCGCCGAGGTGGTGCCGTTCCGACCGCGGGTCAATACGGGCTCCGATCGCCAACGGTAAGGATTGATTAACCCCGAGATCGCTTTCCCTGAGAGGCGGGGCGCGCGATGCTCGGGAACACATGACGAACGCGATTCGGATTCTTGGGCTCGATCCAGGCCTTCGCCACACCGGCTGGGGGGTGATCGCCTGCGAGGGCTCGCGCCTGGTGCATGTGGCGCATGGGGTGGTCAGCCCGTCCGACCGCGCACCCTTCGCTGAACGCCTGCTGCACCTGTTCGAGCAGATCTGCGACGTGATCGCGGCGCACCGGCCTGACGAGGTCGCGGTGGAAGAGGTGTTCGTCAACATGAATCCCTCCTCGACCTTGAAGCTCGGCCATGCGCGCGCCGCCTCCCTGATTGCCCCGGCGCGAGCCGGTCTGCCGGTGGCCGAATACGCCACGCGGGCGGTGAAGAAGGCCGTGGTCGGGACCGGGGCCGCGGACAAGGCCCAGATCGGTTTCATGGTCCGCCGCCTGCTGCCTGCGGCGGGCGACACCTGCGCCGATTCCGCCGACGCCCTGGCCGTCGCCATCACCCATGCCCACCTGCGGGTCGCCGCCCAGCGCTTGGCGCGGGGAGCGGCCTGATGATCGGACGCCTGCGCGGACTGCTGGCGGAGGTGGCCGAGGAAGAGGCCCTCATCGACGTCATGGGCGTCGGCTATCTGGTCCGCTGCGGGGCGCGCACCCTGTCGCGCCTGCCGCCGGTCGGCGACGAGACGGTGCTCCATATCGACAGCCAGACCCGCGAGGACGGCACCCGGCTGTACGGCTTCCTGACCCGCGAGGAACGGTCGGTCTTCGTCCTGTTGCAGGCCATCCAGGGGGTGGGCCCCAAGGCGGCCCTGTCGGTGCTGGATGTGCTGCCGCCCGCCGATCTCGCCGCCGCGGTGGCCCGCGAGGACAAGGCGGCCGTCGCCCGCGCCCAGGGGGTCGGACCCAAGCTCGCCCTGCGCATCGTCGTCGAACTGAAGGGCAAGCCCCTGGGCGCCGGATTGACCGTCGGCGCCTCCAGCGGCGCGTCCGCTGTTCCCGTCCTTGCCCAGCCCTCGGCTGCCGGGGAGGCGACCTCCGCCCTGATGGGCCTGGGGCTGAGCGAGCCGGTGGCGCGCCGGGCGGTGGAGCAGGCCCTGGCCCGGCTCGGTCCCGAACCTGACCTGCCCGTCCTGATCAAGGCGGCCTTGCAGGAGAGCGCGCGGTGACCCGCCTGGTCTCCGGCGACGCGGCCGCCTTCGAGGCGGCCGACCGGGCGCTCCGGCCCCAGACCCTGTCCGAATTCGTCGGGCAGGAGGCGTGCAAGGCCAATCTGAAGGTGTTCATCGAGGCCGCCCGCGGCCGCAACCAGGCGCTCGACCACGTCCTGCTGTTCGGGCCGCCGGGGCTGGGCAAGACCACCCTCGCCCAGATCATCGCCCGGGAGCTGGGGGTGAACTTTCGCGCCACCTCGGGTCCGATCCTGGCCAAGGCCGGGGACCTGGCGGCGATCCTGACCAACCTCGAACCCCACGACGTGCTGTTCATCGACGAGGTGCACCGCCTGCCGCCGATGGTGGAGGAGGTGCTCTATCCGGCGATGGAGGACCACGTCCTCGACCTGATCATCGGCGAGGGGCCTTCGGCCCGGTCGGTGCGGATCGACCTGTCGCCCTTCACCCTGGTCGCCGCCACCACCCGTGCGGGTCTGCTGGCGACGCCCCTGCGCGACCGGTTCGGCATTCCGCTGCGGCTGGAGTTCTACACTCACGCGGAGCTGCAGCTGGTCCTGGCCCACGCCGCCCGGCGGATGGGGGTGGCGCTCGCCGCCGACGGCGCGGCCGAGATCGCCGCCCGCGCCCGCGGCACCCCGCGGGTGGCCGGCCGGCTGCTGCGCCGGGTGCGCGATTTCGCCGAGGCCGAGGGCGCCCAGGCCATCGACCGCGCCGTCGCCGCCCGGGCGCTGGCCCGGCTGGAGGTGGACGAGGCGGGGCTGGACAGCCTCGACCGTCGTTACTTGCGCGCCCTGATCGAAACCTACGGCGGCGGGCCGGTGGGCGCCGAGACCCTGGCCGCGGCCCTGGCCGAGGCGCGCGATTCCATCGAGGACGTCATCGAGCCCTATCTGCTGCAACAGGGCTTCGTCCTGCGCACCCCGCGCGGCCGGGTGGCCGGGGGCAAGGCCTATCTGCATCTGGGCCTGACACCTCCCGCCAAGCCGCCGCAGCCGACCCTGTTCGAGGAGGAGCGATGACGCAGTCGGACCCCTCCGCCGGCCGCTTCGAAGGACGCGAGCATCGCCTGCCGGTGCGGGTCTATTACGAGGACACCGACTTCACCGGGGTGGTCTATCATGCCAGCTACGCGCGCTTCTTTGAGCGCGGCCGCACCGACTTTTTGCGCTTGGCCGGGATCGGCCACGGGGACCTGTTCAGGCTCGACCCGCCTCTCGCCTTCGTGGTGGTCCGGCTGGCCATCGATTTCATCAGGCCGGCGGCGATCGACGACGCCCTGGAAGTCCGCACCGTCTACCGGGCCGCCCGCGGCGCGCGTTTCACCATCGACCAGCGCCTGTGGCGTGGGGACGAGCCCATCGCCTCGGCCGAGATCCACGCCGCCTGCATCGAGTTGTCGGGGCGTCCCCGCCGCCTGCCCGCCCAGGTGATGGCGCGCCTGGAACCCTATCTGTCCCCGGCGGCGTGACGCCGACGCCTTAGTTTCGTCACCCCAAGCTTTTGTGGTCGCCTTCAACCTTAACGAGCCAAGCCCGCGATGATCGATCCCGCCGCCCTTACCGCCGACAGCTTCAGCCTGGTCTCCATCTTCCTGCGCGCGAGCTGGGTGGTTAAGGGGATCATGGTCGTCCTGGCGATGGCCTCGCTATGGTCCTGGGCGATCATCATCGACAAGGCCTTCCGTTTCACCGCCCTCAATCGCGAGGCCGACAGGTTCGAGGACGCGGTCAGTTCCGGGCGCAGCCTGGAAGAGGTCGCCGCCGAAGCCGGCGAGAAGACCAAACAGCCCTTGCCGCGGCTGCTGCAGACGGCCCTTCACGAATGGCGCGAAGGGCGCGGTCGCGGCGCTTTGAGCGAAACCCAGACCGCGCTTCTGATCCAACGCATCGACCGGGCCCTCGATTCCATCATCGCGCGGGAGACCCGCCGGGTGGAGGAGGGGCTGGGCAGCCTGGCCATCGTCGCCACCGCCTCGCCCTTCGTCGGCCTGTTCGGGACGGTGTGGGGGATCATGAGCGCCTTCCAGTCCATCGCCCTGCAGAAGAACACCAACCTGACCGTGGTGGCCCCCTCGATCGCCGAGGCTCTGTTCGCCACCGCCATCGGTCTGGCCGCGGCCATTCCGGCCTATGTCGGCTACAACAAGTTCTCCACCGACGCCTCCAAGTTCGCCGGCCGGCTGGAAAGCTTCGCCGACGAACTGGCTTCCGCCATCGCCCGCCGTCTCGCCGACCGCTTGAACGGCGCGCGCACCGAGGAGCGTTGAGGCCGTGGCGCTCTCCTCCCACGATCCCATGTCCGTCGGCGGGCGCGGGCGGCGCCGGCGAGGCCGCCGGGCCACCCTGTCCGAGATCAATGTGACGCCGCTGGTCGACGTCATGCTGGTGCTGCTGATCATCTTCATGATCTCCGCCCCGCTCCTGACCGTGGGCGTGCCGGTCGACCTGCCCAAGACCGAGGCCGCGGCGGTCAATGAGCAGACCGAACCCCTGACCATCTCGATACAGCGCGACGGCAAGCTGTACCTGCAGGAGACCGAGACCCCGTTCAGCGATCTCGGTGTGCGGCTGACGGCCCTGGCCGGAAATGGTTTCGACAAACCGATCTTCGTGCGGGCGGACGGGGCGGCGCCCTACGCCATCGTCGCCCAGGTGATGGCGCGGCTGGCGGCCTCGGGCTTCACCGCGATCAATCTGATCACCGACACCGGCGCCCCGGCTCTCGGCGCCGCCTCCACCCCGGTCGCGCCGGTCGCCGCGGCGCCCGCCCCTGCTCCGGCGGGGGCGGTCAGTCCCTGAGCCGCCATGTCCACCGATCTCAGACCCGCCCTGGTCGGCTCCGTCGCCCTGCACCTGTCGCTGGCGGCGATCGGCCTGATCGCCTGGCCGAAACTGGCCAAGCCGATCCCGATGTCGTCGGTTTCGGTCAAGCTGGTGGCCCAGGCGCCGGTGACCGACGTGCGTCCCGCGCTGGAGGCGCCGGAGCCGGCGCCGGCCGCCGCGCCGGAACCCACGCCGGCGGCCCCTCCGCCCGAGCCTGCTCCCCCCCCGCCGGCGCCGACGCCGGCTCCGCCCAAGCCTGCGCCCGTCCCCCCGCCGCCGGCGCCCGCGCCGACGCCGCTGGACCTGGACGCCCTGGCCTCCAAGCTGAAGACCAAGCCGCCGTCCAAGCTGGACCTGACCGCCCTGGCCTCGAAGCTGCCGCAGAAGACCCAGCCGAAACTCGACCTCAACGCCCTGGCCAAACCGCAGCGGCCCGCCAACGCGTCCCGGGGGACATTGCGTCCCGAACTGGCCGTGCAGTCGCGCACCGCCGCCGGCGCGGCCCAGGGCCTGACCTCGGACGAGGCGAGCCTTCTGGCCGCCAAGCTGAACCGGTTGTGGAATCCCAACTGCGGGGCGGAGGGGGCGGCCGACGTCCAGGTCAAGGTCAATATCCGCCTTGGCCCGACCGGCGCCCTGGCCTCGCCCCCGGCGGTGGTCGGACCGCAGTCGAACAACCCGGTCTGGCAGGCGGCCGCTCAGCGCGCCCTGACCGCGGTCGCCCGCGGCGCGCCCTACGACGAACTGCCCCGTGACCGCTATGCGATCTGGAAAGACATCAACTTCAACTTCAATGCGCGACAGGCATGCGGGGGCGTTTGACGGCCCCGCGCGTTTGCTTTGGGGGCTGCGGCGGGTTCGCTTGCCGCGCGAACGACGATAGAAAGGTTTGACGGAGTGGCTCGGATGCGTCTGCGACGACTGTTGGCTGCGATGTTCGCCCTGGTCATGGTGGCGAGCTTGGCCTCCGCGCCCGCGCGCGCCCAGGTCGAGGTCGACGTCAACAAGGGGGTGGTCACTCCCCTGCCCATCGCGGTGCCCGGTTTCAGCGGGACGGAGACGCGATCGGCCGGCATCGGCGCCGACATCGCCAAGGTGGTGTCGGCGGACCTGGAACGCTCGGGCTTCTTCCGGCCGCTGGATCCCAACGGCTTCATCGAGCGCAACCTGGACGTGGCCGTTCAGCCCCGCTTCCAGGACTGGCGGGTGGTCAACGCCCAAGCCCTGGTCAACGGCGCGGCCGCCATCGGCGCCGATGGCCGTCTGCAAGTCGATTTCCGGGTCTGGGACGTGTTCAACGAAAAACAGATCCTGGGCCTCCAGTTCGTGTCCACCCCGGAGAACTGGCGCCGGGTGGCCCACAAGATCTCCGACGCGGTCTACAAGCAGCTGACCGGCGAGGACGGCTATTTCGACACCCGGATCGTGTTCGTGGCCGAGAGCGGGCCCAAGACCAACCGGATCAAGCAGCTCGAGATCATGGACCAGGACGGGGCCAACCCCAGCTACCTGACCCCGACCACCTACCAGGCCATGACGCCCCGGTTCTCCGCCACCGACCAGGAGATCACCTACATGGCCCTGCGCGCCGATTCCGCGCGCATCTATCTGTTCAACATCGAGACCGCCCGCCAGGAGACCCTGGGCCAGTTTTCCGGCATCGTCTTCGCCCCGCGCTTCTCCCCCGACGGCGGCAAGGTGGCCTTCTCGGTGGAGAGGAACGGCAACACCGACATCTATGTGATGGACCTGAAGACCCGGGCGTCGACCCGGATCACCAGCGATCCGGCCATCGACACCTCCCCGTCCTTTTCCCCCGACGGGACCAAGCTGGCGTTCAACTCCGATCGCGGCGGCGGGCCCCAGCTCTATGTGATGAACGTGGACGGCTCGGGCGTGCACCGCATCTCCTACGCCGCCGGCCGTTACACCACTCCGGTCTGGAGCCCGAAGGGCGACTTCATCGCCTTCACCAAACAGACGGGCGGCGAATTCCACATCGGAGTCATGCGCCCCGACGGCTCGGACGAGCGGATTTTGACCACCAGCTACCTGGACGAGGGTCCCACCTGGGCGCCCAACGGCCGGGTGCTGATGTTCTCGCGCGAGACGCGGGGCGGCGGCTCGCGGTTATGGTCTGTTGACATATCGGGCCGAAACCTGCGGGCAGCGCCCTATGCCGGCGCGGCCTCCGACCCCGCCTGGTCGCCTTTGTTGAAGTGAGTCGAGTTCGCGTGATCGACCGCGGCGTCCCTGGCCGCGGCGCCCTTTTTGAGCCTCTGAGGAGAACCTGATGACCCCGCGTCTGATCGTCCGCACCGCCCTGCTGGCAGCCGCGGCTGCAACCTTGGCGGCCTGCGCCAGCAGCAAGCCGCCGCCGCCGGCTCCGACGCCCTACACCCCGCCGCCGGCCCCCGCGCCTGCGCCGCCGCCCTATACCCCGCCGCCGCCGGTCGCCTCCGGACCGACCGGACCCATTCCCGGCTCGACGCAGGACTTCGTCATCAACGCCGGCGACCGGGTCTATTTCGATTTCGACCAGTTCACCCTGCGCGACGACGCCAAGGGCGTGCTCGACCGCCAGGCCCAGTGGCTGCAGCGCTATCCGCAGGTGATGATCCGCATCGAGGGCAACGCCGACGAGCGTGGCACCCGCGAATACAACCTTGCCCTGGGTGCCCGCCGCGCCGAGAGCGTCCGGGCCTATCTGGCCAGCCGCGGCATCGCCGGCGGCCGGATCAGCACCATTTCCTACGGCAAGGAGCGGCCCATCGACGCTGGCACGGGCGAGGACGCCTGGGCCCGCAACCGCAACGCCCACACCGCCTTGACCAGCGGCGCGCGCTAGACTGGAACCGAAGGGGGCGGCGGCCGGCTGGCCGCCGCCTTAACCCTGCCCCGGTCTTACGCTTTCGTTCTCGACCTCTCCGCCCGAGCCGGGCGGGCGCGGAGCCTGGATTGCTGATGATGGCGCACCGACGTCTGCAGACCTTCGCCGCCGGCCTCCTCCTGGCCGCTCTCGCCAGCGGCGCCGTCCAGGCCCAGACCGGGGCCGACCGGCGGCTGGACCGGGTGGAGCGCGACCTCAAGACCCTTCAGTCCATCGTCCTGCAGGCCCAGGCGACGGGCCAGCCCGTGGTGGTCCGGCCCGAAGGCGCGGACCCGGCGGTGACGGCTCTCGCCTCCAAGGTGGACGACCTTGAGCAGACCCTGCAACGCATCAACGGCCAGGTGGAGACCCTGGGCCACGATCTCGACCAGGCCCGGCGCGCCGACCAGGCGGCTCAGGCCGAGCAGCGCGTCCAGGACAAGCTGCTGGCCGATCGGCTGACCCGGATCGAGACCCAGCTCTCCTCCCTGACCCAGGCGGCCACCGCCGCCGATCCCGGCCTGGCCGACGCCGGCGCCTCTGCGGATACGGCTTCCAACCCCCGCCGCCTCGGCGGCGCCGCCGACGCCACCGGCCGGGCTCAGGCCCAGGATGCGGGCGTGCTCGGGGGCCGAGGTCCGCCGCCGCCCCCGCCGCCCCCGCCGCCCCAGGGCCCGAACGAGACGTTCGCGGCGGCCCGCGCCCTGTTCGCCGACGGCCAGAACGGCGGCGCGGCGGACGCCTTCCAGGATTTCATCAGCCGCTACCCGACCAACGCCCGCACGCCCGAGGCCTACTACTGGTTGGGGGAGAGTTACTACGCCCAGAAGGGCTATCAGAACGCCACGGCGGCCTACGCCTCGGCCCTGCGCAACCGGCCGACCACCGCCTGGGCTCCGGCGGCCATGGTGCGGTTGTCCCAGGCCTTGGTGCAATCCAACCAGACGGCCCAGGCCTGCGCCGCCCTGTCCGAATTCGACCAGCGCTATGCGGCGCGCGCCAGCGCGGCGGTGAAGACCAATGCAGAGGCCGTCCGCCGCCGCGCCCGCTGCAGTTGATCCCCGACCTCCGGTGGACATGATCGCGGCGGCGGCCAATGCCGTCTTTGATCGCCGCCTCGACGCCGACTCTTCCGCCCCGGTCGCCCTCGCCCTGTCGGGCGGCGGCGATTCGCTGGCCCTGCTGGGACTCGCCGCGCACTGGTGCAGGGCGAGGGGTCGTCCGCTCCTGGCCCTGACCATCGACCACGGGCTGCATCCCGACAGCGCCGCCTGGACCCGGGCGGCGGGGGAGGCGGCGGCCCACGCAGGCGCCGCCTGGCGGGCGCTCCCGTGGGACGGGCCCAAACCCGCTTCGGGCCTGCCTGCCGCCGCCCGGATGGCGCGGCATCGATTGTTGGCCGAGGCCGCCCGCGCGGCGGGCGCCCGCGTCCTGCTGATCGGCCACACCCGCGACGACGCGCTCGAGGGCGAGCTGATGCGCGAGGCGGATGTCCCGGGCCTGGGCCGCCTCGGGGAATGGACCCCGTCGCCGGTCTGGCCGGAGGGCCGGGACCTGTTCCTGCTGCGCCCCCTGCTGGATCAACGCCGCCCGGCGCTCAGGGCCTGGCTGGCCGAACGCGGCCAAGCCTGGCTGGACGATCCGGCCAACGAGGATTTGCGCCATCCCCGGGCCCGCGCCCGTGTTTCCCTTCGTCCCTCGGGGGAAAAGGGGGATGCGAAGCGGCCCGATGAGGGGGTTCTGCGGCCGCCCCATCCGACCTCCATCGACGCCGCCGCCTTTTCCGACGGCCGCCTCGCGCTTCCGCAGAAATCCTTGCCCGGCCGTCTGCTCGCCGCCGCCCTGCTGTGCGCGGCCGGGACCAGCCGTCCACCCCGCGGCGAGCCGCTGGAGCGACTGCTCACTCGCTTGCAGGCGGGCGGCCCGGTCCAGGCGACCCTCGCCGGGGCGCGGATCGTGGCCGATGGCGAGACGGTGCAGATCGGCCGCGACGCCGGCGAACGGTTCCGGAACGACGGTCTCGCCCCCCTTTCGCTCAAGCCCGGGACGGCGACGGTGTGGGACGGCCGGTTCGAGCTGGTCGCCGTCGAGCCGGGGTGGACGGTCCTGGCCCTGGGCGGGGCGATCGCGCGGCTCGGCGCCCACGACCGCCGCAGGCTGAAGCGGATTCCGCCCTGGGCCCGGGGGGCGGCGCCGGCCCTGGCGGACGGCGCCGGGTCGGTCCGCCTCCCCATCCCGTTCGGCGACGGCCCCGTCACGGCGACAAGCTTGGCCGGCCCCCGCCTGGCCGCAGCCTGCGGCCTTATCGCCCACGAATCGGGGATCGCCGATTCACGACATGGCGCAGACGCCGTCCTCACCCTATGTTCAGGTCCTGTGGACTAGGAACGAGGCGGCGCAGGATTTCGCGCGCCCAGGGACGACACTGATGAATCTGCGGAATCTGGCCATCTGGGGCGTGATCGTCGCCGTCCTGATCACGTTGTACAGCGTGATGAACCCCGGCAGCCGCGCCGGCCCGACCGGCGAGATCAGCTATTCCCAACTCCTGTCCAAGGTCGATTCCGGCCAGGTGAAGGAAATCAGGCTTCGCGGCGAGACCGTCGCCGGCCGGGATTCCCAGGGGCGGTCGTTCACGGCCACCACGCCGAACAGCCAGGACGAGCTGCTGAAACGGCTGGAGAACAACGGCGTCAACATCAAGGTGGAGTCGGCCCAGCCGTCGGGCTGGTTCCAGCTGCTCGGCAGCCTGTTGCCCATCATCCTGTTGATCGGGGTCTGGGTGTTCTTCATGCGCCAGATGCAGGGCGCGGGGCGCGGGGCCATGGGTTTCGGCAAGTCCAAGGCGCGATTGCTGACCGAGAACAAGAACCGCGTCACCTTCGACGACGTCGCCGGCGTGGACGAGGCCAAGGAGGAGCTGGAGGAGATCGTCGATTTCCTCAAGGACCCCGGCAAGTTCCAGCGCCTGGGCGGCAAGATTCCCAAGGGCGCCCTGCTGGTCGGCCCTCCGGGTACGGGTAAGACCCTGCTCGCCCGCGCCATCGCCGGAGAGGCGGGGGTGCCCTTCTTCTCGATCTCGGGTTCCGATTTCGTCGAGATGTTCGTCGGCGTCGGCGCCAGCCGCGTGCGCGACATGTTCGAGCAGGCCAAGAAGAACGCCCCCTGCATCATCTTCATCGACGAAATCGACGCCGTCGGCCGCCACCGCGGCGCGGGCCTGGGCGGCGGCAACGACGAGCGCGAGCAGACCCTCAACCAGTTGCTGGTGGAGATGGACGGCTTCGAGGCCAACGAAGGCATCATCCTGATCGCGGCCACCAACCGGCCCGACGTGCTGGACCCGGCCCTACTGCGTCCTGGCCGCTTCGACCGCCAGGTGGTGGTGCCCAACCCGGACATCGTCGGTCGCGAGCGGATCCTGCGCGTGCACATGCGCAACGTGCCCCTGGCCGCCGACGTCGATGTCAAGGTCATCGCCCGCGGCACCCCAGGCTTCTCCGGGGCCGATCTGTCGAACCTGGTCAACGAGGCCGCCCTGATGGCCGCCCGCCGCAACCGGCGCATGGTCACCATGGCCGACTTCGAGGACGCCAAGGACAAGGTGATGATGGGGGCCGAGCGCCGGTCCATGGTCATGACCGAGGACGAGAAGCGCATGACCGCCTACCACGAAGGCGGCCACGCCCTGGTGGCTCTGAGCGTGCCCAACACCGACCCGGTCCACAAGGCGACCATCATCCCCCGCGGCCGGGCCCTCGGCATGGTCATGCAGCTGCCCGAACGGGACAAGCTCAGCATGAGCTACGAGCAGATGACCTCGCGCCTGGCCATATTGATGGGCGGGCGGGTGTCGGAGGAAATCATCTTCGGCAAGGAGAAGGTCACCTCGGGCGCGTCCTCGGACATCGACCAGGCCACCAAGCTGGCCCGGATGATGGTCACCAAATGGGGCTATTCCGACCAGCTCGGCGTGGTCTCCTATGGGGACAACCAGGAGGAGGTGTTCCTGGGCCATTCGGTGTCGCGCACCCAGAACGTCTCGGAAGAGACCGCCCGGGTCATCGACTCCGAGGTCAAGCGCTTGGTCCAGGCCGGCTGGGACGAGGCCCGCCGGATCATCACCGAGCGGATCGAGGACCTGCACATGCTGGCCAAGACCCTGCTCGAGTACGAGACCCTGTCGGGCGACGAGATCAAGAACGCCCTGAAGGGCGTGCCCCCGCTGCGGGAAACCCCGGACGACAAGCGGCCGTCGAACCCGTCCGCGGCTGTGCCGCTGACCCACCTGCCCGAAGCCGGTCCCGAACCGGCCTAGGGCTCAGGCCTTCGCCCGGCGGGACGCCGGCGCCGGCTATGGTCCACCAAGAGGCCGCCGCCACCGGAGGGCGAATTGAACGCACCAGCCCTGCGCCCCCTGGTCATGGGGGTGGTCAACCTGACCCCGGACAGCTTCTCCGACGGGGGCCGTCTGCCCGACTTGGCCTCGGGCCTGGCCCATGCGCGCGGCCTGATCGCCGCCGGGGCGGACATCTTGGACATCGGCGGGGAATCGACTCGTCCCGGCGCCGAGCCGGTGGCGGAGACCGAGGAGCTGGCCCGGACCCTGCCGCTGATCGCGGCGGTGCGGGCGGAAAGCGCGATCCCCCTTTCCATCGACACCTTCAAGCCCGGGGTCGCCCGCGCGGCTGTGGGGGCCGGGGCGCAGATCTGGAACGACGTCACCGCCCTGCGCGGCGCCCCGGACAGCCCGGACGTCGCCGCCGAGCTCGGCTGCGACGTGGTGTTGATGCACATGCAGGGCGAGCCGCGCACCATGCAGGCCAGTCCCGCCTATGACGACGTGGTCGCCGAGGTGGCGGAGTTCCTGGCCGCCCGGGCCGAGGCGGCCATGGCCGCCGGGGTGGCGCGGGAGAAGATCTGGCTCGATCCAGGCGTCGGCTTCGGCAAGAGCCTGGTCCACAACCTGGCCATCCTGGCCCACCTCGACCGTATCGTCATCCTGGGGTTTCCGGTCCTCCTGGGCGTCAGCCGCAAATCCTTCATTCACAAGCTGGACAAGACCGCCGCCGATCCGGCCGACCGGCTGGGGGGCTCGCTGGCGGCGGCCCTGGCCGGCGCCCGGGCGGGCGTGGCCGCCCTGCGGGTGCATGACGTGCGCGAGACGGTGCAGGCCCTGACGGTCGAGGCGGCGATTAGGCGCGCCTGACCCCTTGCCAGGGCGCGGCAAATCCGCATGGTCGGGGCCATGGCGCTCACCGTCCGACCTGCCGTTCCTGCCGACGCCGAGCTGATCCTGGGCTTCATCCGGGAACTGGCCGACTACGAGCAGTTGTCGCACGAGGCGGTGGCCACAAGGGTCGACATCGCCGCCGCCCTGTTCGATCCGCCGCCCAAGGTGTTCTGCGAGATCGCCGAGGAGGACGGTGCGCCGGTGGGCTTCGCCCTGTGGTTCTACAATTTCTCCACCTTCCAGGGCCGGGCCGGGCTTTATCTCGAGGACCTCTACGTCAGGCCTGCCGCGCGGCGGGCGGGGGTGGGCGGGGCGCTGCTGCAGCATCTGGCCCGGCGCTGCGTCGACGAGGGGCTGGGCCGGCTATGCTGGTCTGTCCTGGCCTGGAACCGGCCGGCGATCGATTTCTACGAGGGCCTGGGCGCGCGCCTGACCGAGGATTGGGTGGGCTGCCGGCTGGAGGGCGCCGCCCTTGCCGCGCTCGGCAAGGCCAGATGAGGAACCCCGAGTGAGCCGCGGCGAGGCGCGGGGCCGGGTTCTGGTCATCGCCGGCTCGGACTCCGGCGGCGGGGCGGGGATCCAGGCCGACATCAAGACCGTCACCGCCCTGGGCGGCCATGCCGCCACCGCCATCACGGCGGTAACCGTGCAGAACACCCTGGGCGTGCACGGGGTCTATCCCATCCCCTTGTCGGTGATCGAGGCCCAGGCCCGCGCGGTGCTCGACGACATCGGGACCGACGTGGTCAAGACCGGCATGCTGGGCGAGGCCGCGGTGGTGGAGCTTGCCGCCCGGTTGATCGAGGCCGCCGACGCGCCGGCGGTGATCGATCCGGTCATGGTCGCCAAGGCCGGGGCGGCGCTGCTGGATGCGGACGCCGTGGGCGCGGTGAAGGAATGGCTGGTCCCCCGGGCGGCGCTTTTCACACCCAATGCGCCGGAGGCCGCCGCCCTGACCGGCCTCGCGGTCGAGACCACCGACGACCTGCAGCGGGCAGGGGAGGCCCTCCTGGCCCTCGGCGCGGCGGCGGTGCTGATGAAGGGCGGCCATGTGGCGGGCGCGCGGGTGGTGGATCTGCTGATGACCCCATACGCCACCACCCGCTACGAGACCGGACGCATCGACACGCGCCACACCCACGGCACGGGCTGCACCCTGGCCTCGGCCTGCGCCGCGGGCCTGGCCCAGGGGCTGTCCCTGGACGCCGCGGTGGGGCGGGCCCGCGACTATGTGCTGGAGGCGATCCGCCGCGCCCCTGGTTTCGGCGCCGGTCACGGCCCGCTCGACCACGCTTGGCCGACGAGGCGATAAGGTCGACTGCGAGCCCGGCCATCGATGGCCGGAGCCGACGCCGGCGCTGGCCCCAGCGAGAAAAGTGATCGCCTTTCCTCTTGCATTTCAGTCCGAACCGGGGTTTTTCCGCGCCGGGCCACGCCCCCCCAACGGGGCGCAGTCCATCTGCAAGGATGGGAGACAATCCATATGACGACCCTCGCCAAGCCGGCGATGCGCCCCGCGCGTCCCGAGTTCTCTTCCGGCCCCTGCGCCAAGCGCCCCGGATGGAGCCTCGACCAGCTACAAGGAGCGGTCCTCGGCCGCTCCCACCGTTCCAAAATCGGCAAGAACCGACTGAAGGAGGCGATCGACCGCACCCGCGAGGTGCTGGAGGTCCCGGCCGACTATCTGATCGGCATCGTTCCCGCCTCCGACACCGGCGCCGTGGAGATGACCCTCTGGTCGATGCTCGGCCCGCGTCCTGTCCAGGTCGTCGCCTTTGAGAGCTTCGGCAAGGACTGGGTCACCGACGTGGTGAAGCAGTTGAAGCTGCCCAATGTCGAGGTGCTCGACGCCCCGTACGGCCAGCTCCCGGACCTGACCAAGGTCCGCAAGGACGCCGACGTGGTGTTCACCTGGAACGGCACCACCTCGGGTGTGCGCGTGCCCAACGGCGACTTCATTGCCGCCGACCGCGAGGGCCTGACCATCTGCGACGCCACCAGCGCCGCCTTCGCCCAGCACCTGGATTTCGCCAAGCTCGATGTGGTCACCTTCTCCTGGCAGAAGGTGCTCGGCGGCGAAGCGGCCCACGGCATGCTGATCCTCAGCCCCCGCGCTGTGGCCCGCCTGGAAAGCTATTCCCCGCCCTGGCCCCTGCCGAAGATCTTCCGCATGACCAAGGGCGGCAAGGTCAGCCTTGACCTGTTCGAAGGCGCCACCATCAACACCCCGTCCATGCTGTGCGTCGAGGACTACATCGACGCCCTGAAGTGGGCGACCAGCGTCGGCGGGCTCGAGGGCCTGCGCCAGCGCTCGTACAACAACCTCGCGGCCCTGGAAGCCTGGGTGGCCAAGACCGCCTGGGTCGAGTTCCTGGCCCAGGACAAGGCGATCCGCTCCAACACCTCGGTGTGCCTCATGGTCGTCGACCCCCGCGTCACCGGCCTGCCGGAAGCCGCCCAGGCCGACTTCGCCAAGAAGCTGGCCTCGCTGCTGGAGAAGGAAGGCGTCGCCCTGGACGTCGGCGGCTACCGCGACGCCCCTCCGGGCCTTCGGATCTGGTGCGGCGCCACGGTGGAGACCTCGGACATCGAGGCCCTCGCCCCCTGGCTTGACTGGGCCTTCGAGGCCGCCGCCGCCGAGCTGCAGCCGGCCTAAGCGCCCTTTTTTCGACTCTGCGTCCCCCGTTCGTCCGCGGCGGGGGCGCATCCTGCGCATTCCATTTCATCGCAAGGGAAGAACCCCATGGCTCCCCGCGTCCTCATCGCCGACAAATTGTCCCCCGCCGCCGTCAAGATCTTTGAAGAGCGGGGCGTCCAGGCCGACGTCAACACCGGCCTGTCCAAGGAAGAACTGCTCAAGATCATCGGCGATTACGACGGCCTGGCCGTCCGCTCGGCGACCAAAGCCGACAAGGACGTACTGGCTGCCGCCAAGAACCTGAAGGTGATCGGCCGCGCCGGCATCGGCGTCGACAACGTCGACATCCCGGCCGCCACCGCAGCCGGCATCATCGTCATGAACACCCCGTTCGGCAATTCGATCACCACCGCCGAGCACGCCATCGCCATGATGTTCGCCCTGGCTCGCCAGCTTCCCGCCGCCGACGCCTCCACCCAGGCCGGCAAGTGGGAGAAGAACCGCTTCATGGGGGTCGAGCTCTACGGCAAGACCCTGGGCCTGATCGGCTGCGGCAACATCGGCGGCATCGTCGCCGACCGCGCCAACGGGCTGAAGATGAAGGTCATCGCCTTCGACCCCTTCCTGTCGGCCGACCGCGCCGTGGAACTGGGCGTGGAGAAGGTGGAGCTGGACGAGCTTCTGGCCCGGGCCGACCTGATCACCCTGCACACGCCGCTCACCGAAAAGACCCGCAACATCCTGTCCCGTGAGGCCCTGGCCAAGACGAAGAAGGGCGTGCTGATCGTCAATTGCGCCCGCGGCGGCCTGGTGGACGAGCAGGCCCTGCGCGACGCCCTGGACTCGGGCCAGGTCGGCGGCGCCGGCTTCGACGTGTTCGTGGAAGAGCCGGCCAAGGCCAATGTGCTCTTCGGCGCTCCCAACTTCGTCGCGACCCCGCACCTGGGCGCCTCCACCCTGGAAGCGCAGGAGAACGTCGCCCTGCAGGTGGCCGAGCAGATGGCCGACTATCTGCTCAGCGGCGCGGTGACCAATGCGCTGAACAGCCCCTCCGTCTCGGCCGAGGACGCCCCCAAGCTGAAGCCCTTCGTGTCCCTGGTGGAGCAGTTGGGCGCCTTCGCCGGCCAGATGGTCGACGCCGGCCTGAAGTCCATCGAGATCGCCTACGTCGGCGAAGTGGCCAAGCTGAACGTGAAGCCCCTGACCGCGGCGGCCCTGGCCGGGGTGCTGCGCCCGGCCCTGGCCGAAGTGAACATGGTCTCGGCTCCGTCCGTCGCCCGCGAGCGGGGGGTCACCGTCTCCGAGAACCGCCAGGAGCTGTCGCCGGTCTATGACAGCCTGGTGCGCATCACCGTGGTCTCCGACCTTGGCCAGCGCGCCTTCGCCGGAACGGTGATCGGCGGCATGCCGCGCATCGTCGAGGTCAAGGGGATGGAGCTGGACGCACCCTTCGCCAAGGCCATGCTGTACATCAACAACCTCGACAAGCCGGGCTTCATCGGCTCGATCGGGGCCATGTTGGGGGCCGCGGACGTCAACATCGCCACCTTCAACCTCGGCCGCACCGAAAGCGGGGGCGACGCCATCGCCCTGATCGGCGTCGACCAACCCGTCGCCGACGCCGTCCTGGCCGCCGTGCGGGCGCTGCCGAACGTCAAGGAAGCCCGACTGCTGGGGTTCTGAACCGGCAGAAGGGGCGGGGGGTCGCGCTGGCGGCTCCCTGGCCCTATGTTGGGGCGGCCATGATCACCCTCGACCTCGCCCGAAAGCCGGCTGACACGCCCGCCGGCCTCGCCAATCTGGCGGGGCTGACGCGGGACGAACTGCGCGCGGCCCTGGTCGCCAGCGGGGCCGTTCCCGTGGACAAGGCGCGGATGCGGGCCGGCCAGCTATGGCGCTGGATCCACCACTACGGCGCCACCGACTTCGACCGCATGTCCGACGTCTCCAAGGAGATGCGTAGCGTTCTGGCCGAGCGTTTCGTCGTCGCGCGCCCAGAGGTGGTTGAGCGCCAGGTGTCCAAGGACGGGACGCGCAAGTGGCTGATCCGCTTCGCCCCCGGCATCGAGGCCGAGACCGTCTACATCCCCGACGTCGGCCGAGCCGGGGCCCTGTGCGTCTCCAGCCAGGTCGGCTGCACCCTGAACTGCACCTTCTGCCACACCGGCACCCAGCCCCTGGTGCGCAACCTGACCGCGGCCGAGATCGTGGCTCAGGTCCAGGTGGCCCGCGACGACCTGGAGGAATGGCCCTCGCCCAAGGAGGACCGTCGGCTCTCCAACATCGTGTTCATGGGCATGGGCGAGCCGCTCTACAATCTGGACAACGTCGCCGACGCCATCGACATCATCTCCGACGGCGAGGGCATCGCCATCTCGCGGCGGCGGATCACCGTCTCGACCTCGGGGGTGGTTCCGGAACTCGAGGCCTTGGGCAATCGCACCCAGGCCATGCTGGCGATCTCCCTGCACGCCACCAACGACCCCCTGCGCGACGAGCTGGTGCCGCTGAACAAGCGCTACCCCCTGGCGGAGCTGATCGCCGGCATCCGCGCCTATCCGGGCCTGTCCAACGCCCGTCGGGTGACCTTCGAATATGTGATGCTGAAGGGCGTCAACGACAGCCCGGCCGAAGCCAAGGCCCTGGTCAAGCTGGTCCAGGGGCTGCCGGCCAAGATCAACCTGATCCCGTTCAATCCCTGGCCGGGCTCGCCCTACGAATGCTCGGACTGGGGAACCATCGAGGCCTTCGCCGCCATCCTCAACCGGGCGGGATACGCCTCGCCGATCCGCACTCCGCGGGGACGCGACATATTGGCCGCCTGCGGCCAACTGCGCTCGGAGAGCGAAAAGCTGCGCGCCAGCGCGCGTCGTCGTCTCGACGCTCAACCGGCGGCGGCGGAAACCTAAAAGGCGCGCAGCCCGCTTGCGGGGGGCGAGGCCGATGCTAAGGGTTGGGCCGTGATGCACCGCGCCGCCGCCCGTCGATGATTCCCGAAGTCCAGGCCTTCGCCACCGGCTTCCCCGTCACCCTGCTGCACGCGGGGGTGACGCTGGGCATGCTGGTGTTCGGGACGGTGGTCTATTCGCTGCTCACTCCCTACAAGGAGGTGCAGCTCGTTCGCGACGGCAACGCCGCCGCCGCCATTTCCCTTGGCGGGGTGGTGATCGGCCTGGCGGCGCCCCTGGCGGTGTCCCTGTCGGCCTCGCCCTCGGTGATCGAGATCGTGATCTGGGGGCTGGCCACCACCGCCGTGCAACTGCTGGTGTTCCGCATCACCGACCTGTTCCTGGCAGGGCTGCCGGGCCGGATCGAGGAGGGCGAGACCGCCGCCGCGGCCCTGCTCACCGCGGCCCGTCTGGCCAGCGCCCTGATCCTCGCCGCGGCCGTGGCCGGATAGGCGCCGGGTCGGGCCGTGCACGCGCCGCTGCACTTCCCGAAGCTTCCGGACTGGGGGGTCTATGCGGCCGTGGTGTTCGCCCTGCTGGTCGCCGCCCTCAGCCGGGGCGAACGGGCGGACGCTCCGCCCGCCCCGCCGCCGCCCGCCCCCGGCGAGGGCGCGGTTCTGCGGGCCGCCACGCCCTTCGACCCCTCCGTCGTCATCAAGGCTCCGCCGCCCCCTTCCGCCACCCGCGGCACCGCCTTCGCCCTCGGCGCCCAGGGCGTCTGGCTCAGCGCCGCCCATGTGCTGGAGGGTTGCACCCAGGCGGCCCTGCTCGTCGCTCCGGGCCGCGGCGTGGTCGCCCAAGTGCGGCTCGACCCGAACAGCGACGTGGCCGTCCTGACCACCATCGGCGGAGCCGAGCCCCTCCCGTCCGGCCTCAACCTGCCGCTAAGGGTGGGCGCCCGCGGCTTCCACCCCGGCTTCCCGCAGGGGAAACCGGGCGAAGCGACCAGCCGCCTGCTGGGACGCCAGACCCTGGTGATGCGTCGTGGCGGCCCTGTCCATTCCGCCCGGCCGGAGCCGGTGATGGCCTGGGCCGAGGCGGGCCGCACCGACGGCCTGAGAGGAGGTCTGGCGGGCTTGTCCGGCGCCCCGGTGTTGGATGCTTCGGGACGGGTGGTGGGGGTGACCATCGCAGAGGCGGCCCGCCGGGGCCGTATCTATACCGTAGCCCCGGAGGCGCTCAGCGCCGCCCTGCGGCGGGCCGGGATGGCGACCCCGGCGCCGGTGCAACTGGGAGAGCCGATCACGGTTGAGAACTACGGCCGCGCCGCTGACGCCCTGCGTCGCGACCTGCGCGTGGCCCAGGTCGCCTGCCTCAAGCGCGGCGCCTAGACTTTCTGGGGTGTCCACCGGAGAGGGAAACCGGTCTATTTCTTGATCTGCGCGCCTTCGAGGGCGTTCCAGTTCCGCGACGGAGCGGCGTTGGCCGCGCTGGGCGAGACCGCGCCGACGGGAAGGGCCGAACCGTTGCGCAGGTAGGCGAGGTTGGCGTTGGCCACTTCCGGCGGAAGGTCCTGGCGGATCAGCTTTTCGGCCTCGGCGACCTTGCCTTGCAGGCCTAGCACCAGGGCCAGGTTCTGCCGCTCCTGGGCTCCGGCGCCGGGGCGGGCGACGGCGCGGCGCAGCAGCGCCTCGGCCTGGACCCGATCGCCCCGGCCCGCGAAATAGAGCGCCAAGTTGGACAGCACCGCCGGGTTTTCGGGGCTGAGGACAAGGGCCTGATCGTAGGCCTGTTTCGCCTCGTCGGGACGTTCGCTCTGCTCCAGGGCGACGCCGAGCAGGGAAAGCGGGCGCCAGTCCTTCGGCGCCGCGGCCTTGGCCCGTTGCAGGGTCTCGATGGCGTAGAAGCCCTGGCCGGCCCCGATCTTGGCCCGGCCGTCTTCCAGCAGGGCCTCCAGGTTCTTCGGCTGGGTCACCAGCACCACGTCGGCCGCCTGGGCGGCCTGTTCGTATTGGCCCATGGCGCGCAGGGCCTTGGCCAGCTTGATCCCCGCCTCGGCGTCCCCCGGGTCGATCTGGGCTTCGCGGGTCCAGAACGCCGCGCGGGCGATAGGCTCCAGGCGGTCGGCGGCGCCGCGCTCCTCCGGACTGGCCCGGTGCGGCTTGGCCGCCTCGGTCGCAGCGGCGGCCGTTTTGGCGTCGTCGGACTTGGCGGTGTCCGCGGCCTTGGGTTTGCTGCCGAACAGGGCGAACGCCGGCGACGACAGGCCGGCGAGGGCCAGGACCAGCGTGAGGGCGGTTGCGAGGCGGGCAGGCTTGGGACACATCTGGCGGGCTTACCTTGCGGCCGGAGCCTTGAGCATCCTCCGCCCCTCTCAACGAAGCGTTAAGGATCAGGCCAAAGGAGCCCGCCTTGTCGGAGAACCTCACCCACCACGGCGCCGACGGCCTGATATCGGCCGCCCAGGCGGCCGCGCCGGCCACGCCGATCGACCTCGTCCGCGAGACCGAACTGGAGGCCGTGCTCCAGGCCGGCGGCGAGGCCCTGAAGGCCTTGGCGGGGGTACACGAGTTCAACGCCAGGGAAGGCCAGGTGCTGATGATCGCCGACGCCGAGGGCAAGCTGGCGCGGGTGCTGTTCGGCCTGGGCAAGGGCGTTCCCCTCCGGCCGATGCTGCTGCGGGCCCTGCCCGGCAAGCTGCCCCCCGGCGACTATCGGATCGGGGCCGCGCCCGACGGGGGTGAGCCTGGCCTCTTCGCCCTGGCCTGGGCCCTGGGGCGCTACGTCTTCGACCGCTACCGGGGCGAGGCGCGCCGGAGCGACCGGCCGCGCCTGGTGGTGGAGGAGGGGGCCGCGCTGGAAGTGGTGCGGCGCACCGCCCACGCCTGCGCCTTGGCCCGCGACATGATCAACACGCCGGCCAACGATCTTGGGCCGTTGCAGATCGAAACCATCGTCCGCGAGGTGGCGCAGGCCCACGGGGCGACCGTGGCCAGCGTGGAGGGCGACGCCCTCCTGGAGGCAGGCTACCCCGCGGTCCACGCGGTCGGTCGGGCCGCCGTCCCGCACCGCGGTCCCCGGATGATCGAGCTGAGCTGGTCCGGGGGCGGCGCCGCCGCGCCGCAGCTGGTGCTGATCGGCAAAGGCGTGGTGTTCGACACCGGCGGCCTGGACATCAAGCCCTCGTCCGGCATGCGCCTGATGAAGAAGGACATGGGCGGCGCCGCCCATGCCCTGGCCCTGGCCCGGATGGTGATGGGCGCGGGCCTGCCCGTGCGCCTCACCCTGCTGCTGCCGGTGGTGGAGAACGCCATCTCCGGCGACGCCATGCGTCCGGGCGACGTGATCGCCTCGCGCAAGGGCCTGTCGATCGAGGTCGGCAACACCGACGCGGAGGGCCGGCTGATCCTGGCCGACGCCCTGGCCCGCGCCGGCGAACTCGGTCCGGACCTGACCATCGATCTCGCCACCCTGACCGGCGCCGCGCGGGTGGCGGTAGGACCGGACCTGCCCGCCTATTTCACTGACGACGACGCCCTGGCCGCGGGGCTGGAGCAGGCGGCGAGGTCAGAATCCGATCCGGTCTGGCGGCTGCCGCTCTGGGCGGCCTACGGCGAGGCCCTGTCCAGCGAGGTGGCCGACCTGGCCAACGACCCGGCCGCCTGGGCCCAGGCGGGGGCGGTCACCGCCGCCCTGTTCCTGCAGCGGTTCGCTCCCGAAAGCGGCGCCTGGCTGCATCTCGACCTGTTCGGCTGGAACGGCCGCGGCCGGCCGGGTTGGCCGGTCGGAGGCGAGGCCCAGGCGGTCCGGGCCCTGTTCCGCCTGCTTGAAGAGCGCTACCCCGCGTGACCGATCCGCGGCGGCTCCTGCTTCGGGAGGGCGCCGCCGCCCGCGCCCTGGAGGGGGTGGTCGCGGCCGAGCGCTATCTCGATCCTGCGCCCATGACCGTCCGCGCCGCGGCGACACAGCTGCGGGGCGCGGCCGACCTCTTGTCCGAACAGCAGGATCAGCTGTTGTTTGGCGAAGGGTTTGACGTGCTGGCGACCGAAGGGGGCTGGGCCTTCGGACAGGCGCGCCGGGACGGCTATGTCGGCTGGGCGCCGGTTCACGATCTTCGGCCCGGCGCGCCCGACCCCACCCACTGGGTCAGCGCCTTAGGGACCATCGCCCTGGCCGCTCCGCAGATCCGGGCCCCCGCGCGCCTGCCTTTGACCATGAACGCCCTTGTCCGCGTCGAGACCTGGGAGGGGGAATTCGCCCTGGCGGAGGGTGCGGGCTGGATTCCCGCCGTTCATCTGGCGCCGCTGGGCCTGTTCGACGCCGACCCGGCCGCCGTGGCTGAACGCTGGCTGGGGACGCCCTACCTATGGGGCGGACGGGGTTGCGGGGGGATCGACTGTTCGGGCCTCGTCCAGCAGGCCCTGTTCGCCTGCGGCCGAGGTTGTCCGCGCGATTCGGACCAGCAGGCGCTGTTGGGGACCGGGATTCCGCCGGACCGGCTGGGCCGCAACGACCTGGTCTGCTGGCCGGGGCACGTCGGGATCATGATCGATCCCGACCGGATCGTGCACGCCAGCGGCGTGCAGATGGCGGTGGTGATCGAACCTCTGGCTGAGGCCATTTCAACGCGGCGAGAAGTGGTCGGCCTACCGAGCGCGCACCGCCGCCTCGCCAAACTCAGCTAGAGCCCGAACGAAAAACGGCGCGAGAGCCAGGCCCTCGCGCCGCCGTCATCGTCGTGCCGGGGATCGGCTAATTCTTCTTGCCGCCGGGAACCTGGACGGTCGCGGCGGAGGGTGTCGGCGCCGCGGGGGCTGCGGCGGAAGGACTGGGCGCCGAACCTGTCGTCCCGGCCGCGACGCTCGCGGCCGGAGGCGCAGGCACGGCCGCTCCCGCGGGGGCCGGGGCCGCGGTCGTGGCTGCGGCAGGCGCGGCCGCCGCCTTCGGATTGGGCGCCGGAATCGGCAGCGGGCTGGCGCTCTGCTGACGCAGCCAGGCGATCAGATTGATCCGGTCCTCAGGCTTCTTCAGCCCGACGAAGGTCATCTTGGTGCCGGCGACGTAGGCCTGGGGATTGGCCAGGAACATGTAGAGGTGGTCGTAGTCCCACACCGGCATTTTCGCCTGCTCGGCGGTCATGCCGCTCGAATAGGCGAAGCCAGGATGAGTCGCCGGCTTGCGGCCGAGGACTCCGTAGAGGTTGGGACCGGTCATGTCCGGTCCGCCGGCCACGAAGTTGTGGCAGGAGGCGCATTTGGTCGAGACGGTCTGGCCCGCGGCCGCGTCCGCGGTCGGCAGCACGGTTCCCCAGTCGGGGGGCGTGTCGGCGGGGGCGGCGCCCTCCGTGGCGGCTTCCTCGACCGTGACCGCATAGCCGGCCTTGGCCGGCGGCTTTACGGTGAAGGCCATTTCGGAGACCTGACGCAATCCCAGGATCACCAGCCCCGTCGCCAGAACGGCGCCGAAGATCTTGTTCATACCCAAGTCGCTGCTCATGACCGCCCCAAAGTCCTCCACGCGCAAACCTAGGCCGGGCCGTGGGAAAGGGGGCCCGGTCTTGCGTGGGCGTCTCTGACACGCTACCGCGGCTCGTGCAACCGCCAGATGGCGCGCCGCTTCAAACCGTCCCAAAGGTGCGCAAAGCTCTCGTGTCCATTGATCCCATCGTCCTGATTCCCGCGCGCATGGGCGCCCGGCGATTGCCCGGCAAGCCGCTGGCCGACATCGGCGGCGTGCCGATGGTGGTGCGCGTCGCCCGTCAGGCGCTGGCGGCCGGCGTCGGCCCGGTGGTGGTGGCCGCCGGGGACGCGGAAATCGTCGAGGCCTGCCGCGCCGCCCATATCGATTCGGTGCTGACCGACCCGGCCCTGCCGTCGGGTTCCGACCGGATCATGGCCGCCCTGGGCATGGTCGATCCGACGGGTCGGCACGACACGGTGATCAATCTGCAGGGGGACATGCCCTTCGTGAACGCAGGGGTGGTCCAGGCCTGCGAACATCTGCTCCGGGGCGAGGCGTCCTGCGACATCGCCACCGTGGTCGCGCCGGAGGCCGGTACGGCCGACCGCGCCAACCCTGACGTGGTCAAGGCCATCATCAGCCTGACCCCCGGCCGACCCGGGGGCCGGGCGCTCTATTTCACCCGCTCCACCCTCTATGGAGAAGGGCCGGTCTGGCGTCACGTGGGCATCTACGGCTATCGGCGGGACGCCCTGGCGCGCTTCACCGCCGCGCCGCCGTCGCCACTGGAACAGCGGGAAAACCTGGAACAGCTTCGCGCCCTGGAACTCGGCCTGTCGATCTGGGGGGCGGTGGTGGACAAGGCCCCGGCGTCGGTCGATTCGCCCGAGGACCTCGCCTTGGCGCGCACCCTAGCGGAGACCCGATCATGAGCCGGCCGAAAATGGCCTTCCAGGGCGAACTCGGCGCCAATTCCGACGAGGCCTGCCGGACCTATTTCCCCGAGTACGAGCCGGTCCCTTGCGCCACCTTCGAGGACGCCTTCGAGGCGGTGAAGTCCGGCGCCTGCGCCCTCGCCTTGATCCCGGTGGAGAATTCCCTCGCCGGACGGGTGCCCGATGTCCACCATCTGCTGCCCGGCTCAGGGCTCAAGATCATCGGCGAACGGTTCAAGCCGATCCATTTCCAGCTGATGGTCAATCCGGGGGTCAAGCTGGAGGCGGTGAGGACCGTCGCCTCCATGCCGATCGCGCTCGGCCAATGCCGCAAGCTGATCCGGCGGTTGAAGCTGGCCACCGAGATCACCGGCGACACCGCCGGCGCGGCCAAGGCCCTGGCCGAACATCCCGATCCGACAAAAGCGGCCCTCGCCCCGGCCCTGGCGGCGGAGATCTACGGCCTGGAGATCCTGGTCCGCGACGTCGAGGACGCCCAGCACAACACCACCCGCTTCCTGGTGATGACCGCCGAGCCCGACCCGCCGCGGCCCGAGGCCGGCGAGACCTGCGTGACCAGCTTCGTCTTCCGGGTGCGCAACGTGCCGGCCGCGCTCTACAAGGCCATGGGCGGCTTCGCCACCAACGGCGTCAACATCACCAAGATCGAGAGCTACATGGAGGACGGCGCCTTCACCGCCACCATGTTTTACGCCGAGGCCGATGGCCGGCCCGAAGACCGCGCGCTGACCCTGGCCTTCGAGGAACTGGCCTTCTTCTCCGAGCGGTTCGAAGTGCTGGGCGTCTATCCGGCCGATCCGTTCAGGGGCCGAAACTAGCCATCGAAGCGGCCGCCATCGCCGGCTCGGGACCCGTCCGCCGGTAGATCAGCGCCTCGGCGATGTGGATGCGCCGGACGGGGTCGGACCCTTCAAGGTCGGCGATGGTGCGGGCGAGCCGCAAGGTGCGGGTCCATCCCCGCGCGGACAAGCCGCCGGCCTCGGCGGCGCGGGTCAACAGGGCCCGCCCGGCCTGATCGGGCGTGGCGATCCGCTCCAGGGTCCCGCCTTCGATGCGAGCGTTGAGCGCCGTCCCCGCCGCCTCGCCTTCCAGGGTGCGGCTCTCCTGCAGTTCGCGCGCGGCCAGCACCCGGGCGGCCGCCTCCGCCGTGCCCTCCGCGGGCGGCGGCAGGGCCAGGTCGGCGGCGGTCACCGGCGGAACCTCCACCTGCAGATCGATGCGGTCGATCAGGGGGCCGGAGATGCGCCCCTGGTAGTCGCGCTGGCAGCGGGGCGCCCGGCCGCAATGGCCCCGACCGGGACCGCCGACCCCGCATCGGCATAGTTGCGTGGCTTTCTGGCGAATGCCCGTCCCTGTGCGGCTTTCCGGGCAGCGTCCAGTTGCCGATCCGGCCTCGCGCTCATTTCTGGCCTCGTGCCTCCGTCGCAGACGGGCCGAACTGGGATTTTCCCGGGCAACTGCCGCAATGCGGATGGCCACTTCGGAGGATACGCTGCGAAAGTGGGAGAACGGCCGGAAACCCCACGTCGCGAGTTATCCCGCGATCATCGAATTTATCGGACGCCGACCCTGGTCGGAGCCGCGAGGACTAGCGCACCGGCTACGCTGCGAGCGAATGGCCAAGGGCCTCACGATTGAGGACGCGGCCATTCAGCTTGGTATCGATGCGAGCACGGCATGGTGGTGGGAGGCGGGTCGGAAGCCTCATCGCATTGAGGATCGGCGGAAGATCGAGGCGTTCCTTGGCTTGCCTGCTCTCGCTCCGGAAATCGCTAGCCCCGTGCAGTCGGTCGAGAGCGTGGCGCATCTGATACGGCAGCGCCGGACGGCACTTGGACTATCCCAAACTGCGGCTGCCCAGATGATCGGCGCCAATGTGTGGACACTGCTTTCCTGGGAGGCCGAAAAGCGTCGTCCCACCGATCGCTTCTATCCGGCCATCATCCGCTTTCTGGGTCGCGAACCCTGGCCCGAGCCAAGGACGCTCGGTGAGCGACTGCGTGCCGAGCGTCTCCGCCGTGGACTGTCGCAGGAACAGGTCGCAGCCATCATACAGGTCGATGCTGGATCCATTTCTGCCTGGGAGGCTGGGCATGGGCCACACCACCAGCTCGCGAAGGCGCAGGTGCAGGCGTTCATCTCCGGTGCTGTTCGACCACGACGTCAGGCCCGCAAGCGGACCAACTGAACCTCTATGTTGCGTAAGGAGCTGATCTTCGTATCGGGCTGGTCAAGCTTGCTCGCAAACCGCTTCCAGCCTGTGACCGTCATAGTCCACAACGAATGCCGCATAGTAGCTGGGGCCATATGCTGGACGAAGGCCCGGTGCTCCATCGTTGGTTCCGCCAAGGGCGACAGCCTGCGCGTAAAACCGATCCACGGCGGCTTGATCTACAGTCATGAAGGCGAGGTGAAAGCCTTCGTCCACGCCAATGGCGCTTGGTGGCCTTTGTTTGAGGGCAAGCCCTTCGGGACCTCCTGGAGGACCGTACCCGACTGATGTCGGCCCGGAGAATATCCGGATGTACCCCAGACTACCGAGAACGGCGTCATAGAAGGCGGCCGCCCTGTGGAGATTGGAAACCCCTATGGATAGGTGGCTGATCACGACACGATCTCCAATTGCTCTGTCGCCAAGTTCCATAGAAGTCGACGAGCGCGCTAGGGGTCTAGCGGACTCAGCCATTCTGCCGGGAAACGGACTGCCTGAAGGTCGGCGCGATCAGGGCGCCGGTCTAATCATCGCGACACGCAGGTCTGAGGCGACATACACGCATACGCCGTCCGCAAATAGACGGCCGTTGGCCACGCCCATCGCGGTCTGGCCCCGCCGAACCTGCCGCACGCTCACCTCGTATCGGATCAACCTGGTCTTCGGGGTTATGTCGCCCTGAAACCTGACCTCCCCACCGGCTGCCCGCCCCTTGCCCGGCGAGCCCGACCAGCCCAGCCAATAGCCCAGCAGCTGCCACATAGCATCCAGCCCGAGACAACCAGGCATGACCGGGTCGCCTCGGAAGTGGCAAGCGAAGAACCATAGGTCGGGGGTGATATCCAACTCGGCGACGGCGTGGCCCTTGCCGAATTCACCACTATCGAGGGTCAGTTCGGTGATCCGGTCCATCATCAGCATGGGCGGCGCGGGCAGCTGCGCATTGTCTGGTCCAAAGTATCCGCCCTCACTGGAGAGGATCAGATCATCCTTTGTGTAGCTCGGCTTTGGATCGTGAAACTCGTGTGGATTGGCCACGGCGCCGATTTCCTTTCTGAGTTGTGGTTAGCCTTGCGTTCAGGCGACATGCTCGCCGTGCGCGAGCCGGTCCCCCGCAACGGTGATGGGCAGCCGCAAGGCGCCGGCGACGAAGAACCAAATCTTGTCGGTCAGTTCGGAGCGATCTGGCCGATGGCTGCTGGTCAACGCGCCGATCAGCGCCTGACGGATGCCGCCGATCATGAGAGCGATCGTCAGTCGCGGATCGAGGTCGGCGGAAATAACTCCATTCCGCTGGCCCGCGCGTATGTTGTGGGCGCCCGCCGTCAGCTGACGTTTGGTGAAGGCTTGCTCGACGTCGAGAACTTCGGGGGCGCGGCTCAAGGTGCCGACGACCAGTGGTGCGAATGGATGATCGTAATGGAAGGAGATGTAGCCAGCGAGCCGCTCCTTCTCGCGGCCCGCCCAGTCTGGCGAAATCAGCTTCGAGGGGCTGAAGGCGGTCTCGTCCAACCGGTTGTAGAACCGTTCAACGACGGCCGCGATCAGCCCCGCCTTTGATCCGAAGTGGTGATAGGCCAACCCGACCGAGACGTTCGCTCTCTTCGCGACGGCCTGCATCTCCAGCAAGCCACGGGTTTGGATAAGCTCCGCCTGGGCGGCGCTTATCAATCGGTCCGGGGCGCCGATCTTCGTTGTCATCAGGGCCAACCTCGACTAAATTGAATTCAATTCAATACAAGTGCGCAAGAATGCACAAGCCCTGGTTGCCGGGGCGCGCGGCGGTTGCGGACGCCTCGATCCTCCGAGAACAGTTCTTCGCCTGGTCCACCATGGGTCGAAAGCCGACCATAGCCGACGGTCAAAAGCGGTCACCATCCGAAGCCGCGGGACCGAGGTGGTTCCGGCGGCCGATGGGTCGTATTGCAACGCTTCAGCGCACCGGCGCGCCGGCAATAGCTGCGTCGATCTCGGGCAAGGTATGATAGCCGGGAGCCATAGAGACGCCATTGATGACGAAGGTCGGTGTCGCGTTTACCCCGCCTTTTTCGGCGTTTTGTTTAGTCCGTTCGTTCAGGCTGGCGAGCGCCTTCTCGTCTGAGACGCACTTCGCGAACGCCTCTTCGCCGAGGCCTCCAGCCTCCTTGGCGACGCCGGCCAAGGCCCCGCGAGGAGAGGCGAAGATTGCATCTTGGTTGGTGAAAATAGCGTCCACGACTGGGAAGTACTTATCCGGACCAGCGCAGCGGGCCATCAGGAAGCCCGCCGCGGCAATCGATACTTCGCTGCCGGCGCCAACCAGCATTTCGCGGAAGACGTAGTGGACTTTGCCGGTATCGACGTACTTCGCCTTGAACGCCGGATAAACCTCGCGCGCCCAGCGGCCACAGATCGGGCACCCGACCGAAGCGTATTCGACCACCTCAACCTTCGCTTCGGCCGAGCCTAAGGACATATCGTCCGGTAAGGCGCCGGGGCCTTGTCGAGCGCACCCGACCATGAAAATGGCGGCAATAACGATCGCGCTCGCGACTTTGACCCTCAACAAGCGCCCCTCCCGCCAGTTTTATTTCTTGAAGTGGAGATGAGCAGTTCGAACGAGATACGGCAAGAGGAAGGCCAGTCGTGGGAACCGGCACATCTCTAAGCAGATCATCTCAACTTCCGGATGGGCGGATTGCTGCCCTTCGAAGGTCGCGCTACCGTCAGTCAATGAACTTCGCCACAGAACGGCTCTTTGTGGAGCGGCTCGACCAAAAACACCTCGGCGAATTGACCACATTGCACCTGGACCCGGAGGTCTCCCGCTACCTTGGCGGCGTGCGCTCTCCTGAACAGACGGCTGCCTATCTAGAAGCGAACCTCACGCACTGGGCTGATCACGGCTTTGGGCTCTGGATCGTTCGCGCCCGTAATGGTGAGTTCGCTGGTCGGGCCGGCATCCGGCATACCGTCCTGGAGGAAACGCCAGAGGTCGAAATCGCTTACACCATTAGGCGCGAGTTGTGGGGCCAGGGCCTGGCTACAGAGGTATCGGAAGCACTGATCCACCTGTGGCGTTCGGAGCTTGCCACGCCCTCACTGGTGGGGATCGCCTCCGTCGCGAACTTCGCATCACGGCGCGTGCTGGAGAAGACGGGGTTCGCGCACGAGAGGGAGGCCATTTATCAAGGCGAGCCCGTGGCCCTTTACCGTCTTATGCGATGACGGTGTCCAATACGGGCCACTTTAGTGCGCGCGTCCCGGCTCTGTCCTCGTGGATCGTTTCGCTAATCTTCCAAATCGAGGCCTCGTCTGCTCCCACGGGCTTGGTGGTCTTAGAACTTCGGCGGCCACTCGGCGGTGTCATGGTCGGGGTGCTGATACGAAACGATGCTGGCGAGATGAGCCACCGCCCGGGGCTCGTCCGTCCGGTGCTCCGGCAGCTTTGCGAGCTCTTCGAAATAAGGCACGCGCGCCGGTGAGGCGAGCTGCTCGCTCAGCCGCACGTCGCCCGGTCGATCGAGGGCGCCGATCGCCAGGCCGCGCGTCCAGACCAGTGCATCGAAAGGAGCGCCCACGAAGGGGCCGAAGAAGCCCCCCATCGCTTTCTGGCACATGCGGCAGTGGCAGATGGACGCTTCCCCAAGCTCCCTCTGGATGCGGAACCGCACCGCCCCGCACTGACATCCTCCGGTGATGCTCATTTAGCCGCCTCCATCGCCGCCATCTTCGCCCGCCCCGGCCGGAGCATCTAGAAGGCGGTAGAGGACCCGGTGCGTCAACGCCATGTCAGCTCAGGGAAGCGGATGTCGCGAAGGCATCCGATCATGGCCAATGTTCTATCCAGGATGTATCCCGTTGGGTGTTCCGGGTCGGAGCGGAGAAATTATGAACTTGATCCGTGCGGCGGCTGTGCTCGGCGGATTGGCGCTGGCTTCCGTGGGTGCCGCTTGGGGGCAGGCGCCAACGGCGCCATCCGCCGCCGTTGGGGCCTATCAGCTCACGCCACGGTTGGTGCTGCGGATCACCCAGGACGACGGGCGCTTCCACGCGCAATTGACCCATCAGCCCGTGTTCGAGATCACGCCGGACGGCATGGGCGGCTTCACGACGGCCGCGCAAATCGGGGCGACTTTCACGTTCGTAGGTGACGGCGAGGGCGCAGTCACCGGAGCCGTGCTGCACCAGCACGGGCGGGACATACCCGCGCGCCGGATCGATGAGGCCCTCGCCAAGTCGATCGAAGCCGGGCCTGTCCCGCGTACCTGGCCGATGCTGGCGACGTCGGCGCCGCGGCTCCTGACCCACGAGGGCGTGAACTACTGGCCCTGCTTCTCGCCGGACGGAAAAACCGTGCTCTTTGCGCGCAGGGACGACGGCAAGGACTGGAGCCTGTTTCGCGTCTCCTCCGCGGGTGGCGATGCGCAGCCCTTTACCAAGGAGCCGCTGGCGGTCTCGCGCGGGTCGCCAGGAAGCGGACGTCCGGATGGGCTGAGATGGGTGGAAAGCGGACGCTCGCACCTACCAGCAATGGAGCCGCCTCATTCCGCTCGGCGGCCTGCGCTTCATACTGACGCAACCCGGGAGCGCTTGCTCAGGGTGTTTCGATGTCCCACCGGCTAAAGCGGTCGCCAGCCTTTGTCTTCACCGCAGACGATCCCCGCTCGCCTCCAGTGGCAAGTGGGACATTCGGATCTATTTGCAACTGCCGCATCCAGATTGGCGGGTCTTCAAACCTATTGAGCGCGCGTTCATCCGTGGTCGTGACAGTCATTTTGAGAAGGCGGACGTCTGGCGCAATATCAGAACTCAAGTGATCTGGGTCCACGACTCGCGATAAACCAACGTCCTTCTTATCCGGCACGTACCAGAACGCGGGCTTCTCGACGCCGTTCAGGTTGAGCTGACCTCGCCAACGCGCCAGGCGGAGGACTTCATCCCAGTTGTAACCATTGCGGCCGGATAAGGCAGTGTCCCTTGCCGCTCCCTGAGCATCGGCTCCTGCGGCTTTGTAAGCGTGCATCCAATTCCAATCCGACGGGGTTCTGAATGGGGGATGACTGTTCACACTCACCGCGAGGGTCCCTCGGGACCCGAGATCCACTATCGCCGCTCTGCCGATAGTATGCCCTTCATAATCTTGCCAAATCCCCGGAAGCGGAAACAAATTGGTCCTGTAGCGGACCCCCATGACGCTGGAGCCGTGGTGGACGACTCCTTCGGAGAGCACATCCACATCCGTCCTGTAACGGACCTCGAACACTAGCGGTCGCCAGACCAGATACGCGGTAAGGCACGCGCCGACGATAACCGCGGCTACTATCTGCCCCTCGCTTATACGACCCGAACTCATTTCCGCCTCACCATGTACGCGGACGGTACGCGACCACGACTAAGAGTCCGCTAAGGGTCGCTAGCGGTCTCGCGTAGGTCGCCAGGAAGCGAACGTCCGGATGGGCCGAGATGGGTGGGTGGCGGACATTGACCCTGGTCCGTTGAGTCGTTCTTCACCGATTGCCTTTAGCTGACTGAGCGGCCTCTCCGCAGGAATCGATGCTCCGCCTTTCCACCCTCAGCCGACTGACTTGGAGAAGCGCGCTTGGGCGCGCTGCGTTGGCGCTTTACCTTTTGTCGTTGGCCATTCCCGCGCTCGGCAATTGCAACTCGCCATCGGGGAGCGCCGGTCTGTGGTTGCTGCTCGTAGGTTGGCTTGGGTTGCTATCTCGGCAGATCGGCTGGCTGGCAAACGCGTTCCTGTTGGTGTCTCTCTACTTCTCGCTCACACGTAAAGGGCGTGGCGCCGCGGTGGTGGCGTCCGTGTTGGCTCTACTTTGTGCTGCAAATGCATTTACAGCTAAAATCCCCGACATTGAGGGAGTAGGCGTACGAACCTGCAGATACTCCGGCTTTTGGCTTTGGCAGGGCGCGATGGTGTTAGGGTTTCTTGCCGCCTGCTTCTATTCACCCAAAGACGAGCACAGAGCAGGGCCGGACTGAAGCAGTTCGCGTAGCGGTCCGATCCGGCAGCTAGGTTCAGAAGCGGGCTTTGCCGACGTCCGCTAAGGGTCGGTAGCGGTCTCGCCTGGCTCACCAGGAAGTGGACGTCCTGAACGGCCGAGACAGGTGGTGAGCGGACGTTGCGCTAATCCTCTCCGCCTTCGGCTCCCCAAAAGACAACCCAGGTGGCGAAATCGCTCGTGAACTCCACGAACCGCCCCTTTCTTCGTCGCATGAACCGGTGGTTCACCGTGCGGGCTTACCCTCTCCTTAGGGCGCACGGATAGATCAAGCAATGGACGGCCTTCTCCAACCGAGAAATTTGTTTGCTGCCTCCATCCTCCTCCTCTTGACCGCCATCATGGTGCTTTGGTGCGCCAAGGATCGGTCGAAGCGGCTATGCGGCTGGAGCTTGTTCGCAGCAGGTAGCGCGCTGACCCTGTTTGCAGCTTTCATCGGCCTGCTGTTCCTGGTGGCTGGCTGCTACGGTCCCAACCTCTATTGCCCGGCCAAGCCTGGATCGCCGCGCCCAACGGCGCTCGACCTGATGCCACTAAGCAGACCTCCCTGACGTCCGCCCCGGGTGGTGAGCCGTCGCCTAAAGCGGGCTCTGATGCCGCGTCAGTCACGACAATCGCGCCTCTCTAGGTTGAAAGGGCTGAGCCGGAAGACGGGACCGTGTCGATCAGGCTGCAGCCCATGCCTCATCTGATCCAGCCAAACTGGCGCCGGCTCAATTCGGCCATTGGTGGGAAGGCTCGTGGTCTCAAGGCTGACGCTTCGAAGCGAGACGTCGCTCCCGATCGTCGTCCCGAAAGCGTCGGGCTCCACGTTCACAGCAGAGGCCACATTGTCCGGCTGGGGTAACCAAACGAACTGAGGCAGCAGATTCGACGGAAGTTCGACTCGGCCCCGGAACTTCGACATTTCCCGCCGCGCGGATTCGGGTGCGTAGCCGTGGTAGGGTCGCTTTGAGAGCGTCGAAAACGCACGAAGGGCTATTTCCTCAACGCCGACCGAAGTGCCTCGAATTGTGTAATCCGGCTGCAATGTGGCGACCAGATGCCCACGGGCCCCGAGGTCGAATATAATCGCACGTCCACAAATCAGAGATTGAAAATCTGGCGTCCCGAACGGCGACTTATTAAATCTGAACGCAACTTGTATTATACTTGACTCGTTGATGACCTTGCCCATGACATTCAAGGCGATGGCCATGCGGAAGCGCGCTGCATGTCGGGGCAACAGCGCGCAGCCGGTCGTTCCGAGGAATGCTAAAGTCCCGATTGCGACGATCGTAACGAACGCGCGAAGCCGAAGGGCTGTGAGGTAACCGTCGCGGAGGTCGTCGGGGACGCGTGCCATCGGCAGACGATACCTTGCCGTAGCTACCGAACCGTTTGCTGTCCCGCAGCCGACTTGCCGTATGTCCGCTAAGGGTCGGAGGCCGACGTGAGGATCGAGCCGAAAAGCAGACGCAAGCTGTGATGGCGAAATTGCACCGACCTTCGCGAGCGCGTTAGGCTACGCTATGAGCCACACGCTGACCGACAAACCGCTCGCGATTGCCTCCGACCATCGCGGCGTCGCTTTGAAGGAGCGACTAAAAACGTGGCTGCTCGCCAACGGCTATGAAGTGACCGACTGCGGCGCCAAGAGCGGTGCGGTGCGGGTCGATGCGATGGACTACGCTCTTCGGTTGGTGGCCGAAATCAAGGCGAACCGGTCCGATTTCGCGATAGGCATATGCGGCAGCGGACAGATGATGGCGATTACGGCCAACCGGTTTCCGTTCATACGGGCCACGCTGCTTCACACCTCAGCGGAAAGCGTCCCCGCTCGCGAGCACGGCGACGCCAATATGCTGATCTTGGGCGCGGAGAACACCGATGACGCCACCGCTGAGGCTATTCTCGAAACTTTTCTGAACACTATTGCCCTGGGGGACCGTTACGCCGCGCGTCGAGAACGGCTGGCCGAGCTCGACATTTCCGCGCTGTAAAAAGGCGTGCGCGATGGGTCAAAAGCTGCCCTAGAAGGCACCAGTTTGACCGTGCCCGGATGTGCCCCTAGCGTGTTGGGGGTGAGGGCGCCATGAAGAGATGGTTATGCGCGGTGGTGGCCCTGGTGACGATGGCAGGCTGCGCGACGGCCGAGCCGGACCCGGCGACGCACGCAGCAAAGCTCATGGCGCAAGCGAAGGCTGCCGCCGGCGGCGCCCAGCTTGATAGAGCTGCGACCTTCCACAGCAGCGGCACGCGCGTCCGCGATGGCAAGGTAAACGGTGTCTACGAGGAATGGGGCGACTATCGAACCATGGCCTTCACGAACGTCGAGACCTTCGCCAGCGTGACCACAAGCGGCGGCTTCGACGGCAAAGTGGGATGGCGGCTCGGCCCCGACGGCAAAGCCCAGATTATTACAAATCCGCAGCAGCTCGTGGGCACGAAGCTCAGCGGATATTTGGACGTCCAGGGCTATTTCTTCCCGGATCGTTTCCCTGCTCAATTCACCTATGCCGGCGCTCGCGAAGCGGAGGGGAATCGTTATGACGTCGTCGTGGTGACGCCGGTGGGCGGCATCCCGATCGACCTGTGGCTCGATCCGCAAACCCACCTCTTGAAGCGGCTGACCGCGAAGCTTGGGCCGGCGTCGATCCAGGGCGACATTACGCAATACCAGACGATCGACGGTCTTCAGATCGTCAGAACAGCCCTTCAGACCATGACAACGCCAGCGGGCGCGCACACAGAGTCGCAGAACGTTGCAGCCTACAGGTTCGAGCCTATACCGTCCGAGCGGCTCGCCATTCCCAAGTAGTTCTCGCTGATCCGTCACGCTTGCGCGTGGAGAGCCGCGGAGGTCGCGAGGCGAGCTTCCGATAAGGGCGGTTGGCGGACTCAACTATTCCAGGGCGCGCTCTGCAATACGACCCGGTAGCCATCTGGATCTTCAAAGGTGAGGCCATCGCGATCCCAGTACGGATTGAACGCGGGAACCGGGTCGAAGCCAGCCACCCTCATCCGATCGACGGCGCGACGCCACGCCCGCGGCTCGGGAAGGTAGAAGACCAGTAGATGATCTTGTGTGGGTGCGCGGCCCGCCACGTGCCCTTCAGCGCGCGTGAACTCAAGGTGGTACGGCGCGCCCATAGCTCCGAGCATGACGCCGTCGAACCCGTCGTGGTTCTGAAAGCGATAGAGGACGCTTAACCCCAAGCCGCCGCAGTAGAATGGCAGGAGCGCGTCGATATCGTCTGTCGGCCGCGCGACGCGCAGTATGGGCGGTTCCATGGCGTTACGGTAACTGCGGCCAGTGGCGATCTCAACGTCCGCATGGGTCGAGAGCGGTCACTAGCATGTAGGACAGCCCATTCCAGTTGCGAGCTATTCTCATAGTCGCGTGGCATTCTGGCGAATGCCCGTTCCATTGCTCCTGAAGGCCCAGAAGCCAGAGTGCAGTCGCATGCAGGGGGACAGTCTGGGTGCTCGGCTTCAGCGGCGCAGGCGCGAACTGGGGCTGCGCCGGATCGATGCCGCTCAACTCCTCCGGTGCAGTTGGAAAAGTCTCATGTGGTGGGAGCGCGATGAGCGGGAGCCGTTCCCAAGCGCATTCCCGGCGATCATCGAGTTTTTGGGAGAGGAGCCGTGGCCGGAGCCGCGCACGCTTGCTGAGGCGCTCGTCGCCGAGCGCAGGCGACGCGGCCTTGCCGTGGAGCATGCGGCCGATCTGGTCGGTGTCGATCCAGGAACCTGGCTGCGATGGGAGCAGGGCGTCTGGCGGCCGACCGCACTCACCGTTCCCGGGATCGATCAGTTCCTCGGAATGAGCTGCCGAGAGCGTTTTCCGGAGGGGGTGCGGTGAGATGACGGTCAGCCTGTGGAGGACAGGGGCGCGGGCTAGCGCAATGTACGAGACCTAGCTAAGCCTATACGGGCACCCGTCTCGTGAGGTCAGGTCCCAAATGTCTACATCGGAATCCGACGAGGCTTCTCGGCCTCAAAACTCCCAAGACGACGTGACGGTGCGCTGGGCCACTCAGGTAAAGGCGCTTGTTCTCGAACATTATAAAACCGCTGAAGTGCCGCTGCTTTTGGCGGCGCTTGGCACCGAACTTCGAAAAAGGGAGCTGTGGCCACCGCCGGGTCAGCAACGCACGCTCGCCAGCGCTATCGAGGGTGCCGACGATAGTTTGCTGATAATTCGCGATCCGCAGACACCCACCTATATGGCCGTGGCAACATTGGACACTCGGTCTGTTGTCGAAAGCGCCATCGCCGAAAGATCCCAGAAGCGGTTCCTCTCCGAGTTGGCCCGTCCAATCCTCCTGGCGTTTTGCAAGGAAGGAGATCGCAAGATTTTCGTGAGGCGCGAACCCCCATTTCGCTACTACGTTGGGGAACCTCCAGATGTTGCGGAATGTGTTGAGGTGTCAGACGACTATCGGATGCCTGGTTTGTATGTTGACGACCCTGCTCAAATCCCCGGGGATGTAGCTCTGGAATTGGCCAAGCGCGTCCGCGCTTGGGCGGCGGACAATAGCCTGAACATCGAAAACTTCTTCAGCGAGCAACGAGAGGCTCCTAAGGCGACGAAGGCTCCTAGCCGTGCAACTGCATTGGAAAGGCTCCTAGCTGCCCAACCATCGGGTGTCGCCAGCCGGATGGTGGTTCCTCTTGACATCGCGGTTCAGCTCAGTCGTCAGCCATAAATGAAGCGAAGGGCCGGCAGGCGGCCATTGCCGCCCCACAGTTCAATTGAGTTGATCGTAGTCGCCGGTCTCCCTCCCGGCGTCCACAACGCCGTAGCTTCGGAGGTCGCGAAACTCCTTCCGGGAAACAAGCGGGTCGAAAGCCTCGCCTCCTCACCTTCGGACGGTGCGCTGTATCCCAAAGGCCAAGTAGCATCCCTCCTTCGAGCAGTCGGTTCATTTGCGATTCGTCGACGATCTAGCCCCAGAGGCTCTGCTACTGTCCCGGCGAGCATCGTCCTCCTGTACGTGCCGGCACCCGACGAGGAAAAACTGCTAAGGGCGTTTGATTTCTTCGCCTTTCCTATCGCGCTCGCCTCACTTGCAAACTGGGATAGCCGAGGGCGTCAACTGCGTCATCGGATCGATAATGCGGTCGAGGCTGTGCGGGACGCTCTCTCTCCTCAAGGCCTACACAAAGAGGCGCTTGACCATGTGAAGCAGCGAATAAATCGCCTTTCCGAGCAGGAACCTTTCCTGCTCCCGCCGCGCAACTTTCATGCATCGGAGATGCTTCGCATCAGCGACCTGTTTCGCGAGGTTCGTAGCGGTCGTCGCCCGTGGACGGATCGGTTCGCCGAGCTTCCGCTCAAGGCGTGCAACTCCGAAATCTACCCAAGGCTCGGCAGTGAGAAAACCTCTCACCTATTTCAAGATCATCGAGAGGTATTATTTCCCGTCGCTCATATGACCGCCCATCACGGTCCGACTCGCGAGATAGAAACAGAGGGAAACGAGGCTGAGAGCAGCGAGATCATGTTAACCCTGCAGTCGCTCTACCGTTTTGGGGCACCCCTACCGAATGGCTTCCATCACGATGCGGTGCGGGAGCGAGGGGAAGCCTTTCGAGAATTCCCCTTCGAATGTTCGCGAGCTGGTGAAACGCTTGTGAGCGGCGAGTACGCTAACATCTATCCCGACGACTTCATCCGGGTTGGGAAGCCGCATAAAAAATAAATGCCGCGGCTCTACATGGTAGAAAGCCGCGGCCTTAGCATCATGTTTCGACTACCGCTCACCAGCACGGTCGGTTGGATTTCTCCACCCGTGCCGATCCAGCCGTAGCCAGATCAGCAGACCCAAAGGGTCGTCGTATCTCAGGGCCGGAGCCCTGGCGCTTTTCTATAGCTTGTTTGCTAAGTCCGTCGCGGAGTGCCCATAGCGGGACATGATTGCTCACAGACATATTCCCTGGCCCTCCGTTGTCAAGCGGTTAAGGCAGGATCGGTCTGTAGCTGATAATGCCACAAGAGGCCCAAAAGTTCCAGGTTCGTTCCGTCGTGAGGTTCATTGCTGAACCCTCTCCGCCTCGAATCGGTCAGTGATCGCCCGCATGACGATGCGGCCAGTGAGCGGAACCGCATCGCAGCTGATGCTGAAGCCCAGGCCGTCTTTGTTCGGCCACGCTGCGCCAATGGGCGTCCAGACCGCGGACGCGCCGTCACCAAGGACACGGTACAGCCGATGGGTCGGGCGGCGGTGAAGCGAGAGGGATTGCTGGGTCATGAGAGGTCTCCTCCACGAGGCCGCGGACCATTCCGCGGCTTCATGAGGAGCAAAAGGGAGCGGGACGACGAGGCGGCGGTCAGACCCCGCGCCCAGGCGCGCCCGGCGGGAGCAAGCTGCACGGAGCGCGCCAGCGCGGAGGAAGCGACGCTGGGTTGACCGGCGGCGGTCCCGCTTCAGACGCTCACGTCATGAAGCAGGGGTGATAGGCCATCGGACGGAGGCGGGCCTGACCAGATTATCCTCTGGCTCGCCGCCTGATCGCCCATATGAGTACCGCGACCGCCTGGATCACCGCCGCCAGACCGGCAAGCACCGGGGGAACTGCGGCGGCGATCCACTGAGCATCAGGCATGCATACCTCCAACGTTGGGGGAGATGGCCGATGATCAGGATGTTCGCCTGATGGCGCGAGTCTGACTGCGACAAGGGCGTGCGCAAAAGCGCACGCGCCCTGTGTGCGATCAGATGTCTCCGGCCGGCGGGGGCGGAACCGGAGACTGAAGCTCGATGTCCTGGTCCACGAAGGCCGCGATCGAGGTACCCTTCGGGATCTCCGCGCTGTGGCCTTTGATGAAGGCCGCGAACACGCCGATGAACACCAGGCCGACCACTTGATTGGCGGCGTTCCCCTTGCCTTCGCTACCCTTGGTCGCGCGAAGCCTGATCCGCTCGTCACCGACTTTCAGGGGGTTCAATCGGACCGACAGTTTGCCGGATTTCCCGAGTGTCCCGCTCGTGAATTGGCATGTCCCATGCCTCGGAGAAGACCGACGACGGCTCGTGCGTAGTCTGAGATCGGCACGCGATACCGGGTGAGGGTGAGCGCGTCCTCATTAATGAAGGAAAGTCTGACCAGGTCGATGTCCTTGGCTGGGATCACAAAGGCGTCGAGCAACTCGGTGCTATCCGCAGCGAGGCGTATGACAACGCCGATATCAATACGCGGATGGCGGCCGAACGCTATTCGCCAAAACCGGCCTTCGGCCGAATCCGGGCCCGACGACGCGACGGTGAGCGACACGTTCGTTCGCCCCTCCACGGTGATGACCCGCGACCGCTGATCGGTCAGTCGAAAGCCCGCCGTTCTCAGCGTCTGCCGTAGGTCCGTCAGCAGTTCGAAGCGGATCGGCAGCGTGTTCGGCTCGATGACACCGGCCCACCCGCGCCCACCAGCCGGATACCCGATGAGCGCAAGCGCGCGATTGAGGCTGCCGAACCGGGACGCGATCGCGGATGGGGAGGGGGTTAGCGGGTCCGCCGCAATGAGTTCGTTGGTCACCCGCCCGGCGCGCTTCCATAGGTCTCGCAGCCGATCGAGGACATCCTCGTCGGAGAGGTTGCGCGTCTGCGCCCGGAAGCGCTGTTGAACGCGGTCGTAGAGCGTGCGGTCGATGATCGGCGGGAACGCGTCCCGAACCACGAGCCAGTCATTGCGCGGGTTCACTCGCCGCGGGCCTTTCAGTTTCCCCGAGGCCCGGCCGTATATGTTCGCGCCCACGTACTTCTCGGACGAGAGCACGTAGTGGACGGACCTCTGGCGCCACGGTTGCTCGCCGGGCCGAAGCCGTCCCGTCTCATTGAGATGCTTCGCGATCCCACAACAGCTGAGCCCCTCATCAAGGAAGAGACGGTAGATTTCCCGGACGGTCGCGACTTCCTCGGGCGGTCCCGGCACAATGACGACCCGATCCGATCGCAGGCCCTTACGATCGCCTTCGAGCAGCGGAAACCGCGCGATCCCGGCGTGATCAATAAGGAGACGCCGCCGCGCGTATCCCGGTGAGCCTCCCTGGTGCGCGCCTTCGGCGGCGTGCCGGCGCTGCGCGAGATAGATTCGCTGGGAGAGGTCGCGGCTGAACTCCGCCGCCATGATCCGCTTGAGGCTCTTGAGCACGGCCGCATATGGGCTGCCGTCGTTCTCGAAACTCTCGCCGCAGTAGGTGAGCTGCACCCCCGCCTTGCGGCAGAGGAACTCGTAGTAGGCGCTCTCGTCCACGTCCTGGAACCGACCCCATCGGCTTACATCGAAGACGAGCAGGTGAGCGAAATCGTGATCGCCCCGTTCGATGTCAGTGAGGAGCGATCGCAGGCCGTCGCGGCCGTCGATGCTGAGGCCGCTTTTCCCCTCGTCCTTGTAGCTCCGGACGATCTCGATCCCGTGCTGGAGCGCATAGTGCGCAATCGCGTCGCGCTGAATCTTGGGCGAACAGACCTGGCTGTCCGTCGACATTCGAATGTATTGAGCAGCCCGCTTCTGAAACGGGTTAGCAGCCGCACCTGTCTTCCGCATCGCTCCCTCCTTCAACCGGAGCGATAGTGAGGCAGGTTTTCGGCGCGCTCGGGGGCTTTTTCTCCCTCGCCCGGCAGCCCTTTGGATATTCCCGGTGTTCGCGATCGATCAGTTCCTCGCCCTAAGCTGCCGGGAACGCCTTCCGGAAGGGTGCGACAGGCCACCCCTAACCAGCCGCGCATCGCCGAAGTCGCGAGAGGAACAGCCGCTCGAACTCTGCATCCATAGCTACCGCTGGCGTGAGCCGATCAGTAACTAGCCTGACCAACTCACCCTTGGTGTGCTGAATGCCGTTTCTCACGATGACATCGCCGGAAATAACGAGATCGCCACCACCTCCAAATATCTGATCCATCACCGAAGGTGGATAGTAATACTCGATGCCGTTTTTAGACCATACAACTATATTTTCTGCCGGCAGGCCCATGGCTACAAGCTGGTCAGGAAGCCCGGCCCCATGTACAGCATCAAGAACCGCGAAAATCCTATCGCGATAGGGGCTTTTTTGGATATCGTAAAGAAGTGATTTTGCAAGGTGCAATACCTCCTTTATTCTTGTGTCACTCCCGGCTGAAATTACGCTCAGCGGTGTACTGGGAAACTGCTGATTTGCAACTTTGGCTATGAATTCGTAATCGCACCTTCCCTCCACAAGCACGATAGCCGAAGGGAGGTATAGGGTCTCCAGCCTGTTTCCTAATAGGAAGAAGTGGATGTTGTTGAATGCGCGTTGGTCCTCAGCGGCCACGACATCGATCACATCGCCAGATTTCGACACTAAGTAATTATTAGATATTCGTTGACGGTCTAGAAATATCGTTGAATGCGTTGCAAGAAGTAATGTTTTTATATGGGGAAAATATTTGGCGCGATGATCCCTATCGAATAGGAAGTCAGCGAAAACACCCTGAGCCTCGGGGCTAATGCCAAGCTCTGGCTCATCAATCAGGAATGTATCATATTCTGTGTTAATCAAGCTTGTCACCAATGTGGTGATCAATCGGAATCCAGAGCTTGTATATGATATATTGTGACCGCCAACGGATATATATTTTTGAGACATGGAGTTGGTCTCAACCGTTTGACGTATCTCCAAATCTACGCCCAACAACATATTCATTATCTCAGACAGCTTGTCCCTCTGCGCGTCTGAAAGTTCGGCTATCGCCTGCTGAACGTTAATTGGCGAGTTGTCTGTGTTTTGGTGCTGCTGGCCCCACTGCTGCATAAACTGGCTAAATCGCTCGTGTCTCCGGTCGCCACGGTTGGGCGCGTAAGATCCAAGCAAATTAAAGTTTTGGTAACGCGCGGGGCCGAGGTATGACGCCGTCACACCAAACTTCTGCGCTAAAGTCTTAAGAATAAACGATTTTCCGCAGTTATTTCTGCCGACCAACACCGCATATTCACTCTCTCTGATCTTCTGGAGCGTAGTGCTCGTTTCCGCGGTAAATGTCGTATTCGGCTTCTCATCGTACTGGTACATATCTGCCCCTTTTAAGCTGAGGGTTGCACCAAGTCGGCGCGCCGCGCAACGCTCCCCAGGCCGCGGCAGTAGGGTTGCTTTGTAGTCCATTCTGCTAAAGGGCGGATGCGTGGCACCGGTCCTCCGAGGCTCACGCCTCAGTGCCGGGGCGATCAGCTATGACCCGCATCACAATCCGGCCCTGGAGCGAACCGCATCGCAGGAGATCGAGAACCCTAAGCCGTCTTTGTTCGGCCAAGCCGCGCCGATGGGGGTCCAGGTGGCGGCCGAGCCGTCTCCAAGAACATGGTACAAGCGATGGGTCGGGCGGCGATTGAGGGGAAGAGATTGCTGTGCCATCGCAGATTTCCTCCATGTGCCGCGGACCATTCCGCGGCTTCATGAGGAGCAGCCGGAGTGGGACACTGAGGTGGTGGTCACACCCCGCGCCAGAGGCGCGCCGTAGGAGCGAGCTGCACAGAGCGCGTAGCGCGGAGGAAGCGAGGCTGGGTTGACCGGCGGCGGTCCCGCTCCACACGCTCACCGATATGAAGCCGGATGGTCCTGAAGCATCGGATACGGATCGGGCGGCGGCAGCGGCCGTATCCCGAACTCTGTCCGATCAAGCGTCACCCCGCTGAAGGGGCGTGACGGCGATCCATCGATCATGAGCCGCAGATAGAAGCGGCGACTTGGAAGGTTGAGCAGGTCTTCGACGCCGAAAGGCGGCTGAAACTCCTGGGCGATGAGCCCGGCATCCTCGGGCCCCACCCGAAAGGCGATCAGCGTTCCCGCGTTGCCAAGCACGGCATGCCGGATGTCGGGTTCGAGCTGGTGAAAATGCTGATGGGCAAGGGTGAGGCCGAGCCCGTACTTGCGCAGCTCCGACATCATTCCCGCGAAGGCGAGCGTCGTGAATGATTGGAATTCGTCGACGTAGAGGAAGAAGGGGCGACGGTTCTCCGCTGGTGCATCGGCACGGGTTAGTGCTGCCAGTCCCAGGGTCGAGACGAGCAAGCTTCCGAGAGTGGCGGAGCTGTCCTCGCCCAGCCGTCCCTTCGCGAGATTGACGACCAGCAGCCCGCCCTCGTCCATGAGCTGCCGGAACCGAAGGTCGATCTTTGGGGCTACGAGGATGCGATACAGAACGGGGTCAGCGAGCAGCGCGCCGAGCTTGTTCTGGATGGGCGCCACCACCTCTGCCCGGTAGCGATCGGGGTACTTCTCGAACTCGTTCGCCCAGAATGCCCGGACCACGGGATTGCGAACGCGGCGGGTGACATCGCGACGGAACTCCTTGTCGGCGTAGAGGCGGAGAATGTCGGGGAGCGTTGAGCCCGGACGCTCCAAGAGGGTGTACAAGGAGCAGCGGAGCACATGCTCCATTCTTGTGCCCCACGCATCTGGCCAGAGCTTCCGGAAGGTCGCGAGAAGTCCTGAAGCCGCGAGCGGGATCAGGTCGTCGCGAACGTGCCGCAGCGGATTGTATCCGTAGGGCTGAGCCGGGTCCGGAGCGTTCACATACCGAACGCGATCTGGTTGCGAGTGGGCCAGCGCTGCGATGGCGTCGGCAAGATCGCCGTGCGGATCGATGATGGCCGCGCCGCGACCGGACGCCAGGTCGTGCCGGATCAATTGTTCGAGCAGCGACGACTTGCCGACGCCGGTCATGCCGATGATGTGGACGTGCGAAAGGCGGTCGGCCGCTTTGATACCGAACGGGCGCAGTCGCCGCCGGAATGTGGTTCGCCCGATCCATGCGGGCTCTTCGCAATCGCTCATCGATACAGCGTGAGGGAAGGTTCCATCATCCGCACGGCGTCAGAAGTTCACTAATCGTATTCGGCGAGTTGGGTTGCTCTCGACTTCTCTAGGTTGTGGGATATGGTTCGCTCATCTCTAAGCTCGGGGGAGCGCGATGAAACTACTACTGCGCCGCGACCAGCGGTCCGGCATGCTTGGCAAACCGGTATTCAGCCTCGACGTGCGGGCTGACATCAGTCCGGAGGAACAGACCACCATTTCTAAGTATCGCCTTGGAGAGACGATGTTGTACCAAAGCCATGAGATCACCGGCGGTAGCGGGCTGCTCGGTATAGCCTCCCGCCTCGCGTGGAAGGCGATCACCATCAACATCAGCGTCAATGACTTGGCTCACGGCAAGCGGGTGGAAGCCAAGGACGTGATCGAGCTGCTCGCGATCGAGGAGCATATCCGCGAGGCAGCCCAGACCTTCGCCCAGGTGCTGAACGCGGCCAAGCACTTCGGCGGCGAGGAGGTCGTGGAGCTCGCATAGCTCCATGGTCTGGAATTCCGATCTCACCAACTGGCTGGCGGGCGGTTCCCGTAATCGGGAAATGGAGGAGACGCGCCGCGTCTGGGATGATGCGGAGGCGCACTGGCGGGCCTCCCCGCTTTCGCGCATGGGGACGGATGAGCGCGTCCTTGCGTTCATGCGCCAGTTCATGGGCCGGCTGCCCCGACAACCCGTCCTCAAAATCCTCGTGCTCCTCAGTGAAGTCGCGGAGGAACTGTTCGAGCTGGAGGACGTCGAGGCATTCGAGCCCAACTGGCGTCTCATCGAGGCGGATGCGGCCGTCGCCGTGGAGTTTCGCAAGCTCCTTACGCGCCGCCGTCGCTATGCCGCTGACTACGACCGCATCCACGGCATCGTCACGCGCCAGCTCGCCGCCGCCTTCACCACATATATTGAGGCATTGCCGGACGCCTGTTTTGCCGATTGGCCGGAGGAAGGTTCGGCCTTCGAGGTGCCGCTCATCGATCTGATCGAAGCGCCCGCGGAGTTGGTCCACCAACTCATCTTCGCGCCATACGAAGACGACACGCTTTCGCTCGATCTCTTCCTCAAGCTCCGCCGGCAGCTCGAATGGAACCTGGCAGGCGCGTCAGGCCTGCCACCCACGGCGAACCTTGTTGAGCACGGACATCGGGTCGTCGCGCCATCAAAGCAGAAGGACAAAAGCGCGGCCGATCTCGTCGATCTGTATCTCGGGCACACGCCGTTTGCGCGGCTGCTGACGTTGCCGGTTCCGCTCACGATCCCCGACGAGGTGCGGTTCGAGCATGCCCACGTCCTCGGGGGTACGGGCCACGGCAAGACCCAGCTTCTCCAGCGGATGATCCACGCCGACCTTGAGGCGGCGGCAGAGGACGGCCGATCCGTTGTCGTGATCGACAGTCAGGGCGACCTGATCCAGAAGCTTCTGCGCCTCGACCTTTTCGGACGCGACCATCCACGAAGCCTGGCTAACCGCCTAGTGCTCGTCGATCCCTCCGACATCGAACATCCCGTCTGCCTCAATCTCTTCGACGCGCATCTGGGGCGGCTTGAGGAGTACCGCGCGGTCGATCAGGAGCGGGTGTTGAATGGTGTCGTCGAGCTGTACGAAAATTTCTTCGGGGACCTACTCGGAGCCGAGCTGACCCAGAAGCAGGAGGTCGTCTTCCGGTACCTCGCGCGCCTCATGCTCTCGCTGCCGGACGCCACCATTCATACCCTGATGGCGATCATGCAAACGCCGGAGCCGCCCTGGCTACGGGCCGCAATCGAGCAGCTTGACGGGTCGGCGCGCTACTTCTTCGAGACCGAGTTTTTTCAGCCATCGTTCGCGGCCACCAAGAAGCAGATCCTTCGGCGCCTATGGGGTGTCCTTTCGACCCCGACCTTCGAGCGCATGTTCGCGCACCCCGCAAACCGGATCGATCTGTTCGAAGCGACCCGCACCGGCAAGATCGTCCTCATCAACACAGCGAAGGACCTACTGAAGCGGGAAGGGAGCGCGCTCCTCGGTCGGTTCTTCACGAACATGATCGCGCAAGCAGCACTGGAGCGCTCGGTCCTGCCCGAATGGGAGCGGACCCCCACCTTCGTGTATGTCGATGAGGCACAGGAGTATTTCGACGACAGCATCGAAACGATCCTAGAGCAGGCCCGCAAGTACCGGATCGGGCTTGTGGCCGCGCACCAAAGCCTCGATCAGCCCATGCCGCGCATACGCTCGGCGCTCCTTTCCAACACGAGCATGAAGTGCGTCGGCGGCCTCTCCGCCAAAGACGCGCGCGCGATGGCCGACGAGCTGCGGACGACACCGGCCTTCATCGAGAGCATGCGCCGGCGCGGCGACCGTACCGAGTTCGCGACGTGGGTGAAGCACTGGACGCCGCACGCAATCCGTATGTCGGTGCCGCTCGGCCATCTGGAGCGGCAGCCGGTTCTAACTGAGGAGGAGTTTGACGAGCTGATCGAGGCCAATCGTGCGCGGTACTGCACCACGCTTGATGAGGTGCGGGAGATCATCGAACACGCTCGCCCGAAGGTGGCGGTGCGGGCCTCCAAGCACGAGGCCGCCCCCGTGGATGCGCCTGTGCCACTTCCGCCACTGCCGATCCGCGAACTCCCGCCCGAGCCGCCATCGAGCGCTCCCGACGACCTCGAAGTGTATGAGGGCGCGACCTTCGCCGCTCGACCGCATGAGGAGGCTTCGCCTTCGCCCGAACTTGGCAAAGGCGGGAAGAAGCACCGCTACCTCCAGGCGCTCGTGAAGGAGCTGGGGGAAGCGCAGGGGTTTCGGGCCATCATCGAAGCACCGTTCCAGGGCGGCCAGGTGGATGTCCTATTGGAGCGCGACGGTATGCGGGTCGCTGTCGAAGTGTCGGTTACGACACCCGTGCAGTGGGAGCGTGAGAATCTGACCAAGTGCCTGGGGGCAGGCTTCGACCACGTGGCGCTTGTGCTCGCCAAGTCGCAGACGACGGCGCAGCGGTATCGGACCGCGGTTGTGGAAGGGCTTTCCGAAGAGCAGCTTGCGCGCCTCTCCGTCCTCTATGCGGAGGAATTGCCGGATTTCATCGGGTCGCTCGGACCGGCGGCGGAGACCCCGGATCGGGTCGTGAAGGGGTATCGGGTGAAGGTGGCTCGCACCAATACCTCGGCCGAGGAGGCGAAGCTGAAGCGGGAAGCGCTGGCGCGTTTAGTGGCGGCATCACTTACTCGACGGAGTTAGCGACACCACGCTGATATCGACTGGTGTCCGAGTATCAGATCGTGCGCAACGATGGGAATTTGGACGGGTCACCTTTATCACGGTACGCTAGAGTGCGGAGAGTTAAATTCAGGGGAGCCTTTGAATATGCAGCATCGCGTATGGCTTATCCTTATGGCTGTTTTCAGTCTTTGCGCCTGTACTGATCCAGAGTGGGAAAAACAACAACTTTCGCAGCTTACGACGAAAGCGGCGGCGCAACATGCTGAGCAAGATGCATCACGGGAGCGCGCGCACCAGTCGGAATTGCAAAAGCTTAAGATACAAATCACGACCTCATATGAAACCGGTCGAAAAGAAGGATACGCGGCAGGATTTCAGGCGGCCCATCCTGGGAGCCTAGCGCTAGATGGACCGCAGAGAGCGGCGTTCGGGTTGTTCTCAATAGTCGGTGAGCTCGCACTGGTCATCTCAAGCATTTGCCTTTGTATTCACCTTATGTTGCGAAACGCGAAAAGTGGCGGGGTCGCGGCCAAAGGTTGTCTTGCGCTTAGCGGTGCCATACTCGCATTCTTTCTTGCGCCCGCGTTGGGGGTGAATGCTGTCATATCTAGTTATTTGTACATGCCGGCGGGGCCCGCCACGTGGCTGTGGATAATTTCAGCAACTTTCGCGAGTATAGTAATTCTTAGTGCGATCGATTGGATTCTAGGGGAGATAGCCGGACCATACCTAGAGGGTGTTTGCGCCATGGCCCTTGCGGCGATAACTATAGTTATGGCGCGCGAATTTATTACGGCTCTGTTTGCGGGGTCGGAGTTGTGGAGCTATAGGCTTGCGAGCATCATCGTTGGTGTTGTCTGTGGGGGTTTGGTATTTTCTGGATTCCGAATGATAAAATCCCTTATACCCGCAAGGTCGGGCGGCCAAAAATAATGGAGATGGTGCTATATATAGGCATTACGTAAGAAATTTTAAGAAATGGTTTGAGTAGATTATCATTCAACACATGGAATAAATGTAAATTAAAGGGCCCGCCATCGGCGGGCCCCAATCAATTGATTGTAGACATTGTTGGGCATGCGTTGACCGGCCTTGCGCTGCTCCCCAATGCATAGGTGCCGCACAAGATAAGCCCAACAAGGGAAAAGACCAGAAGCTCTCTCAAGTTGTCCTCCCGGGCCGTGGGAAGGTCCAGATTTTGGGCCTTCCAACCACCAAGGAAAACAAGGTCAGTGCAATGGTATGCCTTTTATATACTGGATTGATTATTTTGTAAATACAAAGTCTATTTGTGGTGGCACCTATGAACTTCAGTCTTTTCTCGGATGTCTTCCGCAACTAAGTGCGGAAATCATTCCCGGAAAGGAGGGGTGCTCAGCTAGAGCGTCTTCGCCAACAGGGGGCCGAGCACGCGACCGGTGATGCACGGCGGCACTCGCGCATCGACAGACGGTGCATCCATCGGATCGTCCGAGGGGCTTGCGCCAAGAAGCACTGCGCCGTCGGCGCGCAGTTCGGTGCGCCTCACTGTGAATAAACCTCGGAGCTCGATCAGATAGAGCCCGCCATCGGAAAGTGACTGCACGTGCCGGCAGACGATTGGGGCGCCCTCCGCGGCGAGCTGCGGCCACGCGCTCGACGGCATGTCCGTGATCCAGATGTCGCGGGATGAGCCATAGGTCTGGACGAGCCATTCGCTCTTGAGCGGCACCTGGGGCGCGGTGTCGCTGAACCCACGCTCCTTCAGCTCCGTCAGCGAGTGATACGGCACGAGCCGCCATCCTTCCTCAAGGGTCGGGCGACCGTAGACGCCGGTCACGAGCCATTGGGGGTCCACGCCGAGTACCTCGGCGATTTTGAAGGCCCGTTCGGCGCTGGGCATCACCCCGGCCGTGTAGTCGCCGACGGTGCTGGTCGAGTAGCCCGTCATCCGGGCGAGCCAAATCTTTTCCCGGCCTTCCAGCGCGTCGCGGAGCCGCGCCGCAAAGCCAGCATCCCGGCGTGGGGTCCGGTTTGCCGGAAACATCATGACGTCATCACCCCCAAAATGGGGCGCATTGGCTGCTTCGGACGATACTGGACGCTTGCGGGGTGGCATATATCGGAATATCCTTCCGGGAACTCGGATTTAGGCGGGGGCTACCGGATGCTGTCGGAGTGGCATCGCGAAGACATCAAGGCGGCGCTTCGCAAGCGGTACGGCTCCGTGCAGGCCTTCGAACGGGCAAAGGGCCTGCCGCAGGATTCCGTGAGCGACGTGCTGCGGGGGCGCACGGCCGGCAAGACCGCCGCCGCCATCGTTGAAGAGCTGGCCAAGACCGAACGGGCCTCCGGAGAAGGGGCGAAAGAATCCGACTTATCGGATCACCATACGCTTTCTCCACAGGCGCGTCATGGGGTCGCAGGCCAGAACATGCGGCGCAACTGAGAGAGGCACGGGGGCGGGATGCGGAAGGTACTGACGTTGGCGGTGGGCGCGACCCTGATGTGCGGGGTTCCCTCCGCGCTGTGGGCCCAGACCAAGAAACCCGTGGTCGCCGTCTATAAGATCGAGGACCTCACCAACAGCGGCTCCTCCCAGACCTTCTCGACGATGATCGAGACAGCGGTCGAGAGCACGAGCAAGTTCCGGGTGATCGAGCGCGAACACCTCGCGACGCTCGTCGGGGAGCAGGCTCGCGCGAAAGCCGGCCTCGTGACCTCGAACACACCTGGGAAAGTCGGCGGGTTCGAGGGCGCCGACTACCTCATCTATGGAACGATCACGACCCTGTCCGTGACGGGGAAGGCCGATTTTGGGTCCAGCCTCTTGGCGGGAATGCTCGCTGGGCAAAACCGACAAGCGCCGACGTGCGGCAACCTCTACGCCACCCTCGGCGTCGACATCAAAATCACCGACGCGAGTACGGGCGAGGTTCGCTACGTCACGCGCATCAACGAGACGCAGAAATCCGCGACGACCTGCGGCGGCCAAGCGCAGATCGACAAAGCGGTCTTGATGCGCTCAGCAGCGGACAAGGTCGCTACCGCGCTCGTGACGACCATCTACCCCATTCAGATCGCCGCTGTGCAGGGCGACGGGGTGTTGGTCCTCAACTACGGCGAGGGGGCAGTTCAGCCAGGCGCGATCTTCGGCGTGTATGCGAAGGGCGACGTGATCCGTGATCCCGCGTCCGGAGAGGTCATCGCTAGTAACGAGACCAAGCTCGGCTTCATCAAGGTGACCGAGGTCACGGGCCGGGTGTCCCGCGCAGCCACCATAAGCCAATTCGCTGCCGCGCCGCAGATTGGTGCGATCGTCCGGCCCGCGAGCGCCGAGGATGTGCAGGCGCTGTCGAAGCAGCAGCGCCGATGACAGCGCCCCTGTCATTTCGACCACGGATCGTCCGTGGCGCTGGCCGGGTTGCGCTCGTGGGCGCTCTCGCTCTTGGCGCGGCCGGACTGACTGTTCCTGCGAAGGCACAGAGCCGATTGCCCACCGTCACGATCGGCGCGATCGGAAGCCAAAAGGCCTGCACGGTCTACCAGCAGTCAGCCGGCAGATCCGCTCTCCTTGCGACGCCTAATCTCATTGCCGCCGCTTCGAGTTGGCGCACCTGGCTTGTCCACGACTGCATCGATCACTTCGCCACCATCCGCACCAGCCTTGAGGCGGCGCTCGCGGCCTCGGGAAAGTTCGTCGTCGTGCCGCGCGGGGGTCGCTACCTCATCACCGGCAGCATCTCGGACGTGAGCGAAGGCGGACCCGCTCCCGCAACGCCGGCCGTCGGAAGCGGCTACGCGATCTCTTCCAGCTACATGTTCGTCAATATGGACGTGAAGCTGAGCGAAGCCTCAGGACGCACGCTGTATGGCGGGCTCCTCACGAAGCGTCTTGAGACCGGATCGAACATCGAGGTCTCCGGCTTCCACACTACAAGCACCCGCTCCGGACAGGCGCTCTACACGGAGCTGCAGCATGAGGTGGCGCTCGCCACCGCCCGGCTCGTGGCCTTCCACATCGTGCCCTTGTCGGTGACGGCGAGCGAAGGCCGCACCATCCAGCTCAACTACGGCGCGCCACTCCTGGCGCTCGGCACCATTGTGCAGGTGACGAGCCCCGATGGCGGAGCAAGCGCTCGCTACACCGTCACCGCCGCCGGTCCGCAAGGCGCGACCGCGCAGTTAGACGGCGATGGCAGTCCCCGCATCACCGTCGGGAGCATCGCCAGCGTCATTGAACCGGACGACCTAGCAGCGAATGGCCGCCGGCTTACGCGCGTGGAGCTGCCGTAGAGGCAGTGCCTACTGTTGTTTGAGGGGAATGTGTCGCTTCTGGAAACATAAGAATTGAAGAAGGAGAACTAGATGCCTGTGCCCCGTTTGATCGCGTCGTCCGTATTCGCTTGGTCGTTGGTTGCAACAACAGCCTTGGCACAAAGCTCGGCACCCTGCGCGGGGTACCAAGGAGCTGCGCGAACCACCTGCCTGAATGCGCAAGTGCAAAAAGATCAGCAGAGGATTCAACAGATCAACCGCCAAAATCAGCAACTGGATCGCACAATAGGTGTCGTCTGCGCGGGCAGAGCCGCGGCCAATGTTTCTGGAGCTGTCGCGTCACTAGCCGGAGGCGTGAAAGGCGCCGCAGCGAATGGAGCCTGGGAATCGGGAAAAACTATCGGATCGGTCGTCACTGGCGGCCGAGATACATGTGCAAGATGATAATGGCGGGTCCGCTGTATATGGTTGTAGCGTAAGGTCATTTATTTCTTCGCGAAGATGAAAAAGTGGGGGCGCCTATGGCCATGGGCATATTGATACTTCTTGTTCTCTATGTGGTTCCGAGCATCATCGCCTTTATGCGAGGGCACAAGGACGCTCCGGCAATCGCTGCGGTGAACATCATCTTCGGATGGAGCGTATTCGGGTGGATCTGGACGTTCATCTGGGCGCTTGCCGATCCGCGCGGCCGAGGAGCTGTGCAGACGGTCGTCGTCAATACGACGCAGCACAACACGCCGGCTGAGCGTCCGGCGCAACCACTCGCCGATCCGGACACGATCCACTGGGACAGCATCGAGGACAAGCGGAACCCCGACGCCCTCGAGGAATACCTCGTGCGGTTCCCTGAGGGGCGGTTCGCCGTCCTTGCGCGGCAACGTCTCGGACCGGGTTCTAGCTCGACCCAGCTGGCGGCGGATTAATCCCAGCGCACGATCGCCGGCCTGCTCTGGAGGCCGGCTCGTTCTCGGTCGCAGCACGTATCCCACAGATGCCCGTGGCTTTAGCCCCGAGGAATGGAGGCGGGTCACACCAAAAATCGTCGGAATTGGTGCTGCAACACGAAACTCTTCCCAACGATAGGGAGGGGTGCAGTCCTCGCTTCCTTGATAAGGGAAATGGAAATGAGAGTAAGGCTCCTGTTGGTCCTGACCCTGAGCGTTGCGGGATGTAGCGGTGATAACTCCGCGACCAAAGAACTTACACGCCCACTTGCAATGCGGGTGATGCAGCAAACGAACTTAAGTATTCAAAATATTCAACTAACGAAGGTAAAAGAAGGTGAGGCGTGCCTTCGCCAAGTCGGCGTCTTGGGGGACCCAAACAGAAATTCAATGATAAGTTTTTTCTCAAATACCGTCCTTACTACATATGGTCGGTCGTTCATAAAGGGGTGGAATGACAACGAAGGTCTAGCGATTGAGTTTTCTCCCCCAATGCCTATGGATGTTGATCGGGTTACCGGCATCACCGATGGGGTAACTGTACGGGCTGCGACGCCCGCAAGCAGCCAGAAGCAGGTAGAGTTTGTGGGAAAGCTCAATGTCGCCAAGCTTGGATTAAACCCGGATGTGAGTTCGTGCCTCATGCCTTCGGGGACGGTAACCGGCACAGCGGTCATGGCCCTGTATGACGATGGGTGGCGGCTTCAGAGTTTCCAAATAAACCCCGTGTAGCTGATAAGTATAATCCGAGCGCATCTTCACGCCCCAAAGCGAAAGAACTCGCGATCTCGCGCGCGTCGCGGGGGGCGAACTGCAACCAGACCGCAAGGCTCGCGGCGGTACGAGCCTTCAAACGAAGGGCGGTTTCTCGAGAAGGGGGGGTGCCTGTACGAGTACGAGGCAAGACTGACGTGCGCGCGTAACCGCGTTGTAGAGGAGCCTCCGTCTATCGTCGTCATCCGGGGGGATCTGGAACGGCCACAGTACGACGACGTGGTCGAACTCCCGATTTTTGGCTTGGTGGATCGTCATTGCCCGCCGCCGGCCAACCGGCCGCCGGGTGAATTGAGAGGCGACAGCAATTTGCCGGTCTAGGAGCGCCTCGACCTCAGAGGTCGCGAACTCTTCTTGTCCGCGCCCCGCTCGTAGTCGCCGGAGCTGCTGAGCTGTTTGTGCAGCGGCAGCAAATCCAGCATCGGACAGCATCCGTACCAGTTCTCGAAAGCCGTGACGGACAGCGGTGCGGAGCTGCATTCGGAGAGCCTTGATGGGCTCCTCTTCCGCGCCTTCCCAGCGGATGTCGAACGGTCCGACGTTCTTTGCCTTTCCCAAACTCTGCGTTCTCACCATTTCCACAATGTCGCGAACGTATGCCGACGAGGCGGGCCGAGACGGGGACAAAAGCGCGAACGTTCCTGTCTTCATCATGGCATAGGCGGCCAGGGTCGCCGGTAGCGCGGGCCCCGTTTTGCCGCCAGGTGCCAGCTTCACTTGGAATGACGATCCAGATGCCGCGATTGCCTTTCCGTCGCGAATCTCAGTTGCAGCCTGGAGAAGTTCGGTGACGTTCGTCCGGCGGCAGCCCTGGAGAACCTTCGGGTGGCAACGCTCTGCGATCCAACCAACAACCGCAACGGGCCGGTTACGTGAGTTGAGGCATTGGAAATCATCGAACGCAAGCAGCACGCAGGCATCGAGCCGAAGCTGATCGACCATCGCCAAGCGCGGCCCGAACAAATCCTGCGCCTCATCGATCAGAATGTAAGGGTACGAGGCTGTCACCCATTTACGGACGTCGGCATCCTCCAAAAGACGCGCCGCCAACCCACAGACGGTATCGAACGCGCCATCCTGTTCGAGATCGGGCAGCTCCTGGCCATAAGCTCGCAAGCGCGATTGCCAGCGCCGGCAGATCGTCCAGGCGAAGCTATCTATGGTCATCGCGTCGTAGCGACCCCGGAGGCTTCCAATCCCTTCAAGCTTCTCGTCGAGCCTGTGTCTGGCCCCATGCATGAACGTGAGCGCAAGCACTCGCTGATGCACCTTGAGGGGCTCGCGGCTCAGTTCGCCCGCGAGCTCCTCCATTACGGAATGGGTTTTGCCGGACCCCGCTCCGCCTTCAAAGGCCATCAGGCTCATGGTTGGAAAACAAAGGTCGAGGGCGCAGACGGGCTTTGTACAAAGCGAGGCGTCGTAGAGCGTCGGGCGGCCCGGGCTATCGCATCGAGCAGTTCACCAGCTCGGCGGAGCGCTTCCGGTGTTGCTGCGATGCCTGACGCCACGGATTCATAGGCAAGACGGTCGCCTTTGAGCCGCATCGGGTCGTGTCGATCATCATTCTTGAGCCGCGCGATGAGATCGTTTGTGTTCGCTGGCGGGTTGGGAATGTTCGCGCCGAGAGTTGTTAGCACCTGAGCATCAGCTGTCCCGATGATCCATCCGATAGCGTCTTCGATGGTCCAGGTGTCCGGCCACCGCAGGAGGCGACCAAAACCTGCTGCAGCTAGAGTGGCGGCGTAGCCCACACCGGCCGCATCACCATCGACAATGGGAACGACATGGCCGTGTGCCTTCGCAAGGCACTTCGATGTTTCAATAACGGCTCCGTCGTGTGTCGGCACAACCCCGATCGATGCGGCGTAGAGCGCACCTGGAGCATCTGTGTCGGCTTGGGCTTCGACGATACGGGCGATCAGTGAGAGCCATTCGTAGTCGAGCACTCCTTCGGGGACGAGAACCGTTTCCGCCATGAGTGCGCCCGCTACTTCCACCCGCTTAAGTTGGATGAGTGTCCTCAGCGCATTCGGTGTTGTGGCGTCGAGCGGTTTCTCAAGCAATGCGCGCGCAGTCACCACGCCGCTTTCGTTCGCGACGATGAGCACTTCGGTAGGGTCGGAAAATCCCGCGATCAAAGGGGAGTGGGTTGAGACGATTACCTGGGTTGAAAGTGCTCTTAGGCGTCGTAACACCCTCCGCTGAAGGGTCGGCGGCAAGTGGAGTTCGGGCTCCTCCAGCGCCAGACAAAATCCCTTCCCGTTCTCGATCCTTCGGGTGCCGAAGTGAAGCAGCAGAAACAGACTTTGAAGCGAGATCAGGCCGCTTCCCTCACGCTTGGACGGGATCGCCGCACTGCCGGGACTTTTGAAGTGCGGAACAACAGCATCCAGCACGCCCGCACTATCCGTCGGTGTGAGCCGAAGCTGTACCTCGCGTCCCTCGCCAAAGAGCGCCGCAATCTCCTTATTCACTTCATCGATCACCGGCTTTAATCTGCGGTCATCCTCAAGTGGTTCGGCTGGTGTGCGGAGCCTGTTGCGCTCAGCCAGAACGCTTTCCGCCGGAAGCCCGTTGTCAGATGATACGACCCGCCGGAACAGCTCCGACCCGAAGGACATCATGCGGTCCCAAGAGCGGCTGGCGGGGATGAGGAACAAGCCAATATCGCGCACGAGGCCGATATTGATTGGCGTCACCGTGTCATCAATAAACACGTCATCCGCCGCTGCGTCATCGCAGAAGTAGCGAAGTGTCTCGACCTCCAGATTTTCGTGATCGAAGCGGGCTTGGAATCCGACCTCACACGCTAGTTCATACGGCGCAGGTTTGTAGGTTGCGCTTTCGCTACCGGTGGTCGGATCAAACCACTTCGGCACGCCGGCTCGCTTCATGGCGAACCACTCAGGAACCTGATCGGGGTTTGGGTGGGGGAAGCCGACCACCGTGGCGAGGATTTTAATGCGGTCAGATGGCGTCGGAGACGAGCCGTAGAAATCATGCTCAGTGAGGCCGCGCACCATACCGTCTCGTCCGAGGAGCAGCGCGAGTGCTTCGATCACTGTGGTCTTGCCGACGCTGTTCGGCCCCACAAGCACGGCTGTTTTGCCCAGCCGAAGGTCGGCTTCCTTAACTCCTCTGAACCCGGTGATGCGAAGTCGAGCGATGCGCATAGATTGCCTGGATGTGGTTTGGTTTCATTCTACCGTGCTTCTCCGTGACGAGCACAATCAGGGACCAGCTGTGGCCAGAGATCGCTTCAAGCTAGGCCTTGAAATTGAAGCGCCCAAGAACAAATTAGAAACGGGATGGCTGCTACAGGAGCAAGGCTATGGGAAAGATCGTCGGCAACAACGATGGCCCTGGAGGACGGAACGAGACGTACAAGATCGGCAGCCGCATGGCCGTACCGCGCCCTGAGGCAGTTCGCGAAGTGAAGGCCGGGCAGCACCCCGGCAATCACGTCGTGAAGGTCAACGGCCGCGAGTATGTCCGCGACAATCCCGATGCCTCGACACGAGATAACGTCAACCGGAACAAGTGATCTCGGCAGGAACGGTGGGATAGAGCGAACTCACGCTCTTAGCCGGTCCCCGAGGGGCTCGTGTCAAACTTTGTTGTCGTTGTCGGCTTCCATTCGCTCGACGAGTAGGCGCTTGACCGCCTCCTCCTCAAACGGGACTTCCTGACCTTCGACGATCACTTTTAACGGCTTCTGAGCGGCGCGGGTCTGAAGCCAAGTCCAAATTTGGTTCGCGGCCACGGTGGCGACGACGTTGGCCGGGATACCGAGCATGAACATGACCACCTCCGGTATTCCGACCGACCGAAACACCATTGATCCATCGTAGGTAACGACTAAACCCGGACCAATCTCAATCGTGTCCCCAACGCTCAAGGAGCGTTCGGCACCCGCCAACCTGAAGGCAAGCAAGCCATCATGCGTCGGCAGCTCAATCCTCATGGGCGCGCCTTGGTTGGGAGTGAATGGTTCTCCAACCGCGCGCTCGCCGCAGGCGCGTCCACTAGGGAGTGTCCCAGCTCAATAAGTCCAAGGGGCCAGGAAATCCCACCTACAAAGGCAAGGCTGGAAACGGCTACGCATACTTGGAACACCCGGTCCCACCGTGCTCTGCGCTTCCAGGCATTTTCGGCGTCGGCATGCTCCCTGTCATGCTTCTCGATCACTCGGTTCCGGCCAGTGTTCATTTCATCCGCGACCCGCTGAGCGGACGCAAACCATTCAGGCGTTTTCCGAAGGGCCTCCCCGAGCTGGCCCCGGTTAAACGCGCTGGCGAAATGTTCCGCACCCGCAGCCTGTCGGCGCGAGGCTGCCATCATGCTCCCCGCGGCTGTCATGACGCCAACGGAGAACATGGCCAAAGATGGCAATAGCGCTCGAAGCGCATAGTCGGGGTTTGGGAGCTGAGCTGAGAACGACAAGATTGCGACGGCACCCCCGCCCGAACCCACCCCGAGCCAGAGCACGAAGCGGCGCGCATATTCGTAACTGTCTTGGTTCAGTTCCTGGACGACACGCTTGGTGTCGGAGTGATCGAACTCGACCATGCAGCCCCTTTCGACCTTCAACGGACAACGCCAGGGCGACAAACGTACTGCGTGAAGGCTCCAGAGAGCCCGCTGGCGTGGAACCCTGCGAGGTATGCTGTCGCATCGCAGCTTGCGCCGTTACGGTTGGCACAAGCGGCGATCCTACCATTCGCTGAACGCGGTAGTTTGACGTCCAAATGTGCGCGCCGACGTGTCGAGAGCCGATCTCTAAATTCGTCCTCGATATCCAAGAGATCCGCGGGCGTGAGGTTTTTGACGTTGGATGCGGGGCACGTCGCGTGAGCGGCTCTGACGAGCCTATGGAATTCAAAGCCCGCGAGCACCGGTCCGCCAGCTACGTTGTTAGGCGCAGCGGCCGAAACGATCGACGCAAGCGCAATCCACAGCATGCGAACCTCCGTGAAGCGTACAGGAGGCTAGGTGTTCAGTCCCGAGGTCAAGTGGACGGGATCGAGCCTGAAGCGGCCGGGCTCGTCCGCCCAGGCTTTGCAGATGGCTTCGTATGGCGTGAGGCCGCGTAAGGTCTTCAGCCGTCTGGCGAAGTTGTAGGCGTCCAGGAAGGCGGCGAGGTGGTCCTCAAGCTGCCGGTGGGTGTCGTAGTGATATCGTCGGACGGTCGCCTCTTTCAGGGTCCGGTTCATGCGCTCGACCTGGCCGTTCGTCCAAGGATGGTTTGGCTTGGTCAGGCGGTGCTCGATGCCGTGCTCGTGGCACGCGCGGTCGAAGGGATGCCCGCGCCACATGGCCGTCGGGCCCTCACGGTTCTTGGGCAGGTCGGCAAACTGGATGCCGTTGTCTGTGAGCACGGTGTGGATCTGGTAGGGGACGGCCGCGACCAGCTCTTCGAGGAAGGCTCTGGCCGCCATGCCCGTGGCGCGCTTCACCAGCCGGGCGAAGGCGTACTTCGATGTCCGGTCGATGGCCACGAAGAGATGCAGCTTGCCTTCCTCGGTGCGGACCTCGGCGATGTCGATGTGGAAGTAGCCGAGCGGGTAGCGCTTGAAGGGTTGCTTGGCGGCCTTGTCGCCTGCGATCTCGGGCAGCCGGCTAATGCCGTGGCGCTGGAAGCAGCGGTGCAGGGCTGAGCGGGTCAGGTGTGGGATCGTCGCCTGGAGCGCGTACAGGCAGTCGTCGAGGGGCAGCAACGTGTGCTTGCGGAAGGCGACCGCCATCGCCTCCTCGTCAGCCGTGAGCACCGTGGACCTGGGTGTCTTGGGGCCCATGGCGGCGTCGTGGAGGAAGCTCCGCTTCCGCCACTTGGCGACTGTCTTGCGGTTGAGGCCGTACCTGGCGGCTAGCTCTTTGAGCGGAGCCTTCGATCGCTGTATCGCCGCTCGGATGGCGTGCGTGGTCGTGGCGCTGCCGTGGAGTATCTGGCCCATAGCTCCTCCCGGTGTGAGCACTCAGCTAAACTGAGTCCCCCACACACCGGGACCAGACAGCTAGGCTGCTAATGAGGCACCCGGCAACGTCTGCTTTCCATCGGGACCTTCGAAGGCTCCGCTTGCGGCTGACGTTGGGGACTTCTGTTGTGCATCCCCGAGGGTCCGAAGGAGTGCTCTGATCCTCGTTTTGCTCATCTGCGTTCGAATGTGGGTACGAGATGGCGCACTAAACGATCTAAGACGGTGTTTCGCCACGTCTTGGAAGGGAAAAGCCATTGTAAATTCAATGTCTTTTCCGCGAGCAACGAAGTTCGAACCGAGCGAAATGAGCAATTCGCGCCGTTCGTCCTCATTGGCTTGGGAATACAGCGTCAAAGCCGTATTTCCGAGTTCGAACCGAGAAAGCAGGTTCTCCCAAAATCGGGCTGGGCCGTCGTCACGCACGGCCTCGGTCAGACGCCGACGCTGCACGAGTAGATCGGCTTTCCGCTCTTGGAACGTTTCTCGATCGAGCAGGCCGTCGATGAGCGCGTCCGTCAGTTTTCTGAGGCGTTCCGCGATGTTGGCGAGGTCGCGTTCGTGCGTGGCAACCCGTGCGATGGTGCCTTCTTCTTCGCGTCGTTGAAGCTCTGTCGCAAAATCCTTCAGGTGCCGCATTTCCTCCCCGTTGAAGGTGAGGAGCGCGAGAACGGGTTGCACAATCTGCGTATCGAGCATCGTCCCTGAGAACGAGATGCCGCGGCACGTGCGTGAGTGGCATCGGTAGTAGGCGTGGCCCTTCTGGCGTTCGGCAGTGAGTGTTCTCGGGCATGCTCCGCAGCGAAGGAGCCGGCGGAAGGTGAATTCCGCCTGGGGCTCCCGAGCGAACACCCGGCCGTCGAGTACGCTTTGCACGTGATCGAAGAGCTTTTGGGAGACGAGCGGCTCGTGCTTGCCCTCAAAAATCTCGCCCCTCAAACGGATGAGCCCGGCGTAGAAAGGATTGCGAAGTGCGAGCGCGAGCGTGTTGCGTCCAATGGGAGAGCCATCGTTCCGGCGCAGCCCCCTTCGTGCGAGTTCCTCGCGCAACTCGTCGAGCCCGTACTTGCCGGATGCATATAGTTCGAAGGCTTGGCGCATGAGCGGACCGCGTACCGGGTCCACTGCCTTCAACTGGTGCTTGCCGCGATTGAGATACCCAAGCGGCGCGGGCCAGGGGAAGTACCCCTGCTTTACCCATCCTTCCATGCAAAGCTTCACTTGCTCCCGATTGTTGCGAATGAAGTCTCCTGCAATGGCGGCGAGGATATCTGCCGTCAGACGGCCGGCACGGGTGGTGAGGTCGATGTCGTCATGCGCAAAGCGAACCTCGATATCCCGATCCACCAGGTCGCATACGTCGACCCAGTCCCGAGCATTGCGCGCGCTCCGATCAATCTTGTGAACGATGACGCCGGCGGCACGTCCGCGGCGCAGTTCGCCCATCATTTGGGTGAATTCGCGCCGGCCGGTCTTGGCAGCGGTCTGCATGTCGCAGAACCACTTGGTGATCGTAAGGCCGTGCTTCAGCGCGAAAGCCTCGATCGCAGCCTTCTGTTCTGGAAGCGATGCGCCATCGCCCTGTTTCTTGGTGGATACGCGGATGTATCCGAAAAACTCCTTGGACATATCGAGAGGTATGAACTGCTAATTCGGGCGCGACGGCGGGTCCGTCGAGCCCTCCCGCTCAAGTCGCGTAGCGATACGTATGAGTGTCGCTACGAACTGCTCTAAACGGCGCAGTGCCTCGACTTGTGCTTCGCCCGTTGCATCGGGGGCAAACCGCGCCACCAGATGATCGGCAGCTGTTTTTGAACGGGAGACCCGAATTCTACGGCGCCCGGCCTGATCGCGCGAATCGAGCTGATGGATGTCCGAGCGGTCGGCGTCGTTGGCCATGGGACCATTGTCGCGAAGGCTGGAGTTTGAGGGAGGGGGCCGAAGTTGCCGAAACTTCCGACGCCTTCCGGTGATCGACGCGGGCGGTAGCCTGGAACCATGACCACCAAAGAGCAGACGACCCTCACCATCTCGCGCGAATTCGACGACCGCACGCTGATCGAACTTCTCTATGAGCCCGGCTCGAAAGCCACGTCGCTGGCGGTCTGTGAGCCGGACGGATCGATATCGATACGGACCACACTGGAGCTGCCGAGCGGCGAGTGCCTAGCCCCCTATTCGGGCGGCAACAATCTTCTCACCACGGGCTGCATCCTCTTGCCGTCTGCGGTCGGTGAGTTTGCTGGCAAGGCCGATGTCGTCGCCGAGATCCGGTCGTTCCTCGGCCGCTACGTCGATCTACCCGCGACCTTCGAAGAGATTGCCGCCTACTACGTGCTCCTCACGTGGGTGTACGACGCTTTCAATGACCTCCCGTACCTGCGCTTCCGGGGTGACTTCGGCACAGGGAAAACGCGCGCCCTCCTGACCATTGGAGCCCTTTGCTACAAGCCCTTCTTCGCCTCGGGTGCGTCCACCGTCTCCCCCATCTTTCATATCCAGGACGCCTTCCAAGGCACCCTCATTCTGGACGAGGCCGACTTCCGCTTTTCGGAAGCGACCGCTCAACTCACCAAGCTCCTCAACAACGGCACGACCCGCGGCATGCCGATCCTCCGGACGATGACCAACCGGAACCGAGAGCTGAACCCCCAAGCCTTCCGCGTCTTCGGGCCGAAGATCATCGCCATGCGCGAGCAGTTCTCGGACCTCGCGCTCGAAAGCCGCTTCCTCACCTGCGAGACCGGCGGATGTCCCCTACGTCCTGACATCCCGGTGCATCTGCCCGCAGTGTTCGATGAGGAAGCTCGCCGGTTGCGCAACATGCTTCTGGCTTGGCGTTTCCACTCGCGCTTCTCGGTCGGTCCCGATCCGTCGCGGGAGGCTAAAGGGGTCGCTCCACGGTATCGCCAGTCTTCCTTGGCGCTGCTGTCGCTGGTCGATGATCCTGCCGCGAGGGAGCGCATCGCGCGCGAGCTGGCGGGTTCAGAGGCGCGCGTGCTTCAAGAGCGCGCCGGCACACTCGAAGCCGCCATGCTCGCAGCGGTGATGGAAACGTACAGCACGGCAACGACACCCCATGCCTCGATCAGGGACATCGCGGATCGGTTCAATGTTGCGTCAGCGGACGAGTTGGCGCAGCCGGTGACCAACAAGTGGGTGGGAAGTTTCATCCGTCATCGCCTACGCCTTGCTACCCTAAAGACGGGCGGCGTGTACGTCGTGCCCGCAACCGAGCGGACCAAGCTCGCAGCGCTCGCCGAGCGTTACGGGCTCAATCATGCCGCCTAGCTCACACGTTTTTCCCCAGAAGCTCACAAAGTTCACGCACGGTGACGTTCTGACCCCGTGCGGCGTCTTTGTGCGTGGCCGAAGATGGGGTGATTAGCAATTAAGTTCATAAAAAGATGAAGTATTTCAATTACGTGCGAGCTTATCGGAAGCGAAACGCGCTCACGGAAGACGAGTTGGGGTTCCTGATCGGCCGGAGATCGAAAACGTCGGTCTCGCAGATCGAAACCGGGATGCGAGTTCCCACCCTCGAATGCGCGCTCGCTCTGCAAGTCGTCTTCGGTCCGCTGCTGCGCGACCTGTTCCCCGACCTCTATGAGCACGTGGAGGATGCGGCGATGCGCCGTGCGCATGTGCTGTACGAGAAGCTGAAAGACCGGACGGACGTACGGTCGAAAACGAAACTCGCGCTCCTGGAGGAGATGGCGGCACGCAAGGAGCATAGCCGATCAAACGCATGAAGGGGGCAGAAGCGACATATCGCTTTCGCACCCTCGGTGTTCATCCAACGGGACGCGGCTTCGGATGGGTGATCTGTGAAGGTCCGTTCAATCTGATCGAAGCGGGTACTTGCACGCCCCTTCGCGACCGGGGCCATCTCACGAGTTTGCGGCACTTCGAACGGCTGATTGCACGCTTCAGGCCCGCCGAATTGGTGCTGGAGGCGTTCGAGGCGGAACCGAAGGGACGTTGTAGGTGGGCGCGGCGGCTCGGCCTCGATATGCTCGCCATCGCCACCGACCGTGGACTTACCGTCGAGGGGCATTCGCGTGCGGTAGTCCAAGGCGCGTTCAATTCGGTTGGTGCAAAGACGCGCGAGGAGATAGCCGCTGCAATCGCACGGCACTTCCCGGCGCTCGCCCATCGATTGCCACCCAAGCGTCGTGCCTGGAATGCCGAGGATCGGCGGCTCGCGATCTTCAACGCTGCCGCCGTCGTGCTTGCTCACTTCCATAACGGGGCGACCGCGCTCCTCGATGAAAAGAGGAACGCGGCCTAGCTGACCCCGCAGATCGTAATCTGACGCCCCGCAGTATCCCCTGCGGGGCGTCGCCCACTCTACCAAACTGAAGCTGAATGTTCACCCTAGCCTCCCGCTGGTGTATTCTCTTTGTTCTCGCGACACGGAGGGGCGCATGCGTCAAGAGCCGGACGGTTCAACGAAGTCCGTGGGTGTGTGGATCAGGGTCTCGACCGAGGACCAGGCGCGGGGCGAAAGCCCCGAGCACCATGAGAAACGCGCGCGAGCGTATGCCGAAGCCAAAGGCTGGCACATCGCGGCCACGTACCGACTTGATGGGGTCTCCGGAAAGGCGGTCATGGGCCACCCGGAGGCGCAGCGCATGCTCGCCGACGTGCGCGCCGGGACCATCACGGGCCTGGTCTTCTCAAAGCTCGCGCGACTGGCGCGCAACACCCAAGAGCTGCTCTCCTTCGCGGATATTTTCCGCCAGTGCGGCGCTGACCTCATCTCGCTTCAGGAGGCCATCGATACCAGCAGCCCGGCTGGTCGGCTCTTTTTCACGATGATCGCCGCCATGTCGGCTTGGGAACGGGAGGAGATCGCCGATCGCGTGGCGGCGTCGGTGCCGATCCGGGCCAAGCTCGGCAAGCCCATCGGCGGCGCAGCGCCCTTCGGGTTCCAGTGGGTGGATAAGCAGCTCGTCGTCGATCCGAACGAAGCCCCAGTGCGACGGCTCATGTTCGAGCTGTTCGTCGAACACCAGAGGAAGCGCACCGTGGCGCGGCTCCTCAATGAACGCGGCTATCGCACCCGCCGGGGTGAGCTATGGACCGGCACCTCGGTTGACCGGCTCTTGAACGACACGAGCGCCAAGGGCCTCCACCGCCGCAACTACACCTGCACGACCGACAGCAAGAAGGCGTGGAAGCTGAAGCCCGAGATCGATTGGGTGGTGATCCCGGTCGAACCCATCGTGACGGATGAGCTGTGGGAGAAATGCGCGACCATCCTCGACAGCCAGCGGGCGCGGGTGAAGCCCGTCTCGCGTCAGGTCACGCATCTCTTTGCCGGGATCGCGCACTGCGCCTGCGGCACCCGCATGTATGTGCGCGCCGGTTCACCCAAGTACGTCTGCGAGGGATGCCGCAACAAAATCCCGATTGCCGACCTCGAAGCGGTCTTCCTGTCGGAGCTGCATCGGTTCCTGCTGTCGCCCGAGGAGATTGAGGCGCACGCGCGAGCGGCGACCGAAGCGATGCGGGACAAGGAGCGGCTGATTGAACGGACCCTCGCCGATCTGCGGAAGATCGAAGCTGAGGAAGCTCGGGTGTTCGAGCTGTATCACGCAGGCCAAATCCCGAAGGAGGATTTCGCCCGTCATCATCGGCCGATCTCTGAGCGTCGCCGGCAGCACGAAGATGAAGTGCCGCGCCTTCAGGCTGAACTCGATGTGATGCGGATTTCCGCTGCCTCACAGGAAGAGGCTGTGCTCGGAGCCCAAACCCTCACGGATCGTTGGCCGTCGTTAAGCGCCTCGGAGAAGCGGCAGATGGTGGAGGCGACGACCAGCCGGATTGTCGTCGGCAAGGACGAGATCGAAATCGATCTTCTGCATCTTCCTGTGTACCAGCCAACCGCCCTCACGGGCGGAAGTAGTCACCACAGCGCCACGCAACTTCAGGGGTTCATCGCCGCCACCAGCTGCACGCGCGCCGGATAGCGGATGTGGGCGTTGGCGCGGGCCACGAACACCTCGCCCGTCTCCAGGGGCTGGCGGAGGGAATCCAAGGCCTGGGCGCTGAACTCCGGCAGCTCGTCCAGGAACAGCACCCCGTTGTGGGCTAGGCTGACCTCGCCAGGCTTGGCGCGCAGGCCGCCGCCGGTCAGGGCGGCCATGCTGGCGGAATGGTGCGGGCTGCGGAACGGCCGCGCCCGGGTCAGGGCTCCCTTGGCGATCAGCCCCGCCACGGAATGGACCATGGAGGTCTCCAGCAACTCCCTGGCCGAAAGCGGCGGCAACAGGCCGGGCAGGCGCTGGGCCATCATCGATTTGCCCGACCCCGGCGGGCCGATGAACATGAGGTTGTGGCCCCCCGCCGCGGCGATCTCCAGCGCCCGCTTGGCCTGTTCCTGACCCTTGACGTCGCGCAGGTCGGCGCCCGCCGGCGGGTCCAACACCGGTCCCGGCCGGGGTGGCGACAGCAGCTGGGTCCCGCGGAAATGATTCACCACCCCGATCAGCGATCGGGGCGCGAGGATGCGGACCTCGCCGGCCCAGGCCGCCTCCGGCCCGCTGGCTTCGGGGCAGATCAGGCCCAGGCCCGCCTGTGACGCCGCCAGGGCGGCGGGCAGGGCCCCGGCCGTCGGGGCGATGCGCCCGTCCAGTCCCACCTCGCCGAACGCCATCCATTCCGCCAGGACGTCGGGGGGCAATATGCCCATCACCCCCATCAGCCCGAGCGCGATCGGCAGATCGTAGTGGCTACCCTCCTTGGGTAGGTTGGCGGGGGCGAGATTGACCACGATCCGGCGCGACGGGATCGCCAGGCCCAGGGCCGCGAAAGCCGCCCACACCCGCTCGCGGCTCTCGGCCACGGCCTTGTCGCCCAGGCCGACGATGATGAAGGCGACCTGGCCCGACACCAGCTGGACTTCCACGTCCACCCGGCGGGCCTCGACCCCCTCGAACGCCACCGTGACCACCTTGGCGACCATGCCGGCCCCGCCCGCTTTCCCTTTTGAAGGAAAGACGGTGCCCGGACCTTACCGGCCCGTCAAGAACAAAGGCGGAACAATCTTGAAGCGACCTTCCCCGTCAATCGCTGGGGGCCGCCACATAGCTGCGTTTCAGGTCCAGCTTGGGTGAAAAGGCCTCACGGTTGGGCGGGGACGACCTGGGCTCGCGCCGGGGCGAGGTCTGATCCTGCTGCAGCCCCCGCGGGGGGGTCCAACGATCGCACGGCGGCTTGACGCTGCTTTTCATGGCGATTTCCTCCTTCTCCCGCTACGGAAAACCGGGATCGGGAGATGAAGTTTCATGCCGATTGGTTAAGCATTTACCCATCCGGACGAGGGGAACAGGAGCGCCGCCGGTCGCGTCGCTGAAGCGCTCGATTTCGGCATAGCCGCAGGCGCGATAGAGGGGCTCTCCGCCCAGGGTCGCGGTCAGTTCGGTCCGGATGAAGCCTGCCGCCGCCGCGCCTGCCTCGCACTGGGCCAGGATCAGCCGGCCCACCCCACGGCGCTCCCATCCCGGGCGGGTGTACATGGCCCGGATGCGCGCCGGATCGATGGAGGGATCGAGCAGGGCGGCGTCTCGCCCGGCCGAATGGTCGCCGCCGTAGGGGGTGGCGCGCCGGCTCCAGCCGCCGCAGCCGACGATCCGGCCCTCCGCCTCGGCCGCGACATAGGTCCCGTCGGCGATCAGTTGGGAGTCCAACCCCATCACCGCCCGGCTGGCGGCGAGCTGGTCGGGAGTCAGGAACTCGCGCAGCAGGACCCCGATGGCCTGGTCGATCAAATCCTCGAGCTCGGGAATATCGTCCAAGGTGGCCGGCCGGCAGGTCGGCATGGCTCAGCCGTCGGCGCGGATCGCCTCGATCCGGTCCCACATCAGGGCGGTGGCGTCGACGCCGGTGAAGCGCTTCAACTGCTGGGCGCCGGTGGGGGAGGTCACGTTGATCTCGGTCAGGTAGCGGCCGATCACGTCGATGCCGACGAACAGCAGGCCGCGCCGCTTCAGTTCCGGCCCGATGATGGCGCACAGCTCCCGGTCCCGCGGCGTCAGCTCCACCGCTTCCGCCCGGCCGCCCACGTGCAGGTTCGACCGCACCTGTCCGGCCAGCGGCACGCGGTTGATCACGCCCACCGGCTCGCCATCGACCAGCAGGATGCGTTTATCCCCGGCGGAGACCTCCGGAAGGAAGGCCTGGCAGATCACCGGCTCCCGGCTCAGGGCGAAATGCAACTCGAGCATGGCGTTCAGATTGGGATCGTCGGACTTCAACCGCGCCACGCCCGAGCCGCCGTTGCCGTAGAGGGGCTTCAGGATCATGTCCGGATAGCGGGTCTTGAAGTCGGCGATGGCGTCGACGTCGCGGGTGATCAGGGTCGGCGGCTGCACCCCGGGGAAGTGGGTGACGAACAGCTTCTCCGGCGCGTTGCGGACCTCGACCGGATTGTTCACCACCAGGGTCCCGGGATGGACGTGTTCGAGCAGGTGGGTGGCGGTGATATAGGCCATGTCGAAGGGCGGGTCCTGGCGCATCAGCACCACGTCGACTTCGGCCAGATCGAGGGTTTCCGAGGCGCCCAGGGCGTAGTGGTCGCCCACTGTCGGCTTCACGGTCAGGGGCCGGGCCGAGGCGGTCAGGCGCCCGTCCTCCAGAGCCAGCCGTTCGGGCTGGTAAACCCACAGCCGGTGGCCGCGCTCCTGGGCGTTCAGGGCCATCAGGAAGGTGGTGTCGGTGCGGCTGTCGACCCCCTCGATGGGGTCCATCTGGATCGCGACCTTCAGGCCCATGCGCGGTCTCCGTGGCTGAGCCGCGATCCATAGCGGGATTTTTGACGCCGTTCGCGCGGAATTGCTGGCGGCAGCTTCTAGTTCAGCGTCCGCCGCAGCCGTTCACGGGCGACGCGGGCGGCCAGGGCGGCGCCGCCATCCAGTTCCTGGGCCTGGTTCAGCGCCTGCAGGGCGCCGGCGAGCCGGCCCTGGCCCTCCCGGGCCGCCGCAACGTCGATCCAGGGCCGGTGGTCGGTGGGGTCGATCAGGGCGCGGCGCAGGGCGGAGCGCTCCGCCCGGGCGTAGTCGCGGACATAGGCGGCGCGGGCGAAGATGTTGTTCTGCAGCCTCAGCACCACCATGCGGTCGGGCACCGGGGCCATCAGCACGTCCATCCGGTCGGCGGCGTTGGGGGTGAGCCCGGTCTGCAGCGCCCGCCGGGTCAATTCGGAAGGCATGATCACCCGCCCGCCGGCGAAGGGATCCAAGGCGATCGGCCCTTGGTCGGTCTCGATCCGCAGCATGAAGTGGCCGGGAAAGTCGACGCCGGCGACCTCCAGGCGGCAACGGCGCGCCGCTTCCAGATAGATCACGCCCAAGGCCACCGGCAGGCCCTTGCGCCGCTCGCACACCGAAATGATGTCGGCGTTGGCCGGGTCCTCGTAGGTCATCATGTCGCCGTGCAGGTCGAGGTCGCCCCCGAGGGCCTCGCAGATGGCGTCCTCGGGCCGCAGCCCTTTCAGTCGCTCGGTCAGCAGCCCCGCCGCCGTGGTCACCAGGGCGCGGGCGGGCTCAGGGTCCCGGGTCGGATCCTCATGCAGGGCGCAGGACAGGGCCGCTTCGAACAGGGGGAAACGGTCGTCCGGCGCTGCGCCGGCGGCGGCGAGGGCCCGCTCGGCGTCCTCCTGGGTCATCGCCCCGTCCGACTGTGTGGGTTCTGGTCGCCAGTTGGTCCCCATGCATCGACTATATGCCGTGGTCTGCGGCCGGGTGCGAGCGCGACCATATCCAATCTTATGGAAAGCCCCTGGAGGCCCGGCCGCCGGGCGGCGATGGCGGCGCCGGCCCGACGCAGGCGGGCGGCCTGGGTCGGGGTCACGGCGGCCAGGGCCGCCTCCAGCGTGGCGCGGCGCTTGACTTCCACCACCGCCAGCACCGAACCGCGCCGGGCCAGAAGGTCGATCTCGCCGGCGCGGGATTTCAGCCGGAAGCCCAGGATCCGCCAGCCCTTGGCCATCAGCCAGACCGCGGCCGCCACCTCCGCCCAGCGTCCATCCCGCCGCGCCCGTCCGCCGCGCGCCATCCGGGCCTGCTTCAGCCGGTCGGCGATCATCCGGCCCCCTTCAGATCGAGGGCCCGGCGGTAGAGGTCCCGCTTCTTCAGGCCGAAGGCCTTGGCCACCTCGGCGGCGGCTTCGGACGGGCCCAGCCGGGCCAGGGCGTCGGCGAGGGCCCGGTCCACGTCGCCGGCCTCCGGGGCGGCGTCGGCGCCGGCCCCGACCAGCACGACGATCTCGCCCTTGGGGGCGGCGAGCCGAGGATGGGTGGCCAGGCTGTCCAGGGTCCCGCGGAGGCAGGTCTCGTAGAGCTTGGTCAGTTCGCGCGCGACCATGGCCTCCCGCTGGCCGCCGAACACAGCCGCCATGTCGGCCAGGCTGGCGGCGAGCCTTGGACCGGTCTCGTAGAAGGCCAGGGTGGCGCGCACCCCGGCCAGCTCCTCGAAGAGAGCCCGGCGGCCGGCCGACTTGGCCGGGGGAAAGCCGGCGAACAGGAAACGGTCGGTGGGCAGGCCCGCCACCGCCAGGGCCGCCAGCAGCGCCGAGGCGCCCGGCACCGGGATCACCGCCAGCCCCAGAGCCGCCGCCTCGCGCACCAGCCGGTAGCCGGGGTCGGAGATCAGGGGCGTGCCGGCGTCGGAGACCAGCGCCAGCCGCTTGCCCGCGGCCAGGGCGGCCAGCACCTTGGGCCGCGCCCGCTCGTCGGTGTTGTCGTCGTAGCGCTCGACCTTCTTCGACAGGCCATAGCGCGACAGCAACTTCGCGGTGACCCGGGTGTCCTCGGCCAGGACGATGTCGCAGGCGGTCAGCACCTCCAGCGCCCGGAAGGTCAGGTCCCCCAGGTTCCCGATCGGCGTGGAGACGATGTAGAGGCCGGGGGCGAGTTCGCCCGGGTCCTTCGGCGGCGGCTTCATGGACGCGCGGCCCGTCGCCGGGGCCGGCAGGCGCAGGCCAGGCCCAGCAGGACCATCAGCCAGAACGGCCCCTCCCGCCAATGCGAATAGGGGGTGGCGCCGACCGCGCCGGGCAGGGCGGCGTCCAGCACCCCGCCCTTGCCGGGGGGCAGGCTCTTCAGGGTGCGGCCATAGGCGTCGACGAAAGCCGAGACCCCGGTGGGGGTGGCGCGCACCAGGGGCAGGCCCTGCTCGATGGCGCGGTAGCTGGCCAGGTTCAGGTGCTGCAGCGGCCCCGAGGTGCGGCCGAACCAAGCGTCGTTGGAGACATTGACGATCCAGGCGGGACGGAGCCCGTCGGACCTGGCGATGCCGGGAAAGAGGCTTTCGTAGCAGATCAGGGGCTGCAGCCGCGGCAGGCCCGCCGGTTCGATCGGGGCGGGCCGGGGACCGGTGGTGAAGCTCCCCTCCACCGCGATCAGCTTCTTCAGGCCGAGGCGGGAGAGCAGGCCCTCCATCGGCAGGAACTCGCCGAAGGGCACCAGGCGGAACTTGTCATAGAGGGCGAGGAAGGCGAAGCCGTCGCCGGTGCGGCGCAGGGCCAGCAGGCTGTTGAAATAGCGGGGGCCGTCGCTGCGGACCACTCCGGCCAGGAGAGTTTGGCCGGGAATCAGGGCGCCGGCGATGGCCGCCTCGGTCCAGCCGCCCTTGGCGAACAGGTCGTCGGCCTGGGCGGGGATGGCGGCTTCGGGCCAGATCACCACGTCGGCGCGGCGCGGCGCCGGAGCGGCGGTCAGCTGGACATAGCGGTCGACGATGGCCTGGAACGCCTGGGGCGACCACTTCATCGCCTGGGGGATATCCGGCTGGACCACCCGCACCCACAGGCCGGTGTCGGCCGGGCGCGGCTCCGACAGCCGCATCGCCCCGCCGATCCACAGTCCGGTCAGGGCCAGGACGGCGAGGCCCACGGCCGCCATCTTCGTCGTCCTGCCTCCGGGTCCCGCCAGCACGGCCGGGGCGGCGGCGATGGCCAGGGTGACGAAACTCAGCCCATAGGCGCCGACCAGGGCGGCGGCCTGGGACGGAGCCGATCCCGCCTGCCAGGCCTCCCCCGGCAGGTCCCAGGGAAAGCCGGTCAGGACGTTGCCGCGCAGCCATTCGGCCAGGGCGAACAGGGCGGCGAACAGCAGGACCCGGCGGACTCCGACAGGGGCAAGGGCCCGATAGACCAGGGCGGCGGCGCCCCAGAACAGGGCCAGGCCCGCCGGCAGCAGGGTGACCGCGAAGGGCGCCTGCCAGGCGTGGGCGGCGGCGTCGACCATGAAGGCCTCGCCCACCCACCATGTGCCAACCAGGAAATAGGCGAAGCCCGCCGCCCAGCCCCGGGCGAAGGCTGCGCGCAGGGGGCGGCCAAGGGGGGCGGCGTCGAGGGTGTGGAGCACTAGGGCGAACCCGAGCAGGCCGGGCAGGAGACCGAACGGCGGATGGGCCAGCCCTGCCGCCGCCCCTCCGCCGAACGCCAGCAACAGGCCCGGCAGGCCGGCGAGGGCGCGGCGCTCGGCCACGGAGGCCGTGCTCATTTCGTGTCGTCGGAAGGGATGGCGGGGGCCTCCGCCTCGCCGTCGGCGTCCTCCGCCGGCCGTTGGTGGGGCCGGATGCGCAGGCGTTTGATCCGCCGTGGATCGGCGTCGATCACCTCGAAATCGAAGCCGTCAGGGTGCACGATCACCTCGCCTCGCTGCGGCACCCGGCCGGCCAAGGTCGCCACCAGCCCGGCGACGGTGTCGATCTCTTCTTCCAGGTCCTCAGGGGAGAGGGTCCGGCCCAGCAGGGCCTCCAGCTCCTCCAGCGGCACGCGGGCGTCGGCCTCGAACACCCCGCCGGGGCGGGCGACGATGGCGGCCTCGGCCTCCTCGTCGTGCTCGTCGTCGATCTCGCCGACCACCGCCTCGATCAGGTCCTCCAGCGTCACCAGCCCGTCGGTGCCGCCGAACTCGTCGATCACCAGCGCCATGTGAATCCGCGCCACCCGCATCTTCAGCAGGAGATCGGCGGTGCGCATGGAGGCCGGAACGTAGAGCACCTCGCGGCGCAGCCGGTGCAGCACCGGCTCGCGCCAGGGCGGCGCCGGCCACTCCTCGGCGTCCCCGTCGGGGGGCGCGATCAGCCGCATCAGGTCCTTGATGTGGACCACGCCGACCGGATCATCCAGGGTCTCGCGATAGATCGGCATACGCGAATGCTCGACCTCGACGAACTGGCGCGCCACCTCGGCCAGGGGCGTGGAGATTTCCAGGGCCGCGATGTCGGCCCGCGGCGTCATCACGTCGGAGACGCGCAGGGTCTGGAACACCTCCGCCTGGTCGACCAGGTCGACTTCGGCCTCCGCGGCGGCGGGGGAGACGTGGTCGGCGACCACCGGCGGGGCCGCCTGGCCGCTCAGCCAGCGCTTCAGTCGCTCGGCCATGCCCGCCCGGCGGGGCCGGCGTTTGAAGGGGATGTCCGCGGCCGCGGCCGCGGGACTTCGGCCGTCTGGGCTAGGCATCGGGACCCAGGGCATAGGGGTCGCTGACGCCCAGAGTCTTCAAGATCGTCCGTTCCATCTGTTCCATCACTTCGGCCTCTTCGTCGGCCTCGTGGTCGTAACCTAACAGATGGAGAACGCCGTGGACCGTCAAGTGCGAGAGATGATCGGCCAAGGTCTTGTCCTGGGCCTTGGCCTCCGCCGCGCAGGTCCCGAAGGCCAGGGCCAGGTCGCCCAGGTGCGGGCGGGCGAACGCCGGCGCGGGGAAGGACAGCACGTTGGTGGCGGCGTCCTTGTCGCGGAAGCGGGCGTTCAGGGCGCGGATGGTGGCGTCGTCGGTGAGCAGGACGGAGATCTCGATCTCCCCCGGCGGGAGGGAGGAGAGCGCCGCCAAGGCCGCCCGCTCCACGATCGCTTCGGCGTCGGCCAGGGCCTCGGTCCAGGCTTCGTCCTCGACCTCGATCGCGACCGCGTTCAACTGCCGCTCCGGCGGGCGTCGTCCGCGTCGTAGGCCTTGACGATACGCTCCACCAGGGGGTGGCGGACCACGTCGGAGGATTCGAAGCGCGACACCGCCACGCCCTTGACCCCCTCCAGTATGGAGATCGCGTGGCTGAGCCCGGAGTCGTTTCGGTTGATCAGGTCGACCTGGCTCGGGTCGCCGGTGACGGCCATGCGCGCGCCTTCCCCCAGGCGGGTCAGCACCATCTTCATCTGCAGCCGCGAGGCGTTTTGGGCTTCGTCGACGATGACGAAGGCCTGGGACAGGGTGCGGCCGCGCATGAAGGCGATCGGCGCCACCTCGATCTCGCCGCGGTCGCGGCGGCGGCGCAGGGCTTCGGCGCCCATCAGGTCGGCCAGGGCTTCCCAGATCGGGGCCAGATAGGGATCGACCTTTTCGGTCAGGTCGCCCGGAAGGAAGCCGAGCCGCTCGCCCGCCTCCACCGCGGGGCGGGCGACCACCAGCCGGTCGACCTCGCCGCGCAGCAGCAAGGAGGCGCCGTAGGCCACGGCCAGATAGGTCTTGCCGGTGCCGGCCGGTCCCACCCCGAAGGTCAGCTCGTGGCTGGCCAGGGCTTCCAGGTAGCGAGCCTGGGCGGTCGTCTTGGGCGCGATCACGCCCCGCCGGCCGAGGGGCAACGAGGCGCCGCTGGGGATCGGACCGTCGCCGGCGCGGGCGGCGACGATGGCGGCGCGCACGTCGCTCTCCTCCACCTCCGCGCCGGTCTCGATGCGGGCGGCGAGGGCCTCGATGGCCCGGCGCGCCCCCGAACGGCCCTTGGCGTCCCCGCGTAGGCTGACTCCGCCGCCGGGGGTCTCGATCAGCACCTGGAAGGCGTCTTCGAGCAGGGCGGCGTGACGGCTGTTGGGCCCGGCCACCGCGCGCACGGCGGCGTCCGAAAGGACCAGTTGTTCAGGGGTTCCGCGACTGCTCAAGCGGCCTCGCTCGCTCCGGGGGACGCCTTGGCCCGCCGGGAAGGGGAGCGCGCATCCGGGACCAGGGTTCCCGCCAGGCTGTTGCGAGCGCTGGCGTCGATGCGGACCGGGACGATGGTCCCGATCAGGGAGGCCGGGCCCTCGACCCAGACCGCCTGGAGATAGGGACTGCGGCCGATGATCTGGCCGGGATTGCGCCCGGGTTTCTCGAACAGCACCGGCAGGACGCGGCCGACGGCCCCGGCGTTGAAGTCCAGCGCCTGCTGGTCGATCAGGGCGTTGAGACGGGCCAGGCGCTCGATCTTGACGTCCTCGGCCACCTGGCCGGGCATGGCGGCCGCGGGGGTGCCCGGCCGGCGTGAATATTTGAACGAGAAGCAGGCGGCGTAACCGACGCTGCGGACCAGATCGAGGGTGGCCTCGAAGTCCTGCTCGGTCTCGCCCGGGAAGCCGACGATCAGGTCGCCGGACAGGGCGATGTCGGGCCGGGCGGCGCGGATCTTCCCGACCAGCTCCAGATAGCTGGCGGCGGTGTGCGCCCGGTTCATCGCCTTCAGGATCCGGTCGGACCCCGACTGCACCGGCAGGTGCAGATAGGGCATCAGGGCGTCGACCTCGGCATGGGCGGCGATCAGGTCCTCGCCCATGTCGCGGGGATGGCTGGTGGTGTAGCGAATGCGGTCCAGGCCGGGGATCCGGGCCAGGCGACGGGCCAGCCGCGCCAGGGTCGAGGGGACGCCGTCCTCGCCCTCGCCGTTGTAGGCGTTGACGTTCTGGCCCAGCAGGGTGACCTCGCGCACCCCCTGGGCGGCCAGCCGTTCGGCCTCGGCGACGACCGCCGCGACGGGCCGCGAATATTCGGCCCCGCGGGTGTAGGGCACGACGCAGAAGGTGCAGAACTTGTCGCAACCCTCCTGCACCGTCAGGAAGGCCGCCGGACCCCGATAGGCCCGGGCCTCGGGCAGGGCGTCGAACTTGGCCTCGGGGGCGAAGTCGGCGGACAGGCGCTCTCCGCGGGCGCGGCTGATCCTGGCGATCAGTTCGGGGAACTGGTGGTAGGCCTGGGGCCCGACCACCAGGTCGACCACCGGGGCGCGGCGCATGATCTCGGCGCCTTCGGCCTGGGCGACGCAGCCGGCCACGGCCACGGTCATCCGACCCCCGCCGGCTTCAGCCTTGGCGTCGCGCATTTCCTTGATGCGGCCGAGCTCCGAATAGACCTTTTCGGCCGCCTTCTCGCGAATATGGCAGGTGTTCAGCACCACCAGGTCCGCGCCGTCGGGGACTTCGGTCGTGGCGTAGCCCAGCGGGCGCAGGACATCGGCCATGCGCTCGCTGTCGTAGACGTTCATCTGACAGCCGTAGGTCTTGATGTAGAGGCGCTTCAGGGCCGCGGTCTCGTCCATGCAGCGCTTATGAGGTCGGCGGACGCCGATCGCAAGTTTCGGCCCCCGGATGACGGATCCTACTGCGCACCCTCGTCGATCGGCGTGCCATAGAGTTCGAGCCGATGGGCGACCAGCTTGTAGCCGAGCCGCTCGGCGATGGCGTGCTGCAGCCGCTCGATCTCGTCGTCGACGAACTCCACCACCTGGCCCGACTTCAGGTCGATCAGATGGTCGTGATGCTCGTCGGTCTGTTCCTCATAGCGGGAACGGCCGTCGCGGAAGTCGTGGCGCGCGATGATCCCCGCCTCCTCGAACAGGCGTACGGTCCGATAGACGGTGGCGATCGAGATGTGCGGATCGACGGCGGCGGCGCGGCGGTACAGTTCCTCGACATCCGGGTGGTCGTGGGACTGCGAAAGGACCCGCGCGACGACCCGACGTTGGTCGGTCATCCGCATGCCCTTTTCGGCGCAGAGATTCTCGATGCGATCCACTCGCAACTCCTTCGCTTTTATGGAGAATAATGCGAAGCGGGGGCGGTGTTAAGCGCCCTGCGCATGACGATTGCATCGACGCTGTGGTTCGGTCCGATCCGGTAGTAGCCGCGCCGCCGCCCCAGGGTCTCGAAGCCGGCGCGGCTATAGAGGCCAAGGGCGGATTCGTTATCGGCGGCCACGTCCAGCCAAAGGGTCGCGGCCCCGGCGGCCTGCGCCTTGGCGGCGGCGCCTTCGACCAGGATCAGGCCAAATCCCCGCCGCCGGGCGTCCGGCCGCACCGCCAGGGTCAGGATCTCCGCCTCCCCCGCCACCGCCTGGAACAGGATGAAGCCCTCGATCCGGCCCTCCGCCCGCAGGGCCAAGAGGTGGGCGCCGTGGCCGCTCATCATGTCGGCGAGGTCGCCCGCGTCCCAGGGCCGGTCGAAGGCGCTGGCGTGGATCTCGGCCAGAAGATCGGCCGCATCGGCGTCCAGGACGACCAGATCGCTCATCGGGACGCGCCCCGTTCCGCCAGGGTGCGGGCGTCCGGCGCGCGCAGATAGAGGGGCCGGGGGGCGGCGGTCGGCGCCGGGCGCTCGGCGGCCAGCCCCGCCAGGGCGGCGATGTCGGGGAAGAGGACGGGGTCCAGCCGGGCGCCGGCGATCATGCCCTCGAGCAATCGCGCGCCCGGTCCGGTCAGGATGGCCGGGCCCCCGGCGTAGAGTTCGACCAGGCGCGCCGCGGCTTCGGCCGCCGCCACGCTGTCCGGGGCCATGACCGGGGCCCGGTCGATGAAGACCTGCAGATAGATCTGGTCACGGCGGCCGTCGATGGCGGCGGCGACGAAGGCGTCCTGGTTCACCCCCGCCGCCAGGGCCTCCAGGGCGCCCACGCCCAGGCAAGGCCGGTCCAAGGCCAGGGCCAGGCCCTTGGCGAAGGCCAGGCCCACCCGCACGCCGGTGAAGGAGCCTGGCCCGACGGTGACGGCGATGCGGTCGATGCGGTCAAACGTCAGTCCGGCCTCGCCCATGGCCTCGGCGACCAGCGGCGCCAGCCGCTCCTGATGGCCGCGCTCCATCGGCTCGGACCGCAACGCCAGCACCCGAGTCCCTTCGGTCACGGCCGCCTGGCAGGCGGACAGGGCGGTGTCGAGGGCGAGGACGATCATCCCTGCCCCTTTAGCTGACGGTCATGGGATTTGGCAGGCGCCTTCGAACGCCTAGAGCGCGACCTGCTCCACCCGGGTGACTTCGGGGACATAGTGCTTGAGCAGGTTCTCGACCCCGGACTTCAGCGTCGCGACCGAAGAGGGACAGCCCGAACAGGACCCGCGCATCTGCAGCCACACCACGCCCGACTCGGCGTCGAAGCGGTCGAACAGGATGTCGCCGCCGTCCTGGGCCACGGCGGGCCGGATGCGGGTGTCGAGCAGTTCCTTGATCTCGGAGACCACCTGGGCGGTATCGCCCTCATAGACCTGGGAGTCGTGCTCGCCCGAGGCGTTGGCGCGGGCGCCCTCGGCATAGAGGGTCGCGCCGGAGGTGTAGTGCTCCATGATCGCCGCCAGGATCGGCGCCTTGAGCTGGCGCCATTCCAGTCCGTCTTCCGCCCGGGTGACGGTGACGAAGTCCGGCCCGAAGAACACCCGGGCGACCCCGTCGATCTCGAACAGGGCGCGGGCCAGGGGCGAAGCCTCGGCCGCCTCGGCGTCGCGGAATTCGTTCGTACCCTCGCCCGTCACCGGCTTGCCGGGCAGGAACTTCAGGGTCAGCGGATTGGGCGTCTGTTCGGTCTGGATGAACATGCCCCACAGATGGCGCGAGCGAGGCGCAGGCGCAAGCTCGGGGGCTAAACGAAAAAGGCGCGCCTACAGGCGCGCCTTCCCCAACGCCCCGGTAAAAGGACTAGAACTTCCGCACGTAGGACACGCCCCAGATGTTGGCGTGGCCGCCGTTGTTCCGGTAGTCGGCGCGGGTGTATTCGGCCCGGAGACCGTCCTTGGGCGTGAAGAAGTACTGCCCGCCTGCGCCATAATTGATGCTGTCGCGGTCGAGCGAAGTGGAGGCCCCGCCGACGGTGGTGTTGAACCGGTTGGCGCCGTAGCCGATACGAGCCAGAAGGTCGAAGTTCGGCGACACCGGATAGTAGCCGACCGCATAGGCGGCGAAGGAATGGGCCAGCTTGCTGCTGGCCGGCAGGCCGCCGACGGTCGTGTCGTGGCTGCCGACGCCGAAATAGCCCTCGCCCTCGAGCCCGAAATAGTTGCCGAAGCGGGCGCCAAGCCGGCCGCCCAGGGAATTCAGGTCGACGCCATTGGGATCGAGGTGGCTGTAGCCCAGGTTGCCGTAGCCGGAAACGCCCGGCGCGGAGGTCTGCGCGAAAGCAGGAGTCGAGGCAATGGCGGCAGCCGAAAGGGCGGCGGCGATAACAAGCTTATTCATGAGAGACGCTCCATCCATTGGCGCTAACTTGCGCCAAGCAAATCCACATATGGCAGCTCTGGTTCCGATGTGAATGCTTCAATTCCACTTATGGACACGCCTGATGCGTTTGAGCAACACTGTGAGTTGCTAATAAATTTGTCCAAAATGAGACGCGGATATTGCCGGCGATTGTGACTAATCCGCCACGCATGGCGCGCGTGGCCGCGCCGCCGCCGCATTCGGGAGGGTGCGGAGGGTGGTTTGGCGGAACCGGGCGGTCCGCCGTCGGACTTGGTGGCGAAATCCTGTCGAAAGGTCCGACAGCGGGAGGGGGTCCTCAGGCCTTGGTGTCGATCCTCGGTCCTGCGCCGTCGCTCTGGGAATAGGTCCCGCCGGTCGGCTCGGCGGGGGGGGCGGCGCTCTTGGCCGGGGTGACGGCGACCATGGCCGGGCGGACGATGCGGCCGAACAGCTCGTAGCCGGGTTGCATGACCGCCACCACCGCTCCCGGCGGGGCGTCGTCGGCGGGCTGTTCCATCACCGCCTGGTGGCGGTGGGGATCGAACTTCTCGCCGCGGGCGGGATCGACCTTCTTCAGGCCGTTGCGCTCGAAAGCGGTCTGCAGCGCCTTTTCGGTCATGTCGATGCCCAGCACCATGTTCTTCACGGCGGGCTCGACGTGGCTGGCCATGTTGGTGGAGTGGGCCGCCTGCAGCGCCCGGCCCAGACTGTCGGCGGCGTCCAGCAGGTCGCGGCTGAACTTCTGGATGGCGTAGGCGCGGGCGTCGTTGATCTCCTTTTCGGCGCGCCGCTTGGTGTTCTCGGCTTCCGCGGCGTAGCGCAGGGCCTGGTCCTTCAGGGCCGCGATCTCCGCGCGCAGGAGTTCGGCTTCCTGGGCGGCGTCCTCGGCTTCGTCAGGGAATTGTCCGTCTTCGGGCAGTTCGTTCTCGACCACTCAAACCTCCATGGCTCGCGGCGACCCCGTCAAAGGCGGTCAGCCGTCGAGCATCCGGCCCAGCACCCGCGCGGTGTAGTCCACCAGCGGGATGATCCGGGCGTAATTCAGCCGGGCCGGGCCGATCACGCCGATCGCGCCCATGACCTTGTGCCGGCCCGTCATATAGGGAGCCGCGATCACGGCGGAACCCGAAAGCGAGAACAGACGCGTTTCGGCGCCGATGAAGATGCGCACGCCCTCGGCTTCGCGGACGTCGTCGAGCAGGCCGATCAGCTGTTCCTTCTGTTCCAGGTCGTCGAACAGCATCCGCACCCGTTCGAGGTCCTCGCGGGCATGGGGATCGCCCAGGAGATTGGCGCGGCCCCGGACGATCAGGGCCCGGCTTTCGCCGTCCCCCGCGCCGCTCCAGCCGGCGAGGCCTTCCTCCACCAGCCGCGCCGCGGTCTCATCCAGTTCGCGGCGGGCGGCGGCGAGCTCGGTTCCCATCTCGGCCTTGGCCTCGGCCAGGGTGCGGCCCTGAAGGCGGGCGTTGAGGAAGTTCGAGGCTTCCTGCAGGGCCGCGGGCGTCACTCCGGGCGGGGTCCGCATCAGCCGGTTCTCCACCGTGCCGTCGGCCAGGACGATCACCGCCAGGGCCTGATCGGCCGACAGGGAAACGAACTCCACGTGTTTGACGCCGGCGTCGTGGGCCGGGGCCATGACGATCCCCGCCCCCCCAGCCAGGCCAGACAGCAGGGCGCTGGCCTCATCCATGGCCTCCTCGAAGCCGCGGCCCCGGGCCGCCAGCCGCGCGTCGATCGCCCGCCGCTCCTCCTCCGAAAGGTCGCCGATCTCCAGCAGGCCGTCCACGAACAGCCGCAGACCCGCGTGGGTGGGGATTCGGCCGGCGCTCGCGTGGGGGGCGCCCAACAGGCCCTGGAAAGTCAGGTCCTGCATGGTGTTGCGGATCGAGGCCGGCGACAGGGCCAGGCCCCCGCGGGAAATGGTGCGCGACCCGACCGGGTCGCCGGTCTCCAGATAGGTCTCCACCACCCGGCGCAGGATGTCCCGGGCGCGGGCATCCAGCTCGCCCAGGGTGGCGCGCGGCGGATCGGTGATGGAAAAGATGCTCACAGCAGGTGGACGCTCGTTCGCCTGTTAGGATAAGCGGCGCTGATCCTGGCGCAAGCGCTAGGCCCATGTCCCCAGGAATCCTCATGCGACCTTCAGAACGCGCCGCCGACGCCCTTCGTCCGATCAGCCTGGAGACCGGGGTGTCGCGCTACGCCGAAGGCTCCTGCCTGGTCTCGTTCGGCCACACCAAGGTGCTGGTCACCGCCAGCCTGGACGAAGGCGTGCCGCCCTTCCTGAAGAACAAGGGCCAGGGCTGGGTCACGGCCGAGTACGGCATGCTGCCCCGGGCCACCCACACCCGCGGCCGGCGCGAGGCCGCGCAGGGCAAGCAGTCGGGCCGCACCCAGGAGATCCAGCGACTGATCGGCCGCTCGCTGCGGGCGGTGACCGACCTCAAGGCCTTGGGCGAGCGCCAGATCCAGGTCGACTGCGACGTGATCCAGGCCGACGGCGGCACCCGCACCGCCGCCATCACCGGCGCCTGGGTCGCCCTGCGGCTGGCCTGCGACTACATGCTGGCCGAAGGGGTGATCAAGCGCGATCCGCTGGTCGACCAGGTGGCGGCGGTGTCCTGCGGCATCTATCGCGACACCCCGGTGCTCGATCTCGACTACGAAGAGGATTCCAGCGCCGAGGCGGACTCCAATTTCGTGCTCACCGGCTCGGGGGCGATCGTCGAGATCCAGGCCACCGGCGAGAAGCGCGGCTTCAGCCAGGGCGAGTTCGAGTCCCTGTTCTCCCTCGCCCGTCTGGGCATCGGCGAGCTGTGCCTGCTGCAGCGGGCCGCGGTGGCGAAATAGCCGATGACCCTTCAGCTCCTCCCCGGCCAGCGCCTCGTCGTCGCCACCCACAACGCCGGCAAGGTGCGCGAGATAGCCGATCTTCTGGACGGACGGTTCGAAACCGTGGCGGCCGGGGACCTCGGCCTGGCCGAGCCTGAGGAAACGGAGGCCACCTTCGTCGGCAATGCGGTGCTGAAGGCCCGCACCGCCGCTGACGCCAGCGACCTCGTCGCCATCGCCGACGACTCCGGCCTGTCGGTGGCCGGATTGGATGGGGCGCCGGGGGTGCAGTCGGCGCGCTGGGGCGAACGCGGTCCGGGCCGGCCGCGCGACTTCGCCTTCGCCATGGCCCGGGTGGAGCGTGAACTGAAGGCCCGCGGCAGCGGAGACCGGCGCGCCTGGTTCACCTGCGCCCTGGCCGTGGCCTGGCCGCGCGGGCCGGTGGTGGCGGTCGAGGGACGGGTCGACGGGACCCTGATGTTCCCCGGCCAGGGCGAACGCGGCTTCGGCTACGACCCGATCTTCGTCGCCAACGGCGAGATCCTCACCTTCGGCGAGATGGATCCCGCCGCCAAGCACGCCATCAGCCACCGCGCGCGGGCCTTCGAGGCCCTGAAGGCGGCGCTGTTTTGACGCCTCCGGCGCCGCCTCTCGGCGTCTACATCCATTGGCCCTACTGCGCGCGCATCTGTCCCTACTGCGACTTCAACGTGGTGCGCGACCGCGGACGTCGTGAAGAACAGGCCGAACTGGTCCTGGCCATCGCCGACGACCTGAGGGCCCAGGCGGCAATCACCGGCCCGCGCCGGCTGGTGTCGATCTTCTTCGGGGGCGGCACGCCTTCGTTGATGGACCCCGAGGCCGCCGGGGGACTGATCGCCCTCGCCAGGTCCCTGTGGACTCCGGAACCCGAGGTGGAGGTCACCCTGGAGGCCAATCCGACCGACGCCGAGGCCGAGAGGTTCCGAGCCTTCGCCGACGCCGGGGTGGGGCGCCTGTCGCTCGGGGTCCAGGCCCTGGACGATTCCAGCCTGGGCTTCCTCGGGCGCAACCACGACGCCGACACGGCCCGTCGGGCGGCGTCGGCCGGGGCCCATATCTTCGATCGCCTTTCCCTGGACCTGATCTACGCCCTGCCGGGGCAGACGGCTGCGGCTTGGCGCGAGGCCCTGGAACGCGCCGTTGGGCTGGGCGCCGAACATCTGTCGCCATACCAGCTGACCATTGAGCCGGGCACGGCCTTCGACCGGGCGGTCCGGCGCGGCCGGTTTGCCGCGGTCGAGCCCGAACTGGGGGCCGAACTCTACGAACTCACCCAATCCGTGCTGGAAGGGCTCGGATTCGAGGCCTATGAGGTGTCCAACCACGCGCGGGGCCAAGCTCCGAGGGCGCGCCACAATTTGATCTACTGGCGGGGCCAGGATTACGTTGGGGTCGGTCCGGGCGCGCATGGGCGGTTGACCGAGGCGCCGGATCGCCGCCTCGCCACCGAAGCGGCGAGGGGAGTCGGCGATTATGTCGCACGCGTCCGCCGGACGGGGGTCGGCTGGGCCGTGCGGGAGCAGTTGGAGCCGGCGGCGATCGCGGAAGAGCGGTTGCTGAACGGGCTTCGCACAGTCGAAGGAGTGGCCTGGAAAGACTTGGCGCCGCTGGGGCTTTCACCTTCGGAGCCTCGGATCGGCGCCCTGGCGGAGCTAAGGCTGATTGATTGGGATATTGAGCGTTTACGGACTACAATGGGGGGGAGGTTGGTGTTGGATCGGATAATATCAGCACTCGCCGTTTGAGCGATCATGTTTGCCCATCTTGCCTTCGTGTGACTATGGACAAAAGAACACAATCGGAGAGCTTGACATTGGGCCGCTCAGAAGGCCGTTTCGCATTGATGGACCAGACCGCGGATCTCGACCGGGGGCCTAACCCTGTCGACTTGCATGTGGGCGCCCGCATCCGGATGCGACGCAAGCTGCTCGGCGTTAGCCAGGAGCGGCTCGCCGACCAACTCGGCCTGACTTTCCAACAGGTGCAGAAATACGAGCGCGGGGCCAACCGGGTCTCGGCTTCGAAGTTGTACGAGATCGCTCGGGCCCTGCAGACCTCGGTCACCTATTTCTTCGACGGCCTCGCCGATACCATCGATCCCGGCCTCGAGGTGATTGAGGGCCGCGAATTCATGCACGACCTGGTGATGACCCCCGAGGGGCTGGAGCTCGCCGCCCTGTTTCCCAAGCTCAAGCGCGGCCGCGTCCGCCGCCGCGTCCTCGACCTGGTCAAGGCCCTGGCCGAGGAAGAAGAAGACCCCGTCGAGGGAACCTAGGGCTCCAACCGGTACCCGCCCGCCTCGGTCAGCAGCAGGCGCGCCGCTCCCGGATCGGGCTCGATCTTCTGCCGCAGCCGATAGATGTGCGTCTCCAGGGTGTGGGTGGTGACGCCCGCGTTGTAGCCCCAGACCTCGGCCAGCAGTTCCTCGCGCGACACCGGCTGGGCTCCGGCGCGGTAGAGGTATTTCAGGATGCTGGTTTCCTTTTCCGTCAGGCGGATCTTTTTCTGCCGTTCGTCGACCAGCAGCTTGGCGGCGGGGCGGAACTCATAGGGTCCGATGCGGAAGACCGCATCCTCGGACTGTTCGTGACTGCGCAGCTGGGCGCGGATGCGGGCGGCGAGGACCGCGAACCGGAACGGCTTGGTGACATAGTCGTTCGCCCCCGATTCCAGGCCCTCGATGGTGTCGGCGTCCGCGCTGGCGGCGGTCAGCATGATCACCGGATTGCGCACCCCCGCCTCGCGCAGACGCCGGCAGACCTGGTGGCCGGTCATGTCGGGCAGATCCACGTCGAGCAGGATCAGGTCGGGGCGCTCGGCGATCGCCGCCGCCACTCCGGCCTCGCCCGTAGCGGCCTCGACCGCACGGAACTCGCCCTCCAGCCCCAACTGTTCGGCCAGGGCGGAGCGGAGATCCTCGTCGTCATCGATGACCAAGATGGTCTTGAGGTTGGTCTTGGAGGCTGACACGGGCGGGAACACGCGTTGGCGACGCCGTCGGCTGGCGGATCGGCCCCTCCCATGTAGGCCAAGCCGCCAGCCGCCGCCAGATGAACGACGCGGGCAATCGGTCGGACCCTGGGCCGGTCAGTAGCTGTACTTCAGATCGGCGACGAAGGTCCGCTGCGGGAACGGGTGGAACAGGAAGTAGGACCGCCCCCCGAGGTTGTCGACCCCCAGGTCCGCGGCCAGGTGCGGCGTCAGCTTGTAGCGGAGATGGGCGTCGGCGACGAAGTAGCCGCTGAAACCCTGGTAGGTGTTGGCGTAGTGGTCGCTGTTGTCGATCGTCGCGAAGGCGCGATCGCTGTAACGGGCCGCCAAGGTCACATCCCAGCGGGCCGTCGGACTGTAGGTCGCCACCACTGCGCCGCGCCATTTCGGCAGTTGGGGCAGGGCCTTGCCGACGGCGGCGGCGAAGGCGGCGTCCTTGTCGATGGCCGCGTCGACATAGGTCGCCCATCCCGACAGCTCCAGGCCCTTGATCAGCACGTCCTTCTGGTCGGCGACCAGTTCGATTCCGGTGGCGCTGGTCTGGTCGACGTTCTGGACGAAGCTGACCAGGGTGGTCGAGCCGATCGGCAGCGGGGCGGTCTGTGACAGCAGCGTATTGCGGATCCGCTCGTGGAACAGGGTCAGACGGACGACGCCGCTCGACCAGGTCCGCTCCGCCGACAGTTCGCTGGAGACCGAGCGCTCCGGCTTCAGGTTCGGGTTGGGGACCGACAGTTGCACCCCCGTGGCGATGGCCTGGTAGAGCTCGGTCACGGTGGGGAAGCGATAGGCCACGCCGATCGATCCCTTCAGGGTCCAGGCGTCGGACGGCGACCAGGCCAGCACCGCCTTGGGCGAGAAGGCGGTGCGGTTGAGCTCCGGCTGGACGGCGTTTAGCGCCGGCGAGGCGGAATAGTTCAAGCCGTCGAAGGCGCGCCAGCTTTCATAGCGGACGCCCAGGGTGGCCTTCACCCGAGGCGTGATGCTCCAGGCGTCTTGAACCCACAAGGCCTGGGTCCGGGTGCGGCCGCGGCTGAGCGAAAGCGTCGCGCCGGGCGCGCCGGCGATCCAGTCGGTTAGGGCGTAACGCGGGTTGTTCAGATGGAACTGGTCCTGGTGGGCGCCGAAGCTGACCACCTGGGATCCGTCCGCACCGAACGGGCGCCAGGTTCCCTGGGCGTCCAGGGTGAACCAGCCGGTCCCGTCCAGGACGGTGCTGGAGCCCGCGCCGCCGGTGAAGGCGGCGGGCAGGGCGCCCGACGGGATGCGTTGCTGGCTCTTGATGTAGTCGAAGGTCGCGCCGGTCAGGTTGAAATCGAAGGCGCCCCCGGTGTGGGAGCCCAGCGACAGCCCCTGGGCGAACTGGGTCTCGTCCAGATGGTAGACCGAGGCGGAGAAGGCGCTGGCCGGGACCGTGTAGGCCCGGTCGCCGATATTCAGCGCGCCCGAATAGACCGGCTGGCCGCCCGGGTCGCGCAGATAGCTGTTCACGGTGGAGCGGTCGTTGTTGAAGAACAGGCCGAAGGTGTAGGCGGCCGTGACCTGGGGTCCGACGTCATAGGCGATCCGGCCGGACAGGTTGTCCTGGATCTGGTGCTCGATTCCGGTCGAGCCCAGGACCACGATGGGGGTGTTGGCGCGGTTGGCGTCGCTGTAGGCTCCAGTGGCCGGGGTTCCCGCCGTGCTGGGTGTGACCGGCGCGGCGGCGGTGGCGTAGGCCAGGGGCTGGGCGCGGCTGTCCAGATGGTTGTAGCTGAGCCGGAAGGCCAGCTTGTCGAAGCGGTCGCCCAGGTTGGCGGCGAAGCGCCAGGTCCCGTAACTGCGGTCGTCGCCGTATTTGGCGAAGGCCTGGGTCGCGCCCTGGACCTGGGCGCTGGCCTCGAAGGCGCCCGGCATGCGGGTGGTGAAGGCCACGACCGCGCCGATGGAGTTGCCGGCGTAGGCCGCCGCGAACGGACCGTACAGCACGTCCACCCGCTCGACCGCGTCAGGCGAGACCAGACCCCACTTGGGCGAGGCCGAGGTGTTGTTGTTGCCGATCAGGGAGGAGATCAGCACCCCGTCGACATAGATCAGGCTGCGCGCCGAGGCGCCGACGCCCGAGGTGCGGGTGGTGATCGGCGACTGGGTGTCGCCGATGTGGCGCTGGCGGATCAGCACGTCGGGCAGGTAGCGCAGGGTGTCTTCGGGGGTCAGGACGTTGATGGTCCTGGCGATGGTCTCCGCGGTCACGCCGGCCGCGGTAGTCGGCGGCGCGCTGAGGTCGAGAGTGGCGTGCGGCGCGGTCACGACGGCCTGCGACACGGTGTCGGCGGCCAGGTCGGTGTCGGCGCGAGCGGCCGTCGAAAAGGCGAGCGCGCTGGCGCTCACCAGAAGCACGGTTTTCATGGATCGTCCCCGGGGCCTGCCGATGCGCGGCGGCCGTGGTTTTCAGGCGCGCGGGGTCGTTGGCCCCTCGCGGCGTATCAGACCAGTCGAAGGGGGACGGGGGGCGCTCGGGCGGCGTTGGCCCGGCGCGACGGTGGGCCGCGGGGCGAGGCCTGGACCGCGAACTGCGGGCGGCCGATCTCCGCCACCGACAATGTCGGCGCGAACGCGCCGGTGGAGGCGGGCTCCCCGCCCGTCGCCGCGAAGGCGGCGGCGATGCAGCAGTCGTGATCGCCATGGTGGTCGGCGGGAACCTGACGCCCGGACGGCGCGGAGGTCTTGTCCGGCGAACAGACCGGCATGGAGGCGAAGGGGTCGGCCATGGCCGCGGCCATGCGCGCGGCGTCGATCGGCGCGCCGATCTGCAAAAGCAGGCCGAGCAGCACCAAAGGCAGGGCGAAGATCCGGCCGGGCCACCTCATCGCCCGCCGCTTACCACGTCCATCCGGCCCGGGGAACGGGCCCGGCCTCCCGACGTTGCGACTTCGACATGCCCGAAACCCTTGCGCCAGCCCTGCCGGATAAACTCGACGCCCAGGTCGAGAGCCTGCTGCAGGCCGCATGCCGTCAGAAGCTTCGCCTGGTCACCGCAGAAAGCTGTACGGGCGGGCTGTTGGCGTCCCTGCTCACCGACGTCACCGGCTGCTCCCACGCCTTCGAACGCGGCTTCATCACCTATGACGCGGAGTCCAAGTCCGAAATGCTGGGCGTGCCCCTGGCTTTGCTCGACGACCCGGGACCGGTGTCGGAAGCGGTGGCGCGGGCGATGGCGGAAGGAGCCCTGGCGCGCTCCAGGGGCGACATCGCCCTCGCCGTCACCGGCTTTGCCGGGCCGGGCGGTCCCGACGACATCCCTGGCCTGGTCCATTTCGCCAGCGCTCGGCGAGGCGGTCCGACCCTCCATCGCCGCCGCCGGTTCGCCGAGACCGATCGAGCGGGCGTGCGCCTGCGGGCGATCGAGACCGCCTTGGACATGCTGAGCGAACGTTTGGGTTAGGCTGCGCGGATGCCGGTGGTGCGGAAGTCGGCACCGCCCATCACCTGGTCATAGCCCATGATCATGTCGACCCGCTTGCCGTCGCTGGCCAAGGGCAGGCGTATCCACAGGATCGACAGATGCGACTGTCCCCGCCAGGACAGCGAATGGCAGCCCACCTGGGGACGGCCCTGCTCGACGATTCGGTCGAGTTCGGTGCGCCAGTAGTCGGCGGCGTCCTGGGAATAGACGTCTTCGAGGGTCTTGCCGGTGATCTCGCCGCCGTAGACCCCGTAGAGGCCGGTGCCGGCCAGGCGCAGGCGATAGTCCCGGGGTTCGTCCAGCACGTCGATCAGACTGACCGTCGGTAGGTGGCGCTTGAACCGGTCGGGATTGATCTGGGCGCGGGCTGGAAGGCGGCCCCCCTGGCGGAGGGACGTCCAGTAGGCGAACAGCTCCTCGTGGCTCCGCACCGAAGTGGGTGACGACGATATTTGCGCCAGCATATGCGGAGTCTTCCCCAACCCCTTGGAATCACGACGCTTACGATGCCTTAACTAACGAATCGGGGGAAGCCGTTTTTCGATTCGCCGGAGAGTCTTTTTGTCACGCAGGGCTGTGGCGGAAAAAACACAACCTTGGCGTGCGCCTCAGCCTTTCCGACCGCTTTGGCCGAGGCCGATCTGCTTGGCCAGTTCAGAGCGGGCGCGGGCGTAGTTGGGCGCCACCATCGGATAGTCCTTGGGCAGGCCCCATTTGGCCCGATAGGCCTCCGGGCTGAGGTCGTATTTGGCGCGCAGGTGCCGCTTCAGCGACTTGAAACGACGGCCGTCCTCCAGGCAGATCAGGAAGTCGGGGGTGATCGACTTCCGCGCCGACACCGCCGGCTCCTGCGGAGGGGCGGGAGCCGGCGTCGCGCCGTCGCTCAGGGCCTTGTGGACGCTATGGATCAGGGTCGGCAGATCGCTGGCCGCCACGGAATTCGAGGCCACATAAGCGGCCACGATCTCGGCGGTCATCTCGATGACTTCGGGTTGGTCGTCCATGATTGCTGTTTCCGCGCCAGCCCGTAGGGGGCGATGAACTGAATGGGCGCGTACGCCCTGCGTCGGGTCCCATACAGAGCTTTAAATCAGGGAACAACCGCGTAGGGTGGGGGCGTGTTTTTATTTGTGGTGATCTTGACTTCGGCTGGACCGGTCAGCCGCCGAAGTCCTCGGCCAGGGCCAGCATGGCCGCGCGCTGGGGTGGCGAATAGGTGTCGATGGCGTCGTCGTCGCCTGACCGGATGGCGCGCACGAGAGTAGGGGTGAGCGCCGAGGACAAGGCCCAGTTCCAGTAGCGGAGCACGGTCTGGGCGCGGTCCACCGCCATGATGTCATAGACCATCAGGGTGCGCTCCAGGGCCGGCGTGATCTGACCCTGGAAATCGGTTTCGGGTCGCTTGAGCGCGCGCCAGAGGGCCCGGATCGCCGATCGCGGCAGGCCGGTGGCCTTGCATAATATGGCCAAGGGCTCGCCGCCCGGATCGGTCATGATCTTTGCCCCGGTCATCGGCTTCAACCCGGACAGATAGGCGATCTCGCTGGCGAGCTGGCGGGTCATGCCGCCTGCGGCCGCGGAGATGGCCTCGTCGAGCGAGGCGTAGGGACTCTTCTCCAGGGCCGCCCGGTTGCGCTGGCGTCGCTCGATGAACTGCAGCGCCTTGCGGACCAGCGGGTCCTGCCACTCCTCGGCGGCGGCCAGGGGAAAGACGTCGCCGGCGGTCTCCTGGAGCACCTCCCGGCTGACCGCGAAGCGGGAGAGGATCAGCTTGCGGCATTCGGGATTCGCCCACCAGAACAGCACATAGGCGTGGCTGGGCTTCAGCTCGCCCCGGCGCAGCAGCAGGGGGATATAGGCCCCGTGGAAGCGCGAGGCGGCGACCACCGCCTCGATCCCGGCCTGGCTGAGCTTGGCCTCGCCATTTTGCAGCAGGGCCTCCACGGTCGCCGGCTCAAGGCTGTCGATCAGGGCGTCCGCCACCACCTCGTTGAGGTGGCGGCGCGAAGCGATCATCCGCCGGTGCTCAGGGCCGGCCTCGCGCACGCAACCGATCAGGTCGCAATCGGTGAGCGAGACGCTCTCCTCCAGAATCGGACGGGCGACTTCGGGGTCGTCGCGGAGCAGCAGCCGCAGCAGCGGATTGGGGATGTCGGTCAGAGCGGAAAGACGCTTGGACACCCGCAGGCGGTCGGCCGGGGCCGCCTCGCGCAGCATCTCGACCAGTAGGTCGCCGGTCATGGCCCGTTCGAAGCCGTTGACCCGGCTGGACGGCAGGCAGACCACGTCGGCCAGGCGCTTGAGCAGCGCCAGGCGGGCGCGCCCCAGCGGCGGGCGATTCGAATCGGCGTTGACGGTCATGGGTTCGGCCATTGGCGCGATTAGGCTCTCCAGCGGTTAACCCCTGGTGAGCGAAGGGGGACGGCGGGCGCGCGGGTTCTTTCTGCAATACCCCCCGGATCGTGCTAGCACGCCCCGGCGCGCCGGCGGTCCGCATTGACCGTCCGGCCGCGAGCCATTACCTACGCGCCCGTTTGTCCAGGCGGCCGGTCCGCCCGGCCGTCCCCTTTTTCCGCTTCTGTTCCGCCTGGAGGCCGCCCATGAGCCGCGATGTCTTGCCCGGCGCGACCGGCGTCCTGGCCCTGGCCGATGGAACCGTGCTGCAGGGGGTCGGTTTCGGCGCCTCCGGCGAGGCGGTGGGCGAGGTCTGTTTCAACACCGCCATGACCGGGTACCAGGAGATCCTCACCGATCCCTCCTACATGGCCCAGATCGTCACCTTCACCTTCCCCCACGTCGGCAATGTCGGGGTGAACTTGGAGGACGTGGAGCAGTTCGGCCAGGGCTCGCGCACCACTGCCCGCGGGGCGATCCTCCGCGACGTCCCCACCCCGCCCGCCAACTGGCGCGCCGGCCGGGGTTCCGCCGGGGACTTCGACCACTGGATGAAGCTGCGCGGCGTGGTCGGGATCGCCGGGATCGACACCCGCGCCCTCACCCGCAGGATCCGCGAGCACGGCATGCCGCACGGGGTGATCGCCCATTCGCCAGAAGGGCGCTTCGACATCGAGGCCCTGGTCGCCCAGGCCCAGGCCTGGACCGGCCTCGTCGGACTGGACCTGGCCAAGGACGCCACCTGCCTGCAGCCGTTCAACTTCGACGAGGGCCTGTGGGCCTGGCCGGAGGGCTACGCCAAGCCCCGCCCCGAACCGCGGTTCGAGGTGGCGGTGCTCGACTACGGGATCAAGCGCAACATCCTGAGGGCCCTGACCTCCATCGGCGCCCGCGCCACCGTCCTGCCGGCCTCGACCACCGCCGGGGAGGTCCTGGCGAGGAACCCGGACGGGGTGCTGCTGTCGAACGGTCCGGGCGATCCGGCCGCCACCGGCGAATACGCCGTGCCCGAGATCAGGAAGCTGGTGGAGAGCGGCAAACCGGTGTTCGGCATCTGCCTCGGCCACCAGATGCTGGCGCTGGCCCTCGGCGCCAAGACCACCAAGATGGACCAGGGCCACCACGGGGCCAACCATCCGGTCAAGGACCTGACCACCGGCAAGGTCGAGATCGTGTCGATGAACCACGGCTTCACCGTCGACCGCGACAGCCTGCCCGAGCCGGTGCAGGAGACCCACGTCTCCCTGTTCGACGGCTCCAACGCCGGCATCGCGCTCAAGGATCGGCCGGTGTTCTCGGTCCAGCACCACCCGGAGGCCAGCCCCGGCCCGACCGACTCCCTGTATCTCTTCGAGCGCTTCGCCGACCTGATGCGTTAAGCCCCGAAGCCTTGGTTTTAAGGGGTTTTACGCGGCTCAGCTTCGCCAGGGGGTGGACTTTGGGCCGTTCCGGCTTCATTTGTCGCAGGTTCGATCTCTGTCGCGCAACGCTCCTCTCTCCGTCGCTCTGCGCGCGGATCCAAGAAGACGGCCTATCAGACCTCGATCGCCCCCCGGACAGTTCCGGGCGGCAAACCTAAACGGAGGGCTGCTCATGGCCGTCGGTACTGTAAAGTGGTTTAACACCAGCAAGGGCTACGGCTTCATTCAGCCGGAAGACGGCGGCAAGGACGTGTTCGTCCACATCAGCGCCGTCGAACGCTCTGACCTGCGCGCGCTCAACGAGGGCCAGCGCCTGTCGTACGAGCTCGAGAAGGATCGCCGCAGCGGCAAGGAATCTGCGGTCAATCTCAAGAGCGCCTAAGCGCTTCGGCGTTCGCGCCGGCCGGGACCGCGCCGCACTGTGCGGTTCCGGCGACGACCGCCTCCTCTAGGAAACTCATGTCCAAAGAAGACTTCCTCGAATTCGAAGGTGTGATCACCGAATTGCTGCCTGAAGGCCGCTTCCGCGTGCGCCTCGACAACGACCATATGGTGCTCGCCTATACGGCCGGGCGGATGAAGCGGAACAAGATCCGCTCCCTGGTCGGCGACCGGGTCACCGTCGAGATGACCCCCTATGACCTGGACAAGGGCCGCATCACCTTCCGGCACAAGACCGAAGGCGGTCCCCCGCGTCCGGGCGGGCCTGCCCGGCCTCAGTTCCGCAAGCGCTGATTTTCCGGCGGCCGCGCACGCGAGGGGCGTCCGCATGGATCGTGTCAGCGAGCGGGTCAAAGGGTTCGACGGCCTGCGCGCCCTGGCGCTGATCGCCGTCTTCCTCCAGCACTACACCGCCTTCGGCCGGGTCAATTCGACCGGCGGCTACGGGGTGTGGCTGTTCTTCGCCCTCTCCGGCTTCCTGATCGTGCGCATCCTCGCCGACGAGCGGCGGCGGGTGGAGGCGGGCGGCGTCGCCCCGGGATCTGCGCTGCGCCGGTTCTTCTGGCGTCGGACCTTGAGGATATGGCCTGCCTATTATCTGGTGCTGGTCCTGTTCACGGGGCTGGCGGCCCTGCACTGGGCCAGCGATTTCACCTGGCCGGCGGCAGCCTGGCACTATCTCTACCTCTCCAACATCTATTTCGCGGACGTGGCGGGGCGCTGGGTCGGTCGTTTTGGCCATTTCTGGAGCCTGGCCATCGAGGAGCAGTTCTATCTGCTCGCCGCCCCGGCGCTGCTGCTGTCGCCCAGCCGATGGGCCCGCAAGTTGTGTCTGGTGGTGTTGGCGGCGGCGGCGGTGTGCGACCTGTGGCTGAGGTCGGAGAACGCCTCGGACATGGTGCTCTACGCCAATTCCCTGACCAATTTCGGCTCCCTGGCTTTCGGCGGCTGGATCGGACTGGGCCTGCCGGCCAGACCTCGCGCAGGCGCCGCCTCCTGGCCAGCGGCGGCCGGGGTCGCCGTCCTGGTCGGGCTGGTGCTGGGCTTCCCCCACATCGGCCTGTTCACCCCCGGGGTGGCCCTGCTGGTCGCGGCCCTGCCGTTCTGGAGCACGACCCTGGTCGCCGGCCTGCTTCTGGTCGCGGTCCACCGCAATCAGGCGAGCCTTGCCGTGCGGGTGCTGGAGTGGGGTCCGATCGCCTATTTCGGCCGGGTCTCCTACGGCTTCTACCTCTACCACAACCTGATCCCGCACTGGCTGATCGGCGGTCTGGCGCACAAGGCTGGGCTGAACTGGCGCGTGCCCATTGTGGTCGAGACCCTGTTCTCCTTCTTCCTCGCCCTCGGTCTGGCGGCCCTGTCCTGGGTGCTGATCGAGCGGCCGCTGCTGCGGTTCAAGGACCGGCCGCCGAACCTGGCGTTGCTGTGGGCCGGGTTGCGGGGACGTTTGCGGGGGCTCGCGCCGGCCTCCGCCGCGATCGAACCATGATCCGCCTGTTCGTCGAGGCTCCCCTGGCGGTCGGACAGGCCGTTGCGCCCACCCCCGACCAGGCCCGCTACCTGACCGTGGTGATGCGGTTGGGGATCGGCGACCCGCTGCTGCTGTTCAACGGCCGCGACGGCGAGTGGCGCGCCGCCATGACCGCCGTGTCCAAGCGCGGATGCGTGCTGATGGCCGAGGCCAGGACCCGCCCGCAGGCCGCGCCGCCGGACCTGGAGCTGGTGGCGGCCGTGGTCAAGCGGGCGCCGCTGGAGACCATCATCGAGAAGGCGGTCGAGCTGGGCTGCCGCCGGGTGCGCCTCGCCGTCACCCGCCGCACCAACGCCGATCGCGTCAGGCTGCCGCGCCTGCAGACGATCGCGGTGGAGGCCGCCGAACAGACCGGACGGTTGGACGTTCCCGAGATCGCGGCCCCCGAGCGGTTGGACGCCCTGCTGGACGGCTGGGACCCCGGCCGCCGCCTGTTGTTCTGCGACGAGGCCGGCGACGATCCGGCCGCCGACTGGGGCGGCCCCGAGGGGCGAGCAAAGCCCGTGCTGGAGGCCCTGGCCGGTAAGCCGACAGGGTCCTGGGCGGTGCTGATCGGGCCCGAGGGTGGGTTCGACGCGGAGGAGCGCAACCGGCTGCGGAGCCTGCCGTTCGTCACCGCCGCCGCCCTTGGCCCCCGCATCCTTCGCGCCGATACGGCGGCGATCGCGGCGCTTTCGCTCTGGCAAGCCAGTCTCGGCGATTGGCGGTGAACCTAATCCCATCAAGCGAAGTTGAGCTTGAGCCCGGGCCCGCCTCTGCTTAAGTGGCGCCGCAACGGGATTGGGAGACGCGTTTGGCCGACTGTGCGCTCGACGACCGGCCGCTGGAGCTCGCCGACCTTGCCGCCTATCTCGCGGGCGGGGCCAAGGCCCAGACGGATTTTCGCATCGGCGCCGAGCATGAGAAGTTCGGCTTCCGGGTCGGATCGGGTGCGCCCGTGCCCTATTACGGGGATGCCGGGATCGAGGCCCTGCTCAAAGGCCTGATGCGGTTCGGCTGGGAAGGCGTCTACGAGAAGGGCGACGACGGCGAGGTGCTGATCGCCCTGTCCCGGGGCGGCGCCAATATCAGCCTGGAGCCGGGCGGCCAATTCGAACTCAGCGGCGCGCCGTTGGAGACCATCCACGACATCTGCGCCGAGACCAGCCGCCACCTGCGCGAGACCAAGACCGTGGCCGACGAGCTGGGTCTCGGTTTCCTGGGGCTGGGCTTCGCCCCCACCTGGTCGCTGGAGCAGGTCGCGGTCATGCCCAAGGGCCGCTACAAGATCATGCGCGCCTACATGCCCAAGGTCGGGTCGCGCGGCCTCGACATGATGTTCCGCACCTGCACGGTGCAGGCCAACCTCGACTTCGCCTCCGAAGCCGACATGGTCGACAAGTTCCGGGTCAGCCTGGCGCTGCAGCCGGTGGCGACGGCCCTGTTCGCCAATTCCCCCTTCACCGAAGGCCGGCCCAACGGCTGGCTGTCCGCCCGCGCCGCGGTGTGGCTGGACACCGACGCGGCCCGCACCGGCCTCTTGGATTTCGTCTTCCGCCAGGGCTTCAGCTTCGGCGACTACGCCAACCACGCCCTCGACGTGCCGATGTATTTCGTCAAACGGGACGGCCGCTACATCGACGCCTCGGGCCAGTCGTTCCGCGCCTTCATGGCCGGGGAACTGCCGGCGCTGCCGGGCCAGCGGCCGACCATGAAGGACTGGGTCGACCACCTGTCGACCCTGTTCCCTGAGGTGCGGCTGAAGACCTATCTGGAGATGCGGGGAGCCGATTCCGGGCCGCAAAGCCGCATCTGCGCCCTGCCGGCCCTGTGGGCGGGCCTGTTGTACGACGCGCCGGCCCAGGCCGCGGCCTGGGACCTGTGCAAGGACTGGACGTCGGAGCAACGCAGCGACCTCAGGATCGATGCGGCCCGGCACGGCCTGAAGGCCCAGATCGCCGGACGCAGCCTGAAGGCAGTGGCCCAGGACGTGGTCGCCATCGCCAAGGAGGGGCTGACGCGTCGGGCCCGTTTCGACGGCGGCCTGTCCGACGAGACAGGCTATCTGCGCGAGATGGAGGACATCGCCGCCAGCGGGGTGACCCCGGCCGAGCGCCTCTTGGAGCTCTACCACGGTCCCTGGGCGGGGGACGTGCGCCGCGTCTACGACGAACTGGCCTATTGAGGCCCTGGCCCTCGCGACGAGGGTCGCCGGGGCCTTCAACGCCTTGCCCGGTTTCGAGTTTTGAAGGACCGCCAAATTGCCCAAAGCCGCGCCCGGAAAAATACGCGTCGGCGTCGGCGGATGGACTTTCGAGCCCTGGCGGGACGGGGTGTTCTTTCCCGAGGGCCTGGCTCAGGCCAAGGAACTGGCCCACGCCAGCCGCCGGCTCACCACCCTCGAGATCAACGGCACCTACTATCGAACCCAGTCGCCCTCGACCTTCGCCAAATGGGCGACGGAGACGCCGGACGGCTTCGTATTCTCTGTGAAGGCCCTGCGTTTCACCACCAACCGCAAGGTCCTGGCCGAGGCGGAAGAGTCGGTGGGCAAGTTCCTGGGCAGCGGTTTGACGGAACTGGGCGACAAGCTGGGGCCGATCCTGTGGCAGTTCGCCCCGACCAAGAAGTTCGAACCGGAGGACTTTGCCGCCTTCCTTGACCTGTTGCCGCCTGAGCGGGACGGCCTGCGGCTGCGCCATGCGGTCGAGGTGCGCAACGTCACCTTCGTCGATCCGGCCTTCATCGAACTGGCGCGCAGCCGCGGCGTCGCCATCGTCTACGCCCACGCCAACGACTATCCGGAGATCGCCGACCCCACCGCCGACTTCATCTATGCGCGGCTGCAAGGATCGCGGGAGGACGAGCCCGCGGGCTATACCCCGACCGAGCTCGATCGGTGGGCGCAGGTCGCCCGCGAATGGGCCGGCGGCGGGTCGCCGGCGGGCCTCGAATATGTGGCCGGACCGCCGCCGAAGGGCGATCCGCGCGACGTGTTCCTCTATGTGATCAGCGGGGCCAAGATCCGGGCCCCCGCCGCCGCCATGGCCCTGATCGAGCGGCTGAAGGACTAGGCAAGACTCTAGCCAAGCTGGCCGTCAGCCGTTAAACAGCCGCCCCGAAAGGACCTCCTGCGTGCGCCACTCCGTAGCCCGTCGAGCTATTCGTCTCCCGGCCCAGATGGCCGGGTGCATGATCGCGGGTGCGCGGGCGGACGGCAGGGTCTGAACTCAAGTCGAGTCTGATCGGTCAAACCCTCCCGGCGACGGGAGGGCTTTCCGGCTTAAGGGGATCTCGCACGGCGCCGGGCGTTCCAGCAAAGGACTGCCCCATGACCTCCCTGAGCCCTGTACTCCTCGCGGGCCTTAGTCTTTTCGCCCTGGTGTCGTCGCTGACGCCGGGGCCGAACAACATGATGCTCCTGGCTTCCGGGGCCAATTTCGGCCTGCGCCGGACCATCCCGCACCTGATGGGCGTGTCGCTCGGCTTCGTGCTCCTGGTCTGGATCGTCGGCCTGGGGCTGGGAGCGGTGTTCGCCGCCTGGCCGCCCCTGCATGCGGTGCTGCAGATCCTGGGGGGCCTCTACCTGGCCTATCTGGCCTGGAAGATCGCCACCGCGTCCGGGATCGGCGGCGGTGCGTCCGCCGCGCGGCCGATGACCTTTCTCCAGGCCGCCGCCTTCCAATGGGTCAATCCCAAGGCCTGGGCCATGGCGCTGGGGGCGACCACGACCTATGCGCCCCAGCAGCATTATGTGGCCAACATCCTGGTCGTGGGGGCGGTGTTCGGAGCGATCAACATGCCCTGCGTCGCCCTTTGGGCGAGCCTTGGCACGGTGATGCGCCGGTTCCTGAGCCGGCCGGGAATCCTGCGCCTGTTCAACTACGGCATGGCGGCCCTGCTGCTGATCTCGCTCTACCCGGTGGTCGGCGAGTTGATGCGCGCCTCCGGGCGGTAGGGGTCAGGCAAGGCGCGCGTCCATCCGTCGGAGGATCTCCTCGGCGGCGCGGTCGGTCTCGCGCAGGGGTTCGTAGGTCCAGCGGTAGAAGGCGCCGCCGAACGGGCGGGCGGCGCCGCGGGCCTCCAGGTCCTCGTGGAACCGGCGCATCCGTAGCGACCGGCCGTCCATCTTCAGTACGAAGACCGGGGCGCCGACCGAGGCGGCCTCGGCGGCCATGTTGGTGGAGTCCTCGGTCACGGCCACGAAATCGGCCGCCGCCAGGAAGGCGTAGTAGGGATTGGGACCCGCTCCGTCCCAGGTGATCCCGGGATGATGGGCCAGCCGTTCTGTCAGGATCGCCTTGGCCCGCTCCGGCGTGCGCCGGGAGAAGGTCATGAGCAGGGCGGCGCCCTCCTGCTCCAGCGCCAGGTCGAGTTCGTGGGCCATGGCCTCCGCCCGGGACGGCGACAGGTCGAAGGCCCTGGAGCGGCCGCCGATCATCACCGCCGCGCGGGGGCGGGGCAGGGGCTCTATGATCCCGGCGAAGGCGGCATGGTCGGCGGCCAGCCGCTCCGGCGCCAGCCGGTTGGGCGCGCCGGTCAGGCTGAACACATTGTCCCCGTGGACCCGGTCGTGCCGGGGCGGGACCACCAGGTCGAACAGGCCGGCCGGCAGCCGCGGATCCTGGGCCTGGACCACGAAGGTCGCTGCCTTCGACCAGCGGCGCATGCCCACCGACAGGGCCAGGGAGGCGCGTCCGGCCCCGATCCACAGGTCCGGCCAGGGCGGCTCGATCGGGCTCGAGCCTTCGGCGAGGCCGCGCAGGGGAAACAGGTTCAACAGGCTGGGCAGCCGCGCCAGGCCGCGGCGATAGGCGACGCGCTTGATGACGATTTCGGCGGGACGCAGCCGCGCCACCGCCTCGGCCAGGCCCAGGGCCTGGTTCTCGATGCCCGAGCGTCCGTCGGAAACCGCCCAGATGGTCAGCTTGCTCATGGCGCCACGGCCTTTCCCCTCACAGCGGAGAGGGGAAGGCGGTCACATCCATTCGACCTTGAGGATTTCGTACGCCTTGACGCCGGCGGGGGTGATCACCTCGACCACGTCGCCGGTTTCCTTGCCGATCATCCCGCGGGCCAGGGGCGAGGTCAGGGACAGGCGCCCCTGCTTCACGTCGGCCTCGTGTTCGCCGACGATCTGGTAGCGGGCTTCGTCCTCGGTGTCCTCGTCGACCACGGTGACCGTGGCGCCGAACTTCACCTGCTTGCCGGACAGTTTCGAGACGTCGATCACCTGGGCGCGGCTGATCTTGTCCTCGATCTCGGCGATGCGGCCCTCGATCCAGCCCTGCCGCTCCTTGGCGGCATGGTATTCGGCGTTCTCCGAGAGGTCGCCATGGCTGCGCGCTTCCGAAATCGCGGCGATCACGGCCGGCCGCTCAATCGACTTCAAACGCTTCAGTTCTTCGTCGAGGGCGCGGTAGCCCTCGGCGGTCATGGGAACTTTTTCCATAGCAGGATTGGGTCGCCGGTCGCCCTATCGAGAAGAAAATTGAAACAATGCTCGGCCGCGGGCGCGTTCGGCCGGCCGTAAAGGATAGGTGGGACCGGGCCCGACTGCAAGGCCCCTCGCTGCGGCGGCGAAAATCGGCGCCTTTCGACCCGGGGTCAGGCGTAGCTTTGCAGGGTCCGGACCTCCAGCGCCCCATCCGCGACGGCCCCGATCGCCTGGGCCGCGGCCAGGGCGCCAGCGGTGGTGGTGTAGTAGGGGATCTTCATCATCAGGGCCGTGCGCCGGAGGGAGAAGCTGTCCTCCAGGCTCTGCCGGCCCTCGGTGGTGTTGAACATCAGCTGCACCTCGCCGTTCTTGATGGCGTCGACGATGTTGGGCCGGCCCTCCAGCACCTTCTTGACGCTCTCCACCGGTAAGCCCTGGTCGCGCAGATGGGCGGCGGTGCCGGTGGTGGCCAGGAGGCGGAAGCCCCGTTCGGCCAACAGGCGCGCCGGCTCGACCACCCACGACTTGTCGGCTTCCTTGACCGAGATGAACACCGTGCCGCTCTGAGGCAGGACCACGCCGCCGGCCAGCTGGCTCTTGGCGAAGGCGCGGGCGAAGGCGGCCGACATGGGCTCGCCCTCCCGGCGCCAGTCCAGGCCCATCACCTCGCCGGTGGACCGCATCTCGGGGCCCAGGATGGTGTCGACGCCGGGGAAGCGGGCGAAGGGGAACACCGCCTCCTTGACCGCCACATGGTCGGCGGGAACCTCGACCAGACCGAAGTCGGCCAGCCGGCTTCCGGCCATCACCTTGGCGGCGATGGCGGCGACGGGGACGCCGATGGCCTTGGCGACGAAGGGCACGGTGCGCGAGGCGCGCGGATTGACCTCCAGCACGAAGATGCGCGGCTTGGCCGAGTGCGGCTCCTCGATGGCGAACTGCACGTTCATCAGGCCGCGCACGTTCAGGGCCCGGGCCATCAGCTCGGTCTGGCGCTTCAGCTCGGCGACGGTGGCCTCGGACAGGGAGAAGGGGGGCAGGGAACAGGCGCTGTCCCCCGAATGCACCCCGGCCTCCTCGATGTGCTCCATGATCCCGGCGACGAAGACGGTTTCGCCGTCACAGATCGCATCGGCGTCCACCTCGGTGGCGCGGGACAGGTACTGGTCGATCAGCACCGGGCTGTCGCCGGAGACCTGCACGGCCTCGCGGACGTAGCGGGTGAGCTGCTCGTCGTCGCGGACGATCTCCATGGCCCGTCCGCCCAGGACGTAGGAGGGGCGGATGACGATGGGGTAGCCGACCGAATGGGCCCCGGCGAAGGCCTCTTCGGCGGAACGGGCGATGGCGTTGACCGGCTGCTTCAGCCCGATCTGGTGCAGGAGCTGCTGGAACCGCTCGCGGTCCTCGGCCAGGTCGATGGCGTCGGGGGAGGTGCCGAGGATGGGTATGCCGGCGTCTTCCAGGGCCTGGGCCAGCTTCAGCGGGGTTTGGCCGCCGAACTGGACGATGACCCCCAGGAGCTCGCCCTTGGACTGCTCCACCGCGATCAGTTCGAGCACGTCCTCGGCGGTGAGCGGTTCGAAATACAGCCGGTCCGAGGTGTCGTAGTCGGTGGAGACGGTCTCGGGGTTGCAATTGACCATGATCGACTCGACCCCGATCTGGTCGAGGGCGAAGGCGGCGTGGCAGCAGCAGTAGTCGAACTCGATCCCCTGACCGATCCGGTTGGGGCCGCCCCCCAGGATGATGGCCTTCTTCGCCGAGGTGGGATTGGCTTCGCACTCGGGGACCTGGCCTAAGGCCCCGCTCTCGTAGGTCGAGTACATGTAGGGGGTCTTGGCCGCGAACTCGGCGGCGCAGGTGTCGACCCGCTTGAACACGGGCCGGACGCCGAGCGCGCGGCGGGCGGCGCGGACGTCGGTCTCGCGGCCTCGGGTCAGCTTGGCCAGCCGGGCGTCGGAGAACCCGAGCGCCTTCAGCTTGCGGAACCCGCCCGCGTCCTGAGGCAGGCCCGCGCGGCGCACCTGGGCCTCGGTCTGCACCAGGGTCTCGATCTGACGCAGGAACCAGGGTTCGTAGGAACAGGCCGCGTTGATTTCCTCCACGGTCAGGCCGTGGCGGAAGGCCTGGGCGATGACCCGCAGGCGGTCGGGGGTGGGGACGCCCAGGGCCCGCTGGACGGCGGCCTTGGCCGAGCTGTCGTCCTCGGCGTCGGCGCCGGGAATGGCGATCTCGTCGAAACCGGTCAGCCCCGTCTCCAGGCCGCGCAGGGCCTTCTGGCAGGATTCGGCGAAGGTGCGGCCGATGGCCATGACCTCGCCCACCGACTTCATCGAGGTGGTGAGGTAGGGCTCTGCGCCCGGATATTTCTCGAAGGCGAAGCGGGGGATCTTGGTGACCACATAGTCGATGGTCGGCTCGAACGAGGCCGGGGTCGCCCTGGTGATGTCGTTCATCAGCTCGTCGAGGGTGTAGCCGACCGCCAGCCGGGCCGCGACCTTGGCGATGGGAAAGCCGGTGGCCTTGGAGGCCAGGGCCGAGGACCGCGACACCCGCGGATTCATCTCGATCACCACCATCCGCCCGTCGCGGGGATTGACCGCGAACTGGACATTGGAGCCGCCGGTCTCGACCCCGATCTCCCGCAGCACGGCGATCGAAGCCGACCGCATCCACTGGTATTCCTTGTCGGTCAGGGTCAGGGCCGGCGCGACGGTGATGCTGTCGCCGGTGTGGACCCCCATCGGATCGATGTTCTCGATCGAGCAGATGATGATGCAGTTGTCCGCCTTGTCGCGGACCACCTCCATCTCGTACTCCTTCCACCCGAGCACGCTTTCCTCGATCAACACCTCGCTTGTGGGCGACATGTCGAGGCCCCGCTCCACGATCTCGCGGAATTCCTCCATGTTGTAGGCGATGCCGCCGCCGGTTCCCGCCAGGGTGAAGGAGGGACGGATGATCGCCGGCAGGCCGACGAACTCCTGGCCGGCCAGGGCCTCCTCCATGGTGTGGGCGGCGTGGCTGCGGGGGCTCTCCAGCCCCAGGTGGTCCATGGCGTCGCGGAATTTCTGGCGGTCCTCGGCCTTTTCGATCACCTCGGCCTTGGCGCCGATCATCTCCACCCCATAGGCCTCGAGCACCCCGGACTTCTCCAGGGCGAGGGCGGTGTTCAAGGCGGTCTGGCCGCCCATCGTCGGCAGGAGCGCGTCCGGGCGCTCCTTGGCGATGATCAATTCCACCATCTCGGGCGTGATCGGTTCGACGTAGGTGGCGTCGGCCACGTTCGGGTCGGTCATGATCGTGGCCGGATTGGAATTGACCAGGATGATCCGGTAGCCCTCGGCCCGCAGGGCCTTGCAGGCCTGCACCCCCGAATAGTCGAATTCGCAGGCCTGGCCGATGACGATTGGCCCCGCGCCGATGATCAGGATCGAGGAGATGTCGGTACGTTTGGGCATGTTCGATCCGCGCGCGGTCGGGCGGGCTGCGCGTTGGACGCGCGCCCGGCCTCGTCGAGTTCTGGGTTAAGCGGACCGTTTAGAGGCGCCGGGCGGGCGGGGCAAGGGCGCGTTCGGCGGCTCAGGTCGCCGCAGCGTCGCGGCGGATGCGTTCGACCATGGAGAACAGGCCATTGGAGCGCTGGGTCGACAGGGCCCCTGAAAGCCCCAGCGCCGCGAAAGCGGCCTTGGCGTCGAAGCCCAGGATCTCCTCGCGGGTGCGCCCCGAATAAAGCCGCAGCAGGATGGCGATCAGGCCGGCGACGATGTGGGCGTCGGAATCGCCGCGGAAGGTCAGACGGCCGTCCGGCCTCCGCTCGGTGACCAGCCATACCTGGCTGGCGCAGCCCCGCACCTTGTTGGCGTCGGAACGCTCGGCTTCGGTCAGGGGCGCGAGGCCCCGTCCCAGGTCGATGACGTGACGATAGCGTTCTTCCCAGTCGCCCAGCAGCTCGAACTCGGCGGCCAGGTCCTCGAGTTCGGCGTCCATAGAGGCGGGGGTCAGCGCGTCGGCCTGCATGGGCCGGATGTAAGGCCCCGCACGCCTGGGCTCAAGCGGCGTGGTGAGCCGTGGTCAAGGCGTCGGTTGCGGCGAGCGGCAGGCGAACCGCGGCGGTGAAGCCGTGGCCGGGGGTGGATTCCAGCCTCAGCGCGCCCTTCATGGCCCGGCAGAGCAGGCGCGTGATGGGCAGCCCCAAGCCCGCCCCTTCCGAGCGGCGGGTCAACGGGGCCTCCCCTTGTTCGAAGGGCCGCATCAGCCGCGCCAACTCGCTGGGCTCGATTCCGTCGCCCTCGTCGCGGATCCGGATGCAGAGGGACTTGGGGCCGGGCAGCAGCGACACGGTGATCACGCCCCCGTCGGGGGAGAAGGTGATGGCGTTCTGCAACAGGTTGCCGACCACGGTGCGCAGGGCGCGGGAATCCGCCATCACCAGCGGCAGGTCGGCGCCGGCCTCGACGCGGATCTCGACGCCGCGCGCCGTCGCATCCGGCTGAAGGGCGGCGATGGCCTCGTCCACCGCGGTGCGAGGCGGTTCAGGGCGAATGTCCAGGTCGGCGGTGCCGGCCTCGAGCCGGGCGATCTCCATCACCTGATTGACCAGGCGAAGCAGCTTCAGCCCGCTTTCGCGTACTATGGCGGCGTGATCGCGGTAGCGCGGTTCGTTGATCGGGCCGTAGAGTTCACAGGAGATGATCTCGGAGAAGCCGATGATCGAATTCAGCGGGGTGCGAAGCTCGTGGCTGACCATGCGCAGGAACGAGCGTCTGCGCTCGTCCTCGTCATGCTTGCGCAGGGCCTCGGCGGAGGGGCCCTCGTCACGCCGCCCTTCTGGCGACTTGGTAAGGGCGAAAAGCCCGTGGGAAGCCATGGGTCCGGGACCACTTTCCATCTCGATGCCGCCATAATGGCTTGATGGGCTTACGATTCAGTTTCATTTGCGTGCAGGCGAAATCGGAAATCGCCCATTGATTGTGTCCCCTCGCCCTGGCGAGGCCGCATGTTAAGGTTCGACCTGAGAGATTCCGGTCCCCTTCAAAACCTCCGAGCCCCCACCGGTGGACGATCACGCCGCTTCCGCATCCCCCGAGGCCCCGCCTGCCCTGCTTTCGCGGGAAACGGCGGAGCCGGCGCCCCTGTGGCACCTCGGCTGGATGCTCGGGGTGGTGGCGGCGGGCGCCGGGCTGCAGGCCGGCCTGGGCGCGATATCGTGGTCCGTCCTGATCGCCCTGACCCTGGGCGCCGTCCCGGGCCTGGTCGGCTACATGTGGCGTCCGGCGGGCGGGGGACGGCTGGCGCTTCTGGTCTTATGGAGCTTGGGCGCCGTCCTGGCGGCCTCCCTCGAGGGCGGCGTCACCGGTCCTCTGGGGCTTTGGTGCGCCCTGCCGGTGCTGGCGGGCGCCCTGCTCGGGGCGACGGCCGAGGGCGCGGTTCTGGGCGCCGCCGCCCTGGCGGCGACGGTCCTGCTGCAGGTCGCCGGCGCTGCGGCGCCTGCGCCTACGGGCCTGTTCGGCCTGGGCGTATCCGCGGCGGGTCTGCTGACGATCGGCGGAGCCGCGGTAGGCGTGCTGGCGATCCTGGGAAGCCGGGCCCGTGAACAGGCGGCCTACCAGGCCAAAGAGCATGCATGGCTGAGCGGGGTGATGTCCGAACTCCCCCACATGGCGCTGGCCCTCGACCGGGACGGCCTGCCCGAAGCCGTGTTCGGTACGCCCCTGCCGGGACTGACCGTCGACGGGCTGCGGGACGGCCTGGAGCTGGCGGTCCACGCCGACGATCGGCAAAAGGTCCGGGCCGCGATCCGCGAGGCCCTGGGCAACGGCTCCAGCGAGGCGGTTTTCCGCCCCGCCGCGACGCCCGACCGCTGGTTCGCCTTGTCCTTGCGCCGCCGGGCCCAGGACGGGCTGAGCGCCCTGGTGCGGGAGGCGTCCGCCGCGTCGCCCGAGGCGGCGGATTTGCTGCCGGAGCGCCGGGCCGCCGCGACCCGCATCGCCTTCCTCGAGCAGAAGCTAGAGGCCGCCGCCGCGGCCCAGGCCGTCGCCGAAGCCGCCCGCGCCGACGCCGAAACCAATGCGAAGGGCAAGTCGCGCTTCCTGGCCAACATGAGCCACGAATTGCGCACGCCACTCAACGCCATCATGGGTTTCTCCGACATTATGCGGGCCAAGATGTTCGGGGACTTGCCGCCGCGTTACGCCGAATATGCCGAGCTGATCCACGAATCGGGACGCCACCTCACCGACCTGATCAACGACGTGCTCGACATGTCGAAGATCGAGGCCGAGCGCTATAGCCTCAGCCGGGAGGTGTTCGACGCCCGCGAGGCGGTCAACGCGGCCCTGCGCCTGGTCCGGTTGCAGGCCGACGACGCGGGGGTGACGCTCAGGGGCCTGTCGCCGGCCTCGCCGGTGACGGTCGACGCCGACCGCCGGGCGCTGAAGCAGATCGTGCTGAATCTGGTCTCCAACGCCCTGAAGTTCACCCCCCGCGGCGGCTCGGTGACGGTCACCAGCCAGCCGGTGGACGGGGTGTTCGAGCTCGTCGTCGCCGATACCGGGGTGGGGATCGCCAAGGCCGATCTGGAGCGGTTGGGCCGGCCGTTCGAACAGGCTGGCGACGCGGAACACAACGCCCAAGGCACGGGCCTGGGCCTGTCCCTGGTCAAGGCCTTCGCCCGCCTGCATGGCGGCGAAATGCATATCGAGAGCGAACTCGGCGAAGGCGTGGCCGTCACCGTTCGCCTGCCCGTGCTGGTCGCCGCCCGGTCGGAGGCCAGGCCGAGCCCGCCGGCGGTCGAGCCGGCTGTCCCGCCCGTCGATGCGGTGGGGGACGGTTATGTTCCGCCCAGGCCAGACCCCGACCGGCCCCGGATGGGCGAAGTGATCTCCCTCAATCTGAATCGGTAGGGACGCCGGCGGCCGCCTGCGGGCGGCTTGCGACCGCTCCTCGCCCTACCGCTTGGCGGACAGGAAGGCGATGCCGGCGGAGAAGTCGCCGACCTCGACCGGTATGGCCTCGACCCGCTCGCCGTCACGGGTGGGGTAGGTCACCTCCAGCACCACCGCCTCGCGCGGATCCAGCCGTTGCATCGCCGCCCCGGCCGCTGCCGAAAAACGGAAGGCGGCGCCAGTGGTCGAACCGGGGGGCAAGAGGCCGGGGGCGGCCAGACTGCGGGCGCTGGCCAGGAAGGCGCGGGTCATGGCCCGCGGGGGAAGCTGGGCGGCCAGGTCGGCGTGGCGCGGATCGAGATAGGCCCGGGGGGCCTTGGACGGATCGCGCATCACCAGCCTCGCCCCCGAGGCGGCCAGGGCGCCCGGCCAGCCCGCCACGGCGGTCAGGGTCTCGGCCCCGTTCTCGGTTGCGGCCACCCCGAAGATCGCCGTCCCCGAACGGCCTTTCGCCGTCTGGGCCAGCCGCCAGGCGGCCCCCGCCCCGGCGGTCGCGCCCCGGTCGGCCCGCCACGTCCCCAGACCGCCCGGGAAGCTCATGACGTTCATCCGGGCGTAGCCGGCGAAGCCGGCCTGCACCCGCTTGGCCACGACGGCCAGGTCCGGCGAGCTGCAGGAGGCGTGGGCGGCCTTGTCCAGGGCACGGCTTTCCAGCTGGTCCAGGGCGTCCGGGTCGGCGCCGGCCCTGAGGGCCGCCCCGCGGGCCTGGCGGCCCGAAGCGGTCAGGGCGGCGGAGACGGAACTGTCGAACAGCTTGCAACGCACCCCGGCCGCGCCGATCAGGCTGCGCTCATAGAACAGGTCGGCCGCACTGCCGGCGCCGGCGACGGCGGGCCAGGCTCCCAGGACGCCGAGCCCGAGGACGAATGCGAGGCGGCGAGGGGGCGTGCGCATGGATCTTGATGGCCGGATCGTCTGACGGCCCTTGAGCGGCGGGCGCGGGAAGCCGACACTTAAACGCTGGGGACTTTCGGTTCGGTTAGCGAGACGACCATGCTGCTGTCCACCGACCTCTGGGTCGCCGCCCTGATCCGACGCGCCGAACAGGGCGGCGCCTTCGCCACCGTGGTCCGCAAGGGCGACGCCCGCGCCGGAACCGTGCTGGTCAAGGCGGTCGACCGGCGGGCGGGTCACGCGCGCCTCTATGCAGAGGCCTTCGGCGCGGACGGCGACAGGGTGTGGATGGAGCCGGTCTCATCCACCGAGGAGACGGCGCTGGACGCCTATGTCGAGCGCACCGCCCGCGTCGATCCGGACCTGTGGGTGGTGGAGATAGAAGACGTCCAGGGACGGCACTTCCTGACCGAAAGCGTTCATATCCGTTAACTGCGTCCGTCAACCGGACTGCAAGCGAGCCGTGTCATGGTGGCCTTCGTCGCGGTCACGGAGTTCGCCCTTTTGCTCTTCCTCATGAACGATGTTGTGCTCACCCTCGACACGGGCAGCTTGACGCTGCCGCTCGAGATGAGCCGCTTTCGCAGCTTGACCCTGCCGTTCGTGATTCAGCTCGGACAGGAGCTGTTCGCTGAACAGCCGCGCCTGCAGCACACCGACCCTGAAAAGGCGCGCCGCCTGGGGCTGCTGATCGCCGCCAAGAATCCGGAGATCAATGCGGCGCTGTTCGTCGCCCCGACCGAGCTGTGCCGGCCCGAAGACGTGATCTCCCGCTACTGTCAGATTTCCTTCGACGTCATGGGGCTGCTTCTGGCGCGCCAGGAAGAGGGCAGCCTGACCACCGTCGCCACCGACAGCCAGGTGTGGCGCCGCCTCGCGGCTTGACCTGACCCTGGCGCTCGTTCGAAGGCGAGGGCGCAAGGACGGCGTGGCGCGTGACATCCGGGGCGCCGCACGCTAACCCCCGCGCCCATGTCCCTATCCAGCGCCAACGCCATCGAAGCCGCCCGTCGGCGCAGCTTCGCCATCATCTCCCACCCGGATGCGGGCAAGACCACCCTGACCGAGCATCTGCTGCTGGCCGGGGGTGCGATCCGGCTGGCCGGGGCGGTGCGATCGCGCGGGGAGCAGAGGCGCACCCGGTCCGACTGGATGAAGATCGAGCGTGAGCGGGGTATTTCGGTCTCGGCCTCGGTGATGACCTTCGAGCATGAGAACCTGGTGTTCAATCTCCTGGACACGCCCGGCCACGAGGACTTCTCGGAAGACACCTACCGGACCCTGACCGCCGCCGACGCGGCGGTGATGGTGCTGGACGCGGCCAAGGGCATCGAGCCCCAGACCTTGAAGCTGTTCGAAGTCTGCCGCCTGCGGGACATCCCCATCGTCACCTTCATCAACAAGATGGACCGCGAGGCGCTGGACCCTTTCGCCCTCCTGGACGAGATCGCCGCCAAGCTGGCGCTGGATCCTGCGCCCCTCTACTGGCCGGCCGGCTCCGGTAATCGTTTCAAGGGCATGCTGGACCTGAGGAACGACCGCTTCTTGCCCTACCGGCGCAACGCCGCCGACGGCGACGGGGTGGGCGAGCCGATCGCCATGAAGTCCAACGCCCTCGCCCGCGTGCTCGATCCCGACGAGCGCGACGAGGTCGAGGAGGGCGCCATGCTGGTGCAGGAGGCGGCCAAGCCGTTCGACCCGCAGTCGTTCCTGGAAGGCCACATGACCCCGGTGATCTTCGGCTCGGCCCTGCGCCATTTCGGGGTGGCCGAACTTCTGGCCACCTTGTCGGCCTACGCCCCGCCGCCGCGCGCGGTCGCAGCCAGCCGGGGCGGCGGCGACACCCATGTCGCGCCGGGCGACCCGGAGGTGACCGGCTTCGTGTTCAAGGTCCAGGCGAACATGGACCCCAACCACCGCGACCGCATCGCCTTCGTGAAGCTGTGCTCGGGCAGGTTCACCCGCGGTATGAAGCTGAAGGCCGCCAACACCGGCCGCCAGATGAGCGTGCACAATCCGATCCTGTTCCTGGCCGCCGACCGCGAGCTGGCCGAGGAGGCGTTCGCCGGCGACGTCATCGGCATCCCCAACCACGGGGTGCTGCGCGTAGGGGATTCGCTCTCCGAAACCGGGACGGTCCGCTACGCCGGCCTGCCCAACTTCGCCCCGGAAATCCTGCGCCGGGTGCGGGTGAAGGATCCGCTGAAGGCCAAGCACCTGACCAAGGCCTTGCAGGGCCTTGCCGAGGAAGGGGTGACCCAACTGTTCCGCCCCACCTTCGGGGCCGACTTCATCGTCGGCGCGGTGGGCCAGCTGCAGTTCGAGGTCATGGCCGACCGCCTAGCCAACGAATACGCTCTGGAAGTGATTTTCGAGCCCTCTCCCTTCGCCGAGGCCCGCTGGCTGTCCGGCGCCAAGGCCGACCTGGAGGACTTCATGTCCAAGCACCGCTCGGCCATGGCCGGAGACATCGACGGCGATCCCGTGTTCCTGGCCAAGACCGCCTGGGAGACCAGCTATGTCGCCGAACGGTTCCCCAAGGTCGCCTTCCTGAAGGCGAAGGAACGGGGCTAGGCGAAGGGGCTTTTTCCCCTACAAACCCCATCCCGCGGCCGAACGGCCGCATCCTTGCTCCTTCCCTACCCGACCCGTTCCGGACGTCCCGGAGCGGTACACTCGGGAGTGGGGCGCTTGGATTTTGGTCGGGATGTGCGGCGGTTCATCGGCCGCGAACAAAGGGCTTCCGAATCCTGGGCCGATCCGGCGACTCTGGAACTGCTGCCGCTGATCGCCTTGAAGCGCCAAGCCGCCGCGGCGGGACTCGCTGTCCATCAGGCCAGCAAGCGCGAGCGTTCGCCGCGTCTGATCACCTACGCCTGGATGCTGCGCGAGATCGCCCGTCGCACAGGCGAGCCGGACACCCTGGCCAAGGCCGCCTCCGCCGCGGCCCGGGCCGTACGGGAGATCACCGACGACGCCGAGGTGCTGGCTGCAGCCAGGCTGGAGCAGGCCGCGGCGGCCAAGCTCGGAGCGGACCTGTTCGCGGATCCGTCGGCGCTGGACGCCGCCGATGATTTCCTCAAGGCCAGCGAGGCCGTCGCCAACGTCGGCCGCGGCTTGGCGGGACGCCGTCTGGCGCTCCGGGCCGCCCTGGACGCCGGCGCCGCCTTGGCCGCCGCCGATCTCGATCAGGCGGTGCAGGCCGCCGCCGCCCTGGACGCGGCGGTGGACCGGCTCGACGCCGAACTGCATGAGACCGGCCGGGGCAAGGTGGAGGCGGCGAGCCTGCGTTGCGACCGCGCCGACTTCCTTATCGGGTTCGGCGGCCGGCTGAAGGACAAGAACCTGCTCGTCCAGGCGGAAGCCGACCTGGCCCAACTCACCGCCCGCCTCGATCCCGACTATCTGCCCCTGTCCTGGGCCCGCTCGGAAGGCCTGCGCGGCGCCGCCCTGGCCGCCATGGGCGATCTCGCCGGCGATCCCAAGTCGCTGACCGAAAGCGTGCGCGTGCTGGCCGCCGCCGCCGAGCAGATCGACGCCGACCACAGTCCCCTGGACCGGGCGCGGATCAGCCATGGCCTGGCGCTGTCGCTCATCGCCCTGGCCGAGGCTATCGACGACGAGGACCTGAGCAATCACGCCTTGGCCGCCTTCGACCAGGCCCTGGCGGTGCTGGGATCTGGGCGGGACTTGACCTTGAGGGCGGTGACCGCCCATGACCGCGCCGCCTGCGTGGCCCGCCGGGCTGAACGCCGCGGCGACGCTGCGGCCCTGGACCAGGCGGAGTCCGCTTTCCGGGCCGAACTGGCCGTCCGCAACGCCGCGATCGACCCGGTGGCTTGGGCGGTGACCCAACTCGCCTTGAACCGCATCTACGTCGCCCGCGCCGAGCTCCCCGGGGGAACTTCGCCCCCCGACGGGGCGGCGGTGGCGCTGACCGAGGCTCTGGACGTGCTCACCGAACGTGGACTGAAGACCCTGGCCGAAGCGGCCCAGGACGGTCTGGATCGTCTGAAGAGCCTGCGCTGACCGCCGAGGCCGTCAGGCCGCCGCCACGTCGCCGGTCTGACGGCGCATGCGCCAGAACCTCAGCGTGCGCAGGGCCAGGTCGCGGGGCAATTCCGCATAACGCTGGCCATAGGAGTTGGCCACCATCATGCCCTTCCCAGGCTCCATGATCAGCACCGTGAAGGTCAGGAACAGGGTGCGGTCGAAATCCGCCGCCTTGCAGATGATCGCCAGGGCGTCGACCTCCTGGCGGTCGACGATCCGGTTGGCGGTGTGGAAATCGATGTCGGCCAGTTCCGACAGGGCGACCACGAACCGGGTCCGCTCGCCGTGGCGGAGCAGGGAAGCCAGGGCGGAGGGCGTCATCGTGCCCTTGGCCAGCATGTTCTTCACGTGGGCGACCGCAGCGCCATAGTCGGACGGCAGGACGCCGTCGCGCTCGGCGACTTTCCGACGCCCCGCGGCCAAGGCGGCCTCCAGGTCGCCGGGGTCCATGCCGGCGTTGCGGGCCAAGATCCGCTCGCGCAGCCGGGCCTCGACCAGGAAATACATCTCGTTCAACAGGTCGATCGGTAGGGTCTGACGATCGATCACCGCTTCATGCAGGGCCGGATTGGCCGCCGCCCGATCGACCACCGTCTCGGCCGCCTGGCGCGAGAGCGGCGCCTTGGGGTTTCGCAGCAGCACTCCCAAGGTCTCGTCGTCCGCGCGTTCCACCACCTTGTCGGACACCGCTTCGGACAGGTCCGAACGCCCGGAGATCATCCGTAGATGCCCCTGGCCGCGGGCGCTGGCGACTTCGAGCAGATCGTTTTCGGTCAGGGCTTTCGACCGAACCAGCAGGGGGCCGGACACGGCGCCGGACTCGTCGTTGGCCAGGGTCTTCAGCAAGCTCGCAGGGGCCGCGGCGGCGCCGGCGAACCGGTTCGCCAGTTCGGCCCGGACCTCTTCCTCCATCTCGTCGGCGAGGCGGGTGAGCACGCCGTCGAACAGGGACATTTCTTCCGGACCGCGAGGCCCGGAAAACGAAAAGAACAGGTCGGTGACTTCGCGCAGCAGCTCCCGACGGCGGGCGCTCGACGGTTCGCGGGCCAGCGCGATCAGCTCATCAAGTTTGGAAGCGTTGGACATGGGCCTCTTCAGGGCTGGGCGTCGGAGGCCGAGCTGCGGAGCTGGGCGGTGGTCTTGCCGCTGGAGTCGGTGACCTTCTTGACGGTCTTGGCCGGCACGTCGGCGTCGGGATTGGGCGCGCCGCCGGAATCGATCGAAGAGACCAGCTCCACCGTCTCGCCCAACGGCGCAGCGGCGGGGGTCGGATCGGGGGTCAGACCGAACTCCCGGTGCAGCGAATAGAGCCGAGCGCTCTGGGCCGGGCCGGCGGCGTTCATCGCCACCCTCTGAGGCTGGCGCGGATCGGTGGGATTGGGCCGCGCCTGGTCGCTGAGGCCGCTGGACCCGTTCAGTTCCGGCGTCGCGGCCGCAGCTTGTGGCGCGGGACCCTGGGGCTGAGCGTAGATCGATGTGGGCTGCTGCGGCGAGCCGGCCGAGGGCGCCGCCATCTGCGGCGACCCGGTATTGGCCGGATAGACCGCGTTCGGCGCCGGCCTGGCGGGGCCGGGGAGGTAATAAGGCTGGGGCTGCGCGTTGGGGGGATAGGCGGGCAGGGGCTGCGCCTGCGCCTGTGGCGAAGCATAGCTCTGCGGGGGCCGGTTCAGCGGCGGGGCGGAGGCCTGCGGCGGATAGGGCGCGGGCTGCTGCGGCGTGTAGGCGGTCGGCGCCATGGGGTAGGGCGCCGCCCGCGGGTCCGAGGGGTAAGGCGGCTGGTACGCAGCGCCATAGGCCGGCTGGGCCTGGGCGTAGGGGGGATAGGCGGCCGCCTGGGGCGGCGGCGCGGCCGGAATGGTCTTGCCGGGCCAGGACAGCACCCGCATCGGGGGAGCCGGCGCGGCCTGTTGTTGTGGAGGGGGCGGATAGGGGACTACGCCGTAGCGGTCGGCTGTCTGGGCCAAGGCGGACGCGGCTGAGACGCTCGCGGCCGTGGCCAGCAGACAGAGAGAAAGGATCGGTCGCATGTATGCACGCGCTCCAGGGTTGTGCCGAGTTCCCTGAAGCGATTTACGATGACCCGATTAACCGCGGCCTAACCGCCCCCGCGCCACAAGGTGAGCACCCGCCTTTCTACAACCTGAAGTAGTCCATAGAGCGCCGCCCCCAGGCCGGCGAGGGTGAACAGGGCGGCGAACATCTCGGCCGTACGCAGCCGGTTGCCCGCTTCCAGGATGCGCCAGGCCAAGCCCTGGGTGCCCCCCGACCCGGCGACGAACTCGGCCACCACGGCCCCGATGATGGACAATCCCGCAGCGACCTTGAAGCCTTCGATGACAAAGGGAACCGCCGCGGGCAGGCGCAGACGCCAAAGCCGTTGCATCCGGGTCGCGCCATAGAGATCGAACAGCCGCTGCAGGTCCGCATCGGCCGATTTCAATCCGGCCGATGCGCCCGAGAAGATCGGGAAGAAGGCGACGATGGCGGCCAGGGCGGTGATCGCCCGCTCCGGATGGTCGAGCCCGGCCCAGATCACCACCAGGGGCGCGATGGCGACGACCGGCGTCACCTGAAGGGTGACCGCTATGGGCGAGACCGCTCGCTCCAGGATTTGGCTGAGCGCCGTGGCCAGGGCCAGGGGCAGGGCGATCACGGCCGCCAGCAAAAGGGCCCACAGGGCCATGGTCAGGGTGTTCCAGGCCGAGATCGACAGGGCGCGCCAATGCTCGGCGAAGGCCGCGCCGATGGCCGATGGCGCGGGCAGCAGATAGGCCGGAACGCTCAGGCTTCGGCAGGCGATCTCCCAGGCCGACAGCAAAAGGCCGACAAGGGCGACGGGCGCCAGGACGGCCAGGAGGCGGCTCATGCCGCGACGCCGTGCATGGCGACTTCCAGGGCGGCCGAAACCTGTTCGGCGGCCTGGCGAAAAGTCGCCGTCACCCGGTACCCGGCCGGGCGCGGCAGGGGTCCGGCGATGTCGAAAGCGGCGGCGATCCGTCCCGGTCCGGGGGTCAACACCACAACGCGTTCAGCCATATAGACCGCCTCCTCGACGTTGTGGGTGACGAACAGCACCGCCGGCCGGGTCTCGGCCCACAGGGCCAAGACGTCGTCGGCCAGGGCGCGGCGGGTGATCTCGTCCAGGGCGGCGAAGGGCTCGTCGAGCAGCAGGAGGCGGGGTCGCGTGACCAGGGCCCGGGCCAGGGAGGCGCGCATGGCCATGCCGCCGGAAAGCTGGGCCGGCCGCAGATCCTCGGATCCGGCCAGTCCGACGCGGGCGAGCGCCGCGGCCGCGCGGGCGCGGGCTTGATGGCGCGGCGTTCCGGCCAGCTCAAGGGGCAGGGCGACATTGCCCAACGTGCTGGACCAGGGCGCCAGGGTCGGGGCCTGGAAAACCAGGGCGGTCTCGCCGCGGCCCGCCGCCCGGGCGACCCGGCCGCGGCTGGGCGCCTCCAACCCGGCCAGGAGGCGCAGGGCGGTCGACTTGCCGCTGCCCGACGGTCCGACCAGGGCGGTCAGACTGCCCGGGGCCAATTCCAGATCCAGGGGGCCAAGGGCGCGCCGGCCGCGATAATCGACCTCGACCGCGTCAAGACGGGCGGACGCCGCGGTCATGGCGCCGTCGGCGTCTTGGGCAGGAAGGCGAGGCTATAGGCAATCTTGGGGTCGAGGGTCTTGGGGTAGATGCCCTGGTCGGAGGCCATGTCGAAGAAGGCCTTCCAGCGGGCGTCGGTCATGGTCCCGATCCCCCCGGTCGCGGCGTCGCCGGAGTCGATGATCCCATAGCGTTTCAGCTTGGCGCGGGCCTGGTCGAGCACGTCCTGCGTCATCTCCGGATTGTCCTTGCGGATCAAGGCGTCCGCAGCCGAAGGATCGCCGTCGATATAGGATTTCCATCCGGCCGCCGTCGCCTCGACGAAGGCCTTCACCGCTGCCGGTTTTTGCGCGATCAGGCTGTTGCGCGCCAGCACCATGGCCCCGTAACCGGGGTAGCCGCTGTCGGCGAGCAGGAAGACCGCGGGCTTCACGCCGCTCGCCTTCTCGATGGAATAGGGCTCGCTGGTGACATAGCCTTGCTGCACCGCCCGTTTGTCGGCCAGGAACGGAGCCGAGTTGAAGGTGTATTTGCGCACCTGGGCGTCGGTGAAGCCGTACTTGGCCTTCAACCAGACCCAGAAGGCGGTGATCGAGGCGTCGGCCAGCAGGATCGGATGGCCCTTCATGTCGGCCAGGGAGCCGATGCCGGCGTCCGGGTGGGCGATCAGGACCTGGGGGTCCTTCTGGAACGAGGCCATCACCGCCGTCACGGGGGCCTTTTCGGCCGCGAGGTTGAGGACGATGAAGGCGTTGGAGCCGACCCCGAGATCGGCCGCCCCCGAGGACAGGAGCTGGGGCACGTTCACCCCGGGACCGCCCTGGACGATCTGCACATCCAAACCGCGGCGGGCGTATTCGCCCGTGGCGACCGCCTGGTAGAAACCGCCGTGCTCGGCTTCGGCCCGCCAGTCGGTGGCCAGCTTCAGCCTGGTCGGCGCCGAAGGACCCGCCGTCTTGTCGGCGCCTCCGGGCGAACAGGCGGCGAGCAGGGCGGCGGCGAGGCCGCTCGAGGCGAAGCGGCGGCTTATGGTCATGAATCTATCGTCCCCCGATGCGGTCGGGAGAGTACGGCGGGGGATTCGATTGTCCAGGGACGGAGGACGCCGAAATGAGTAGGGAGGACGATGCGAGGGTCGCCCCTTGCACCGCCCTCTCACCCAGGCCTCCGGGTGGGGAGACCTGCGTCGAGAGGGTCCGGTCGTAGCGGGTCGAGTTTCCTCGACGTTCGCCCCTTCTGGGCAGGCCCTCCGGTCAGGATCTCGGGTCGCCCCGAAAACCGTCTCCTTTGCGCCGTCTCTTCGCTTTCAGGTCGGCGGGTCGCCCCGTTTTCCCGTCCGGCGTCGAGTTCCTTTCGACAACTTGACTGTGCTCCGGGCCCGACTATGCGACAAGGCCGCCGCCGGGCGTGGCTGTGACTCGTTTGCACCCGGTCGGTGGACGGACGGTGCAAAAGCAGTGCAGGCGGCGCTGAAAGCCGAACCGAATCGGTCGGTTCTGCCTTTTCCACAGGAGTCTAGAGGCTATGAGCGAGCCCCAGGTCTCCGCCCTCAGGCGCATCGTCCGCCGCGTCAGCTGGGCGCTCGGGGTACCCGATCTGCTGTACCGGTTACAAGAGCAACAAATGGCCCGGGCCGCACCAAAGGGTCCCGCCGTCCATGACGGCCTGCCACTGCCACCGGCCCTGATGCGGGTGATGGTGATAGGCACGGCCTCGCCCGACGATTTCCTGGAGAGCGGCAAGGCCCATCTCGACGAGTTCGAGGCGGTGCTGGCCGAGCAGGGCAAAACCTTCGTCGGCGCCCGCGCCATCCTCGACATAGGCTGCGGTTGCGGCCGGCTGGCGCGGCTGACGATCCGGCGCGGCGGCGACGACAAGGTGACCGGCGTCGACATCAATAGGCCGATGGTGGAGTGGTGCCGCCGCAACCTGCCGGGGCGGTGGGCGGCGATCCGTATCGGCCAGGCCCTGCCGTTCGGCGCCGCGGCCTTCGACCTGGGCTACGCCTGTTCGGTGGTGACGCACCTGCGCGAGGACACCACGGCGCGCTGGTTCGCCGACCTGGCCCGGGTGTTCGAACCGGGCGGGGTGCTGCTGGTCAGCTTCCACGACGAGCATCACCCGACCGCGGCCCTGGCGGTGCGCGGCGGGCCGACCGTGCGGGAACGGTTGGCGCAGACCGGTTACGCGGTCGAGGTCGACCGGATGGAGGGCTCCAACCGGCTGGCCGCCTACGCCACCATCGAGCGGCTGGCCGACTTGGCCGGGCCGGGGTTCGAACTGCTCGACTACCGTCAGGCTGGCCGCACGGCGTGCCGCCAGGCCATCGCCGTGTTCAAGCGGCGCTAGACCCCCAGCGCGTCCCGTTTCTCCTCCAGCGCTAGCCATTCGTCTTCGGACGCGGCCAGTTCGGCCCGTAGCGCATCCAGTTTTTTCATCAGCTTGTCGAAGCCGGCCGGGTCGCGGGCATAGAGACCGGGGTCGTGCAGCTTCTCCTCCGCCGCGGCGATCTCGCCCGAGATGGCGGTGACGCGGCCCTCCAGTTCCTCCAGTCGGCGCTGGTCCTTGTAGGTCAGCTTGACCACCTTGCGGGCGGGAGAGGCGGTGCGAGAAGGCGCGGCCGGGGCGGCGCTCGCCACAGGGGCGAAGAAGCCGGGGTTCTGGCGCAGGAAATCCTGCCACCCGCCGGGAGTCTCCACCGCTCGGCCACGCCCGTCGAGCGCGATGGTCGAACTGGCCAGCCGATCAATGAAGTCGCGGTCGTGGCTGACCAGGAGCAGGGTGCCCTCGTAGTCGGCCAGCAGGTCTTCCAAAAGGTCGAGGGTCTCCATGTCGAGGTCGTTGGTCGGCTCGTCCAGCACCAGCAAGTTGGCGGGCTTGGCCAGGGCGCGGGCCAGCAGCAACCGGTTGCGCTCGCCCCCGGACAGGCTGGCGGTGGGCTGGCGCAGCTGGCTTTCCTTGAACAGGAAGTCCTTGGCGTAGGCGGCGACGTGGCGGGGCGCGCCGCGGACCAGGATCTGGTCGCCGCCGCCGGGGGCCAGGGCCTCCCACAGGGTCATGTCGGAGGAGAGGTCGGCGCGGGCCTGGTCGAGGTAGGCGATCTCCAGTCCCGCTCCAAGCCGCACCGTGCCCGCGTCGGCGGGAATCTGCCCCAGCAGCAGCTTGACCAGGGTGGTCTTGCCCGCGCCGTTCGGCCCGACGACGGCCACCCGGTCGCCGCGGACGATGCGGGTGGAGAAGTCTTTCACCAGCGTGCGGCCGCCATAGGCCTTGGCCAGCCCCTTGGCTTCGGCCACCAACTTGCCCGAGGTCCCGCCGGCGTCGATCGTCATCTCCAGCGGCCGGGCCTGGTCCTTCAACAGCAGGGCCTTTTGCCGACGCATCGCCTCCAGGGCGCGGGCGCGGCCCTCGTTGCGGGTGCGCTGGGCGGTGATCGACCGATAGAAGGTGTAGGTCTCGCGCTCGATCGCTTTCTCCAGCCGGCGAAGGGATTCCTGTTCTTCGGCTTCCATCTTGGCCGCCCAGGGTTCGAAGTCGGCGAAGCCCTTGTCCAGGGTGCGCACCTTGCGGTGCGCCAGCCAGAAACAGCGGCTGGTCACCCGGTTCAGGAAGGCGCGGTCGTGGCTGACCACCAGGGCGGCGGCGCGGGACCCGGCCAGTTCGGCTTCCAGGGTTTCGATGGCCAGGATGTCGAGGTGGTTGGTGGGCTCGTCGAGCAGCAAGAGGTCGGGCTTCTCGGCGAAGGCGCGGGCAAGGGCGGCGCGGCGGGCCTCGCCGCCGGACAGTCCCTCGGTGTTCCGCGCCGGATCGAGGCCGAAAGTGTGCAGGGCGGCCTCGGCCTCGTGCCGTTCGGCTCCGCCGCCGGCGGCGTAGTCGGCCACGGTCTCGCCCGAGATCACCGGCTCCTGCGGCACGAAGGCCATGCGCACGCCCGGCTGGACGAAGCGCTCCCCCGCGTCCGGTTCGATGGCGCCGGCCAGGATCTTCAGCAAGGTGGACTTGCCCGCCCCGTTGCGCCCGACCAGGCAGGCGCGGACGCGGGCCTCGATGCCGAGGTCCACCCCGTCGAACAGTTGCAGGGCGCCATCGGCCAGGCGCACGTCGCGCAAGGCCGCGATCGGCGGCTTGGCGGAAGCTCGGCTCATGGGTTGGCGCCGAGCGCTTCGGTCCGGGTGAACTCCGCCGCCAGGTCCCGGTAGAAGGCGTCGCGGGCGTCTTGGCCGGCCAGGTCGGCCGGGGCGGTCCCAAAGTCGCGGACGGGCAGGCCCTCGTGGGCGGCGACCATGAAGCGCCGCCAGGTCTCCGCGGCCAGTTCCCCCCCGCTGACGTCGTGCATCGGCCGGTTGCGGTCGTCGCCGATCCACACCCCGGCCACCAGGTCTGGGGTGAACCCCATGAACCAGGCGTCGCGGTTGTCCTGGTTGGTGCCGGTCTTGCCGGCTGCGGGCCGCCCGAAGGCGGCGCGCTTTCCGGTGCCCTTGTTGATCACGCCCTGCATCATCGCCACCATCTGCCCGTTCAGAGCCTCCGGGTAAACCGGCGCCGGCGCGCTTCCGGTCCGCCGGTAGATCGGCCGGCCATCGGGGGTGGAGATCGATTCGATCAGATAGGGAAAGGATCGACGCCCTCCCTGCTGGAACACCTGATAGCCCTCGGCCAGGTGGATCAGGCTGGTTTCATAGCTGCCCAGGGCCACCGACAGGCTGGGTTTCGGGGGAATGTCGACGAGGCCGAACCGGCGGGCGGTGGCGGCGACCTTCTCCGGGCCGACCTCCTTGGTCAGCTTGGCCGAGATGGTGTTGATCGAGCGGGCGAGGGCGTCGCTCAGGGTCACCTCGCCGGCATAGCCGCGGGTGGCGTTCTGGGGCGCCCAGTCCCCGAACCGGACCGGGGCGTCGGTGCGCACGGTCCGGGGCGTCAGCCCAGCTTCCAGCGCCGCCGCATAGACGAAGGGTTTGAAGGCCGAGCCCGGCTGGCGCTGCGCCTGGACCGCCCGGTTGAAGGCCGAGTCGCGATGGTCGACGCCGCCGACCAGGGCCCGGATCGCGCCCTCTGGTCCCAGGGCCACCAGGGCGCCCTGGGTGGCGCCCCGGTTCGCATTGGCCCTGACCGCGTCGCCGATGGCGGCGACGGCCTCGGCCTGAAGGCGGGCGTCGACGGAGAGGCGCACCACCAGGGCGGGCTGGTTCGGCGGAGCCAGTTCGCGCGCCCGCGGGGCGGCGAAGTCCAGCACATAGCCGAACACGCCTTCGTTGGGATCGTCGGGGACCAGGGTCGGCGGGGCGGCGACGGCGCGGGCCCGCTCTTGCGCCGTGATCCACCCTTCCGCCTGCATCCGCGCCAGCACCAGGTGCGACCGCGCAAGGGCGGCCTGGAAGTTGTTGCTTGGATCGAGCCGGGTGGGAGCCTTAGGCAGGGCGGCCAGGATGGCGGCTTCGGCGAGGGTCAGGGCGCGGGCGGGCTTGCCGAAATAGCTCTGGGCCGCAGCCTCGATGCCGTAGGAGCCGCCTCCGAAATAGATGCGGTTGAGGTAGAGTTTCAGCACCTCGTCCTTGCCCATCCGCCGCTCGATCTCGACGGCCAGCACCGCCTCCTGGATCTTGCGGCGCAGGGTCTGGTCGGGCGTCAGGAACAGGGTGCGGGCGATCTGCTGGGTCACGGTGGAGCCGCCTTCCACTACCCGGCGGGCCTGGAGGTCGGCGCGGGCGGCGCGGGCGATGCCGATCAGGTCGATCCCGAAGTGGCTGTAGAACCGCCGGTCTTCGGCGGCGAGGAAGGCGCGGGGAACATAGGGGGGCAGGTCGGACAGCTTCAGCACTTCGCCCCGGGCCGGGCCGCGCCAGCCGATGTCCCGGCCGCCGACGTCCTCGAACCGGATGCTGGGCGGCTGGTTGATCCGCCAGAGCGCCGCCTGGTCGGGCGCTGCCGGCAGGTCGGCCAGCGCCAGCCGCCAGATCCATACGCCGATCAGGGCGACGACCAAGGCGGCGGCGACGCCAAGGGTGGCGCCGGCTGCGATCCGCGCGCTCCGACGCTGCGCGCTGATGTGGCTCAGGTCGGCCCGGATGGTTTTGGCGAGGGGCGGCTCAGGGTCTGGCAAGGCTTGGGTCGGTTCCACGTCGCGGTGGGGGCGGGAGCAGCCTATATAGCCAGGATGAGCGACAGGCCCTTCTGGGAAGTGAAGCGGCTCGACCAGATGGACCCCGTCGAGTGGGAAAGCCTCTGCGACGGGTGCGGACGCTGCTGCCTGGTCCGGTTCGAGGACGAGGACACCGGCGAGGTGGTCCCGACCCGGGTGGCCTGCCGCCTGTTCGACGACGCCACCTGCCGCTGTTCCAACTACGCCCGGCGCCGGCGCTATGTCCCCGACTGCATCAAGCTGACGGCCGGCAATGTCGAAGACCTGACCTGGATGCCGCCTTCATGCGCCTATCGCCGCCTGCACGAGGGACGGGGCCTGGCCAGCTGGCACCCCCTGGTCAGCGGGGACCCGGAAAGCGTGCATCGGGCCGGGATCAGCATGCGGGGCCAGACCATATCCGAAAGCAGCCTGGACAATGTCGAGGACGCGCTGGACTTTCCGGCCGCGGACCTGATGACGGAGCCGCAGGAGGACTGACGGCTTTGTTGTATTTTTGCAACAGGAAGCCTTGTCAGCGGACGGCAATGGCTTAATTGATGGCTCTCATCATGGTCCCGGGCGTACCCGCCCAAAGCTTTTTTCGGGGGTAGTTTTTGGCGCAGGATCCGTATGCCGAGCTGGGCGTCTCCCGGAGTGCGGGCGCGGACGACATCCGCAAGGCGTTCCGCAAGCTGGCCAAGGAGCTGCACCCCGACCGAAACCCCGGCGACAAGGCGTCGGAGGAGCGGTTCAAGAGGGTCACGGGGGCCTTCGACATCCTGGGCGATCCGGAAAAGAAGGCCAAATACGATCGCGGCGAGCTCGACGCCGACGGCCGCGAGACCGCACGCGGCTTCGGCGGTGGCGGAGGGGGCGGCGGCGGTCCATTCCGCGGCTATCCCGGAGGCGGGCCCCGCGGGGGCCGGTTCGAGGAACCCGACTTCGAGGATATCCTGGGCGAGGTGTTCGGGGCCCGCGGGGGCTTCCGACAGGCGGGCCGCGGCTTCAGCGCCAAGGGTGCGGACGTGCGCGCGCGGGTGGAGATCGAGCTGGAGGAATCGATCCGCGGCGGGGTCAAACGCATCGCCTTCTCGGACGGGCGCACCCTCGATGTGACCATTCCCAAGGGCGCGGCCGAGGGTCAGGTGCTCCGCCTCAAGGGCCAGGGCCAGCCGGGTCGCAACGGACAGGCTGGGGACGTATTGGTGGAGCTGGTGGTCCGGCCGCACCCGGTGTTCCGCCGCGAGGGCGCGGACCTGCACATGGACCTGCCGGTCTCGGTCCCCGACGCGGTGCTCGGCGCCAAGGTCGACGCCCCCACCCCAGACGGGGTGGTCAGCCTGACGGTGCCCAAGGGTTCGAACTCCGGTTCGACCATGCGGCTGAAGGGCCGCGGCGCCATCGACCCGGCCACCCACAAGCGGGGCGACCTGTTCGCCCGGCTCGTGGTGATGCTGCCCGAACCGCCCGGTCCGGAACTCGAACGCTTTGCCGAGCGCTGGCGTGCGGAAAGGTCCTATACTCCCCGGCGCCGGTGACGGGTCGTCGCGGGTGGAACGGGTGGGATCGGTCCGTTCAGGCGCTATTCAGCCCCGGGCGTCCAAAGAGGGGACCATGAAGGCAAGTTTCCTCGCCATCGTCTTCGCGATGTTCGCGGTCGCCGCGCCGTTCGGTGCGGCCGCGCAGCAGAACGACTCCCTGGGGGCAGGCTGGCGCGAACAGCAGAACGAGGCCCGCCGTGGGGTGCAGCAGGGCAACGTGTCCCTGGCCCAGGTGATCGAAATCATCCGGCGGATGACCCCGGGTCGCCAGCTCGACGCGGGGCTGGAGACCGCCGGCGGCCGCCAGGTCTACCGGGTGCGCTGGGCCGCCGCCGACGGCCGGCGCATCGACTACCTCGTCGACGCCAAGAGCGGTGCCATTCTCAGCGCCGGCGGCGGCTAGACCCGAAACAAGGACGTAGATCCGATGCGCATCCTTCTTGTGGAAGACGACGCCGACCTGTCGCGCCAGCTGAAACAGTCCCTGACCGACGCCGGCTATGCGGTGGACCATGCGCCGGATGGCGAGGAGGCCCAGTTCCTCGGCGACACCGAGCCCTATGACGCCATCGTCCTGGACCTGGGCCTGCCCAAGATCGACGGGGTGTCGGTGCTGGAGCGCTGGCGCAAGGAGGGCATGAGCGTTCCGGTGCTGATCCTGACCGCGCGGGGCGCCTGGAGCGAGAAGGTGGCCGGCTTCGACGCCGGCGCCGACGACTATCTGACCAAGCCGTTCCACACCGAGGAGCTGCTGGCCCGGCTGCGGGCCCTGGTCCGTCGGGCCGCCGGCCATTCGGCCCCGGCCCTGTCCTGCGGCGGCCTGCGGCTCGACCCGCGCGCGGCCAGGGCCTCGGTCAACGGCGAGCCCGTGCGCATGACCTCGCTGGAATACCGGCTGCTGCACTATCTGATGCTGCACCAGGGCCGGGTGATCAGCCGCACTGAACTGGTGGAGCACCTGTACGACCAGGACTTCGACCGCGACTCCAACACCATCGAGGTGTTCATCGGCCGCCTCCGCAAGAAGATCGGTCCGGACCGGATCGAGACCGTGCGCGGCCTGGGCTACCGGCTGGCGCCGCTCGCGGGCGAACCGGTCGAGGCCTGAGCGGGCGGTGGACGCCGGGGGCCTCATCAGGCGGGCGTCGGAGGCGAGCGCGCTGCTGGGTCGCCCCTCCCTGGCCCGTCGGCTGATCTGGCTGGCCCTCGGCTGGTGCTTCGCGCTGCTGATCGTCGCCGGAGTGGCCCTGTCCCTGCTGTTCAATCAGGCGGCGATCAGCCGGTTCGACCAGACCTTGGCCGACACGTCCGAGGCGCTCTACGCCGGTTCGACCGTCGAGGACGGCAAGGTGACGGCCCCCCCGCTCACCGACGCGCGGGCGCTGCGGGCCTATTCCGGAAAATATTGGCAGATCGCTGAAATCGCCCCCAACGGCCATCTCGTCGCCACCAGCCGCTCGCGGTCCTTGTGGGATTCCGCCCTCAACGCGCCGGCCGCCGGCGTCGCCAAGCTCAGGCGGACGAACGGGGTCACCATCCACTACAATGTCCGCGGCCCGGCGGACGAGTCTCTGCGGGCGCTCGCCACCTCCGCCCAATTGCCTGGGCGGACGGCGCCGGTGATCTTCATGGCGGCCGAGGACCGCAGTCCGATCGACCGGCAGGTCAGGGGATTCGCCACGGTCACGGCGATCACCCTTGTGCTGCTCGGCGCCGGTCTGGCCGCGGCGGTGTTCCTGCAGGTCCGCATCGGCCTGGGTCCCCTGTTCGCCATGGGTCGGGAAATCGCCGCGGTGCGCCAGGGCAGGGCGCTGCGGCTCAGCCGGGCCTACCCTTCCGAGCTGGCGCCTTTGGCCGGAGAACTGAACGCCCTTCTCGATCACAATCGGGAGGTCGTGGAGCGGCAGCGGACCCACGTCGGCAATCTGGCCCATGCGCTGAAGACGCCGCTTTCGGTGATGCTGACCGAGGCCGAAGCGACCCCCGGCCCCCTGGCCGACGTGGTGACCCGCCAAGCCCAGGCCATGCGCGGTCACGTCGAACACCACCTGAGACGGGCCCGCGCCGCCGCGCGCAGCGGCGGTTCGGGCGAGCGCACTTCGGTCGCCGAGATGCTGGACGAATTGTCGCGCACGCTCGAACGGGTCTTCCGCGACAAGGTCGCCATCGACTGGGACGCCCCCGACGACCTGGATTTCGCCGGTGAACGCCAGGATCTGCTCGAGATCGCCGGCAATGTGCTGGAAAACGCCTGCAAGTGGAGCAGAGGGCGAGTGCGGGCCGTGGCCGAAGCCTCGCCTGAGGATTCCCGCCGCCTGCGGCTGACGGTCGAGGACGACGGACCGGGACTGCCGCCCGACCAAAGGGAGGCGGTGCTGAAGCGGGGAGAGCGGCTCGATGAAAACGCCCCCGGATCAGGGCTCGGCCTGTCGATCGTGGATGAACTGGCCCGCGCCTACGGCGGCGCCCTCAGCCTTTCCCATTCGACGATGGGGGGCCTCAAGGTGGTGCTGGAGCTTCCACGGGCGGAACTCTGAGGCTGGGTCTTCGCGAAGGGTTAACCATGATGGCCCAGCTTCCTCCCCGATCGAGCATCCTCACTGGAGACCCGCCGACCTTGGGCGAGTTGTCGCAAGCCAGAGTTGGCGCCGTCCGACGATTGATCGAGCAGGTTCCGGACGCGGCCATCCGCACTTTGGAAACCGCCTTGGCCCATGGCGCCAAGGGGGATAGCGCCCTCACGCTCATCCAGACGATGGTCGGCGCCGAGGTGCTGGAGCGACGGGTCCGGGCGATGGCGTTCTCGCCCCTCCTGCCCCTGTGCGCACCGCCGCGCGACGCCCTGCAGCGCCTGGCCTTCCCGCGCACCAGTCTCGCCATGACCTGGCGGGCGCTGAAAACCGCCGCCCCGGACGAGGTGGCCCAGGCCCTCCGCGCCTTCGCGCTCATGCGGGGCGACGATTCCCCGCCGGAGATCTTCGACGCCCTGTGCAGCCGGGCCGCGGCGGGCGTCCTGGCTGACGAGGAGGCGTTCCGTCCCCTGATCGCCCTGCTCAAGGGCCAGGGCGGCGACACGCCGAAACGGTTCGCCGATTCCCTGGGTCTGGTGCCTTTGGCTCGCCGCGCCCTGGAGCGCTTGCCGACCTGGATTCGGACCCTGAACAACGACCACGCGGCCGCCATCCGTCTGGCCTTCAGGGACGCGGCCGCCATCGACGAGGACGCCGGCCCGCCGTTCATGGAGATATTGTTCTGCCATATCGAGCAACCGCACGAGATCCTGCGGCTGATCTCCCTGGTGATGGATCGCCCGAGCGACCGCTACCTGGCGGCGTCGGAGCTCGCGAGCTTCGGCGAACGGCTGCTCGGCGACCTTGAGCGCCGGATCGAGGAGGTGAGACGTTTCGACCTGTCTCGCGGGCTCGAGGGCGGCGTCGCCCAGGCCGGTTCGGTCCAGGCCGCCACGGCGGTGATCCATGAATTCGAACAGTGGCTGGCCTTGAACAAGGAAGGGCCCTGGGGAAAGCGCCTCACCGCCCACAAGCGGGCCTTGGCCACTGTGGTCGAGGCTCGGCTGCGCGAGATCGAGGCGGCCGTGAGCGCAGCCTTGCCGACCCAGCCGGCCCGCTCCAAGACCAGCCGGGGTTCGCCGCGGGTGACCGCCGATCCCGACCCGGCCGCGGTGCTCAAGGCCCAGGCGCTGATGGCCTTCCTGTGCGAGTCCCGCGTCTCGGCCAATTATGGCGGCTTCGGCGCGGTGCGGACCAAGGTGATCGAAACCCTCGATCCGAAGATCGAACATTACGCGGAGGAGCTGTTGGAACAGCTCCATGCCGGCGACGGCGCGGACGGGGACCGCATCCGCGCCTATCTCGAGATCGCCGCCGAATTCATGGGGCTGGTGCGCGAGCCCAAGGCGGCGGAGATCCTTCGCCGGCGAACCGCCGTCGCCTAGACGCGCCTCGCCTCGCCTTCGCCCGGATTTCCGGCTACCAGAACCACGGGAAAACGGAGCCGGCCCCTTCATGTGGCTTTTCTGGATCGTCGCGGGGGCGCTGGCCGCCGCGACCGCCGCATTGGTGGTGGCGCGGGCCGTGGCCGCGGCCAAGGTCGCCGCCGGCGGAGTCGAAGACCCGACCCTTCCGGTCTACCGTCGCCAGCTCGCCGAGATCGACGACCTCGCCGCCCGCGGGCTGCTGGGCGAGGCCGATCGGCGGGCGGCCCATGCCGAGGCCGGCCGCCGTCTCCTGGCCGCGGCGGAACGGCCGGGTCCGCCGGAGAGCGCGGGCGGGCGCGGACCGCGGTTGATCGTGCTGGGAGGCGTCGGCGTCGCGGTCCTGGCGGCGCTGGCCCTGTACGGCGTGCTCGGTTCCCCCGGCGATCCCGACCAGCCCTATCGGGCCCGGGTGGCGGCCTGGCGGGCCAACCCGAACCAGCTCCGTCCGCCGGAGATGGCGGCGGTGCTGCGGCTGTTGACCAGCGAGCGGCCCAAGGACCCCCAGGCCCTCGCCTTTCTGGGCCAGGCGGAAATGGCGGCCGGCGATCCCATCGCCGCGGCCACGGCGTTCCGCAAGGCCATCGCCCTGACCCCGGCGCGGGCCGAGTTGCAGATGATGCTGGGCGAGGCCCTGTTGACCGCGGCGGGAGAAGGCCAGCCGGCTCCCGACGCCGACGCAGCCTTCCGCAAGGCCCTGGCCCTGGACCCGACCAATGTGCTCGCGCGCTATTTCCTGGCCCGGGCGCAGATCACCCACGGCGACAGGGCCGCCGGCGAGGCCGCCTGGAAGGCGCTGCTGGCCGATATCCCGGCGAATGATCCGCGCCGTCTGGCGCTGGAGACCGACATGGCCCAGGCGACCGGGAAGCCCGCGCCAGCCGCCCGATCGGCAGGTGCGACCCAACTGGCGGCGGCCGACGCCGCCGCCGCCGCGGCCGCGGCGTCGGGAACCGGGCCCGCCGCCCTGGGCGGAGCGGAACAGGCGGGCTTCATCCGCGCCATGGTCGCGCGGCTGGCGGCGCGGCTGGCCGCGTCGCCGGACGACCCTGACGGCTGGGCGCGGCTGGTGCGCGCCTATGGGGTGCTCGGGGACAAGCCGGCCCAGGCCCAGGCGCTGGACAAGGCCCGCAAGCAGTTCGCCGGACGGCCCGCCGACCTGGCCAAGGTCGAGGCCGAGGCCCACGCGCCATGACCGCCGCAATCGTCTGCTTTGGGCCGGCGAGCGCCGCGCCTATGTTGGGTCCTCTTCAAGCCTAAGGCCGCCATGCCCCTGCTGCCGAAATCGAAGAAGGCCCGCCGTCGCCTGATGGTCGTGGCCGTCGCCGCGCCGATCGTGGCCGCGGCCGCCGGCCTGTCGCTGTTCGCCATGGGCGATGCGGCGGTGTTCTTCTATTCGCCGTCGGAGGCTCAGACCAAGCACGTGCCCCCGGACAAGCTGATCCGCATCGGCGGGCTGGTGCAGCCCGGCAGCGTGAGGAAGCTCGCCGACGGTCGGATCGAGTTCGCCATCACCGACAACCGGGCGGTCTCCCAGGTCAGTTTCCGCGGCGACCTGCCCGACCTGTTCCGCGAGGGGCAGGGGGTGGTGACCCAAGGTTCGTTCGACCGGTCCGGCGTGTTCGAGGCTCGCGAGGTCCTGGCCAAGCACGACGAGAAATACATGCCCAAGGAAGTCGCCGACGCCCTGAAGAAGTCGGGCGAGTGGAACCGCGGCGGGACCGGGTCATGATCGCTGAACTCGGCGCTTTCGCCCTGATGCTGGCCCTGGCCCTGTCGGGGCTGCAAACCGTGCTGTCGGTCCTGGCCAGGATCCGCCACAGCGCCCCCCTGCGCGGGGCGGGCGAGGGGGCGGCGGCGGGGGCGTTCCTCGCCGTCGCGGTCGCCTTCGCCGCCCTGATGTACGCCTTCGTCACCAGCGATTTCTCGGTGGCCAACGTGGCCGCCAACTCCCACACCGACAAGCCGCTGCTCTACAAGGTGGCCGGGGTCTGGGGCAGCCACGAGGGCTCGATGCTGCTGTGGTGCCTGGCCCTGACCGGCTTCGGCGCGGCGGTGGCCCTGGCGGGCCGCAACCTGCCCGCCGGCCTGAAGGCCCTGGTCCTGGCGACGCAGGGGACGCTCGGCCTGCTGTTCATCGGCTACACCGCCCTGGCGTCCAACCCGTTCATGCGCCTGGCCGATCCCCCGGTCGAGGGCGCCTCGTTGAACCCGATCCTGCAGGACCCCTTCCTCGCCATCCATCCGCCGTTCCTCTATTCCGGCTACGTCGGATTCTCCGTGGTGTTCTCCTTCGCCGTCGCCGCCCTGATCGAGGGCCGGGTGGATGCGGCCTGGGCGCGGTGGGTGCGCCCCTGGACCCTGGCGGCCTGGAGCTTCCTCACCGTCGGCATCACCTTGGGATCGTTCTGGGCCTATTACGAGCTGGGTTGGGGCGGCTGGTGGTTCTGGGACCCGGTCGAGAACGCCTCCTTCATGCCCTGGCTGATCGGGACCGCCCTGCTGCATTCGGCGGTGGTGACCGAGAAACGCGGAGCGCTCGCGGGCTGGACCGTGTTCCTGGCCCTGGCGGCCTTCACCTTCTCCATGCTGGGCGCCTTCCTGGTCCGATCGGGGGTGCTGACCTCGGTCCACGCCTTCGCCGTCGATCCGACCCGGGGGGTGCTGCTGCTGATCATCCTGGGTCTGGCCTCGGGCTCGGCCTTCGCCCTGTTCGCCTGGCGCGCGCCCAAGCTCGCGCCCGGGGGCCTGTTCGCTCCGGTCAGCCGCGAAGGCGCCCTGGTGCTCAACAACCTGTTCCTTGCCGCCGCCACCGCCACCGTGGCGCTCGGCACCCTCTATCCCCTGATCCGCCAGGCCTTGACCGGCGAGGCCATCTCGGTGGGCGGGCCCTATTTCGCCCTGACTTTCGCGCCGCTGATGTGCGCCTGCCTGGTGCTGGTTCCCGCCGGTCCCCTGCTGGCGTGGAAGCGCGGCGACCTCGTGGGCCTGGCCGAGCGGCTGTGGGCCGCGGCCCTGGCCTCCCTGGCGGTCGGGATCGGCGCCTGGCTGTTCATCAAGCCGGAAAGGATGCTGGCGCCCCTCGGGCTGATGCTGGGCGGCTGGCTGATCCTGGGCGCGCTCAGCGAAGTCGCGGCGCGGGTGCGGTTAGGGTCGGCCCCGCTGGCCGAGGTCGGCCGCCGCCTGAAAGGCCTGCCGAGGGGTTCCTGGGGCACGACCCTGGCCCACATGGGCCTGGGGGTCTTCGTGCTCGGCGCCTGTTTCGAGACCGCCTGGAAGTCCGAATCGGTGCAGACCCTCGCCCTGGGTCAGTCCCTCAAGGTCGCGGCCTTCACCCTGACCCTGCACGATATCCGCTCCGTACCCGGCCCCAACTACGAGGCCGAGCGCGGTTTCATCTCGGTGCGTTGGCCCGGCGGCGTGTCCGAGATCACGCCCGAGCGGCGGTTCTATCCGGCCCAGCGCCAGACCACCTCCCAGGTGGCCATCGAACCGCATGGGGCCAGCGACCTCTATGTGGTGCTGGGCGAGCGGCGCGAGGTCGCCGGCAAGCCCGTCTGGCTGGTCCGGGCCTATTGGAATCCCTGGGCGCGGATGATCTTCGGCGGTCCGTTGTTGATGGCGCTGGGCGGACTGATCTCGCTGTCCGACCGGCGCCTGCGCCTCGCCGCCGGAGCCCGGGCGGAGCGGAGCGTGGGGACCGCCGTGCCGGAGCCGGCCGAGTGACGAGGCTGAAGGCCGCAATCGTCGCCTTGGCGGCGGTGTTGTGTCTGGGCGCTGCGGCGGCGGATCCGGTCGAACGCCTCTCCGACCCTGCCAAGGAGGCGCAGGCGCGCAGCCTGTTCCGTCAGATCCGCTGCCTGGTCTGCCAAAATGAGTCGATCGACGATTCCGAGGCCCCTTTGGCCGGCGACCTTCGCCGGATCGTGCGCGAACAGATCGCCGCCGGCCGCTCCGAGTCCGAGGTGAAGGCCTTCCTCACCGATCGTTATGGGGAATTCGTCCTTTTCCGCCCGAGGTTCTCCCTAGGCAACGCCGTCCTGTGGCTGACGCCCTTCGCCATCGTCGGCGTGGGCGGGATCGCCATGGTGCTGTTCCGGCGGCGCGGACCCGAGACGGAAACCCCGCTCAGCGACGTTGAAGAGGAACAGTTGCGGCGGCTCGCTCAATCTCCGGCGCCGGCCTTGGTTCCGCCGCAGGGGGATCGGAGCAATGGGGCGGACCCTTTGATCTAGGGCTTTGAAATATCTTGGCGAGCGCGTGTGCGCTCCCTAGTTTTGACGTGACTTTAGCCTTTGAATTCGGCCAAGGCTGAACTCAAGGCGATCGCAGAGCGCCGCCCCTAGGGGTCGAAACGAGGATAACCTGATGCAAATTAAGAGAAAAGGGTTCGTCGCCGGCGCGGTGATGGGTGCGGCCGTGGCGGGCGCGGCTCTCGCGGGCGCGGGTCTGCATTGGCCCGGCGCGGCCGCGGACACCAAGGCGTCCCTGATCAAGACCTCTGCTCCGATCTTCGCGCCCCCTCCCGGCGCGCCGCTCTCGTTCGCGGACATCTTCCAGAGGGTCGCCCCGGCGGTGGTGTCGATCGACGTCACCTCCAAGGCCCAGGCCCCCCGCGCCGGAGTCATCCCCGGCCTGCCTCCCGGCTTCCCCTTCAGCCTGCCCGGCCAGCCCGGCGGCGGCGATGACGGCGACGAGGGCGACAATTCCACCGGTCCGCGGGGCAACGGCCAGCCCCAGGCTCCCGACGCCCAGGCCACCGGCTCCGGCTTCTTCATCACCGCCGACGGCTACATCGTCACCAACAACCACGTGGTCGAGAACGCCACCTCCATCAAGGTGCGCCTGACCGACCAGAAGGAACTGGTCGGCAAGCTGATCGGTCGCGACGAGGCCACCGATCTGGCGGTGATCAAGGTCGAGGGCCGCAACTACCCGTTCGTCAACTTCGAGAACGACGGCAAGCCGCGGGTCGGCGACTGGGTGATCGCGGTGGGCAATCCGTTCAATCTGGGCGGTACGGCCACGGCGGGCATCATCTCCGCCTACGGACGCGACATCGGCGACAATTTCGTCGACTATCTGCAGATCGACGCCCCCATCAACCGGGGCAACTCGGGCGGCCCAACCTTCGACGTCTACGGACGCGTCGTCGGGGTCAACACGGCGATCTTCTCGCCGTCGGGCGGCTCCGTCGGGATCGGGTTCGCCATTCCCGCCGACATCGCCGACTCCATCACCAAGCAGTTGATCGCGGGCGGCAAGGTCACCCGGGGGTATCTCGGCGTGACCATCCAGAACGTCACGCCCGAGATCGGCGAGAGCCTGGGCATCTCGGCCAAGTCCGGGGCACTGGTCAACGACGTGGTCTCCGGCGGCCCGGCCGACAAGGGCGGGGTGATGTCCGGCGACGTGGTCCTGAACGTCAACGGCAAGGCCATCACCTCGGCGTCCGACCTCACCCGTCAGGTGGCCTTGGCCCACGCCGGCCAGCCGATCAGGCTGGAGGTGCTGCGCAGCGGCAAGCACGCCAACCTCACCGTGGTTTCGGGGGTCCGCCCCGCGGAAGCTCAGCTGACGACCAACGCCAACGGCGATGACGAAACCCAGCCGAACCAGCCCCCGCGGCCTCAGATCGACCGCACCAACGTCCTGGGCATGGGTCTGGTCGTCCTCGACGACGCGGCCCGCCGCCGGCTCAGCGTGAAGGCCGGGGTCAACGGGGTCGCGATCGACCAGGTGGCCGCCAACTCGACGGCCGGCAAGGCTGGCCTGCGACGGGGCGACGTGATCATGCGCGTGGGCGACCACCCGGTGACCAGTCCGGCCGAAGTGAAGGCGGCAGCCGACGCGGCCCAGAAGGCCAAGCGTCCGCTGCTGTTGCTGATCAGCCGCAACGGTCGTCCGCAGTTCCTGGCCTTGAAGACCGTGGAGGACGCCGCCCCCGCCCCGTAGGGCTCTACGACCAGGGTGGAACCAGACCTCCAGGGGCCAGGTGAAATCCCTGGCCCCTCGGCAAGGGCCCGTTTGCAGGGCTTTGAGTGCGCCGGCCGTCTTGACCGGCCTCCAGTCGAGGCTGTCGCACTCAACCGCTCCCCAATGCTCGTTGAGCCTCGCGGTTTGCGTTCGGGGGCGCTAGAAGCAGCGTGAGGGAGATACGTCTCATGGTGGAGCGGGCGCTGGCGGTGCGCGGTCCGCGCAGCCTGCTGCGCCAGATCCGCGAAGTGATGGAAGGAGGCGGTCCGGCCCAGGGCCGGCTCGACAAGGTTGTGCGCATCATCGCCAACTCCATGGTGGCGGAGGTGTGCTCGATCTACCTGCGCCGGGCGTCCGGCGAGCTCGAGCTGTTCGCCACAGAAGGCCTCGACCCCAAGGCCGTCCACGTCACCCGCCTGCGTTCGGGCGAAGGCCTGGTGGGCGAGATTCTGCGCCTCGCCCGGCCGCTCAACCTGTCCGACGCCCCCTTGCATCCGAGCTTCTCCTACCGGCCGGAAACCGGCGAAGACCCGTTCCACGCCTTTCTCGGCGTGCCCCTGCTGCGCGGCGGGCGCCCCATAGGGGCTCTGGTGGTGCAGAACCGCACCGCGCGGGTCTATGGCGAGGAGGAGGTCGACGACCTCCAGACCATCGCCATGGTGCTGGCCGAGATCGTCGCCTCGGGCGAACTGGTCGGCCTGACCGAGCTGAAAGACGTCGAGCTCGCTCCGCACCGGCCCGAGCGCCTGCGCGGGGTCCGTTTCGCCGACGGCCTGGCCTTGGGCAAGGCGGTGCTGCACGACACCCCCATGGCCCCCGAGAAACTCCTGGCCGACGACGCCGCCCAGGAGGAGGTCCGCCTGCGCGAAGGGCTGCAGGCATTGCGCATCCAGATCGACGAGATGCTGGAAGGCCACCATGTCGTCGGCATCTCCTACGAGGTGCTGGAGACCTATCGCATGTTCGCCCACGACCGGGGCTGGACCCGCGGGCTGGAGGACGCCGTGCGTTCGGGCCTTACCGCCGAAGCCGCGGTGGAGCGGGTCCGCTCGGAACATCGGGCCCGCCTGGGCCAGGCTCGGGACGCCTACCTGCGCGACCGCCTGCACGACTTCGAGGACCTGGCCGACCGGCTGCTGCGGGTGCTGGCCGGGGAGACCCCCGGATCGCGCAAGCTTCCCGACGACGCGGTGTTGATCGCCCGCAACCTCGGTCCCGCCGAACTCCTGGAATACGACCGCACCAAGCTGAAGGGCCTGTTGCTGGAGGAGGGTTCGGCCCAGAGCCACGCGGCCATCGTCGCCCGCGCGCTCGGCATCCCCTGCGTGGGGCGCTTGCCTGGCCTACGCGACCGCATATCCCAGGGCGACCCCGTCATCGTCGACGGCGAGAGCGGAGAGGCCTTCCTGCGCCCGCGCCCGGACATGGTCGAGGCCTTCCAGGCTCGCGCCGCGGTGCGCGCCCAGCGCCGGGCCGAGTTCGCCCGCCTGCGCGCCACGCCGGCCATAACGGTCGACGGCGCCAAGATCACCTTGCTGATGAACGCGGGGCTCGCGGTCGACCTGGAGAACCTGGAGGAGACCGGCGCCGAGGGCATCGGCCTGTTCCGGACCGAATTCCAGTTCATGGTCGCCGAGGAGATGCCCCGGTTGGACGCCCAGACCGCCCTTTACGAACGGGTGCTGGATGCGGTGGGGGACCGGCCGGTGATCTTCCGCACCCTCGACCTCGGGGGCGACAAGGTGCTGCCCTATATGCAGTCCGAACGCGAGGACAATCCGGCGCTCGGCTGGCGGGCGGTGCGCATGGGCCTGGACCGTCCGGCCCTGCTGCGCCTGCAACTCAGGGCGCTGATCTCCGCCGCCCGCGGACGCGAGATGCGGGTGATGTTCCCCCTGGTCACCACCGTCGACGAATTCCGCGTCGCCCGCGCCTTGGCCGACCGGGAACTGGCCTGGGCCCAGCGCCGGGGCCGGCCCACCCCGTCGGCCCTGCGGGTCGGGGCCATGATCGAGGCTCCGGCCCTGGTCTGGCACCTGGATGCATTGTTGCCGATGACCGATTTCGTTTCGGTCGGCACCAACGACCTGATGCAGTATTTGTTTGCGGCCGATCGCGGCAACGCCAGGGTCTCTGATCGGTATGACTGTTTATCGCCGCCGGCGCTCAGGGCGTTGAAAACCATCTGCGACGGCGGCATAGAGACCGGAACGTCCGTCTCCGTGTGCGGAGAGATCGCGGGACGGCCCCTGGAGGCCTTCGCCTTGATCGCACTGGGCTTCGATCGCCTGTCCATGCCGCCTGCGGGGATCGGCCCCGTCAAACGGATGGTGCTGTCTTTGGATCGCGAAGCAGCCGCGCGGGGAATGGCACCGTTATTGAAAAGCTCGGCAGGATCGATCCGCAACGAGATCGAAACCCTCGCGCGTAAACTAAATGTCGCACTTTAGCGCGTTGTTTTAGTGAGCGTTCCCTGTTATCTACATGGCAACGAATACTTAGTTGGATGGGGTTCGCGGATCGCGGCGTAGGCCGCGGACGCGGAAACCGTCGGGGCGTCCAGAGCATGCCGCCTTTAGATACCGGCCTTACGGCCCATACCTTGAGGGTGGTCGATCCCCTGATCGACCGCGCCGAGCCGACTCCCGCAGCCTATCCCAATGTCGGCGCCTTCCTGCGAGCGGTTCGCGAGCACCGGGGAGCCAGCTTGGCGGACCTGGCCGCGGCGACCCGTATCCGCAAGGCCTATCTCGTCGCGATCGAGGCGTCCGACTACGCCGCCCTGCCGCCGCGCCCCTTCGCCATCGGTTATGTCCGCGCCTACGCCAACGCCCTGGAGGCGGACGGAGACGCCGCGGCCGAGCGCTACAAGCTGGAAGCGCCGAACACCAGCGAACCCCTGCGGGCTCCCATTGGCGTCAGGCACGAAGCGGTCGAGCGGCGACCGCTGATCCTGGCTGTGGTGGTGGTGGTCGTGGTCGCGGTGATCGGCTGGAACATCGTCCAGCGCGCCTTGACCGTGGAGAGGGATCAGGCCCCCCCGGCGCCGCCGGCCGCATCGGTGATCGCGGAAGCCGCGGAGCCTCAGGGCCCCATAGCGCTCGGCGCGCCCACGCCGCCCCCCTCCGAGCAGACGACCCCTGTTCCCTATGTGACGCCCGGCCTGAACGGTCAGGCTCCGGGCGCGCCGTCGTCGTCTGCCCATGGCGCGGGCATTCCCACGCCGCCCTCCACTCCCGGACTGGCCGCCATGGCCCCGGTTCTGTTCACGCCCAAGGGAACGGTCTACGGTTCCGACGCCGCCGGTCCCGCCGTGATGCTGCAGGCCCGCAAGCCCGCCGCCCTGATCATCCGGGGTCCGGCGGGAGAGGTCTATTTCGCCCGCCAGCTCGCCGCCGGAGAGGCGTACCGGGCGCCCATCGGCCAGAAGCTCACCGCCGAGGTGACCGATCCGGCCGGTTTCAGCGTCTATATCAACAACCAGCTCCGCGGCGCCCTGCTGGTGCAGAAGACCCTGCTGGACAAGGTGGCGGTCGAGATCGTCAACCACTCCCCTGCGGAGTAGGCGTCCCCGGCGCGGCCTCGACGATGGCGCAGGCGCGGGTTTGTCCCTATCTTCCCTGTCATGAGCTCTGAGGATCACCGACGCGTCCGCCCCTGGCGGATGATCGAACGCCGCCCGTGCCGCAAGATCCGCGTCGGCAAGGTGGAGGTGGGCGGCGACGCCCCGATCACCGTCCAGTCGATGACCAATACGCTTACGGCCGACGCCGGGGCGACCATCGACCAGATCCGCCAGCTGGAGGAAGCCGGGGCGGACATCGTGCGGGTGTCGTGCCCCGACGAGGAATCCACCGCCGCGTTTTCCACCATCGCCAAGGCGGCCAAGGTCCCCTTGGTCGCCGACATCCATTTCCACTACAAGCGCGCGATCGAGGCGGCCAAGGCCGGGGCCGCATGCCTGAGGATCAACCCCGGCAACATCGGCAGCGCCGACAGGGTGCGCGACGTGGTCCAGGCCGCCCGCGACCACGGCTGTTCGATCCGCATCGGCGTCAACGCCGGGTCCCTCGAGCGCGATCTTCTGGAACGTTACGGAGAGCCCTGTCCGGAGGCCATGGTCGAAAGCGCCCTGTTCCACGCCAACATCCTGCGCGACCTCGACTTCCACGAGTTCAAGATCAGCGTGAAGGCCTCCGACGTCTTCCTGACCGTCGCCGCCTACCAGCAGCTGGCCGAGGCCATCGACTGCCCGCTGCACCTGGGCATCACCGAGGCGGGCGCCTTGCGCTCCGGCACGGTCAAGTCGGCCATCGGCATGGGCTCGATGCTGTGGGCCGGGATCGGCGACACTATCCGCGTCAGCCTGGCCGCCGATCCGGTGGAGGAGATCAAGGTCGGGTTCGACATCCTCAAGTCGCTCGGCCTGCGCCATCGCGGCGTCAACATCATCGCCTGTCCGTCCTGCGCCCGACAGGGCTTCAACGTCATCGAGACGGTGAACACGCTGGAGGCGCGGCTGGCGCACGTATCGACGCCACTCTCGCTGTCGATCATCGGCTGCGTGGTCAATGGGCCCGGGGAGGCGCTGATGACCGACGTCGGCTTCACCGGCGGGGGCAAGGGCGCCGGCATGGTCTATGTGGCCGGCCGTCCCGACCACAAGCTCGACAACGAGGCCATGGTCGACCACATCGTCGGCCTGGTCGAGGCCAGGGCCGCCGCCATCGAGGCCGAAACCGCCGAGCCGCCGCCCCAAACCGTAGCGGCGGAATAGGGTATTGAAACTCATCTACAATCCGACCTCGCCGTTCGCGCGCAAGGTATTGGTGGTGCTGGCGGAAAAGGGGCTGGACGCCGGTGTCGAGGGCATGGTGGTCAACCCCTGGGACGAGCCGGAGGTCCTGACCCGCGTCAATCCGATCAGCCAGATCCCGACCCTGATCCTGGACGACGGCTCAGGCCTGTTCGACAGCGGGGTGATCGCCGCCTATCTGGACAGCCTCGCCGACGCGCCCCCTCTGATCCCGGTCGGCCCCGACGCTTGGCGGGTGCGCCGGACCGAAGCGGCGGCGGACGCGATCTGCGAGACCGTGGTCAAGCTGCGCCGCGAGGGCCAAAGACCGGCCGTGCAGCGTTCGCCGTCCAATACCGAACGCTGGCGACGGTCGGTGGTGCGCGCCCTCGATGCGCTCGAGGCGGAGGGGTCCGACGGCGGCCTGGACCTGGGCGAGATCATGTTGACCATCGCTCTCGAATACGTCGATTTCCGAGAGCCGGACCTGCGATGGCGCGAGGGCCGTCCCAATCTGGTCGCCCGGTGGCGGCGGCTGGAGGCGCGCCCGAGCTTTCGCAGCACCCGTCCGACTTGAACCGCAGGACGCCCCGCCGTAAGGCAGGGCCCCCATGCAACTTCCCCAAGCCCGCCTAGACCAGGTTCTCGACCGCTTCCGCGAGGTGGAGGCGCGCATGGGCGCGGCCACCGAAGGGCCGGAGATCGTCCGCCTCTCCAAGGAACACGCCGAGATCAAGCCCGTGGCCGACGCGGTCCAGGGCCTGGCCCGCGCCCGCGCCGAGCAGGAAGAGCTGGAGGAGATGGCCGCCTCAGGCGATCCGGAAATGGCGGCCCTGGCCAAGGACGAGTTGCAGGCGCTCAGCGAAAGGCTGCCGGAGCTGGAGCGCGAGGTGGCGCTGCTGCTGGCCCCCAAGGACAAGGACGAGAACGCCTCGGCCATATTGGAGGTGCGGGCGGGGACAGGCGGCGACGAGGCGGCCCTGTTCGCCGGCGACCTTTTCCGCATGTACCAGCGCTACGCCCAGCTCCACGGCTGGAAGGTGGAGGTCGAGGACGCCTCCGAGGGCGACGCCGGGGGCTACAAGGAGATCATCGCCTCGGTCACCGGCGACGGGGTGTTCGGCCGGCTGAAATTCGAGAGCGGCGTGCACCGGGTCCAGAGGGTGCCGGCCACCGAGGCGCAGGGGCGCATCCACACCTCCGCCGCCACCGTGGCGGTGCTGCCCGAGCCCGAGGACGTGGAGATCGTGGTCAACGACGCCGACATCCGCATCGACACCTATCGCTCATCCGGCGCCGGCGGCCAGCACGTCAACAAGACCGACTCGGCCGTGCGCATCACCCACCTGCCCACCGGCATCGTGGTCACCTCCTCGGAGAAATCGCAGCACCAGAACCGCGCCAAGGCGATGAAGGTGCTCAAGGCGCGGCTCTACGACGCCCAGCGCACCGCCCTCGACGACGCCCGCGCCGCCTCGCGCAAGGAGCAGGTGGGCTCGGGCGACCGGTCGGAGCGGATCCGCACCTACAACTTCCCCCAGGGGCGGGTCAGCGACCACCGCATCAACCTGACCGTTTACAACCTTCCCAAGGTGATCGAAGGCGACGCCTTGGACGACCTGATCGACGCCCTGATCGCCGACGACCAGGCGGCGCGCCTGGCGACGCTGGAGGAGAGCTTCAACTAAGTCGGCTTCGGCTCGGAATTGGACGGGGCCGGCTCCGCCCCGGCCCGCTCGGCGCGGGGGTCGGCCTTCTTGATCTCCTTGGGCTTCTCTTTCGCCTTTTGCGCGGTCTCGCCCAGGGTGTCGGCCATCTTGGCGCCGCGCTTTCCCATGGGCCGGGGCGCGCCGGTGGTGGAGTCGACGGCGGTCTGGTGCTCGATCTCGGCGTTCAGCTCCGCTCCCGCCAGCACCACGATGATGGATATCCACATCCAGGTCATGAAGGCGACCACGGCGCCCAGGGAGCCGTAGGTCCGGTCGTAATGGGCGAAATTGGTCACGTACCAGGAGAAGGCCATGCTGGCCCCCATCCACACCAGGGCCGCCCCGACGCTGCCCCAGCTGACCCAACGCCATCGCGCCGCCTCGCGGCTGGGGCCGTAGCGATAGAGCAGCTCCAGGAATACGACGATCATCGCCAGCAGCAGGGGCCAGCGCAGCACCCCCATCAGGTCGGGGCCGCCGTAGCCGAACAGCATCAGGACGATGGGCGCCGCCACCACCAGCGTCAGGGCGACGACGATCAGGACGATGGCCCCGACGGTGAAGGCCAGCGAGATCAGGTTGAGACGGATGAAGCCGCGCCGTTCGCGTTCCTCGTAGACGATGTTGAGCCCGTCCATCAGCGCCTTGATCCCGGCGTTGGCGCTCCAGAGCGACAGGAACAGGCTGACCGCGAAGGCGAGGCTCAGTCCGCCGGTGTTGCTGGTGGCCAGGCGGATCATCTGGTCGCCGACGAAGCTGAGGGCGTCCGCCGGGAGCAGGCCGGCCAGGATGTCGAGCTGTTTGAGCACCGAATGGACATCGGAGAACAGGCCGTACAGCGAGACGAAGGCCCCCAGGCCCGGGAACAGGGCGAGAAGCCCGAAGAAGGCCACGCCGCCGGCGACGGCGGGGACCCGGTCCTTGTTGAATTCGTTCCAGGTGCGCCAGAGGACGTCCTTCCACCCGGCGGCCGGAATTTCCGACGGGGCGCGGGCGTCACGGCCCCGGCCCGGCTGGTCGGCCTCCGCTGCGCTCACCTCGGTCTCGGGGGTCTCGGGGGCGATGCCGGTGAGTTGCGACCATATCCGTCGCCACAGGGGCCTGGGCTGGCCAGGGCTGGTCCCCGCCGCCGATCCTCCCGCGGGGCGCGCGCCAGCCAGGATCACCCCGGCCAGGGCGAACCAGGCGGCCGCCTCCAGCCGGTGCGGTCCGCGCTGCTTGACCACCACCTTCGGCCGGCCGGCGCGCCGACGATGCCGGGTTTGGGTCAACAATCGCCCGAGGGGCTGAAGCACGGACATGGCGGTCGCCCAAGGTGAAGGTTGATGTTGGAAACCCGTCAGGGCGCCCCCCGTTCCGCGTCCCTGCGGTACGGGGACGCAGAGGCCCTTGCCGCGCTTGTCCAGATGCGGGTCCGGCCGCATCAAACCGGGCATGTCCGGCCGGGTCGCAGCCCTCTATCGACATCCCGTCAAGGGCTTCACGCCCGAGCGGTTGGCGTCGGCCGTTCTGGAAGCCGGGGCCTATTTCCCCTGTGACCGTCTCTATGCCGTGGAGAACGGGCCCAGCGGCTTCGACGCGGACGCCCCGGTCCATCTGTCCAAGAGCCATTTCGCCGTGCTGGCCTCGATCCCGATGCTCGCCCGCATCCGCACCCGCTATGACGAAGGCGACGGCATGCTGAGCGTGACCCTGGATGGAGCTTCGACGTGTCGCTTCGCCTTGCTCACCGACACCGGCCGCGTGGCCTTCGCCCATTGGCTGGAGGGGATCGTCGATCCGCAGGATCGCCGGGGCGAGTTGAGGCTGCTGCCGACCGCGGGGGCCCATCGATTCACCGACGACCGCGCCGGGGCGGTGTCGCTGCTCAACCTGGCCAGCGTCCGAGACCTCGCCGCCAGACTGGGTCGTCCTGTGGATCCATTGCGATTCCGGGCCAATATCCACATCGACGGCTGGCCGGCCTGGGCGGAGCTGGATCTCGCTCCCGGCGCCGAGATCAGCCTCGGCGAAGCCACCGCGCGGGTCGTGAAGCCGATCGTCCGCTGCGCGGCCACCCATGTGGATCCGGCCTCGGGGGTGCGGGACCTGGACCTGGTCCCCGCCCTGTTCGGGCATTATAGCCGCCTGACCTGCGGCCTTTATCTGCAGGTAGCCTGGGGCGGCCGGGTGGCGGAGGGCGACCGGGCCCGGCCCGCCGACCTGCCCGGGATCGCGCCGCCGCCACGGGCGGACGACGCGCCCGCGATCCATCTGAACTGAACGGTCGCCATCGCCCTTTGCCTGGAAGCCCGCGAAGGCTATCGAAGGGCCGATGACCCAAACCCTGCTGCAAGCCTGGACCGGCGCCCGCGAACGGCTGAAGGCCGCCGGCGTCGATAGCCCGGTGATCGACGCCCGCCTGCTGCTGGAGGCCGCGGCGGGGGCCAGCCGCCTCGACCTGATCACCGACCCCTATCGGGAGTTGTCGGCGGCGGAAGCTGCGACCATGGAGGACTACGTCCTCCGGCGCGAACGGCGCGAGCCCGTGGCGCGGATTCTCGGGCGCAAGGGGTTCTGGAAGATCATGCTGAACGTCGATCCGCATGTTCTCATCCCACGACCCGACACCGAGACCATCCTCGACGTGGTCCTGGCGGCCTTTCCCGAGCACCAGGCGTTCCAGGTGCTGGATCTGGGGGTGGGCTCGGGGGCGATCCTGCTGGCGATCCTGGCCGAGCGTCCCGGCGCCAAGGGCCTCGGCGTCGACGTGTCCGAGGAGGCTATCGCCGTGGCGCGGGACAACGCCGCCCACCTGGGGCTGGGGGGGCGGGCGGCCCTTCTGCGAGGCGACTGGACCGAGGGATTGGCCGAGGCCTCCTTCGACCTCGTGGTCTCCAATCCGCCCTATATCCCTACCGCCGTGATCGAGACCCTGGACCCGGAGGTTCGCGACCACGAGCCGAGGCTGGCGCTGGACGGCGGCGAGGACGGGCTGGACGCCTACCGGCGCCTGGCGCCCGAAATCCTGCGGGTGCTTCGGCCTCAGGGTCTGTTCGCGGTCGAGATCGGCTGGGACCAGGGACCGGGCGTCTCCGCCCTGTTCGAGGCGGCGGGCGCCGACGCCGTCCGGGTGGTCAAGGATATTGGGCTGAGAGACCGTGTTGTCGCGGGCGTGAAGAAACCCCTTGGAAAATCCACGCCGAGTCGCTAGGTAAGACCCTATCTCCACTCAAATTCGCCATGCGAGGAACGGCCCCGTCGGGGCGTTGGACCCACTGGCGGTGAGGGGCGCGACGTCCGAACAACGCGAAACACGCGGCGGACGGCGAGCGGAGACGGGATTGCGGCATTTGTCACATCGCAGCGCGCAGGAGGTCTGCGCGCGGGCCTCCAGGGCCCCAGCCGGCTAACACACCATGAGAGATTTCAAAGGCATGAAGCGGCAACGTGGCCGGAACCGCAGCGGCGGCGGCGGCGGGGGAGGCGGCGGCGGCGGTGGCGGCAAGCCCAGCCACAACGTCAACCGCGCGTTCGACTCCAACGGGCCGGACAATGTGAAGATCCGCGGCCACGCCCAGCACGTGTACGAGAAGTACCAGCAGCTCGCCCGCGACGCCTCCGGCGGCGGCGATCGGGTGCTGGCTGAAAATTATCTTCAGCACGCCGAGCACTATTTCCGCGTCCTGCGCTCGATCCAGCCCCACCGCACCGTGTCCGAGATCATGGGCCGCGACGCGGTCGCCTCGGGCTACGACATCGATTTCGAAGACGAGAGCGCCGAATCGAACGAGGACGGCGACAACACCGGCGCCGAGGGCGGCGAGGGTGCGCAAACCTCGGACGACCGTTCCGAGTCGCGGGGCGAGGGCCGCCAGGACCAGCGCGGTGAAAACCGCCAGGAGCCGCGGCAGGACTATCGCGAAAACCGCGATCGCGAAAATCGGTCGAACAACAATAACAACGGCTCGCGCGACCGCAACGAACCGCGCCCCGAGCGGAACTATGGCCAGGGCGGCCGCAACGAGCCCCGCTCCGACAACCGTGAACCGCGCGGCGAAGGCCGCAACGAGTTCCGCGGCGAAGGCCGCCGTTACGAACCCCGTGCGGAGGAGACCCGCACCGAGACCCGCGATCCTATGCCGGTGGTCGAACCCGAGGCGGCTTCGCCCCTGCTGCGGGACCGGGACGGGGGCGTGAGCCATGCGCCGGCCTTCCTGCAGACCCCGACCAACGCCCCGCTGGCGTCCCAGGACGAGGCTCCACGCCCCAAACGCGCCCCCCGTCGCCGTCCCGCCAGCTTCGCGGGCGAGGCGGCTCCGGCCAAAGAAGGCGCCGACGAGGGCTAATCCCTCTCGCGGCGCCTTGTGTGGCTAAACGGTCACACTACATCCCCTGACAGTCCCGGCTTGCGCTTCGTCAAGGCAAGGTGCGGACTGTCGCCCAAAAGGGGATCCATGAACCAGGACATCTATTCCGATCGCGCCAAACAGGCCGTCCAGGCGGCGCAGTCGATCGCGCTGGCCCGGCGTCACCAGCAGCTCGGGACCGAACACCTGCTGAAGGCGCTGCTCGAGGAGCGCGAAGGGCTGGCGCGCGACCTGATCAAGGCCGCCGGCGGCCGGCCTGAACAGGCCGAGACCGAAGTCGAGACCCTGCTCGCCAAATATCCGCAGGTCGAAGGGGCCTCCGGCCAGATTTACCTCAAGCCCGAGGCCGCCCGTGTCTTCGCCGGCGCCGAAGAAGCGGCCAAGAAAGCGGGCGACGCCTTCGTCACCACCGAACGCCTACTGGCCGCCCTGGCCAAGGACGGCGGCCCCGCCGCCGAGGCGCTCAAGAAGGCCGGAGCGACCCCCGAAAATCTCGACAAGGCCGCGGAGGCCCTGCGCAAGGGCCGCACCGCCGACACCGCCAGCGCCGAGGAGGGCTATGACGCCCTCAAGCGCTATGCCCGTGACCTGACCCAGGCCGCGCGCGACGGCAAGCTCGACCCGGTGATCGGCCGCGACGAGGAGATCCGCCGCACCATCCAGGTCCTGTCTCGGCGGACCAAGAACAACCCGGTGCTGATCGGCGAGCCCGGCGTCGGCAAGACCGCCATCGTCGAGGGCCTGGCCCTGCGCATCGTCAACGGCGACGTGCCCGAGAGCCTGAAGGAGAAGAAGCTCCTGGCCTTGGACATGGGCTCCCTGATCGCCGGGGCCAAATACCGCGGCGAGTTCGAGGAACGGCTGAAGGCGGTGCTGAACGAGACCATCGCCGCCGAGGGCCAGATCATCCTGTTCATCGACGAGATGCACACCCTGGTCGGGGCGGGCAAGACCGAGGGGGCCATGGACGCCTCCAACCTGCTGAAGCCGGCCCTGGCCCGCGGCGAGCTGCACTGCGTCGGCGCCACCACCCTCAACGAATACCGCAAGCACGTGGAGAAGGACGCGGCCCTGGCCCGTCGCTTCCAGCCGGTGTTCGTGTCCGAACCCAGCGTCGAGGACACCATCTCGATCCTGCGCGGGCTGAAGGAAAAGTACGAAGTGCACCACGGGGTGCGCATCTCCGACAGCGCCATCGTGGCCGCGGCGACCCTGTCGCACCGCTACATCGCCGACCGTTTCCTGCCCGACAAGGCCATCGACCTAGTGGACGAGGCGTCCAGCCGGGTGCGCATGGCTATCGATTCCAAGCCCGAGGCCCTGGACGAGATGGACCGGCGGCTGGTGCAGCTGAAGATCGAGCGCGAGGCCCTGAAGAAGGAGACCGACGCCGGCTCCAAGGCGCGTCTGGCCACCATCGAGGCCGAGATCGCCGACATCGAGACCCAGTCGGCGGAGATGACCGCCCGCTGGCGCGCGGAGAAGGACAAGATGGGCTCCGCCGCCCAGGCCCGGGAGGCCCTGGAGCGGCTGCGCGGCGAACTCGACCAGGCCCAGCGCCGCGGTGACCTCGCCCGCGCTTCGGAGATCCTCTACGGCCAGATTCCGGTGATGGAGAAGCGCCTGACCGAGGCCGAGAGCGCCGAGAGGACCGCCGAGGACGCCAAGAGCCAGATGACCCCCGAGGTCGTCGACGCCGAACAGATCGCCGCCGTGGTCTCCCGCTGGACCGGGGTGCCGGTGGAGAAGATGCTGGAGGGCGAGCGCGAGAAGCTGCTGGCGATGGAGGACAAGCTGCGCGAGCGCGTGGTCGGCCAGGAGGAGGCTCTGCTCGCCGTCTCCGACGCCGTGCGCCGGGCGCGGGCGGGCCTGCAGGACCCCAACCGGCCGATCGGCTCCTTCCTGTTCCTCGGCCCCACCGGGGTGGGTAAGACCGAGCTGACCAAGGCCCTGGCCGAGTTCCTGTTCGACGACGAGCACGCGGTCACCCGGCTCGACATGTCCGAATATATGGAAAAGCACAGCGTCAGCCGGATGATCGGCGCGCCTCCGGGCTATGTCGGCTACGACGAAGGCGGGGCTCTGACCGAGGCGGTGCGCCGCCGGCCCTATCAGGTCGTGCTGTTCGACGAGGTGGAGAAGGCTCACCCCGACGTGTTCAACGTGCTGCTGCAGGTGCTTGACGACGGGCGGTTGACGGACGGCCAGGGCCGCACGGTCGACTTCCGCAACACCCTGGTCGTCATGACCTCGAACCTCGGCTCCGAATATCTGGCTGCCCAGGGCGAGGGCGATGACGTGGAGGCCGTGCGCGGGCCGGTGATGGAGGTGGTGCGCCGCCACTTCCGCCCGGAATTCCTCAACCGGATTGACGAGATCATCCTGTTCAAACGCCTGGGCCGCGACCAGATGGACTCCATCGTCCGCATCCAGCTGGAACGGTTCGAGAAGCGGCTGGCCGACCGCCGCATGACCATCGACGTGGCTCCGGACGCCCTGCACTGGCTGGGCGAGCGCGGCTACGACCCGGTCTACGGCGCCCGGCCGCTGAAGCGGGTTATCCAGAAGGAGCTGGTCGATCCGATCGCCAAGAAGCTGCTGGCCGGCGACCTGCACGACGGCCAGATCATCGAGGTCCACGCCGGCGACGGCAAGCTGGAGATCGGCCGCGCCACGATCCAGTGATTCTTAGGACCATTGCTCAATGACCCTGGAGCCCCTCGGACCTGGTCCGGGGGGCTTTGCTTTGGGCTTGCGCCAAGCGGCCCCGCGTGTTCTGTTTCTGTTCGGAAATGGGGAAGGGGCAATGCGTTTTTTCGGCGTGGCGACAGCGCTTTGCGGGGCGATGTTGGCCTTCGGCTCAAGCGCGGCGCAGGCCGCTCCGTCGCCGGCAAAGATCTTCAAGCTAACCAAACTGGCGCAACGGCTTGCCGCCGGGGAGGTCTGGGGGATTCAGCAGGGGGCGCTCTATGCATTCCTTATGGAAAGCTGACAGGCGACGGTCTCCTCAAGGAAGTGCCGTTGGGTGAATTCGGCCCGATCTTCCGTCAGGTCCTTGTCGGCGGCCTCGACGCATCCGCGGGAACGCAGCCGACGCTATTCTCTCCCGATGGGGAAGAAGACGTTTTGCCTCCCTACGAGATCGGTGGTCTCATCCATCGCCTAAACGCCAAGGTCTGCGTCGGTTTCATCGCAAAGGGGACCCTGGCGATGGACGTGCAATGGCAGGTCTATTCCCGCGCCGAGCGGAAGGTCATTGCAACCATCGAGACGACCGGCTCGGCCGAGGCCCCGAGCGGAACGCCGGAAAGCCAGGTAATTCCAACGTTGACCCACGGCGCTTTCCTCCGCGCGGCGCAAGCGCTGATGCAAGACGGAAAATTCCAGGATTTACTGGCACACGCGCCCGAAGGCGAAAAAATTGCGGGCGAAACATTGAAGCAGGAGAGGATCGCCCTCAAAACTGGCGCGCCAGCGCCGAGACCTCTGGGCGAAGAAGCGGGCTCAGTCGTGCTCATCAAGGCCGCGGGCGGTTTCGGCAGCGGCGTTCTCGTCTCAATGGATGGCTATATCCTCACCGACGCCCACGTGGTCGGGCTCGAAAAGACCGTCGTCCTGCGTTGGTCCGATGGCCTTGAGACCGAAGGCAAGGTGATCCGCCTGCACAAGAAACGTGACGTCGCGCTGATCAAGGCTGATCCGCACGGTCGCAGTCCGCTTCCGCTTCGGACCACCCCGCTTCAAGTGGGAGATACGATCTTCGCGATCGGCGCGCCGCTGTTTGAACAACTGCAGGGCACCGTGACAAAAGGGATCGTTTCAGCCCATCGCATCGAAGAGGGCATGACCCTCATCCAGACCGACATGGCCATCAATCACGGGAACAGCGGCGGTCCCGTCCTTGACGAAAAGGGCTACGTCGTCGGGCTGACGGAGGCGGGTTTGCAGCCTGGCTATGGCATCCAGATCGGCATCAACTACTTCACACCGATCAAGGATGTTCTGGATTTCCTAAGCCTGGATATCCCGCCCGCGGTTGGGCCGGCGCAGGTGCAGAAGGTCTCCACACCCGCGGCGCAGCCCAGGCCGCCAAGGCGTTAGCACCAGGCGGTGGTGCGATAGGGGCGTCCCCAGCGGTCGCGATGCCAGACGGCGCAGGTCCGGGGGCGCGCGTAGTAGGGGTACGGATAGGCGTAGCCGTAATAGGGCGGCGCATAGGCGTAGCCCGGGTAGGAATAGCTGTAGCGCGGACCGCTGTAGTAGTAGCCGCTGGAGCCGCCGGCCAAGGCCGAGCCGAGGGCGAGGCCGGCAATGCCCGCGGCGATGGCCGCGCCGGAGCGGTCGCGATCATGGCCGCGATCATAGTAGCGGCGCGGCTGGGCGGAGCTGTCCGTGGCCGCGGCCAGACCGCCGGCCAAGGTCGCCGCGGCGACGGCGGCGGCGAGGATCTTTTTCATCGGTTGCATGGGACGCCTCCTTCAGGTTTCGACCCACCATCGAGGACTGGTTAACGCGTTTGTTGGCCCAATGTTTCGTCTTTCCACCTGAACGGGGGATGACTGGCGCGCTCAGGAACGAAGTCCCGGCAACGGCCTTTCCCGGGTCCTAAAACCCAGGGGCGCGCGACCCCGCGCACGGGTAAGGCCGCCCTGACTAATTGTAATCGAGGAGGTTTTGCGGTTTCGGATCGTCCAAAACCATCGTGACCTAGCGGGTGCTGGCGACGTCCTGCCGAGGCCGCAGCGACAGGGCCGCCAGTTTCGCCACAGCCGGCTTCTGGGCCTGGGCGCCACGGGCTTCGGCCTGGGCGATCAGGGTGTCGATGTGGCTCCTCTGGGCCTTGAAGGCCACGAGGTCTCGTCCGCCCAGGATCGTGCCGGAGGGCACCTTGGCGGCGCGGGGGTCGATTTTGGCGCCCTTGTTGATCACCTCGTAGTGGAGGTGGGCGCCGGTCGACAGGCCCGTCGAGCCGACATAGGCGACCAGTTGGCCCTGATGCACCGACTGGCCGGGGTGGAGGCCGGGCGCATAGGCCGAAAGATGGCCGTACCCGGTCTCCCATCCGCCCTGGTGGCGGATCTTCAGCCAGTTGCCGTAGCCGCCGGCCCACTTCTTCTCTTCGATCACGCCGTCGCCGGCTGCATAGACCGGCGTGCCCTTGGGCGCGGCGAAGTCGATGCCGGGGTGCATGCGGGTATAGCCGAGGATCGGGTGCAGGCGCATGCCGAAGCCCGAGGAGACGCGCACCGCGTCCACCGGCGTCTTCAGCAGGAAGCCTTTGATGTTCTTGCCCAGCTCGTCGAAGAAGTCCGAATGGCCGCCGGCGTCGTAGCGGTAGAACTTGGTCGTCTGGCCCTTAACGCCGATCTCGGCGTAGAGCAGCTGGCCGGTTTCGACGGTCTTGCCGGACTCGGAGACCTTGCGGTCGAACACCATGGTGAAGTCGTCGCCGGGATGGATGTCGCGGCTGAAGTCGAGCTTGTGGCTGAACAGCTTGACCGCCTCGGAGACCATGCGGGCGTTGGCCCCGGCCTTGAGGGCGCTTTCGTACAGCGAGCCGTTCATGGTCCCCTGGGCGACCGTGGTCTCGTCGGAGACCTTCTCCTCAAGCTCGCGCAGCTTCAGCGCGCCGTCGAAAGTCCGCGACAGGGTGATCTGCGAAGCGGGGCCGGTCTGCATCGACAGGCCGATCAACTGGGCCGGACCGCCGCGGCCGCGGGGATGGGCGATGGCGGCCTGGAAAGCGAGCCCGGCCTTGATGTGGACGGTGTCGAAGGCCTGGGCCAGGGCCTTGACGATGGTGCGGGCTTCTTCGGGCGCGACTCCGGTGCGCCGAACCGCCGCCTCGAAGGTCTCGCCCGACTGGATCTTCATCGGCACGCTCTGGGGCGCGGTCAGGCCGGGACGGGCCTTGGCCTCGGCGAAGGCCTGGTGCTCCAGCGCCTTCATCGCCGCGACGGTGGGCGTGGGCGGGGCTTTGGGCTTCTGCTGAAGGAGGGCGGCGGCGCCGACCCCGAGGGCGGCGCTGGCGGCGATGACGACACAGGAGACGAGGGCAGGCGTGTGGCGAGCCTGCGCCGGACGCGGATCGAATTGCGGCATCGGTCCCTTTAGACTGGGCGCGCCGTCCAGGCTGCTTTGGCTGCCGGGACGCCGCACGGGATGGATGGAGCGCGAGGTTCGATCCCCCTTAAGGACCCGCGCGAGCAGAACCATGCCGGGGTGAAACGGTTAAAAGCAAGTAACTCGTGGCTTAAATGATCCTGGGACGACGCAATTATGGACGGATCGGCGCAAATAGCGGCGATCCGCCGCGGCCGGGTCGGGTCGCGCCGGCGTCCGTGGAGGCTGCCTTATGAAACCCTTTCGTATCGGCCTGGTGCTGCTGTTGGCGTCGCTCGGTTTTCTGCTCGGTCTGGCGATCTGGGGTTTCACCGCCGCCTGGAAGCTTGGCGGCGACACGCCCCTGGGCGTGCACGGCTGGATCGCCATGTTCCTGGCGGCGGGGCTCACCCTCGCGCTTGGAGGAGGCCTGATGTGGCTCGCCTTCTATTCGTCGAACCACGGCTATGACGACGACCAGAGCGGCCAACCCTAGAACGCGATGAAGGGGCCCGGCTTAGCGGCCGTCCGCGCGGGGGTCGGGCCCGGCGTAGTCCAGCGCGATCGCATGGATGTCGATGGTCTGCTTGCCGGCCTCCTCGAAGTTGACGGTCACCCGGTGGCCGTCAACCGACTGCACCTGACCCACCCCCCAGCCGGGCTGGCCAGGATGGCGGACCAGGACGCCAGGTTCGAGGAAGGCTTCGATCATGCTTCCCATAGCGGACCAAATCACGCCAGGGTTCCAGCGAAACCTTCAGGCGATCTGGACCCCTGTCCCATGAGCGATTCCCCATCGATGCTCGGCCCGGCATGGGCCGCCCGGCTGGGCCCCGAGGAGGACGCCGCCCCCGCCTTGGCCGAACAGGTGGCCGCCGCCGACTTGGCCGCGCAATTGGCGGCGCGCCTGTGTCACGATTTCATCAGCCCCGCGAGCGCGATCGTTTCGGGCCTGGACCTGCTGGAGGACCCGACCGCGGCCGACATGCGCGACGACGCCATGAACCTGATCGCCGCCTCGGCCAAAAAGCTGGTGTCCTTGCTGGCCTTCAGTCGCGTGGCCTTCGGGGGCTCGGCCACGGCGGAAAGTTTCGACACCCGCGACCTGGAGAAACTGACCCAAGGCATCTACGACCACGTACGTCCCGACCTGGATTGGCAGGTCGGGGTCCCGGTGCTGAGCAAGCCGGCGTCGCGGGCGCTGCTCAACCTGGCCCAGCTCGGCGCCGGGGCCCTGCCGACGGGGGGGGTGGCCAGAGTCAACGCCGTCGTCCAGGACGACGCCTACCTGATCGGGGTCGAGGCCCAGGGCGCCCGTGTCCGGCTTCGCCCCGAAGTGGTCCTGGGCTTGAAGGGCGATCGGCTGGCCGAGGGGCTCGGGGGCCATTGGGTCCAGGCCTATTATCTCTACGCCATGCTGAAGGCCGCCGGGGGGCGTGTCGACCATTCGGCGAGCGAGGAACGGATCATCCTGCGCGCCCGCGTCCCGCTTTCGGCGCCGGATCAGGCCGAAAGCGCGTCCTGAACATCGCCCGCGCGGCGATTTGGCCGCCTGCAGGCCCCGCCGGTCCACGGCTCCTTAACCTCGCACCTGCATAAAGTCTAAGGACCGGTGGAGCAGGCTCCGCCCCCTTTGGACTGCGACGGGCGATGGACGACCTGGTGTCAGACTTCGTTTGCGAGGCGTCGGAGGCCCTGGGCGGTCTTCAGGCCGGGGTCGCGCGCCTGGCCGTCGACGGCGCGGACAGCGCCGCGGCGGCGGAAATGCTGCGTCGGTTGCACGGCCTCAAGGGACTTTGCGGCTTCGCCGGCTTCGGCCGGGCCGAAGCCTTGATCCATGCCGCCGAAAGCCTCACGGCGGCCCTCGCCGCGTCGCCGGCGTCGCCCCTGGCCCTTGATGCGCTTAGCCGAACGGTGGGACGTCTTGGCCAGCTCTTCTCCTGGGCCGCCGACCACCATGCCGAACCCGTGGGCGAAGACTCCGACCTGCTCGGGGCCCTGGAGCGCGCCGCGGCCGGGGACCGCGCCCTTCCCGACGGAGATACCGGCGACGACGTCCTCCACCGCTCCGGAACCCAGGCCGCCTGGTCCGGATCGGACCGCCGGACCCGCGCGCCCTGGAGCGGCCTCGACACCCTGGCGCGGGCCCTTGGCGACCAGCTAGGCAAGCGCATCGAGCTGATGGTCGGCGGCGACGATCTGCGGATCGCCCCGGCCGCCGCGCCGGCCCTGCGTTCGGCCCTCATCGCCCTGGTCCGCAACGCCTGCGACCACGGGGTGGAAGCCCCGAGCGAGCGCCGCGCCGCCGCCAAGCCCGCCCTGTCCCTCCTGCGCCTTTCGGTCCATCGCTGCGGCGACGGGGCGATTATCGAGATGGCCGACGACGGGCGCGGGATCGACGCCGCCCACATTCGCGACCACTGCCTGGCTTCCGGACGGCTCGACCCGATCGCCGCCGCGTCGATGGACGAGGCGCAGACCCAGGAGCTGATCTTTTCTCCCGGCGTGACCACCGCGCCTGCACTCACGGCCCTGTCGGGCCGGGGCCTCGGCCTCGAATTGGTGCGTTCGGCGCTGGAGAGCGTCGGCGGAACCGTGGTCGTGGCCTCGACGCCGGGACGCGGCGCCCGCTTTGTCCTGACCTTGCCGAATTCGGCGATCGCCACGTCCGCGGCCCGCAGCCGCGTAGCGGCATGAGACGCGGAGCCTGCCGGTGAAGATCTGCCTCGTCGTCGACGACAGCCGGGTGGTGCGCAAGGTGGCGCGCCGCATCCTGGAGGGCCTGGATTTCGAGATCGCCGAGGCCGGCGACGGCATGGAGGCTCTGGCCTTCTGTCGTGCGGCCATGCCCGACGCCATCCTGCTCGACTGGTCGATGCCGGTGATGGACGGACTGGAGTTCGTGCGCCGCCTGCGCCAGGAGCCCGGCGGCGAGGCTCCGGTAGTGGTGTTTTGCACCAGCGAGAACGAGCCGCTCCGCATCGCCGAAGCCCTCGACGGGGGCGCTGACGAGTACATCATGAAGCCCTTCGACGGCGACATCATCGAGGCGAAGTTCGTCCAGGCGGGTCTGATATGAAGCCTGAGGATCTGGAATTCGTCGCCGCCATGGCCCGTGCGCGAACCGGGCTGATGCTTGGCTCCGAGCGCGCCTTCTTCGTCGAAAGCCGGCTATCGACCCTGGCGCGCCGTGAAGGCCTACCCACCGTGGACGCCCTGGTGGCGCAGCTGCGCGCGGCGCCGGACGAGGCTTTGATCCGCGCCGCGGTGGAGGTGCTGGCTACCCCCGAGACCAGCTTCTTCCGCGACCGTACGCCGTTCGACCATCTGCGCGACGAGGTGCTGCCGGAATTGGCCGCGCGTCGGGGGCGGGTGCGGGTCTGGAGCGCGGGCTGCTCCACCGGCCAGGAGCCCTATTCCCTGGCCATGATGGTCGAGGAACACGGCTCGCGGTTCCCGAACCTGAAGCTCGAGATCGTGGCCACCGACCTATCAACCCGGGCCCTGGAGAAGGCGCAATCGGGGCTCTACACCCAGTTCGAGGTGCAGCGCGGCCTGCCCATCCGGCTTTTGATCCGGCATTTCGAAAAGGCCGGCGACAACTGGCAGGCGTCGGCGCGGCTGCGCCAGACCGTGCGCTGGGGTCGGCTGAACCTGATGAACGACTTCAGCAAGCTCGGCCGCTTCGACGTCATATTCTGCCGCAACGTGCTGAGCTATTTCGATCCCACTGCCCGCCGCGAAGTGCTGAGCCGACTGGCCGTCGCCCTGGCCGAGGACGGCTGTCTGATCCTGGGCGCGGGCGAAGCCGCGGACCTGCCCGAAGCGTTCGAGCCGGCGCGGGGCGGGGCCGGACTCCACCGCCGGAATCCGGGTTACGGCAAGGCCGCCGCCTGAGACGAAGCCAATATCTGCCCTTGCCTATTGGCGCCCTCCGATTGCGGGCCTATATGACGTAACGACTTATGCTCATCGACAGCATAAGCCGCGCCGCGGGTTTTCGCCCCGGCGCTTTTTTGAGGCGCCAGTAATGCTCAAAGTGAGCATAAGGGAGGACGCCAATGGCTGACGGTTTCGTGTCTGGGGCGGATCGCGCATCTTCCTTGCCTTTCACCCCGGCGGTGGAACGGGCCACGGCGCCGATCTGGGAGAAGCTGCGCCATCGGATCACGCCCCTCGAATGGCGGACCAGCGCGCCCCTGATCGCCGAGATCAATCGGCTGAAGCGCGAAAAACAGGCCGTCATCCTGGCCCACAACTACATGACCCCGGACATCTTCCACGGCGTCGGCGACTATGTCGGCGACAGCCTTGGCCTGGCTCGCGAGGCCGCAAAGTCGGACGCCGCGGTGATCGTCCAGGCGGGGGTCCACTTCATGGCCGAGACCTCCAAGATACTCGCGCCGCAAAAGACCGTGCTGATCCCCGACCTGCATGCCGGCTGCAGCCTGGCCTCCTCGATCACGGGGGCGGACGTGCGCCTGATCAAGCAGCGTCATCCCGGCGTTCCGGTTGTGACCTACGTCAACACCACCGCCGAGGTGAAGGCGGAGACCGACATCTGCTGCACCTCCGCCAACGCGGTGCAGGTGGTCGAGCAGGCCGCCGCCTTGTGGGGGACCGACCGGGTGATCCTGATCCCCGACGAGTTCCTGGCCCGCAACGTCGCGCGCCAGACCGCCGTGAAGATCATCGCCTGGCAAGGGCGCTGCGAGGTGCACGAGCGTTTCACGGGCGCCGACATCGCCGACCTGCGCGAGGCCTATCCGGACGCCGAGATCCTGGCCCATCCGGAATGCCCGACCGAGGTGATCGAGGCTTCGGACTTCACCGGTTCGACCGCGGCCATGACCGACTATGTGGCGCGGCGGAAGCCTCGGCGGGTGGTGCTCATCACCGAATGCTCGATGGCCGACAATGTCGCCTGCGACGCCCCGGAGACCGAGTTCGTACGGCCGTGCAACCTGTGCCCGCACATGAAGCGCATCACCCTCGAGAACATCTACCAGACCCTGGTTCATGGGCGTTACGAGGTCGAGGTGGACCCGGCGGTGGCGGTCCGCGCCCGCGCGGCGGTGCAACGGATGATCGACCTGCCGCCGCCCTCGTCGCCGGCGCGCTATGACCTGGTCAAGGCCCGACATCACGTCGATGTCGAGCTGATCTGACGATCCGGTGATAATCTGTCCAGCTTCGGCGAGCGCCTGCCCGCCCGCCTTGAGGGCGCGCTGATGTCCTTCGAACGTATCCGCGTGGACGGGGTGCTGGTGATCGGGGCCGGTCTGGCGGGCCTGAGCGCCGCCTTGGCGGCCGCGCCCCGCCGGGCCGTGGTGATCTCGCCGGCGACCCTCAGCCAGGCCTGTTCCTCGGCCTGGGCGCAAGGCGGGGTGGCCGTGGCGTTCGGGGCGGACGATCGGCCGTCCCTGCATGCGGCCGACACGGTGGCGGCCGGCGCCGGCCTGGTCGATGCAGCCGCCGCCTTGCTGTTGGCCGAGGCCGGACCCGCGGCCGTGCGGCGGCTGGCCGGGCTGGGCGCTCCGTTCGATCGCGACACGGAGGGCCGGTTCGTACAGGGGCTGGAAGCGGCCCATTCCCGTCCGCGCATCGCCCGGGTCAAGGGCGACCAGGCCGGCCGCGCCATCATGGAGACCGTGGCCGCCGCCACCCTCGCCGCCCCGTCGGTCGAGGTGTGGGCGCCGGCTCGGGCCCGGGTCCTGTTGCAGGACGACCAAGGGCGTGTCCGCGGCGCCCTGATCGAACGGGACGGACGGATGGTGGAGGTGATCGCCTCCGCCACCGTGCTGGCCACCGGCGGCGTCGGCGGGCTGTACGCCGTCACCACCAATCCGCCGGCCATCCGCGGCGAGGGGCTTGGGCTGGCCGCCATGGCCGGGGCTGCGATCGCCGATCCGGAGTTCGTCCAGTTCCACCCAACCGCCGTCGAACTCGGCATCGATCCAGCCCCTCTGGCCAGCGAGGCCCTGCGCGGCGAGGGCGCGATCCTTGTCGACGCGTTTGGCGTTCCCTTCATGGCCGCCTACGACCCGCGGGCCGAGATGGCTCCCCGCGACATCGTCGCCCGCGCCATCCACCGCCAGATCGCCAGCGGCCGCGGCGCCTTCCTCGATGCACGCGAAGCCATCGGCGCGGAGTTCCCCGACCAGTTCCCCGGCGTCTTCGCCGCCTGCATGGCCGGCGGGGTCGACCCCCGGATCGACGCCATCCCGGTGGCCCCGGCGGCGCACTATCACATGGGCGGGATCGCCGCCGACCCTCAGGGACGCACGACGCTCGCGGGCCTGTTCGCCGTGGGCGAATGCGCTTCGGTGGGCGTGCATGGGGCCAATCGTCTGGCGTCGAACTCCCTGCTGGAAGCCGCCGTGTTCGGTCCCGAAGCCGGGGCGGCGGCGGCGGCCGAGACGGATCACGGTTCGTCGCCGGCCCCGGCCCGGCCCACTCCGGACTTGTCCGCCCCCGCCTTGCAGCGGCTGCGCCGAGCCATGGCCCGCGACGCCGGGGTGGTGCGGGATGCGGACGGCCTCGGTCGGCTGCTGGCCGAGATCGCCGACATCGAGACGGCTGAAGGCCGGGGTCCGGCCCTGGCGACCGCCCGGTTGATCGCCGCCGCCGCCCTGGCGCGGCAGGAAAGCCGCGGCGCCCACTACCGGGCCGATTTTCCCGAGGCGGGCCAACCGGCGGCCCGCACTTTCATCGACCAGGACCGGGCCGAAGCCATCGCGGCGGCCGCGTCCTCAGCCACGGCTCCCGCCCAATGACGCCTTTGACCCTCACGTCCTTGCCGAGCCTGCTGATCGAGCCCGTGGTCCGCGCCGCCCTGGCCGAGGATCTGGGCCGGGCAGGGGATGTCACCGCCGCCCTGATCGACCCGGCGGCCCGGCTCTCCTGCGCCTTCGCCGCCCGACGGGACGGCCGCGTCGCCGGGCTGGAGTGCGCGCGTCTGGCCTTCGCCTTGATGGATCCGGAAGTCCGCTTCGAGATCGTCCTTGCCGACGGCGGCGACGCCCCGGCGGGCGCGGTGCTGGCGCGGGTGGAGGGAAACGCCCGGGCGATGCTGACGGCCGAGCGCACGGCGCTGAACCTGCTGGGCCGATTGTCGGGGGTCGCGACCCTGACCCGCGCCTATGTCCGGGCGGTGGCGGGGACCCGGGCGCGCATCACCGACACCCGCAAGACCACGCCCGGCCTGCGGGCGCTTGAGAAATATGCGGTGCGCTGCGGGGGCGGGATCAACCACCGGTTCGGCCTCGACGACGCCATCCTGATCAAGGACAACCACGTGGCGGCCTGCGGCGGGGTCGCCGAGGCCCTGACCCGGGCCCGCGCCGTGGCCGGGCACCTGACCCCGATCGAGGTGGAGGTCGACAGCCTCGAGCAGCTCGAACAGGCCCTGCCGTTCGCGCCCCAGGTGGTGATGCTGGATAATTTCAGTCTCGACGACCTGCGCCGGGCCGTGGCCATGACGGCCGGCCGCCTGGTGCTGGAAGCCTCCGGCGGGGTGTCGTTGGAAACGGTCGGCGACATCGCGCGGACCGGGATCGACGTGATCTCCGTGGGCGCGCTCACCCACTCGGCGCCGGTGCTCGATATCGGCCTGGACGCCGTCTAGCGCTTCCGGCGTCGCCGAGACGACGAAGTTGGGCGCCTAGGAAACGGCGGCGAGCTTGCCCTGATCGTCGGTCTTGGCGACCGGGGCGGCGCCGGGCTGGGCGGTTGCGGCCGGGGTCGGGGCGGGGGCGGCCATGGGCTTGGCCGAAATGTCCGCCGGCTTGGCCGCCGTCTTCGGCTGGGCCGCCGACATCACCAACTCCGCCGCGTCCGCGACCGTATTGGCCACCGAAGCGGCCAGGGGCGCCAGCGACAGGCTGGCGTAAACGGGCTGGGCCGTAGCGACCGTTTCGGAGGGCTGGGGTTCGGCGGTGAAGGCCGAACCCGAACCGGCGTGGCCGCCGAGGCGGTAGAACACATGGGCGCCGATTTGGGCGACGCGCATCAGGCCGGGGCCCCAGTTGGTCGCGAGGCTGGCGACGTGGAAGTGGGTGGCGTTGCCCACCTGGGCCATGACAAAGCCGTCCAAGGCGCGGGCGGCGACCTTTTCGGAGCGGCGCCAAGCGTAGCTCTCGACGCGTTTATGCACCGAACCGTCGCAGGCGAAGCTGAACTGGCAACCGCCGTAAGCGGCGCCCTGGAACACCACGCCGCAGACGGTCTTGGGGAAGGAGGGATGGCGGGTGCGGTTCAGCACCACCTGGGCCACGGCCTCCTGGCCGGCGGCGTTTTCGCCGCGGGCCTCATAATAGACCGCCTGGGTGAGGCACTCGAGGTCGCGGGACTCCTCCAACGCGCCGCGCAGACGGAAGGGGCGGGCGGGAGTCACGGGGGTGGAGGCGGTCAGCGAGATCTTGTTCAGGCGGACGGCCGGATCGACGGCGGCCGTCGCGGCGTCGCGCCGGGCCTGAAGGTCGTCGGCGAAGGCGGCGATCCGATCCTCGCGATCCGCGGATTCGGTCCCGGCGGCGGCGTAGGGATCGTGACGGCGGGCGATGGCCAGGGCGTCCGGATCGCGGGTGGCCAGCTCCAGGGCGGACTCGGAATAACCATGCGCCGCGGCGTTGGCCAGACGCTGGATTTGAGCATGTTCGACGGTGGCCCGAGCAAAGCCGCCGACCATATAGGCGCCGCCGGTGGTCAAGCCGACCGCCGCCGCCAAGGCAATAAGACTCCCCGTAGCGCGCGCAAGCGCTGCGCGCGCCGGTAATTGAATAGACAAAGGTAACGTCCCTTGCGACGAGGGCGTTACGCCCCCCGACGGTCACGTTCCGGCTTCAGCCTTTGGAACGGAGGTTCGGCTCAACACGCATAAACTGCGGCCTAGGGCCCTTCATAGCGGGGCAAATGTGGCGAGAATGTGTCAATAAGCCTTAAATCATGTTGCGGCGCAGCAAAGGTCGGCTCGATTCAAGGGCTCTCCAGGACCCTAATAGCTTGGCCATGAAGGGTTAGATATTCCATTGCACTGCAACGATTTGCCCGTGCCACAACTGGGGATAACTGACGATTTCACGTCTGCGCGCATCCCGAAGTCGAGAGGCGTAATTTTTTTCCGACTTATTCGAGCAGATCCTGATGCCGGCTATGGCGACGGATATAGGCGGCCGCATAACTGCACAGGGGGACCACCTTGAGCCCCTCGGCGCGGGCGGCGGCGAGCACACCTTCCATCAACCGCCCCGCCGCCCCCGTCCCCCGCAGAACCGGGGCCGCCTCCACATGGGCAAGAACCAGTCTGCCGTCGATGCGGCGATAGTTGGCGAAGGCCAGTTCGCCCTGTTCTTCAAGCTCGAACCGGCTGCGTTCGGTGTTGTCGATCACGTCCGACATGGCTGGCTCCCGCGCAAGCTGCCGTCCTCAACAGACGCCGGTCGTCTTCGTTCCGATCAGATCAGCCAGGCGCGAGGGCGAGGATAAGGTTGGCCGCGCAGGGCGTAGATCAGGCCGACCACGCAACGGACGATGAACCAGATCCCCGCCAGCGCCCAGATGCCGTGGGCCACAGGGATGAAGGCGAACCCGATCAGGACGATCGCCAGCACCACGCCGATCAGGAAGACCACGCCGCCCAGACCCGCCCAGGCCAGGCCGATCCACAGGGTCCTGATCTGGAACACGTAGTGCGACCGCGCGATCTCCCCCGCGCCGCCCTTCTTCACATAGGCCAGGATCAACCCGAAGAGCCCGAGGCCGAGCAGGTCGAGGACATAGCCCACGATCGGAGCGATGAGGTCGTCGTCGAAACGACGGGGAACGGGTTCGGACACGCGGGGGTCTCCCAGGACCGGATGGCCCCAAGGGGGATTTAGGGGCGTCCCGACCGATTGCAACGGCTAAGCCCGGCGGACCACGATGGAGACCCCGGCGGCGGCGGCGCCGACGATGGCCTGGGGCTTCTCCACCCGCACCTTGGCGCTGGTCACCCGGGGGTCGGCGAGGCAGGCCTCGGCCAGGCGTTGGGCGTAGGTTTCGACCAGATCGATGTGTCCCGTGGCGGCCACACGGCGGGCGGCGGCGGCCAGGGTCTCGTAGTTGATGGTTTCGGCCAGAGCTTCCACCTCGACGGGGTCGAGGGCGACCTCCAGATCGACCACCAGCGGCTGGGGCTGTCCACGCTCATGCGGATAGACCCCGATCTCGGCTTCGATGGCCAGGCCGCGGACGAAGACGTCCAGGGTGGCGTAGACGATCTTGGAGTTGGACAACGGAGCGGCCTTCGGCTGGGGGAGGCGGTCAGTCGCCCAGGATGTCGGGAGTCTTCCACGCCAGATGCTGGCCGGCGTCGACGGCGATCATCTGTCCGGTGACGGCGCGGGCGTCAATCAGGTAGCGGGCGGCGGCGCAGATGTCCTCGACCTTGGCGCCGTGACCCAGGAGGGTGCCGGCCGCCTCGGCGGCCAGGCCTGCCTCGCCGTGGATCGGGTTGGGCAGGGTGGGGCCGGGACCGATGGCGTTGACCCGCACCCGCGGCGCCAGGGCCTGGGCCAGCATGCGGGTGGCGGTCCACAGGGCCGCCTTGGACAGGGTGTAGGTGAAGAATTGGGGGTTCGGCTTCCACACCCGCTGGTCCAGCAGGTTGAGGATCGAGGGATCGTCGCCCTCGCCTCCCGCCGCCTGGGCCGCGAAGGCTTCGGACAGGACGACGGGCGCGCGCAGATTGGCTTCCATATGCGCGTCCCAGCTCTCGCGGGACAGGCCGCCAACCCGGTCGTCACGGAAGAGGGAAGCGTTGTTGATCAGGAGCGTCAGCGGCCCGACGGCGGCGACGGCCGCGTCGATCAGGCCGGCCGTTTCGCTTTCCCGCGCCAGGTCGGCCTTGACCAGGGCGGCGCGTCCGCCCCCGGCCGCGATCCCGGCGACCAGGGCCTCGGCGTCGGCGCAGTCTTCGCGGAGATGGATGGCGACAGCGTAGCCGGCCTCGACAAGCGTCAGGACCAGCGCGCGACCGATCCGCCGCGCCCCGCCGGTGACCAGGGCTGCGCCCCGTCTGCCCGCCGGCTTCATGGCGTCCGGCCGGTTCAGTCGGGGCGGCCGAACTCGTAGACGTTCACCGCGACCACGGCGACGATGAAGATCAGGATCGGCAGGAGGGCTTCCATCAGGGGGCCTTTTGGAACGGTGGACCTTCGCCCGCTTTAGCCGCGGCGCCGTCGCCCCGCAAGCTCCGGTCTCGACAGGACGATGGAGCCGAGCTTAATGCGGCGCATGCTCTGGCGACGTCGCATCGAGCCGATCTTAAGGCCGCTGTTCCATGTCTGGTTTCGGACCACCCGTGGGCTGACCCTCGGCGTGCGCGGCCTGGTTCTCGACAGCCAGGGCCGGGTGCTGCTGATCGAGCACACCTACATCCACGGCTGGCATCTGCCCGGCGGCGGCGTGGAGCGCGGCGAGACGGCCGAGCAGGCGCTGGGCCGCGAACTGGTGGAGGAGGCGGGGGTGACCCTGACCGGACGGCCGCAGCTGGTCTCGATCCATAATCACGACCGCCGCCATCGCGGCGACCACGTGCTGGTTTACCGCTGCGAGGCCTGGGAGGCCTGCCCGCCTACCGCCCGCGGCGAAATCCACCAATGCGGCTGGTTCGACCCGCAGGCCTTGCCGGAGGGAACCACCGCCGCCACCCGCGCCCGGATCCGCGAAGCCCTGGGCGGCGAGCCGGCGCACCCCCTGTGGTGAGCCGGCCGCTTGGGCCTATATCTGGGCCATGACCGACGAGACCGTCATCGGGGCCGCCTCCACCTTGTCGGGGATGGCGCTGATCGCCGACGAAGTGAAGCGCCTGCCCGACGCGCCCGGCGTCTACCGGATGCTCGGGGACGAAGGCGAGGTGCTCTACGTCGGCAAGGCGCGCTCGCTGAAGAAGCGGGTGGTCCAGTACGCCCAGGGCCGATTCCACACCCAGCGTATCGCCCACATGGTCCACCTGACGCGCGCCATGGAGTTCGTCACCACCCGGACCGAGACCGACGCCCTGCTGCTCGAGTCCAACCTGATCAAGCAATTGAAGCCCCGCTTCAATGTGGTGCTGCGCGACGACAAGAGCTTTCCCGAGATCCTGCTGCGCCGCGACCATCCTGCGCCTCAGATCAGGAAGCACCGGGGGGCCCATACCGTCCAGGGCGACTATTTTGGCCCGTTCGCCTCCGCCTGGGCGGTCAACCGCACGCTGAACACCCTGCAGAAGGCGTTCCTGCTGCGCTCGTGTTCGGACAGCGTGTTCGACAGCCGCACCCGCCCCTGCATGCTGCACCAGATCCGTCGTTGTTCGGCCCCCTGCGTCGAGCTGATCAGCGAAACCGGCTATCTCGAGCTGGTGGAGGAGGCCCACGACTTCCTCCGGGGCAGGAGCCAGGCGGTGCGCGACCGGCTGTCCGGCGAGATGCAGAGCGCGTCCGACGCGCTGGAGTTCGAGACCGCCGCCCGGATCCGCGACCGCATCAGGGCGCTCGCGTCCATTTCGGCCGAACAGGGGATCAATCCCGAGACGGTGGACGAGGCCGACGTCTTCGCCCTTTTCGCCGAGGGGGGGCAGGCCTGTGTCCAGGTGTTCTTCTTCCGCGCCGGCCAGAACTGGGGCAACCACGCCTACTTCCCCCGGGTGGATCGGGCGGACGGGGACGCCGAAATCCTCGACGCCTTCCTCGGCCAGTTCTACGCCGACAAGCCGATCCCCCGCCTGATGCTCCTGTCCCACGACGTGCCCAACCGGGACCTGCTGGCCGAAGCCTTCTGCCTGCAACGAGGCGCGAAGGTGGAGATCGTCGTCCCCAAGCGGGGGGAGAAGCGCGAGCTCGTGGCCCACGCCTTGGCCAACGCCCGCGAGGCCCTGGGGCGGAAGCTGGCCGAGAGCTCCGCCCAAGGGAAGCTGTTGGAGGGCGTGTGCGAGGTGTTCGGCCTGGAGGGGCGCCCGGAGCGGATCGAGGTCTACGACAACTCCCACATCATGGGGACCAACGCGGTGGGCGGCATGATCGTGGCTGGCCCCGAAGGGTTCGCCAAGAACCAATATCGCAAGTTCAACATCAAGGACTCCGAGCTCACCCCCGGCGACGATTACGGCATGATGAAGGAGGTGCTGCGCCGCCGTTTCTCGCGCCTGGTCAAGGAAGAGGAGGAGGGGGCGGCCGCGCCCCGGCCCGACCTCGTCCTGATCGACGGGGGCGCCGGCCAGCTCGCCGCCGCGCGGGAGGTGGTGGAGAACCTTGGGCTGCACGACATCGTGGTGGCGGGCATCGCCAAGGGACCGGATCGGGATGCGGGCCTGGAGCGCTTCTTCATCCCTGGGCGCGAGCCGTTCATGCTCGATCCCAAGAGTCCGGTCCTCTACTACCTGCAGCGCCTGCGCGACGAGGCGCACCGGTTCGCCATCGGCAGCCACCGGGTCCGGCGCAAGATGGACATGACCAGAAGCCCCCTCGACGAGATCGAGGGGGTGGGACCGGGCCGCAAACGCGCCCTGTTGCACGCCTTCGGTTCGGCGCGGGGGGTCAGCCGCGCCGCGGTCGCCGACCTGATGACCGTGGAGGGTATCAGCCAGCCCCTGGCCGAGCGCATCCACGCCTTCTTCCGCAAAGGGTGAAACGCCGCCGCATCCCGGCGGAGGCGGGTATGGGCAGTCGTCAGGCCGGCCGCTCGACGGGGCGGCCCTCGCCCTCCACGGCCGCCGTCGTCCCGCCGATACGCCAGGCTGCGCGAGAGGCGCTCCAGTAGTTCCACAGGGCCGCCAGCACCGCGCCGGCGAAGCCGGAGGCGATCCAGTGGCCGCCCAAGCGATCGAGGCCTGCGGCGGCGGCCTCGCCGATCACGGCCCCTCCCGCGCAGGAGAGATAGAAGGCCATGAGGCCCCGGCCGAGTTCGCGGCCCTTCAGGCGCAGGTCGCGGAAGGTCAGGGCGTTGTTAAAGAAGAAGTTCGAGGTCATGGCGGTCAGGATCGCCATCGCCTGGGCCAGCCAGAACGGCGCCCCTATGATCCCGCGCGTCGCCGACAGGGTGGCGAGGTGGACCAAGAGGCCCGTGGCCCCGACGCAGGCGAAAAGGGTGAAGCGCGACGGGATGGCCCCGCCGCTGCGCTTTTCGATCAGGAGGGCGGCGAGTTCGGCCACCACCCGGATGTCGAGCTTGGAGCTTCCGCCCGCCCGGGCCCGGAGGCTGGCCGGTAGTTCGACCACCTTGGGCCTGCGCCCGCCCGAGGCCATCAGGTCGGCCAGGATCTTGAAGCCGACGCCCGAGAGCTTGGAGCGCGAGGCCTCATACCAGGGGCGGGTCATGACGAAGAAGCCGCTCATCGGGTCGGTGGTCCTGGCCCCCAGGGCAAGGCAGGCCGCCAGGGTCGCGGCCCGGCTGCCCAGATGGCGCAGGGGGGCGAGGCCGGAGGGTCCTTCCGCGACGTAGCGACTGGCCACGGCCAGGTCGGCGCCGTCCTCGGCCAGGCGCGCGGCCAGCCGGGGCAGGAGGGCCGGATCGTGCTGGCCATCGCCGTCCATGATGGCCAGAGCCTCGCCCCTGGCCGCGTCCCAGCCGGCGATGGCGGCCGAAGCCAGGCCGCGGGCCCCTTGGCGACGGATCAGGCGGATGGCGGGGTTGACGGCGGCGAAGGCGCGGACCACCGCGGCCGTGCGGTCGTCGGCGGAATCGTCGACCACCAGGATTTCGTGGCCAAGGTCAGAGAGCGCCGCGGCCGTCTCGCGCAGAAGGGCCCCGATCGCCTCCGACTCGTCCAGGGTGCAGATGACGAGGGAAAGGCAGGGGGGCGGTTCGGCTCGTCTCATGCCGCCAAGGCTAACCCGGATCTGGTTAGGGCAAGGTTGCCTTGGGTCGCGAATCCGCGCCGGACCACAACCATGAGCACGGCCAACACCACGGGCGGGCCCAGCGGCAGTCCGAAATGGGCGGCGAGCGCCCTGGAGACCAGCGGCAGCAGGAAGCCGGCCGAAAGCACCAGCTTCTCCCAGGGCAGGAAGCCCGTGCGTTCCGCCCGGCCCAGCACCCAGGCGAGCGGCACGGCCAGCAGGATCAGGTCGTAGTCGAGCAGGAAGGGGCTGGCGAGCAGCGCGGCGGCGATCAGGGCGGGCCCCAGCGCGTCGGGATCTTCGCCCTTGCGCGCCAGGCGGACCAGCAGCCAGGCGGCTCCCACGGCGACCACGGCCTGGCCGCCATAGGCCAGGGCCAGCGGCCCGCGCCATAGCCGGACAGCGGCGAAGACGCTCTGCATCTTCTCGTTGCCGACCAGGTTCTGTTCCAGGGCCGCACGGGCCATCGGCGACACCGCCAGGAATCCGCGCCAGACGTCGAGGCCGAAAGCCAGGATGGAGGCCGCGACCAGCGCCAGCACCGCCCCGGCGGCGGCGAAAATCGACTTCCAGCGTCCGGATGCGAGCAGGGCCACGGGGATCAGAAGCCCAAGGTGCGGCTTGAAGATCAGGGCGCCGAAACACAGGCCCGCCAGGATCGGCCGCCCGCGCATCATCAAGGCCCCGCCGCCCATCAGGGCCGCGGTCAAAAAGCCGTTCTGGCCGTGGCCGATGTTGATGAGGACCGCGGGAAAGGCCAGCACCGGCAGGGTGAGGCCCGTCGTCTTGCCCCAGGCCGCCCGGGCGACCCGCCAGTAGGCGTAGCCGGTGGCCCCCAGCCAAGCGGCGAGCGACGCCAGATATGGCAATAGCGCCAGGGGCAGGCAGATCAGCAGAAACACCGGCGGATAGAAGAAGGCCGAATAGCCGACGTCGGCGCCGCCGAAGATCGACCGCTCCAGGGCGGCGTGGGCCGGCAGGTCGTAGACCGACAAAGGGCGCCCGCTCAGGGCCAGCTTCGAGGCGGCCCAGAAGCTGGTGAAATCGGTGCCGAGCGGCTTGCCCAGGGGGTCAAGGCCGCCGTGCGAGGCCGCCACCCAGCCCAGGCCCGCGATCAGGGCGACGACGGCGAAGATCAGGCTGTAGGCCCGGGCCCGCTGGCGGTCGAACCAGGTCGCATCGCGAAGGAAGGCGAGGACGGTGTCGCAAGAGGGCATGGAATTGGGTCTGTGGCTTCCCGATCCTTCCAGCCTGCGCCCAAGTGCTGGAGGAAATCTGAACAGTGACGAGTCGGTCGATGTTTTATAGTTTATTTAATAAATTCAATAAATTGAAGGGGGTCCCGTTTAATCGGGGGTCGCTGTCAATCCGGGCTGGGGGACGCGCGGGAAGCCTGAATGGGCGCCGCGCGTCCCGGTCGCCGGGCGGCAAATCAAAACGGCCGCACGAACAGGAGGCTGGTCAGGGCCAGCATGGCGATGAGGGCGCCGTTGCCCAGCAGGGTCGCGGCTGTGGTGGAACGTTGGAGGAAGGTCTTCACGGCGGTTCTCCTGGATACGGACGGGATCGCCCGATGCAGTGAGATTGCGCGGCCAAGTTTGAACCCTGATGCCGGCCGCATTTCCGCAACCGCTACGCGCCGGCAAACAGCGGGACTGAATAAGGCAGGACCGCCCAAATTCTGAATCGCCACATAAACCGAATTGTATCAATTGGTTGTGCCCAGCTCTAAGGCGCGTGTCCGCCTCCGGCGCGTTGTAATCCAGCAACAAGTTGCAGCTTGGCCATTGAGGCGGCGAGGTGTCCGGCCTGCGATCCGCCAGGCCGCTTGGCCCCCGGATCGCCGGGGCGCCTCGCCATCGGGGCGGCGGACCACTACATTGGCGCCATGCCTCTGGACACCCTGGACGCCAGCCGCGCCGAGACCCGCGCTGCGTCCGCCGTAAACCTGCCGTCCCGAACCCGCGTGGTCGCCGCCATGTCGGGGGGAGTCGACTCGACTGTGACCGCGGCCCTGCTGGCCCGGGCGGGCTACGACGTGGTCGGCGTGACCCTGCAGCTCTACGATCACGGCGCGGCGGTGAAGAAGGCGGGGGCCTGTTGCGCCGGCCAGGACATCCGAGACGCGCGCCAGGCGGCCGAACGTCTCGGCATCCCCCACTACGTGCTCGACTACGAAAGCCGGTTCCGCCAATCGGTGATCGACGACTTCGCCGACGCCTATCTCAGGGGCGAAACCCCGATCCCCTGCATCCGCTGCAATCAGACGGTGAAGTTCCGCGACCTGGTCGAGGTGGCGCGGGAACTCGGGGCCGAGGCCATGGCCACCGGCCATTATGTGCGCCGGGTCGAAGGTCCGCATGGACCGGAGTTGCATCGGGCGGCCGATCCCTCGCGGGACCAGAGCTATTTCCTGTTCGCCACGACCCGCGAGCAGCTGGCCTTCCTGCGTTTCCCCTTAGGCGACCTGCCCAAGACCGAAGTACGCGGCGTGGCCGCCGAACTCGGCCTGTCGGTGGCGACCAAGCCCGACAGCCAGGACATCTGTTTCGTCCCGGAGGGCCGCTATTCGACCCTGATCGACAAGCTGCGTCCCGACGCGGCCGGGGCGGGGGAGATCGTCCACATGGACGGCCGGGTGCTCGGCCGCCACGAGGGCGTCAGCCGCTACACCGTCGGCCAGCGGCGGGGACTGAACGTGGCGGTGGGCGATCCCCTGTTCGTGGTCCGGCTGGAGCCGGCCGAAAAGCGCGTGGTCGTCGGTCCGCGCGAGGCTCTGCTGACCGCCTCCCTCCGGCTGAAGGAGACCAACTGGCTGGGCGACGAAGCGACCATCGAAGCCGCCGCCGCGAGCGGCTTGCCGGTGCTCGCCCGCGTGCGCTCGACCCGCGATCCTGTCCCCGCGCGGCTGGTGCTGCAGGACGGCGTCCCGGCCGTGCTGTTCGAGGCGCCCGACGAGGGCGTATCGCCGGGCCAGGCCTGCGTGCTCTACGCCGTCGACACCCCCAGCCGTGTGCTGGGCGGCGGCTTCATCGCCTCGACGACGCCGGCCGCCTAGATCGCGGATGAGAATGCGGCAAGTTCTTCTGAGGACGCCGCTAAGGGACCTGTGACCAAGCCTGTGCCGGGAGCGGCTCAGCTCATCCGCTCCGCCGGCTTGGGTGGATCTTCCGGCAAGGGGATGAATTCGGCGTCGTCCCCGGGCGGCAGGCTCATCCGGCCGGCCTTCCAGTCCGCCTTGGCCTGTTCGATCCGTTCCTTGGACGAAGAGACCAGGTTCCACCAGATGTGGCGCGGCCCGACCGGCTCGCCCCCCAGCACCATCACCACCGCCTCGGTCTTGGCCACGACGGTCGGCCGTGCGCCGTCCTCGAACACCGCCATCTGGCCCGCGTGCAGGGCGCGGCCGTCGATCTCCACCGACCCCGAGACCACATAGGCGGCGCTCTCGGTATAGCCCGGCGGGGGCGCGGCCTTGGCCCCCGGCTGCATGATCCAGTGCAGGTAGAACAGGGGCGAATGGATCTGCACCCCCGCTTTGGCTCCATAGGCCTCGCCCGCGATCAGCCGCCCCCACAGCCCGTCCTGCTGGTAGGTCGGCAGGTCGGCCTCGGGATGGTGATGGAAGGACGGGTCGATCTCCTCGGCCTCGACGGGCAGGGCGACCCAGGCCTGCAGGCCGTGCATCGGCCCCCCGTGGATGCGGATCGTAGGGTCGGTGCGTTCGGAATGGACGATGCCGCTGCCGGCGGTCATCCAGTTGACCTCGGCCGGCCGGATCGCCTGGGTGAAGCCCAGGTTGTCCCGGTGCACGATCTCGCCCTCGAACAGATAGGTCAGGGTCGACAGGCCGATATGCGGGTGCGGGCGGACGTCGATCCCCATGCCGGGATCGAACGCGGCCGGCCCCATGTGGTCGAGGAAGGTGAAGGGCCCGACCATGCGGCGGGCGTGGAAGGGCAGGATGCGCCCGACCTCAAAGCCGCCCAGGTCCTTTTTCTGGGCGTCGATCACCAGGGCGATCATGGACGCTGCTCCTTCGTGAGGGGGGCGGTCGCCAGCCCGAGGGGGATCGCGGTGGAGTTCTTGACGCTGCGCATGACGATCCGGCTCTGCACATTGGCGACCAGGCCCAGGGACAGGACCTTCTCGCGCAGGAATTCGTCGAAGGCGTGCATGTCGCGGGTGATGATCCGCATCACATAGTCGGCTTCGCCCGTGACTGTGGCGCACTGCACCACCTCGGGCCAGCCGGCGACGGCGGCCTCGAAGGCGTCCAGGTTGTCCTTGGTCGGCAGGGAAAGTTTCAGGGTGGCGTAGACCTCGAAGCCCAGCCCCAGCTTCTCGCGGTCCAGGAGGGTGGCGCGCCCCTTGATGACGCCGATCTCCTCCATCCGTTTGATCCGTCGCCAACAGGGCGACGACGACAGGCCGACCCGCTCGGCCACCTCGGCCACGGACAGGCCGGCGTCTTCCTGGATCAGAGCCAGGATGTGGGCGTCCACCGCGTCCAGGGCTTCGGGCAAGCTGTTCCTCCAGGCCGGGCTTCCCGCCGGATCCCATTCCGGCGTAGCGGAAGGACGCGGCGCAACCCGGCGATGTCTTCAGCCCTATCTTGGCCTTGGGGACTGGAAACGCAAAGCGAGCCGCGCTCATTAGGTAGAGGACGGCAAAGGCGCAACGATGACGGCTTTCGACTTCGACGCGGTGGTGGTGGGCGCAGGTGCGGTGGGATTGGCGACCGGCTACGCCCTGGCGCGGCGGGGCCTCTCGGTCGTGGTGCTGGAGGCCGAAAAGGCGATCGGCCAGGGCGTCTCCTCGCGCAATTCCGAGGTGGTGCACGGGGGACTCTATTATCCCACCGGATCCTTGCGGGCGCGGCTGTGCGTGGCGGGCCGGCGGGCGCTCTACTCCTTCCTGGAAAAGCACCAGGTCGCCTTCGACCGCTGCGGCAAGCTGGTGGTCGCCACCCATGACGGCGAGATCCCCAAGATCGAAGCGGTGGCCCGCCAGGGCGAGATCAACGACGTCGAGGGCCTGACCTGGCTGAGCGGCGCCCAGGCCATGGCGATGGAGCCGGCCTTGCGGGCGGTCGCCGCGGTGCTGTCTCCGGAAAGCGGGGTGTTCGACAGTCACGGCTACATGCACGCCCTGAAAGGCGAGATCGAGGACCATGGCGGGGCCGTCGCCCTGGGCGCGCCGTTCGAGGGGGCCGAGCCGCTTCCCGGCGGCGGCTTCGCGGTGCGAGCCGGGGGCGAGCATCCCACCGGTCTGACCACTCTGTATCTGGTCACCGCCGCCGGACTTGGGGCTCAGGAGGCGGCCGCCCGCATCGAGGGCTTCCCCGCGGCGAAGATTCCAGCGCGCCACCTGGGCAAGGGCAATTATTTCGCCCTGGTCGGCAAGGCGCCGTTCTCGCGCCTGGTCTATCCGCCGCCGATCCCGGGGGCTTTGGGCGTCCACTATCGCCGCGACCTTGGGGGGCAGGCCCGGTTCGGGCCCGACCTCGAATACGTCGACGCCATCGACTACCGGGTGGAGACCGAGCGGCTGCCGGGCTTCTACGACTATGTCCGCCACTTCTGGCCGGGCCTGCCGGACGGGGCCCTGGTCCCCGACTACGCCGGCATCCGGCCCAAGATCCACGGCCCCGGCGAGCCCCAACCCGACTTCCGCCTTGACGGGCCTGGCGTGCATGGGCTGGAAGGGCTGGCAGCCATGTTCGGCATCGAAAGTCCCGGCCTCACCGCCTCCCTGGCCATCGGCGAGGAGGTGGCGACCATCCTTGGCCTGGGGACCTAACCCGGCAGCCGGATCACCGCCCTCAGCCCGCCCATCGGACTGCGGTCCAGGGTGACGTCGCCGCCGTGGCCGCGGGCGACGTCGCGGGCGATGGCGAGGCCCAGGCCCACCCCCTTCAGGTTCTGGTTGCGCGCCTCGTCCAGGCGCGAGAAGGGCCGGAACGCCTCTTCATATTGCTCGGGCGCTATGCCCGGGCCGTCGTCGTCGATCAGGATCTCCACCCCGCCGGCGGCGCGCGCGCGGGCGGCGACCTGGACGTGTTCGCCATGGACGGCCGCATTCATCACCAGATTGGCCAGGGCCCGCTTGAGCGCATTGGGCCGCACGCTGGCCGACAGCGCGGGATCGGCCGCGACGGCGACGTCGGCGCCGGTCCGGGCGGCGCCCTCGCTCACCTCCTGGATCAGGTCGCGGATGCCCACCACCTCCACGGCTTCGCCCCCCTGGCCGCGAGCGAAGGCGAGGTATTCGTCGATCATGTGCTCCATCTCGGACAGGTCGCGCTTCATCGCCTGGACCCGAGCGTCGGGGCGCGCCAAGGCCAGTTCCAGCTTCAGCCGGGTCAGGGGCGTGCGCAGATCATGGCTGACCGAGGCCAAGAGCGTGGTGCGCTGGTCGATATAGCGTTGGATCCGCTCCTTCATGGCGATCAGGGCGGCGGCGGCCTGGCGCACCTCGCGGGCGCCGTGCGGCTTGAAGCTGGGGGCCTCGACACCCCGCCCGAAGGCGTCGGCCACTTCGGCCAGGCGCTCGATGGCGCGCACCTGGTTGCGGATGAACAGCACCGCCACCAGGGTCAGCAGTACGGTCGCCCCGGTCAGCCACAGGATGAAGACATGGCCGCGGGCGGCGAAGGCCCTGTCCTTAGGGGCGATGATCCTGAGGGCGCCGCCCGGGGCGGCGACGCGGATGTCCACGTAGGCGGGATAGCGGGTGGCGTCGAGCCAGTAGGGTTGCTGCAGCCGTTCGTCCAGGGCGTTGCGCAGGGCCTGGTCGAACACCGGCAGGACCGAATCCCGCCGGCCCACCGGCAGGCCCTGGCCCTCCTGCAAGGCGATGGAGAGCGATTGGGTCCGTTCGGCCCGGTCGGCGATGCGCGACAGGTTTTGCGGGGTCGGCTGCTCCAGATAGGCGCTGACGTCCCAGGCCACGTCGCCGGCAAGGCTCTCGGACAGCTGGGAGGTCACGGTCTGCCAGTGCGCCTCGAAGAAGGCCCAGGTCACCGCCACCTGCATCATCGCCACCGGGAGGATGATGATCAGCAACGATCGTCCGAACAGGCTGGTCGGCAGCCACCGCTTGATGCGCAGGGGCCAGAAGTGGCCGAGGCGGAGTCCGGCTTTCATCGCCCACCCCTTTGCGGAGAGGGGATTTGCGGGACGGTCCGCATCAGTCCGGCGCCAGCATGTAGCCCACGCCGCGCACGGTCTGGAGATAGCGGGGATTGCGCGGGTCGGCTTCGAGTTTGCGGCGCAGGCGGGTGACCTGCACGTCGACGGCGCGTCCGCTGGCTTCGCCGCCTTCTGCCGCGTCCAGGGCCAGGTCCAGGCGATCCACCGCGGTGTGGGGCGCAGCGGCCAGGCGCCTCAACAGCTTGGCTTCGCCTTCGGTCAGTCGCACCGGCGCCCCGGCCAGCAGCAGCTCTCCCCGGTCCAGGTCGAACGCGTGGGCGCCGAGCGAGATATGACGCGGTCCGTCGCCACGGCCGGCGCGGCGCAGGATGGCCTCGATCCGCAGCAGCAGCTCCTGCGGCTCGAACGGCTTGGACAGGTAGTCGTCGGCGCCGGCGCTCAGACCGGCGATGCGGTCGTCGGCGAGTCCGCGGGCGGTGAGGATCAGCACCGGCGTGCTTCCCGCCCGTCGCACCCAGCCGGTAAGGCTCAGCCCGTCCTCCCCCGGCATCATCACGTCCACGACCAGCAGATCGAAATCGAGCAGGCTCATCAGCCGGCGGGCCGAGGCGGCGTCGCCGGCGGCGGTGACGCGGAACCCCGCGCGGGCAAGGTATTCCTTGAGCAGTTCCCGGATGCGGTCGTCGTCGTCGACCACCAGCAGGTGACGACCCCGGCCGGCGGGGGAGGCGTTCAAGACCCGGTCCCCGGCGGCGGATTGCGCGGCGCGTTGCGGGGTCCGGCCACGGCGGCGAGAATCCGGTGGGCTCCGCCGACTGCGTCGAGGCCGCCGCTGCGATAGGCTCGGGTGAGGACGTTACGCAGCCGTTCCGACACCCGGTCCTCGAAGGCGGTCCCCTCGGCGGTCAGCCGGGCCGGGCGTCGTCGCGCATCCGCGTCGCCAGCGCTCTTTTCAACATAGCCCGCGGCTTCCAGATCGCGCAGCACCCGGCTGGCGCCCTGCTTGGACAGGCCGGTCAGGCGGGCCAAGTCCTGCACCCCAAGGCCGGGGCGCCGCTTGAGCAGGAAGGCGGCGCGCCAGTGCCCGCGACCCAGGCGGCTGGAGTGGCCGGCCAGGGCGGCGTCGGCCGCCGACGCCAGCGCCGCGTCCGCCAGCACGAACAGTTCGAGCGCCGCGTCCAGCTCTTCGTCGCGCAGGAACAGGCGCGCCTCGGCGCCAAGGGGGCTGGGGGCCAGACTCACGATTGAGGACACCTAAGCTGATCCATATTCCGAACGCCCGCCGCTTCCCCCAGGTCCAGCCCAGGATTAAGCCGCAGCGTGGCGGAGATCGATCAGGGCCGCAAGCAGACGCCGCCAGGGTTCAAGATCCCAGGCCCTTGTGCGCCGCAAGGGCGTACTCCCAGCCGGTCCACAGGGTGATGAGGGCGGCGAGCCAAAGGAGGATGTCGGCGCCGAGCCGCAACGGCCCCTGGTCGGCCAGGGCGACGGCCAACAGGGCCACAGACAGGGCGATCAGCTGGATGGTGGTCTTCCACTTGGCCAGGGGGGTGACCGGGAACGTCAATCCCCGGGCGCCGCCGACCTCGCGCAGGCCGGAAACGAAGAATTCGCGGAACAGGATCAGGCCGCCGGCGACGACGATGGACGGGCGCGGGTCCAGCGCGGCCAAGCCGAGCACCGCGCCGCAGACGGCGATCTTGTCGGCGATCGGGTCGAGCATGGCGCCCCAGGGCGACTGGGCGTTCCATCGGCGCGCCAGCCAGCCGTCGAAATAGTCGGTGACGGCGGCGAGCAGGAAGGCGGCGAAAGCCCACAACTCCACCGCCCGGCGGGTATGGGCGCTCGGGGCGCCCTGCTGACCGGGCAGCACGCCGGCGGCGGCGGCGAGGCCGAGGAAGACGGCGATCGAAAAGATGATCCGAGCGCCGGTCAGCAGATTGGGGATGTGCTTCTTCAACAGACGCTCCTGGAGCCTTGGATCAGGTGAAATCAACCTGGCCGGCAAAAGGCTCCATCTTCAAGCGTCTTGAGCGCCATGGCCGCCTTGGCGGGCTGCATCAGCCGTTGGCCGTGGGCGCCAGTATATTCAGCAGCGACGACGCCTTCAGGGTCGAGAACGCCTGCGCCGAGGCCTGCAGCGCGGTCTGGGACAACTGCAGCTTCGACAACGCCTCGCCCATGTCCACGTCGGTGATGCCCATCAGCACCCCGCCCAGCGCCGTCTGCCGGTCGACCAGCGCGGTCTGGGTGGCCGCGACCCGGTTCTGCGCCCCGCCGTTCTGGGCCACGGCCGTGTTGAGGCCGTCGTAGGTCGAGTCGAACTGGGCCAGCATGCCGGTCAGGGCGGTTTGCTGGGCCTGGGTCAAGGTCCCGCTCAGCGGGCCGCTGCCGCCTTGGTTGAGCGCCTCGACGGCTTGCAGGGCCTGGAACAGCGGCTGGCCGAGGTTCGAGGCCAAAAAGCCGGTGGTCACGGTCTGCTTGTCGTCGAGCCGGCTGGTGGCGACCTGCTGGTCGTTGGAGAACAGGCCGGGGATGCTCGGGGCTGCGGTCAGGTCGGCCAGGGTCAGGGACCCCACCGGGGCGGTGCCTGACTGGCTGCCCGCGAACAGATAACGGCCCTGGTAATTGCTGTTCAGCGAATCCGTGGCCTGGCTCAGATAGCCCTGCAGCGTCGTCATCAGCCCGGTGGCGCTGCCGGTGGCGATGGCTTCGGCGATGGCGTTGCGGGCCCCCTGGGCGGAATCGGCCAGCTGGCTCAGGGCCTGGTCCTGTACGGTCAGGGTCGAGGACAGGCTCTTGGCGTTCTCGACGTAGCTGTCGATCCGGCTCGACAGGCTCCGGGTGGCGGCGAGGGTGTCCGCCTGGATGCCGAAGCCCTTCAGGTCGGAGGCGACCTTGCCGGTCGACACCTGGGTCTGGGCGTCGTTCTGCCGGCTCTCGGCGCTCAGGATATTGAGGAGCGCCGATTGGTAGACGCCGGAGGTTGAGACGCGTTCCATGGGGTCCGTCCTCAGTGGGTCATGTTCAGCAGGGTGTCATACATGTCCTTGGCGGCCTGGATCATGCGCGCCGAGGCGTTGTAGGCCTGCTGGTAGGTGGTGAGCTGCAACAATTCCTGGTCGAGGTTGACCCCTTCGACGCTGGAGCGACGGGCGTCCGCTTCGGTGGCGATGGCCGCCGCCGAAGTCTTGGCGGAATCCGCCGCGGCGGCCTTGCGTGCGATGGCGCCGGCGACCCCGGCGGCATAGTCGGTCAGGGTCTGGGTGACCTTGCCCGTCGATCCCGCGGCGTCGAAGGCGATGACGCCTTGGCCGGCCTGCGACAGGGCGTCGGCGCCGCGGGCGTCGCCCGACCCCAGGGCTGGGGTTCCCGCCGCGGCCGAAAGGTTGAGCTGGGCCAAGGCGAGGAGGGAAGGGTTCTGGGCGATGTCGGCGCGAACCGAGAAGGACGCGGTCCGTTGGGATCTGGCGGCCGGGTCCAGGCCGAAGAAGCTCGACATCGACTGGCTGCCGATGGTGCGGGAGGTCAGGTCCTGCTCGACGCCAAGGGTGACTCCGGAACCCGCCGTGGGGGCGAACGACATCTCCCCGTTGGCGTCGAGGGAGAAGGACCCGTAGAGCCCCACCCCGCTCGCCGGCGAGTTCAGCGCGTTCAGCAGGTCGTTCATGGTCGGCGCGCCTGCGCCCGGCACGGCGACCGCGACGTTGGTGATGCGCGCGCCGTCCGCGCCGATGACGCTGAAGGTGATCTTGCCGCCGGGGACGAAGCCGTTGGGATCGGTTGCGGTCAGGCCGGTGCGGTAATTGCTGGCGCCGGTGGACGTGACGAGGTCGTTCAGGCCGAAGAAGTTGGAGAAGTTTTGTCCGGCCTTCTGGCTGGCCGCCGCTCCACCATCGGCGACCGCCACGCCGTTGCCGGCGGACGCGGTAAGGCTGAGGACGCCATTGGTGAAGCTCGCCGATCCGAAGGCGCCCAGGCCGGCGTTCAGGTTCGCCTGGAAGGTCGCCGGGGTGAAGGCGGAGGCGGGACCGCCGTCCACGCTCATGGTTCCGGCGCTGAAATCGATGTCGATCCGGCGCTGCACCACCCCGGCGCCGTTGACGATCGCCACCGTGGTCTGGCCGGTGAAGCCGCCGATCGCGGTGGGAAGGTCTATGCCGGTGGCGCGCCCGCTGAGCTGGCTCGGGGCCGGAACCGCGCTGAAGTCGTTGTGGACGGCGTTCAGGGCGTCCGCGGTCTGGCTGACCAGTTCCGACAGCTGATTGGCCGCGCCGGGCAGTTCGGTGTTGCGAAGATCCAGATAGCCCTTGATCTCGCCGCTGGTGAGGCGCGAACCTAGGAGCTGGGTCTGGCCATTGGAGCCGGTGATCGACAGTTCGGCCTGAGCGCCGCTGGTGTCGTAACTCAACTGGGCGGGGCCATGGCCGCCGCCGGTCAGCACCATCCCGTCGGTCGTGAGCAGCGACACGCCGCCCTGAGGCAGGTTCACCACCTTGACATCCATCAGCGACGACAGCTGGTTGATCAGCTGCGTCTGCTGGTTCTGCGGCCCGGTGGCGTCGTTGCTGAGAACCAGCCCACGGGAGATCTGGATGTTGAGGCCGTCGATCTGCTGCAGCAGCTGGTTGACCGTCTGGACGTCGCCGCTGATGCGGCTGTCGGCTTGGTTGGTCAGCCCTTGCAGCTGGTCCGACAGGCTTGCCGCCTGGCTGAAGAAGTCGCTGACTTGATTCAGCGCGCCTGCGCGGGCGGCGCTGGAGGTCGGCGCAGTCGACAGGGTGGAAAAGGCCGAGAACACCTGGTCCAGCGAACTGAAGAAGGAGGTGTCGGACGACGGGTCGCCGAACATCGCCTGGGCCTGGTCCCAGATCGACGCGGCGGCGGTGGCTGAGCCCGCATCGGCCGACGCGGTCAGGCTGGAAGCCTGAAGGAAGCGATCGGCGGCCAGCCGAATCTGGGTGACGGTGACGCCCGAGGTCTGTCCGCCGTTCGACGTGGACGCCTGATCGACGACCTTGCGGACATAACCCTTGGTGTCGACGTTGGCGATGTTGTCGGAGACGGCGCTGAGACCCGCCTGAGCGGTCCGCAGGCCGCTGATCGCGGACGAGGTAATGGCGTTCAGGCTCATAGGCCGCTCCCCAGGTCCGATCGGGCGGCCGACCCGGCAAAGACGGCCGAACCCGGCAGCCGCGGCCGAGCGTTTTTGCCGGGCGCGCTTTTCGGCTCACTGCCGGAACTGGCTAAGTGCTTGATTTCGCCTGATCGGGGTTCAGTGTTCAGCAACATGGCCCTCGCTGCCGCGCAATTAGGGCGCCACGCGGCGGAAAACCGGCCAGTGGGCAGGAATCGCCCCGGTTCAGAGGGTCGGGCTCGGCAAGTCTTGGCCACCGCCCAGCTTGGCTGCAACCCGCTCTGGAAATAAGCCAAATAAAATCAGCGCATTGTGATGTGCGCGCCAGTTGGCGCGTCTGTTGCTTCACTCCTGGTTCGACGCGCAGCAGGCGCGACCCTTCCGGCGAAATGCCGCTCCTCAGTTTTTACAGAGCAGCGACCCATCATATGTCCGCCGCCGCCATTGCGACCACCGGTCCCGCCGCTTCCCCGCGTACAGCGGCTCCGCCGTCCGGCGTCCAGGCCGGGGGCGGATCGGATGTGTTTGCAATCCTGCTGGGCCTGGCCGGCGCCGACCCGACTCCTGCCACGGCCCCGGGTCAGGCGGTGTCCTCGCACCCGCTCGACAAGACCCCGGTGTCCGGCGACCCCGGCGACAAGGTCCCAGGCGACAGGACCTCCGACACGACGACCGACGCTTCCGCCGATCCATCCAGCACCGACAAGGACAAGAAGGAAAAGGCCGCCGCCGACGCCGGCGCAGTCCCCGACGTCGGCCCGGCGCCGGGCGTCCCGGTCTCCGTCATCCTGGGAACGCCGCCACAAAACGCCCTTGCGGCTCAGGTCCAGGATTTCATCGCCGCCGACGCATCCCCGAACGGTGCGGCCACATCGTCCTCGGCTCAGGCGGCGACGGCCGCTCCCGCCTTCGCCGCTCCCGCCGCCGTTTCGGCAGCAGCCTCGGCCGAGGCTGCTGCCGCGCTGGTCCAGACGGCGGTGGCAGCTCCGTCCGATGAGGCCTCCGGACCTGCAACGCAATCTCCGGTGAGCGCGCCGCCGCCGCCGCCGCCGTCGACCCGGCCCGAGCCGGTCCCGGCTCTGTCGATCGCCGAGCAGGCGCCTCAGGCCCAAGTCGCCGCCTCGACCCCGCCGACAGGGGACGCGGCGCCTGCCCCTGTCCAAATTCCGCAGATGGCGGGTCCAGCCGACCCGCCCGCCGCCGCATCCAAGGTCGCCGCCGCACCCGCACCTCCGCCGCCGGTTTCCCCGGCCTCCTCGGCACCTCCAGCGACCGATTTCGCCGCTCAGTCGGCGGTCTCGCTTCCCACCGATGCGGCGCCGAGCCCGGCTCCGCCTGCGTCGTCGGGCTTGGGAGCCGCATCCCTCTCCGGCGGCGCCGAGGGGCCCCTGGCCGGGGCCCAGACCGTCGCCTTGGCCGTGAACGACCGTCCGTCCATCTCCAGGCCTCGGTCCGGAACCTCGACCAAGGTCCCTGCGGCCGGGCCCGACGCTTCGGATCGCCAGGCTCCCACCGGCGCGGTGATGAGCTCCGCCGCTGGTGCGGACCATCCCGTCATCCAGGCCGTGGCCAACCCGCCTGGCGGAGGCGCCCCGGACTTCAATCCGGACCAAGCCCAGTCCCAGGCCGAGGGCGCCCCCGCCGCGGAAACCGCTCCCGTCGCGCCCGGCCTCGACCCTTCCGCCCCGGCGACCGGCCAGGGCGCCGGCGTCCCCGCGGCCACGACCACCGTCTCGACCGCCACCGTCTCCAGCCAGGCGACGGCGGGAACCACCTCCCATCTGGCGGCCCAGATGGTCAGCCGGATCAGCGGGGGCTCCAGTCGTTTCGACGTCGAACTCGATCCCGCCGGTCTCGGCGGGGTTCGTGTCGCGGTGGCGATCGACGCGCGGGGGCGGCTCAGCGCCGCCCTCTCCTTCGATCGTCCAGAAAGCGCGGCCGCCCTGAAGGCCCAATCGGGGGTGCTGCAGGCGGCTTTGGAGCGGGCGGGCTTCGACCTTTCCGGGGGCGGGCTGAGCTTCGACGCCCCCGGAAGCGGCGGCCGACAAGCTCAGGACGGCGGTCAGGAGTCCTCCGCCCGGGCCGGCCGCGCCTTCAACACTGCAGCGGAAGTCGCCGTCCAGACCGACCGGGCCGCCGCAACCCAGTCGAGCCGTGCGCAGCGCGGCCTCGACATAAGGATCTAGGAGAAGCCATGTCGGTCGATATCGCCAGCTACCTGGCCAACCAGGGTCCCACCACCAGTACGATCAGCAATACGAGCGGCACGGACGCGCTCTCGTCCGGCCAGGCCAACCTCTCGTCCAGCTACCAGACCTTCCTGACGCTTCTGACCTCGCAGTTGAAGAACCAGGATCCCACCTCGCCCCTGGACACCAACGCCTTCACCCAGCAGCTGGTGCAGATGACCGGGGTGCAGCAGCAGCTCCTGTCCAACACCCTGCTCCAGCAGCTGGTGGCCCAGGGCGGGGGCACGGTCTCCGGCGCGGTCGATCTGATCGGCAAGACGGTCACCGCCACCGGCGACAGCGCCCCTCTGAGCAGCGGCAAGGCCAGCTGGTCCTATAGCCTCCCCCAGAGCGCCAGCCAGGCCACCATGACCGTCAGCGATTCCACCGGCCGGGTGGTGTGGAGCGGGGCCGCGCCCGACCTGACGGCCGGCTCCCACACCTTCACCTGGGACGGGAAGAACAGCAGCGGCCAGCCCTCGCCAGACGGCGCCTACAAGCTCGCCATCAAGGCGGTGAACGCCAACGGCGCAAACGTGACCGCCACGACCGCCGTCACAGGGGTGGTTAGCTCGATAAGCCAAGCCAACGGCGCGACGGTGATCAACATCGGCGCGATCCAGGCACCCTTAACCGCCATCACCGCCGTGACCGCGAGCTGACGGCGACCTTTTCCAGCGCGCCCGAATGGCGCGCGGCGCGGAGCCTTCTTGGCGCCGCCGCACACGCAAGATGCGTTTCGACCCTTCACGGCGAAACATGAATAGACAGGGAACTTAGGACCATGAGCATCAGCAGCGCCATGCAGGCGGGCGTGTCGGGCCTGGTGGCCAATTCTTCGGCCCTGGCCGCCATTTCCGACAACATCTCCAACGCCAACACCGTCGCTTACAAACGCAACGAGACCAGCTTCCAAAGCGTGGTGACCGGCGCCGCCGCCAAAGGCGCCTATAACGCCGGCGGGGTGATGTCCTCGACCCGGCAGATGGTCAGCCAGCAGGGCCTGCTGGCCCAGACCAATTCCGCCACCGACCTGGGCATCCAGGGGCAAGGCTTTTTCGTCACCACCACCAAGGCGAGCAACCTGACCGCCACCGACGCCCGCATCTTCACCCGGGCGGGATCGTTCGAGGTCGACGCCAACGGCTATCTGGTCAATTCGGCCGGCTACTACCTGCAGGGTTGGCCTGTGGACAGCCAAGGCGCCGTCCATACCGATCCTTCGGACCTCACCCGGATGTCCTCGATCAACGTCGGCTCCATCGGCGGGACCGCGGATCCGACGACGACGGTGAGCGTCAACGCCAACCTCGAGGCCAGCCAGACGCCCTCCGCCGCGGTCGTCGCGAACACCTACTCCGCGGGCGGCAACAGCATGGCCAAATATTTCGATCCGGCCGCCCCGGGCGTGGCGGGGGTGAAGCCGGACTATTCGATGCAGATCCCGGTTTCGGATTCGCAAGGGGGCCAGCGCACCATCGAGATCGACTTCCTCAAGAACACCACCGCCAACGAGTGGTACGCCGAGGTCCGGGCGGTCCCGGCCTCGGACGTGACCGATCCCCTCGGTCTGCTCGCCTCGGGCAAGGTGGTCTTCGACTCCAGCGGCCAGCTCGACATGGCCAACAGCACCCTGTTCGGCGCGGCGCCCGGCATGGTGGGCGGGGTTCTCGACATCGGCCCGTCCACGGGCGCGGCGGGAGCGAACGGTCAGTGGGCCGCCGGGCTCGGCATCGCCAGCCAGCAGATCACCATCAATTTCGGCGCGCCGGGCAATGTGACCCAGCTCGCCAGCCCCTCGGTGACCCAGTCGATCGCCGCCAACGGGACCGCGTTCGGCAACCTGACGGACATCCAGGTCGACGAGCAGGGCAACGTCAGCGCCAATTTCGACAACGGGGTGTCGCGCCGCATCGCGCAGGTGGCCATAGCGACTTTCGTCAACCCGAACGGCCTCAGCCCCGTGTCCGGCAACGGCTATCGAACCTCCCTCGACTCCGGTCCGTTCAACCTCAAGCCCCCCGGGTCCGGCGGCGCAGGCACCTTGTCGCCCTCGACCCTGGAATCTTCGACAGTCGATCTGTCGTCGGAATTCACGGGTCTGATCACCACCCAGCGCGCCTATTCAGCGTCGTCCAAGATCATCACGACCGCTGATCAGATGTTGCAAGAATTGATCAGTATTATCCGGTAAGCTTAGGCATGACCTTAAGCGATTGCTAATGAGCCTTAAGAATGTGCGGCTGTCTCGTTTAGGCACACGGGAGATTAGTGCAATCTTTACTATCAGAATTAAGCCGATGTTATGCCCGTGGCGCCATTATGTCACTCGATGGTGACGGAAGGGCGTAAGGCCATGCTCCAACAACAACGCCTGAACAACAAAGGCGAACGCTATGTGATCGGTCCGACAGGGGCGCCTTTGACCCTGTCCGATCTTCCCCCGGCGAACACCCAGCGTTGGGTGATCCGCCGTAAGGCGGAGGTCGTGGCGGCGGTGAGGGGCGGCTTGCTGTCTCTCGACGACGCCTGCGATCGCTACAAGTTGACGAACGAGGAATTCGGGACCTGGCAGCAGGCGATTGACCAGCACGGTCTGGCCGGGCTGCGGACGACCCGGATACAACAGTACCGTTAGGCGCCGCCCGGCCCGACAAGGCCGGCGCGCCAAAAAAAACTTTTTGAAATCCAAGCGGCCGCGCCTCGCAAGAGGGCGGCCGTCTTTGCTTTTTGGCCCCGCCCGGCCCAGGTCCTTAAAGGCCCGTTTACCACGTAATGGGTAATTCCTGCCTAGCGCATGAGCGCGACGGGGCAGGGCCTTTGCTTAAGACATTGCAGGGATTCGGATTTGGCCGGCTGGCGGCGCTCCTCGGCGTCGGGGCCGGCGTCGCCGCGGTGCTGGCGGCTCTGCTGCTGCGCGTGGGCGCCCAGCCCCAGTCCCTGCTCTATTCCAACCTCGATCTGAAGGAAGCCTCCCAGATCACCGCCGCCCTGGACCAGTCCGCGGTGAAGTACGAGGTCAAGGGCGACGGTTCGACCATCATGGTGCCCCGCGACCAGGTGGCGGCGACCCGGCTGATGCTTTCAGCCAAGGGCCTGCCGACCTCGGGGTCGGTCGGCTACGAGATCTTCGACAACGCCCCGGCGCTGGGCCAGACCGACTTCGTCCAGACCCTCAATCGCCAGCGGGCGCTGGAGGGCGAGCTGGCGCGCACCATCCGCTCGATCCACGGGGTCACCGCCGCCCGGGTCCATCTGGTCCTGCCCAAGCGCCAGCTGTTCGAGGAGGAGACCGCCACCCCCTCCGCCTCGATCATGATCGCGGTGACGGGACGAGGCCTGTCGCCCGAACAGGTGCGGGCGATCCGCAACCTGGCCGCCGGGGCGGTGCCGGAGCTGAAGCCCGACCGGGTGACGCTGGTGAACGAGTCCGGCGAACTGCTGGCCGGCGGGGACGACTCGGACGGAGGGTTGGGCGCGGCCGCCGCGGGCCAGCGCTCGGAAGCCGAGGAGCGCCTGCGCAAGACCATCAAGGACCTGGTCGAAGGCGTGGTGGGGCCGGGCAAGGCGCGGGTGCAGGTCACCGCCGACCTCGATCTCAACCGGGTCACCGTCCAGGAAGAGAAGTTCGATCCCGACGGCCAGGTGGTGCGCTCCACCCAGACCGGCCAGGAGAACTCCAACGAGACGAAGCCGGGCGCCAACGGCGCGGTGTCGGCCTCGCAGAACATCCCCGGCGCGGCGGCCCCCCCCGCCGGCGCGGCCGCGGCCTCCACCACGGGCCGCAACGACGAGACCACCAACTACGAGATCTCCAAGACCACCCGCACCGAGGTGCAGGAGCCGGGCAAGATCAAGAAGTTGTCGGTGGCGGTGGCGGTCGACGGCCTGACCCCCATCGGCAAGAACGGCAAGCCGGGCCCCTATTCGCCGCGCACCGCCGACGAGATGAAGCGGATCGAACAGCTGGTCCGCTCGGCGGTGGGCTACGACCAAGCCCGGGGCGACCAGATCAGCGTGGTCAATGTGCGCTTCGACCGGCCTGCCGAGAGCGCCGAGGGCGTTTCCGCCGCCTCGCCCTTCAGCTTCGACAAGAACGACCTGATGCGGGCGATCGAGCTGGGCGTGATGCTGGTGGTCGCCATCATGCTGGTGCTGTTCGTGGTCCGGCCGCTGCTGAAGCCGGCCGCGGCCGGCTTCAGCGACGCCTTGGCCCTGGCCGGGCCCGGCGCGTCCGCCGGCGGCGTCGCCACGGCGCAGATGATTTCGGCCGATCCGGCCACCGGCCAGCCCCTGGCGCTGGCCGCTCCCGTCGAGTTGGACCAGCGCATCGATATCGCCCGCATCGAAGGCCAGGTGAAGGCGTCGTCGGTCAAGAAGGTCGCCGAGTTCGTGGACAAGCACCCGGAGGAATCGGTTTCGATCCTCCGTAGCTGGCTGCACGAGAGCTGATGGCCGTCCCCCCTCGCAAAAAGCAGGCGATCGACGACCCCAAGCGGCTTGCCGGGCCGGAGAAGGCGGCTGTCGTCCTGCTCGCCCTGGGCGAAGAGCACAAGCACCTGTGGCAACAGCTGGACGAGGAGGAGATCAAGGAGATCTCCCAGGCCATGTCGTCGCTGGGGACCGTGTCGGCCAACGTGGTCGAGGCCCTGCTGGTGGAATTCGTCTCGGGGCTGGCCGGAAGCGGTTCGGTCATGGGCTCCTTCGAGCAGACCCAGAGATTGCTGAACGCCTTCATGCCGAGCGATCGCGTCGACGCGATGATGGAGGAGATCCGCGGTCCCGCCGGCCGGACCATGTGGGACAAGCTCGGCAACGTGAACGAGGCCGTGCTCGCCAACTACCTGAAGAACGAATACCCCCAGACCGTCGCCGTGGTCCTGTCCAAGATCAAGGGCGAGCACGCCTCCCGGGTGCTGTCGGCCCTGCCCGAGGACTTCGCCCTGGAGTGCGTGCAGCGGATGCTGCGCATGGAGCCGGTGCAGCGCGAAATCCTCGACAAGATCGAGCAGACCCTCAGGACCGAGTTCATGTCCAACCTGGCGCGCACCTCCAAGCGCGACAGCCACGAGATGATGGCCGACATCTTCAACAACTTCGATCGTCAGACCGAGGCGCGCTTCATCGCCGCCCTGGAGGAGCGCAACCGCGAGTCGGCCGAACGCATCCGGGCCCTGATGTTCGTGTTCGAGGACCTGGCCAAGCTCGATCCCGGCGGGGTCCAGACCCTGTTGCGCGGGGTCGAGAAGGACAAGCTCGGCCTGGCGCTGAAGGGCGCCTCGGACGGGCTGCGCGAGATGTTCTTCTCCAACATGAGCGAGCGCGCCGCCAAGATCATGCGCGAAGACATGGAAAGCATGGGGCCGGTGCGGCTGAAGGACGTGGACCAGGCCCAGATGGCCATGGTCCAGGTGGCCAAAGACCTGGCCGCCAAGGGCGAGATCATGCTGGCCGGGGCCGGCGGCGACGATGAGTTGATCTACTGATGGCCCAGCCCGCCGCCCACCGTCTGTTCGGCTTCGATACCGTCTTCGACGGCGACCGGGTGATCGAACCGGTCCGCCCGAAGCGCGCCTATACGCCCGAAGAGGTCGAGGCGATGCGGACCGAGGCCTATGCGGAAGGCCAGGGCTCGGCGGTGGCCCGAGCCGAAGCCGAGGCCGCCCAGGCGTTGGGCGAGATCGCCCAGGCGGTCCAGGCCGCCCTGGGCGCCTTGGCCGAGGTGGC